>ONZU01000012.1_pt1 | contig 212113 bp, 183 predicted proteins | sample 1671161 | NCBI WGS metagenome assembly ONZU01 (sample SAMN06348128, study PRJEB24527) | human gut metagenome | biome: human gut; feature: ankylosing spondylitis patient; material: feces | host: Homo sapiens | place: China | collected 2015-10
TGTATCATAGAAGAACCTTCTAAACATTATTTTACAGAAAAAGTTTCATACTCTCTAATCTGCTCAAAAACGAAAAACAAATCGCTGTGTGCGGACACTCCAGCGGTATCTGTGCGTGAGCCGTCCGAGACGATTTGGAAAATCTATGGCAGCGGATATGCTGGCGGCTTATTATGACAGAAGCATAGATATCGATGCACTATTTCGGAATTTAAAAATCGGCAGAAGTGAAACATATAAAAAACATCGGAATCAGTATGATGTAATAAAAATCAATATGCAGGAATTTTTAAGCGCAACAAGCGGCATTGACGAAATGCTGCGCATGCTGAACGACTATCTGATTTTTGATCTCAAAGAGCAGTACAGTCAGATGCGCTTCCGTGATGAAAAGAATCTGGTACAGGGAATGAAAGATCTGACATACGATAACGAAAAAGAAAACGTATCCATTCCAAACCGCGAAGTATCCCAGGAGTATATCAACGCAATCAGCAGATTTCCATTCTGCAATACAACGATGAAAACTCGCTGTGGAAGAATATTTTTATCATTATTCTCGGTTCCTGTGTGTTCCGTGTGATCTGGGTGTACACGATTTTCGCGTATTTCCATACCATTACGTCACTGTATCTGCTGTATATCTTTTCGTGGAGAATTATCAGTGCGGCGGAGATCCTGTATTTCCGGCATGGCTATAAAACGCTGCAGATCAGTCAAAAATAAAATTACGTATTTAATTACAAAAAGGCTCCGAAGATTGACGGAGTCTCTTTTTTTTGTTATTATAAATGCGGAAAAAGGGATCGTGATACGTTGCGGAGAGAAGGGAAGATCATGGGGAGAAAGAGGAGTTTTTGATGGAAAAAACATTTCAGACAGGGAGTTTTTCCTTCCGGCTGAAGTTTCCGGAAGAGCTGGTACTTCCGGTGGATATGGAAAAATTTTTGGTGGAAACGGATTCTGTGGATTATACATATATCATTACGGACGTCGACATATTGCCGGAAGCGGAGGGAGAGCTGATTGTGGATCGGGTCGATCTGCAGGTGTTTCATACAAAAGAAGGATTGGAGAGCCGCCGGATCGGTGTGAAAGGAGAAGCGCGTCCTTATGCATTCTACCGTGAGATTGCGCAAAATCGTGCGGAGGTTTTCGTCGGCAGGTGGTATCTGGCAGAAATTGAAAAGTATGAAGTTGTTTTTCTTTCCCTTCTTGCCCTGGAGCGCCGTCTGGCAGAACAGCCGTGCCTGATTCTGCACTGTGCATACACGGAGTATCAGGGGAAAGCAATGCTCTTTTCTGCACCATCGGGAACGGGCAAAACCACGCAGGCGGGACTCTGGGAACAGTACCGGGGAAGCTGTACCGTAAATGGAGATAAGGCATTGCTGGAATATGACGGCACAGCGTGGACAGCAAACGGCTGGCCGGTCTGCGGAACATCAGGAGTCTGCGAAAACAAAAAGCTCCCGGTCGGATGCATTGTAATGCTGAGCCAGGCAAAGACGAATCAGGCGTGGCGGCTGCGTCCGGCAGAGGCATTTACGAGTCTGTACGGACAGATCACCATGAACCGCTGGGACAGGGAGGGAATGGTGCACAGTCTCGACCTTCTCGAACAGCTTGCTGGAAAAGTTCCGGTGTATCATCTGGCGTGCGACATTTCAGAAGATGCGGTGAAAACGCTGGAGCAGGAGATCGGGGCCGGTTCGTTCGAAAGTGAAACATATGCAGCTGCACTGCACAAAAACATGATTCAGAAAAGGGAGAAACATGCATGAAAATGATGGATACACGTGCCTATGTCGGAATGCTGAAAGAACTTGCAGAGCAGGGCAGAGAAGTGCGTATGGTGATTTCCGGGAGCAGCATGGCGCCGTTTCTGATTCATGGACGCGACAGTATTTTCTTCCGAGCGCCGGAGCGGGAACTTCGGAGAGGTGATATCGTATTTTATGAGCGGCCGGGCGGACAGTTTGTCGTGCATCGGATCTGCCGCGTTCATGCAGACGGTTATGACATAATCGGGGATGCACAGACGGAAATCGAGCATCATGTGCAACGGAAGCAGATCTTTGCACGGGTGACAAAAGTGGAACGAAAAGGAAAAATACTTGTACCGGGAACGTTCTGGTGGGAGTTTTTTGCACAGGTCTGGATTCGCATTATCCCGCTTCGTCCGATTCTGATGCATGGATATGCCTGGTTATTCGGTGTGGATAAAAAGAAAAATGATGCGTGCAGAGAAAATGAAAGGAAAAAAAGATGATTACAGAAACAGAAACCGCATTCCTTGCGGTGATTCGTGCGTTTTTGACAGAAGAAAAAGCATCGCCGGCGGAAATTCAGGGGCTGACAGAAAAACAATGGAATCATCTGTTTGTCCTCGCGGCACAGCATTCGCTGCTGTCAGCGGTCTACGATGTTGTGGGAAAAACACCGGAATTTGCGGGACTTCCGGGGGAGCTGCGCGGACAGGTAAAAACACAGGCGATGCAGAGTATTTTTCAGCAGGTTTCGCGCACAGCGCTGTTTCTTTCCGATGAAAAGGAGCTGGCGCAGCTGGGCGTGCAGCCGCTGGTGATGAAAGGAATTGTGTGCAGAAATCTCTATCCGAAGCCGGATCTGCGCCCGTCCGGGGATGAGGATCTGCTGATTCCGGAAAAGGATTTTGCAGCAGTGGATGCCTGTTTTATGAGGAAGGGCTTTGTGCGGGACAAAGAAACCGCAATGCCAAATGGTGCCAAAGACGGTGATGCCCCGGAAGAGATGGGCTACATTCATCCGAAAACAGGGGTCTTCTATGAAATACATACCAGGCTGTTCAGCACAGAATCCTCTGCCTATGGTTATCTGAACCGTGCATTTTCCGATGTTTTTGCGCATCCATCCAAAGTGGAAGTACAGGGGCAGAGCATCTTTACCTTAGAAGAAACGCATCATCTTTTCTATCTTCTCTGTCACAGCTTCAAGCACTTTCTTCACGGCGGCGTCGGGATCCGTCAGATCTGTGATATGGTACAGATGATTCGTGTATATGGAAGAAAAATAGACTGGGAAATGTTCTGGCAGCTGTGCGAAGAGTATCACATGACGTGTTTCTGCATCAATCTGCTGGATATCGGCGAGCGGTATCTGGGCTTTTCCTATGAAGCAAGTGGGGCAGTCCGTGCCGCAAAGAAGCTTCACTCGGATTCCGAAGCGCTTCTGATCGATATTCTCGATGCCGGTTCGTTCGGAAAATCGAGCGCGGGACGGATCCACAGTGCAAACATTACCCTGTATGCGGCAGAAACCGGAATGGAAAAACACACAGCCGGGGGAATCTGGAAATCGCTGGTTCCGGAAGCTTCCTATATGAAAAACAAGTATCCCTATGCGGCGAGGTATCCGTTTTTGCTCCCGGCTGCATACGTGGAGCGAATCCTGAAATGGCTGGGGCAGGGAGAAAAAGGACAGAAATTGAGCATTGAAGTGGGTGCGGGACGTGTCGAGCTGCTGAAAAAATACGATATGATCCGTACCGCAGACGGGAAAAAGAGAGGAGACGCGCATGCAGGAAGAATCCAAAGAGAAAAGTAAAGACGCTCCCTTCGAGTCTCTCCGCATCCTGTCGGAGCGATGGAAAAACGGAACGTTCTCGGAAATCATCGATGACTGGAAATGGATTTTTGGCTACAGCGCGCGCTATAAGGGTGCGATTGTTTTTTATACGATTCTCGGTATCTTAAGCACTTCGCTTGGGCTTGTCGGCAGCGTGGCAGGAAAATACCTGATCGATATCATTACCGGATACCAGATACAGAAGCTCCCGCTGCTGCTTTGCATCATGATCGGAAGCACCGTGTTCAGTCTTGGATTTGAGAGTGTCATCAACCGTATTTCAACGAAGCTTGGCATCGCGATCAACAACGACATCCAGGCGGATATTTTCGACAAAATCGTCGATGCGGACTGGCTGGAAATCAGCAAATACGCAAACGGTGACGTACTCAACCGGTTTAACGGCGACATTGGAACGGTCAGCGGCAACGCAATCAGCTGGCTCCCGACGATTATCATTGCCGTGTATCGGTTTATTGCCACCTTCTTCGTGATCCTGCATTATGACTGGGTCATGGCGCTGATTGCCTTTTTAAGCGCACCGTTTCTGCTTCTGATGTCCCGTTTTATGATCCGCCGTCAGCGGGAATACAGCAAAAAAGTGCGCGAGATGAGCAGCAACCTGATGAGCTTTGAGGTAGAAGCATTCTACAATTTTGATACCATCAAATCGTTTGGCATTGCGCCGTATTACAGCAAAAAGATGCGCTGGTGGCAGGGAATTTTCAAAGACATCAGCCTGAAATATAATCTGTTTACGATTAAAACCAATATCGTAATGTCTATTCTCGGGAGTGCGGTGGAGTTTACGGCGTTCGGATACTGCCTGTTCCGTCTGTGGACGCACGACATTACCTATGGAACCATGACGCTGTTCCTGCAGCAGCGGAGTAACCTTTCCGGCGCGTTTGGAAACGTAATTTCGATTATTCCGTCCTTCCTCAACAGCTCCGTCTCGGCGCACCGGATCCGTGAGCTCGTGGAGCTGCCAAAAGAAATCCATATCCCGGAGAGTGCCGCGCTTGATCCGCTGGCAAAGGATGGCTTCCGGGTACAGATGCACGGGGTAGAATTTTCTTATATAGAAGGAAATAAAGTAATCACCAAATCGGAGTTTCAGGCCGCTCCCGGCGAGATCGTAGCGCTGGTCGGCCCGTCCGGCGAGGGAAAAACAACGATGATCCGCCTGATTCTCGGTCTCATCCGCCCGCAGGAGGGGGAAACCGTGATCATTGCCTCAAACGGAAAGACGGTTCCCATGAACGCCGAAACGCGTCATCTCTTCGCCTATGTTCCGCAGGGAAATACGATCCTTTCCGGCACAATCGCCGAAAATATGCGCATGGTAAAAGAGGATGCGACCGACGAGGAGATCATCGAAGCGCTCAAAATCTCCTGCGCCTGGGATTTCGTCCAGCATCTGCCGGATACCATCAACAGCCGTGTCGGGGAACGTGGCCGCGGTTTCTCCGAAGGTCAGTCCCAGCGGCTTGCTATCGCCCGCGCCGTTCTCCGTGATGCTCCGGTGCTGCTTCTCGATGAAGCCACCTCGGCACTGGATGTCACAACGGAACGAAACGTTCTTCGAAACATCATCCGTCAGCGTCCCAACAAAACCTGTATCGTTACGACGCACCGTCCGAGTGTCCTCGGCCTCTGCCAGAGAGTCTACCGTGTCATGAATGGAACCGTGACCGAACTCGATGGGGCAGAAGGGGCAAAGATGGTGGAAGATTTTTGACAGAAAAAAGACACAAAAAAGACACAAAGGTCGGAAGAGTGATACTTCAAAGTCAAATCAGTTATAGAGTTGTAAGTCAAAATCCTGCTATAATACAACCATCAAAGGTCACACAACACGATACGTGAAAAGGAGAAAAAGTATGAAGAAAAAAGTGTTAGCAGGCATTCTTGCAGCAACCATGGCATTTTCCATGGCAGCATGCGGAAGCACAGGATCCAGTTCTGATTCCGGTTCCTCCGCAGCTTCCGGAAGCACAGCAAAGACAGAGGAAAAAGGCGAGCCGTACACTGTAACTATGGTACTGCAGGGCAGCCAGCAGCAGGATGAAGAGAGAATCGAAGAAAAAATCAACGAGATTCTGGAGCCGGAGCTGAATGCAAAGCTCGATATCGTTGTTCTTCCGTGGGCAAGCGCATCTCAGCAGTTACAGCTGATGCTTTCCGGCGATGAGAAAATCGATCTTCTGTACACAAATGCAACAACAGCTGTACAGTATATGCATTCCGGCCAGATCATGGATATGTCTGAACTGATTGACAAATACGGCACAAACCTGAAAGATATCTATGGCGAGGATATTGCAAAAACAAATCAGATTGATGGGTTTGTCTATGGCGTTCCGAACCAGATCGAACGAGGCAGCATTCCAGCCATCTTCATGAGAAAAGACCTGGTAGAAAAGTATAATATCAATACCGATGAAATCAAAGAGCCGAAGGATATGGAGAAAGTATTTGAGACCGTACAGGCAGGCGAGCCTGATATGACAATGCTGTTCTCCAGCAACAACAGTGATACGCCTCTGAGCCGTCTGTCCCGCGCTGATGGACTTGGCGATGCCAACACGGGCGCTCTGATGGATCAGACCAACAGCACAACCGTAGAAAACTACTTTGCAAGCGACTGGTACAAGGAGACTGCAACTATGCTGCATGACTGGTATCAGAAAGGCTACATCAGCAAGGATGCCGGAACAAACACAGAAAACTGGAGAACCGTATGCAAAGCAGGAAATCTCTTCTCCTTGTTCTTTGCTTATCATCCAGGTACCCCGGTTGAGTTCCAGAGCTCCACAGGATATGAGTTTGAAATCGTACCGTTCTATGATCAGCCGATCATCAACTCATCCTCTTACGGCGGAATTATCTTCTCTGTAGCACAGAACTCCGAAAATCCGGAAAAAGCAATGCAGGTTCTCGATTATATCTATGGCAGCCCGGAGGTCATGAACCTTCTGAACTGGGGCGAAGAGGGAACCGACTACGTAGTAGAAGATGAAGAAAACGGAATCATCAACTACCCGGACGGTGTAACAGCAGACAATGCAGGCTACAGCTTTAACTGTGGATGGGAGCTTCCGAACCAGTTCATCGCATACAAATGGGATGGATCTGACCCGCAGCTCTGGGACAAAATGCAGGAGTTCAACGCTTCCGGTATCGAGTCGAAAGCACTGGGATTTGTCTTTGATAACAGCGAATATGCGGATCAGGTATCAGCCCTGAACAACGTAATCAGCCAGTACAACGGCGCACTTAGCAGCGGCTCCGGAGATCCGGAAGAACTGCTTCCACAGTTCCTGGAGGCGCTGGACGATGCGGGAATCGATGATGTTATTGCTGCAAAGCAGGAGCAGCTGGATGCATTTCTTGCAGAGAAATAGGCACCATAATTTGTAAAAAGAACACGACCGGGGCAAAAGAAAATCCGGTGTGATACAGTAACCGAAGGCTCCACTCTTACCCGAAAAGATGTGGAGCTTTCTCTGTGAAAGAACCTGAAAAAACAGCCCTCATAAAAGGAGACACGCTTTATGAAAAAAGCAGAGGTTAAAAAAGGAAAAAAGAAAAACGTGCTGAAGGAATACTGGCCGCTTTATCTGATGATGCTTCCGGCACTTCTGTATCTGCTGATCAACAACTATATCCCGATGGCAGGTATGGTGATTGCGTTTAAAAAACTGAATTTTGCGAAAGGTATCTGGGCAAGCCCGTGGGCAGGACTTAAAAACTTCAAGTTCCTGTTTGCTTCCAAGGATGCATGGATCATTACAAGAAACACGTTGCTGTATAACGTTGCATTTATTCTTGTAAACATGGTAGTCGGAATTGCCATTGCGATTCTGATTACGGAGGTAAGAAACACAAAGCTTAAAAAAGTGTACCAGAGCGCGATTCTTCTTCCGTTTTTGATGTCCATGGTTATCTTAAGCTACATCGTATATGCGCTTCTGAGTGCAGAAAATGGTCTTGTCAACAACTCGATCCTTCCGTTGTTCCACATTGACCCGATTCAGTGGTACCAGAAACCGAAATACTGGCCGGCGGTCCTGATCATCGCGAACTGCTGGAAGGGCGTAGGATACGGATGCCTGATCTACATCGCATCGCTGATCGGTATCGATCCTTCCTTCTATGAGGCTGCCAGACTGGACGGCGCAAGCAAATGGCAGGAGATCACAAAAATCACACTGCCGAGCCTCGTTCCGACCATCATCACCCTGCTGCTCCTCAGCATCGGAAGAATTTTCTATTCCGATTTCGGTCTGTTCTATCAGGTGCCGATGAACTCCGGTGTTCTGTTCCCGACCACAAACGTTATCGATACCTACGTATACCGTGCCCTGATTGAACAAGGAAATATCAGTATGTCATCTGCAGCCGGTGTATACCAGTCTCTGGTAGGCTTCTGTGTCGTAATGTTGAGCAACTGGATTGTCCGCAAAGTAGACAAAGACCAGGCATTATTCTAGGAGGATGGAAGTATGACAAATTCAAAAAAAGCAAAACGTTTCCAGTTCTGGATTAATGTAGTACTCATTCTGATTACGTTATCCATTATACTGCCGTTTGTACTCGTATTTATTTCCTCACTGACCGATGAAAACACACTGATCCGCAACGGATATTCGTTCTTCCCGGAGAAATTCAGCTTCTATGCTTACTCCTATATCATCCGCCAGGGCGAGAAAATCCTGAGAGCATACGGAATTACCATTTTTGTAACCATCGTCGGTACCGCTGCAAACCTTGCGATGTCCGCTCTGTTGGCATATCCGCTTTCGATTAAAAAGCTGCCGTACCGCAGAGCAATTACCTTTTTCGTATTCTTCACGATGCTGTTCAACGGCGGACTGGTGCCGACCTACTTGATGTATGTAAAGTATTTTCACATCAAAAACACGATCTGGGCATTGATTGTTCCAGGCTTCCTGTTAAGCGCAAACAACGTGCTGATGATCCGAAGCTACTTTAACACCAGTATCCCGGACGCGCTGTTCGAGGCAGCCAAAATCGATGGCGCCGGACACATGAAGATTTTCACCAGCATCACACTGCCGCTTGGAAAACCGATTCTGGTAACAATGGGACTGTTTTCCGCACTTGGCTATTGGAATGACTGGACAAATGGTTTATACTATTTATCAGGAAATGAAGGCCAGAAGCTTTACAGCATCCAGAACCTGCTGAATCAGATGATCACCGATATTCAGTACCTGGCAAGTGGAAAAGTAACCGGAAATATCGGCGCGGAGGTGGCAAAGCTGCCGACAACCTCGATCCGTATGGCAATCGCATTTATCGCCATGCTGCCGCTGTTTATCATCTATCCGTTCCTTCAGAAATACTTCGCAGAAGGTATCACACTTGGTGCGGTAAAGGGATGATTTTCCATGCAGGAATAAAAAAGAGAAACATTTCGGTGTTTCCGACATAAATCAGAAAAACAGTACAGACTCATGGAAACATGAGGTGTACTGTTTTTCTGCTGTATTATATTCAGAAAAAAAGATCAGTTCGTAAAATCAAACACGGAAAAATTTCGAGCGTACCGGAACAGAAAAAAGGAGGAAACTTCATGCATATTTCAAAACAGACGAAAAAAACAACACTGGCGCAGCAGGGGCGTTATCTTTTGATCTGCCTGCTGAGTATGCTGCTGCTTTTTCTGGCTGGGAGCGTGCTTATTCTGAACCGGACGCAGCGGCAGGTATATGAGCAGCTGGAAGAGATTTCAAAGCTGTATACGGATGAGCTGGATAACCGTTTTTTTCGAATCAGCCGAAACCTGTTCTCGACTGTAATGGACAGCTCCAACCCGGATTCTGCGTTCTGGAAATATATGGATCTGATGGAGAAGGATCAGTATGAGGAATATGTCATTACGCAGCTGCGAAGGAATTATGTATCTGCAGCGTGGGATTTTGGAACGGATTACAATGTTTTTCTCTATACGCAGAAGGATGACAGCTTATATCAGCTGAGCATTTCATCCGACGGGCTTTACGCCGTTGATCCCTATTTGCAGGAAGCGCTGAAGCGCAGGATCAAAAGCCTGTCGCAGCAGACGTATGCAGTTAAGAAAAAATGGACCGTGATGTGCCAGGGAGACGATGTTTATATGCTCAAGGTAGCGCAGAGTCAGGGCGTTGGACTCGGCTGCTACGTCAATCTGAAGACAATTCTGGAACCGTTCTCTGAACTGTCTCTTGGAAAGAGCGGCTATGTCAGTCTCGTTGACCAGAACGGAAAAAGCATCGGAACACTGACGGAAAAAGGAATTGTAACGGATGGTTTGAAGCTTGATACCGGCAATTATACGTTCCGGCAGGAGCTTTCACAGGCACCGTTTGAAATTCGTACAAAAATCTCCTGGACGGGAGTCTTAAATCTGATGACGGGAAGTGTGTTTGCCCTTCTTGGCGTTGCTTTTCTGATGGTGATTGCCGGTTCCGTGCTGCTGTTCCATCTGAAAACAAAAATCTTGAAGCCGGTCGCTATGTTTACGGAAAATCTTCAAAAATATGACAATGGGGATCTCACCTATCAGATGTCGGAAGGAAATCTGGTAGAGCTGGAGCAGATTGACGATAAATTCCGAAACATGATTCATCAGATCCGACGTCTGAAGATCACGCTGTATGAGCAGGAGCTGGAAAAACAGAAAATCGAGATGGATTACCTAAAAATCCAGATTCGTCCGCATTTTTACATGAACTGTCTGAACTTTATTTACAGCATGATTGACTTCGGACAGTACGACCATGCAAAGTCGATGAGCCGTATTACGTCCGATTATCTCGCCTATATTTTCCGCAATACAAGCGAGATGGTGCCGGTGACGGCGGAGACGAATCACTGCGAAAATTACCTCAAAATTCTGCTGCTGCGCTATCCGGAAAAATTCACCTATTATTTTGAAGTCCATGAAGAAGTGAAAGACGCGGTAATCTTCCCGTTTCTGATTCAGGTGTTTGTAGAGAATGCGGCAAAACATGCCCTGACGCTGGAGACGGTTCCGCTGATTTCCGTGACGGTTTACCCGGAGGACCGCGGCGAAGAAAAGTATGTCAACATTTATATTTCGGACACCGGAAACGGCTTCCCGGAGGAGACGCTGCAAAGGCTGAAAGCAGGGGAAGATATTTCCGAGCATGGAAAGCATATCGGGATTGAAAACTGCCTGAAACGATTCCGTTATTATTATGGTGATACAGGAGAGATTCATTTCGATAACAGCCCGCTCGGCGGAGCGATTGTAGATATCCATATTCCATACAAGACAGGGGGAGAAGAACATGAAACTATTGCTCGTGGATGATGAAGAGTACGTGATTGAAAGTATCAAAAGAAATCTCGATCTTACAGAGACCGGGGTGAGCGAGGTGTACACTGCGTTTTCCGTACAGCAGGCGAAGAACATCATGGGAATGGTGGATATTGATATTGTAATCAGCGATATCGTGATGCCGGGCGGAACGGGATTCGATTTTGTGGAGTGGGTCAGGAAAGAGGAGCTGAAGGTCCAGGTCATCTTCCTGACAAGCTATGCGGAGTTTGACTATGCCAGAAGAGCGATACAGCTGAACAGTGTCGATTATCTGCTGAAGCCCATTGATTTTGAAAAGCTGAAGGCGGCCGTGCAGCGTGCGGCGGAATCTGTTGCGAAAGAAAAGAAAATACAGGATCTCAGGCAGGAAAGCATCAAGTGGAATCAGAACAGAAAAATTCTGCAGCAGGATATCTGGAAAAATGTGCTGAAAAGCGGCTTCTCCGAGGAAAAATTCTGCGAAACGGCAGCACAGCGCCAGCTTTCATACGGACCGGGACACTATTTCCGGCTGATTTGTCTGATGCCGGAAATAAAGAGCAATAAGCGGGAAATGTGGGATACGGCGACCATGGAATTTGTGATCGAAAATGTGCTGTCGGAACTGTATGAGGAAACGGACATTGCGGTAGATACTGTTTTTTATCAGGAACCGGGCATCTACTGGATTGTTACGCAGTCAAGGGAAAAAGCATTCCCGCAGGACGGCGGGCGGGACTGTGAAATTCTGCAGCAATTTGTTGCGTGGATGAATGAAAAAATCTATCCGGAGCTGTGGTGCGGCGCCGGGCAGTGGGAATCTGTACTGGGGATGCAAAAGCAGAGCCGGAATCTTCAGAAAATGCGGGAGGGAAGCCTTTCCGTGCGGAACGAGGTGCTGTTTCTGAATGAATTTCAGGCTCCGCAGACCAGCTACGAAAATAAGGAGCTGGATGTGTGGAAAGCTCTGCTTTCGGAGGAAAAACCGGAGGAGCTGCTGGAGCGGCTGCAGAAATACCTTGACCGGACGGAACGGGAAGGAATGATTACCAGAGAATTTCTGGTAGCGCTCCGTACCGATCTGACCCAGGTGGTATATGCATGGCTTTCGGAACGGGAGATCAAGGCGTATGCACTGTTTGCAGATGCGGATATGGAAAACCTGCATCGGAATTCCCTTTATGGCAGAGAAGAGATGATGGAATATGCCGGGGGACTGGTTCGGAAAGCAGTTCAGTACAGACAGTACATCAACAAATCAGATTCGGTTACGAGTCAGGTATGCGCTTATATCGATGCACATTACCGGGAGGAGATTCACCGGGAGGAGCTTGGGGAGCTTGTCTTTTTGAATACGGATTATCTGTCCCGGATTTTTAAAAAAGAAAAGGGTATTTCGATCAGTAATTATATCATCCAAAAGCGGGTGGAGGAGGCAAAAAAGCTTCTGACACAGAGCACGCTGCCGATCAATACGGTGTCGCTGTATGTGGGGTACAGCAATTTCTCGTACTTTACGAAGATGTTTAAGGACAATACGGGATACGCACCGCTGGAATACCGAAGAAGTTTTAGTGAAAAATAGCGGAAAGCCACCCTTCACATGTCCGGGAAATAACAGAGGATTTTATCCTCTTCCAGCAAGAAGACTCCGACCTCTAAGGTGGGAAATGAATTGCGTCCGTTAGCCCTTTCTTACGCACTGGAACAGCAGAAAACAGGTCAGAATAGTGAAAGAAAAAGGTCGGATCAGGGGATATTTTTTTCGGGTCAGATGTGGTAAAATTTCAGTATAAGATTCAGAAAAAACGGAAAAACGATATTTTTCTGACATTTTAGGGGTTTCTGAAGAAGCAGATACAGCAAAAACGAGGTATGGAGGAGAAAAAATGACCGAGCAGAAATTAAAAGAGCTTCTGGCCGACATGACGCTGGAAGAAAAAGTAAACCAGATGAGCCAGGTGGTGGGCGCCTTCTTCAATAAAGATATGGACATCACGGCGATGGGACCGATGGCGGATAAAGGCTTTACGCCGGAAAATGTAGCGCTTTCCGGTTCCATCCTGGGCAGCATGGGCGCAGAAACGTTAAAGAAAATCCAGAAGGATTTTGTGGAGCAGCACCCGCATCATATCCCGATGCTGTTCATGCTGGATGTCATCAACGGCTTCAAGACCATTTTCCCGATTCCGCTGGGACAGGGCGCAACGTTTGAACCGGAGCTGTCCGAAAAGTGTGCGGCAGTTGCTGCAAAAGAGGCAGCCGTTTCCGGCCTTCACGTAACCTTCGCACCGATGACTGACCTGGTCCGCGATGCAAGATGGGGCCGTGTCATGGAGTCTACCGGTGAGGATCCGTATCTGAACGGTCTGTTCTGTGCCGGAATGGTGCGCGGATTCCAGGGAGACGATCTGAAGGAGCCGTACAAAATTGCTTCCTGTGTGAAACATTTCGCAGGCTATGGTGCTCCGACAGCAGGAAGAGACTACAATACCGTAGAGCTTTCCGAGCATACCTTCCGTGACTTCTATCTGCCGTCCTACAAAGCCGGCATCGATGCAGGCGCAGCGATGGTAATGACTTCCTTCAACATGGTAAACGGTGTTCCGGCAACCGGAAACAAGAAACTGATGCGCGGCATTCTGCGTGACGAGATGGGATTTGACGGCGTTCTGATTTCCGACTGGGCGGCAATCGAGGAGATTATTTACCACGGCTACTGCGCAGACCGTGAGGAGGTAGCTGTCCGCTCCGCCGAGGCAGGCGTTGACATTGATATGATGACCGGTATTTACTGCGAGAACCTGTGCCGCCTTGTAAGAGAGGGCAAGATTTCCGAGGATCTGATCAATGAGTCCTGTATGCGTATTCTGGAACTGAAAAACAAACTGGGACTGTTTGAAAATCCGTATAAAGACGCAGATGAGACGAAAGAAAAAGAGGTCATTCTCTGCAAAGAGCACCGCGCCCTGGCAAGAGAAGCCGCAAGAAAATCGTTTGTCCTGCTGAAAAACGAAGAGAAAATCCTGCCGCTTGGCAAGGAGAAAAAAATTGCCTGGGTCGGACCGTATGTCCACAGCAGAAACCTGATGGGCGCCTGGTCCTTCATCGGAGATGCAAAGGATGTGACAAATCTGGAAGAGGCCGTAAAAGCGCAGGCAGATACGACAAACATGAGCTTCCATGCAGGTTCCCCGATGCTCGGCTCCGACATCCGTCTGGAGGGCTTCGGTGAAGCGATGGAGCAGTCCCACACACCGGAGGAAGAGGAGGCAATGCTTCTTGAGGCTGTAAACGCAGCAAAGGAGGCCGAGGTTGTCGTTCTTGCGATCGGTGAGGACCGTCTGCAGTCCGGCGAGGCAACCAGTAACGCGAACATTCGCATTCCGGAAATCCAGCAGAGACTGCTTGAGCGCGTTTCGGAGGTCAATGAAAACATTGTCGTTGTTCTCTTCAACGGCCGTCCGCTCGACCTGCGCGATGTCGTATCGAAAGCAAAAGCCGTTCTTGAAGTATGGATGCCGGGTACCGAAGGTGCCAATGCAATCGCAGACGTTGTTTTCGGTGCATACGCTCCAAGCGGCAAGCTGACCATGAGCTTCCCGTATTCTGTAGGCCAGGTGCCGGTTCACTACAACGAGTATTCCACCGGAAGACCGCATGTGCCGGGCAAGGACAAAGACCGTTTCCGTTCCAAATACCTCGATATCCCGAACGCACCACTGTTCCCGTTCGGATATGGCCTTGGCTACACCAGCTTTGCAATTTCAGATGTGAAACTGGACAAGGCAGAGCTTGGCATGGAAGATGAGATTAAAGCCTCCGTAATCGTGAAAAACACCGGCGATACAAAGGGAACCGAGACCGTACAGCTTTACATCCACGACGTAGCCGCATCCGTGGTACGCCCGGTGAAAGAGCTGAAAGATTTCTGCAAGGTAACCCTTCAGCCGGGAGAAGAAACCGAAGTCATCTTCAAAATCACAGAAGAAGAGCTTCGCTTCCTGACAGAAAATGAGCGTGTAGAAAGTGAAAACGGTGCTTTCGAAGTCTTCATCGGAAGCGACAGCACGACAGAGAATAAGGCAGAATTTGTGCTGAAAAAATAAGAAGCAATACTGGGATGTAGCGTAAGCGGAATCAAGATGGGGGTCTGAATCGCTACGGAAAGATAAAAGAAAAGCCAGCCACAAAAAGCGAAAAGAATTTTGCTTTTGCGGCTGGCTTTTTTCTGCCGGTACCGTATTGACCCTTCTGTTAAAACAAAGTAAAATAGAAATTGGTATTGGGACGAAAGAGAGGAAAAGAAATGGGGTACTTAGGAAACAAGTTAAAGGGGAAATACCACAAAGACACATTCCAGACCGCCGTCAACATGGCGTGGCCGGCGATCGTGGAGTCGTTTTTCATTGCATTTGCGGGTCTTGTAGATTCGCTGATGGTAAGTTCGCTTGGCTCCTACGCAGTTGCCGCGGTCGGTCTGACGACACAGCCGAAGCTGCTTGGCCTGGCGTTTTTCTTTGCGCTGAATGTGTCGATTTCCGCCCTTGTTGCGCGGCGGCGAGGGGAACAAAGACAGGGTGCGGCGAATGAGACTCTGGTAACTGCGCTTGTATTTATTATCCTTGCGGCAGCTGCATTCAGTGTTGGATTTGTGGCGTTTGCAAGTCCGATCATCCATCTGTGCGGCTCAACGGCGGAGACGCATAACGGCGCAGTAACATATTTCCGTATCATCATGGGCGGTATGATTTTTAACTGTATCCAGATGGGGATCAACTCGGCACAGCGCGGTGCGGGCAATACAAAAATCACGATGCGCACAAATGTAACATCAAATACGATTAATATTATCCTGAATTATCTTCTGATCAACGGCCATTTCGGGTTCCCGGCACTCGGCATTCAGGGTGCGGCACTGGCAACCGTCACAGGAACGGTTGTCGGATGTGTGATGAGCATCCTTTCCATCACAAAGCAAGACGGATTCCTGAATCTTGGCTATATTCTGAAGAACAAAATTAAACCGACGATTGCAGCGTTCATCAGCCTGGTCAGGGTCGGGTACAGTGTGTTTTTCGAGCAGGTTTTCATGCGGATCGGCTTTATGATGACGGCGATCATGGCGGCCAAGCAGGGAACCGATGCGATGGCGGCACACCAGGTCGGCATGAATATTATGTCGCTTTCGTTTGCGTTCGGCGATGGCCTCCAGTCCGCAGCGGTTGCACTGATCGGCCGGAGCCTCGGCGCAAAAAAGCCGGATCTTGCGAAAGAGTACGGCAGAACGTGCCGTCTGATCGGCGCGGGCATCGCAGTATGCCTCGTTGCGATTTATCTCTTCGGCGGAAGATGGCTGTACAGCCTGTTTTTCGAAGAACAGCATATCATTGAAATCGGTGTCAGCATCATCCATGTCATTATCTTCGTCGTCATTTTCCAGATCTGTCAGGTTATTTACATGGGATGCCTGCGCGGTGCGGGAGATACGCTCTATACGGCAGTTGCATCTATGATCAGCGTTACATTTATTCGTACGATCGTTTCGTATCTTGGCGGTTACACGCTGGGGCTTGGCATCGTCGGAATCTGGTTCGGCGTGCTGGCGGATCAGATGTCACGGTTTATCTTTGCGACGATCCGATTCAAACAGGGAAAATGGGTGAAAATTAAGATTTAACCGAATCAAGCAAGTAGCGAAGCAGATTGCGAATATCCGCTTGACGTAACGATTCAGAGCCATGCGAAATGGTACTCTGAATCATTACCAATATAAAACTAAAACAGGAGGAAGCAAAACGATGTACAAATTTGACAGAGAAGCTTATGACAGGCGGATGGAGTGGTACCGCGACGCCCGTTTCGGCATGTTTATCCACTGGGGACTTTATGCCATCCCGGCGCGCGGAGAATGGGTGCGGAGTACCGAGCAGATTCCAAAAGAAGATTACATGAAATATTTCGAGGAGTTCAACCCCGTTGATTTCGAGCCGCGGAAATGGGCAAAAGCGGCGAAAGAGGCCGGCATGAAATACATGGTTCTGACTGCCAAGCATCACGACGGTTTCTGCCTCTTCGACAGCCAGTATACCGATTTCAAATCCACCAACACGAAATGCGGCCGCGACCTCGTTGCAGAGTACGTTGATGCCGTCCGCGCAGAAGGACTGAAGGTCGGTTTGTATTTCTCCCTGCTCGACTGGTTCCACGACGATTTCCCACATTACGGCGACCGGAACCACCCGATGCGGAACAACCCGGCATACAAAAACGATGACCGCGATTTCGACCGCTACCTGACCTACATGCACAATCAGGTACGCGAGATCTGCACAAACTACGGAAAGCTCGATGTGCTGTGGTTTGACTTTTCCTACGATACGCTGCGCGGCGAAGCATGGAAAGCGACGGAGCTGATCAATATGGTGCGGAAGCTCCAGCCGGATGTCATCATCGACAACCGTCTCGAGGTGAGCGGAGAGGGCTACGGTTCTCTGGCGGCCGGAAATCCGACCCCGTACCACGGCGACTTTGTGAGCCCGGAGCAGATGATTCCGCCGAATGGCATCCAGGATGTAAATGGAAACGATATCGCCTGGGAATCCTGCGTTACGATGAATAATCACTGGGGTTATTGTGCCAACGACCACTTCTTCAAACCGGCACCGATGCTGATCAAAAAGCTGGTCGAGTGCGTATCGAAGGGTGGAAACCTGCTTTTGAACGTTGGCCCGGACGCCAGGGGAAATATCCCGGAGGAGTCGATCGAACGGCTGGCTGAGATTGGAAAGTGGATGAAGAAAAACGGAGAGAGCATTTACGGCTGCGGAAAAGCCGGTATTGAGAAACCGGACTTTGGCCGTGTGACGCGCCACGGAAACCATCTGTATTTTCATGTCTATGAAAATACCGTTGGGCCGCTGCCGCTGCCCGGCGTGAAAAAAGAAGAAATCCAGGCGATCCGCTACGTCGCAACCGGCGCGGAAATCCCGGTTTCCACAAGCTGGGTACACAGCGATTATCCGACCATGGCATTCGCTGATCTCGGCGAAGACCCGGTATTGCCGGATGGAGTCGATACAGTCATCGATGTGATTCTGAAAAAGTAGAGGGTAAAATCGGATTTGATTCTGGAGCGTGTCTGAAAAAGCATTTCCGCAATCTGCAGGCTTCACTTTGCGGTATCTTTTTTTTCAGACACGCTCTAAAAGTCTTACAAGTTCTTACAAAATTCTGTATTTTTCGTTCCGCTGATTGACAGTTCTGGCAGAAGAATGCATACTGAAAAAAACACAAGATCACAGCCCGTGCTTCGAAATTTAACTGAATCAAGCAAGTAGCGAAGCGGATTGCGAAGATCCGCCTGACTCCTTTTCCTGCGCAGGGAAGGATAAGAGCTTTCGGAGTGAGAAAAGGGCAGTCTGTTTTTAGAAACGAAGCAAGAGAATCACAGTTTCGTTTTACAAGAAAAAAAGAGGGGGAATAAAACATGATTCGTCTGAACCACGTCAGCAAAATTTACGGCGATGGAAGCAAAAAAGCCGTCGATGATCTTTCCTGGGATATCGAAGATGGAAAGATCACCGGATTTATCGGCCCAAACGGAGCCGGGAAAACGACAACATTAAAAATGATCACCGGCATCCTGGCACCGTCCGAGGGAACGATTGAAATCAATGGAAAAGATATCCAGAAGGATCCGCTCGAAGCCAAGCGCCAGTTCGGTTTTGTGCCCGACGACCCGGATGCGTTTCTTCGCGTCAGGGGAATTGAATATCTGAATTTTATGGCAGATATCTACGGTGTCGGAACGGAAGAACGTCAGCGTTTTATCGAAGAAACCGCAAAACGCTTTGAGATGGAAGAGAACCTTTCGAGCCGTATCATGAGCTACTCGCATGGCATGCGTCAGAAAATCATGGTGATGGGCGCACTGATCCACAAGCCGCCGGTCTGGATTCTCGATGAGCCGCTGACCGGCCTTGACCCGCGCTCCGCGCACGAGCTCAAACAGATGATGCGTGAACACGCCGATGCCGGAAACGCCGTGCTGTTTTCCACCCATGTGCTGGAAGTAGCGGAAAAACTCTGCGACCGCATCGCCATTATCCATCACGGCCGCCAGGTATACCTGGGTACCCTGGAAGAATTAAAAGCGGCCTATCCGGATCAGACACTTGAAAATATCTTTTTGGAGATCACCGAACATGCGTAACTTATGGATTCTCACCCGTTTCCTTCTGAAAAGCGGACCAGGAAAAAGCAATCAGAAGAGCGGAAAAAAGAAAGCATTTTCGGACGGAGGACGTATCGTTGTATACCTTCTGCTTGGTGTCTGCCTCCTTCCCGTGTCGGTCTTACTGTTTCTTCTGGGATATTCCGGCTATACCTTCCTGCAGCCGCTCGGGCTGGAAACCCTGCTGATCGAGTTCGTCTGTGCCATTGGCATGATGGTCATTTTCTTCTATGGCCTGCCGCTGTTTCTGAGCGAGTATTACATGGACTCTGACCTCGTAAAGCTTTTGCCGCTGCCGTTTACCCCGGCGCAGATTGTCGGTGCGAAAGGCTTCTGCTGTCTGCTGAACGAATACTATCTTATTGTACTGCTGTTCTTTCCGTTTCTGTTAGGGTACGGGATCAGCGCCAAAATGGGCATTTTTTACTGGATCAATATGATCCTCGCCTGCCTTATTTTCCCGGTTGTGCCGCTCGTTTACGCCGCAGTTTTGACGATGCTCGTGATGCGTCTTTTCAAAAATATCCGAAACAAGGATTTCTTAAGCTACCTCGGATTCGCCGCATCCCTGATTTTTGCGATCGGCATCAACGTATTTTCGCGCAGTATCGGAAATTTTGAAATGCAGGATATCATGAACCTGATGGAAAGCCAGAAGGGCACTCTGCGCGCCTTCCGGACCATTTTTCCGAACCTGCCCCTGATGACCGGAAGCCTTGCAGATGCATCCTTTCTCAAAATGATACTCTACATCGCTACAACAGCCGTCATCCTTGCTGTCTTTTTCGCCCTCGCCTGGAAAATCTACCTCCCGGCTGTCCTCGGCATGAGCGAGACCACCAGCGAAAAACGCATTTTATCCAAAGAAGAAGTGACCCGAACCGTCAAAAGCAAAAATCCGGTCCGCACCTACGCGATGATCGAATGGAAAAAACTGTACCGAACCCCGGCCTGGTTTATGAATTGTGTTCTGATGCCTCTCATCTGGCCGGTCTTCATGCTTGGCATTGCCCTCGTTTCGGTCATTTCCAGCCTTGGCATGGCTAAAACCACCGGCCTTTGGACCCGGCTTGTCGCCGATGGCACCATATTCCGCCTCCTGAAAGGAGAACTGCCTGTCGCAGTTGCCGTCCTTACCGCCGCCGGAATCGCCGTCATGATGTCCATGTTCTGCGTGATCTCCGCCACAGCGATGTCCCGAAAGGGCAGCGAATACATCTATATGAAATGCATTCCGATGAGCTATCACGACCAGATCCGTGCCATGCTGGTAAGCGGCATCCTGATCAGTCTCCTTGGCACCTTGCCGTACGCTCTGGTCTTCAACATCATCGCGGTCGTTTTCGGTCTGCACCCGGCGACCCTTCTTTACACCACGGCGATCACGGTTTTATTTACCCTGTTCGTCAACTATGAACAGCTCCTTTTTGACCTTGCATTTCCGAAATTAAACTGGGAAAACGAAACCGCCGCCATAAAATCCAACAACCGCTCCCTGATCTCCGTCCTCATCGACCTCACCGTCGGCGCAATCCTGATCGGAGCCGGCTACCTGCTGTACGGAAAACTTCACCTCAACATCCACATCACCACGAGCGTGATGATTCTGCTTACCGCAGTCCTGACCTTTGCCATGCGAACCGCCCTTTTTAAATGGGGCGTTCAAGTGATGGAACATCTGGAAAGCGCTTAACAGTTTCGAGACATAATAACAATATTAAAATGTGATAGAAAAGAGATTTCAGCCAATGTGCGGATCTCTTTTTTTTGCGCTCCTTTCCAATTTCGCTGCGTATTTTCTTTTATCGATTATGCTTCATTGTATTACTAAAAGACCTGTGTGGGCAATCCATTGCCGCCATTTCCCGAAAATTTTAAAAGACGGACAAAAAACAGAGGATTTCTCTCTGCATTTTGTCCGTCTCTCTACAACGTATTTATTGGATTCTCCGTTTACGGAAATGATTTCGGAAATGATGAACTAATTCATCGCCTCACCCTTCAGCAGTCTGCTGATGTGCTTGTACAGAAGCATGGTTACCAGTGATACCACAACACCTTTGATGATATTAAACGGTACAACGGCAAACAGAACAAAGGTCGGAAGGCTTGTAATTGCTTTGTTGACTGCAGATCCCATTCCCACAAGGGCATCCATCGGCATTCCAAAGGCTGCTGCATAAGCCGGAAGCAGTACAAAAGCGTTCAGAAGACCGCCGGCTGCTGCCAGAAATACAGTTCCGACTGCCATACCGATCATGGCATTTTTCTTTGTTTTCTGTGTTTTGTAGATCCATGCGGCCGGCATAACATACGCGCAGCCGATCAGGAAGTTTGCTACTTCGCCAACACCTGCGGTGGTACTTCCTTTCATAACAAGGTTCAGCAGAATCTTAATCAGCTCAATCGCAGCTCCGGCAAGAGGTCCCATCGCAAAGGCTCCGATCAGCACCGGAACTTCGCTTAAATCAATCTTGTAGAAACTCGGGGCAAACGGAAGCGGGATGTCAAAAAACATCAATACGACTGCGGCGGCGCCGAGCATTGCCACCTGTACCATGTAACGGGTTTTTCCGATTTGCGACATCTTTGATGTCTGTTTTGCTGTTGTCTGTGCATTCATAACTGTATTTCTCCTTTTTTTTCTGGAGATCTTGACCGGTTCTGCCGGAAGTAACGAGTCCAAATACGCTCCACGAATTTGAACTCGTTTTCGCGGCAGTCGCCAAGGTCTCGTGCAAGCACGGACTTTGGCTCGTTGCCCGCGAAAAAAAGTGCCCTGAATTCCTTTTCTTGAATTCAGGGCACCAAAAATATTTCCATGCAAATAAATTTTATTTCATCTTCTTTCATCCAGACTTTAACTGTTGGTCCCGGAGTTGCACCGAGTCAGCCGCTGTTTGATATCGCAGCGGGTCGCGGACTATACCGCCAGTAGGGAATCACACCCTGCCCTGAAGATCTCCGTATTTTGTTTTTACAGGAATATTTTATTCATATTCACACAATTTGTCAATACTTTTTTCAGACAATACATGATCTGGTTAGTTTGCTACACCCATATGAATTTTTCCTGTGCTCTTATTTTGCAGCACACGCAGATAGCAGATCCGCATATCTCCCGTCAGGACGAGACGGATCTCAGATGCGCCATCCGTCTGCGGTCTGTCTGCGAGGGAAATTTCGATATCCTCATAAACCGGCTCACGGTACCGATTGCGCTCTTTTACTTCGTCCTCCGCATAACGGTCCAGTTTCGGAGCGCTGCGTAACTCGCAGGTTCTTGTGTCACCGGTAAAGCTTCCCATCGAAATACCGTCCACAAAGGCTTCCACACTGCCGCCACGTTCACTCTTCACATGAAGTGCCAGAACAGTAGCATCGGAAAGATCACAGTCACGGTAAACGAGAACACCTTCTTTCGTCTCATCCTGCACGCGGACTGCCTTGAAATTGAAGTGGCCTTCCGTCAGATACATGTTCTCGTAATCATCGTAGTGGTCTGCCGCGGTAAATGCACTCAGATCGCGTACTCCCCTTTTTCCGCCCGGAATAAAGATTTCTGCGGAAACGGCTTTATCCTTGCAGGATGCGCCCGCATAGATTTCATACGTTCCTTCTTCTACCATCAGTCTGCGGCTGATGACATCGTAGAAGCGAAGCTCCTCCACCGGGATTTCCAGTGCGATGTGTCTCGTCTCGCCCGGGGCAATGTTTTTCACACGGACAAAATCAAGCAGCTGGCAGATTGGTTTCTTTACGCAGGATTCCAGAGCGGAACCGTAGATCTGGACGACCTCGTCGCTTGCGGTAGCGCCCGTATTTCTCACATCGAGAGAGATCTGCAGCAGACGGTCATCTTTTAAGGAAATCTTATAGTTCTCATACGCAAATGTGGTATACGTCAGGCCATAGCCGAATGGATACAATTCCTTCCCGTCGAAATAGCGGTACGTTCTTTTTCCTTTGATGATGTCGTAATCATCAATGTCCGGCAGCTGATCGATACTCTCATACCAGGTCATATTCAGACGGCCGGCCGGTGCATAGATTCCAAGCACAGCCTCTGCCATTGCGCTTCCCATATCCTGGCTTCCCGTTGCAGACATGATGATCGCCGGCAGTTTTTCCATCGCTTTCTGAAGTGTGTACGGATAATTCGTAAACAGCACCAGAACGGTATTCGGATTGACCTCTGTGATCCGGTCAAGCAGCATCTCCTGCTCCTCTGGCAGCTCCAGTGTGTTGCGGTCGATCTCCTCTTTCGCATTGATCACGGAGTTACAGCCGAGCGCAAGTAAAACCTGCTTTTTGCCCCGGACTGCAGCAACTGCTTTTTCAATTCCGTTTTCGACAACCTCCATCGTAATCGGAATTCCCTCCGTCTGCTCAAAGGAGAAAAATCCCTCTGCATCCTTATAAACCGGGTAATGGAAACGGTTGGTCAGCACAACGCTGCCATCCTCCTGTGGCTCCACGTGGAAAATCTCCATCACGAACCAGTCGAAGGCTTCCTCCCGGTCTGCCGCAATCTGTCCCATTTTCGGCTTTTCTCCCTGCGACTCTGAGAGTCTTGCGCTGAGGTATTTTCCGGTACGGACACTCTTGAACGTATAGCTTCCCTCACCCCAGTATTCCTTGATAAACACATCTGGCTCATCTGCCATCTGAAGTGTTCCGTCTTCTGCTACGGCAAGACCTTTTCCATCACAGCGGAAAACAACGCGATCCAGACCATCCGCGAATGTAATGTTCTCCTGCTTCAGTACTTCCATCCCCTGCAGGAAGGTTGTGCGGTATGGTGCCGTTCCGCCGTACCAGTCCTGATACCATGCATCACCAAGCGGTCCGACAATGGCAATATCTTCTGCTTTCAGGGCTTTGTCAAGTGGCAGCGCTCCGTTCTCATTTTTCAGAAGTACGATCGATTCGCGGCTCAGCTCTTTACAGATTTCACGTGCCTTCGGGGAATCAATATCGTCCTCGGTCACACGGTCATACGGATTCAGATTTTCCCGATCATAAACGCCGAGACGAAGCTTCGTCTCCATCATACAGCGAATAGAGCGGTCCATATCCTCTTCTTTCAGAATGCCAAGCTCATATGCCTCGCGTGCCGCCTGCTCTACCATACGCGGATCGTCAGACATGGCATCCACACCGGCTTTCAGCGCCGTTGCGATCGTCTCCGCATGCTGTCCGAAATAGTGATGCAGATTCACGACAAGTCCCATCGCACCGCCGTCGCTGACAACGTGACGGAGACCGTACTGTTTTTTCAGAATATCGGTCACTTCCGGATTCAGGATACCGATCGTTCCGTTGATCTTGTTATATGCCGTCATAATGCCCTCTGCGCCGCCATCCTCAATACATCTGCGGAATGGCTCCAGATACAGCTCATATTTGTTCCGCGGGTCAATGGAAGAATTTTTCCATCCGCGGCCGACCTCCGTGTTGTTTCCATAGAAATGCTTTAAGGTCGCTGCACAGCGCAGATACTTCGGATCATCGCCCTGCATTCCCCGGATATAAGCACCGGCCATTTTTCCGGTCAGCACAGGATCCTCTCCGTAACCTTCTTCGTTTCTTCCCCATCTCGGATCGCGCTCAAGATCAACGGTCGGAGCCCATCTGCTGAGTCCATGGCCCTGATGGCGGTGCCATACGACGCGCGCCTCGGTTCCTGTTATTTCACCGGCCTGTCTGATCAGCTCCGGGTCCCAGGATGCACTCATACCGATCGGCTGTGGGAAGGATGTTGTCACATCCGGTTTTCCAAGACCGTTCTGATCGTTTCTGCCCTCAACGCCGTGTGCCGCCTCACCGCCCACAGAGACTCCCGGAATGCCAAGGCGCGGCAGATCCGGGGAAGAGCTGGCGAGGTATCCCAGTTTTTCTTCGACCGTCATTTCTTTTAACAGCCAGTCGATTCTTTCCTGATCCGTCAGTGATGCATCCCAGAACGGTGTGTTTTTGTTTATCTGAAACTCCTTCTTTTCTGTCATTTTCCAAAAACCTCCCTATGATTTTGTCTCATGAAATTGTTTGCAGATTTTCCATATACTGTTATCTTTTTACAATGTTTCACATTTCCCATTACTGTCGCTGTATTTTAAAACATGGCCTGATATTTAATAATATCAGACCATGTTTTTATGCCGCCTTCCGTTCAACGGCAAAACCTTATGTTTTTGCTTTACTTACTCTACATCAACAAGTTTGGTAGCAAGGAACTCTGTCATAGCTTCTTCTGCATCTGCCAGACCATTGTCTGTCAGCTCCTGTACCATGCTCTCCCAGTTTCCATCAAACTCATCTTCGGTACCAGTTACGCATTTAACAAGTCCCGGCCAAGCAATTTCGTCCAGAATTGTCTGTTTCTCAGCAAGTTCCTGTGGCTGCTGATATGCCCACAGTGCAGAGTATGGAAGAAGATCGAACTCTTCCGGCTGTGCAAACATGTCGGTCAGCATCTCAAATCCCATCGCTTCGCATCCTTCTTTTTCTGCTGTATTGTAGTTTGCAATAACAGACTCTTTGGTAGTTGGAGTGTATGGGAATCCGTCTTCAGAGTAGGAACCTGTTCCGTAGATCGGGAATCCAGTGTAGTTGTCAATACCGGTATTCTTTGCATAATCCGGATCAGACTGAGCTTTTGCAACTTCTTCATCGGTACGATATGGCTGTCCGTCATCATCGAGGAAGTAGTTCTCGCCTTCAATACCCCAGTGATACAGGATCTGTCCTTCATCGGAGCACAGATAGTCAAGGAATTTGATGGCACGAACCGGATCTTCACAGCTCTTGGTAATTCCAATACCCCAGCCAACGGTAGTTCCCTGATACAGAAGGGCTTTTTCTACCTGATCTTCTCTTAAGGTTACAGGAAGTCCAACATAAGTCTGATCTACTTTTCCGTCTGCTACCAGAGTAGCTTCGCACTGGCTGTAATGCCACTCAGCATCGGTGATGGCAACAACACGGCCGCTGGCAACTTTTGCAATATAGTCATCATCTGTCTGCGTTGCAAAGTTCGGATCCAGGATACCTTCGTTGTACATACGGCACAGCCATTTGAAGTATTCTTTCTCTTCATCTGTTACATGTTTGTAATGTACGTTGTACTCGTCGTCAATGATCCACTGTCCATTATCCGGGGATGCATCAGCGATCAGTCCTGCCGGGTTTCCAAGGGTAATCATCCAGTGCCAGTCAGAAGCACTCATGGTGATACCGATCATATCCAGACCATCTTCTGTTTTTGGATGTGCTGCAAGATAGCTCTTGATCATTTTTTCATACTCATCCAGTGTCTTCGGATATTTATAATCGTTCTCTTTTAATGCAGCCCACTGAATCTGGCAGCTTCCGCCTGTTGTCAGGGTTTTCTGGTTTACACCTGCGTAGGAAAGCTGATAGATTCCAGGATCATCCTGGCTCCATTTCAGTTTTTCCATCTCTGCTCCGTACATTTTTTTGATGTTTGGACCATATTTTTCAATCAGGTCTGTCATATCAATCAGCGCGCCTGCCTGATACAAATCTGTTGCTGAGCCTTTTGCATAAATCATGTCCGGATACTCATCATTTGCGATCATCAGCGCAACATCTTCTTTTGCATCACCCTGGGATGCTACCGGATAGGAAACATCAAGTGTAACGCCTGTTGCCTCTGTGATTGCTTTTGCTACCGGGTTATCCCAGTTACCGTTTTTACCATCAGCGTTAAAATACTCAAAGGTAATCGGAGATTTGTCATCTGCATCATCTGCTGTCTCGCCTGAAGAACTTGCCTCTGCCGCTGATCCAGTCTCTGTGCTGGACCCTCCCTTGCTGCTGCCACTGTCGGAACCGCATCCTGCGAGCATTCCGGCCACCATAGCAGATACTAACATGAGTGATACTACTTTTCTTTTCATAAAAGCCCTCCTTAAAATGGTTTATGTCATCCTGCACTCTTTCTTTCGTCTGGCAGGAATAAACATCATCTTTTTCTAAAAATTTTTTAATACTGTTTTTTATCAGTCTTTAACAGAACCAAGTGTCATACCGCCGATAAAGTATTTCTGAAGGAACGGATATACAATAACGATCGGCACAGTTGCTACAATCGTTACGGCCATACGTACGGACATTGGTGTTACGGCCGTCTGTACATTGGTTCCTGCATGAACGTCCATTTTCATGGTCGCCTGGTTCATAATCTCATACAGTTTGTACTGCAGAGTCGGGAGTTTTTTCGCATACAGGTAAGTATCCATGAAGGAGTTCCACTGACCTACTGCATAGTACAGACCTACGGTTGCGATAACCGGTTTACAAAGCGGCATAACGACTTTATACCAGATCTGAAAATCGTTTGCTCCGTCGAGCTTTGCTGCCTCCTGCAGAGCCATCGGCAGTCCGTCGATATAAGAGCGGACCAGAATCATATTATAAACCCACATCAGACCAGGCAGAATGTATACCATGAAGTTATTGCCCAGCTTTAAGGTACGGATAATCAGAAGGTATTCCGGAATCATTCCGCCACTGACATACATGGTAACAACGAACAGAAGCTGGAATGGTTTGCGGAGTACGAAGTCTCTGCGGCTTAATGTGTAAGCAACCATCGAGGTACATACAATACCTACGATTGTTCCGATGATGGTTCTTGTTACAGAAATCACAGCCGGCATTGCAATGCCGCCGTCTTTAAATACATATTTATAGTTGCTTAATGTAAACTTTCTCGGAATGATGAAGTTTACATTCTTAATGGTATCCGTAGAATCGTTGAACGAAATCGCCAGTACGTTCAGGAACGGATAAATGGTGATGATGACGAGGAATACGAAGATTACCGCCAGTACGTAGTCAAATTTTTTTGCTTTCTTGTTCATATTCGCGTCCTCCTACATAAGTTTATCTTCGCCTACCAGACCGGCAATCTTATTGGCGATCAGCAGCAGGGTAACGCTGACTGCAGACTGGAATACACCGATTGCGGTACCAAGACCGTAGTTGCTGTTTCCAATACCTCTCTTATAAGAGAACCAGGAAAGTACCATCGTGTGATCCTCAACCAGCGGGTTACTAAGAAGCATCTGACGCTCCATACCTACGTTCAGGGCGCCACCGATGCTCATAATCAGCAGTACGATGATGGTCGGTCGGATACCCGGCAGAGTGATGTGCCAGATCTTCTGCAGACGGCTTGCACCGTCCATATCAGCGGCCTCGTAAAGACCAGGATCAATACCTGCCATGGCGGACAGATAAATAATTGCGTTCCAGCCAACCTCTTTCCAGCAGTTAATCAGGATAATGGTTACCCAGATAAGCGGTGAGTTGGAACTCATCAGGTGCAGGTTCTTGCCGAAGATACTGTCAACAACACCGCCGTCGTTGAAAATATTCTTTGCAATACTTGCAATGATAACCCAGGATACAAAGTGCGGCAGATAAGAAATGGTCTGCGTTACTTTTTTGAACTTCATAAAGAACATCTCGTTCAGAAGAACCGCAAATGCGATTGCTGCGATCGTTCCAACCGCGATGTCAAGGAAGCTTACTCCCAATGTGTTGATTAATGTCTGTGTGAACAGACGGTCTTTAAATGCATCTGTAAAATTTTGAAATCCAACCCAGGTTCTCTCCCAGATCGGAAGTGCGAACGTTGCCGGTTTTACCTCCTGAAACGCCATCGTCCATCCCCAAAGTGGAATATACTTGAAGATAATCAGCCAGATTACAAATGGTACTGACATTACAAGCAGCCAGCGCTGTTTCCACAAAATTGCAGGTGTGATTTTCTGTCCTCTTTTCTTTTTCACCTTTTCCTTCGCCATGCTCCCCATCCTTTCCGTTGTTTTGTGCGTTTTTATTACGCATTTTCTTTGCTTATTTGTGATATTTACATCATATCAAATAAAATCCCAGTTTGATATTGTGTATTTTGTCCACTTATATTGACTTTTTTTATCTTTTTCCACATTTTCAGGTGCTATGGCAGGCATTTTTACTAATTTATATACGTTTGTTTTTATTTTTTACACCAGCTTACAACTCTACCAATCAGTGTTTTTTTTTGTAAAAAAAGCAGGAAAACGTAATGGGGGATTACATTTTAAGAAAAATGTCAGTTTTTTATCCAAATAATCTCCGTTTTCTCTGCTATGATAAACACCATAGAACCAAGAGGGGAAAAACGAGATGAGCCAATACAACATATTAGTCGTAGACGACGACCGGGAAATCGTAAGATCTCTCGGCAAACTATTAGAACTGGAAGGCTACAGGGTAAAAAAAGCCTACAACGGCATGGAGGCGCTCGACATCCTCATGACAGAACAGATCCATCTGATTCTGCTCGATGTCATGATGCCCAAAATGAACGGCCTTTCCGCCCTGATGAAAATAAGAGAAAAAAACAACATTCCGATTATCATGCTCTCCGCGAAAACCGAAGAGAGCGACAAAGTCATCGGACTTTCGATGGGCGCCGATGATTACGTGACAAAGCCGTATAATACCGCCGAACTCATGGCCCGTGTTAAATCCCAGCTCCGCCGTTACTTCTCCTTAGGAGCCGCAAACGGAACCACACAAAGCCAGGATATCCTGAAAAACGGCGGTCTGCTGCTGAACCGAAACACCAAAGAACTCCTGGTGGACGGTGAACCTGTCCGCCTGACCGCAACCGAGTACAAAATTATGGAGCTTCTGATGGAGCATCCCGGCTATGTATTCTCAGCCGAAGAAATCTACAGCCAGGTCTGGCAGGAGGATGCTTACAGCGTAGAAAATACCGTCATGGTTCATATCCGGCGCATTCGTGAGAAAATCGAAATTACGCCGAAAAATCCAAAATATTTAAAGGTGGTGTGGGGAATTGGATACAAAATTGAAAAAATTGACGGAAACTGAAAAACGCATCCTGCTGTGGATGCTTACCGATCTTTCTATGGTACTGATTTTGTGCGGAAAGCTTCTGCGGAAATGGGCCAGTGAATTCGAATGGGGAATGTGGCGCAACATCGAATGGGGTATCGGCATTGGAGTGACGGTAGTCGGCGTTTTGGGCATAGCCGCAGCCTTGTATCTGGTATGGAAATTCCGAAAAAATACCGGGAACTCGAAAATGACTGCTTTTGCCGGCAGCGAACCGGAAAAAGCGGGAAAAACAGCAAAAAGCAGCGAAGGGGCAGCCGCAGATAAGTCCGAGACAGATGAAATAGAAAAATCCCGGCAGATGCAGTTTGAGGCAAGAGCCGCTGCGGAAGCAGAGAAAGAGCAGCTGTTTCTGAAAAAATCCGAAAAGGTGCCAAATGAGCTTCTGGTTCTTGTCGGAGGATTTGCTTTTTTCGGATGGCTTCAGCCGCTCCGGCACAGCTATGCCAGATACCGCATTGTTGCCGAATGGGGTACTGTAATAGAGTGTGTGCAGACAGGTCTTCTGTTTTTTGGAATCTGTGGCGTTTTCCTTCTCAGTGCCGGCATTCTTGTCTGTCGCTATGAAAAGAAACAACTGAGAGAAATGTCCTTTTTTTGCAGAGAAAGGAAGCGTTACAGAGATCGGACCAGCCTGGAACGGCAGCTTGCCGGTCAGAGTAAATGGCCGTTCCGTGTGGCACTGATTGCGGAACTTCTAATCGTGATTACCATGATCACCGGACTGATAAACGGAATGGATGGCGAGGTGCTGTTTGTCATTCTTCTTGGGCTGACCACGCTGATTTTAATTCTGTTTGCCTGGAAAACATACCGCAGTCGCCTGAACCGGGAGATGGGCCTTTTGATGGAACAGATCCATACGATGGCAGAAGGCAGCATGGAAAGCCGGATCCATGAAATATCCGAAAAATCCCTGCTGTATCCGGCGTTTGCAGAGCTGGAAAATATTGAGAGCGCTATGCAGAAGAGCGTAGAAAAACAGATGCAGGCGGAGCGTCTCAAAATTGACCTGATTACCAACGTATCGCACGATCTGAAAACCCCGCTCACCTCGATGGTCGGCTATACGGATCTTCTGAAAAAAGAGGATCTGACACCGGCGGCACAGGATTACGTCGAAGTGATTTCTGTGAAACAGGAACAGCTAAAGGAGATGATCCAAAGCCTCTTCGAGCTCTCCAAATCGACAAGCGGAACCGAAAAATTCCAGATGGAAAAAATGGATATGAAACGGTTGATCGAGCAGACCCTCGCCGATATGGACGATGCGATTGCGCAGAGCAATCTGTCGTTCCGCACGGCGCTCGGAGATGAGCCGCTGCCGTTCCTTGGGGATAATGGGAAAATGTACCGCGTGATACAGAATCTCGTGGAAAATATCCTGAAATACAGCCTGGGCGGAACGAGAGTTTACATTGACGCAGGGAAGGAAAAAGGGGAGATTTTCGTGACGATGAAAAACATTTCCGCCTATGAGATGAATTTTGAAGCGGAGGAAATGATGGAACGCTTTGTGCGCGGCGACGAATCACGGACGAGCGAGGGGCACGGCCTTGGCCTTGCGATTGCATCAAGCTACACGGCCAACATGGGCGGCCGCATGGAGCTTGCGGCAGACGGCGATCTGTTTAAAGTCATCCTGCGTTTCCCGGAGGCAGGCGAGGATTCTGCAGCGGGAGAAACAGCCACAAAAACCTGACTTGCATAAGAATGAGACAGAAGCGGGATTGCAGCAGGAAGGATCTGCAGAAGGATTCTGAGAGAGTATGTAATCCCCGGGAGGAAAAAAATGGAGACAATCAGTATTATCATACCATGCTACAACGAAGAGGAAGCAATTCCGGTTTACTACGAGACGATGGTACGTCAGATGGATGAGATGGAAGAACAGCAGAAGGTTCAGTTCGAGCTGATCTTTGTTGACGACGGCTCGAAGGATCACAGCCTGTTTGAGATGCGCCGGCTTGCGCAGAAGGATATGCGCTGCCGTTACCTCTCGTTTTCGAGAAATTTCGGAAAAGAGGCAGCCATGTACGCCGGACTGCAGGCGGCCAAAGGCGATTACGTAACGGTGATGGATGTCGACCTTCAGGATCCGCCGTCCCTTCTTCCGAAAATGTACGCGATGCTGCAGAGCGGCACCTGTGACTGTGTAGCGGCACGCCGCAGTTCACGGGAGGGCGAGGGAAAAATCAAATCCTTCTTATCAAATGCCTTCTACGGTGTGATCAACCGCCTTTCCAGAACAGAGATTGTAAGCGGTGCACGGGACTACCGTCTGATGAGCCGCAAAATGGTGGATGCCGTGCTGGAAATGAGTGAGTACAACCGCTTTTCCAAAGGGATTTTCGGATGGGTCGGTTTTCACACAGAATGGCTGGAATTTGAGCACGAGGACCGCTGCGCCGGGACGTCGAAGTGGCCGCTTCGAAAGCTCCTCGCGTACTCGGTCGACGGCATCACAGGCTTTTCCGTAGCCCCGCTGTCACTTGCATCTGTCATGGGCGTGCTTTTTTTCCTGATTTCTATGATTCTGATCGTGTTCATCATCGGAAGAACGCTGCTGTTTGGCGATCCCGTTGCGGGCTGGCCGTCGATGGCATGCATCCTTTTTCTGGTGAGCGGTGTACAGCTTTTCTGCACGGGCATTGTAGGCATTTATCTTTCCAAGACATATCTTGAAACAAAGCACCGTCCGATCTATCTCTTAAAGGAGACGAGTGAAGAGACGGTCAAGATGCACAGTGTGCAGCCGGTGAAAAAGCAGGAGAGTGCTGCAAAGAGAAGAAAAGATACCCATACGGCAGAAAAGAAAAACGTGTATTTTCCAGAGTATGCCGACAAACGCCATGCGTCTGAAAGAGGAGAAATCCGGGCATGAAAAAGGAAATCTTAAAGGAAATAAGAGAGCCGGGAAAATCACGGAAAAAGAAAGGCCAGCCGAAAGGACGGCGGAACGGCTTCTTGGAAGGTCTTACCGGAAAGGATTTTACGGCGGCTGGTCTGTTTTTCTTTTCTTTGCTTTTGTGCCGGCTGTTCGTCCTGCAATACGGCGTATTCGGCTCCTCGATTGACTGGATCAGCCAGCACAGCACCCTTGCCGATTACTTCCGAAAGCGGTTTTACGCGACCGGAAACCTCTTCCCGGATTTCGCATGGAATCTGGGAGGAGGTCAGAATATTTACCATTTTGCCTACTACGGACTGCTGAGTCCGACCATGCTGTTATCCTACCTTTTCCCGTTCATCCCGATGGACCTGTGGGTGATGGGTTCCTCCGCGCTGCTGTATGCGGCGGATGCAGTGCTTTTTTATCAATGGATCAGCAAAAAGGGTCTGCATTACGGCAACTGTCTTTTTACATCACTTTTCTTTACGTGTTCTACCGCACTTCTATATCATTCCTATAATCAGCTTATGTTTGTCAATTATATGCCGTTTCTGCTGCTGGCTCTGCTGGGCGTGGATCGCCATTTTCAGAAGAGAAAGAGCGGTCTGCTGATTCTTTCCGTTCTTGGGATGATTCTGACCAGCTTTTATTTTTCGGTCGGCGGGCTGCTTGCGCTCACGGCGTATGCAGTGACGGAGTATTTGAAATGCGGTACAGAAAATGCTGCGTATGAAGCGGAACAGGAGAATCGAAAAGTGTCGCGGAATCAAAAGGCCGGGGCAGAGAAAAAGCAGAGGGCAGGTGAAAAATCTGCCGGAACGGGTGAAACCTTGGTGGGTTTGCGGAGCTTTTTTGGCGCAGCAATCCGCTTTGCGCTTCCGGTCCTCGCAGGAATCCTTCTTTCCGGTATTCTGCTGATCCCATCGGCTGCCGCCTTGTTCGGCGGCAGCGGCGAGGGCGGACGCGGCACCGCAGCGGGCGGCATCGCAGGACTTTTTACCGATCCGGCGATGTGGAAACCGCAGTTTCTGATCCTGCGTCTCTGCTACACGCCGTACGGCATTGGCCTCTCCGCATTTGCGGGGGTGGCGCTTTTGGGCAGAGTGATCGGAAAGAGCCGGTTGCGTGAGAAACTGTTGTCCTTCCTTTTGCTGGTATTCTTTTGTATTCCCCTGTTCGGCTATCTGCTGAACGGCGGCCTGTACAGCAAAGATAAAGTATTCATCCCGTTTCTTCCGGTCCTCTGTGCAGAAGTCGGGCTTTATGTGGAAAACCAGCTTGTCCGGAAGCGGGAGTGTGGAAAAAATCGAAGCACCGGGAATTTTAAGCGCAAAGTCATGACAGAGCTGCGAGAATTGCTTCCGTACCTCATAGTTCTGATTCTGATGTGGAATGCAAAGCAAGAGACATACTTTGAACCATACTGGCATCTCGGCATACTGGATGTGATTTGTGTGACTGCGTGCTATCTGGCATGGCGGTGGTTTCCGGCAAAAAAACGGCTGCGGGGCAGAGAGCTTCCGTTTCTGCCGCTCGTCTTTAGTGCTGTGATTCTTGCATTTGCCGGAAAAGCAATCAATCAGGAAAAGCATGTGATGATCCCGCGTAAAACGTATGAAGCTCTGACGGACAGCAAGATTGCAGCGGCAATCCGCGAGATCCGTGCGGAGGATCCCGGCTGGTACCGTATGGAGCAGTATGGAGACGGCGGACAGAACCTTGCGAACGTCAACCGGATATGGGATATTGGACAGAATGTTTCGACGATTTATTCCTCGGCATACAATGCAGAATATAAGAAATTCCGGGACGAGACGTATGGGATTAATGAAGCCTTCCGCAACCGCATGATGCAGACGGTTTCCGATGATCCGCTGTTCTGGCAGCTCATGGGCGTGAAGTACATTCTGGCAGAAACACGGCCGGAAGGGTATGAACTGTACCGGGATTACGGGGACTTTCAGGTTTATCGTGCCATATCCGCAGCGCCGATTGCCTACGTGACAGACCAGGTGGTTTCCGAGACGGAATACAAATCGTTACCTTATCCGCAGAACCAGGAAATACTGGAGACGGCAGCCGTGATCCCGGATCAGGAAATGCGGAAGACAACAGCGGCAATCCCGGATCAGGAAAAATCGGCGAAATCTGTGGATAATTTCAGAGCCGCTGCAGATTCAGATACAAAGAATGGTTCTGTAGGACCCCTGTTTCACAGTTGTTTTCAGAAAGTAAACCTTGAAATTCCAGAGACCGATCAGGAAGATCTGCGCATTCAGAAGACAGCGGACGGATATGAGATTGAGACGAAAAAATCCGTGACCGTCTCAGCAACGCTGCCGGGTGCCGCAGAGGGAGCGACGCTGCTCGCCGTTTCTTTCGAGGTGGAGAATCAGAAAGCGAGTCATGATATGTTTATCCGCATCAACGGCCAGACCAACCGCCTGACCGGCATCAACCATACGTATGCCAATGGGAATACACAGTTTAACTATCTTGTAACGATGAAAGAAGATGGAACCGCATTCATTCGGATGGGAAAAGGCCATTATATCCTGAAAAATTTTGAGACATGGACTGGTATGGCACAGCCGTTGGAAAAAACGGAGCAGTTGTACAGTCAGGCGGTTACCCTGATTGGCGGAACAACAGCAACATACGGCGGCGACGGCATCACAGGTGTGGTTTCCGCGGAAAGAGACGGATACCTCATCACCAGCATTCCATACGATGAAAATTTTGTGCTGAAAGTAGATGGGAAAGAAACAATGCTGTTCCGCGCAAACACGGCATTTCTCGGCGCAAAAATCCCATCAGGCGAGCACAAAATTGTTCTTGTGTACCATGCGCCCGGACGGACGGCTGGCAGTTGGTGCAGCCTGATGGGAGGAATGCTGGCACTCATCCTTGTGATCTGTGAAAAAAAGAAACAGCAAAACGGCAGCGAACGGGCAGGAGAGAGCAAAATGTTGCAAAAACAGCGGAAATATTATATCATCAGAGTGTAAAAATAGTTGTAGTGACGCTTGGTGGAATGGAGCATATCTTTACAGCCGCAGGAAGAACTGGCAGCGTTTGCCCGTTTTGGAAACGCCGTTGCAAGCCTTTGTGTGGAGAAAAAAGGTGCTAGAGCGTGTCTGAAAAATCATTTCCGCAATCTGCAAGCCCCACTTTGCGGTATATTTTACCCTCATTCGGTTGCCGTAGCCCGCTACGCCGCCCTTATTCGGATAAAATCTCCCACGAACTGGGACTCGCAGTTCACGAAAAGCCTTTTTCAGACACGCTCTATTCCGGCCATGCCGGATCTGGCACAGGTAGAAAAAAGACTGGGGGATAAGAAATGGAATTAAGAGAGCAGTTAAATGGAATCCAGCATGTCGGTATTCCGACCAACGATATTGAGATGACGATTGCGTTTTATGAAAAGCTTGGATTTGAAATTGCATTCCGCACCGTAAATGAGGCGGCGGATGAGAAAGTGGCATTCTTAAAGCTTGGAACACTTGCGATCGAAACGTACGAAAACAAAGCTGCAGCACTGAAACCCGGAGCAATCGACCATGTGGCGATTGACGTAAAGAATATTGAAAAGGTTCACGAAATGATTACCGGGGCCGGTCTGAATACGACGCAGGATGAAGTACATTTCCTTCCGTTCTGGGAAAATGGCGTCCGTTTCTTCACGATCGAAGGACCAAATAAAGAAAAAGTGGAATTCAGCCAGTATTTGTAACGATTCCAAGCCATGCGAAATGGAAGAAAAATCGCGAATCATGCTTGCATGAATATCCGTTTGACCAGCAAAGCCTCTGCCGGGAAGCAAAATTTTTGCCCGGCAGAGGCTTTTTTACTTACTCTGAAACAAATACTACCGGATAGTCAAAAAAGCGCAAATTATCCCTATAGAGTAAAGGAGATGCAAAATTTATCTGCAGTTACAAAAACGGGGTGGAGTTTTTATGGAAACAGGGCAGGAAATCATTGTGCTTTCTGCACGTGAGTGGTAAAATAGAATAGATAATATATAATCTGTTTTGAATAAAAACAGGATATTTTAGATAACATATAATCTGTAACAAGAAGGGGAAAAAATGGAACAATTTATATGGGAAACTCCGGAAGAACTGGATCAAAAACTTGCGCAGCGAGTGAGAAAAATCAGAAAGAGACGTTCAATTACGCAGGAAAAATTAGCATCTATAAGCGGAGTGAGTTACGGCTCAATCAAAAGATTCGAAACGACAGGACAAATTTCCCTGTTATCTTTAACGAAAATTGCAATCGCACTGGATCTTGCAGATGAGCTCAGAAATATTTTCACGCAGGTACCGTATAAAGATATTCAGGAGGTTATCAATGAAACAAGATAAAGTACTGCAGGTGTGTTATGAGGATCAAACGGTGGGAACATTAGCTATGACGGCAGACCACAAAGTGGCATTTCAGTACAGTGATGAATGGCTGGAAACCGGATTTTCGATCAACCCATTTTCATTGCCTTTGCAAAAACAGGTATTTGTTCCAGTTAAGGATCATTTTGAAGGATTATTTGGGGTTTTTGCGGACAGTCTTCCAGATCATTGGGGCAGATTACTGTTGGATCGCCTGTTACGGGCACATAAACAAAATCCGGATGAACTGACCGTACTGGATCGTCTGGCGATTGTGGGCACATCGGGGATGGGAGCGTTGACATATCACCCGGAAAAGAATTTTCCAGAGGAGCAGAGCAGTGCAGATCTGGACAAACTGGCGGAAGAGTGTCAAAAGATACTGAATACAGAGTATTCGGATAAACTGGACGAATTGTATCTGCTGGGAGGTACCAGCGGCGGAGCAAGACCTAAAATCATGACAACCATTGATAATGAAGAATGGATTATCAAATTTCCAGCGCATGTGGACGGAAAAGATGCAGGAAAAATGGAATATGACTATTCCTGCTGTGCCAAGGCCTGCGGAATTATGATGAGTGAAACGAGATTGTTTCCATCAGAAAAATGTAAAGGATATTTTGGAACTAAAAGGTTTGACAGGAGAAACTGTTTGAAAGGGAAAAAGAAAGTGCACATGTTGACGACAGCTGCAATTCTGGAATTGGATTTTGAGCAGCCAAGTCTGGACTATCATGGATTAATGAAACTGACAAAAATCATGACACGCAATTGCGATGAAGATGTTGAAAATATGTTCCGCCGAATGTGTTTCAATGTTTTTGCACATAACAGAGATGATCATTCGAAGAACTTCACGTATTTGTACGAAGCAGACGAAGATAAATGGCATTTAAGTCCGGCATATGATCTTACTTACAGTAATACGTATTATGGCGAACATACTACGTCAGTAGATGGAAATGGAAGAAATCCAGGCAGAAAAGAGTTACTGGCGGTAGGAACTGGTGCAGGGATGAAAAAGACAAGGTGTGAAGAGATCATAGACGAAATTGAGAAAAAAGTAAAGGAAATGTTGGAAGAATATCTTTTGGGTAAGTGATTCTCTTTGCATTCAAAAAATTTTAAACAGCAAGTTATTAACAGTTAAATAAAAAAGAGTTGCCAGACAAATGAACACTATAAGTACCTTGCTACGAGTTTTATTTTCGTAGCAAAGTACAAGATAGTACAGAGATAAAAATATGTCTCATTTGTCGTTTAACTCTTTACATTGCGCTTTTATTTCTTCTATCGAATCCTTCAATAACTTTAATCTGGCAGGCTACTTTCTAAACAAAGTCGTCCCCATCCCACCCGCCTGTTCGGGTATTCGCTCTCGGAGGCGATGGGTTTTGCGCCTGCGATGAGATAAGCTTTCAGCTTTTCACCATATAAAAACGGGTCATTTCCGCGCAGAATACCCCATTCCATCATAAGAGCGGCGCTTCCCGATACAAAAGGCGTGGCAAACGAGGTGCCGGTGAAGGAAGCATAGCCGCCGCCGGAACGGGGAGCTGGGATATTGACACCCGGGGCGGCGAGATCAGGTTTAATTTCGTGGAGAATACGGGTATAGCCGCGGCCGGAGAAGCTGGCATAGGAGGAAAGGCGGGGATCGTAGGCACCGACCGTGATGGCGGAGCGGGCGGTGGAAGGGATGGTGAGTGTGGTGTCGGCAGCGGGAGAGAAGAAGCGTGTCTGTGAACCGACGGCGTTTCCGCCGGGAAGCCAGAGGTCAAAGGAACCGGAGATCAGGCGGCCGGGGGTGAGACGCAAGGTCCAGATGCCGTTTTCGACGGACAGATGGTTTCCTGCGCCCTGAAAGGTCAGGTAAATTTCCTGTGCCTGGCTGTAGGGGGATGGCATGCCATAAAACAGGAGAAGTTCTGTCGGACCAAGCGTCAGACGCGCCGTGCCGAGGACAGGAGAGAGCGTGCCGGAGCGGATGCCGCCGGGGGAAATCAGTTCGATCGAGATTTCATCCCCATAAACCTTCCAGATCTGGAGACTGAACGAGGATTCATAAGCACCGACCTGAAATTCAACGGAGACAGCGCGGTCAGCCGTTGCCGAGACCGCAGACGTCGCAGCCGGATCAGATGTCGCACGGACTGTTTGCGTCTGACCGGACGACTTGCGATCCGACTTTAGGTTCCCGGCATAATGGCGTCCGGTATCCCCTTCATTTCCTGCCCCGATACAGATCACGTTCTGCCCTAAATTTGACACTGCATTCAAATACGTTTCAAGTAAGGAATCCCCGCTGTGCGAACCGTAATTATTCCCGAAGCTCAAATTAATCACAAGCGGCCGCTCCACCAGAAGTGCATATCTTACGCAGAAATCCACCGCCTGCAGCAATTGCGATGTCCGCGGCAGATCCGCCGGATCAGGATTCCCAAGCTTTACGACCACGAGTGTTGCTTCCGGTGCCACGCCCCGCATGGCCGCATCTGCCGAGGATCTCCCATTTCCCGCTGCGATTCCGAGCACCGCTGTCCCATGCCCCGTCACATCGCGGGACGGCACGAGGGCAAACCGTTCTTCCGGCGTAGAAGATGCAAGTGCCTCATTGATCTGCTGCCGTGTATATACCGACCCAAGAGCATACCCCATCGGAGGATTCCCCGGAATCGTCTGATCCCATAAAATTGCAATTCGGCTTGTCCCGTCCGGTGCGCAGAAATCAGGATGCGCATAGTCCACGCCTGAATCAATGCATGCAAGCAGCACCCCATTCCCAGACAGACCCATAACCCCCTCCTGCACAGGCGTAATACAGGATATGCTCCGCGCAAACGCATCCGCGAAAAACAAAGGTTTCGGTTTTTCCAGATACGTAATCTGCGGCAGTCCCGTCACGTAATCCATCAGAGATTCCGGTACCAGAAGAATGGCATACGAAAACAGCAGAAGCGTCACGCGTATCCCCTGCCCGTCCAGAAAGGCCAGATCTCCCTGATATTGTACAATTACTTCCCAGGTTTTGCCGGAAGCGTTATAACCTGCCGAAAGCTCCGGCACACGCCGCCGTTCGACTTCCGTTGCGGCCAGCGCAAGGTTCAACAGGTTTTCCCTTTTTTGATCAATCATTACAAAAACTCCGTCCAAAATGTTGTTAAAATCTATTCCGCTTTTCCTGGAAATATGATATAATCGCCATCGTACAATAGGGGTACAGATCTGCTTTTTGGAGTGCATCGAAAAATGGTTTTACGATGCCGCCTGGCGGGTCTTTACTATTTTACGCGAAATGCTTTTGCATTGAAGGGAGAGAACATGAAAATTATCATTGTGGGCTGCGGAAAAGTCGGAACCGCACTGACCGCCCAGCTGAGCCGCGAGGACAACCTTGTGACGGTCATTGACACAGACAGTATTGTCGTCCGCAACGTCTCCAACACCTACGACGTTATGGGAATTGTAGGAAACGGAGCAAGCTATCAGGTGCTTCAGGAGGCGGATATTGAGCATGCGGATCTGATGATTGCCGTAACCAAAAGTGATGAAATGAACCTGCTTTGCTGTGTCATCGCCAAACAGGCGGCAGACTGTCACACCATCGCCAGAGTCCGAAACCCGATGTATCGGGAGGAGAGAGAATTTATCCGTAAAAAGCTGGGTCTGTCCATGATCATCAACCCGGAGCACGCGGCCGCCATGGAAATGGCAAGACTGCTGCGGTTCCCATCTGCGATTGAGATCGACAGCTTTTCCCGCGGAAGAATCGAAATGCTGCGCTTTAAAGTGCCGGAAACATCGAAAATTGTCCATATGTCGCTGCGTGAGCTGGCCGGAGCGCTTCAGTACAGTCTGCTGGTCTGTGCTGTTGAGCGAAACGGCGAGGTTTACATACCGGATGGAAATTTTGTGATCCAGGCAAAAGACAGCCTTTCCATCATTACCACACCGCAGAACGCAGAGAGCCTGTTTAAGAAAATTGGTGTTCATACAAACAAGGTACACAATACGATGATCGTCGGCGGCGGTGAAATTACGTATTATCTCGCAAAATCACTGGCAAATATGAACGTCGATGTCAAGATTATCGAGAAAAATAAGGATCGCTGTGAGGTTTTAAGCGAAGCACTGCCAGATGCAACCGTTATTTACGGTGACGGAAGTGACCAGGAGCTCTTAAAAGAGGAGCGCATCCAGAATATGGATTCCTTTGTGGCCTGCACCGATATGGATGAGGAAAACATCATTCTGTCGCTGTATGCGAAAGAGAAGGTATCCTCAAAGGTTGTAACGAAAATCAACCATCTGGAATTTAATGATGTTATCCACAGCCTGAACCTGGACAGCCTGATCTACCCGAAACACATCACCGCAGAGTACATTCTGCAGTATGTCCGGGCAATGAAAAACTCCATCGGAAGCAACGTTGAGACGCTGTATAAGCTGATGGAAGACCGTGTGGAGGCTCTTGAGTTTATCGTGAACCAGAATTGCCGTATGATCGGCATCCGTCTGCAGGATATGAAAACACGGCCAAACCTTCTGGTAGCAGCGATTAACAGACAGGGAAAGGTCATCATTCCGGGTGGACAGGATTCCTTTGAGGCAGGAGATTCCGTCATTATCGTAACAACGGAAACCGGTCTTCAGGATATCCATGAGATTCTGGCAGAGTAACGGGGGAAGCGGATTATGAACTATAAAATGATTCGTTTTGTCATCAGCTGGGTGCTGAAAGTGGAAGGTATGCTGATGCTGTTTCCGGCGCTGGTCGGAGCCATGTATCAGGAAAAGACAGGCTTTGCGTATCTTATCTGGGGACTGCTCTGCATTGCGGCCGGTCTGATCCTCTGCTTCAGAAAACCGTCCAATATGGAAATCTATTCCCGCGACGGATTTGTCTGCGTTTCGTTAAGCTGGGTTGTCCTTGGTGTTTTCGGAGCGGTGCCGTTTGTAATTACGGGGGAAATTCCGTTTTATATCAATGCGCTGTTTGAGATCGTTTCCGGTTTTACAACGACAGGAGCCAGCATTTTGAGTGATGTGGAAGCCCTTTCACACGCCAGCCTGTTCTGGAGAAGCTTTTCCCACTGGATTGGCGGTATGGGCGTTCTTGTGTTCATTCTTGCATTGCTTCCGATGAAGGGCGGTTCCGTCATGAACCTGATGAAGGCAGAGAGCCCGGGACCGACCGTTTCCAAATTTGTTCCGAGAGTGCGCGGAACCGCTAAAATTCTGTATCAGATTTATCTTGGCATGACACTTTTTACCATTGCTGCCCTGCTGCTTTCCGGCATGAAGACATTTGATTCTGTCACACTCGCCATGGGAGCTGCCGGAACAGGAGGCTTTGCCGTGTTGAACAGCGGTTGTGCAGTGTACACACCACTGCAGCAGTGGATTCTGACAATCGCCATGATTGCGTTCGGTGTGAATTTTAACTTTTATTATCTGATGCTTTGCAAAAAGGGAAAGGCCGCCATTTCGTCCCAGGAGGTAAGAGCGTATTTCCTGATTATCCTTCTGGCAGGAGGCGTGATTTCCTGGAATACCTATCCGATGTACCATTCCATCGGTGAAGCGGTGCGGACTGCCTTTTTCCAGGTCGGATCGATTATCACGACAACGGGTTATTCCACGACGGACTTTGACCTCTGGCCGGAGCTGTCAAAATGTATTCTGGTGATGCTGATGTTCATCGGAGCCTGTGCCGGTTCAACGGGAGGCGGAATCAAGGTTTCGCGAATCCTGATCCTCTTAAAAACCGTGAAAAAAGAGCTTGGTTCGATCGTACATCCGCGCAGTATCAAACGCATCCGTTTCGACGATCACCCGGTAGAGCATGAGGTTCTGCGGGCGATCAACGTATTTTTGATTGTTTATCTGGTGATCTACAGCTTTTCCATGCTGATCATCAGTGTGGATGGATTTTCCTTCGAGACAAACTTCACGGCAGTTGCCGCAACATTGAACAACATCGGACCTGGTCTTGACCTGGTAGGACCGACCAGTAACTTCTTTGGATACGGTCCGGTTTCCAAGCTGATTCTGATTTTTGATATGCTGGCAGGCCGTCTGGAACTGTTTCCGATGCTGATTCTTTTCTATCCGTCTACCTGGAAGAAGAGAGGATAAAGCGGTTCACCGGGAAGAAAAGGGACTTTGCGTCGGCGGGAAACTGCCGGGAGCAGAAGGAAAAGAAAAAATGGTTACGATTCACAGGGTTTTCCAAAAAAACAGAAAGACGGAATAAAGTCAGGGTGCATTTCCTGACCACAGGCAGAAAGGAAGGAACTTATGAGTAACTGGGAAAAGAATGTAAGAAAAGTTGTGCCGTATGTACCGGGCGAGCAGCCGCATGAGGCTGACATGATTAAGCTGAATACGAATGAGAATCCGTATCCGCCGTCACCAAAAGCCGCAGAGGCGATCAGACGGGTAGCAGAAGAGGATACCCTCCGTCTCTATCCGGATCCGACCGCGGCAGAACTGGTGCAGGCGATTGCAGATGTCTACCACGTAAGCCAGAAGCAGGTTTTTGTCGGCGTTGGTTCGGATGATGTTCTGGCGATGGCGTTTATGACGTATTTTAACTCTGACAAACCGATTCTTTTCCCGGACATTACGTATTCCTTCTACGATGTCTGGGCGGAGGAATTCCGTATTCCGTACGAGCAGATCCCGCTCGATGAAAATTTCTGCATTGTGCCGGAGCAGTATTTTGCAGAGAACCATCCAAATGGCGGAATCGTGTTCCCGAACCCGAATGCACCGACGGGTGTGGAGCTTTCGCTTTCTGCGATCGAATCGATGTTGCAGCATAACCCGGATGTGGTTGTGATCGTAGATGAGGCATATGTGGATTTCGGAGCAGCCACTGCGCAGCCGCTGCTGGAAAAATATGAAAACCTGCTGGTTGTGCAGACAACATCAAAATCCCGTTCGCTTGCCGGCATGCGCATCGGCTATGCAATCGGAAATGAGAAGATGATTTCGTATCTGAATGATGTGAAATATTCCTTCAATTCGTATACCATGAATCAGACCACGATCGCAGCCGGAGCCGCAGCGATCCGCGATGTGGAATATTTCCGCAAGACGGTGAAAAAAGTGATGGAAACGAGAGAGTGGTCGAAGGAGGAGCTGAAAAAGCTGGGATTTTCTTTCGAAGATTCGAAATCGAACTTTATTTTCGCAACGCACAAAAGCGTACCGGCCGGGAAGATTTTTCAGGCACTCCGGGAACGCCATATTTATGTGCGGTATTTTGAGAAACCCCGCATTGACAATTATTTGCGTATTACGATTGGCACGCGGGAAGAAATGCAGACGCTGTTTGATTTTTTGAAAGATTACTTAACCGAATCAAGCAAGTAGCGAAGCGGATTGCAAATATCCGCTTGCCAAGAGGGATGAAGCAGCTGAAAATATAAAACAGAAGAAGAGTATCTGCAGAGGAGCAGAAGAAAATTTTAAAGGGGGACTGCCGTCGGAATCAGCCATGAGATCCGGCGGCAGTTTTAGAAGGTATTTGGGTATGAACAAAGAGAAGAAAGAAGTAGTAAAGGTAAATCAGATTACGGAAGGTGTTATCTGGCAGCAGATTCTGATCTTTTTCCTGCCGATTCTGTTCGGAACGTTTTTCCAACAGCTTTACAACACGGCAGATGCCATGATTGTCGGACACTTTCTCGGAAAACAGGCACTTGCGGCGGTCGGCGGAACGACAGGTACGCTGATCAATCTGCTGGTCGGATTTTTTGTCGGCCTTTCGAGTGGTGCGACGGTTGTTATTTCACAGCATTACGGAGCCAATAAAGAGGACAAGGTGCAGTGGGCAGTGCACACTTCCATTGCCTTTTCCATTCTCGGAGGTATTGTGCTGACAGTAGTCGGCATTGGCTGTTCGAGATGGATGCTCGATCTGATGAACACGCCGGATGATGTTGTAAATCATGCGCTGATTTATATGCGTGTTTATTTCCTTGGAACCATCGGAAACCTGATTTACAACATGGGTTCCGGTATTCTGCGTGCGGTCGGCGATTCGAAACGTCCGCTGCTGTATCTGATCATCTGCTGTATGACCAATATCGCGCTTGACTTTTTATTTGTTGTCGGTTTGCAGATGGGTGTTATGGGCGCGGCGCTTGCGACCATTCTGTCTCAGATCATCAGTGCGGTTCTTGTTATGGGCTCTCTGATGCGGACCAGAGACATTTACCGGCTTCATCTGCGGAAAATCAGCATTGACTGGATTATGCTCAAACGGATTATCCGCATTGGTTTTCCGGCAGGCGTACAGTCAATTCTGTACTCGGTATCGAACGTGATTATTCAGTCTGCTGTCAACTCGCTGGGAACCAACAATGTGGCTGCGTGGGCGGCTTACGGAAAGGTGGACGGTCTTTTCTGGATGATGATCAATGCGCTCGGTATTGCGGCGACAACCTTTGTCGGTCAGAACTACGGTGCGAAAAAGATGGATCGTGTACACCGCGGTGTGCGCACCAGCATGATCATGGCATTCCTGATGACGGGTCTGATGGTTGTGTTTATGTGGTTTATCGGTGATACACTGATTTCTCTGTTTACCACAGATACGGCGGTGCGTGAAATCTGTCACGGACTGATCCATTTCCTGGTTCCGACCTTCTTTACCTACATTTCCATCGAAATCCTTTCCGGTGCACTCCGTGGTGTCGGAGATGCATGGATTCCGATGTTTATCACCGGAATAGGAATCTGCGGAGTACGTATCGTGTGGATGACGGCGGTTCTGCCGCATTTCCACTCCTTAAAAGGAGCGGCCTTCTGCTATCCGCTGTCGTGGGTGATCACAACGATTGCGTACTTTATTTATTACCTGTTCTTCAGTCAGCTGAGTAAGAGGAAAGAATTGAGGAGTATCTAACAGAATGTTCAAACTGTATTAACAAAACTGTGCTATCATGAAAATATCAGTGTCAAAAGGTCAAAAAACCGATGCAGGAGGATTTTTGAACTCGGGACACGGCAAAAAATGAGTAAGTAGCCATTTTTCAAAGAAAAATGAGCGGATTACAAAGGAAAGACAGGTGGAACGTAAGATGGTAAGTGAAAAAGTAACGATTGTCAATCCGTCAGGTCTGCATCTTTTAAACGCGGTAAATTTGTCAAACAGTGTAAGCCGGTACAAATCTGCCATGTCGTTTACCTATGAAAACAACGGGATGCAGGGAACGGTTAATTTAAAGAGTATTTTGAGTATCGTAGCTGCAGGAATCAAGCAGGGAGAAACCATTGAGATCTGCAGCAGCGGGGAGGATGAAGAGGAGGCACTTCGGGCGGCTGTTGCCGCAATTAAAAGCGGGCTCGGAGAGACGCCGGAGTGAGGAGATAGGAACATAGAATAGAAATAAAGAAAAGGACCTCGCTTTTTGAAAAAACGGAATGGGAAACCGGACCGTATTTCAAAAAGCGAGGTTTTTGTGTGGCGGCAGATAAAAGATTCCTGCCTTCGGGGGGGGGATTTCGAAAGCAGGGATGAAAAGATAAGCTGCGAAGCAGCTCTTCGGCTATGAGCAAGCAGCGAAGTGGATTGCGAATATCCGTTTGACAACAGGAGGTATAAGGCCGGAAAAAAGTGTCTACACTCTGGATAAAGCAAAAATGCAGAGAAAAGGAGTGCAGAAAAAATGGCAAGGCAGAAGAAAATTGATCTGGAACATATGACGGAGAAGGAGAAAATGAAATACGAAATCGCAGGTGAGCTGGGGCTTTTAGAACGCGTGCTGAATGACGGCTGGCGATCACTCACGGCAAAAGAAACGGGACGGATCGGTGGCCTTGTGACACGGAGGAAGCGGCAGATGGCGGCGGAAGGAAAGAACGAAAACGAAGAAAAATAAGCGGTACCGCAATTTTTGCAATATCCTCAACAGTTTTGACCATAGATTTTTCCTGTGAAAGCGTTATAATAAAAACAAGGAATGGGTGGTGCCGCGCCAAAGTCCGTGTCTGCACGAGACCCGGCGACTGCCGCGATACCCTGAGAAACTCGCAGAGCGTGTTTCGGATCGTTTGGAGAAGTGAGGGAAAAGTTTATGGAAGCAAAAAAAGAGAAAAAGTATATGTCGGATATCCATCTCGAGGATTATACCGAACAGTACGAAACGGGATTTGCCACAGTGGACACGATGATATTTGAAGGGGGAAGAAGAGAGGAGCTGCTGAACGGCGGCTGGCATTATGCAGTCGATCAGTACGATACCTGTCTGCGCCAGAAATGGTACAAAGAGAGATACCGCGACGAAAAAGGCTTTACTGTGCCAATCGACTATTCCTTTGACGAGTGGCCGGTGATGCAGCTTCCGTGCAGCTGGAATACCATCGATCCGATGTATCTCCTGTATGAGGGAAGCATGGTCTTTACGAGAAAATTTTCCTATATCGCAGAAAGAGAGGAAACAGTCTTTCTGAAGGTGGGCGCAGCCAATTATCTGTGCCGCGTTTTCTTAAACGGAAAATACGTCGGTATGCATCGCGGCGGATCGACACCGGCGTTCTGGAATATCACAGAATACCTGAAAGCGGAGAACCGCATCGTGCTTGCTGTTGACGGAACGAGACGGCCGGAGCAGGTGCCGACCGAGAATACCGACTGGTTCAACTACTGCGGCGTATACCGCGATATCGCACTGATCCGTGTTCCGAAATGCCATATCAAAACTTTTAAAATTGCGCTTGTGCCGGACGGAACATTTGGACATGTTATGGCGAAAGTGACACTGTCGGAAAAAATCACAGCCAAGGCAGAGCTTGTCATCGAGGAGCTTGGCGTGAGCCGGAAAATCCAGCTGGAAAACGGAGCCGGAGAAGTTGTTTTTGATGCAAAACCGGAGCTTTGGACACCGGAAAAACCGAAGCTGTATGATGTAAAAGTAACCTGTGGAACCGATACCGTCAGCGACCGGGTCGGCTTTCGTGAAATTCGCGTGAACGGCAGAGACATTCTGCTGAACGGAGAGCCCGTTTTCCTGCGTGGTATCAGTTGCCACGAAGACGGCGTGGAAAACGGAAAAGGCCTGACAAGAGAGGAACGGATCGAAAATATCCGCATTGCGAAAGAACTGGGATGCAACTTCATGCGCCTTGCACATTACCCGCATAACGAAGAAATGGCAAAACTCGCCGACGAGCTTGGGCTTCTTTTGTGGGAGGAAATTCCGGTTTACTGGGCAATTCGTTTTGAACGTGAAAAAACATATGAGGATGCCCAGAATCAGCTCCGCGAACTCATCAACCGTGACTGGAACCGCGCGAGCGTGATCATCTGGTCTGTCGGAAATGAGAATGCCGATACGGACGAACGGCTGAAATTCATGAGCGCACTGGCAGAATGCGCGCATCGGGAAGATGAGACGCGAATGGTGTCTGCGGCCTGCCTGGTTAATGCTGCGAAAAATAAGATTGAGGACCGTCTGATGGAATACCTTGACATCATCGGCATCAACGAGTACTGCGGCTGGTACACCCCGGATTTTGCGATGCTGCCGGCACTGATGGAAAACAGCCAGCCGGACAAGCCGGTTATCGTAACGGAGTTCGGCGCAGACGCGCTGCCGCATCACCATGGAACCATCTCGGACAAAGGAACCGAGGAGTGCCAGGCGGATGTGTACGAAAAACAGATTGCAACGCTGCGGAACATTGACTACATCAAGGGCATGACCCCCTGGATTCTCTACGATTTCCGCTGCCCGCGCAGAACAAGCCTGATCCAGAAATATTATAACCGGAAGGGGCTGCTCTCTGAGGACAAAAAGTACCGCAAACCGGCATTTTATGTGTTGCAGAAATTTTATGAAGAGCTAAAAGAAAAGAACAGTAGGGGCAAGAGCTTTTCAAAAAGATCAGCCGACTTGCGCGGTTGATGATATCAAACGGAACAGAGAAAAAAAGACAAGAACAGACAAAAACAGATGGTATGAAATCAGCTTTGAAGTCCGATTTCATACCATCTGTTTTTTTCACTGCAACAATCCGCCGTAGGCGGAGAATCCGGCAAGTGCTGTGTTATGCTTTTTTCTGTGCAGCCATCCACTCCAGAATCGGAGTCTCTTTTCCGTCCGTCATAACCGGTTTGCCGTCATAATCGAGGACACACTCATCGTTCAGCATCGGGATCCAGGACCAGTGGCCGATGTATTCGAATGGGGTGCCGTCTGCATTTTTCTGTGTTCCGGTGTGATCGAGTACCTTGTCCCAGTAGGTAAAGTGTGCATTCGGGTTGACCTTTGCCAGACGTTCATAGGTCGGAACGACAAAGTCATCCGGAACGACAACCGGGTCGGTTTTTGCGTGTGTAAACCAGATCGGCAGATCTTTGAGCTTCAGAATATCTTCATCGGAAATCATCGACACCTGGAACATGACCATCACCCCGGCAGGCCGCCACAGCGGAGAATTCACGATCGACATGCCGTCAAGACCGTATATGGCTGTGCGACTGGTGAAAGTGAAATAAAAATGTGGGAGAGGAATCTTGAAATTCGGTTCTGCATATGATATAGTATATGTAGCTAATAAGAGAAATAAGTGACATGTGTTCACAAAGCGAACCCCCAGCAGCGGCAACTGCTGGGGGTTCTTCCCTATTTTACGGAAGGGCATCCGCCTGTGCTAATTGTCACCATGCTTTCCGTCTAGCCACTTGCAGATATAGTAGCTGATTACACCTGCTACAACGGAAACGATAAGAGAAATAAGTATAGACATGCGCTCACCCCCTTCCTGTTGCCAGTTTGGGAGGCGACAATAACGTAAGTATAACATGGTATAGGAAGAAACGGTTTGAAAAAATAGAACGTATATTTTGATGAAGTTGCACAAATATGAAAAAAGTCTATTTTGATCTTGACAACCCGCCTCACATATGATATTATACCACCTGTATCACGCCGAAGACAGCAGGTGCCGCAAGGCGTAAGTTTCAAACGCCTGCCGAGGAGAAGTTACACAAGGTTCATGTTATGGAATTTTGAGATCTCTTCGCCAATCTTCGCGAAGAGCTTTTTTTATACTTCCAAAGCGTAGGTACGAAATACTACAAGGAGGTGCAATCATGGCAATCAATGCAAAAATCGATCTGAAGAAGCCGGTCCTGGAAGAGATCAGCGCACAGGTAGAAGGCGCACAGTGCGTGCTGCTGGTAAACTACAGCGGATTAACCGTTGCTCAGGATACTCAGCTGCGTAAAGAGTTAAGAGAAGCAGGCGTTCATTACAAAGTATACAAAAATACAATGATGAAACGTGCATTCGCTGGTACTGCTTTCGAGTCTCTTACCAAAGACCTGGATGGCACAAACGCTATCGCAATCAGCAAGGACGATGCAACAGCTCCGGCAAGAATCATCGCTAAATTTGCAAAAACCGCTCCGAAGCTGGAGATGGTTTCTGGTGTTGTAGAAGGAAACTACTACGACAAAGCTGGAATGGAAGCACTGGCAAACGTTCCGTCAAGAGAAGAACTTCTTGGCAAACTGCTTGGAAGCATCCAGTCCCCGATCGCAAACCTGGCTCGCGTCCTCAACCAGATCGCAGAGTCCAAAGGCGGCGCAGCAGAGGCCTAAGCCTCAAGCGGGCAGCGTGAAATACGCAGCCTGAGAACATTATTCAGAAAATATCCAAGGAGGAAAATAAAATGGCAAAGTTAACAACCGCAGAGTTTATTGACGCTATCAAAGAGTTATCTGTATTAGAGTTAAACGATCTTGTAAAAGCATGTGAGGAAGAGTTCGGCGTATCCGCAGCAGCAGGCGTTGTAGTTGCAGCAGCAGCAGGCGATGCAGCAGCAGCTGAGGAGAAAGACGAGTTCGACGTAGAGCTGACAGAGGTTGGCCCGAACAAAGTTAAAGTTATCAAAGTTGTACGTGAAGCTACAGGACTTGGCCTGAAAGAAGCTAAAGAAGTAGTTGACGGTGCTCCGAAAGTCCTCAAAGAGGGTGCTTCCAAAGCAGAAGCTGAAGAGCTCAAAACTAAACTTGAGGCTGAAGGCGCTAAAGTTACTCTTAAATAATTTAAGCGTAAATCAGAATCTATGGACGCACGGCGGGATTTCCTGCCGTGCGTTTTTTTCTTCACAGGATACTTCGTTGAATTTTTCTGTAAAGTAAAAAGCCATCCGGGCAGGAGCGCACTGTGGCGGAGGCAACGAGATAAAGTCCTTGCCGACGCTGCCCGTGGTGACTGCAGTGATAACGAAAGAAGCCCACAGAGAGTGTTTTTTTGAGTACAAAATGGATGAAAGTGGGAGGGAGAAGAAATGCAGGTACATTCCATTCTGGAATCTTTACAGCAGGGAATCCTGATCTGCGATCAGCACAGCAGGATTGTGTTCTTCAATCAAGTCTACAGCGATTTCATCGGCGTTCCGCTTGAAATCGCGAAAGGTCATAAAATCACGGAGTACCGAAAATCTGCCATTGCTCCGGAAGTTATTTGGAGCGGCATCCCGGTCGAGGGAATGGTGCGGAGAGAGGGAATGCAGGAATACTTTGCAAGTGTTTATCCGATCTGGGAAGAGCATCAGATCCGCGGAAGCATCTCAATTGTGACGAGTCTCGTACAGTTTGAAAAACGGGAATCAGAGGCTCACATGACGCTGGAAGAGCGGGTGCGCCGCTTCGAACGGCAGGAGATCCAAAATACGCTGCTGCTGTACGGACGGGATATGGAGGGGAAGCGAAAAGCGGCAAAGGAACTCGGAATTTCGCTGGCGACGTTATACAATAAAATGAAAGAATAAGAAATAATAACGGAATGCCGGAATTTCTATTGCATTGGATGTTTTTACCGTATTTTCCGACCCGGCTGAAAAGCAATTCATGTAAAAAGGGAACCAGATTTCTAAAATTTTAGAAATTCGGTTCCCTTTTGTGGTACCTGCCATAGATCTGCGTTACAATGACATCAGATCAAAGAAAGAGAGGCCATTGGATATGAAAAAAATCAGAATCGGAAGCGGGGCAGGCTACGCGGGAGACCGCATCGAGCCGGCCGTGGAACTGATGGAAAAAGGAAATCTGGACTACATTATTTTCGAGTGTCTGGCGGAGCGCACCGTTGCGATCGGACAGCAGGACAAAGAGAAAGATCCGTCGAAGGGATATAACCAGCTGCTCGACTACCGAATGGAAAAAATTCTCCCGCTGATGGCGAAAAACAAAGTAAAAGTCATTACCAATATGGGAGCTGCCAACCCGGTATCTGCTGCCGAACGGACGTGTGAAATTGCCAGAAAACTGGGTGTCGGAGGATTGAAAATTGCCTGTGTGACCGGCGATGATATTACAGAAGAGCTGGACAAATATGAAAATGAGAAGGTGCTGGAGGATGGCACGCTGTTAAAAGAGAAAAAAGATGTTCTGATTTCCGCAAATGTCTATATGGGCGCAGAAGGCATCACAAAAGCGTTGGAAGAGGGCGCCAATCTTGTCATTACCGGTCGCGTTTCCGATCCTGCACTGACGATCGGACCGCTGGTATATGAATTTGGATGGAACATTGACGACAACCCGGATCAGATGGGACAGGCGGTTCTCGCAGGCCATCTGCTGGAGTGTGCCGGACAGGTGACAGGCGGCTATTTTGCGGATCCGGGCTACAAGGATGTGCCGGACCTGTGGAAACTCGGATTCCCGCTCATTGAGATTGACGAGACAGGCGCATTTACCGTGACAAAGGTCGAGGGAAGTGGCGGACTGGTGAGTGTGGATACCTGTAAAGAGCAGATGATCTACGAAATCCACAACCCAAAGGCTTACCTGACCCCGGATGCAACAGCGGACTTTTCAAAGGTGACGTTCCGGCAGGTCGGGGAAAACCAGGTTCGCGCCGAGCATGCGACAACGCATGGAAGACCGGAAACTTTGAAAGTGAGTGTCGGCTACAAGGACTGCTTCATCGGTGAGGGTGAAATTTCCTACGGCGGAAGCAACTGTATGGCACGGGCGGAGATGGCGGCGGAGATTCTGGAGAAGCGGATTGCACTGACAGGCATCGAACTGGAAGAGTACCGTACTGATTTTATCGGATGCAATTCCCTGTATCGTGATGCAATTTCCAAGGAGATCGGAAGTGGAACTCCGTGTGAAGTGCGTCTCCGCGCCGCAGGCAGAACGAAAGACCGGAAAAATGCCGTTCTGCTGGCAAATGAAGTCGAAGCTCTCTACACCAACGGTCCGGCAGGGGGAGGCGGAGCTGTGAAACGGGTGTCCGAGGTTGTCTCGGTCTGCTCAATTTTTGTACCGCGGGATGACGTAACACAGAAGATTCGGTATTTTGAAGTTTGATCGATGCCTCTGATCTTACGGTCAGCAGGAGAAGAGCTGGGATTGTTATAAAACGAAGAGATTGCCGGAACGTGTCTGGAAAACCATTTTCCGCAATCGACAGACAGTAACGAAGGACAGGAAAGGAAGAAGTATGAAATTAAAAGAAATTGCACATGCAAGAACGGGTGACAAAGGCGAGATCTCCAATATTTCGGTGATCCCATATGATGAGAACAATTATGAAATGCTGAAAGAAAAAGTAACAGAAGCACGCGTAGCAGAATACTTCCGCGAAATCTGCCACGGAAAAGTAACCCGCTACGAACTGGATGGAATCCATGCGCTGAACTTTGTCCTCGACAAGACACTCGGCGGCGGTGTCACAAGATCGCTGGCGCTGGACAAACATGGAAAGACACTCGGTATGGCACTGCTGGAAATGGAGGTTTAGGGCAATGGCAGAAGATTTTATGGCGGCTGCGGTAAAACGCGTAGAAGCACAATTTGCGAAAAGCGGCGTTTCCGAAAGCTGTGCAGCATTTGAAAGAAAAGACAGCCAGATCGAGATGCGCGATGGTGTGAAGCTGCATACAATCTATTATTTTCCAAGGGAAGGCGGATCAGGAGAAAACAAGAAATATCCCGTCATCCTGACTCGTACCTGCTATCCGGGCAACGACCGTATTCACCGTGCCTACGGCGAGGGACTGGCGCGCAGGGGTTATGTGTATGTCTACCAGTATTGCCGCGGCAGAGAGCAGTCGGAAGGAAAATGGGAGCCAAACATTAATGAGCGGAACGATGGCATTGACACCATGGATTACCTTGTGGAGCAGCCATGGTGCGAAATCTTAGGCTACTGGGGCCATTCCTACACAAGCATGACCGGCTGGGCGTTCGCTGATGCCGCGGAGGGGAAAGTTGCGCAATGTTTCTGGAGGACTATGGAACGGATCGTTTTGTATCAGCCTACGAGAAGGGCTGCTTCCGCCACGATATCCTGACCGCATGGTCGATGGAAAATGCGGAAAAACCAGTGAATGCTGACTATCGCGAAAGCTGCCGTTATCTGCCGCAGATTGAAGTGGACGAGGCGCTGTGGGGACAGCGTGTTCCGTCCTACCGCGAATACATCACAAGCCCGAGCCCGGATGCGGAACTCTGGCAGACGGGCTGGTGGAAACAGTTGCGGGAAATTCCATCAAAAACGAAGGTTCCGATTTATCTTTTAAGCGGCTGGTACGATCATCACCACGGCAGCAGTATGAAAACGTGGGAGCGGCTGAACGAGGAAACAAAACAGCACAGCTGGCTCGAAATCGGCGCCTGGAACCACTTTTTCCAGATCTGCCTCGAGGGCAAAGAGGTGCTGCACCCGCAGAATGAAGAAATTCCAAAGATGCTGGAATGGTTTGAGCTGACGCTGAAACAAAAAGAAATCCCGACGCAGCGGATCCGTGCCTATGAAATCGGAGCGGACCGGTGGATTGACATCGTATCCGACCGACTGGGAGAAGAAGGAACTGCGGGAAACATGACGCTGTATCTGGATGAAAAAGCATTGCGGGCAGACGCGCCGGAACGGGAAAAAACGAGAAACTACACGTTTGACCCGGCCACTCCGGTCGAGAGTATCGGCGGAGAAGCCCTTCTGCATACGATGCCGCAGATCGGCAGCCATCTTCAGCCGGAACCGGACTATCGTGAGGATGTCCTGAGTTTTGTATCAGAACCGCTGGAAGAAACTTTCACGCTGAACGGAAAAGCTTCCGTCCGTCTGTTTGTGGAAAGTGACTGCGAGGATACGGCATTTACCGCTAAAATCATGGAGGTAACGCCGGAAGGAAAAGCGTACAACATTCGTTCCTCGATTGCAACATTGGAGCAGGGAAAAACGGAGGCCGGAGCCTATGAACCGGGCAGCGTGGCAGAGGTACAGATTACTATGTGGAATATTGTATACACGATTCCAAAGGGTTCCCGCATTCGTGTAGATATTTCCTCTTCCGACTTTCCGCAGTACCATGTCCACAGCAATCAGAAAGGGCTGTGGTCGGAAAAAACGGAAAATAAAATTGCACATCAGACCATTCATATGGGCAGAAAAGCTGCTTCCTGCGTGATTTTGCCGCTGATGAAAAAACAGTGAACCGTAACGGTAAAGCGGACATCGGGAAAAATCAAAAAGAAAAAGTAGCATAATCCATTCTTTTGTGATATAGTGGAAACACTATAGGTTTTGCGGTAAACCTAAAGAACGGCCCGCATTATAAAAACAAAATGAACAGGAGAAGAGTAATGGAGAAAAAGTGGTGGCACAAAACGGTCGGATATCAGATTTACCCGAAGAGTTTTCAGGATACCAATGGAGACGGCATAGGAGATCTGAAAGGCGTGATCCGTCATCTTGACAAAATAGAAAAACTGGGAGCCAATGTCATCTGGCTCTGCCCGGTGTTTGCATCCCCGATGGTAGATAACGGATACGATATTTCCGATTACATGGATATCGACCCGTCGTTTGGAACGATGGAGGACATGAAGGAGCTGATCGCGGAGGCAAAAAAGCGCGGCATCCGCATCCTGATGGATCTTGTCGTGAATCATTCCTCTGACCGGCATGCGTGGTTTCAGGCGGCACTCAAAGATCCGTTTGGAAAGTACGGAAAGTATTATGTGTTCCGGGAAGGAAAAGACGGCAAAGAGCCGAACAACTGGCGGTCGATTTTTGGCGGCAGCGCATGGGAGAAAGTACCGGGATATGATAACCTGTATTACCTCCACATCTTCACAAAAGAGCAGCCGGATCTCAATTGGGAGAATCCCAAATTGCGGGAAGAAATTTATGAGATGATTTTAAAATGGATGGATCTGGGACTTGGCGGATTCCGTCTTGATGCGATCAGCCATCTGAAAAAGAATTATCAGTACACCAACCTTCCGCCGGATGGACCGGACGAGTACAATATGGCGTTCGAGTATTTCAACAATGTAGACGGTCTTGCCGATATCTTGTGTGAAATGAAGGAGCGCACCTTTGCGCCGACCGATGCGCTGACGATCGGAGAGTACGATCACATGGGACCGGAGGATGTGGAGGATGTGATTGGGGAAAACGGCAGTTTCTCGTCCGTTTTCGATTTTTGTCACACCCTCGACAATGTGCGTAACCCGAAATGGGGCAATACCGTGGCGCTGTTTGACGATTATCGCGATCAGCTTTTTGCGGCGCAGAAAATCGTGGATGGCCGCGGCATGCTCTGCAACTTTCTCGAAAACCATGACAAAACGCGCATCATCGACCGGTTCCTGATGCCGGAGGACCAGAACCGCTACAGCGAAAAGATGCTTCCGGTCACCAATTTCTTCCTGCCGGGTATTGTATTTCTGTATCAGGGACAGGAGATTGGCATGCGCGACAACCCGAAACAGTCTATTCAGGGATTCGTCGACAAACCGACCTTTGCTATTTACGACCGTCTGATTGCAGAAGGAAAAACGGATGCGGAAGCGCTCGAGCAGATCAACCGCGAGAGCCGCGAGCACAGCAGAACTCCGATGCAGTGGGATGCATCTGCCGAGGCGGGATTCACAACAGGTACGCCGTGGTTCCCGGTGAATAAAAACTATACGGAACTGAACTATGAGGTCGAGGAAAAAGATCCTGATTCCCTGCTGTGGTTCTACCGCAAAATGGTGGCGGTAAGACGACGTGAAGATCTGGAAGAAACCTTCCTCTACGGAACGCTGATTCCGGAATACGAGACGGTAAGCGGCGTTCTGGCGTACCGCAGGAAGGATGAGAAGAATAATATTCTGATCCTTACTACTTCTCTTGCGGATGGCATTACATTGCCATTTACAGATACAATCGAAGAAGTACTTCTGAATAACTATGACACCTGCGAGGCAGGCGAGAAAACGATCCGTCTGCAGCCGTATCAGTGTCTGGTGCTGAAGGTGAAGGAATAATTGCAAAAACTAAAACAAAAACCGAAAAATCGGTCCCACAAAAGGAGAAGATCTTTTTGCGGGACCTTTTTTGTGGTACAATACAACAAAAAAATCTATCATGAGGTGTGAAATGGAAAGAGACAACAGAGACGAAGACATGATGCTGAAAGGAACAAAACAGGAAATGCCGGGATTCTATTTTCGGCTACTCCGGTCGGAGGAGAAACGGGAACTGTGGAATCCGGATTTTGAACTTTTATTTCTGCTTCGTGGGACGGGAAGAGTCAGCTACGAAGACGGAGAAGTTCACAGTCTCCCGGTGGGATCTGTCTTTGCGATCAACCGGTTTCAGATCTGTGATCTGGATCTGGACGAAGACGGACTGGCCCTGTCGCTCTGCATTTCAGCGGAGACAATTGCTTCATTTCACATTAAGCTGCTGAAATGTGAAGTCAAATGTCAGTCGTTTTTTTATATGGAAGATCAGCAGGAAAAATTTGACCTGATCCGGCGGGATATGGCACGAATCTTTCTTGAGATGTACAAAAATAATGAGGAACAACCGGTCTATATGAAAAGCCGTGTGACGGCGCTTTTAGAGGATCTGCTTTCTTACTTTACATCCGGGGAAAAGGTGGAACAGGGCCGGAGCGGACGGGAACGCCTTCAGCGGGCATCGGACTATATTCTGCAGCATTGCCGGGAAGAGATTACGCTGGAGGATCTGGCGGATCATCTTTATCTGAGCCGTGCCTATATTTCACGGAGCTTTCCGCAGTATTTCGGTGTATCATTTCGGGAGTACGTGACGCAGGTGCGCCTGGCGCATGCCGTACAGGAAATGCACAGCGGCGCAACGCTGACGGAGATTGCCTATCACAATGGATTTGTCAATGAGACGGCGATGATCCGCGCATTCCGCAAATACCGCGGTATGACACCGAGCGAATACCGGAAGCAGATGGAATATACAGTAAAACAGCGTGAAAAGAAAGGAAAAGAGCGGGAAGAGGCGGCGGGAGACCATGATATTTTCCAGAGTCTCCTGCAGTATGCAGCGGTCACGGAGCAGGAGATTGAGACGATAAATGAGAGTGCCGTTTCCGTGACAGCGGCAGTAAACGGACGGAAACCAAGAGTGGCAGGCCACTGGAAGCGCGTGATCAATGCCGGCTATGCGGCAAGTGTGCTGAACCGCGAGGTGCAGGATGAGCTGGAACAGCTGGTGCAGGAGCTCGGCTATGAGCTGATCCGCGTAAAAGGAATTCTTGATGATGATATGTGCGTACTTCGGCGGAATATGTGGGGCGAGATTCAGTTCTGCTGGAACTATATTGATGAGGTGATCGATTTCATCCTTTCCACGGGAGCGAAGCCGTTGCTGGAATTCGGCCATATGCCGTTGCTGCTGGCAAAAACAGACCCGGGAAGAACGATGCGTCCGGCGCTAAGCAGCTCTCCGCGAGATCTGGCTGAGTGGCGCATGCTGATCAAAAACCTGATGGAACATCTAAGGGAACGGTATGGAATCAACCAGATGCGGCGCTGGATTTTCAACCCGTGGATCAGCGGAGACGTGATCACGATTGATGGAGGAGATGAGTTCTTTGAGACGTGGAAAGCATCGTACGAGGAGATGAAACGTGTGAGCCCGGATCTTGTAACATGTCTTTCCTTTGGTCTTGGACCGGAGGAACATCTCAAAGCCTTTATCGAAACTATGAAGGAAAAGGAATGTGTGCCGGAAATTTTTGCATTCCGCTCGTTTGGCACGGTGATCTATGGAGAGGAAGAGGAGAAAATGAATCTGATCCAGAACAACGAGAGCGTCAATATGATTGTGAGCCGCGACCCGGATTTTCTGCGGAACCGCGGGGAGAAGGTAAAAGGTCTGCTGCAGAAGGCTGGGCTTGGTGCACTGCCGGTTCTGGTGGATGAGTGCAGCAGCAACATCTGGCAGAGGGATCTGTGCAACGATACCTGTTATAAAGCGGCATGGCTGTTTAAAAATCTTCTGGAAAATGAAGAGGCGCTGCAGGGAATTGCGTATTTCTCGGTCAATGACCGTTTGGATGAAGTATTTCCGGCGCGGGAAACGTATCATGGAGGTTTTGGGCTGTTCACGATGAACGGCATTCCAAAGGCGGTCTGCACTGCGCTGCGGCTGCTCGGCAGAATGGGATCTCGTCTGGTGAAGCGTGGGGACGGCTATTTTATCAGCACGGAGCCGGAGAAAAACCAAAGCCAGATTTACCTGTACAACTATGTTCACTACGATATGCTGTACCGCTACCGCCATGCCGTGAATATTTCCCGCACGGACCGTTACCGCGTATTCAATATGGGGGAAATCCGGACCTTTTCAGTGAAACTGACCGGACTGGAACCGGGAAAATATTGCCTGCGGCTGTATAAAGTGACAAAAGAGCACGGCAGCAGCTACGATGCGTGGGTGCGGATGGGAGCTCCGGAGCGGATGAACCGGATGGAGCGCGCGATGCTGTGCCACAGTGCGGACCCGGAATACCGTGTCTGGGAGCAGGAAACCGACCCGGAAGGCAGCCTCACGGTGCAGGAACGCCTGGAGCCGCACGAGACGGCGCTGATTGAGGTGGAGCAGATTCTGTAAAATCTTCAAAAAATTGCACTCGCGGTGGGAGAATACAGAGAAAGAGTGGAAAAAAAGCAACAATATAAGAAGATCTTGCGACAATTCGAGTAGAAAAGGACGAAAATATTGTTTATACTGAAAACAACATAAATGCTAAATTCTACAGAAAAGAGGTATTTCAAAATGGGGAAAATATTTGATTACGATGGCGTGCCGGTGCTGCATACCACATCCGGCGATTTAAAAGGTTATTTTTATGACGGTGTTTACATTTACAAAGGAATTCCGTATGCATACGCAGACCGTTTCCAGATGCCGGTTCCGTCCAAATGGGATGGCGTGAAGGATGCGACAAACTACGGCTTTGTATGCCCGCTTCAGAACCAAGATACACCGAACGGCGAGCTTATGGTTCCGCACCGCTACTGGCCGCAGGATGAGCACTGCCAGTCCTTAAATATCTGGACAAACAAACTCGATCCGGAAGCCAAAAAACCGGTTCTCGTATGGTTCCACGGCGGTGGATACGCAGCGGGATCTTCCATCGAGCAGGTTGCGTATGACGGCGTCAGCATCGCAAAGAAAGGTGATTCGATTCTTGTTTCTGTCAACCACAGACTGAATATTTTAGGATATCTGGATCTGTCTCCGTTTGGGGAAAAATACAAAAACTCCGCAAACGCAGGCCACGCCGATATGGTGGCAGCCCTGCAGTGGGTACATGACAATATTGCCCTGTTCGGCGGCGATCCGGAGAATGTAACCATTTTCGGCCAGTCCGGCGGCGGAATGAAGGTGATTGACCTGATGCAGATTCCATCAGCAGACGGCCTGTTCCAGAAAGGCCTTGTCATGAGCGGTGTTATGGAGGACGATCCGCTCGGCGCAGGAGAGAAAGACGGCACGGAGATTATTACGGCAATGATGAAAGCGCTCGGCTTTGACGATGTGGCTCAGCTGGAAACTGTACCGTATCCGCAGCTTGCTGCTGCATATGCAAAAGTGGCTCCGGCGATTGCACAGAGTGGCGGCTACATCGGCGGCGGCCCGAAAAAGGGCGATTACTTCTATGGAAATCCATTCGACGCAGGCTTCCGTGAGCATGCACATCAGATTCCGATGATGATCGGAACCGTATACGGCGAGTTCGCAACGTTTGCACCGGCAGCTTATGATAAGAACAAACTGACAGCGGAAGAGATTCTGGAAATCCTCAAAAAGGTTTATGGAGACAATGCCGAAAAGGTTCTGGACGCTTTCAAAGAAGCATATCCGGAGAAGAACGGCGTAGATGTTCTTGCCATCGACCGTGCAATGCGTGAGCCGACCGTAAAACTTGCCAAACTGTTCGCAAAAGGCGGCGGCAAAGCATATCTCTACAACTTCGCTCTGGAATTCCCGTTCCAGCACGGCAAGCCGGCATGGCACTGCTCCGATATCCCATATTTCTTCGGAAACGCAGATCTCGTAGAAATTTGTGGCATCCCGGATGTCAGCGATAAACTGGAAAGCGAAATCTTCGGAGCACTTCTTGCCTTCGCAAAGAACGGCACCCCGGATCATGCCGGACTCCCGCACTGGCCGGAAGTAGAAGCAGAGGATGCGGATACCATGGTGTTTGACCGCAAAACGGAAGTAAAACACAACTACGATGATAAAGTGTTTGCAGAGATCAACAAAGTTCTGAAACCATGGAGCTTTATGGACATGATGGCTGACAATATTCAGCATTAAAAAGAACGATTCGACGCGGCATAAGCGAAATCGGGATGGAGCTCTGAAATATTAAAAAATTAGAATAAAAAAACCGCCTGTTTGATTTGAAAAATAAAAAAATCAAACAGGCGGTTTTTTCTGAAAATTCGGTGCTTTCAATCACATCTAAAGTATTATTCTAACAGGGTCACGGAAGAAAAACCAGTAAAAAACAGATTGTACTGAAAAAAATACAATCTGTTTTGTTGACACACTTGAAAAAACATGATAATCTAGAAAATGCACTATTATGGCAAGATATGCCTAAAACCTTTTGTTCAGGCATGAGCGGTAATAAATATATTATAACACAAGGGGTGACAACGTCAATGGAGAAAAACAGAATACGTCCGATACCTACCGGAAAAAGTATGCGAATGAGTTACCAGAGACAAAAAGAAGTATTGGAAATGCCCAACTTGATTGAAGTCCAGAAGGATTCCTATGACTGGTTCCTGAGAAGCGGACTCAAGGAAGTCTTTGATGACATTTCACCAATCTCCGACTACGGCGGACGGCTGAGCCTTGAATTCGTAGACTTTACACTGTGTGAAGATGACGTAAAATACTCAATCGAAGAGTGTAAACAGCGTGACGCTACTTATGCGGCACCGTTAAAGGTAAAAGTAAGATTATATAATAAGGAAAAAGACGAGATCACAGAGCACGAAATTTTCATGGGTGATCTGCCGTTGATGACAGCAACAGGAACATTCGTTATCAATGGTGCAGAGCGAGTAATCGTCAGCCAGCTGGTACGTTCCCCTGGTATTTATTACGGCATCGCACATGATAAGCTCGGAAAGAGACTGTTCTCCTGTACCGTAATCCCGAACCGTGGAGCATGGCTGGAGTACGAGACCGATTCCAACGACGTCTTCTATGTCCGCGTAGACCGTACCAGAAAAGTTCCGATCACAGTCCTCATCCGTGCACTTGGAGTAAGCTCCAATGCAGAGATCGTAGAGCTGTTCGGTGAAGAGCCGAAGATTCTTGCAAGCTTCACCAAAGATACTTCCACCAACTATCAGGAAGGTCTTCTCGAGCTGTACAAGAAAATTCGTCCGGGCGAGCCTCTCGCAGTAGAAAATGCAGAGAGCCTCATCATGAGCATGTTCTTTGACCCGCGTCGCTATGACCTGGCAAAGGTAGGCCGTTATAAATTCAACAAGAAACTTGCACTGCGCAGCCGTATCCGCAACCAGATCCTCGCTGAGGATGTTGTAGATCCGTCCACCGGTGAAATCCTTGCAGAAAAAGGCACCACCGTTACTCTGGAACTCGCAGACAAGATTCAGAACGCAGCAGTACCGTATGTATGGATTCAGACAGAGGAGAGAAACGTAAAAGTTCTTTCCAACTTAATGGTAGATCTGAAAGCATGGGTAGATGTTGACGAGGAAGAACTTGGCATCAACGAGAAAGTATACTATCCGGTTCTGGAAAAGATCCTGGAGGAAAATACCGATATCGAAGAGATCAAACAGGCGATCAAACGTGACATTCACGACCTGATTCCGAAACATATCACAAAGGAAGATATTTTCGCTTCCATCAACTACAACATGCATCTGGAATACGGCGCAGGAAATGCCGATGATATCGACCACCTGGGCAACCGTAGAATCCGTGCCGTAGGTGAGCTGCTTCAGAACCAGTACCGCATCGGTCTGTCCCGTATGGAGCGTGTGGTACGTGAGCGTATGACAACACAGGACATCGACGGAATTTCTCCGCAGTCCCTGATCAATATCAAACCGGTTACAGCTGCAATCAAAGAGTTCTTCGGATCTTCCCAGCTGTCCCAGTTCATGGATCAGAATAACCCGCTTGGAGAGCTGACGCACAAGAGACGTCTTTCCGCCCTTGGACCTGGCGGTCTGTCCCGTGACCGTGCCGGATTCGAGGTTCGAGACGTACACTACTCCCATTACGGAAGAATGTGCCCGATCGAGACTCCTGAGGGACCGAACATCGGTCTTATCAACTCTCTGGCATCGTATGCGCGCATCAACGAGTATGGCTTCGTTGAGGCTCCATACAGAAGAATTGACAAATCAGATCCGAAAAATCCGCGTGTTACCGACGAAGTAGTTTACATGACCGCAGATGAAGAGGATAATTACCATGTAGCACAGGCAAATGAGCCGCTGGATGCAGAAGGACACTTCCTCAACAAGAACGTTTCCGGACGTTATCTGGATGAGACCCAGTCCTACGAGCCGCACATGTTTGATTACATGGACGTGTCTCCGAAGATGGTATTCTCCGTTGCTACGGCGCTGATCCCGTTCCTTCAGAACGACGATGCGAACCGTGCGCTGATGGGATCCAACATGCAGCGTCAGGCCGTACCGCTGATGATCACCGATGCTCCTGTTGTAGGAACCGGTATCGAAGCAAAAGCAGCCGTAGACTCCGGTGTCTGCGTCGTTGCAAAAAAAGCAGGAACCATTTCCTATTCCTGCTCCAACGAGATCCGCATGAACAATGATGACGGAACAAAAGATGTTTACCATCTGACCAAATTCATGCGAAGCAACCAGAGCAACTGCTACAACCAGAAACCGATCGTATTTAAAGGTGACCATGTAGAGGCCGGCGAAGTAATCGCAGACGGTCCGTCTACCTACCAGGGCGAGCTTGCTCTTGGTAAAAACCCGCTGATCGGATTTATGACCTGGGAAGGATATAACTACGAGGACGCCGTACTCTTAAGCGAGCGTCTGGTACAGGATGATGTTTACACTTCCATCCACATCGAGGAGTACGAGGCAGAGGCCCGTGACACCAAGCTTGGACCGGAAGAGATCACAAAAGACGTTCCGGGCGTCGGCGATGAAGCCTTAAAAGACCTGGACGAGCGTGGAATCATCCGCATCGGTGCAGAGGTACGTGCCGGTGATATTCTGGTCGGAAAAGTAACTCCGAAGGGAGAAACCGAGCTGACCGCAGAGGAGCGTCTGCTCCGTGCCATCTTTGGCGAGAAAGCAAGAGAAGTACGTGATACTTCCCTGAAAGTACCGCACGGTGAGTATGGTATCATCGTGGACGCCAAAGTATTTACCCGTGAAAACGGCGACGAACTTTCTCCTGGAGTAAACCAGGCAGTCCGCATCTACATCGCACAGAAGAGAAAAATCTCTGTCGGCGATAAGATGGCTGGTCGTCACGGAAACAAGGGTGTCGTTTCCCGTGTACTTCCGGTAGAGGATATGCCGTTCCTGCCGAACGGACGTCCGCTGGACATCGTGCTGAATCCTCTGGGTGTGCCGTCCCGTATGAACATCGGACAGGTGCTGGAGATCCACCTGAGCCTTGCAGCAGCAGCGCTTGGATTTAACGTATCCACCCCGATTTTCGACGGCGCAAACGAGAAAGATATTCAGGATACCCTGGAACTGGCAAACGATTATGTAAACATGGAATGGGATGCATTCTCCGAGAAATATAAAGATATTCTGCTTCCAGAAGTATATCAGTATCTGGAAGAGCATCTGGATCACAGAGAACTGTGGAAGGGTGTTGATATCGCAAGAGACGGTAAGGTACAGCTTCGCGACGGACGTACCGGTGAGCCGTTCGATGGAAGAACGACAATCGGACACATGCATTACCTGAAACTGCATCACCTGGTAGACGATAAGATTCATGCCCGTTCTACCGGCCCATACTCCCTCGTTACACAGCAGCCTCTGGGTGGTAAAGCTCAGTTCGGTGGACAGCGTTTCGGAGAGATGGAGGTTTGGGCTCTTGAGGCGTACGGTGCATCCTACACGCTGCAGGAGATCCTGACTGTGAAGTCTGACGATGTGGTTGGCCGTGTGAAGACATACGAAGCCATCATCAAGGGCGACAATATTCCGGAGCCTGGTATTCCGGAATCCTTCAAAGTATTGTTGAAAGAGCTGCAGTCCCTGGCACTCGATGTCCGCGTACTGCGTGATGACAATACCGAAGTTAAAATTATGGAATCAGTTGATTACGGTGATACCAACCTGAACCACATCATCGAGGGAGACCGTTACTCTGACAGAGAGGACGAGAGATTTGGTGACTATGGATTCTCCAAGAAAGAATTTGACGGAGAAGAAATGGTAGATGTGGAAGAGGATGAAGAAGAAGACTCTTATCTTGATCTGGATGAAAGTTCAGATGATGACATGTAACTTGTAGATCTTCGCTTTGCGAGGAAAGGGGTAATCAAATGCCAGAAACAGCAAAAAAAGAAAATTACCAGATGAGCTTTGATGCCATCAAAATAGGACTTGCCTCCCCGGAGAAAATCCGGGAGTGGTCCCATGGCGAGGTAAAAAAACCGGAGACCATCAACTACAGAACGCTGAAACCGGAAAAAGACGGTCTGTTCTGTGAAAGAATCTTCGGACCAAGCAAAGACTGGGAGTGCCATTGCGGTAAATATAAGAAAATTCGCTACAAAGGCGTAATCTGCGACCGATGCGGCGTAGAAGTAACAAAATCCAGTGTGCGCCGTGAGCGTATGGGACACATTGAGCTGGCAGCTCCGGTATCCCACATCTGGTATTTCAAAGGAATTCCGTCCCGTATGGGACTGATCCTGGATCTGTCTCCGAGAACTCTGGAAAAGGTTCTGTATTTCGCAAACTACATCGTTCTTGATGCAGGCGATACCAAATTACAGTACAAACAGGTTCTGACCGAGAAAGAATACCAGGATGCCAGAGAGGAGTTCGGAAACAGCTTCCGTGCAGGTATGGGTGCGGAATCCATCAAAGAGCTTCTGATGGCAATCGATCTGGAAAAAGAGTCTGCTGAATTAAAGGCAGGTCTTAAAGATTCTACCGGACAGAAGAGAGCCCGCATCATCAAGAGACTTGAGGTTGTTGAGGCATTCCGTGAGTCCGGAAACCGTCCGGAGTGGATGATTCTTGATGCGGTTCCGGTTATTCCGCCGGATCTGCGTCCTATGGTACAGCTTGACGGAGGACGTTTTGCAACATCTGACCTGAATGACCTGTACCGCCGTATCATCAACCGTAACAACCGTCTGAAGAGACTGCTGGAGCTCGGTGCACCGGATATCATCGTGCGCAACGAGAAACGTATGCTCCAGGAGGCAGTTGATGCCCTGATCGACAACGGCCGCCGCGGCCGTCCGGTAACCGGTCCTGGAAACCGTCCTCTGAAATCTCTGTCCGACATGCTGAAAGGTAAATCCGGCCGTTTCCGTCAGAACCTTCTTGGTAAACGTGTTGACTACTCCGGCCGTTCTGTTATCGTCGTAGGACCGGAACTGAAGATTTACCAGTGCGGTCTGCCGAAAGAAATGGCAATCGAGCTGTTTAAACCGTTCGTTATGAAAGAGCTGGTTTCCAACGGCACTGCACATAACATCAAAAATGCAAAGAAAATGGTCGAGAAACTCGAGCCGCAGGTATGGGACGTTCTCGAGGACGTCATCAAAGAGCATCCGGTTATGCTGAACCGTGCCCCTACCCTGCATCGTCTGGGTATCCAGGCGTTCGAGCCGATTCTGGTAGAAGGTAAAGCGATTAAGCTGCACCCGCTGGTTTGTACCGCATTCAACGCCGACTTCGACGGTGACCAGATGGCTGTCCATCTGCCGCTGTCTGTAGAAGCGCAGGCAGAGTGCCGTTTCATGCTTCTTTCTCCGAACAACCTGCTGAAACCGTCCGATGGTGGTCCGGTAGCCGTTCCTTCCCAGGATATGGTTCTTGGTATCTACTATCTGACACAGGAGCGTCCGGGCGAGAAGGGCGAAGGAAGCTTCTTCCGCGATATGAACGAAGCCATCCTGGCATACGAGAACGGATACATTACCCTGCAGACCAAGATTACCATCCGCTGCGAAAAAGAGATGGAAGATGGTACTGTAATGCAGCAGAACGTAAGCTCCACACTCGGAAGATTCCTCTTCAATGAGATTCTGCCGCAGGATCTGGGATACGTAGACCGTACGGTTCCGGGTAACGAGCTTGCGCTTGAGGTTGATTTCCTCGTTGCAAAGAAACAGCTGAAACAGATTCTGGAAAAAGTCATCAATACACACGGAGCTACCAAAACCGCAGAGGTTCTGGACTATATCAAGGCAACCGGATATAAATACTCCACCCGTGCAGCCATGACCGTATCCATTTCCGATATGACCGTGCCGCCGCAGAAGCCGGAGATGCTCGCCGAAGCACAGGCAACGGTAGACAAGATTACAAGAAACTTCAAACGTGGTCTGATTACAGACGAAGAGCGTTACAAAGAGGTTGTAGATACCTGGAAGAAGACCGACGATGCGCTGACAAAAGCATTGCTCGACGGACTGGATAAATACAATAACATCTTCATGATGGCTGACTCCGGAGCCCGTGGTTCCGATAAGCAGATCAAACAGCTGGCTGGTATGCGAGGACTGATGGCCGATACAACCGGACACACCATCGAGCTGCCGATCAAGTCAAACTTCCGTGAAGGTCTTCAGGTACTGGAATACTTCATGTCCGCACATGGAGCACGAAAAGGTATGTCCGATACCGCGCTTCGTACCGCCGACTCTGGTTACCTGACCCGTCGTCTGGTAGACGTTTCTCAGGACCTGATCATCCGTGAAATCGACTGTGCCGAGGGCAAGGACGAAATTCCGGGTATGTGGGTCAGCGAGTTCACAGACGGAAAAGAGCAGATCGAGAGTCTGCAGGATCGTATCACAGGCCGTTTCTCCTGCGAGACGATCAAAGACAAGGACGGCAACGTCATTGTAAAAGCAAACCATATGATCACCCCGAAACGTGCTGCCCGTGTCATCAAAGACGGCATCAACGAGAACGGTGAGCATTATACAAAAGTAAAAATCCGTACCATTCTTACCTGCCGTTCCGGTAACGGAATCTGCGCAAAATGCTATGGTGCCAACATGGCAACCGGCGAGGCAGTACAGGTTGGTGAGTCTGTCGGAATTATCGCAGCACAGTCGATCGGTGAGCCTGGTACACAGCTGACCATGCGTACCTTCCATACCGGTGGTGTTGCCGGTGGAGATATCACACAGGGTCTTCCTCGTGTCGAGGAGCTTTTCGAGGCAAGAAAGCCGAAAGGACTTGCCATCATCACCGAAATCGCCGGTGTTGCACAGATCAAAGACACCAAGAAGAAACGCGAAATCGTTGTTACCAATCCGGAAGACGGCGTATCCAAGACATACCTGATCCCTTACGGATCCCGTATTAAGATCGCAGACGGAACAGTTCTGGAAGCCGGAGACGAGCTGACCGAGGGTTCTGTCAACCCGCATGATATCCTGAAGATCAAAGGTGTACGTGCCGTTCAGGATTACATGATCCGCGAGGTACAGCGAGTTTACCGTCTGCAGGGTGTAGAAATCAACGATAAGCATATCGAGGTTATCGTTCGCCAGATGCTGAAGAAGATCCGCATCGAGGAAAACGGAGATACCGAATTCCTTCCGGGCGACATGGTAGACTTCCTGGATTACGACGAGACCAACAAAGCTCTGATCGCAGAAGGCAAAGAGCCGGCAGAAGGAAAACAGGTACTGCTTGGTATCACCAAAGCATCCCTGGCATCCGATTCCTTCCTGTCCGCAGCATCCTTCCAGGAGACCACCAAGGTTCTGACCGACGCTGCTATCAAGGGTAAGGTTGACCATCTGGTAGGCCTGAAAGAGAACGTTATCATCGGTAAACCGATCCCGGCCGGTACCGGTATGAAGTGCTACAGCAACATTCATCTGAATACCGACAGCATGATCGAGGAAGAAGAGGACGAGGATCTGATTCTGACCGAAGATCTTGAGGACGATGCTCCGGCAGCTCCGATGGCAGAAGCTCCGGTTGAAGAGCCGTCAGCTGAAGAGGAAGAGCCGATGCTCGACTTCGACTTTGAGGAAATGATTCCGTCAAAGGATGATACCGAGGAGTAAACCCTTCAACAAATAATAGCAAGGATTCTCCCACCTCTATAGGTGGTGAGATGAATTGCAAATAAGAAAGTTAACGGCAGTGGCGGGCGGAGAGAAATCGGTATCCCCCACTGACATGAGGCAAACCACAGTCAGCATTCTGCTGACATGTCAGACTCTGTGAAATTACCGACTGTGGATTGAAACAAGGTTAAAAAATAAATATGTCATTTGTGAAAAGCAGAGAATTTTCGGTTCGCCGGGGTCTCTGCTTTCCTTGTGTTTTCGGGAGCATTTTGTTACAATGGAGACAGAAAAGAGGGAAGCCTATGTGGATAAAAAAATTACCTGGCATCGTGGCAAATGCGGCGGTACTGATTCTGGATATATTTGTGATTCTGATGATTGCAGCGCTGTTTCTCCACCAGCAAACGGCGGGAGAGCGTGTGAAAGAGACGATTACGCGTTTTTCCACGACATCGGAGGAGTATTATTCCGAGGGAGAGGCATACAGCCAGAAGAGCGACCGGGTGCATACGTATGCGGTGAAAGAACAGTCTAAATAAGAGGAAAAGATGAGGTAAACTATGCTCCAGAAGTGGAAAAGAAAAGGAAAAAGATTCCGCCATGTGGAAAAAGACGGAGAAGAGACGACGGAGCTTTCTGTGAAAATACAGGCGGCAAAATTTCGTGATCTGCCGATGAGTCTGCGGATTCTGATCGTGAATCTCAGTCTGTTTCTGATTCTGTGCGCCGTATTTTTTATGGCAGGCGCGTATCTGTATGCGCCGCAGGCGGCAGGACGGAATTACGTGGAAGCATGCCTGGCAGGAGACTGGAACAGTGCATACGATGTATGCCAGTTCCCGGACAGCACGTTTCTGTCGCGGAAGAACTACGTCAATGCAATGACCTGGAAAGCAAAACAGGACGGCACTGACGGGCAGGAAACACCGGAGATCAAGAGCTTTTTCATGCGCAGAAAACAGAATCTTGAGACCGGGGAAAACAGGATTTATACTGTGCGGTACACGTTAAAAGGCATGAGCGACTCGCAGGAAGAAACATTGGAGATCGCCGTCGGGGATACCGTAAAATGGAACTTCAAAGAGTGGTACGTTGTGCCGAAAGACAGCTGCGTGACGGATGTCGAAATCACCGTCCCGGCGGATGCCTCGTTCTATCTGGACGGCGTGCAGGTCGGGAAAAAGTATTTAAAAGAGACAGCAGATAACGTCAGCATCTACAAAATCCCGTATCTCTTCCTCGGCGGCCACACCATTGAACTGACCGAAAAACAGAAAGACCCATACCGCGAGATCGTCCTCGTGCAGGACAACAGCAGCATGGAATTCCTGCCGGATTTAAAACTCAACGATTCCACCGGCAAAACCATCGCCGACCGCGCAGAAGAGTCCCTGGACAAGGTATTCACAGCCGCAGCCGCCGGAAAATCCTTCAGCACCATCAAAAATGAATTTTCCGCCGACACCGCCGTACAGAAAACCGCCAAAGAACAGTACCAGCAGCTCTGCGATGCCTACCTGAACAGCGACACCAACACCGGAATCACCAGCATCACCGTGAGCAGCGTCTCCACAACCGTAACCAACGAATCCAACCAGATGAAGATCGAAACCAACGTGACCGCTGCGATCGAGCGACGAACCCGTTTCCTCCATTTCTTCCGCAAAACCAAAACAGAGACGATCACCTGGAAAATCGAATCCGCCGTAACGCTGGAGAAGGAAACCTGGGTCATGGGAAGTGACTTCCTGAAGGGCGTCGATCTGGGAAAATAGACGGGCTGAAATTGAATAAGAACTACGCGAAAAAGAGTGATTCTGCATCCGATTTTCCGGGAACAGAGTCACTCTTCTTTGCTGCGATGAAGATGTTAAGAAACCATGAACTTAAATTTACCAGAAGTGGAAAAATGTAAGAATTTGTGCCTTGCATCTTAGGTCAGATCACGTTATGATAGTAAGTAGAAAAATGTCGAAAAACGTTTGCGTTACGATGGAAGAAAGTTCCGCAAAGGGGCGGGACGATGGAGTATAAACAGATCATATGGAAAGAAAATCATTGAAACAGAGAAGAAAGCAGATGCGCCGCAGACAGATGATGCAGAAAGTATCACGGATTTCCCTGTGTGTGGTAATCGGCCTTCTTTTTCTTGCGCTTATCTGGAAATTTGCGGGAGCGCAGCTTGCGAAAAAAGGAATTGTACTGAGTAATGACACAGCCGCAAAGACGGTGAGCGAGACGGCGCCGGAGGCGGAGGACGGATCGGGAAATGCGGGAATTAAGAAGCTTGCGGAGACCACGCCGCCGAATGAGACGCCGGGATGGCAGTACAGCTCGTCGGGCTGGTGGTACGCAACGGATGCCACAACGTACTACGTCAACGGCTGGGCAGATATCGACGGAAACCAGTACCATTTTGATTCCAATGGTTACATGGCGACCGGCTGGAAACCGATCGGCGGAAAAGGCTGTTACTTTGATGACCAGGGTGTTTACCAGCCGGACCGCAACGGCTCGATGATGGTAGCCCTGACCTTTGATGACGGCCCAGACGTCTATACCAGCACGCTTCTCGATACGCTGGAGCAGTACGGGGCACAGGCGACGTTCTTTATGCTCGGCAGCAATGTGGAAAAATACGGTGCAGATGTGATCCCGCGCATGGCGGCGATCGGCTGTGAGCTTGGAAACCACTCCTATGCGCATCCGAATATGAAAGAACTGAGCCTCGACGACGGCCTCGCCCAGTTCCAGATGACGGATGATCTGATTGCCCAGTACAACAACGGACAGGGTGCAACTGTCATTCGTTTCCCGTATGGAAACAGCACCGATGAACTGCTCGCATCTATCGGCCGCCCGAGCATCATGTGGGATGTCGATACCCTGGACTGGCAGACAAAAAATGTACAGGCAAACATCAGCGCCGTTCTCGACAGTGTAAGCCCGGGAGACATTATCCTGATGCATGATATCCACGAGACGACCGTAGAATCGTGTGCAACGATCGTGCCGGAGCTGATCAACCGCGGGTATGAGCTTGTCACGATTCATACTCTTGCAGCGGCAAACGGCGTGGATCTTGCAGCGGGAGAGACGTATTACGGCTTCCATGGCGGAACGACAAACGAATAGAAAACAGAATAGAAAAACGACAAAGAACCGCCGGTTTACTCTCAAATCAAGAGTGAACCGGCGGTTCTTATGTCGTTTTATAAAAATTTATTTCATTGCCGCTCTCTTACGAAGTCTGGAATCCAGCTCTTTCTTACGGATACGTAAGGAAACCGGAGTAACCTCAAGAAGCTCGTCCTTGTCGATGAAGTCCAGAGCCTGCTCCAGGGAAAGGATTCTCGGCGGAGTCAGACGCAGTGCCTCGTCGGAGGAAGAAGTACGGGTGTTGGTCAGGTGTTTCGTCTTGCAGACGTTCAGCTCGATATCCTCGGCCTTACCATTCTGTCCGATAACCATACCGGCGTAAACCTTCTCGCCAGGTCCGATGAACAGAGTACCGCGCTCCTGTGCGGAGTACAGACCGTAGGTAACGGACTCGCCTGCCTCGAAAGCGATCAGGGAACCCTGTTTGCGGTATTCAATGTCGCCCTTGTACGGTGCGTAATCTTCAAACTCGGTGTTCAGGATACCAGTTCCTTTGGTGGAGGTCATGAAGATTCCACGGAAACCAATCAGGCCTCGTGCCGGGATTTCGAACTCCAGACGGGTGGAACCATCGCTTGCGCGGCTCATGCCGTGAAGCTCGCCTTTACGCTCGCTGAGGAGCTGGATGACAGTACCGGAGAACTCATCCGGAACGTCAACGTATGCGATTTCCATTGGCTCGAGTTTGCGTCCGCGCTCGTCCTCTTTGTAGATAACCTCTGCCTTACTTACTGCGAACTCATATCCCTCACGGCGCATGTTTTCGATCAGGACGGACAGATGCAGCTCACCACGGCCGGAAACCTTGAAGCAGTCTGCGGAATCAGTCTCCTCGACGCGGAGAGAAACGTCAGTGTTCAGCTCACGCATCAGACGGTCACGCAGGTGGCGGGAAGTTACGTATTTACCTTCTTTACCGGCCAGCGGGCTGTCGTTTACGATGAAGTTCATGGAAATAGTCGGCTCGGAGATTTTCTGGAACGGGATGGAAACCGGGTTGTCCAGATCGCCGCAGAGAGTATCTCCGATGTGGATATCCGGGATACCGGAAACAGCAACGATAGAACCGATGCCTGCCTCAGTAACCTCTACTTTTTTCAGTCCGTCAAATTCATACAGTTTGCTGACCTTTACTTTTTTCTTCTTGGTCAGATCGTGGTGGTTGACCAGCATAACGTCCTGGTTCACGCGGATCGTTCCGTTTTCAACTTTGCCGACACCGATACGTCCAACGTATTCGTTGTAGTCGATGGTACTGATCAGAAGCTGTGTGCCAGCTTCCGGATCGCCGGTCGGAGCCGGGATGTATTTCAGGATGGTCTCGAACAGAGGAGTCATATCCTTCGGGGTATCGTTCAGATCGAGTACCGCATGACCCATCTTTGCGGATGCGTACAGAAACGGACAGTCAAGCTGTTCGTCAGATGCATCGAGGTCCATCAGAAGCTCGAGCACTTCGTCGATAACTTCATCCGGGCGTGCTTCCGGGCGGTCGATCTTGTTGATGCAGACGATAACGGACAGATCCAGCTCGAGTGCTTTTTTCAGCACGAATTTGGTCTGCGGCATAGCGCCCTCGAATGCGTCTACAACCAGAATAACGCCGTCTACCATTTTCAGAACTCGCTCAACCTCGCCGCCGAAGTCCGCATGGCCTGGGGTGTCGATGATGTTAATTTTCGTTCCTTTGTAGTAAACTGCTGTATTTTTGGAAAGAATGGTGATTCCACGCTCACGCTCGATATCGTTCGAGTCCATGACACGTTCCTGAACCTCCTGATTGGCACGGAAAACGCCGCTCTGTTTCAGAAGCTCGTCTACCAGTGTAGTTTTACCATGATCGACATGGGCGATGATGGCAACGTTTCTTACATCTTCTCTCGTTGTTTTCATTTCTTCATTCCTCTTCCTATGGGTTGACCCTGCCGGGTTCAATTTTTCAAAATTTCAAGCCGGCCGGGAATGTTTATCACAGCACAAAGGCAGGTGCCTTGCCGTTTTGTCTCTGCTGGATGCCTGCCTATCTAAACTATTATAGCACAGAACAGAGAAAAAAAACAGGGAAGATGTGACATTTTTTGTATTGCAATGGTAGAAAATACGAAGCATGTGGTGCGGTTTTTACAGAAACATATACAAAAAATTGGGCAGAATGCTGATTTGAATAGAAATAAAAAAATCTGGAAAAAAGTGGTTCTGAAAAAGAAAAGTGGTTCATACATTAGGATTATAGATCAGCAAAGTACCGATCAGAAATCAATATTCAGAAAGAAAAGACAAAGGAAGGGGATTTTCATTATGGCAGACAAGATGATTGAAAACAATCAGGTGGTTATCATGGGAGAGATTGTCTCCCCGTTTACATTCAGCCATCAGGTATTCGGAGAGGGCTTTTACCTCGTCAATGTGATGGTCAAGCGGTTGAGTGAATCGCAGGACATCATTCCGGTGATGGTCTCCGAGCGGCTGGTGGACGTATCACAGGATTACCAGGGTGAGTGGATCTGCATCAGTGGTCAGTTCCGGTCCTACAACCGCCACGAGGAGAAGAAGAACCGTCTGGTACTCTCCGTATTTGCGCGGGAACTAAGCTTCGTGGAGGAAGAGGACGATTCCGTCAAATCCAACCAGATTTACCTCGATGGATACATATGTAAACCGCCGGTCTACCGGAAAACACCTCTGGGAAGAGAGATCGCCGACCTTCTGATTGCGGTCAACCGTCCGTATGGAAAATCAGATTATATCCCGTGCATCTGCTGGGGACGGAATGCGCGGTATGCCTCTGCGTTTGCCGTGGGCGGCCACGTTCTCATCTGGGGACGGATCCAGAGCCGGGAATATATGAAGCGGCTGAGCGAGACGGAAATGGAAAAGCGGACCGCATATGAGGTTTCGGTGAGCAAGCTGGAATACAGTGAGAGTTAAAGCGCGATCCGCTGTTGACAAGAAAATTTAATGATGCTATAGTAAGAGCAGAACTGAAGTGGATAGAGGTCGCATTACTTCAAGAGTACCTTTTCGGATGCCTCAGCAGCAAAAGAAGAAGAGGAAAAGGGAAGAATGCCGAAGGACATCCGGCGCTGAACCGGTATGCTCCTGGGCGCAGGTTGAAAAAATCTGCGACTGTCATCGAGAGATGGAGAGCTATCTGATCATAGATACTGCGTATGTGTGAATTTGGAGGCGATCTTATCGGGGATGAGGCGCCTCTTTTTTAAACGGAAAGTGAAATTTTCCGTGAGAGATAAGCTCCGGCGACTGATTTCTTATGGTTTTATCTGACACAACATACAGGAGGAAAAGAGAATGTCTATTTTTAAAGGTGCAGCTGTTGCAATGATCACACCGATGACCGAAACACAGGAAGTGAATTACGAAAAACTCGGAGAACTGATTGAGGAGCAGATCGCCGGCGGAACCGACGCCATCGTTATCTGCGGAACCACCGGTGAGGCTTCGACCCTGTCCCATGAGGAGCATCTGGATGCCATCAAATATACCGTGGAAAAAGTAAATCACAGAATCCCGGTAATTGCAGGAACCGGCTCCAACAGCACGGAGACAGCAATTTATCTGTCTCAGGAAGCAGAAAAATACGGCGTGGACGGACTTCTTCTCGTTTCTCCGTATTACAATAAAGCAACACAGAAGGGCCTGATTGCACACTTTACCGCAATCGCAGACAGCGTCAAAGTGCCGGTCATCCTTTACAACATTCAGGGCAGAACCGGCGTAAACATTGCACCGGAAACGATCGCCTATCTGTTCAACAACGTTGAGAATATCGTTGCAGTCAAAGAGGCTTCCGGAAACATTTCCCAGGTCGCAAAAATTATGCAGCTGACCGATGGAAAGATCGATCTGTACTCCGGAAACGACGATCAGGTTGTGCCGATCCTTTCCCTTGGCGGAAGCGGTGTAATCTCCGTTCTTTCCAATGTAGCACCGCGCAAGACCCACGACATGGTACAGAAATTCCTCGACGGCGATGTGGCCGGATCCAGAGAAATCCAGCTGAGAGCACTGCCGCTCATCGATGCGCTGTTCTGCGAAGTAAACCCGATTCCGGTAAAAGCAGCGCTGAACCTGATGGGCAAAGAGGTTGGACCGCTTCGTCTGCCGCTGACCGAGATGGAGCCGCAGAACCAGGAGCGCCTGGCAAAGGCTATGAAAGATTTTGGAATCAAACTGGCTTAAGTTAAGAATACACGAAGTAAAGAAGGAAAAAGACAATGGTTAAAATTATTATGCATGGCTGCAACGGCCATATGGGACAGGTCATCACCGGCCTGGTAAAAGAAGATGCAAATGCAGAAATCATAGCCGGAATCGATATGAACGACAACGGCCAGAACGATTACCCGGTATTCAAAAGCCTGGCAGAATGCGATGTTCCGGCAGACGTAGTCGTTGACTTTTCTTCCTACAAGGCAGCCGACGCACTGCTCGATGCCTGCAAGGAGAAAAAACTTCCACTCGTCCTCTGCACCACAGGCCTCACCGAGGATCAGCTCAAAAAAGTGCAGGAGACCAGCAAAGAAATCCCGGTTCTCCGCTCTGCAAATATGTCCCTTGGTGTGAATACGCTGATGAAACTGGTACAGGCAGCTGCAAAAGTGCTTGCCGAAGCAGGCTTTGATATGGAGATCGTGGAGAAACACCACAAACTGAAATGCGACGCTCCAAGCGGAACCGCCATCGCCCTGGCAGACAGCCTGAACGCGGCAATGGACAACCAGTACCACTACGTATACGACAGAAGCCAGCGCCACGAGCAGCGTGACCCGAAAGAAATCGGAATCTCTGCTGTACGCGGCGGCACCATCGTCGGCGACCACGACGTCATCTTCGCAGGCCCGGACGAGGTTGTTACCCTGTCCCACAGAGCATATTCCAAGGGGGTTTTTGGAAAAGGTGCTGTAGAGGCCGCAAAATTCCTGGCTGGAAAGCCAGCCGGTATGTATGATATGCAGGATGTGATTGCTGCGAAGTAAGGCAGAAGCAGGAAATAGAAAAGATAAAAAAGAAGGCAGGCTGTGTGCAGTTGCACAGCCTGCCTTCTTTTGAGCTGCTTTTCTGTTTTAGCCAATGAGTTTTTTCACTTATGCAGCGTAATAGGAATACGTTCCTCTGTCAAAAAATCTATTTCAGTTCCCGTTCCGCTTTTTCCCAGATCTCTTCGTCAAGATCAGTCAGCGCCAGTGCATCCGCAAGTTCCCGCACCCGTTTTACCGTGAGATAAAAGTAATTGATACCGCAGGTCAGCGTCCGCTTTAAGGAGCGGGCAAGGACACTGCCGTGGGTTTCCAGTTCGGCACGGTCGAACTCGGCGAGATAGCCCTCGAGATCATAGGGGATCTGAAAACATTCGATCTGCCATGTGCTGTTTTCCAACGTCAGAATTGCGAAGTGCGCATGGCCGCCGACATCATCAAGCGCAAGCCCAAGGGATCCTGGATTCAGATACGTTTTTCCTGCGTATTCTTTCTGTTCCTGCTTGTGGCTGTGGCCGCCAAGCAGGATGGAGGCATCGAGATTTTCCAGATGAGAAAGCAGGAGCTCCGGATGCAGCCCGAAATTCCCTCGGATTTCACCAGGTGCGCCGTGGCAGAGCCGAAGTGCCGGGAAAAGGGATTCACGGCAGGTGTCCGGTGTAACTTCTTCCTGCGGTACAAAAACGGGAACCAGTTTCCCGGCTCCATCCATTTTTCCAATCAGAACACCGTCTGTCGGCAGCTGCTCAAAAAATTTTAGATCCTGATCGGTAAGATTCCGAAACGTGTAATCCAGAAGCCCGCTCGTCGAAGAACCCGCCTTCCAGTTCTGCGGCTGCCAGAGATTCTCAAGCAGATATTCCTCCCGGTTGCCGCGCACCAGATAGCACGGAAACTCCTCCTGCATTTCGCGGAGCACCCCCATCATCCTCTGCGGAAACGGCCCATCCGTCACAAAATCTCCCAGCCCGATGATACCGTCAATTTGCTGCCTGCGAAGAAACTCCATCACCTCCGAGAGTGCATAATAATTCCCATGAAGATCACTGATTACTGCTAATTTCATGTGTTTTCCTTTCTATGTCAAAATCATAAAATGCGAGATACTGTCTTGATTTTATCAAATGGTGAGAAGGAACGCAATTTATAAAAATATAAGCCAGGCAATTGATGAAATGATGGAAGACAGCAAAACGGAAGGCATTGAAAAAGGCAAACTTGAGGTGTTATCAAATTTATTAAAAAAAGGAACGATCAGCATTCAGGATGCCGCCGACTGTATGGCAGTGTCTGTGGCGGAATTTAAGAAGCTGGTCAATAAGTATCCCATCTGATTCCGAAAAACCTGCTGACAGAAAAAGCATGTTGTGATAAGATCAAAGGCAGAGAGTTTCGAATATCTTTACTGTCGGAGGGAATGTATGATTAATCGGGAAGACATGCTGGAGCTGACGAGGAGGATGACGCCGGCGCGGACTTCGTTTGTGCGGATGGCGGGTTGCTATACGGATTCGGATGGGGAGTATGACGGCAGTTTCAACATTCATTTTCTGAAACTGTCCGGTTCGGAAAAGGCCAGGAATCTGGCGATTGCCAAGAAAATTCCGTTTGCGGAATCGAATGAGAAGCTGCGGGAATACCGTTTTCCGGAAACATCCCAGGGGCCGGGCAGTATCTGGCAGATGCTGATGGCGCTGCGGGAATGCGGACTGAAGAACGATGCGCTGTTGGAAACGTTCTATGATATCCTGATCGAAGGATTGCAGATTCACGGGGCTTATGCCATTTACATGTTTTATGACCGGTATGATATTCCGGCAAAGGCTTCCGATAAAGAGCGCCTGGGGGAATCCGAGGAGATGTTCCCCTATCTGATCTGCGCTGTCTGCCCTCTGGTTGGAGAATACGAGCCGGGAAATCCTATCTGTGGATTCCTGTTTCCTGCCTTTGTGGACCGGAGCGGAGATCTGGAACGGGTTGATATTTATGCAGAGCGTGCAGCGTGGGGCGATCGGATAGCCAGCATTCTTGGCGCGAAGGGCAGAAAATTCAGATGCGGTCTGTAAAAGAAAAAATCAAAATTGACGGATCAAACCAGGTGCTGATGTGCCTGGCAGTAAAAAAACTTCCCGGCGAACCTGCATGTATCGTTCGCCAAGGGAAGTTTTTTAGATACGGGAGCAGCAGAAGTGCATATTTACTGTGCCATCCCCGCTCCATTCTGTGTAGTTGCTCCGTTTTCCTGCGGATTCTGCGTCTCATTGTCGCCGCCGCTTACCACATCGTCCACCGCGCGGCCGACATCCTCAACGCCCTCACCGACACCACGGGTCACATCTTCAGCGGCGTCGCCGACATCATCCCCAAGGGTATTTCCATCCCCGGTATTTGTGCCGTTGGCATTCCCATCGGTGCCCTCCGTCACATCATTTACATTGTCGTTTGACGGCATCTCTGTCGTATTGACGTCGTTTCTGTTATCCGTCTGTCCCATGTCGCTCTCCGTGTTGGTATTGCCATTTCCGGTGTCATTCGTGGTGTTGTTTCCACAGGCCGTCATCCCGGCCAGTAATACCGCCAATGCCAGCGTCATACACACTCTTCTGATTTTTCTCATCTTCAAAATCTCCTTTCCCTAACAGTGTCTGGACAGTTGCTAGTATTTGAAAAATGCCGGAAAATATACGGAAAAAAGAGGCTTTTGGAAATCTTGACAAAGGAAGAAAAAAACACTAAAACAAAAAGTACGAAAACGGACTAAAAACGAAAACAGGATATATCGAAATGGAAGTCAATCCGGCAAACCGGCGGGAAAAAATCATCAGTCTGACTGAAACGGGAAAACAGTATGCGAGAGAGCTGGTTCTTCCGCTGTTTCAGTCCGAGGAGGAAGCTGCGGCGCAGTTTACGGAGCAGGAGATGACAGAAGTAATCCGGATGCAGGAAAAATTTGCCGACGCACTGGCAAAGAGTATGGAGGAAAAGGTATCCATAGTTCACAATCTGTCCGCTTCGTGATATGATAACAGCAGAATTCGAAAAGGAGAGAAAGAGAATGAAAGAAGAACTGAAGAAATCCCTTCGCACCTACGGCGCCCTGCTGCTGCTCGGTGTGACCGGCGTTCCGCTCGGTGCGGCAGTCGGTCTGATTGAGGCGCTGTTCTGCCGTCTGCTTTTGAAAGTCACGGCTATTCGCGTGGCACATCTTTTCTGGTGTCTGCCGTTTCTCGCTATGGCAGGTCTTGTGATCGTGGCAGTCAATCAGAAATTCGGTGGCAGGGGAAAAGGAGGCATGAGTCTGATTTTTGATGTAGCGTATGAGGAGGAGACAGAGCTTCCGCTTCGCATGATTCCGCTGGCAATGCTCTCAACGGCGTTGACGCATCTGTTCGGTGGAAGTGCCGGCCGCGAGGGCGTTGCCGTTCAGATCGGTGCTGTGTTTTCCTATTTTGCCGGCAAAAAATTACCGTTTAAAAACGCGCCAGGTATCTTTCTGGTAACCGGTATGGCCGCCGGCTTTGCGGGCATGTTCGGAACGCCGATTGCAGCTGTGATCTTTGCGGTAGAGGTGCTCGCTGCGGGTGAAATGCGGTACGAGGCACTGCTTCCGGCGTTTACCGCATCTTTCTCTGCGAGCGCTGTAGCTTCCCTGCTTGGAATCCGCAAAGAAAATCTGGCTGTCCACATCAGCGAAAGCCTGACACCGTTCCTGCTGGTGCGTCTGATTACACTTGGTATTATTTTTGGAATCACAGGCGGCCTCTTCGCCTGGTGCTTAAAGCACACGAAAAAATATCTCGGCGAAAAAATCAAAAATCCGCTGGTACGTGTTTTCTCCATCGGTGTTATCCTTAGCATTCTGTTCCTGGTTCTGTACCGCGGACGGTATTGCGGCTTTGGAACGAATCTGGTGGAAGCGATATTTCATGGGGAAAAGGTATATGCATATGACTGGGCGCTGAAATTTATCCTGACAATTCTGACGCTGTCCGCCGGGTTTCAGGGCGGCGAGGTAACACCGCTGTTTACCATCGGAGCAACCCTGGGAGCAGTCCTTGGCAATCTGTTCGGTATTCCGGTGGAGCTTTCCGCGGCGCTTGGCTATGCGGCGGTTTTCGGTGGCGGAACCAATACCTTACTGGCGGCTATTTTCATCGGCGGCGAGATTTTTGGCTACGATTATCTGCCATATTTCTTTATTGTCTGCACCGCGGCCTACGTATTCAACCGCAACAGCTCGATCTATTCCCGCCAGAAACTGACGAAATACAGCTGCTGATAACAGAAACGTCACAAAGTTATCACACACCGTTACGTGTTACAGTTCACTGGTGCCCAGCGAACTGTAACATTCGCAACCCTCATTTAAAGTTTTGCTTCGCAAAAGGAGGGTTGCTCACACCTGAAACATGTTCTTACGCAGCGAAACAGCAAGTGTTTCACTGCTGAGTGAACAGTAACGGTTACGTTACGATACGGGTTGACGCGTTTCCGGGAATGAGGTTATACTAGAGGTATCATATACGAAAAAGGAGTAACGAATTATGAAAGGTATCGTACTTGCCGGAGGTTCCGGCACACGTCTTTATCCGTTAACTATGGTAACATCGAAACAGCTTCTCCCGATCTATGACAAGCCGATGATCTATTATCCGCTGTCTGTTCTTATGAATGCAGGCATCCGCGACATCCTGATCATCTCCACACCGCAGGACACCCCTCGTTTTGAGGCACTGCTCGGAGACGGCCATCAGTTCGGTGTACAGCTTACCTACAAAGTGCAGCCAAGCCCGGACGGACTGGCACAGGCCTTCATCATCGGCGAGGAGTTCATCGGGGATGATTCCGTTGCCATGGTGCTCGGCGACAACATCTTCTTCGGACACGGTCTGAACAAACGCCTGAAAGCAGCAGTAGAAAACGCTGAGACCGGAAAAGGCGCAACCGTATTCGGCTATTATGTAGATGATCCGGAGCGTTTCGGAATCGTAGAATTTGACTCCGAGGGAAAAGCCATCTCCATCGAAGAGAAACCGGAGAAACCGAAATCAAACTATTGTGTTACAGGTCTGTACTTCTATGACAACAAAGTCGTAGAGTATGCAAAGAACCTGAAACCGTCACCGCGCGGAGAGCTTGAGATCACCGACCTGAACCGGATCTATCTGGAAGACGGCAGCCTGAACGTTGAGCTTCTCGGACAGGGCTTCACCTGGCTGGATACCGGTACACATGAGAGCCTGGTAGAGGCAACCAACTTCGTAAAAACCATCGAGACCCATCAGCACCGCAAGATTGCGTGCCTCGAGGAGATCGGTTACCTGAACGGCTGGATCGGCAAAGACCAGCTTCTGACCGACATCGAGCCGCTGAAGAAAAATCAGTACGGTCAGTATCTGATGGATGTGATGAACGGAAAATATATCGACAAATAAAAGCGAACAGCGCTGAAGAAAACTGCCCCGGAAGAAAAATCCGGGGCAGTTTTTGAAAAAAGTGCTTGACCATGACATAACGTCATCCTTTATACTCATGGTACAAACAGAAAATCAGACTGAAAAACAAGAGACAGACAAAACATAACGATAACAAAATCAGAAAAAGGAGAACCATTATGAGAGTATTTGTAACAGGTGTAAAAGGCCAGCTCGGCCATGACGTCATGAATGAACTTGCAAAACGCGGTCATGAAGGAATCGGCGTTGATATTGAAGAAATGGATATCACCGATGCAGAAAGCGTAAGAAAAGTCATTACCGAAGCAAACCCGGATGTCGTAATCCACTGTGCAGCATGGACCGCTGTAGACCTTGCTGAGGATGATGACAAAAAAGAAAAAGTACATCAGGTCAATGCAGTCGGAACCGAGAACATCGCAAAAGTCTGCCATGACCTTGACTGCAAAATGATCTACATTTCCACCGACTACGTATTCGACGGCCAGGGCACCCGCCCGTGGGAGCCGGATGATGAGCGTCATCCGCTGAACGTATACGGCCAGACGAAATACGAGGGAGAGCTCGCGGTAGAAAAATGGGTGAAAAAATTCTACATCGTCCGCATCGCATGGGTATTCGGCGTGAACGGAAAGAACTTCATCAAGACCATGCTGAACCTTGGAAAGACACACGATCATCTGACTGTTGTAGATGATCAGGTAGGAAGCCCGACCTACACCTACGACCTGTCCCGCCTGCTTGTCGACATGGCAGAGAAAGAGAACTACGGCCGCTACCATGCAACAAACGAGGGACTCTGCTCCTGGTATGAGTTCGCCTGCGAGATTTTCAAACAGGCCGCTGAGATCGATCCGGCTTACGGAAAAGTAAGTGTATCACCGGTAAGCTCTGACCAGTACCCGGCAAAAGCAAAACGTCCGTCCAACAGCCGCATGAGCAAAGAGAAACTGACCGAGAACGGATTCGAAAAACTGCCGACCTGGCAGGATGCGCTGCACAGATATCTGCGCGAGATCGAATTCTGATAGCAAACCCCGAAAATAACGCAAGTTTCTGAGATTGCTATAAACATTTCCAATAGGCGGAGCCCCAGGTAAAACGGGGGCTCCTTTTTCTTATGCCAAACTCATGCATTCAACAGGGAGAATGCCCTTTTTTCTTTTGTGAATATTGACAGAAAATGCCGTTGAAATTCTCACATTGGATCCGGGTATTTCTGTTGACATTTGAACATGAAATTGCCATTATGAAAGCAGAATCTTTACGTATCCGGCAGGGGGCAGGAACGTGAAGCCAACAGAAGAAGGCATGGGGGATGAAGCAATGAAGAAGAGTCTGTTTTACCGGGCAAAAAAGATGCCGCCATCTGCGCAGATCATGCTGCTGTTTGCCGTCGAGGGTGTATTTCTGCAATATATCACATCGATCAACGGTTTCGGCCTGAATCTGTATGCGACAAACATGGGTGCAACCGACAGCCAGATCGGCATTATCCAGATGGTGCCGAACATTGTAGCGTGTGCAGCACTGTTGCCGCTTGGAATTCTGGCGGATCGTCTGAAGTCGACAAAGACGATACCGATGCTTACGCTTCTTGTGATGTGTGCCGGCTATGCATTTCTTGGAAGTGTACCGGCACTCGGCGAGAGACGTATGGAGCTGTTTTTTGTATCACTGGCATTTACTGCGGGGGCACTTGCTATTTACAATGCGCAGTGGCAGGCAATGTTCGGTGCTGCGGTTTCACTGCGGCAGCGAAACGATGTCTATGCCTTTCGGAATCAGTTCATGTTTGTGATTGGCATTCTTGTACCGGTGATCTGCGGGATTCTGATGGGAAGATGCCACACGGCCGATGGAAAACTTCTGGTACTCCGAAGCTTCTTTTATCTGTGTGCTGTCTGCGTTCTGTTGCAGGCCGCTGCAATCAAAAAAATTCCGGTGAAACAGCAGGAGGAGGGCAAAGCTCCGGCAGAAGCGGGAAATGCATCCTCACGTTTTTCTGTTTCTGACCTGCTGGAGGCGATCACAAGTGTGGGAAAAAATAAAGCATTGCGCTGGTTCTTCGTGCCGGTGGTCTTTTTCTATATCACCTGGCAGCTTGACTGGAGCATGTGGTATTTAGGACAGGTCAAATACTGTAAAATGTCTGAGATGACACTTTCCATCTGCAACGGTGTTTTCAATATCGGTCAGCTTGCGGCAGTTGGAATGATCGCGAAGGTTGTCCGGAAAAAATCGCCGGATTTTGCACTGATTTTCGCCGGGATCGGTCTTTGCTTCTGCCCGGTTATCATGATTCTGGCTCCTCATCTGCCCCTGGCGTACCGCGGGGTTGCTTTTATTGTTTTGATGACGGTTCTGAATGCTCCGCAGTGTGCCGTTGCACTTTGTACGATACAGATTCTCTTAAATGCCGCGCCGGAAAAGAACCGTTCGCTTTTGATCAGCCTCTTTACGATGATTACAACGCTGACCAACAGTGTTCTGCCGCTGCTCGGTGTCCGTCTGTATACGGCACTTGGGGCAGACCTTACGGCACTGTACCGGTTCAATCTGATAGATCTTGGGGTTCGCATTTTATCCACACTCGGGCTGGTATGGCGTTATCAGAAGGCGAAAAAAGATGGCTTTCTGACAAAGATTTCGGATTGAGACGGGCCGTAAAAGCCGAAAATAACATTTACAACAGGAACGATATCGTGTATGATAAATGTGGTTTTCTTTGCACGTATGGAAAAGAGAAGCGCAAAAAGGAGTTTAAACAATGAAATGGAATAAATTTACATTAAAAACAAGATCGGAAGTGGAAGACATTGTGATCTCCACTCTGGCCGATGTGGGAATCGAAGGCGTGGAAATTCAGGACAAACAGCCTTTGACCGAGAGCGACAAACAGCAGATGTTCGTGGATATCATGCCGGATATTCCGGATGACGACGGCATTGCCTATCTGAATTTTTACCTTGATGTAGACGAGGACAAGGAGAAGGTTCTTGCAGATGTCCGCGCGGCACTTGCAGAAATGCAGGAGTTCCTGGACCTTGGAGAGTGCACCATCACAGAGTCTGAGACAGAGGACAAGGACTGGATCAACAACTGGAAACAGTATTTCAAACAGTTCTATGTGGACGACATTCTGATCATCCCGTCCTGGGAGGAAGTAAAGCCGGAAGACCGGGATAAAATGATCATCCATATCGATCCGGGCACAGCCTTTGGAACGGGTATGCATGAGACAACACAGCTTTGCATCCGTCAGTTAAAGAAATATGTGACAAAGGATACCGAGCTGCTTGATGTCGGAACCGGAAGCGGTATTCTTTCGATTATTGCACTGAAGCTTGGTGCGCGTCATGCGGTCGGAACAGACCTCGATCCGTGTGCGGTTCCTGCGGTTGAGGAAAACAAAGAAGTCAATGGAATTCCGGTAGAAGCTTTTGATATGATGATCGGAAATATCATTGATGACAAAGAAGTACAGGACAGAGTCGGATACGAGAAATACGATATCGTTACCGCCAATATTCTTGCAGATGTTCTCGTTCCGCTGACGCCGGTAATCGTACACCAGATGAAGCCGGGCGCTGTTTATATCACATCCGGCATTCTCGATGTGAAAGAGGACGTTGTCAAAGAGGCAGTCGTTGCAGCGGGACTTGAAGTGGTTGAAGTTACACATCAGGGCGAATGGGTTTCTGTTACAGCAAGAAAACCGATGTAAATTAAGAAAAGCGAAACACCAGAAGAGAAAGAGAACAGATTCATGTACCGTTTTTTTGTAGAAGAAAGTCAGATTTATGACGGCACTGTCCACATCACGGGCAGTGACGTTAATCACATCAAAAATGTGCTCCGCATGCGGCCGGGCGAAAAAATACTGGTCAGTACCGGAGGCGAAAAGGAATATCATTGTGCCGTTTCGGATTTCCCGGAAGGGGAGGTTCTTGCCGCAGTAGAAGAAGTCACAGCAGCAGACAGAGAACTCCCGTCCGGAATTGTGCTGTTTCAGGGTCTGCCAAAAGGTGACAAAATGGAACTGATCATCCAAAAAGCAGTGGAACTTGGTGCGACGGAAATTGTTCCGGTGGAGATGAAACGCTGCGTTGTGAAGCTGGACCGGAAAAAGGCGGAAAAGAAAGCAGAGCGTTGGCAGACGATCGCGCTTGGTGCGGCAAAGCAGTCCAAACGGATGCAGATTCCGACGGTACACATGCCTGTTACATTTCAGCAGGCGCTTGCAATGATGGCAGAATCAGACGTTCGCCTGATGCCGTATGAGAACGCAGAGGGGATGGAAGGAACGAGAAGAATTCTGGAATCCATTGAACCGGGTGAATCTATTGCGATCCTGATCGGACCGGAGGGCGGTATCGACGAAGCGGAAGTGGAAATGGCCATGAAGGAAAAGGTAGAGCCGATTACGCTCGGAAAGCGCATTCTGCGCACGGAAACGGCCGGAATGACCGTGCTTTCCATTCTGGTGTATCTTTTAGAAGGAAGGGAACGAACAAGATAATGGAAGCATATCTGGACAATTCCGCAACCACCTGTGTTTATCAGGAAACCGCAGATCTCGTCTGTGATCTGATGGTAAATCATTATGGAAATCCGTCTGCGATGCATCAAAAAGGGGTAGAAGCAGAACAATATATCAGAACCGCCCAGGAAACGCTGGCAAAGATTCTGAAAGTCAAAGAAAAAGAAATTTTCTTTACCTCCGGTGGCACAGAGTCCGACAACTGGGCGCTCGTCGGAACAGCAATGGCAAATAAGAGAACGGGAAACCACATCATCACAAGCGCGATCGAGCACCCGGCCGTGTCGGCACCGCTGGCATTTCTGGAGGAGCAGGGATTCCGTATTACGCGCCTGCCGGTAAATAAAGAAGGCCTTGTGGATGTGAACGAACTCGAAGAAGCGATCACGCCGGAGACGATTCTCGTTTCGATTATGTATGTCAACAATGAGATCGGTGCTGTTGAGCCAATCGGGGAGATCGGACGCAGAATCAAGGCGAAAAATCCGAAAACGTATTTTCATGTCGATGCGATCCAGGCGTTCGGCAAATACCGGATTTATCCGAAACGGATGGGCATCGACATGCTCTCCGTGAGCGGCCACAAGATCCACGGACCGAAGGGAAGCGGCTTTTTATATATTGATGAGAAAGTAAAAATCCGTCCGCTGATCTTAGGCGGCGGCCAGCAGAACGGCATGCGTTCCGGAACCGACAATGTGCCGGGCATCGCAGGCCTTGCGAAATCCGCTGAGATCGTTTACAAGCATTTTGACGAGCAGACCGCGCAGATGCGTGCCTGCAAACACCGTCTGATCGAAGGCTTACGGGAGCTGGACGATGTGGTCATCCATGGCATGCCGGAAGAAGAGGGTGCGCCGCAGATTGTCAATGCATCATTCTTAAATGTGCGCAGTGAAGTGCTGCTGCACACGCTGGAGGACCGCCAGATCTACGTTTCCGCCGGAAGCGCCTGCTCATCACACAAGAGAGCCGGAAGTCCGACGCTGACTGCCATCGGCGCATCGAAAGCCGAGATGGAGTCTGCCGTGCGGTTCAGCTTCAGCGAATTTACGACACTGGAACAGATTGAGTACACCCTGGATACGCTGCGCGAGGTACTGCCGATGCTGCGCAGATTTACCAGGAAATAATAGAAAGAGGAAAATTATGATTACAATACAGCCGGAAATTGAAATCCTGAGCACCGAATCCTACGAGGATATGCTGCGCCGGATCGAGAAAATCGGAAGAGTCTGCTACAAGAGCGAGGAGCGCATTGGAGAAGGCACTGCAGAGAAATTCATCGCAGGCATCATCAAACGCGGCCATGAATCCGTCATTGAGCACGGCTCCATCACCGTAAAAGTAACGTGCGACCGCGGCGTGACCCATGAGATCGTCCGCCACCGTATCGCAAGCTACAGCCAGGAGAGCACCCGCTACTGCAACTATTCGAAAGATAAATTTGGAAACCAGATCACCTGTATCGACCTGGCAACCGGATTTTCCTATGATCTGGACGACGAGAACGACCGTAAAAAATACGAGGTATGGCAGAAAGCAATGGAAGCTGCAGAGCAGTATTACTTCCAGATGCTCGAACTCGGAGCAAAGCCGGAGGAGGCAAGAAGCATTCTTCCGAACTCCCTGAAAACCGAGATCGTCATGACCATGAACTTAAGAGAGTGGCGCCACTTTATCCGGCTTCGAAGCGCCAACGCCGCACATCCGCAGATGCGTCAGGTATCTGACCTGATCCTGAAGAAATTTTCTGAGGAATATCCTCTGTTCTTCCGCGATCTGGCTGAGAAAAAAGGAGAATAAAAAACGATGATGTACAAAGCATTTCTGGTAAAATATGCCGAGATCGGCATTAAAGGAAAGAACCGTCATCTGTTCGAGAAAGCGCTCTGCGTACAGATGGAGCACGCGCTTGCCCCGGTAGACGGAAATTTCCAGGTCACCCGTGAGATGGGACGAATCTATGTCAACACCGAAGGAGACTTTGATTACGAGGGCGCTGTCGATGCGCTGACAAGAGTTTTCGGTATCGCCGAGATCTGCCCGGTTGTCATTTTAGAGGACACCGGCTTTGAAGATCTGGCAGAGGCAGTGGTTTCCTACGTGAAAGAGCTGTACCCGACCGAGGAGAAAACCTTTAAGGTATGCGCACGCCGTGCGAACAAAAACTATCCGATGCACACAATGGAAGTCAACTGCGAGCTGGGCGGCCGCATCCTCGATGTCTGCCCGAACCTCAAAGTAGACGTTCACGAGCCGGATATCTATCTGAACGTCGAGCTGCGTCAGAAGATTTATCTGTACTGCGAGAGCATCGCAGGCCCTGGCGGTATGCCGGTCGGCACAAACGGACAGGCCATGCTGCTGCTTTCCGGCGGTATCGACAGCCCGGTTGCCGGATACATGATCGCAAAACGCGGTGTTAAGATTGATGCCGTTTACTTCCACGCTCCGCCGTACACCAGCGAGAGAGCCAAACAGAAGGTTGTGGATCTTGCAAAACTCGTTGCACGCTACAGCGGTCCGATCCGTCTGCATGTGGTCAACTTCACCGAGATCCAGCTTGCAATCTACGAAAAATGCCCGCACGACGAGCTGACTATCATCATGCGCCGTTATATGATGAAGATCGCAGAAGCGTTTGCACGTCAGGACAAATGCCTTGGCCTGATCACCGGAGAGAGTATCGGACAGGTGGCAAGCCAGACGATGCATTCCCTCGCCGTTACCAACGAAGTCTGCACCATGCCGGTCTTCCGTCCGCTGATCGGTTTCGACAAACAGGAGATCGTCGATATTTCCGAAAAAATCGGTACGTACGAGACATCTGTTCTGCCGTATGAGGACTGCTGCACGATCTTCGTTGCAAAGCATCCGGTGACAAAACCGAACCTGAATGTCATCAAATGCTCCGAGCGCCATCTGGACGACGTGATCGATGAGATGATGGAACGCGCAGTTTCTACCGCAGAGACGATCGAGGTCTGCTAAGGAAAACTTGCTTTAAAGAACAAAAAGGCCGGATCTTGTTTTGGGGGTTCTGAAAAACAAGATCCGGTCCTGATGATAAACAAAGACAAAAAAAGAGCCGCGGTGAGTGCGCGGCCCTTATGTTCTATCGTAATTATACAATGTACGGAGCAAGAACATCAAGTACGGTCTGAAGAGCATCTCCATCAGCATGGACGTTCAGGTCGATCGGTTTGGAAAGGTCGAGGCTGAAGATTCCCATGATGGATTTTGCGTCGATTACGTATCTTCCGGATACCAGATCGAAATCAAAATCGAATTTGGAAATGTCGTTGACGAAAGATTTTACTTTGTCGATAGAATTAAGAGAAATCTGTACTGTTTTCATGTTTGTAATCCTCCCTGTTATTTGGTTAACATTATTTATTACCCTCATTTAACAGCTTTATCTTACCGTCTGGAGGGGAAAAAGTCAATGCGAAAACATACAAAGATAAAGTGGAATCTTCGTGATTTTTAATAATAAAGATGAAGAAGAAAGGAGTATGGCATGAAAAAAACGGTAGCTTTGCATAATCTTGGGTGTAAAGTGAACGCATATGAGCTGGAAGCCATCCAGCAGCTCCTCGAAGACAGAGGGTACGAGATCGTGCCTTTTGCACCGGGAGCGGATGTTTACATTATCAATACGTGTACCGTGACGAACATTGCGGACCGGAAATCGCGGCAGATGCTGCACAAAGCGAAAAAGATGAATCCCGATGCGGTTGTCGTGGCCTGCGGCTGTTATGTGCAGGCGGCTGGGGAAAAACTCGAAGAGGATACGGCGATTGATCTGATCATCGGAAATAATAAGAAGAAAGATCTTGTGGATATTCTGGAAAACTTTCTGGCAGAACGTGAGGATGGTGGAAAACCATCCGACGCGGAGTGTAAGAGCTTCCTCGTGGATATGACACACAACCGTGAGTACGAGACACTCTCGATCAGCAAAACGGCGGAGCACACCCGCGCATTCCTGAAAGTACAGGATGGATGCAATCAGTTCTGTACTTATTGTATTATCCCGTACGCGCGCGGCAGAGTCAGAAGCCGCCGCCAGAGTGATGTGGTAGAAGAAGTAAAACGTCTGGTGGAGGCCGGATACCAGGAAGTCGTGCTGACCGGTATCCACCTTTCCTCCTATGGACTCGATTTCCCGGAGGGCGAAAAAGAGACGCTGCTCGACCTGATCCGCGCTGTTGATGCAGTGGACGGCATCAGAAGAATCCGTCTCGGATCCCTGGAGCCGGGCATCATCACCGAAGAGTTTGCAGAGGCGATCGCCGCAATGCCGAAGGTGTGCCCGCATTTCCATCTTTCGCTGCAGAGCGGAAGCAATGGAACACTGAAGCGGATGAACCGGAAATATACCGCAGAAGAATACAAACACAAATGCGATCTGCTGCGTAAGGTATATGGAAATCCGGCGCTGACGACCGATGTGATTGTCGGTTTCCCGCAGGAGAGTGAGGAGGAGTTTGAAGAGTCGCGCGCCTTTGTCGAGGACATTCATTTCTTCGAGACTCACATCTTCAAGTATTCGAGAAGAGAAGGCACCCGCGCCGCAGCGATGGCAGGCCAGATTCCGGAGCAGGAGAAGACGAAGCGCAGCCATGTTCTGCTGGAACTGGACGAGAGACGGAGACAGGAATATATGGAAGGCTTCTTCGGAAAAGAGCTGGAAGTGCTCATGGAAGAAGAAGTCGAGATCGACGGCGTCCGTTACTGGACGGGACATACGAGAGAATATCTGCGCGTTGCCGTTCTTTCGGAAGAAAATCTCATGAATCAGATGGTGCTTGTCACCCCGTCGAGAATCCATGGAAAAGACTGTCTGATGTAGGAAATGATACTGATCCGGAAGATCTGATAGAAAAAAGAGCCGGAACGAAAAAGTTCGTTGCACTTTTTGAGGGTTCGTGGTAGAATAGCCCGTGAGCCTGCAAAAAAGGCGGACAGACGAAGAAGAAAAACAGCGGCTGGCAGAACGAACGAAGAAGTGAGGGATGTCGGCTGCTTTCGCGTCTAAAAAAAGTATAATCTGTAATTCGTAGTAATTCATAATGAAATGTTCGGCCGCAGATGCGGCAAAGGGTAAAAATCGTGATCAAAGAAGAGATTGTCAGAGAACTTTATGCAATTGCAGGGGAAGATGCGGTACAGACCGCAGAACCGATGAAAAATCATACGACCTTCCGCGTGGGCGGTCCGGCAGATTATTTCGTCGCTCCTCATACAGAAGAAGAAATCAGAAAAATCGTGGCTCTCTGCAAAGAAAAAGAGATCCCGTGGTTCGTCACCGGAAACGGCAGTAATCTCGTTGTAAGTGACGAGGGCTACCACGGTGTGATTCTTTCGGTTTACAAAAACTTTCAGGGAATCGAAGTGGAAGGAAACAGAATCCGGGCGAAAGCCGGAAGCATGCTCGTATCCATCAGCCGGGCGGCAAGAGAAGCCGGTCTTTCCGGTATGGAGTTTGCCTCCGGAATCCCTGGAACTTTAGGCGGCGGCGTCCGTATGAACGCGGGAGCCTACGGCGGAGAGATGAAGGATATTGTACAGAATGTCACTGTACTCACAAGAGAAGGTGAGATCCGGAAACTGGAAAAAGAAGAGCTCGGCTTCGGCTACCGTGCCAGCGTCATCAAAGACAGAGGCTACGTCGTACTTGGAGCAGAACTTATGCTTGTTCCGGGAGATAAAGAAGAAATTCTTGCCCGTATGCAGGAATTGAAAAACAAGCGGGTAGAGAAACAGCCGCTCGAGTATCCGAGCGCCGGCAGCGCATTCAAGCGGCCGGAAGGCTATTTCGCAGGCAAGCTTGTGATGGATGCCGGACTTTCCGGCTATGCAGTCGGCGGTGCAAAAGTATCGGAAAAACACTGCGGCTTTCTGATCAATGCAGGTGGTGCAACCGCATCGGATGTGATGGAACTGATCCGTCAGATCCAGGCAAAAGTAAAAGAACAGTTTGGCGTACAGCTTGAGCCGGAAATCCAGTTCCTCGGGGAATTCTGATTTTCGTTATCCACCAAAGGAGAAAAAACATGCGTTTTGTAATTGTGACCGGCATGTCCGGTGCGGGAAAAAGTACAGCGTTGAAAATGCTGGAGGACGCGGAATATTTCTGCGTCGATAACCTTCCGATCCCGCTGGTTGAAAAATTTGCACAGCTTACCGCCGACGGTACTTCCGGAGAAATCCAGAAAGTGGCAGTCGGAATCGATATCCGAAGCGGCCAGGCGCTCCCGGACCTGCAGAATGTTCTGGAGTGGATGAGCATCAACGGAATCTGCTATGAGATCCTGTTTCTGGACGCGTCCGATGACGTGCTGGTCAAACGATACAAAGAGACGAGAAGAACGCACCCGCTGGCAGGTCTTGGACGGGTGGATGAGGGAATTAGAAAAGAGCGCAAAGCACTTGAGTTCCTGAAAAAAGATGCGGACTACATTCTCGATACGAGCCAGCTTCTCACAAGAGAGCTGAAAGCGGAGCTCGATAAGATTTTCGTGCAGGATCAGAAATTCAAAAATCTGATGATTACTGTGCTCTCATTTGGATTCAAATACGGAATCCCGGCGGATTCGGACCTTGTTTTCGATGTGCGGTTCCTGCCGAATCCCTACTACGTAGAAGGCATGCGCCCGCTCTCCGGCAACGATGCTCCGGTGCGGGATTATGTGATGGGATTTGAGACAGCGCAGGTGTTTGCGGAAAAATTAGAGGATATGATCCGTTTTCTGATTCCGAATTATATTTCCGAGGGCAAGCATCAGCTCATTATCAGCATCGGCTGCACCGGCGGAAAACACCGTTCCGTAACCCTTGCCAACGAGCTGTACCGGCGTCTTTCCAACGCGAAGGACTATGGAATCCGGATTGAGCACCGGGATCTGGAAAAAGACGCCATCCGAAAAGGAATTTAGAGGTGGAAGGATGTCATTCTCAAGCGAGGTAAAAGAGGAATTATCGAGACATCTTCCGACGGCACGCCACTGCCAGATTGCGGAAACAGCGGCGATCCTGTCACTCTGCGGACAGATTTCCGAGAAGGACGGGACGATACGGATTCAGACAGAGAATGCGTATGTGGCAAGAAAGTACTTTACTTTATTGAAAAAAACATTTAATATAGAGGCAGAGCTTGCAGTTAAGCTGAATCAGAAGGAAAATACGTATCTGATCCGCGCAAATGACAGGGAAGAAACCTGTCAGATTCTGCAGGCAGTGAAGTTACACGAGACAGACCGGCAGTTAACAATGCCGATTCCGGCTGTTGTGGTACAGCGTCAGTGCTGCAAACGGGCATTTCTGCGGGGCGCATTTTTAGCGTCCGGTTCCATCAGCGATCCCAACCGGTTTTACCATCTCGAAATTGTCTGCCCCGATGCGCCGAGAGCAGAACAGGTGCAGGAACTTCTGAAAAGCTTTGGAATTGATGCACGGATCGTTCTCCGGAAAAACCACCATGTGGTTTATATGAAAGAAGGCGCACAGATTGTGGAGATGCTTGGCATCATGGAAGCCAACATCGCACTTATGAATCTGGAAAACGTGCGGATCTTAAAAGAAATGCGCGGCAGTGTCAACCGAAAGGTGAACTGTGAAACTGCCAACATCAACAAAACGGTCAGCGCGGCGATCCGCCAGATCGAAGATATCCGGTATATCGAAGAAACCACAGGCTTTTCTTCTCTGCCGGAACCGCTGGAGCAGATGGCAAGGCTCCGCTTACAATACCCGGAAGCATCGCTTCTGGAACTGGGCAAGATGTTAACGCCGGTTGTTGGTAAATCCGGAGTTAATCATAGATTAAGGAAACTAAAAGAGATTGCAGAAGATTTGCGAAGGAAACAAGGAGGAGAAGTATTATGATTAAGAAACCAATCACAATTCGTCTTTCAAGCGGCCTGGAGGCGAGACCAGTTGCCATGCTGGTACAGGTAGCGAGCCAGTACGAAAGTGAAATCTACGTCGAGAGCGGCAGAAAAAAAGTAAATGCGAAGAGCATTATGGGTATGATGACACTTGGTCTGGACAATGGCGAGGAAGTTACCGTGACCGCAAACGGAAAAGACGAGAGCGAAGCCATGGACGGCGTTGAAAAATATTTAAGCAGTCCTTTTGCTGAATAATCTTACTGCACTTATAGCATGAACATAGAGCAAAACGGCATGTCAGAAAATTTTGACATGCCGTTTTGCTATGCTTTTTTATGTGAAATCAGACGAAAATCAGACCACGTTCTTCGCGCGGAACCAGTAGGTATAGAAATAGGAAAAACCGAGCGATTCATACAGTGTGATCGCAGGCGTGTTTCCCTCGACAACCTGAAGATATGCTTTCGTCGCACCGAGCCGGATTCCCTCGGAGAGGATTGTGCGGCAGATCGAAGAAGCGTAGTGGCGGTGGCGGTACGCAGGATGCACATGGATGGCATAGACACCGACGTAATCGCGGTCGCGGATGCCAAGGCCGGTGGCAACGATCGTTCCGGTTTCATCCTGGATGGAGGTACAGATGGTTTCTTTTGGAATAGCGCGGTACATCGAAGGAACGACCATGCGGTGCATCACGTTCGTCGTGCTCTTTAAAGCAAAGAGGCTGTCAATCCATTTCGGCGGGATAAAGCTGCTGACGGTCACGGCAACGGCAGGATCCTTTTTGGCAAAGTTCGCCAGATCCATTGTCATGACGTGCGTCGTGTGCTGGACTACATAGCCGCGGTCGGCGAGCATTGCATCAAAGCCGGGATTGACAAGCGGACTGATCTTGAAAATTGCCGGTGTACCCCAGCGACGGTAGATCTCCTCACAGTACTGCACTTTTTCCTCCACCGGAATCGTGGACGGCCCGATCTGCTCGACGCTGTTGGTCCGGTGTGTATAAAAATAAGAAAAACGAAGAATCCATCCGTCGTACAGCTCGATCTGGTGAGACGGCCATGCGTTCAGGGAAAGATCTTCGATGGTTTTGATCAGTGTATTCATATGAAAGTATTCCCCCTTTGGTTATGCATATAGTATAGAAGAAACAGGACAGATCTTCAAGAAAAAATCGAAAAATTCGACACGCGGAACCGGGCGGCCGGGACACGATGCGTAACGTTTTCTTGCATAATCGAAGAAAAGGGGTTATAATAGGGGGCAAAGACTGAGAATACAAGGAGAATTGAATATGTCAAAATTACTGAAGGTAATTGTGAATACGCTGCTTCTGCTTGCAATCCTGTCAGCAGGCGCACTGGTGATTCCGCCGTTTGCCGGTATCACGACACTTGTCTCAGACGGGATGGGAAATACCAACATTTCCCGCGGCGCTGTCACGTACGCAAAGAAGACAGATACGTCATCGGTTGCGACGGGAGACAAAATCCTGGTTGATGACAATTCCGGAAAGTATATCTATACGATACAGTCCCTCGACACCGCTGCCGGAACCGCATCCGTAAAAAATGTGATCAGTGGAGACACAACGGAAATTACCGTGAGAGCAACCGTGAGCAAAGTGATCGTCACGATTCCGGTGATCGGCTTTCTGTCGATGGCGGCGCAGAGCAGAGAGGGAATCATGATCATCGGACTTGCCATTCTGTTTCTGGTCATTCTGTTCATCCTTTCCGAGGTATGGAAACGTGATGAAGAAGAGGATGAGGAAGAAGAGGAAGAAGACGAGGACGAGGACGATGAGAAAGCGTCCGAAGAGCTTCGCAGCAGAAAGAAAGCTGCCCTGGTAGAAAAAAAGAAACGGGAAGAACAGGAAATGACCGAACAGTTGAGAGCAGCCGACCAGAAAACGGCAGAAGAAGAGAAACAGGACGAATTTGAAATTCCGGATCTGGAAGAAGAAGGAACGGAGCAGGTGTCCTTTAATACCGTCGATCTGCAGAACCTTGTAAGAGGAGAAGAAACCGAAGAAATTCCGGAAGCCGTGGAAGAAACGGAAATCGTCGAAGAAGCTGCCGCAGAAGAAACAGCGGAAGAAGTGACAGAAGAAACCGAAGAAACGGAATCAGCAGAGCCGGAAACTGTGGAAGAAATCGAAGAGTTTGAAGAAACCATCGAAGAGCCGGAAGAAGAGCCGGAACCGGAACCGTCCGAACCGATCGAACTTGCCATGCCGGTTTACACGGCGGAAGAACTCCTCCAGAAGGCCCACGCAGCCGGAGATGACCCGAAAGTCATTGAAGATCCTGCAACCGGCATCACAATCTTAGATTATTCCGACATTCTGTAACTATTCAGAGCCATGCGAACGAAAAGAACGCGAATCATGCTTGCATGAATGGACGTTCTTTTCTTTTTGTTCATATGGCAAGAAGCCACATCGAGATGCATCGCAGCGGAATCGAGATGGGGCTCTGAATAGTTGGAAAACGTCAAAAAAGAGAGAGATATAGGAAAAGTGCACAACACGGCACCCCTGTATTTCTCTTTTTGCATAAAAACGGATAAATCGAAAAAAATAAAAAAAAACCTTGATTTTTCGCGTGTTTTCTTGTATACTAACAACTGTTGTGACATTGATAGCGTTGAAGCGCGAGGTTGCCGCTGAGAAACAGCGGGTTTTCCGTGGAGCGAATGTCAAGTTAAAGAAACTGGCGACAAGTCACTGTACCCACAATTAAGTCCACCTGTAAGAGTGGAAACGACCGTGTGCAAACATCAGGACACACACGGGTAAGTGTACAGTCACCGCTTGTCGTACTCGTAAAAGTGCGAAAAGGAGGCGACTTTTTTTATGGCAAGTCAAGTAATGAGAATTACACTGAAAGCGTATGATCATCAGTTAGTAGATGCATCTGCACAGAAAATTATCGAAACTGTAAAGAAGAACGGAGCAACGGTGAGCGGACCAGTACCGCTTCCAACGAAGAAAGAGGTAGTAACTATCCTTCGTGCCGTTCATAAGTACAAAGATTCCCGTGAGCAGTTCGAGCAGAGAACCCACAAGAGACTGATTGATATCATCGCACCTACCCAGAAAACAGTGGATGCATTATCAAGACTGGAAATGCCGGCTGGTGTTTACATCGACATCAAGATGAAAAACAAATAAGATCAGCTGCAAAAAGTCCGGGATCAGCCCCCGGCCATCAATTAAGTAAGCAATAGATGATATAGAAGCAACACTCATTCGAAGGAATCAACATCCCTAAGGGTCATAGTGTTCCACTTATATCAACTGTTCGCTAGAATGAACTTCTTTATAATAGGAAGTTCCGCTGTAGATAAAACAGGAGGTAAAAGGAATGAAGAAAGCAATTTTAGCTACAAAAGTCGGAATGACTCAGATCTTCGACGAAAACGGTGTTTTAGTACCGGTAACTGTATTGCAGGCAGGTCCGTGTGTTGTAACACAGGTGAAAACCGCAGACAACGACGGGTACAGTGCAATTCAGGTAGGCTTCGGCGAGAAGAAAGAAAACCGTGTGAACAAACCGATGAAAGGCCAGTTCGCAAAAGCAGGTGTTTCCTGCAAGAGATATCTGAAAGAGTTCAGATTTGAAGATGCCGAAACCTATACATTAGGACAGGAAATCAAGGCCGATATCTTTGGCGCAGGCGACAAAATCGACGCTACTGCAACAAGCAAAGGTAAAGGATTCCAGGGTGCCATCAAGAGACATGGTCAGTCCAGAGGACCTATGGCTCATGGTTCCAAATATCATCGTCACGCAGGTTCCAATGGTGCTTGCTCCGATCCGAGTAAAGTATTCAAAGGAAAAAGAATGCCAGGACAGATGGGTGGAAAGAAAATCACCGTACAGAACCTGGAAATCGTAAAAGTTGACGTAGAGAACAATTTACTGTTAGTCAAAGGTGCTGTACCAGGACCGAAAAAATCCATGGTTACCATCAAAGAGACAGTAAAATGCGGTAAATAAGTTCGTTGAAAGGAGGAACACACGTAATGGCTAACGTATCTGTATTAAATATGGAAGGCAAAGAAGTTGGCAGCATGGAGCTTAATGATGCAGTGTTCGGTGTAGAAATCAACGAGCATCTGGTACATCAGGCTGTAGTGCTTCAGCTTGCAAATAATCGTCAGGGAACTCAGAAAGCTAAAACCCGTTCCGAAGTAAGCGGTGGCGGAAGAAAACCGTGGAGACAGAAAGGAACAGGTCACGCAAGACAGGGTTCAACAAGAGCTCCACAGTGGACAGGCGGCGGAGTTGTATTCGCTCCAGTACCAAGAGATTACTCTTTCAAAATGAACAAGAAAGAGAAAAGAGCTGCATTAAAATCCGTTCTGACAAGCAAAGTTCAGGAGAACAAATTCATCGTTCTTGATGAGCTGAAACTTGCAGAGGTTAAAACAAAAGAGATGAAGAAAGTGCTTGATAACCTCAAAGTAAACAACGCACTGGTAATCATCGGAGATGACAGCGAAAACGTAGCACTTTCCGCAAGAAACATTGCTGGCGTTCAGACTGCATCTGTTAATACCATCAATGTATTCGACATGCTGAAATACAACACCATCATCGCAACCAAGAGCAGTGTTGCATCTATCGAGGAGGTGTACGCATAATGGCAGATATCAGATATTACGACGTAATCCTGAAACCAATCGTAACTGAGAAGAGCATGAACGCTATGGGCGAAAAGAAATACACATTTATGGTTCACCCGGAAGCAAACAAATCTCAGATTAAAGAAGCAGTTGAGAAAATGTTCGAAGGAACAAAAGTAAAAAGCGTAAACACCATGAACATGGACGGAAAGAACAAACGTCGTGGAATGGTAGTTGGAAAAACTGCAAAGAGCAAGAAAGCAATCGTTGCTCTGACCGAGGACAGCAAAGACATCGAAATCTTCGAAGGACTTTAATTAGCAGCTGTTCGAAATATGCACACATAAGTGCGATACGAAATGAAAGGAGAACAAAGTAATGGGAATCAAAAGCTTTAACCCATATACACCTTCCAGAAGACACATGACCTCCTCTGATTTCAACGAAATCACGAAGAGCACACCGGAGAAATCTCTGGTAGTGTCCCTGAAGAAAAACGCTGGTCGTAACAACCAGGGTAAAATCACTGTAAGACACCGCGGAGGCGGAAGCAGAAGAAAATACAGAATCATCGACTTCAAGAGAAGAAAAGATGATGTTCCGGCAATCGTTAAATCGATCGAGTACGATCCGAACAGAACAGCAAACATCGCTCTGATCTGCTATGCAGACGGCGAGAAAGCATACATCCTGGCTCCGGAAGGACTGAAAGTTGGCATGAAGGTTATGAGCGGCGCTGCTGCCGAGGTAAGACCTGGAAACTGCCTGCCGCTGTCCGAGATTCCGGTTGGTACCATGGTTCACAACGTAGAGCTTCATGCAGGCAAAGGCGGACAGCTTGTTCGTGCAGCTGGTAATGGCGCTCAGCTGATGGCTAAAGAAGGTAAATACGCAACCCTTCGTCTTCCGTCTGGAGAGATGAGAATGGTTCCGATCAACTGCCGTGCATCCATCGGTGTTGTTGGAAATGGCGAGCACAGCCTGATCAACATTGGTAAAGCAGGACGGAAACGTAACATGGGTATCCGCCCGACTGTACGTGGTTCTGTCATGAACCCGAATGACCATCCACATGGTGGTGGAGAAGGAAAGACCGGTATCGGACGTCCGGGCCCGTCTACTCCTTGGGGAAAACCGGCTCTTGGCCTGAAGACCAGAGCAAAGAACAAGCAGTCTAACAAGTACATCGTAAGAAGACGCGATGGAAAAGCTTTATCGAAATAAGGAGGTAAACGATGTCTCGTTCATTAAAAAAAGGACCATTTGCAGATGAAAGCCTGTTAAAGAAAGTTGACGCTGCAAACGCTTCAGGAGATAAAACAGTCATTAAAACCTGGTCACGTCGTTCTACAATCTTCCCGTCATTCGTTGGACACACAATCGCTGTTCATGACGGAAGAAAACATGTGCCGGTATACGTTACAGAGGATATGGTTGGACACAAACTCGGTGAGTTCGTAGCAACCAGAACCTACAGAGGTCACGGCAAGGACGAGAAGAAATCCGGCGTCCGCTAAGTAGAATGATTTGAGAGAGGAGGTTTTTTAGCAATGGCTAAAGGACATAGAAGTCAGATTAAAAGAGCAAGAAATGCTAACAAAGATACCAGACCGTCTGCAAAGTTATCCTACGCTAGAATGTCTGCGCAGAAAGCTGGATTTGTTTTAGATGCAATCCGCGGTAAAGACGTAACAACCGCACTTGGTATTGTAACTTATAACCCGAGATATGCCTCCAGCGTAGTGAAAAAACTGCTGGAGTCCGCAATCGCAAACGCTGAGAACAACAACGGTCTTTCCAGAGAAAACCTGTATGTAGCTGAGTGCTTCGCTAACAAGGCTCCGACCATGAAGAGAATTCATCCGAGAGCACAGGGCAGAGCTTACAGAATCCTGAAGAGAAACAGCCACATCACGATTGTGTTAGACGAGAAATAAGGAGGACATGTCATGGGACAGAAAGTTAATCCACACGGCCTGAGAGTCGGTGTTATTAAAGACTGGGATTCCAAATGGTATGCCGAGGGTGATTTCGCAGATAACCTCGTAGAGGACTACAACATCCGCACATACCTGAAGAAGAAACTGTACAGCGCAGGTGTTTCCAAGATCGAAATCGAAAGAGCATCTGACAGAGTAAAAGTTATCATCTACACCGCAAAACCGGGCGTTGTTATCGGTAAAGGCGGAGCAGAGATCGAGAAAGTAAAAGCTGAAGTTCAGAAACTGACTGACAAAAAGCTTATCGTAGATATCAAAGAAGTAAAAAGACCGGACCGCGATGCACAGCTCGTTGCTGAGAACATTGCATTACAGCTGGAAAACCGTATTTCCTTCCGTCGTGCTATGAAGTCTACCATGCAGCGTACGATGAGAGCTGGCGCTAAGGGAATCAAAACATCTGTATCCGGACGTCTTGGTGGAGCTGATATGGCTCGTACCGAGTTCTACAGCGAGGGAACTATTCCGCTGCAGACCCTGCGTGCCGATATCGATTATGGATTCGCTGAAGCAGATACCACTTACGGTAAAGTTGGCGTAAAAGCATGGATCTACAATGGCGAAGTACTTCCAACCAGAACTAAAAAGGAAGGGAGCGAGAATTAATTATGTTAATGCCGAAGAGAGTAAAACGTCGTAAACAGTTCCGTGGTTCCATGAAGGGCAAAGCCCTCAGAGGAAACAAAATTAACTACGGTGAATTTGGTCTCGTAGCCCTTGAGCCATGCTGGATCAAATCCAACCAGATCGAGGCAGCCCGTATCGCCATGACACGTTACATCAAACGTGGTGGTAAAGTTTGGATCAAAATTTTCCCGGACAAACCAGTAACCGCACAGCCGGCTGAAACCCGAATGGGTTCCGGAAAAGGTTCTCTGGAGTACTGGGTAGCAGTAGTAAAACCAGGCCGTGTAATGTTCGAAATCGCAGGTGTTCCGGAAGAAACAGCCCGCGAGGCATTACGTCTTGCCATGCATAAGTTACCATGTAAATGCAAAGTTGTTTCTCGTGCAGACTTAGAAGGCGGTGATAACAGTGAAAACTAACGAATTTGTAAAAGATTTAAATACAAAGAGCGCAGCTGAGCTGAATGACGAATTAGTAGCTGCTAAAAAGGAACTCTTCAATTTAAGATTCCAGAATGCAACCAACCAGCTTGACAATACAAGCCGAATCAAAGAGGTTCGCAAAAATATTGCAAGAATCCAGACTGTTATTGCCCAGAAGGCAAACGCAGCTGAGTAATTAGGAGGAAAATATCGTGGAAGAAAGAAATCTTAGAAAAACTCGCGTGGGCAAAGTTGTCAGCGATAAGATGGATAAGACTATCGTGGTTGCCATCGAAGACCATGTAAAACATCCTCTGTACAAGAAAATTGTAAAAAGCACATACAAGCTGAAAGCTCACGATGCAAACAACGAGTGCCATGTAGGTGATACCGTACGTGTTATGGAAACAAGACCTTTATCCAAAGATAAGAGATGGAGACTTGTGGAGATCGTTGAGAAAGCGAAATAAATAAGAGATCAGAATGCTAAAGGAGGAATACCAGCATGATTCAGCAGGAAACTAGACTGAAAGTCGCTGACAACACCGGTGCAAAAGAAATCTTATGCATTCGTGTTATGGGCGGTTCTACAAGAAGATATGCCAACATTGGTGATGTAATCGTTGCTTCAGTCAAAGATGCAACACCAGGCGGCGTTGTTAAAAAAGGTGACGTAGTAAAAGCTGTTGTTGTAAGAAGCGTAAAAGGCGCTCGTCGTAAAGACGGTTCTTACATCAAATTTGATGAGAACGCAGCAGTTATTATCAAAGATGACAAAACTCCAAAAGGAACCCGTATTTTTGGACCAGTAGCCAGAGAGCTTCGTGAGAAACAGTTCATGAAGATTGTTTCCTTAGCTCCGGAAGTATTATAGGAGGACAGCTATGTCAATGAAGATTAAAAAAGGCGATACCGTAAAGGTAATCGCCGGCAAAGATAAAGACAAAACCGGCAAAGTAGTCAGCGTTGACGTAAAGAACAACCGTGTTGTTGTTGAAGGCGTAAACATGATTACAAAGCATGAGAAACCGTCTATGAGCAATCAGCAGGGCGGAATCGTTAACAAAGAAGCTCCTATCGATGCATCCAACGTAATGCTGGTTGTAAAAGGAGTTCCGACCCGCGTTGGAATCAAAGTTGAGATGGTTGAGAAAAACGGCAAAACAAAAGCTGTTAGAACCCGCGTTGCAAAAGCAAAAGAGCTGAACGGCGCAGTAATTGATTAAGGAAGAGAGGAGGCAAAACCGTGAGTAGACTGAAAGATCTTTACAACGAGCAGATCGTTGATGCAATGACCAAAAAATTTGGATACAAAAACGTGATGGAAGTGCCGAAGCTCTCCAAAATCGTAATCAACATGGGTGTTGGTGAAGCTAAGGAGAACGCTAAACTTCTGGACGCTGCAATCAGTGATATGGAAGCTATCACCGGACAGAAAGCAGTTACCACCAAAGCGAAAAATTCCGTAGCAAACTTTAAAATCCGTGAGGGTATGCCGATCGGATGCAAAGTTACCCTTCGTGGCGAGAAAATGTACGAGTTCGCAGACCGCCTGATCAACCTGGCACTGCCTCGTGTACGTGACTTCCGCGGCGTAAATCCGAACGCTTTCGATGGCAGAGGAAACTATGCTCTTGGTATCAAAGAGCAGCTGATTTTCCCAGAGATCGAGTATGATAAAGTTGATAAAGTCAGAGGTATGGACATTATCTTCGTTACCACTGCTAACACAGATGAAGAAGCTCGTGAATTACTGACATTATTCAACATGCCATTCGCAAAGTAATAGGAGGAATTGATTCATGGCTAAAACAGCAATGAAAATCAAACAGCAGCGCAAAGCTAAATTCTCTACAAGAGAATACAATCGTTGCAGAATTTGTGGCCGTCCACACGCATATTTAAGAAAATACGGAATCTGCAGAATCTGCTTCCGTGAATTAGCATACAAAGGCCAGATTCCTGGCGTTAAGAAAGCTAGTTGGTAAAATTTTAGAAGGAGGCAAATTCAAATGAGTATGAGTGATCCGATTGCAGATATGCTTACAAGAATCCGTAACGCTAACACTGCAAAACATGATACAGTAGATGTTCCGGCATCCAAAATGAAAATCGCAATCGCTGATATCCTGGTAAACGAGGGATACATTGCAAAATATGAACTCAGCGATGAGGGTGCATTCCAGAATATGCACATCACCCTGAAATACGGCGCTGACAAAAACGAGAAGATCATCACCGGTCTGAAGAGAATCTCCAAACCGGGTCTGAGAATCTATGTTGGCAAAGATGAGCTGCCGAGAGTACTTGGCGGACTTGGAATCGCTATTCTTTCCACAAACCAGGGTGTTATCACCGATAAAGAAGCTCGCAAGCTGCAGGTCGGCGGCGAGGTTCTGGCATTCGTTTGGTAATCTGAAACGAAACAAAGCAACTGAAAACAGAGAGAGCGTAAGGCTCTCTCCGAAAATCTAAGTTAATAGGAGGAAATTGGTATGTCACGTATTGGAAGACTGCCAGTGGCAATTCCTGCAGGTGTAACAGTAGACATCCAGGAAAACAACCACGTTGTAGTAAAAGGACCAAAAGGAACATTAGAGAGAACTCTCCCGTCTGAAATGACCATCAAACTGGAAGACGGACACGTAGTAGTTACAAGACCGAACGATCTGAAGAAAATGAAAGCTCTTCATGGTCTGACCAGAACTCTGATCCACAACATGGTAATTGGTGTTAGCGAAGGCTATACCAAAACACTGGAAGTAAACGGTGTAGGTTACAGAGCTGCAAAACAGGGCAACAAATTAGTTCTGTCTCTTGGATATTCTCATCCGGTAGAGATGATCGATCCGGAAGGACTCTCCTCCGCTGTAGACGGCAACAAGATCATTGTTTCCGGTATCAGCAAAGAGAAAGTTGGCCAGTATGCCGCTGAAATCAGAGACAAGAGAAGACCTGAGCCATACAAGGGCAAGGGAATCAAGTATGCTGATGAAGTGATCAGACGTAAAGTTGGTAAGACTGGTAAGAAATAATTAAGGAGAGTGTGAACATGATTAGTAAAGTATCAAGAGCGCAGATGCGCCAGAAAAAGCATAGAAGATTACGTAATCATATCGTAGGTACTGCACAGCGTCCGCGTCTGTGTGTATTCCGCAGCAATAACCATATGTATGCTCAGATTATCGACGATACGATTGGAAATACTTTAGTTTCTGCTTCTACTCTTCAGAAAGAAGTGAAAGCAGAGCTTGAGAAAACCAACAATGTAGATGCAGCAGCATATCTTGGAACCGTTCTTGGAAAGAAAGCTGTAGAAGCAGGTATTACTGAAGTTGTATTTGACCGTGGCGGATTCATCTACCAGGGAAAAATCCAGGCATTTGCAGACGCAGCTAGAGAAGCTGGGCTGGTATTCTAAGAAAGGAAGGAAAAGAACACATGAAGCATACAATTATTGATGCAAGCCAGTTCGAACTGGAAGAAAAAGTCGTATCAATTAAGCGTGTTACAAAAGTTGTTAAAGGTGGTCGTAACTTCCGTTTCACAGCTTTAGTAGTTGTCGGCGACGGCAATGGACACGTAGGCGCAGGCCTTGGAAAAGCAGCCGAGATTCCGGAAGCTATCCGCAAAGGTAAAGAAGACGCTATGAAGAAACTGGTAAGCGTAGCAATCAATGAGAACGGAAGTATCACTCATGACTACGTAGGTAAATTCGGAAGCGCAGAGGTTCTGTTAAAGAAAGCTCCTGAAGGTACTGGTGTCATCGCTGGTGGCCCAGCCCGTGCCGTAATCGAGTTAGCTGGTATTAAGAACATCCGTACAAAATCCCTTGGATCCAGAAATAAGCAGAACGTAGTTCTGGCTACCATCGCTGGTCTGTCTGAGCTGAAGACTCCAGAAGAAGTAGCAAGACTTCGCGGCAAATCTACAAACGAGATCTTTGCTTAAGGAGGATGTGAAAAATGGCAGATAAATTAAAAGTAACACTGGTGAAATCCCCGATCGGATGTGTTCCGAAACACAGAAGAACCGTGGAAGCACTGGGTCTGAAAAAAGTTAACAAGACGGTAGAACTGCCGGATAACGCAGCAGTTCGCGGCATGGTTAATCAGGTTTCTTACCTGGTTAAAGTAGAAGAAGCATAAGGAGGTACCGTAATGGACTTATCTAATTTACAGCCGGCTGAAGGTTCCAGACAGAACGATAACTTCCGCAGAGGCCGTGGACATGGTTCAGGAAATGGTAAAACAGCAGGTAAAGGCCACAAAGGACAGAAAGCACGTTCCGGAGCACCGAGACCGGGATTTGAAGGTGGTCAGATGCCTTTATACAGACGTCTTCCGAAGAGAGGTTTCAAAAACAGAAACTCCAAGGAAATCGTTGGAATCAATGTAGATGCTCTGAATCGTTATGAGGACGGAGCTGTTGTAACCGTAGAAACTATGATTGAGACTGGTCTTGTTTCCAATCCGAGAGATGGCGTAAAAATCCTTGGAAACGGTGAAGTCACCAAAAAACTCACTGTAAAAGCAAATGCTTTCAGCGAGAGCGCAAAGGCAAAAATTGAAGCGGCAGGTGGAACAGTCGAGGTGATCTAATGTTTAAGACCTTTATCAATGCATTTAAGGTCAAAGATGTTCGTCGCAAAATATTTTATGTGCTTATGATGCTTGTTGTCATCCGGTTAGGCTCTCAGATGCCTGTACCGGGTGTCAATACAAGCTTTTTTGCGAATTATTTTGCAAATAATACGAATGAGGCATTCAGTTTCCTGAATGCATTCACGGGCGGCGGTTTCGACCGTTTCTCCATCTTTGCTCTGAGTATTACACCGTACATTACTTCTTCCATCATTATTCAGCTGCTCACCATTGCAATTCCACGACTTGAGGAAATGCAGCGTGACGGCGAAGAGGGAAGAAAGAAAATGACTGCGATTACTCGTTATGTGACAGTAGGTCTTGCATTGTTTGAGTCTGTTGCCATGGCAGTAGGCTTTGGACGCCAGGGACTCCTCACCACTTTTAACGCAGTTAATGTGATTGTTGTAGTGGCAGCTCTGACAGCCGGTTCTGCCTTCCTTATGTGGGTGGGAGAACAGATCAACGACAAGGGCGTTGGAAATGGTATTTCTATGGTCCTGTTAATCAACATCCTTTCCAGAATCCCGCAGGATATGGTAACCCTTTACGAAACCTTCGTAAAAGGCAAAACCATCGCGCGTGGTCTGCTGATGTGGATTATCATCGCTGTTGTGATCATCGCTGTTGTTGTGCTGGTACTGATCCTGAATGGCGCTGAGAGAAGAATTCCGGTACAGTATTCCAAGAAAATGGCCGGAAGAAAAATGGTTGGCGGACAGTCATCCAATATTCCGCTGAAGGTAAATACAGCGGGCGTTATCCCGATCATCTTTGCATCATCCATCATGTCTTTCCCATCGATTATCCTGTCGTTTGTCGGAAAGTCGGATATCAAAGGCATCGGCGGAACGCTGATCAAGATGCTGAATTCCAACAACTGGTTTGACAAAACCAATCCAGTTGCTTCGCTGGGCCTGATTCTCTACATTGTCCTTGTTATTTTCTTCGCTTATTTCTATACCTCCATCACCTTCAACCCGATGGAAGTTGCAGATAACATGAAAAAACAGGGCGGCTTTATCCCAGGCATCCGCCCGGGTAAATCCACGGTAGATTATCTGAACAATCTGCTCAGCTATATTATTTTTATCGGTGCAGCAGGTCTTACCATTGTTGCAGTGATTCCATTTTTCTTTAATGGATTTTTCAAAGCGAATGTATCCTTTGGAGGTACTTCTCTGATCATTATTGCCAGCGTAATTCTGGAAACCTTAAAACAGATTGAATCCATGATGCTGGTACGCAATTACAAAGGATTCTTAAACGATTAAGGCATAAGAGGGACTGTCTGGATAAGACAGGCCCTTTCTTTTGTTTAAAGCGCTTTTAAAGAGGCTTTAACAGAGAAAATTTTTGCTATTGTGGTTTACTTTATGGTATAATAGGGTAAATTACACGCAGCGGATTGCTGCAAATTCAAACATGGGAGGAAAAGCGCATGAAAATTATTATGTTGGGGGCACCTGGTGCCGGAAAAGGTACACAGGCAAAACAGATCGCTGCAAAATATGAGATTCCTCATATTTCAACCGGCGATATCTTCCGCGCAAATATCAAAGAGGGAACCGAGCTTGGAAAGAAAGCGAAAGCATTCATGGACAAGGGAGAACTCGTTCCGGACGAGCTGACCTGCGATCTTGTTGTAGACCGTATTTCCAAACCGGACGCAGCAAAGGGCTACGTGCTGGATGGCTTCCCAAGAACGATTCCGCAGGCAGAGGCACTGACCAAAGCCCTGGAAGCACGCGGAGAGAAAATTGACTACGCAATCAATGTAGAAGTACCGGATGAAAATATCGTTCACCGTATGGGCGGACGCCGTGCCTGCATCGGATGCGGAGCAACGTATCATGTAGAATTCAACGCACCAAAGGTAGAAGATGTATGCGATACCTGCGGCGGCGAGCTGGTTCTTCGTGATGACGATAAACCTGAGACCGTACAGAAGAGACTGTCTGTATACCATGCTCAGACACAGCCTCTGATTGACTACTATAAGAAAGCCAATGTTCTGGTGGAAGTTGACGGAACCCAGGATATCAACGTGGTATTTCAGGATATAGTAAAGATTTTAGGAGCGTAAAGGATGTCCATATCAATTAAAACTGCCCGGGAAATTGAAAAAATGCGCCGTGCCGGTGAACTGCTGGAGAAGGTACACGATGAATTAGGCCGCGCCATCCATCCGGGAATGTCAACCTGGGAAATCAACAAGCTCGGAGAAGAGATGATCCGCAGCTTCGGATGCACTCCCAACTTTTTAAACTATAATGGGTATCCGGCTTCGATCTGCGTTTCTGTGAACGAAGAAGTGGTTCACGGAATCCCAAGTAAAAAACGGATTCTGAAAGAGGGCGACATTGTCAGCCTGGATGCGGGACTTATCTATGAAGGATACCATTCCGACGCAGCCCGCACACACGCGGTCGGTGAGATCTCGCCGGAGGCAAGAAAACTGGTGGAAGTAACACGCCAGGCCTTTTTTGAAGGAATCAAATACGCAAAAGCAGGCCATCATCTTCATGAGATTTCGGCGGCGATCGGTGCATACGCAGAGAGCTTCGGCTACGGCGTTGTCCGCGACCTGGTAGGCCACGGCATCGGAACGCACCTGCACGAAGATCCGGCAGTGCCGAACTTCGCACAGCCAAGCCGCGGCGTCCGTCTGCAGCCTGGCATGACGCTCGCCATCGAGCCGATGATCACAGCCGGAGGCTATGCAGTCAGATGGCTGGATGATGACTGGACCGTTGTGACAGAAGACGGCTCTCTTGCCGCACATTATGAGAACACGATTCTGATTACGGAGGGAGAACCGGAAATTCTGACACTTTCGCATACGGAGGAGGATTTATGAAACCGATTGTGAAAGGAATGTTTGCCAGAAGCCTGGCCGGCCACGATAAAGGAAAGCTGTATGTGATTTCGGATGTACAGGAGCCATACGTATTCCTAGTGGACGGAAAAATCCGTACCGCCAACCGGCCGAAAAAGAAGAAGCTGATTCACGTACAGCCGGATTACGAAATGACGGATGCGGTTCGTGATGAAGATATCCGTAAGGCATTAAAAGAAAAAAGTTGCAAAGAGTTGAAGGAGGATTAATCAATGTCTAAGGCAGATGTAATTGAGGTAGAGGGAACTGTCCTCGAGAAATTACCAAACGCAATGTTTAAAGTAGAACTGGAAAATAAACACGTTGTACTGGCTCATATCAGCGGAAAGCTGCGTATGAACTTTATCCGTATTCTTCCGGGAGACAAAGTAACCATCGAGCTGTCCCCATACGATCTGGACAAGGGACGTATTATCTGGAGAGATAAATAAGAAATACGATAAAAAAAGCCATCCGGCATGCCGGATGGCTTTTTCTCTGTATGTGTTTCTCTGTATTCATCCCCAATAACAGTAACCGTTCTACAGAACAAAGATTTCGATCACCGGCCTTCAGATTTCTGACAGCCACAAAGCAAGCACCAGTCTGCAAACCCTGCAGCATCCGCGGCGGCGGGCATCTGAATTTCTTTTCAGTCCCTTTTGAAACCTTCCAGATGTATTATGCAATATTTTAATAGAAAAAGCAATGAAAAAAGTATAAAATTTTATGAAAACTTTTTGTAAAAACCAGGAGAATTTGTGCACTTTTGAAACAAAATTTTTAAACCGTCAGAAAAAAAAGAAAAAGTGAAAAGACAGGAGAAAAGAGCGGCCGGAAAACCGTGAAAATGACAGATGAGGGCTCGAAAGCGACAGAAGAATATATGTTCGTGAATTCTGTGTGAAGTTGAAATATTTGGTTGAATTCTCAAAATAATGTGATACAATGCAATAGAGAAACTTTACGGGGAAATTTTACCGGGAAGGGTCTCCTGGGCGGTGTGGTAAAATCCATGCACCGGCAGAAATCAAGGAAACATTTTATGAAACAGCAGGCTGCAGTCTGAAAAATAATTCGGATCTGCAGCAATGGCATCGCTGCTCCTTACAGATAACAGGAAAGGAAAATGTGCAATGACAAAAATGGGAAAGAAAAAGAAAAAAGGCCTTGTTGCAGCACTCTGCGTAATTGCAGTGATTGTTTTACTTGCCGCTGCATATGGAATCTTCTGTCTGATCATCGAGGATGACAAAATCTGGGCAGATGCTTCTATTAACGGAGTAAACATTCAGGGAATGAGCAAAAAAGAAGCTGCACAGACAGTGGAACAGAAGTTTGAAGAAGATTATAAAGATACAGCTGTTACCGTTGAGCTGGATGGTCAGCAGTATACGATGAACGTATTTCCAATGCTGGGGATGGATGCTTCCGCAGAAATTGAAAAAGCATATGAAAAAGGCCATGGAAATCTTCTGGTTCGCGGTCTGGAGTGGGTCGAGATGAAACGGGGAAAGGCAGAGAAACTTTCCTATGATGTGCAGCCGACTGTGGCTCATCCAGATGAGGTGGAAGGAATTGTACAGGCATCCGGCATTCAGGATTACAACTCCATGCAGGATACTACATATGAAGTAACAGATACCGGCCTGATCGTGCATAAAGGCATTTCCGGAACCAGACCGGATGTGGATGCTTTAAAACAGCAGATCCAGACGAATGTGACAGCAATGAATTTCCAGGATGTAATTTCCTGCCCGACGGCAGAAAATCAGCTGACGGAGCCGGATTTTGCCGGAATTGCAAGCCAGATTTATACCGAGCCGGTCAATGCGACGCTGGATCCGGACAACGGATATTCCGTTGTGGCATCGAAAAACGGAACCTCAATGGATGCGGACAGTGCGAAAGCCGAGTATGAGAGTGCAGAAGAAAATACGGATATCACGATTCCGTTTACCTTTACCGAGCCGGAGATTACAACCGAGAAGATGAACGCAAATCTGTTTAAAGACACGCTTGGAAGTTACAGCTCCAGCGCAGCAGGTGGAACGAGCGGAAGAATTCACAACGTCGGACTTACGGCATCTATCTGCAACGGACAGATCGTTCTGCCGGGAGAAACCTTCTCTTTTAATGGTGTCGTAGGTGATACAACGGCAGAAAAAGGATACCAGGAGGCAGCAGGCTATCAGGATGGCAAAGTCGTCCAGGTACTTGGAGGAGGCGAATGCCAGGTGTCCTCCACACTGTTTTCCGCTATTTTGTATACAGATCTTGATGTGTTGGAAAGAGCCAACCATTCGATGCCGGTACATTATGTGCCGTCAGGAATGGATGCAACCGTATTCTGGGATTCACCGGATTTCAAATTTGAAAATAATCATAAGTATCCGGTGAAAATTGTGATGAATATGGACAGCAGTGATACACTGACCGTAAAAATTCTCGGAACAAAAGAAAACGACTATACCATTGAGCCAAGGGTAGAGCAGATCGATGAGATGAGTAATGTAACGTATCGTGATTATAAAGATGCAAGCGGAAATGTAGTAAAATCAGAATCCGTATGCGCAAGCAAATACAAACCGCTGAACTCAGGATCATGATGCAAAAAAGATGTTACCTGTAAAAAACAGGCGGGATAGAGAAGAGAAATCTGTCCCGCCTGTTTTTTTCTTACCGGTGGGAGAGATGAAAAAATGCACAGAAAAAGAGCAAAAAAAAATGAAAAAATATGTAAAAAATTTCTTGCATTTCCGGGAACAAAATGCTATACTATAAAACGAACTTTTGCGCGTGGACTTTTTTCTAACCCACAAAAAGAAAACGCATTCCAAAAGTTTACAACAGAAAATTCCCCTACACGGGGCGCTAAGGAGCAAAGAAAGGAGGATTCATCATGAAGGTTAGATCTTCTGTAAAACCGATCTGCGAGAAATGCAAAGTTATCAAAAGAAAAGGTAGCATCAGAATCATTTGTGAGAATCCAAAGCACAAACAGCGCCAGGGCTAATCCGTCATTAGGCTTGATCGTAATTGTGCAGATTTTAAGTGCGGCTGCAGCGAGGACGCGCGTGAATGCGTTGTTCTGCTGTTAATATTATAAAGTGAGACACCTGGCAAGTTGCAGCCAGGATACCTCCGGCGGGTGGACGCGCGGAGCGCAGACATCCCTTATAATATTGCTTAATACTCCGATCTGTCAGGTGGCAGAAGGAGAAAGGTCGTGCGAACACGGCTGGATACACGCATACCTGTATCCCAATTAGGAAAATATTAATGTTTTAGAAAAATGGAGGACAAAGTACATGGCTCGTATAGCTGGTGTAGACTTACCAAGAGACAAACGTGTTGAGATTGGTCTGACCTATATCTACGGAATCGGTAGAACAAGTGCAGATCGTATCTTAAAAGAAGCTGGAGTAAATCCGGACACACGCTGCAGGGATTTGACAGACGATGAAGTAAAGAGACTCAGCGCAGTTATCGATGAGAGTCAGGTTGTAGAAGGAGATCTTCGTAGAGAAATCGCTATGAACATCAAACGTCTGCAGGAGATCGGATGCTACAGAGGTATCCGTCATCGTAAAGGCCTTCCGGTTCGTGGTCAGAAAACAAAGACCAACGCAAGAACCCGCAAAGGTCCTAAGAGAACTGTTGCAAATAAGAAGAAATAATTTAACCAGTAGTCCAATATAAGATTAAGAAAGTGTAGGTTAGTTTTAAAATGGCAAAAGTGACAAAGAAAACGACAAAACGTCGTGTCAGAAAAAACGTTGAACACGGACAGGCACATATCCAGTCTTCCTTCAATAATACAATCGTAACACTGACTGATGCAGAAGGAAATGCTCTTTCTTGGGCAAGTGCCGGCGGTCTGGGATTTAGAGGTTCAAGAAAATCTACTCCATACGCAGCTCAGATGGCTGCAGAAACTGCTACCAAAGCAGCGCTGGTTCATGGCTTAAAGACTGTTGACGTTATGGTAAAAGGACCAGGATCAGGTCGTGAAGCTGCAATCCGTGCCCTTCAGGCATGCGGTCTTGAAGTTACAAGCATCCGCGACGTAACACCGGTTCCGCACAACGGATGCCGCCCACCAAAACGTAGAAGAGTCTGATTAGGAGGTTAAGAACATGGCAGTAAATAGAGTACCAGTCCTGAAAAGATGCAGATCCCTCGGAATGGATCCTGTATATCTTGGAATTGATAAGAAGTCCACAAGACAGCTGAAAAGAGCAAACAGAAAAATGTCTGAGTATGGTCTTCAGTTAAGAGAAAAACAGAAAGCAAAATTCATCTACGGCGTTCTGGAGAAACCTTTTGTTAACTATTACAAAAAGGCTGACAGAATGGAAGGACAGACTGGTGAGAACCTGATGATCCTTCTTGAGCTCCGTCTGGACAACGTTCTGTTCCGTATGGGAATGGCTAGAACCAGAAAAGAAGCACGTCAGATCGTTGACCACAAACACGTTCTGGTTAACGGCAAACAGGTAAATATCCCGTCTTACCTTGTAAGCGCTGGTGATACCATCGAAATCAAAGAGGGTAAAAAATCCTCTCAGAGATATAAAGACATCGTAGAGGTTACAGGCGGCCGTCTGACTCCAGAATGGATCGAGGCTGATCTTGAGGCACTCAAAGGTGTTGTAAAAGAGCGTCCTACCCGCGAAATGATCGATGTTCCGGTTGACGAAGTGCAGATCGTCGAGCTGTATTCTAAATAAAGAATCGCCATACGCGGAAGGCTTTATTCCCATGAGTAATGAGCCAACCAATTTAAAAGGAGGGGCTTTCGAGTGTTTGATTTTAACAAACCGAAAATTGAAATTACTGAGATTTCTGATGACAAGAAGTACGGCAGATTTGTGGTTGAACCTCTGGAAAGAGGCTACGGTATCACATTAGGTAATTCTCTTCGCAGAATTATGCTTTCTTCCCTCCCTGGAGCAGCAGTAAGCCAGGTTAAAATCGAGGGCGTTCTTCATGAATTCAGCTCCATCCCTGGAGTAAAAGAAGACGTTACAGAAATCATCATGAACCTGAAGAGCCTTGCAATCCGCAATAACAGCGAAACCAACGAAGCAAAAGTTGCTTATATTGAGTTCGAGGGCGAGGGAGTTGTAAGAGCATCCGATATTCAGGTAGATCAGGATATTGAGATCATGAATCCGGATCAGGTAATCGCAACCCTGAACGGCGGCCCGGACAGCAAGCTGTACATGGAGCTGACGATCACAAAAGGCCGCGGTTATATCAGTGCTGACAAAGGCAAGAGCGATGACATGCCGATCGGCGTTCTCGCTGTGGATGCTATCTATACACCGGTTGAGCGTGTAAACCTCAAAGTGGAGAACACCCGTGTAGGTCAGATTACCGATTACGATAAACTGACACTGGATGTTTACACCAGAGGAACACTGGATCCGGACGAGGCAGTCAGCCTGGCAGCTAAGGTTTTAAGCGAGCATCTGAAACTCTTCATCGATCTGTCTGAGAATGCGAAGACAGCAGAAGTTATGATCGAGAAAGAGGACAATGAGAAAGAGAAAGTTCTGGAGATGAACATCGACGAGCTTGAGCTTTCCGTGCGTTCCTATAACTGCTTGAAACGTGCCGGTATCAATACCGTAGAAGAGCTGTGCAACAAAACTTCCGAAGACATGATGAAGGTTCGTAACCTGGGCCGCAAGTCTCTGGAAGAGGTACTTGCAAAGCTGAAAGAACTGGGACTGTCACTGAGTCCTGGGGACGGAGAATAAATCACAGCGATTTATCTTTCCGTTTGATTTGTAGACGAAAACCCCCTGTCAGTAAGTCCGAGGCAGCATGACTTGCGGGTTCCACAAATGGAGGAAAATTTAAAATGGCAAAATATAGAAAACTTGGCAGAACATCTGACCAGAGAAAAGCATTATTAAGAAACCAGGTAACCAACCTTCTGTATCACGGAAAAATCGTTACCACTGAGACCAAAGCAAAAGAGATCCGTAAGATCGCTGAAAGCATGATCGCACTGGCTGTAAAAGAGAAAGATAACTTTGAGACCGTTACCGTTACTGCTAAAGTAGCTCGCAAAGATGCTGATGGCAAACGTGTGAAAGAAGTAAAAGACGGCAAAAAAGTTACCGTATACGATGAAGTTCAGAAAGAGATCAAAAAAGATCTTCCGTCCAGACTTCACGCTAGACGTCAGATGGCAAGCTTCTTCTATCCTGTAACAGAGGTTCCGACCGAAGCAGCAGGACGCAAGAAAAACACCAAGTCCATCGATATGCCACAGAAAATGTTCGATGAGATCGCTCCGAAATATGCAGACCGTAACGGCGGATATACCCGTATCATCAAGATCGGACCGCGTAAAGGTGATGCAGCTATGGAAGTTGTAATCGAGCTGGTTTAATCTGTAAATAGTTTTGAAATCCGCAGGGGCTGCCTCTTAGTAGGTGGCTCCTGTTTTGTTGTATATCATATTTTATATGACACAATTGCGAAATTGTGGCAATGTACGGGGTTGCATCTGCTTTGCGAATAAGGTACAATACAGAATACAGAACAGCTAAAATGGGATACAAAGGAGAGCATTTGCATGGAGAGCAAGAAAAAAATGTTGTTTATTTTTAATCCGTTTTCCGGAAAAGCACAGATTAAAAGTAAACTGTTTGAAATTATCGATGTTTTTGTAAAAGGCGGATATGAAGTCATTGTCCACCCGACGCAGGCAGTCGGAGATGGTTTCGAAAAGACAAAGGAGCTTGCGCCGCAGGTGGATCTCGTTGTCTGCAGCGGGGGCGACGGAACACTGGATGAAGTTGTCAGCGGTCTGATGGAAGTGGATCAGCGCGTTCCGATCGGTTATATTCCGGCCGGAAGCACCAATGACTTTGCAAACAGTCTTTCTATTTCGAAAGATATGGTACAGGCGGCAAAGGATATCATCGAGGGAAACCTGTATTCCTGTGATGTGGGAGCGTTCAACAACGACAGCTTTGTCTACATCGCTGCATTCGGCCTTTTCACGGATGTTTCCTATGAGACAGACCAGCACATGAAAAACATTCTCGGCCATCTGGCATACCTGCTGGAGGGATCCAAACGGATCTGGAATGTGCCGACGTACTGGATTAAAGTCGAGGCAAACGGGGAAACCTTTGAGGGAGAGTATATCTACGGTATGGTGACGAATGCCAAGTCCGTCGGCGGCTTCAAAAACCTGCCGGGACAGGATGTACGCCTGGATGACGGACTCTTCGAGGTAACCCTGATCAAACGCCCGAAAAACCCGCTGGAACTGAATGAGATCATTGCGTCCCTGCTGATGCAGGAGGATCACACAGACCTCATCGATTCGTTCAAGACCGACCGCATCATCATCGAGTCCAACCAGGAGATTTCCTGGACTCTGGACGGCGAATACGGCGGAGATCACGGCTATGTCTGCATCGAAGCGCGCAAACATGCCATGGAACTGGTTCTGAACAATAAGTAGGCACGGCTTTTTGATAAGTTTTTCACAAAAAAGTGCAAAAAAATGGATTTCGCCACGAAAACCATTTGGCATTTGCAGAAAGATGTTGTATAATAAAACTAGTTATGAAAGTAACAAGTATGCGGCGGTCTGTTCTAAAAGGGCACGCGGCACAATTACAGACACAGGAGGTCATTTGAGCTATGTTAGTATCAGCAAAAGAAATGTTGGACAAAGCAAAAGCCGGCCATTATGCAGTTGGTCAGTTTAACATCAACAACCTGGAGTGGACAAAATCCATCCTTCTTACCGCACAGGAGATGAATTCTCCGGTTATCCTTGGTGTATCCGAGGGTGCAGGAAAATACATGACAGGCTTCAAGACCGTAGCTGCTATGGTAAAAGCTATGATCGAAGAGCTGAACATCACTGTTCCGGTTGCTCTGCATCTGGATCACGGAACCTACGAAGGATGCTACAAATGTATCGAAGCAGGTTTCTCATCCATCATGTTTGACGGATCTCATTATCCGATCGAAGAGAACGTTGCAAAAACAAAAGAACTGGTAGCTGTCTGCAAAGAGAAAGGAATGTCTCTGGAAGCAGAAGTTGGTTCTATCGGTGGAGAAGAAGACGGCGTTATCGGCATGGGCGAGTGCGCTGATCCGAACGAGTGCAAGATGATTGCAGACCTCGGTGTAGATATGCTTGCAGCAGGTATCGGCAATATCCACGGTGTATACCCGGCTAACTGGCAGGGACTGAGCTTTGAGACTCTGGCAGCTGTACAGGAGCTGACAGGAACTATGCCGCTCGTTCTTCACGGTGGTACAGGTATCCCGGATGACATGATCAAGAAAGCCATTGACCTTGGCGTTTCCAAAATCAATGTAAATACAGAGTGCCAGCTTGCATTCGCAGCAGCTACACGTAAATACATCGAAGAGGGCAAAGATCAGCAGGGTAAAGGATTCGATCCTCGTAAACTCCTTGCTCCTGGCGCAGAAGCTATCAAAGCTACTGTAAGAGAGAAAATCGAACTGTTCGGTTCTGCAAACAAAGCCTGAGTTTAAGCACGAAAATGCTGTGCAGGATTCCTGGGGGACTTCCTCCTCAGGGTCCGCACAGTATTTTTTTTCGCGAGCAACGAGTCAAAGTCCGTGCTTGCACGAGACCTTGACGACTGCCGCGAAAGCTTTCATCGAATCCGCTAATTTTTTCGCCTGAATTAGGAAAGTTTTGTAAAATAATACGAAAAAGGGACTGAGTTCAAAAAAGCACTTGCGTTTTTTAAGTTTTTGAGTTATTTTAGTATCAGTTGGAAATCAAATCCATATGCGAATGTAAAACAAGGGCGTTCTACAAAAACTTAGCTTTCCTTAGCTGCTTTTTGAGAACCCCTTTTTCTTGTATCAGGACCTTTTTAGAGTCCGGCGGGAAGGTCGCATCGCAAAATTCACAAATGGAAAGGAAGAAAGAAAATGGGAGAATATGTAAATCCGGCCAAAATCTTTGGCGAAAATGTATTCAATGACACTGTAATGCAGGAACGTCTTCCAAAAAATGTTTACAAGAAGCTGAAAAAGATCATCGAAGAAGGCGGTGAACTGGATCTTGCTACTGCAGATACGATTGCACATGAGATGAAAGAATGGGCAATTGAAAAAGGAGCAACACACTATACACACTGGTTCCAGCCGCTGACTGGTACAACTGCAGAAAAGCACGATTCTTTTATTACAGCACCGATGCCGAACGGCAAAGTACTGATGAGCTTCTCCGGTAAAGAGCTGATCAAAGGCGAGCCGGATGCATCTTCTTTCCCGTCCGGTGGACTGCGTGCTACCTTTGAGGCAAGAGGATATACAGCATGGGACTGCACCTCACCGGCTTTCGTTCGTCAGGACGCAGCAGGCGCAACCCTCTGCATTCCGACTGCATTCTGCTCCTACACAGGAGAGGCGCTTGACCAGAAAACACCGCTTCTTCGTTCCATGGAAGCTCTGAATGTACAGTCCCTGCGTCTGTTAAAACTGTTCGGAAACACCACTTCCAAGAAAGTAACTCCTTCCGTAGGACCGGAGCAGGAATACTTCCTGGTAGATGCAGAGAAATTCCTGCAGAGAAAAGACCTGATCTACACCGGCCGTACCCTGTTCGGCGCAATGCCTCCAAAAGGACAGGAGATGGACGATCACTATTTCGGAACCATCCGTCAGAGAATTGCTTCCTTTATGAAGGAGGTCAACATTGAGCTGTGGAAGATGGGCGTTACCGCAAAGACACAGCACAATGAGGTTGCACCGGCACAGCATGAGCTGGCTTCCATCTATTCCGAGGCAAACGTAGCAGTCGACAACAACCAGCTCGTAATGCAGACCTTAAAGAGAGTTGCATGCCAGCACGGACTGAAATGCCTGCTGCATGAGAAACCGTTCGCAGGTGTCAACGGTTCCGGAAAACATAACAACTGGTCCATCACCACAGATGACGGCATCAACCTTCTTGAGCCGGGCAAAACACCGCACGAGAACATTCAGTTCCTGCTTGTGTTAAGCTGCGTCCTGAAAGCTGTTGATGTTCACGCAGATCTGCTCCGTGAGTCCGCAGCCGATCCAGGAAACGATCACAGACTGGGAGCCAACGAGGCACCGCCGGCCATCATTTCCGTATTCCTTGGCGAGCAGCTGGAGGACGTTGTTGAGCAGCTGATCAGCACCGGAAATGCAACCAAGAGTAAAAAAGAGGGCGTTCTGGAGACTGGTGTTAAGACGCTTCCGGATCTCAAGAAAGACGCTACCGACCGTAACAGAACCTCACCGTTCGCCTTCACCGGAAACAAATTCGAGTTCCGTATGGTTGGTTCCCGTGACTCCGTTGCAGCTCCGAACATCGTACTGAACACCATCGTTGCAGAAGCATTCCGCGATGCATGCGATGTACTGGAAGGCGCTGAAAACTTTGAGGACGCTGTCCATGATCTGATCAAGAAGAACTTAAGTGAGCATCAGAGAATCATCTTCAATGGCGACGGATATGCAGATGAGTGGTTAGCTGAGGCAGAGAGAAGAGGACTTCCGAACATCAAATCCATGGTGTACGCAATCCCGGCACTGACCACTGATACCGCAATCAAACTGTTCGGCGATTTCAAAGTATTCACCGAGGCAGAGCTGGTATCCCGTGCAGAAGTTAAATTCGAGAATTATGCAAAGACCATCAACATCGAAGCAAAGACCATGATCGACATGGCAAGCAAACAGATCATCCCGGCCGTCATCAAATATGCGACTTCCCTGGCTGGATCCATCAACACCATCACCGCAGCAGGTGTTACGGCAGTTGGTGTACAGAAGAATCTGCTGAACGAGACAAGTGCACTGCTTGAGGAGACCCAGAAAGCACTCGACGAGCTGATCGCAATCGAGAATGCAGGATGCGAGATGGAAGACGGCGAAGCAAAAGCAAAATACTACTACGAGAAAGTTGCTCCGGCTATGGAGGCACTCCGTGCACCGGTTGACAAACTGGAAATGATCGTAGACAAAGAGATGTGGCCGATGCCGTCCTACGGCGATCTGATGTTTGAGGTTTAACCCTAGTAGACAAGAAGTCTCCCACTTCTAAAGCGGTGGGATGAATTGTTAAAAGAAACACAACGGCAGTGGCGGGCGGAGAGAAATCGGTATCCTCCACTGACATGAGGCAAGTCACAGTCGAACTATTTTCGACATGTCAGACTCCGTGAAAATACTGACTGTGAGTTGAAACAATCCGCAGACGATCCGCTAAATTGTAAAAATTCTGTGAAAACAGGGCAGAAAAAGAGGCTGTTTTTGACAACAGCCTCTTTTTTTAGTATAATGGGGATTAGCTGTTGCCAGAAGAAAAGGGCGGACAGCGCTGCCGGAAGAAACGGCAGGAAAACATGGAGGAAACGCTTCTGGATTTCGAAGGAAAACAGAAGTATACAGAACAATGAATGCAGAACTGGAAATTTTAGGTGTGAAGCTGAAACATTACCGCGTCGATGCGGCAATGGAGATTGCAGAGGAATACCTCTCGAACGATAAGCTGAACACCATCGGGATTGTTACAATGCAGATGCTGATGCAGGCGAGCAAGGAACCGACGTGGAAACAGTATATCGAAGATCTGGATCTGACGGTCATCGGGGAAACCGAGGTGCTGGAGGCAGCAGGAATTGACCCGGAGACGCCGTCCTATGAGGAAGTGGAGACGAACGAGTTCATCGCACGCTTTTTCTGGGGACTGATTCAGAAGAAAAGCCGGATTTTCGTACTGGGCGACACTGAGGAAGAACTGCAGACACTGCAGAAATATCTGACAGAAACGTATCCCGGCATTGAGATCGGAGGCGGTGCTGTCGTCGAGACGCTGGAGGAATCCGCGTTTGACAGCCTGGTCAACGAGATCAACAGCCAGACGACGGACGTGATTGTGAGCGGCCTTGCAGGAACGCGGCAGGATCGTTTCGTTCTGGAAAACAGCAGCAAAATCAGCGCGAAAATCTGGCTGAGCCTTGGCGAACACTCAACACTGCAGAACGAGGCCGGTATAAAAACGAGCTGGTGGGGAACTCTGCTAAAGAAGAATACGTTCAAGTGGATGGTAACAAAATATAACAGCGAAAAGGACGGTTGAAGTTCATGAACTGGATACGGAACAAACAGCAGTGGAGAGATTATCTGCTGATTACGCTGGGAACCGCGGTCATGGCGGTTGCGACCAGCTCGATTTACGACCCGGCGGGGCTTGTTACCGGAGGATTTTCCGGTCTTGCAATCGTCATCAAACAACTGAGCCAGATGCTGTTCGGAAAAGGAGTTCCGCTCTGGGTGACGAACCTTGTGCTGAACATTCCGCTCTTTCTTTTTGGAATCCGCATGAGCCGTGATTTTCTTGTGAAAACCATTTTTGGAACCCTGATGAACACGTTCTGGTTTGCCGTTCTCCCGGTTCTGCAGCTGGTGCCGGATGACAGGATGCTCTCCGCACTTTTTGGCGGCGTTCTGATGGGAGCCGGCATCGGCCTTGTCTTTATCGGAAACGGAACGACGGGCGGAACGGATATGATGGCGGCTCTGATCCAGAGAAAGCTGCGCCACTATTCCGTTGCACAGGTTATGCAGGTGCTTGATGGAATCATCGTCATCGCCGGTATTTTTGTCTTCGGTATCCACGCTTCGCTCTATGCGATCGTGGCAATCTACGTGACGACGAAAATGACGGATGCCCTGATGGAAGGTATGAATTATGCGAAATCCGCGTTTATCATTACCGCGCATCCGGAGCAGGTAGCCGATGAGCTCATGAAAGAACTCGACCGCGGCGCGTCCGGCATCCACATCAAGGGAATGTACACGGGCGAAGAGCGTATGATGGTATTCTGTGTTGTGGGCAAAAAACAGATCCCGCAGCTCAAACAGATCGTAGGAACGATCGATCCGGACGCGTTTGTCGTTGTGTCGGATGCAAGAGAGGTCTTAGGAGAGGGCTTCCAGACGGATTTCTCCTGACCTTTTTACGTATTTTGTGGTATAAATGTTGTGTTTTCTCTTCCTTTTTTGTCTATTTTGTATTAAAATAAGTATATCTGTGAGGTACTTTGCATCAGGCGCAGAACCATAGGGGTGTGGATATGCCTGGCAATGAAAGCGGGTGCAGCCGGAGACAAACTATAGGATGAAAGAGGGAAGAAAATATGATTTCAAATCAGATTTTACAGAGTACCATTGAGGGAATCAAAAATATTTCGCGTGTCGAACTCTGCGTGACTGATGTAGAAGGAAAGGTTCTGGTAACGACGTTTCCGGAGGTTGAGATCAGCCAGAATGATATTGTAACGTTTGCGCAGTCTCAGGCAGATTCCCAGACCATGAAAAATTATCAGTTTTTTAAAGTATACGATGAACACCAGCTGGAGTACATTCTGGTTGTAAAAGGCGGAAACGATGACATTCACCTGATCGGGAAAATGGTTACCTTCCAGATTCAGGGCCTCCTTACCGCCTACAAGGAGCGCTTCGATAAAGACAACTTTATCAAGAATCTGCTGCTCGACAATCTGTTGCTGGTCGACATCTACAACAGGGCGAAGAAGTTACATATTGAAGTGGAAGCACGCCGCCTTGTATTTATTCTTGAGACAAATCCGGATAAAAACAGCGGGGCGCTGGAAAGCGTCAAGAGTCTGCTCGGTACCAAATCCGGTGACTTTATAACTGCCGTCGATGAGAAAAACATTATCATCGTCAAGGAACTTGCTCCAGGTGAGGATTATGCCCAGATGAACAAAGTGGCAGCCACCATTCTGGAAGCAGCAGGAAGAGATGAGGAGGGGAAAACCCACGTTGCTTACGGTACCATTGTCAAGGAGATCAAAGAAGTATCGCGTTCCTACAAAGAAGCCAGAATGGCGATGGACGTCGGAAAAATCTTCTCCGCTGAGAATGATATCTATGCATACAGCTCACTGGGTATCGGCCGTCTGATTTACCAGCTTCCGATCCCACTGTGCAAAATGTTCATCAAAGAGATTTTTGGCAACAAATCGCCGGATGACTTTGATGAAGAGACACTGACAACGATCAATAAATTCTTTGAAAATTCTCTGAATGTCTCGGAAACCTCGAGACAGCTTTATATACACCGAAATACCCTTGTCTATCGGCTGGATAAGCTGCAGAAGAGCACGGGACTCGATCTTAGAGTTTTTGAAGATGCGATCACATTCAAGATTGCGCTTATGGTTGTGCAGTACATGAAATACATGGAAACGCTCGATTATTAAGCGAGAACCCTTGAAGGAGGAATTGCATGATAACATTGGATAGTGTAAGTAAGAGTTACGCGAAAGGCCAGCCGGCCGTCAACAACGTATCCTTACACATCGAGAAGGGGGAATTCGTCTTTATCGTGGGAAACAGCGGTTCTGGAAAATCGACGCTGATCAAGCTCCTTTTGAAAGAACTCGAGCCCACATCCGGTACCATTAAGGTAAACGGACAGATCTTAAATAAAATGAAACGCTGGAGAGTGCCGAAATACCGCCGCGGTGTCGGCGTCGTATTCCAGGATTTCCGCCTTTTAAAAGACCGGAATGTCTATGAAAACGTAGCATTCGCACAGCGTGTCATCGAGAAACCGAACCGCGTCATCAAAAAGCGCGTGCCGGAAGTCCTGACGCTGGTCGGACTGGCAGAGAAGTACAAATCCTTCCCGAAGGAGCTTTCCGGAGGAGAGCAGCAGCGAGTTGCCGTGGCAAGAGCCATTGTCAACCGGCCTGACATTCTTCTGGCGGACGAGCCGACCGGAAACCTGGACCCGGGAAACTCCATGGAGATTATGAAGCTCCTGGAGGAAATCAACAACAGAGGAACGACCGTTCTTGTGGTAACCCACAACCGTGAGATCGTCAACTCCATGAAAAAACGCGTTATTACCATGCGAAAAGGCGTGGTAGTCAGCGATGAGAAGGAGGGCGAGTACCATGAGGTTTAGTACACTGGGCTACAGCATCAAACAGGGTGTCAAAAACATCTGGAGAAACAAGATGTTCTCGCTGGCATCCATCGCAACCATGGGAGCCTGTATCTTTCTGTTCGGTATCTTCTTTGCGGTTGTCATCAACTTTAACTACATCGTAAAAAATGCCGAGACAGACGTATCCATGACCGTTTTCTTCAACGAAGATGCGGATCAGGCGACGATCGATGAGATCGGAACGGAGATCAAGGCCAAGACCGATGTGGTCAAGGAATGTAAGTATGTTTCCGCGGATGAGACGTGGGAAAACTTTGCAAAACAGTATTTCGAAGGAAAAGAGGAATACAAGGACGGCTTTAAGCCAAACGACAACCCGCTCGCAACTTCTGCTCACTACGAGGTTTACGTATACCAGGTAGAGACGCAGGATGCACTGGCTGAGTATATCCGCTCGCTGGACGGTGTCCGTGAGGTTAAACAGGCCGAGGGCGCAACAACAACGTTGACGACGATGAACCGTGTCATTGGCTACGTTTCCATCGCGATCATCCTGATTCTTCTTGCCGTATCTGTTTTCCTGATCAGCAATACCGTCACGATCGGTATTTCGGTCCGGAAAGAGGAGATCGGTATCATGAAGCTGATCGGTGCGACGAACCTGTTTGTAAGGGCTCCGTTCCTGATCGAGGGTATCCTGATCGGTCTTGTCGGAGCAGCGATTCCGCTGGGGCTGCTGTACGTTGTATACAACAGAGTCATCAGCTACGTTATGGCGGAGTTCAGCGTACTGTCGAACTTTATGGCATTCATGCCGGTATCGGCCGTCTTCCGGATTCTGCTTCCGGTCGGACTCATTCTCGGTATGGGAATCGGTCTTGTCGGCAGTATCTTTACGATTCGAAAACACTTGAAAGTCTGATAGGATTAGACAATATAATGAAGTAAAAATAAGTCCCGGAATCCGTCAAAAGATTCCGGGATCTTTCGATTGGGAGGCATATTTTGGAAGAACTGATGAAGGAAGAAAAAGAGGGCGTAAAAGCGGCAGAGCAGGAAAAACCGAAAAAGCGCAGAAACAGAAAGAAAAACCGAAAAAATGAGATGCGGAAGAGCTACTTTGCGGGCATGATTTCCATGCTGGCGCTTGTAATGATCGTGCTTGTCGGAACAACGTTTCTTTGGCCGGGAAGCAGTGCGGACCACCCCGGCGGCTTCTGGTCGTGGCAGAAGACGGCGGCGATCAAAGCGATGATCAGCCAGCTTTACGCGGGCGATGTGGATGACACAGAGCTGTCGAATGCGATGTATAAAGGGATGATCAGCGGCCTCGGCGACAAGTATTCTACGTATTACACGAAAGAGGAATACGAAGCGATCAAGACAGCGCAGGAGGGTTACTATCAGGGCATCGGTGTTACGGTGACGCTGGACGGCGATAAGCTGCAGGTCACCGGCGTACAGGACGATACCCCGGCGGCGAAGGCCGGTATTCAGGCGGATGACCGTATTGTGAAGATTGACGGGCAGACACTCGAAGGCTTAAACCTCAACGATGCGGTCGGTCTTCTGAAAAACAGCGAGAACGACACCGTGACGCTTTCCATCGAGCGGGAAGGCGAGGCGGATCTGATTGAAACGGAAGTCAAAAAAGAGAAGCTTGCGGCGATTGTGGCAGACGGTAAAATGCTGGACGACAAGATCGGCTATCTGGCCATCAGCGAGTTTACAGGGCTTACCTCCGAGCAGTTCCAGAAAGTATACCAGTCACTGCAGGATCAGGGCATGGAGCGCCTGATCATCGATCTGCGCGGCAATCCGGGCGGCCTCGTGACGGCAGTCTGTGACACCCTGCGCCAGATCCTGCCGGAGGGACTCATCGTGTATACCGAGGATAAAAATGGAAAACGGGAAGAGTATACCTGCGACGGCGATACCCCGATCTCGATTCCACTCGTCGTGCTGGTCAATGAAAATACGGCAAGTGCGGCAGAAATCTTCACGGGAGCAGTCAAAGATTACGGCATCGGAACGATTGTCGGAACGACGACATTCGGAAAAGGCATTGTCCAGAACACATTCCAGCTCTCCGACGGCAGTGTGGTGAAGCTGACGATTGCCCATTATTACACGCCGCTCGGCAACGACATCCACAAGGTCGGTATCGCGCCGGATGTCGAGGTGGAGCTGCCGGATGACTCGACGAGCGATGTGCAGCTCGAAAAAGCGCTGGAAGTTGTCAAAGGACTGGAAGGTGCGGAATAAAATAAGAATTTTCATAGAAAAGCAGGAAAAAGGTAGGAAAAAAAGCACGAACGTGTTATCTTAGTAGAGGAGCCGAAAACAGATCTTGGCAGGCTCTAAAAGAAAGTGAGGAAAGACAGATGAACTTTACAGAAAGAAGAAAACAGGTTTTTGATAAAATGGACCAGGATTCCGCACTGCTTTTGTTTTCTGGAATCGAGCTGCATGTCAGCGCAGACGAATATCTGCCGTTTGAAGCAAACCGCAACTTTTTCTATCTGACCGGCCTTCGCAGAGATCACATGATCCTGATGATGAAAAAGACCGCAAAAGAGGAGAAATCCATTCTGTTTATCGAGAAAGCGGATCCGAGCCAGGAGAGATGGTTTGGAAGAAAAGTAACCGTATCCGAGGCACAGGAGATTACCGGAATCGACGACGTTCGTTTCCTGGATTCCTTTGATGGTATGGTAAACCGTCTGATGGCACGCGAAGACATCGGAACACTGTATTTCGACTGCTACCGCTATCAGTTCGAGGATCTGCCGGACTACAACATGGTAAAGGCAGAGGAGTTTGCAAAGAAATTCCCGGGCAGACCGATCAAAAACATTGCGCCGTTCATCGCGGAACTGCGTATGCAGAAGGATGAGGATGAAATTGCACTCGTCCGCCAGGCAATTAAAATTACAGACGATGCGCTGAAATTTGTAATGAAGAACCTGAAACCGGGCTGTACCGAGTACCAGGCACAGGCAGATTTCGAGTACAAAATCTTCCACGAGGGAGCAGATGGAACCGCATTCCCGACAATTGCGGGAAGCGGCGCAAACGGAACGATGCTGCACTACGATACCAACCGCGATGTATGCGAGGATGAGACACTGCTGCTGATGGATCTCGGAGCGAAATTCCAGGGTTACTGCGCAGATATTACCAGAACATATCCGGTTAATGGAAAGTATACCGGGCGTCAGAGACAGGTTTATGACGTTGTCCTGGCAGCAAACCGTGCCGTTGCAAAAGCAGCGAAACCGGGCATGACGTTACGAGAGCTCGATGATATCGCAAAAGATGTTCTCGGCGAGGGCTGCGTAAAACTCGGTCTGATTGAGAAAAAAGAGGATGTCGGAACATACTACATGCATGGTGTTTCCCATCATCTCGGTATTGACGTGCACGATGTGACCGCAGCATGGAATGATAAGCTGCGTCCGGGTGCCATTATTACCGACGAGCCTGGTTTGTATATTGACGAATGGGAAATCGGTATCCGGATTGAGGACGATATTCTGATTACAGAAAACGGCAGCGAGGTTCTCTCTGAAGCCGTGATGCGTGATCCGGATCAGATTGAAGCGTTTATGCAGGAAAAGTAAAAAAATGACATCGGAAGATGCCAAACCGAAACAAAGCCCAAAGAAAAGAGGCGCAAAAAATCCTGAAAATTTTCCGGAAAAGCAGGAAAAGGTCAGGAACAGATGAAAAGGAGAAAACAAGATGAAAATTGCAGTTACATACGATAACGGGAATATTTTCCAGCATTTTGGAAAAACAGAGAATTTTAAGGTTTACGAAGTAGAAGACAATCAGGTGGTTTCCAGCGAAGTGATCGGATCCAACGGAACCGGCCACGGCGCACTGGCAGGCCTTCTTTCCGAGCAGGGCGTGGATGTTCTGATCTGCGGCGGCATCGGCGGCGGTGCACAGGCTGCTCTTGCTGAGGCAGGCGTAGAGCTCTGCTCCGGAGCGGAGGGAGATGTGGATGCAGCGGTGGAAGCTTACTTAAACGGAACGCTCACATCTGCGGGTGCAACCTGCGATCACCACGATCACGAGGAAGGCCATTCCTGCGGCGACCACTGCGGAAGCCATGAGGAAGAGGAGAGCTCCTGCGGCGGTTCCTGCGGAACCTGCGGCGGCGGATGCGGTGCACCGACTCCGGTTATGGAAGGTAAGAATGTCGGAAAAACCTGCCGTACCCACTACAGAGGAACCTTCAACGATGGAACCCAGTTTGATTCTTCCTACGACCGCGGCGAACCGCTCGAGTTCATCTGCGGTGTGGGCCAGATGATCCGCGGCTTCGATGCAGCCGTTGCAGAGATGGAAGTCGGCGAAAAAGTCAACATCCATCTGATGCCGGAGGAGGCTTACGGAATGCCGGATCCGAACGCAATTTTCACCGTTGCGATCGCACAGCTTCCGGGAGCAGAGGAAGTAGAGGTCGGACAGCAGGTTTATCTGCAGAACCAGTACGGCCAGCCGTTCCCGGTAAAAGTTACCGCAAAAGACGAGACCAATATCACGTTTGATGCCAACCATGAGATGGCTGGAAAAGAGCTGAATTTTGAGATTGAGCTGGTTGAAGTGAAATAAAAAAATGCATAAAAAGAGTGTCAGGGCGAAGGAGCCAGGCACTCTTTTTTGATGCGCAGAAAAATCAACGATTCCCATTTCCGATTTCCGTTATTTTTTGTAAAAGTAAACAAAAAATGACCAAAATTCATTTTTTGCCATTTCAAATATTGACTAATAGTCATTTAAGTTGTAAGATGTGGTACTAGAAAAACAAGTTAAAAATGAATCAGAGGAGATGAATGAAAATGGTTAAAGTTGGCAAATGGATTGCCAAGCACAGGATTCTGATGCTGATCATTGGATTTCTGCTGATTATTCCGTCAGTCATCGGAATGGCAGCAACGAAAGTAAACTATGATCTGCTCAGCTATCTGCCGGAGCATCTGGAAACTGTAAAAGGACAGGACATTCTGGTAGATGAATACGGCATGGGTGCGTTCTCCATGGTTGTCGTGGAAAACATGGAAATGAAGGACGTACAGAAACTCGAAGAAAAATTCGAGCAGGTAAACCACGTAAAAGAAGTTTTATGGTATGACGATGTGGCAGACATCAGCGTGCCGGTTGAGATGATCCCGGAAAAACTCCGGAAAGCATTCTACAATGGGGATGCAACCATGATGCTCGTTCTGTTCGACAATACGACTTCTTCCGATGACTCCATGGAGGCAATCGAGGATCTTCGTAAAATTGCGAACGAGCAGTGCTTCATCGGCGGTATGACCGGTGTTGTTACCGATATCAAAAACGTAGCATTAAAAGAGCTGCCGGTTTACGTTGTCATCGCCGCAGTTTTGAGCCTCGTTGTCATCGAGCTGACATCGACTTCCTTCGTTGTTCCGATCCTGTTCCTGTTAAGTATCGGACTTGCAATCCTTTACAACCTGGGAAGCAACGTGTTCCTTGGTGAGACTTCCTACATCACAAAAGCGCTGACCGCCGTGCTGCAGCTTGGTGTTACGATGGACTACTCCATCTTCCTGCTGAACAGCTTCGAGGAGAATAAAAAGCGTTTCCCGGATGACAAAGAGCGTGCGATGGGCCATGCAATCGCCAACACGTTCAAATCCGTAGCCGGAAGCTCCGTTACCACCGTAGCCGGTTTCCTGGCACTGTGTGTTATGACCTTTGCCCTTGGCCGCGACCTTGGTATCGTTATGGCAAAAGGTGTTTTGATCGGCGTTGTCTGCTGTGTCACCGTCCTGCCGGCCATGGTTCTGGTATTTGACAAGGCAATTGAGAAAACGAGACACAAACCGCTGGTAAAAAGCCTGGATAAACCGTCCGCCTTTATCACCAAACATTATAAAGTATGGGTTGTGATCTTCCTGGTTCTGCTGTTCCCATCGATCTACGGAAACAATCATACCCAGATTTATTACAACATCGCACGTTCCCTTCCATCTACCCTGGACTGTAACGTGGCAAACGATGAAGTAAAAGCGCAGTTCAACGTCAGCAACATGCACATCGTCATGATGGACCGCGATATGGACTCCAAACAGAAAAAGAAAATGATGGATGAGATCGGCAAGGTAAAAGGTGTCAAATCAACCATCAGCATGGGCTCCCTGCTCGGCCCGACCATTCCGGAATCCATGATCCCGGAAAATCTCCGAAGCATGCTGCAGAGCGATGAGTATGAGCTTGCATTTGTGAGCTCTGAATATGAGTCCGCAACAGATGAAGTAAACGAACAGGTCAAAGCGATTGACAAAATCGTAAAATCCTACGATAAAGATGGAATGGTCATCGGTGAAGCACCGTTGATGAAAGACCTGCAGGATGTTACCGATGCTGACCTTGTCAACGTAAACGTGCTTTCCATTGGTGCAATCTTTATCATCATTCTGCTGATCTTCAAATCGATTTCTCTGCCGATTATTCTGGTAGCAGTCATCGAGTTTGCAATTATGCTGAATATGGCAATCCCGTATTATCAGGGAACCAGCCTTCCATTCGTGGCCAGCATCGTAATCGGAGCGATTCAGCTCGGTGCAACCGTGGACTACGCTATCTTGATGACAACCCGTTATCAGAAAGAGCGCCAGAATGGAAAAGACAAAAAAGAAGCTATCAGTATTGCGCATAAGACCAGTATGCCGTCCATCATCAGCAGTGGCCTGAGTTTCTTTGCCGCAACCTTCGGTGTAGCCTGCTACTCTCAGGTTGAGATGATCGGTTCCATCTGTACCCTGCTTGCACGAGGCGCGATCATCAGTATGGTCGTTGTTATCCTGATCCTGCCGGCGATGTTTATGATCTTCGATAAACTGATCTGCAAGACGTCGATTGGATTTTTGAAGAAGAAAACGAAATAAAACCAATTGGGAGAGTCCCCTGTGTCAGAAATGTGTCTGATGCAGGGGACTTTTGCGTCCAGGAGATGAAAAATGAATAGAACAAATATTCGAAATAGCTATACTTTTGTTATAAAGTCTGGTATAATCAGAGAAGCTATAAGAGAGACCGCAGAAAGCGGACAGACGAACAGATTGGATCTGCAGACAGAGCATACAGAAGGAGATATATATATGGATCATTTTGTATTACATTCCGAATATCAGCCGACCGGTGACCAGCCGCAGGCAATTGAGGAGCTGGTGAGAGGATTTCAGGAAGGAAATCAGTGTGAGACACTGCTCGGTGTTACGGGTTCCGGTAAAACATTTACGATGGCGAATGTGATCCAGAAGCTGAATAAACCGACGTTGATCATTGCGCATAATAAGACGTTGGCGGCGCAGCTGTATGGAGAATTTAAAGAATTTTTTCCGGAAAACGCAGTGGAATATTTTGTCTCCTACTACGACTACTACCAGCCGGAGGCTTACGTGCCGTCTTCGGATACGTATATTGCGAAGGACTCTGCGCGGAACGATGAGATTGATAAGCTGCGGCTTTCCGCGACTTCTGCATTGAGTGAGCGGAACGATGTCATTGTGGTTTCCAGTGTTTCGTGTATCTATGGAATCGGAAGCCCGAAGGACTACATGGAGATGATTATTTCGCTCCGCCCGGGAATGGAAAAGGACCGGGACGATGTGATCCGGCAGTTGATTGATATTCAGTATGACCGGAATGATATGGATTTCCACCGCGGTACGTTCCGCGTGCGCGGTGATGTATTGGAGATTTTTCCGGCGGAGGAGACGGACAAGGCGGTGCGCGTCGAGTTCTTCGGGGATGAGATTGACCGTCTGGTGCAGATCGATACGCTGACGGGTGAAATCTTATGTGAACTGAACCACATCGCAATCTTTCCTGCCTCCCACTACGTTGTGCCGATGGACACGATCCTGAAAGCAACAGGCGAGATTGAAAAGGATATGGAAGAGCAGGTGAAGTTCTTCAAGCACGAGGGAAAACTGATCGAGGCCCAGCGCATCGAGGAGCGGACCAATTTCGATATTGAGATGCTCAAAGAAACCGGCATCTGTTCCGGCATCGAAAACTATTCGCGTTACCTCTCCGGATTAAAGCCAGGCGAGCCGCCCTACACACTGATGGACTATTTCGGAGATGATTTCCTCATCATCGTGGATGAGTCGCATAAGACTGTTCCGCAGATCCGCAGCATGTATGCCGGCGACCAGTCGCGGAAATCGACGCTGGTGGACTATGGATTCCGTCTACCGTCCGCAAAAGACAACCGCCCGTTGAACTTCGGCGAGTTCGAGGACCGGATCGATCAGATCCTCTTCGTATCTGCCACGCCGGGCGACTACGAGGCAGACCACGAGCTGCTGCGCGCTGAACAGATCATCCGCCCGACCGGCCTTCTCGACCCGGATGTCGAGGTGCGCCCGGTAGAGGGACAGATCGACGATCTGATTTCGGAAGTAAAGAAAGAAACTGAAAAACACAACAAAGTTCTCGTGACGACGCTGACGAAGCGTATGGCAGAGGATCTGACCGACTATATGAAAGAGGCCGGCATCCGCGTGCGCTACCTGCACTCCGATATCGACACCCTGGAACGGACCGAGATCATCCGTGATATGCGTCTCGATGTCTTCGATGTGCTCGTCGGTATCAACCTTCTGCGTGAGGGTCTCGACATCCCGGAAATCACACTCGTGGCGATCCTGGATGCCGATAAAGAAGGTTTCCTGCGTTCCGAAACCTCCCTGATCCAGACCATCGGCCGTGCCGCGCGAAACAGCGAGGGCCATGTTATCATGTACGCCGATGTGATGACCGATTCCATGCGACTCGCGATCGACGAGACGAAGCGCCGCCGTGCCCTGCAGGAAGCCTACAACAAAGAACACGGCATCACTCCGACCACCATCAAAAAAGCCGTCCGCGATCTCATCAGCATTTCGAAAGAAGTGGCAAAGACAGAAGAAAAGATGGAAAAAGACCCGGAGTCCATGAGCCGCGAAGAACTGGAAAAACTGATCGGCCAGGTACAGAAACAGATGAAAGCCGCTGCCGCCGAACTCAACTTCGAAATGGCCGCCGAGCTGCGTGACAAAATGATCACACTGAAGAAGAGCCTGGATGACATGGAAGAATAAAAAAGAAGAAAAGAGCATGAAAAAAAGCGTGCCGGAAAAGCGACAGAAAACTTTCCGACACGCTTTTTTGCGTCCGATTTTGATTCCTTATTGTTCAGAATTGACGCAAAATAAGAATACCATTATAATATAAAATACGACCAAATGGTCGTATCAAAACGCAAAACACAAAAATAAAAAGACAACAATAAAAAAATTAATCGCCGAATTTTCTCTTTTTACTGGAGACACTCAGCAGATAGTCGACCGAGCAGTCATAGAACCGTGCAAGCCGGATCACATAGTCGATCGGGATGTCGCGGATTCCTTTTTCGTAGCGGGAATAGACGTCGCGGTTGCATTCGAGCAGGGCAGAAATCTCTTTGATGGTGAGATCCTGATCGATCCGCATATCTTCAATTCTCTGGTATTTCATACGTTGTACCATCCTTTCAGATTCAAACCCATACTACCAAACGGTTGGATGGACAAAGTTAAATCAGATCATATGGTCGCAAATTGGAGAATGGGGCGGGAGAGAGAAACGGCGGGTGAAGACAGCCTGTGCAGAAAACAGAAAAATATGTACGGCAGAAATGGGGGAACGAATGGGAAAAGCAGAAAGAATAGAAATAGAAGATTTTGTCCAGAATATAGTGGAACGGATGGAGACGCCGGAAGCGTTTGAAAAAATGATCAGCCGGGAGGAAGAATGCGAAGCGCAGGGGCAGGAGAGCCGTCTGAGGGATGTGCTGAAGAAAGAATGGCCGGTGGACGAAAAGGGAGAGCGGATCTATCAGATCACTAATATATATGAAGAAAAAGCAGAAGAACTCCTCATTGTAGAACTGTATACCGGCATCCACCTGGAAAACGGAGTCCCGTGCGGGCATTTTACGCTGTATCTCTGCGGGGAGCCGGACGGATGGAAACTCAGCGAAACGCGGATGATGGAATATCTGCAGAATCTGTAAACGAAAAAGCAAAACAGGGAGGACAGGGAGAAGAAAAACTGTCCTCCTGCTTTTGCTGCGGCGGAGACACCGGAAAGTCAGGATCCATACGGCCGCTTCTCATCGCTGATGCCGACCAGATAATCCAGACTGACCTGATACAGCTCCGCCAGACGGATGGCAATGGAGATCGGCAGCTGCCGGACGCCTTTTTCATATCGGGTATACACATCGCGGTTGCAGCCGAGATAGTCGGCAACCTGGCGGATCGTCAGATCGCGGTCCGTGCGCAGATCCTCCAGTCTCTGATATTTCATGATTCATCACCTCTGAGAAAATGCTACTAAATGGTCGTATCGAAATGGCAGAATCCTACCATACGGCTATAGCGCCTTTGAAACAGTAGAATGCAATAAAAAAGAAAAGTCAGATTCCTTTTCAGAAAGAAAACGGTTTATACTTTTTTCACAATTTCTTCATAGAAAAACCGGGAAAAGGTGTTGACAAACAAAAGGCAGAGTGCTATCTTAAGAGCATAGATGTTAGCACTCCACTGAAACGAGTGCTAACAGGACTATACAACAGGAAGGAGCTTATCTTAGTGGATACAGAATTGGATGAAAGAAAAAGAAAAATATTAAAAGCGATCATCCAGACGTATCTGGAAACGGGCGAGCCGGTCGGCTCAAGAACGATTTCCAAATACACGGATTTGAATTTAAGCTCCGCCACAATCCGGAATGAAATGTCCGATCTGGAAGAGATGGGTTACATCTTACAGCCCCACACTTCCGCAGGACGCATTCCTTCCGATAAAGGCTACCGCCTCTATGTAGATGAGCTGATGCGGGAAAAAGAACAGGAAGTTGCAGACATCAAAAACATGGTCATTGAAAAAACAGACCGAATGGAAAAAGTTCTGCAGCAGGTTGTCAAAGTCCTCGCTTCATCTACCAACTATGCAACGTTGATTACAGGACCGGAATATCACAGAAATAAAGTGAAATTCATCCAGCTCTCAAAAGTCAATGAAGAGCAGCTCCTGGCCGTCATCGTCGTAGAAGGCAACCTGGTGAAAAACCAGATGATCGACCTAGACGAGACCATCAACGATGAACAGATATTAAAGCTGAACCTGCTTCTGAACACACAGCTCAATGGCCTGACCATTGAAGAAATCAATCTTGGCATGATCAAGAAGATGAAAGAGCAGGCAGGCATCCACTCCGGCATCATCAGCAAAGTGGTCGATACCGTAGCGGAAGCCATCGCAGTCAGCGAAGAAGATGTGCCGGTGTACACCAGCGGCGCAACCAACATTTTCAAGTACCCTGAGCTTTCCGACAGCAGCAAAGCCAGCCAGCTGATCTCCACATTCGAGGAACGGCAGAAACTGGTCGATATGATCAAAGGAGCTGCCGAGGAGCAGGACGGAGAGGAAAATACCGGTATTCAGGTATACATCGGAAATGAATCTTCGATGGAACCCTTACGGGACTGCAGCGTGGTCACCACCACATACGATATGGGAAACGGTATGCGCGGAACAATCGGTATCGTGGGACCAAAGCGGATGGATTACGAAAATGTGGTAGATAACCTGAAAACATTAAAAGTTCAACTGGACGCCGTCTTCAAAAAGCCGGACACAGGTGAGTAGAAAGGTGGAATGATCAGTGAGCGAAGAAAATAGAAAGAAAGAGGAAACCATGGAAGAACCTACACGCGAGATGGAAAAAGAAACCGGAGCAGAGACCGATCTGCCGGAAACCGAACCGGCTGCGGAGCAGGAAGAAGCAAAGAAAGCAGCAGAGGCAAAAGAAGCGGAAGCTGCAGAAGAAACTGCTGAGGATGGCAAAGAACGAAAGTTCTTCAAAAAGAAAAAAGATAAAAAAGATGAGAAAATCGAAGAGCTGACTGACCGTCTGACCCGTCAGATGGCAGAGTTCGATAACTTCCGCAAACGCACCGAAAAAGAAAAAGCAAATATGTATGCCATTGGAGCAAAAGACATCATCGAGAAGATTCTTCCGGTTGTTGACAGCTTCGAGCGCGGACTTGCAACGGTGGAAAACCCGGAGGAAGATCCGTTCGCAGACGGCATGAATAAAGTATACAAACAGTTTACCACAGCACTCGATGAACTCGGTGTAACCGTGATCGAGGCCGTTGGAAAGGAATTCGATCCGAACCTGCACAACGCGGTGATGCATGTGGAGGATGAGGAAGCCGGCGAGAACATCGTCGTAGAAGAGTTCCTGAAGGGCTACATGTACAAAGGCTCCGTAGTCCGTCACAGTATGGTCAAGGTGGCTAATTAAGCCTTGAAGATAAATAAATAGAAATTAAACCATTTTTTAGCATAATTCATTGAGGAGGAAACAACAATGGGCAAAATTATTGGTATTGACTTAGGAACAACAAACAGCTGTGTAGCCGTTATGGAAGGTGGAAAACCAACCGTTATCGCAAACGCAGAGGGTGAAAGAACAACTCCATCTATCGTAGCATTCACAAAAACAGGTGACCGTCTGGTCGGCGAGCCGGCAAAACGTCAGGCTGTAACAAACGCAGACAGAACCATCCGTTCTATCAAACGTGAGATGGGTACTGACTATAAAGTAGACATCGAAGGAAAGAAATACTCTCCGCAGGAGATCTCCGCTATGATTCTTCAGAAACTGAAAGGTGATGCAGAGAACTACCTTGGTGAGAAAGTAACAGAAGCAGTTATCACAGTTCCGGCTTACTTCAATGACGCACAGCGTCAGGCAACCAAAGATGCCGGTAAAATCGCAGGTCTTGATGTAAAACGTATCATCAACGAGCCTACCGCAGCAGCTCTGGCATACGGACTGGACAACGAAAATGAGCAGAAGATCATGGTATACGACCTTGGAGGCGGTACCTTCGATGTTTCCATCATCGAAATCGGTGACGGTGTTATCGAAGTTCTTTCCACAGCAGGAAACAACCGTCTGGGCGGCGATGACTTCGACCAGAAAGTAACAGATTATATTCTTGCTGAGTTCAAGAAACAGGAAGGCGTAGATCTTTCCAATGATAAAATGGCTCTGCAGAGAATCAGAGAAGCAGCAGAGAAAGCAAAGAAAGAGCTTTCCAGCGCAACTACAACCAACATCAACCTGCCGTTCATCACTGCAACCGCAGATGGCCCGAAACATCTCGATATGAACCTGACAAAGGCTAAATTCGATGAGCTGACCCACGACCTGGTAGAGAAAACCGCAGAGCCGGTACAGAGAGCACTTTCTGATGCAGGCCTTCAGGCATCCGAGCTTTCCAAAGTCCTTCTGGTAGGCGGATCTACCCGTATCCCGGCTGTACAGGATAAAGTAAGACAGCTGACCGGACACGAGCCGAGCAAGAGCCTGAACCCGGATGAGTGCGTAGCACTTGGTGCTTCCGTACAGGGCGGTAAACTTGCAGGAGATGCCGGCGCAGGCGACATCCTTCTTCTGGATGTAACTCCGCTGTCTCTGTCCATCGAGACGATGGGAGGTATTGCAACTCGTCTGATCGAGCGTAACACCACAATCCCGACCAAGAAGAGCCAGATCTTCTCCACCGCAGCTGATAACCAGACAGCAGTAGATATCAACGTAGTACAGGGTGAGCGTCAGTTCGCGAAAGACAACAAATCCCTCGGCCAGTTCCGTCTGGATGGAATTCCGCCAGCAAGAAGAGGCGTTCCGCAGATCGAGGTTACCTTTGATATCGATGCCAACGGTATCGTAAATGTATCTGCAAAAGACCTGGGAACAGGAAAAGAGCAGCACATCACCATCACCGCAGGCTCTAATATGTCCGACAGCGAGATCGACAAAGCAGTCAAAGAAGCTGCTGAGTTCGAAGCTCAGGATAAGAAACACAAAGAAGCAATCGACGCAAGAAACGATGCAGACTCTATGGTATTCCAGACCGAGAAAGCAATCGAGGAAGTCGGCGACAAGCTGGATGCAAACGATAAGACAGCAGTAGAAGCTGACCTGAACGCACTGAAAGACCTCATTGCAAAATGCAATCCGGAAGAGATGACAGATGCACAGGTAGCTGACCTGAAAGCAGCTCAGGAAAAACTGATGACAAGCGCTCAGAAACTGTTCGCAAAGCTGTATGAGCAGCAGGGCGGCGCAGCAGGCGCTGGTGCCGGAACAGCTGGTGCAGGCCCGGATATGGGAAATGCAGGAGCAGCAGGCGGCCATGACGACGATGTCGTAGACGCTGACTACAAAGAGGTTTAATTTTCAGCATGTCACACTCCGTGAAAATACCGACTGTGAGTTGAAACAATAAGTAAATAAACGCAAAAAGCCCTGTGAGGCGAATGTTTGCAGGGGACGGAAAATACATTCCGCCCCCTGTATTTATGCTGGTATTGCTTTCGGAAAAGTGCTATACTGGAGCGTGCGGAAAAACATTTCTGCAAAGATGAAATTTGTGGAACAGAAATGAAAAGGTGAACATAAATGGCAGAAAAAAGAGATTATTACGAGGTCCTCGGCGTAGACCGCGGAGCGGACGATGCAACATTAAAAAAAGCATACCGTAAACTGGCCAAGAAATACCATCCGGATATGAACCCGGGCGACAAAGAGGCCGAGGCAAAATTTAAAGAGGCGACAGAAGCCTATGGCGTGCTGAGTGATCCGGACAAACGGCGTCAGTACGATCAGTTTGGCCACGCTGCATTTGAAAACGGCGGTGGCGGCGCAGGAGCCGGCGGATTCGGCGGCTTCGACTTTGGCGGCGGAGATATGGGTGATATCTTCGGCGATATTTTCGGCGACCTGTTCGGTGGCGGCGGAAGCAGAAGAAGAGCAAACAATGGACCGATGAAGGGAGCAAACCTCCGCGCTGTTGTCCACATTACGTTTGAGGAAGCTGTTTTCGGATGCCAGAAAGAGCTCGAGATCAACCTGAAGGATACCTGTACAACGTGCCACGGAACCGGCGCAAAACCAGGAACTTCACCGGAAACATGCTCCAAATGTAACGGTACCGGTCAGATTACGTACACACAGCAGACCATGTTCGGTTCTGTGAGAAACGTGACAACGTGTCCGGATTGTAACGGAACCGGAAAGATCATTCGCGATAAATGTACCGCATGCCACGGCACGGGCTATACATCCAGCAGAAAACGCATTCAGGTCAACATTCCGGCCGGAATCGACGATGGACAGAGCATCCGGATCCGTGAAAAAGGTGAGCCGGGTGTAAACGGCGGACCGAGAGGAGATCTGCTTGTCGAGGTTCAGGTAACCCGTCATCCGATCTTCCAGAGACAGGATATGAACATTTTCTCCACTGCACCGATTACGTTTGCCCAGGCAGCACTCGGCGGCGATGTGAAGATCAGCACCGTTGACGGAGACGTTCTCTACACTGTAAAACCGGGAACCCAGACCGATACGAAGATCCGTCTGAAGGGAAAAGGTGTTCCGTCCCTTCGCAACAGCAATGTGCGCGGTGATCACTACGTAACACTCGTAGTCCAGACTCCGACGAAACTGAATGAGAAAGCAAAAGAAGCCCTCCGCGCCTTCGACGAAGCCTGTGGAAACCGCCCGGCAGCAGAAGCAAAAGCAGCCGATGGTGAGAATACCGCAGAACAGCCGAAGAAGAAAAAAGGGTTTATGGATAAGGTGAAAGAGGCCTTTGAGGACATCGATAAATAAAGAACGGCGGCAAGCCGGAAAAGAAAGAAGAATCTGTGGAAAAAGCAGGTTCTTCTTTCTTTTCTATGAAAGAACCATGAAAATTTGGTGAATTTATACACAGAATGGTCGGATTTTGATATAATGTGGAAAACTTAAGGGGAGAGAAAAGAAAGGAAACGGGGAAAATGAGATTTCGACCATGTATTGATATTCATAACGGAAAAGTAAAACAGATTGTCGGGGGATCGCTGAAAGATCAGGGAAATCAGGCGAGCGAGAATTTTGTCTCGGAGCAGGATGCGTCGTACTATGCGCAGCTGTACGAAGAGCAGGGCATTACGGGCGGCCATGTGATTCTGCTGAACAAGAAAGGTACCGAGTTTTACGAGGAGACGAAGCGCCAGGCATTGCTGGCACTCTCGACGTACCCGGGCGGCCTGCAGGTGGGAGGCGGCATTGATGCGGAGAATGCGTGCGAGTTTCTGACAGCGGGGGCAAGCCATGTGATTGTGACTTCGTATGTGTTCCGCGACGGCCATGTGTTCTATGAAAATCTGGACAAGCTGGTGACGACGGTAGGAAAGCAGCGGCTGACACTGGATTTAAGCTGCCGGAAGCGGGACGGAAAATACTATATCGTGACGGACCGCTGGCAGAAGTTCACGGACGAAGAAGTGACAGAGGAACTGCTGCATCACCTGTCAGAATACTGTGATGAGTTCCTGATCCATGCCGTGGATGTCGAGGGAAAGGCTTCCGGCATTGAGACGGAGCTGGTGGAACTGCTTGCGAAGATGAAAAATTTTCCGGTGACGTACGCCGGCGGCGTGGGAAGTTTTGAAGACCTGGAGCTGCTCAAAAAACTGGGAAACAACCACGTCGATGTGACAATTGGCAGCGCACTGGATCTGTTCGGCGGCAAAATGAAGTTTGAAGACGTACTGGCAGTATGCCGCCGGTAAGCGGAAACGGACGTTCACCCGCGCCATTCGCAAAACCGCGCTTTCAGCGCTCTCCGCTGCTGCGCAGCTCCTTTTGCTCATAACCAGGCGCTCCCTTTGTATCTTATTCTCGACAGATTTTCATGCGAGCATGAAATCTGTCAAAAATAAGATACAAGTGAACTGTAACAGAAAAAACTCTAAAATATTCATGAATTTTCTAAATACTATTGCAAATAGAGACAACTATTGCTATAATTAGAGTTACTTACAGGGGAAGTGAAAAACCTGTAAAATTTGAGAGCAAAGGGGTTGGGCATAATGAAAATTACCATCAGCGGAAAAAATATTGACGTGACAGAGGGATTAAAAGCCGCGGTCAATGAAAAACTTGGCAAACTGGAGAAATATTTTACGCCTGACACAAATGTCATTGTAACATTAAGTGTAGAGAAAGAAAGACAGAAAATTGAGGTTACCATTCCGGTAAAAGGAAACATCATCCGTTCCGAGCAGGTAAGCAACGATATGTACGTATCCATCGATCTGGTAGAGGAAGTCATCGAACGCCAGCTTCGCAAATACAAAAACAAAATTGCTGACAAACAGCAGGAAGCAGGAAACTTCCAGAAAGAATATCTGGAGCATGACTATTTGGAGGACGAAGACATCCAGATCATCCGTACGAAAAAATTCGGCATGAAACCAATGTATCCGGAAGATGCCTGCGTACAGATGGAACTTCTTGGACACACCTTCTTCGTATTCCGCAATGCAGAGACCGACGAAGTAAACGTCGTTTACAAGAGAAAGAACAACACCTACGGTCTGATCGAGCCGGAGTGCTGAAAAGTAAATAAAGAATGAACAGTCACCCTGTTTCCAGCTTAGAAAAGCTGTGAAACAGGGTGACTTTTTCGCGGAAAGGGCCGGAAAGTCCGGGAAAAGCCGTAAAAACAGCGGAAAACCGGGGAACGGCACCAAATGTTTACGAAAAATTCATTGTTATCTTGTGCCAGAAGTGGTAGAATAGTACCATATGTTAATATGGCAATTAATAGAGAAAGCAGGAGCAAACATTCTATGAAATTCACAGAAAAACTTTTTGGTACGCACAGTGAGCGCGAGTTGAAACGAATCTATCCAATCGTAGACAAAATCGAAGCTCTCCGCCCGACCATGCAGGCGCTGACCGATGAAGAGCTGCGTGCCAAGACAAAGGAATATAAAGACCGCTACAACGGAGGCGAATCCCTGGATTCCATTCTCCCGGAAGCATTCGCAACCGTCCGCGAGGCAGCAAAACGTTCCCTCGGTATGGAACACCACCGCGTACAGCTGATCGGTGGCATTATCCTCCATCAGGGCCGTATCGCCGAGATGAAAACCGGTGAAGGAAAAACCCTCGTTTCCACCCTTCCGGCTTACCTGAATGCACTGACCGGACGCGGTGTCCACATCGTTACCGTCAACGATTACCTGGCAAACCGAGATGCTGAGTGGATGGGCAAAGTCCACAGATTCCTCGGTTTGACCGTCGGTGTCGTTCTGAACGATATGAAGAACGATGAGCGCCGCCAGCAGTATGCATGCGACATCACCTACATCACCAACAACGAACTTGGTTTCGATTACCTGCGTGACAACATGGTGATCTACAAAGAGCAGCTCGTACAGAGAGAGCTTGCTTACTGTATCATCGACGAGGTCGACTCCGTCCTGATCGACGAGGCAAGAACACCTCTGATTATTTCCGGACAGAGCAGCAAATCCACCAAGCTGTACGAGACCGCAGATATTCTGGCACACCAGATGCAGCGCGGCGAGGCAAGCGGCGAGATGACCAAGATGACCGCGATCATGGGCGAGGAGATCGAGGAGACCGGAGACTTCATCGTCAACGAGAAGGACAAATTCGTTACCCTGACCGATGACGGTGTGAAGAAAGTCGAGAACTTCTTCCATATCGAGAACCTCTCCGATCCGGAGAACCTGGAGATTCAGCACAACGTGATCCTGGCGCTGCGTGCCAATTATCTGATGCACCGCGACAAGGACTACGTAGTCAAAGACGACGAGGTTCTGATCGTCGATGAGTTCACCGGCCGTATCATGCCGGGCCGCCGTTATTCCGATGGTCTGCATCAGGCAATCGAGGCAAAAGAGCACGTAAAAGTAAGAAGAGAGAGCAAGACTCTGGCAACCATCACGTTCCAGAACTTCTTTAACAAATACGAGAAAAAAGCCGGCATGACCGGTACTGCCCTCACCGAGGAGCAGGAGTTCCGTGACATCTACGGCATGGACGTTATCGAGATCCCGACCAACCGCCCGGTCATCCGTGTGGATATGGACGATGCCGTATACATGACGAAAAAAGAGAAATTCCACGCAGTCGTAGAGGAAGTCAAAGAGGCACATGCCGTGAACCAGCCGGTTCTGGTTGGTACCATCACCATTGAGACTTCTGAGCTGATCAGCAAAATGCTTCGCCGCGAGGGAATTCCGCATCAGGTCTTAAATGCGAAGTTCCATGAGCTCGAGGCAGAAATCGTAGCGCATGCCGGTGAGGCAGGAGCCGTTACCATCGCGACCAACATGGCCGGCCGTGGTACCGATATCAAGCTGGATGATGTGGCAAAAGCTGCCGGCGGCTTAAAGATCATCGGCACCGAGCGTCATGAGTCCCGCCGTATCGACAATCAGCTCCGCGGTCGTTCCGGCCGTCAGGGAGACCCGGGTGAGTCCCGTTTCTACATTTCCCTGGAAGACGATCTGATGAGACTCTTCGGTTCCGAAAAACTGATGGGCATTTTCAAATCCCTCGGCGTACCGGAAAATGAGCAGATCGAGCACAAGATGCTTTCTTCCGCCATCGAAAAAGCGCAGAAGAAGATCGAGGGCAACAACTACGGAATCCGTAAAAACCTGCTCGACTATGACCAGGTCAACAACGAGCAGCGTGAGATCATCTACAAAGAGAGACGCCGCGTTCTGGACGGCGAGAGCATGAGAGACACCATCTTCAAGATGATTGCCGACACCATCGACAATACTGTGGATCTCTGCATCGGCGAGAACACCGAGCAGTCCGAGTGGGATCTGACCGAGTTAAATGAGATGCTGCTCTCCATCATGCCGGTGAAGGCAGTGACAAAAGAGCGCGTAGAGAAGATTTCCAAAAACGAGCTGAAACAGCAGTTAAAAGAGGAAGCTGTTAAACTCTACGAGGAGAAAGAAGCAGAATTCCCGGAGGAGGAGCAGATTCGTGAGCTTGAGCGTGTCGTTCTTCTGAAGGTTATCGACCAGAAGTGGATGGATCATATCGATGATATGGATCAGCTCCGCGAGGGTATCGGCCTGCAGGCATACGGCCAGAGAGACCCGAAGGTTGAGTACAAGATGGCAGCTTACGACATGTTTAACGAAATGCTCGAGTCCATCCAGCAGGATACCGTCCGTCTCCTGTTCCATGTACGTGTTGAGCAGAAAGTAGAACGTGAGCAGGTAGCCAAAGTGACCGGAACCAACAAAGACGAGTCCGGCCCGAGAAAACCGGTACAGCGCGCAGAGCGTAAGATCTATCCAAACGATCCATGCCCGTGCGGAAGCGGCAAGAAGTACAAGCAGTGCTGCGGAAGAAAACCGGTTTGATAAAAGCAGAACAGCAGTGAGACGGATGAGCACGATCCGTTTGACAAAGCACGCAGCTTCCCTACCAGAAGCTGCGTGTCATACAAAATATAAAACAGAAAGCAGGTGAAGCTTGTGGTAGTTGAATTAGACCAGTTCAAAATGGAACTTGGCACATACGATAAACCATTAGTGGAAGTGAGGGATTCACTTTGACCTCGCTAACAAAGAGCAGAGGATCGAAGAATTAGAGCGTAAAATGGAGGAACCCAATTTCTGGGACAACCCAGAAGAAGCGCAGGAGCAGATGAAACAGCTGAGCAGCATGAAAGAGGACAGAGATACGTATCAGAAACTGGTATCCGCCAAAGAAGATATGGAAACTCTGATCGAGATGGGACAGGAGGAGGATGACGATTCCGTTGTTCCGGAAATCGCGGAAATGATGGAAGAGTTCAAGGCATCCTTCGATGCCATCCGCATCAAAACCCTGCTGTCCGGCGAATTTGACAAGGACAATGCGATCATCAAACTGAACGCAGGTGCAGGCGGAACCGAGGCGTGCGACTGGTGCGGCATGCTGTACCGTATGTACACCAGATGGGCAGAACGCAAAGGCTTTACGATCGAGGAACTCGACTTTCTGGACGGTGATGAGGCCGGTGTGAAGTCCGTGACATTCCAGGTCAACGGCGAAAACGCTTACGGTTATCTGAAATCCGAAAAAGGCGTTCACCGTCTCGTCCGTATTTCTCCGTTCAACGCGGCAGGAAAACGCCAGACATCGTTCGTATCGTGCGATGTTATGCCGGATATCGACAAAGAGATCGATGTTGAGGTTCGTGATGAGGATATCCGTATCGATACGTACCGTTCCAGCGGTGCCGGCGGACAGCACATCAACAAGACGTCATCGGCGATCCGAATCACGCATATGCCGACCGGCATCGTGGTTACGTGCCAGAATGAGCGTTCCCAGTTCCAGAACAAGGACAAGGCAATGCAGATGCTGAAAGCAAAATTGTATATGCTGAAACTCCAGGAGCAGGCAGATAAGCTGAGCGACATCCGCGGCGAAGTAACCGAGATCGGCTGGGGCAACCAGATCCGTTCTTACGTTATGCAGCCATACACCATGGTCAAAGACCACCGTACCAACGCAGAGACCGGAAACGTCGATGCAGTCATGGACGGCGGAATTGATCTGTTTATCAACGCATATCTGAAGTGGATTGCCCTCGGAACCGGAGCGAAAGAGGAAGAAGCATAATTCGGCTGTGGGCAGAGCACAGTGACAAGTAAAATAAGGAGCATTTTCACCAACAGAGGACGGAAATGCTCCTTTCTGTTTTGAAGCCAAAGGCAAACAGGAGGTAAAAGTATGGGTATTATCAGAGCAGCAGTCAATGCAGTACACGGCAGTCTCGCCGATCAGTGGCTGGAGACCGTGGAACCGTATGAGATGGGGGAACATACGGTATTTACAGAGGGAATTCTGGTAAGAAAAGGCCAGAATAAAAAGGGAAGCCAGACGATTTCAAACGGTTCTGTGATCCATGTCTATGACAATCAGTTCATGATGCTGGTGGACGGCGGAAAGATTATTGATTACACCGCAGAGCCGGGCTATTTTACCGTAGACCAGTCATCGTCTCCGTCGATGTTCAGCGGATCGCTTGACGCGGCAGTAAAAGATACGTTTGAGCGCCTGAAATTCGGCGGCCGGACCCCGCATGAGCAGAGAGTTTTCTATATTAATCTGCAGGAAATCAAGGGAATCAAATTCGGAACGAGAAATCCGGTCAACTATTTCGACCAGTTCTACAATGCCGAGCTGTTCCTTCGGGCACACGGTTCCTATTCCATCCGCATCGTCGATCCGCTCCGCTTCTACGCAGAGGCTGTGCCGAGAAACGCATCCCGCGTGGAGATCGAGGATATCAACGAGCAGTATATGAACGAATTTTTAGAGGGCCTGCAGTCCTCGATCAATCAGATGGCAGCCGACGGCATCCGCATTTCGTTCGCAGCATCCAAGAGCGCCGAGCTGTCCCGCTACATGGCAGATGCGATGGATGAGAGCTGGCGGGCAATGCGCGGCATGGAGATCCAGTCCGTGGCAATCGCAAGCCTTTCCTACGATGAAGCTTCCCAGAAACTGATCCAGATGCGCAACGAAGGTGCGATGATGTCTGATCCATCGATCCGTGAGGGCTATGTACAGGGAGCGATGGCACGCAGTATGGAGAAAGCAGCAGACAACCCAAACGGAGCCATGAACGGCTTTATGGGTGTTCAGATGGGCATGAATGCCTTCGGTTCCTCGTTTGCATCGGCGTCCGCTTCGAATCAGCAGCAGATGCAGCAGCAGGCGGCAGCCAAGGCACAGCAGGAAGCTGCAAAAGGCGTATGGAAATGCTCCTGCGGAACGGAGAACACCGGCAATTTCTGCTCAAACTGCGGAAGTGCAAAGCCGATGGTGTGGATCTGCGGCAAGTGTGGAACCGAGAACAGCGGTAAATTCTGTTCGAACTGCGGCAGCCCGAAACCGGAAGCGGCAGGAAAATGGGTCTGCGCATGCGGAACGGAGAATACCGGCAAGTTCTGCTCGAACTGCGGAAAACCAAGACAGTAAAAGAAAACAGATAACCATCCAATACAACAGCGGCTCCGGGGAAGGAGGGATAGAATATGGAGGTTATTACATACAAATGCCCGAACTGCGGAGGCGATCTGACCTTCGATCCGGCAAGCGGAAAGTATAAATGCGAGTACTGCCTGTCCTCGTTTACACAGGAAGAAGCCGAAAAGGCGAACCCGAAAGCAGCGGAAGCGCTGAACGGGGAGGACGATGCTGCCGGTGCACAGGAAGCATCCGATGCACAGAAGGAAAGCAGTACGGAGGAAACAAAAGGGGAAACAGAGCAGGGCGAAGCAGTTGTCTACACCTGCCCGAACTGCGGTGCCGAGATTGTGACCGATGCGACGACGGCAGCGACATACTGTTTCTACTGCCACAATCCGGTGGTGCTTTCCGGCCGGCTCTCGGGAGAATATATGCCGGATTTCGTGCTGCCGTTTAAGATCAGCAAGGAGCAGGCAATCGAGAAATTTTTGTCATTTGCGCGGAAGAAACGCTTTATTCCGAAGGACTTTTTCGAGAAAAACCAGGTACAGAAGATGACGGGTGTCTATTTCCCGTACTGGATTTACGGCGGAGACTTTGAGACGGATTACATGGCACGCGGCCGGAAGGTGAGAGTCTGGCAGACCGGTGATGTGGAGTACAAAGAGACCAGCATCTACGATGTCCGCCGGGAGGGCGAGGTCTGCGTGGACGGTCTGTCGCGCAATGCACTGAACAAGGCCGACCGCGATCTGATCGAATGCGTGCAGCCCTATCGTCTGGAGGATATGCAGCCGTTTTCTATGGGCTATCTTTCCGGATTTCAGGCGGAAAAACGTGATATCGAACAGGCGCAGATCGCACCGGAACTGAAAAAAGAACTGGAACAAATGGCGCGCGGCGCAATGCGGAACGAGGCGAACGAGTATCTCTCCCTCGAGCAGGAGAAAATGAAGCTTTCTCCAAAGCAGGAGGACTGGCGTTACGTACTGTTTCCGGTCTGGACACTGACGTATCCGGGAAAAGACGGAAAGGTTTATTACTACGCGATGAACGGCCAGACCGGCACGATCAACGGTGATTTTCCGTTTGAGCGGAAAAAAGCGCTGCTGACGTCGGTTGTGAGTGCACTTTTCGTACTGATCTTTATGCTGGTGGGAGGGTATTTCTCATGAGAAGAATGAAAAAAGCGAGACAATATCTGCTCGGCATTTTTGCAGCCCTTCTGCTGTGCGGGATTTTTTCTGTGAATACCGTAAAAGCGGACACCCAGTATGTCTACGACAACGCATCGCTTCTTTCGGATGAGGAGGAGCAGGATCTCGAGCGTTCCTGTGCGGAGTTCGAGAGCAATACGGACATTCATATGGTGATCCTGACCGAGTACAGCAGCGGCTCCGAGGACTGCCAGGCGATTGCGGATGATTTCTATGATAAAAAGTATCCGAAGGAGCCGAACGGCGTCTGCTTCCTCATCGACATGGGACAGCGCCAGATTGTGATTTCAACGTCGGGCATTATGCAGTATTATATGTCGGACGCGGAAATCGATGACATTCTGCAGGCAGCGCAGAGCTATGCAAAAGAGGGCGACTATGCGGGGACGTTTGCAAAAATGATTACGATAACGCAGGAGTGCTTCGACCGCGGTGTTTCCGAGGCGGACTACCTGATTACAGAAGACGGCTCGATTATTCATTACCGTAAAATCAACAGTACCGAGGCAATGATTGCTGTCTTTTTAGCTGCTGTGACAGGATTTTGTGTTTATTTTGGAATCTGGAAGAGTTACAGACGAAAGAAAAACCGCGGTGCAAAGGGCTATGCGGATCTGAAACGCGTAAAAATCAGAGACCGCAGGGATGCACTGATTGACCGCCATGTGTCGATGCACAAGATCCCGAGGGACGACGGAAACCACGGAGGAGGCGGTTCCGGCGGCGGAGGAGGCGGTGGCGGCGGAAGCCACGTTCACACATCCGCTAGCGGAAACAGCCACGGCGGCGGAAGTATCGGATTCTAAAAAGTCCTTGCGCATTGTGCCGGAATATGGTACGATCTTTCCTGTGAAAACAAATGTATTTCCTGGAAAGAACATAGAAACAGAGGATTGCCATGAGAGAAGAGAAAACAAAGTATTATGTAATCAAAGAAAAGGCGGTTCCGGAGGTCCTTTTGAAGGTCATCGAGGCCAAACGGTTGATGGATATGCAGGAGCTTACCGTGCAGCAGGCAACGGAAAAAGCGGGAATCAGCAGAAGCTCTTTCTACAAATACAAAGATGATATTCTTCCTTTTCATGACAATGCAAAAGGAAAAACGATTACGTTTATTCTGCAGATGGACGATGAGCCGGGACTGCTTTCCGATGTGCTGAAGATTATCGCCGAGTTTCACGGAAACATTCTGACCATTCATCAGACGATTCCGTTAAACGGCGTGGCGTCACTGACGATCAGTGTGGATATCGCGGAAGACCGGGGAGACGCCTCGGAAATGATCAACGAGATTGAGTCCAGACAGGGAGTTCATTATTTTAAAATCTTAGGACAGGAGTCCTGAAAAAGAAAAAGCAAGAGAGGGACAAAAGAGATGATTCAGATTGCAGTATTAGGATATGGCACCGTTGGTTCCGGCGTGGTAGAAGTCATCAACACGAACCATGACAGCATCAACAAGAGAGCAGAGAACGAGATTAATATCAAATACGTTCTGGATTTAAGAGATTTCCCGGGAGATCCAGTGGAAAAAGTGCTGGTACATGATTACGAAGTGATCGCAAACGATCCGGAGGTTGATATTGTTGTCGAGGTCATGGGCGGCGTTGAGCCGGCTTACACCTTCACAAAACGTGCGCTGGAGGCTGGAAAGAGCGTCTGCACATCCAACAAAGAGCTGGTGGCAAGACACGGTACCGAGCTTCTTGCAATTGCAAAAGAGCACGGCGCAAACTATCTGTTTGAGGCAAGCTGCGGCGGCGGTATCCCGATCATCCGTCCGTTAAACTCCTCCCTGACTGCAGATGAGATCGATGAAGTAACTGGTATCTTAAATGGTACCACGAACTATATCTTAAGCAAAATGGCAAGCGACGGTTCCGATTTCGCGGATGTATTAAAAGAGGCACAGCGCCTCGGCTACGCAGAGCGCAACCCGGAAGCAGATGTAGAAGGCTACGATGCGTGCCGTAAAATTGCGATTCTTTCTTCTCTTGCTTATGGAAAAGAAGTCAATTACGAAGAGGTTTACACCGAGGGAATCACAAAGATCACCGCAGAGGATATCAAATATGCGACCTCGATGGGAACCGCAATCAAACTGCTCGCAACAAGCCGCAAGGTGGGTGATCAGTATTACGCCATGGTAAGCCCGGTGATGATTGACGCGAAAAACCCGCTGTACAGCGTAAACGGTGTCTTCAACGCCATCTTCATCCACGGAAATGTACTGGGTGATGCCATGTTCTACGGAAGCGGAGCAGGAAAACTCCCGACCGCAAGTGCCGTTGTTGCCGATGTTGTAGACTGCGCAAAGAACAAAGGCAGAAACATCATGATGAGCTGGAGCGAGGAGAAACTGAACCTGCTGCAGATCGATGATGTGAAGAGCCGCTTCTTCGTCCGCGTATCCGGCCACGCCGCAGAGCGCCAGAGTGAGATCGAGGAGCTGTTCGGAAAAGTAGAAATCGTAGCAGTTCCAAGTCTGTCCGAGGAGTTCGCATTCATCACAGGCGAAATCACAGAGCAGGAGTACAGAGAAAAAGCAGAGAAACTCGACGGAATCCAGAGCAGAATCCGCGCGAGAATTTAAGATCTCGAAATAGACATAACTAAAAAGACGTTTCACAGCCGTAAAGCAAGGGGTGTGAAACGTCTTTTTAGTTATCTTAAGATTTATTTTTAAAGATCTGTGCCGGATCCAAAGGAATCCGTATCATATCCCACCGGTTCCGATGCCGGATACAGGATATCTTTCCGTTCCTGATAGAACGCAGCCATCGTGATCTGCATATACGGCATCACCCATAAGAAGCCGATGGCGCAGGAGCAGGATGCAAGGATCTCAAGTCCTAAAAAGCTGAGGAGCAGCAGAATGTAGCGGAAGAAATTCTTTTTCATCAGCACAAAGCTCTGACGGATCGCCTGGATCGGGCCGATGCCGGGAGCGTCGTTCATCACGAAGGTGGAAAGGGAAAACGGAACCAGCACCAGCGTGGAAACGAGAGAGCCGATCAGCTTATAAACGTAAACATTCATGAGCGAAGAAAGCTCGGCGTCAATGGAAAGTGCAGTTCCAAGCGTCAGTTCCGCACTCGGGGAGGAAAGATACTGGAAGCCCGGAATGCTGGAAATCAGGGCGATCACGGAGCTGATGCCGTTGATGATAAGGAACATCAGTACGTACTGGTCCGGGTGGTGATAGAAAGCGTAGAGCATATCACCGACGGAAATCGGTTCCCCGCGCAGCGTCGAGAGGCAGATTTTTAAGTAGCCTGCCTGGAAGAGGCTGAGGAGCAGGGAAAACAGGAACAGCGTCAGATTCAGGAAAATGATATCGTACAGCGTTGTGCCTGAAAAAATCAGCGTCGGGATGAGGGAGCAGGAGAAGGTGAGAAACAGGTTGATCGCGGTTGCGCCCACCAGCGTGCCGCATCGGCCTGCCATGGCCTCACGGGCCTGCTTTTTCAGTTCTGAAAATTTCTGTTTTTGTCCGTTCATGAAAAATCCTTTCTGGTACTTAGATGGTATTTCCGTCGGTGGTTGTTCCGTTATCCGGTGTCATCTGGTATTCCTGCATGTACTGATTGTAATACCGCTCGAGCAGGTTGGTGCTGCCGCCGCTGACCATGTTGAAAAGCAGGAAAGAAGCATACATGCAGATACCGACAATTATGCCGATGGTACAGCCCGCCAGACCGGCTTTTGCCGTGCCGCTCATGCGTCCTGCGCCGCGGCTTAAAAGGGCGAAGATCACGCCGAGCGAGCCGAAAAACAGGGAACCCATGTTGAGCATGAACAAAAAGGAGCAGATCGCCATGACCATCGAAGCGGCCGCAAGGGCCTGCGAACCCGTCCTGCGCGGCGGCTGTACGGGAGGCTGCTGCTGGTAATGCTGATACGGTCCGGGACGCTGGCCCTCAGGCACGCCGTACGGATGGGAGGACTGATAGGAATCTCCGGACTCATTGGTGTTTGGATCGTAATTTTCTGGTGTCATAAAATGTCCTTTCTTCTGCAAAAAAGCGCGGTTTCACACGCAGTCTGTCAAAAAAGCTATAGTAAAGATTTTATCATGTAAGGTTGACAAAAACAAGACCTATTGATAAGGTAATAGAGTGGCTGTTCCGCCAAGGGTCCCGCTTTTTATGCGGGAAAAACAGAGAAGGAACAGCGTGTTTTGGAAGAGACAACAGGAGGAATTTACCTATGGATATGAATCAGGTATTGGCAGCCGAGCTGAACGTCAAACCGTGGCAGGTAGAAGCTGCAGTGAAACTGATTGACGAGGGAAACACGATCCCTTTTATTTCACGATATCGAAAAGAAGCAACAGGTTCCTTAAACGATGAGATACTGCGAAATCTGTACGACCGTCTGATGTACCTGCGCAGTTTAAATGACCGCAAGGCCGTTGTCCTGGCGAGCATCGAGGAGCAGGGCAAGCTGACCGCAGAACTGAAAAAATCCATCGAAGAGGCCGCAACTCTCGTGGTTGTAGAGGATTTATACCGCCCGTACCGCCCGAAACGCCGGACGCGTGCGACGATCGCAAAAGAAAAAGGATTGGAGCCGCTGGCGAATATCATTCTTCTGCAGATGACAAAAGAGCCGCTCGAAAAAGAGGCAGAGGCTTTTGTTTCAGAAGAAAAGGAAGTCAAAACGGCAAAAGACGCCATTGCTGGTGCCTGCGACATCATCGCCGAGAGCATTTCCGATGAGGCCGATTACCGTATGGAGATCCGCCGCAGAACCGAGGCGAAGGGCCTGATCGTCTCGACAGCAAAGGATGAGAAAGCAGAGTCCGTTTACGAGAATTACTATGAGTTTTCCGAGCCGGTATCGAAAATTGCCGGACACCGTGTGCTGGCACTGAACCGCGGTGAGAAAGAAAAATTCCTGAACGTCAAAATTGAGGCGCCGACGGAAGAAATCCTGCGTTATCTCGAGAAAAAAATCATCACCAAAGAGAATCCGCAGACAAAGCCGGTTCTGCAGGCGACCATCGAGGATGCCTACAACCGTCTGATCGCTCCGGCCATCGAGCGTGAGGTCAGAAATCAGCTCACCGAAAAGGCAGAGGATGGTGCGATCAAGGTCTTTGGAAAGAACCTTGAGCAGCTTCTGATGCAGCCGCCGATTGCAGGCCAGGTTGTCCTTGGATGGGACCCGGCGTTTCGTACGGGATGCAAGCTGGCCGTTGTCGATGCGACTGGAAAAGTGCTCGATACCACCGTGGTTTATCCGACCGCGCCGACGAACGAGAAGAAGATTGCGGCAGCGAAAGCCACTGTAAAAGATCTGATCCACAAATACGGCGTCACCCTGATTTCTGTCGGAAACGGAACTGCAAGCCGTGAGTCCGAGCAGATCATCGTCGAGATCTTAAAAGAGATTCCGGAGAAGGTTGCGTATGTGATCACAAACGAGGCAGGAGCATCCGTTTACTCTGCAAGCAAGCTGGCAACCGAGGAATTCCCGAACTTTGATGTCGGACAGCGAAGCGCCGCTTCCATCGCACGCCGTGTGCAGGATCCGCTGGCAGAGCTTGTCAAAATCGATCCGAAATCGATCGGCGTCGGCCAGTATCAGCACGATATGAACCAGAAGAAGCTCGGCGAGGCGCTCGGCGGTGTCGTTGAGGACTGCGTGAATAAAGTCGGTGTGGATCTGAACACGGCATCTGCGTCGCTGCTGGAATACATTTCCGGTGTCAGCAAGGTGATAGCAAAAAACATCGTGGCATACCGCGAGGAGAACGGCCGTTTCGAGAGCAGAAAAGAGCTCCTGAAAGTGGCAAAACTCGGACCGAAGGCGTTTGAGCAGTGCGCGGGCTTTATGCGCATCACCGGCGGCAAAAATCCGCTGGACGGCACAAGCGTTCATCCGGAGAGCTATGAGGCAGTAGAGAAGCTGTTTGCAAAGTTAAATATGAAGACAGAGCAGATCAGCGAGGGACCGACGGCGTTCTTCATCAAAGATTACAAAAAGATGGCAGAGGAGATCGGTGTCGGCGAGATTACGCTGCGCGATATCATCAAAGAGCTGCAGAAGCCTGGCCGTGACCCGCGTGACGAGATGCCGCGCCCGATCCTGCGCACCGACGTGCTCGATATGAAGGACCTGAAGGTCGGCATGATCTTAAAGGGAACCGTGCGCAACGTCATTGACTTCGGTGCATTCGTCGATATCGGCGTGCATCAGGACGGACTCGTCCACATTTCCCAGATGACGAAACGCTTCATCAAGCATCCGCTGGAGGCTGTGAGCGTCGGCGATATCGTGGAAGTGAAGGTCATCAGCCTTGATCTGGCGAAGAAGCGGATCGGGCTGTCGATGCTGCTGGATAAATAAAGTGTGATACGTGGGCTGCCCGAAAGAAAACAGGGGCAGCCCGCGGTGTATCAAAGGGGGATTACCATGAATGAGGAAGAAGTGCTGGTCGGACGGATTCAGGATCTGGCAGAGCAGTGTTATCACAGGGATGTTCCGTCACACACGGAGTTTCTGACGCTGGCGGAGCAGGATTTGTTCTACCGCACGGTAAATAAAATCCCGGGCGTGCGTTACGTGCTGTCCGGCGGATACGAGGCGGCAGAGCGGAAAGCGGCGCTGTTTCTGCCATCCTATGCAGAGGACGGTGATGCGTCGATGCTTCCGATCGCAGTCGTGCGCATCAGCCCGCTGAATGAAAAATTTGCGGATGCGCTGTCACACCGTGATTTCTTAGGATCACTGATGAATCTCGGCGTGGAGCGGTATAAGCTGGGAGACATTCTGATCGATGGAAACCAGGCGTATCTGATCTGTATGGCGGATATGGCGGACTACATCTGTGCGGAGCTGAAAAAAGTGCGCCATACGAGCGTGTACTGTGAAGTCGAGGCGGGACTGCCGGAGGAGCTGACGGAGCCGAAAACCGAGCGGAAAGAAGGTTCCGTCGCTTCCGTGCGGCTCGATGCGGTGCTGTCGCTGGCGTTCAGCAGTTCGCGGAGCAAAATGGTGCCGCTGATCGAGGGCGGCCAGGTGTTTATCAACGGAAAGCTGGTGACATCGCCGAGTGCGTCATTAAAAGAGGACGATCTCGTGACCGTGCGCCATATGGGAAAATTCCGCTATGTGGGCGTGCAGAACCAGACGAAAAAGGGAAGGCTGTACGTGGCTGTTGAACGATTTGTCTCATAATAGATATTTTGAGGGATTTTACAGGAAAAGACCATTGACAGTGTTTGTAAAAAGACGGTATTATAGAGGGTATGTAGAAGGTCCGCAGGGCTGAGAATTTTTAGACGGAAGCGGACTGCGAAGATTACGTATCAGGAAGGCAGGAAGAAAAAATGGGAAAAATTATACTGACCGGCGACCGACCGACCGGCAAGCTGCATGTAGGACATTACGTTGGTTCACTGCGCCGCCGCGTGGAGCTGCAGAACTCCGGTGAATTCGATAAAATTTACATCATGATTGCAGACGCACAGGCGCTGACCGACAATGCGGACAACCCGGAGAAGGTGCGCCAGAACATTCTGGAGGTAGCACTGGATTACCTTTCCTGCGGACTTGATCCGGAAAAGAGCACCATCTTTATCCAGTCTCAGATTCCGGAACTGTGCGAGCTTTCTTTCTATTATATGAATCTCGTTACGGTTTCCAGACTGCAGAGAAACCCAACCGTAAAATCGGAGATCCAGATGAGAAACTTTGAGGCGAGCATCCCGGTTGGATTCTTCACCTACCCGATCAGCCAGGCAGCCGATATCACTGCATTCAAGGCAACGACCGTTCCGGTTGGAGAGGATCAGATGCCGATGATCGAGCAGACACAGGAGATCGTCCACAAATTCAATACGGTTTATGGCGAGGCACTTGTGCAGCCGAAGATTATGCTGCCGGAGAATGATTCCTGCAGACGTCTGCCAGGTATCGATGGAAAAGCGAAGATGAGTAAATCGCTTGGAAACTGCATTTACCTGTCCGAGGAGCCGGATGAGATCAAGAAAAAAGTCATGAGCATGTACACCGACCCGGATCACATCAAGATCACCGACCCGGGCAAGATCGAGGGAAATACCGTATTTACCTATCTCGATGCATTCTGCCAGCCGGAGCACTTCGAGCGCTATCTGCCGGATTATGCAAATCTCGACGAGTTGAAAGCACATTACCAGAGAGGCGGCCTTGGCGATGTCAAAGTGAAGAAGTTCCTGAACAATGTACTGCAGGAGACCTTAGAGCCGATCCGCAACCGCAGAAAAGAACTGGAAAAAGACATTCCGGCGATCTACGAGATGCTGAAAAAAGGCAGCGAAGAGGCAGAAAAAGTTGCCGCTCAGACACTGGCGGATGTCAAAGCAGCCATGAAAATCAACTATTTTGATGATCTGGACCTGATCCGTTCCCAGGCAGAGCGTTACGGCAAATAATTACCAATAGAAGATAAATGGAAAAAGCGGACGTTACGGTTCCGCTTTTTCTGTTGCAGGGCGGACGAAAGTTCGGAGTCCTGCGGTCGGAGAGGATAGCATATGGTCATACATGGATTTCAAAAGCTGACGCTGCTGGATTACCCGGGCAAGGTGGCGTGCACATTGTTTTCGGGCGGATGTAATTTCCGCTGCCCGTTCTGCCAGAACGGAAATCTCGTGCAGCATCCCGAATGGGAGCCGGTGATTCCGGAGGAGGAGATTTTTGCAGTGCTCGAAAAGCGGCGCGGCGTGCTGGACGGCGTCTGCGTGACGGGCGGTGAGCCGACGCTGGATCCGGATCTGGAGCGGTTCGTGACGAAAATTAAGGAACTGGGATATCTTGTGAAGCTCGATACGAATGGATACCGGCCGGAGATTTTGAAAAAGCTGGTGGAAGAGAAGAAAATCGACTACGTCGCCATGGACATCAAAAACGCGCCGTCCCGGTACGGCGAGACGGCGGGCGTGAAAAAGATCGATGTGATGCGGATCAATGAGTCGGTCGAGTTTTTAAAGAGCGGCGTGGTGGACTATGAGTTCCGGACAACGCTCTGCAAAGAGCTGCATGGAAGGGAAGAGATCGAAGCGATCGGAAAGTGGCTTTCCGGGGCAAAACGGTACTTCCTGCAGAATTACCGGGAATCGGATTATGTGATTGATCCGAGGTTCTCGGGGTATGCGAGGGAGCAGCTCGAGCGGTTCTGCGAGATCCTGCGCGGAAAGATTGAGACGGTGGAGATCCGCGGCGTGGATTAAAAAACGCTTTAAAGCGTGCGGTACCAGTAGCCGAAGCGGGCATCGGGCGCGAGCTCGGAGGGGCGCATCGCCTGCTTGAAGTGGAAAAAGCCGAAGAGGCTTGCCATGAACTGCTCATTCGGCGTGTAGACGCCGGGGACGCCGAAATACCAGAGTTCCTGCTGGTCGCGGTTCCGGGCGAGGAGCAGATGGCGATAGGACGAGGAGCCATGGAGGACGAAGCGGTTCGCATCCACCGAAAGACCGGCGGCGCGGAGCTGTGGAAGATCGTCGAGTGAGAGGCGCAGGCAGTCGGTCAGATCATCATCTGGGAACGGGTGGAACTCCGGGAACTGGTCCTGAAGCTGGAGATAGAGAGCAGCGCGGGACGGCGGCACGGCTGCCGCGGCGGGAAAATCGGCGGAAGTCATATGTAGCGGCTGGGCGGCAGAATCCGGGATGGGCTGCGGCGGTTCCGGGTTGGCAGAGGGATAGCTTTCTGCGGTTTTCACAGATTCCGCGGATGCGGGATGGAGTGTGTTGGCGGATGATTGCGTGATCCTGTCTGCAGGAACGGTGTTTACCGTGTCAGTTGATGTGGATTCTGTGGAGACGGTGGATTCCGGGTTGGAATTTTGTGGATAAAGTTCGGAATTGCTGCTGAATTCTGTGGAAAGTTCATCGAACTGTGCTTTGGAAGCGTCTGATGATGGCAGGGACTGCGCAGGTACGGCGGGATCCAGAGGTTCGGGTGTTTCGGCAGTTTTCTCTTCGGTCGGTCTGGCACCATTGTCTGCGGATGTTTTGGGCTCCTGCGGGAGCGTGGGAGCGAAAAACTCCGGCTGAATCGGAAGATCGTCCCACTGGGTGGCGATGACGCCGGTCTGGCGGCAGAGCAGGATCAGACCGCCAAGCTCGTCGAGCGTGATATCCGTCTGCCCAATGGAATTGGAGTGCGTGAAGAGCTTTCCGCTTGTGGAGGAGCGACCCGCGAGGAGATTCCCGAGCGGAATGCCGTACATCCGCCCTGACCGACGGATAAAACCGTAGACTGTGACCGAGGTCTCCGGCGGAAGCGACGGCGATTTGATCTGGAAGTCCATGCGGCAGAAACCGTTCTGCGACTCCACGCGGACAAAGCCGCAGCATCCGCCTTTGCGGTTGTTCGGGTATTCGTATAGATAGGCAATGAAACGCCGGTAATCAGACATAAAAACCTCCTGCATAGAAGTAAAAAGAGTAGAAAAAGATACTGCGCTACAGTTCACGATATGCGGGAAGGACAGAAAATATACGCAGAGAAGAAAGGAAGTGCACAATGGAAGAAGAAACAAAGCTGGAAACGCCGGAGGAAAAAGCGCACCGGAAAGAACGGGAACGCTTCATGCGCCAGGCGATTACGCAGGCGAAGAAAGCGGAAAAGCTGATGGAAGTGCCGATCGGCTGTGTGATTGTGTACGAGGGAAAGGTGATTGCGCGGGGCTATAACCGCAGAAATACGGATAAAAACACGCTGTCCCACGCGGAACTGAATGCGATCCGGAAAGCAAGCAAAAAGCTCGGCGACTGGCGGCTGGAGGGCTGTACGTTGTATGTCACCCTGGAACCGTGCCAGATGTGCGCCGGTGCGATCGTACAGGCGAGAGTCAGCGAAGTCGTCATCGGCAGCATGAACCCGAAGGCGGGCTGCGCGGGATCGATCTTAAATATGCTGGAAATGCACGAGTTTAACCATCAGGTGAAGGTCGAGCGCGGCGTGCTGAAAGAAGAGTGCTCGGAGATGCTGAGTGCGTTTTTCCGGAGACTGCGGGTGGTGAAAAAGAAGAAAAAAGAAGAGAGGAAGAGGGCGGAAGAAAGGAAAGAATAAAAGAAGAGGCAGCATCGGGATGGGATGCTGCCTGAGGAAGATTATTTGTTTGAGTAAGTTGCACTTTCGAATTTGAGTTGTTGGAGCACCGCTCGCCGCATACACCCCTTCTGCCATACCTGCATCCACAGTAATTACGGGCTTTTCGTATGTATGTTTCATTACATTTACCTCCATTTCCTAACTAATTTCATCATAAATAACACGCCCCCAAAAGGTCAAGATCTCTCCCCGCATTTCCCGAAAAATTTCTGCAAAAAAATACAATCCCCGCATTTCCAGCAGAAACCATCGAAAAAATCATTGACGAATCCCGAAAAAAGCACTATAATATATAATGTATTTGACAAAATACGGAGAAGTACCCAAGAGGCTGAAGGGTCTGGCTTCGAACACCAGTAGGTCGGAAACGGCGCAAGGGTTCAAATCCCTTCTTCTCCGCTATGCAAAAAAGAGACAGCAAAAAGATTGAAAAATCGAAAAAGCTGTCTCTTTTTCTGTGAGAAATTATGAAATAGATGCAAAACAAAAGAAACAAAGACAGAAAAAGCATCGCCAGTTCACGAAAAGGGACCGATGCACAACAAAGCAAAATAAAAAGGAGAGACAATACATGGCGCAGTTACCACAGGAATTTCTGACCCGCATGCAGGACATGCTGGGCGATGAATTTGATGCATTTTTAACTTCCTACGACGCACCCCGCACAGCCGGGCTGCGTGTGAATACAAAAAAATGCCGGACCGAAGATTTCCCGCCGCTTGTTCCGGGAACGTGGAAGAAAATTCCGTGGATTCCAAACGGCTATTTCGTGCCGGACGGCATGCGCATGGGCCAGTCTCCACTGTATGCGGCAGGCGTCTTCTATCTGCAGGAGCCAAGCGCCATGACCCCGGCGTCCCGCCTCCCGATCGAACCGGGTGAGCGTGTGCTCGATCTCTGCGCAGCGCCGGGCGGCAAAGCGACGGAGCTGAATGCGCGCCTGAAAGGAACCGGCCTTCTTGTTGCCAATGACATCAGCAATGCCCGTGCAAAAGCACTGCTGCGTAATCTCGAACTGTTCGGAAGCGAAAACGTGCTTGTCACCAATGAGACACCGGCAGGCCTTGCAGACGTATTCCCGGGCTTCTTCGATAAAATCCTTGTGGATGCACCGTGCTCCGGCGAGGGCATGTTCCGGAAAGACGAGGCAGTCATCGGCACCTGGACCCCGGAGCGGCCGGATTTCTTTGCGGAGCTGCAGCGCGAGATCACCTCGAATGCCGTCAAAATGCTGCGTCCGGGCGGCCTCATGATGTATTCGACGTGTACCTTCGCCCCGCAGGAGGACGAGGGAACCGTTTCTTTCCTTCTGGAAAACTTCCCGGAAATGGAACTGATCGAGATGGAAGGCTACGAAGGTTTTTCAAAAGGCAATCCAGTCTGGGGAAACGGCGATCCGGAGATCGAAAAGACCGTGCGCATCTGGCCGCATAAAATGAACGGCGAGGGCCATTACCTTGCCCTGTTCCGCAAAAAAGGCGAAGCCATTCCTTATGAGACAGAAGAAAAACCGATCGAAAAGAAAAACAAAAAACAGAAAAACCGGAAAAAAGACCGCGGAACGGAAGCACCGGGTCCGTCGAAAGCAGAAAAACAGATCCTTTCCGATTTCCTGTCCCGGATGACAGCACCGATCCCGGTGGAGGAACTGGAAGTCCGTGCCGGAAAAGTATACCATTCCCCGTCCCTGCCGGATGGCGTGCGGAATCTTCATTTCCTGCGGAACGGTCTGTATCTCGGTGAACTGAAAAAAGACCGTTTCGAGCCGTCACAGCCGTTTGCCGTGACACTCTCCGCGGACAAGTTCAAAGATTACATGAATTTAAAGGCAGATGACGAGCGTACCGAAAAATATCTCCACGGTGAGACAATTTCCGTAGAGCCGGGAGAGACCGCATCGCCGTCGGGCTGGAAGCTGGTCTGCGTCGATGGATTCGGCCTTGGATGGGGCAAACTGGTCAATGGAACCTTGAAAAATAAGTACCCTGTTGGATGGAGAAAGTAGAAAAATCATGCCAGTTTTTGCAGGAAAAACGTCGAAATATTACAAAGTTATTAACAGAAATTAAAAAAGACTTTCATTTCAGACATACTTGTGTTATAATGGCAAAGTACGGCGGGAAAAAAGACCCATTTTCCGCAGTAACTTGGAGTGACAATCAGCAACAGAACGTAATAAGTATGAGGTGTACGACATGAAAAAAAAGAAATTATTCAGCCTGGTTTTGGCCACAGTGCTTACGGCAGCAACCGTTCTGCCATGCTATGGTGCCAGTACAAAGGAGAAAATTTCAAATGCTCAGGCAGAACAGGCTGCCGCACAGTCTCAGCTTGACAGCATACAGAGCAGGATTGACGAACTCAATTCCAAAAAGGGACAATCAGAAGAATATCTTTCCGAACTGAACCAGCAGCTGGACGATCTGCAGAACCGTCTGCAGGAGCTTCAGGATCAGTATGATGCGAAGCAGAACGAACTGGTACAGATTCAGGCAGATCTGGAAGATGCAAAAGCAAAAGAAGAAGAGCAGTACGAGGCGATGAAGCTCCGTATCCAGTATATGTATGAAAATTCTTCCGGAAACGGATACATGGCAATGCTCTTTTCTTCCAAAAGCATTTCAGAGCTGATCAGCCGGGCAGAATACATACAGAAAATTTCCGATTTCGACCGCGATCTTATGCAGGAGTATGAAGACACGGTAGACCAGGTAAAAGAAAAAGAAACACAGGTGCAGGAAGAGCAGGCAGCGATCGTAGAATTGCAGCAGCAGAGCAGCGATCAGCAGGAAGCCATCCAGGAGCTGTACGCAGCAGCTTATCAGGAACTCCGTACCTACTCCGCAGAGCTGGACGATGCAAAATCCAGCGAGAGTGCACTGGTAGATGAAATCAACAGCAAAGCAGATGCAATCAACGACCTGATCCGTCAGGCGAAAGAAGAGGAGATTGCAGCGCAGAAGAAAGCAGAAGAGGAAGCAGCCGCAGCAGCCGCAGCACAGCAGGCTGCCGCAGAAGCTGAGGCAGAGGCCGCCAGAAAACAGGCAGCCGAGGCCGCAAGAGTCGCAGCCGCAGAAGCAGCAAATGCCGCAGCGAAAGCAGATACCGATACAAGCAGCAGCTCCGGAAGCAGTTCTTCGGACAGCAGCGCATCCTCCACGACAACGGAGAGTCCATCCGCGTCAGATACTTCCAGCAGCTCCTCCAGCGGAACATACCTTGGAAGATTTAAACTGACAGGCTATTGCTCCTGTTCCATCTGTACCGGACAGTGGTCCGGCGGATCCACCGCGAGCGGAACCACACCGACCGCAGGAAGAACGATCGCCATGGGCGGTGTACCATTCGGAACGAAACTGATGATCAACGGCCAGGTTTACACGGTAGAAGACCGCGGAACCGCTTACGGCCACGTAGACATCTTCTGCAGCAGCCATTCCGAGGCGCTGAGCTTCGGCGTGCAGTATGCAGATGTATATCAGCTGAGCTGAGAAACAAAGATAAGAGATATGCCGGAACAGAACTTCCGGCATATCTCTTTTTTTGACTTTCTCAGAAACTGTCATTCTAAAAGAACACCAAAAAGGCCGCAAACCCGTGTGAAATGTACCTTTTGAAGCAATAATAAAAAAAATTAAAAAAATTTCAAAAAAGGTGTTGACATTCCTATAGACATCATATATAATAGCTATTGTTGACGGACGAGAGTTCAGAAAACAAATAAAATCGAAGCGTGGCTCAGTTTGGTAGAGCGCTGCGTTCGGGACGCAGAGGTCGTGGGTTCGAATCCCGTCGCTTCGACTGGAATGAAAATGCCGAAAGCCTTGACAATCAAGAGCTTCGGCATTTTTTCGTATGTCAGAAAGAGAACAGGAAACAGTACACGAGGAGGAAATTTTTGTGAAAGCATTATTTTTTGATATTGATGGAACGTTACTGAGTGAGATTACAAAAGAAATTCCGCAGAGCGCGCTCGATGCATTGAAAAAGACAGCGGAAAAAGGAAATCTTACGTTTATTAATACCGGCCGCACCTGGTCGGAGCTGCCCGAGGAGCTGAAAAAGCTTCCGTTTTCCGGATTTCTGTGCGGCTGCGGGACCTATCTGCGCCGGGACGGCGAAATCCTGATGCATCAGACGATTCCGAAAAAGCGCTGTGAGGAAATCCCGGTTATTTTAAAGGAGTGCAGGATCGGCATGATTCTGGAGGGAACGGATAATGTTTATTTTTCGTCGGAGGTATCCCGTTTTCGGGAGGTCGAGCAGACCCGTGCCTATTTCGCTGCTGTCGGAATCGGACTCGCGGAGACAGCGGAGACAAAAGGAATCATTTACGATAAATTTTGTATCGTAACCGATACACAGTCTGATATAGAACGTATGTACCGTGAATTTGAGCAGGAGTTTGGTATCATGGATCGCCGCGGCGGTGTATACGAAATCGTTCCGCACGGCTGCAGCAAAGGAACAGCTGTGGACTATGCGCTGAAACAGTTTCAGCTGGAGAAAGAAGATGCATACGTATTTGGCGACAGCAGCAACGACCTTACCATGTTCCGGTGCGGCGCACACACCATTGCGCTTGGAAAACATGATGAGATTCTGGATCCGTACACAGAGTACGTAACCGATACCGTCGAGCGGGACGGCGTGGCAAAGGCGATGGAGCATTACGGATTGATCTGACAGAAAAAAAGAAAAAAAGAAAGCGAAGGGGCGCATTTGAAAAGAAATTTTCAGGTGCGCCCCTTTGGTTGCAATTTTCTGAAAAAGGAAACAAGAAAAGCAGCGTCTGAAAAGGTATGTGCATTGCAAAGTAAAAAATTTCATGGTAATATAAAAATGAGTTTTTATGTATATTTGTAATGATACCAGGAGGTGAGCGTTCAGAAGTTCCATGGAAACAGAAAAAAATCAGATAAATAAAAAAAGCCTCAGATACCGTTTTACAGCAGGAACGATCGGAGTAAGTGTCTGGCAGCAGGAATGAATGCTCACTTGGCAAAGCCTATAAAAATTGAAAACATAAAGAGAATTTTGTGTGAATATTGTGTGTAGTGGCTGCAACTTCTCAAATCCGTATACCTGTTTTTCGCGTTTTGTAGGATATTATAACGTAAATGTAAAACTGGCAGGGACAGGTTCTCTGTATACAGATAAAAGCAGGATAATGAAGCATAAAACAGAGAGAGGATTTTTATAAAATGGAAAAGTATGAAGACAAAATATATTCTTTAGGTGAGGCTGTAACGGGACAGACACAGGCTATGTCACAGGCCGTACAGAAAACACTGGAAAATAATGGCGGGGTAGGTATAATGACAGGATCTTATGACCAAAACCTGTCTATTTTGTCTGTGAATAATCTGCTGTTGCATAGTACAGGATATACATTCGATACTTTCATGGAACAGACAAAAGGCTCATTGAGAAACTTCTTTTATGACGAGGAAGATAGACTGGAGCGAGACCGTTTTTTGCAGCTTCACGGAACAGGGGAAGCACAGATCCTTACAGCAGACGGTACAGTGAAAAATGTACGGCTTTGTAAAGAGGATGCGACAGATGAGGCGGGCAGACAGATCTGGGTTATGTCCGTACAGGTCAACTGGGATCATGTAAATTTGACACTGCTCAATGAGGCTATCTGTTCCGGCTTCTGGTATTTTGACTGTGACGAAAACAGTGAGATTGTGAATGCAAACTGGAGTCATGAATTCCGAAAAATGCTTGGCTATCATGACACTCTGGACTTTCCGAATAAACTGGAATCCTGGTCAGATCTTCTGCATCCACAGGATAAAGAAAGAGTAATGGTGCAGCTTCAGGCGGCAATTAAGGATAAGACGAACCAGATAAAATACCAGGTAGAGTATCGTATGAGAATGAAGGATAATCAATACCAGTGGTTTCGGGCATCGGCAGAAGTAATACGCCGTCTGGATGGTTCTGCCAGCAGGATTGCCGGGATTTTTATTAATATTGATGCGGAAAAAAAAGAGGCCATGCAGGCACAAAAATCTGCTGCTTTCCACAGGGCTTTTACGAAAGCAGATTTGTGTGAGTATTATGTAAATCTGGAAACGAATACTTTTGATACCTTTAAGGTTGAACCGTCCCTGATGACAGTCTTTGAACAGAGTCATACATGGGATGAACTGATCCGTCATTTTGTGGATTCCTATGTTGTGGAGACAGATAAGAAGGCGGTATCCTCTTTTTACGACCGTGGTTATATTGCAGAAAGGCTGAAGGGTCTGGAAACCGAATTGGCTTTAGAGTGCCGTATCACTCTGAATGGAGAAAAACGATGGGTCCGCAATGTGGTCATACGTGGCGAAATAGAGGATTCAGAATATGCCATGATCTTTCTGCGTGATATCACAGAGACAAAGGTAGAGAGCGCACGGCATCTGCAGATGGCAGCGGATAATGCTTCCATGGAGCAGATAATTCAGAGTATTGTGCGTCTGGTTGACCGCTTTGTTGTCTGTGATCTGGAAAATGACAGATATGAATTCTACAATCTGAATGGACAGATGATATATAAACCTCTGGGATTTTATCATGATTTTCAGATGCAGGTTCTTGAAAAATATAAGACACTGGAACCATTGGAAGCTATAGATATCCTGACAGCCCCGGATAATATTCGGAAAAAACTGAAAAGTGAAAATGATATTTATAAGTTTGAGTATTGCAGCCTGGATGAAAAGACTTATAAAATCGCTTCTTATATTCCTTTGGAATGGAAGAATGGAAAGCTGGAAAAGGTATTGCTGGCATCCATGGATGTGACACAGGAGAAGAAAGCAGAGATTGAATCCCGTCAGGCACTGAAAGAGGCTTACCGGTCTGCAGAAAATGCAAACCGTGCGAAAACAGAATTCCTTTCCAATATGTCCCACGATATCCGGACACCGATGAATGCCATTGTCGGCCTGACAGCAATTGCAGGAGCAAATATTGAGAGCCAGGACAGAGTCATTGAATGTCTCAGCAAAATTACAAAATCAAGCCGTCATCTGCTGGGGCTGATTAATGAAGTGCTGGATATGGCACGTATTGAAAGTGGAAAAATGACGCTGGCACAGGAGGATTTCAATCTGCCAGATCTGGTGGATAATCTTATAACACTCACAAAACCGGTGATTGATGAACATAAACACAATTTAGATATACACATTAATCACATTGAACATGAGAGTGTCTGTGGTGACAGCCTGAGAATCCAGCAGGTATTTGTGAATCTGATGAGTAATGCGATCAAGTATACACCGGATGGTGGGAATATTACTTTTTCCATAGAGGAAAAGCCAAATGGATTTTCGGAACTTGGATGCTATGAATTTACGATTGAGGATAATGGGATCGGTATGTCACCGGAATTCCAGAAAATCATGTTTGATCCTTTCAGCCGCGCAGATGACCATCGGACAACCAGAGTCCAGGGAACAGGTCTGGGAATGGCAATCAGCAGAAATATTGTGAACCTGATGAATGGTAATATTAAAGTGGAAAGCACCTTACATAAGGGAACTAAAATTACAGTAACAATTTATCTGGAACTTCAGGAAAAAGAAAAAGAACAGGACAGAAATCTGATGAATCTACCTGTTCTGGTTGTGGATGATGATAAGACATGCTGTGAAAGTACAGTTGCCACATTGAAGGAGATTGGGATTACAGGCGAATGGGTTCTCTCCGGCAGAGAAGCCGTTGAGCGCTGTTATGCACATCATGAGCTAAAAAATGATTACTTTGCTGTTATTTTAGATTGGAAAATGCCGGATATGGACGGAATTGAAACAGCCAGACAGATCCGGAAACGGATAGGGAAAGAGATTACCATTATTGTACTGACATCTTATGAATTCAGCGAGATCGAAGAAGAAGCAAAGGCTGCAGGCGTAGATGCTTTTATTGCAAAACCGCTGTTCCGTTCCCGTTTGACGGCTGCATTGCGGCAGTTTACTTCTGGCAGAAAAGAAAAAACAGCAAGAAATTATCTGGATGAGCTGTCTGAAGTAGATTACACAGGAAAAAGAATTCTGCTGGTCGAGGATAATGAGTTAAACAGAGAAATTGCTGTTGAAATTCTGCAGATGACAGGGGCGGAAGTGGAAACGGCAGAAAATGGAAAAATTGCAGTTGAAAAAGTAGAAGCTTCTCCGAAAGGCTTGTATGACCTTATTTTTATGGATATCCAAATGCCTGTCATGAATGGTTATGAGGCAACCGCAGCAATCAGGAGCCTTCCGGGTGAACAGGGAAAACTACCGATTGTTGCCATGACAGCAAATGCTTTTGCAGAAGATGTACAGCTGGCAAAAAATACAGGCATGAATGGACATATCGCGAAACCGCTGGATATGAATAAGCTGAATGATGTTCTGGAAAACTGGCTGTAATTGTTTCCCAATTATTGAATTAATGATTTTATCAGGAAAGAATGAGGAAAATACGAGGATGAAAAAGGCAAAACAATGTCTGATAGCATTACTGTCAGGTGTGCTTTTAGCAATTACTGTTTTGTCTGGCTGTGGACAATCTCAAAAAGCAGTATTTAAAAATGACGATCACCTTACCGTGTATCTGTGGGAAAATCATTTAATGAAAAATATTGTACCCTATATCCATGAGCAGTTTCCAGATCAGGATATTGAGTTTATTACCGGTAACAACGATACCGATTTATATAGCTATTTTGAGGAACATGGTGAACTGCCGGATATCATAACCGTACGTCGATTTTCTGGAAAAGATGCACAGGATCTGGAGCCATATCTAATGGATTTTGCTTCTTATGATGTGGTTTCCAGGTATTACTCTTATGCATTGCAATATTACAAAAATTCAAAAGATGAGATCCAGTGGCTTCCTATCTGCGGTATACCGCAGACGATTATTGCCAACAAGACATTGTTTGAACAGTATGGAATCAAGATACCGAAAAACTATAAGGAATATGCACAGGCATGCCAGCAATTTTATGATAATGGTATAAAACCGTATTCCCTGGATCTTGCAGAAGACTGGTCTGCTCATGAGGTGATTCAGACAGGTGCAATTGGGGAATTCATGAGTCTGGATGGAATTGAATGGAGAAGCTCAGCTGAAAGTGCATCAGGGGATATCGCGTTTGATGATGCATTATGGAAACGTATTTTTTCAGAAACCAATACATTTTTAAAGGACTCACATTTTACAAGTGATGATATCAGCGTCGATGTTAATACTGCAACGCAGATGTTCCTTGAGGGAAAAGCAGCAATGTTTCATGGTTATCCGGCACTTATGCAGGAATTTCAGGAACAGATGGATGCAGAATTAACTCGTATACCGTTTTTTTCACAGATTTCGGATGAAGCTTTTATAAATATGACCCCTTCTCTGAATATTGCATTTAACAAAGAACTGGAAAAAGATCAGGAAAAACTGGACCTGGCATTCGATGTCCTGGAGTGTATGATTTCAAAAGAAGGACAAACATTGATCGCAGATGGAAAGGGTGTAATTTCATTAAATGTAGATGTTCCAAACATGATGGAAGATGTACCTGGACTGGAAGATGAAATTAATAATAATTCTGTTTATATCCGATATTCTGCTCAAAAATCATTTGATGCCAGTCTTGAGGCTGTTCACGGATTATTGTCAGGGGAAATGGATGAAACACAGGCTTATGATGCTTTTCGCAGCACAATGAACAGTAAGGATTCAAAAGAAGAAACCACAGTTAATTTTGAAAATGAATATTCCATTTCGCTAAATGATAAAAACGGTCGTGATGCGGCATCTTCTATTTTAACTACGATTAGAGAAGAAAATGATGCTCAGCTGGCTTTGGCACCATATTATTATTTTACTTCCTCCATTTACAAAGGGGAGTGTACCGGCAGCCGGGTTGGTCTGATGACAGCAAAGAGTTTAGATACACCATTATACCTGGCAAAAATCAATGGCAAAGAGATTTATGAACTTGCGGAGAAATATCTTGCTGATTCTGATGAGAAATTCCATATAACCAATAAATATGAATTACCAATTGCATCCGGTATGAAATTAATCGTCAGGCAGGAGGAAAACGGATTCTCATTAAAGGACATAGAAGTAAATAAGAAAAAAATCGACAAAGAAAAGGAGTACTCTATTCTTCTTACAGACACCACAATGTCTGTTTTGAAAAAAATAAATCCGGGATGTGAGATCGAGCAGATTAAGGACACAACATTATCAAGTGCATGGACTGCAGCAATGGAAAACGGACAGCAGCCGTCAGCACCGGAAGATTATATAGAGGTTGAAAAATAAAAGTGGGAACAGAACAGGCGAAAACAAAAAGAAAAAAGGTGATAGTACCATTGTTCTTTTTAATTCTTATCTTTTTAAACTTAATTTTTGTAAAGTTCCTTTTGAACAGGATGAACAGCTATATCGCAGAAAACGGGAAAAGCAGTATGGGAGCTGTTGTTGAACAGATACAGCAGACCTATGATCTGCAGGTGAATGGATACTACAGCCAGCTGCATTTGCTTGAGGATTCTCTTATTCAAGAGAAAGTGAGATCTATTGAACTGGATAGAAACAAGAAGTTCTTTGAGACATGGCAGAAAGAATCTGAAAGTACACTTATATTTCTCCAGGAAAATGGAAAGGCAATAACCACTGATGGAACAAAACTTCGGGTTGACATGCCAAGTAAATGTTTGTTGGATTTGAGGAACGGATATAATATTGGAAAATTGGTTTCTCTTGATTACAACCAGAAGAAAAAAGATGGTTATCTGGTTGCAATTCCATGTCAGGAATATACGATTAATGGGGAAACTTATACGGCAATTGGAACCTTGTATGATCATTCAAAATTAGATTCCATGTTAAGTGTGAAAAGCTATAACGGGAATGCGTATCTGTTTATGCTGGATAACGACGGAAATATTACTTATACAAATCAGATAGAAGATAAATTTTTTAGGAACTATTTTTTGTTAAAGCATTTAAAAGGAGATCAGGCTATCACTGAGGAAGAGGCTGATTCTCTTCAAAAAAAGCTGGATGGCAGAGAACAGGGGGTAGAACTTCTGGGAAGTGACAAACCTTACTATCTGGGATACTGTCCGATAGAAAATAATAACACCATGCTGATCTGTATTGTAGAAAAGAGTGTTGTAGATAATGTACTGAGAGATTATCAGAAAACAATAGTGTTTGAAACAATACTCATGGCAGGTTTTATACTTTTGCTTTTTGCCGGATTATTCTACAGTATTTCCAGACGCAGTCTTGCTGAGCAAAAAGCTGAATACGAAAAAAGAAATAATGAGATTCAGACGCTGGCAATGAAGGAAATGGAGGAGTCCAATAAAAAACTGAAAAAAGCAAAGGACATTACAACGGAAGCCTTGCAGACCGCTGAAAATGCAAATAAGGCGAAAACAGATTTCCTGTCCAATATGTCACATGATATTCGTACACCAATGAATGCAATTATCGGCATGACATCATTGATCAGACATGATGCCGGTAATAAAGCGAAAGTAATAGAGTATGCAGATAAAATAGACATTTCATCACAGCATCTGTTAGGAATCATTAATGATGTTCTGGATATGAGCAAAATTGAGGCAGGAAAAACAGTTTTTAAGTATACCGATTTTTCCATCTTGGATTTTATTACAGAACTCAATACCATATTCCATTCACAGATAGACGAAAAAAATCAGACTCTTACAATCATAAAAGAAAACATCCGGCACGAGTGGGTGAACGGAGACCAGGTTCATCTGATGCAGATTTTCAGCAACTTGGTTTCTAATGCAGTGAAGTACACGCAGGAAGGTGGAAAAATTCAGTTTCTGGTAGAAGAATGTGAGACAAAGTCATCTGTCTACGCAAAGTACCGTTTCTTAGTCAGCGATAATGGCATGGGAATGTCGGCAGATTTCAAAGATACAATTTTTGATGCTTTTACTCGTGCTGAAAGTTCTATGACGAATAAGATACAGGGAACTGGTCTTGGAATGGCTATTACCAAAAATCTGGTTGAAGCAATGGGAGGCACCATTGATGTGAAGAGTGAACTGGGCCAGGGAAGCTGTTTTGAGGTTCTTATAGATCTGAGAATAGCAGAAGATAGATTTGTTTCTTCAGCAGAACAGGCAGAAAAGGATGAACCGGCTGGCAATGTCCTGAAAGGAATGAGGTTTCTGTGTGCAGAGGACAATGAGCTGAATGCAGAAATCCTGATGGAATTGTTAAAGATTGAGGGTGCAGAGTGTACAATCTGTGAAAATGGTAAAAGGGTCTTAGAGGCATTTGAGCAGTCTGCTCCGGGGGATTATGACATGATCCTGATGGATGTGCAGATGCCGGTTATGAATGGTTATGAGGCAACAAAAGCAATCCGAAGAAGCTCCCATGAACTGGCAAAGACAATTCCAATCATTGCTATGACCGCCAATGCGTTTTCTGAGGATATTCAGCATTCTCTGGCAGCCGGTATGAATGCCCATGTTTCAAAACCGGTTGAGATGAAGGTACTGGAAAAGACGATCAGAAGCATAAAATCCGGCGGGGGGCACCGAAATGCAGCTCATTGAACAGTGACAAATGGATATGGAAAAGAGCTGATGAAAGAATCTGGCATTGCCAGAACTTTCAATCAGCTCTTTTTTATCATCAGTTCCCTCTTGACATTTTTTCATTTCCTGCTATACTTATCAAAGATAATTACTAAAGATAACTAAATTTCAAGAAGAAAGGACCATTTTCCATGACACAGGAAAAATTAAAGCAGTTCCTGGATGCGTGTTTTGATGCAAAGCGTCTGATCGAGAAGCTCCCGGACCTGCCGGACGGTATGAAGCCGCGGCAGGTGCATGTGCTGGATGCGGTGAATGAGATTCAGAAAAAGCAGGGCTTCTGCCGCGTCAGCGACATCAGCAGCTATATGAACACAACGCTGCCGAGCATCACCAAGCTGGTGCAGGAACTGGAGGAGAGAAATCTTCTCGTGAAACAGGCGGATGAAAAAGATAAGCGCGTGATCAACCTGACACTGACCGAAGAGGGAAAAGAGTTTGTGGAACTCCGTGTGACGCACTTTCACGGGGAATGGGCATCCCGCCTGCCAGATCTGGACGACGCGGTGGTGGACGAATTTGTGCATGCAATCACGCGGATGCAGGAAACGATGCCGGGAATAAAAGGAGTGAAAAACAATGGCAAAAGAAAATAAGAAAGAAATATCGTTTGTAGAGGGACCGATTTTCCAGTCCCTGATCCGTTTTGCGCTGCCGGTGCTCGGCGCGCTGATTCTGCAGGCTGCTTACGGTGCGGTCGACCTTCTCGTGGTCGGCTGGTTCGGCGATGCGTCGAGTATTTCCGCTGTCGGAACCGGAAGCAACTTCATGCAGATGGTAACATTTATCATCACCAGCCTTGCGATGGGTTCGACCGTTATGATCGGCCAGCACATCGGCGAGGGCAAGCCGGATAAGGCCGGCAAAACCGTGGGAACCTCGATTGTTCTGTTCGCCATCATCGGTGTCGCCATGACGGTGATTCTGGAGCTGTTCGCAGGCCCGATCGCCAATATTTTACAGGTCCCGGCGGAGTCTTTTGACAAAACCGTCCTCTACCTGCGGATCTGTTCCGGCGGTATTCTGATCATCATCGCGTACAACGTCATCAGCAGCGTGCTTCGCGGAATTGGTAATGCAAATCTGCCGCTTTTATTCGTCGGCATCGCCTGCGCAGCCAATATTGCCGGAGATCTGTTCTTCGTCGGTGTGCTGAAACTGGACGTTGCGGGAGCAGCGCTTGCGACGGTTCTGGCGCAGCTGATTTCTGTCATCGCCTCCATGGGTGTGTTGAAAAAAGGCAATCTGCCGATTGAATTCAAAAAAGAAGACTGCCGCATCGACCATGACGAGCTGAAGAAAGTCCTGAACGTCGGTGTGCCGATCGCGCTGCAGGAGACGACCGTACAGATTTCCTTCCTTGTGATCAACTCGATCATCAACGGCATGGGTCTGATGCCGTCCGCCGGATACGGTGTGGCGCAGAAGCTGACCTCATTCATCATGCTGATCCCGTCCTCCGTGATGCAGTCTGTGTCAGCATTCGTGGCACAGAACACCGGAGCCGGAAAGAAAGACCGCGCGTGGAAGGGCTTCCTCACCGCAATCGCAACGGGCTGCTCTCTTGGAGTTGTGATTTTCTGCATCGGTTTCTTCGGTGGAAGTGTCATCTCCAGAATCTTCACGAGCGATCCGGCCGTTATCGAGCAGAGCGCCGCTTACCTGTGCGGTTTCGCACCGGAATGTATTCTGACCTGTGTGCTGTTCAGCAGCATCGGATACTTCAACGGCCGCGGCATCAGCATCCCGGTTATGATCCAGGGAATCACCTCCGCCTGCCTGATCCGTATTCCGCTGGCGCTGTTCTTCTCGCACCTGCCGAATACGAACCTGACCTTCGTCGGCATGTCCACCCCGATCACAACCGTATACGGCATCTGCTTTTTCATGATCTGCTTTGCACGGTTAAAGAAAAAAGGGCAGATGTAATTGAATCAAACATAACAGAACTGCCTGGGAAACGGCACGGAGCGATCCGCCGTCTCCCAGGCAGTTTTTGGTATTGTTTGTCCGGAACTTTTTTGATACAATACAGACAGAAAGAGTGGAACCCTGTTCAGAAGGGACAGAACAGACGGAAAGGGGAAGAGGAGTGGATAACAGAGAAATCATCAATGAGACACTGGTCCATCTGTTTCACGAGATACAAAAACTGGAAGAAGAGGCGATCATCACCGAGGATTTCAAGGATCTGACGAACAACGATATGCACATCATAGAAGCCGTCGGCCTGGAGGGCGGCAATATGTCATCAATCGCGGCAAAGCTCGACATCACGGTCGGATCGCTGACAACGTCGATGAACAGTCTGGTGAAAAAAGGCTACACCGAGCGGGAGCGCAGCGAGAAGGACCGCCGGATCGTCTACATCCACCTGACCGGAAAGGGACGGCAGGCATTCCATCATCACGCAAAATTCCACGAGCAGATGACGGATGCCGTGATGGCGGAACTCGGAGAAGAGGAAGTGCAGGTGCTCGGGAAAACGCTGAAAGCGCTGACGGACTTCTTTCGGTCATATAAAAAATAGAAACAAAAAGGCTTTTGCAGCCGGGACAGAATCAGAAAAATCTGTCCGGTATGCAAAAGCCTTTTTCGCATGGAAACGCATAGAAAAATGCTATTTTTCTACGCCGTTCTTCTCACAGATATCCGCGAGCACACACCGTTCACAGTGCGGTGTCGTCCTCGCAGTACAGACCTCGCGTCCGTGCTCCACAAACCGGTGGCAGAGCGAGCTTCCTTCTTCCGGCGGCACAATTTTCCAGAGTGCCATCTCCACCTTCTTCGGATCCTTGCAGTCATGCACGAGCCCGATGCGGTTGCACAGCCGGATGCAGTGCGTATCCGTCACAATCGCAGGCTTTTTGAATACATCGCCCATAATCAGGTTCGCACTTTTCCGTCCCACGCCCGGGAGCTTCAAAAGTGCGTTAAAGTCATCCGGCACCTGGCTGTGGTACTCGTCGCGCAGCATGCGCATGCAGGCGTTGATGTCGCGTGCCTTGCTCTTTCCAAGACCGCACGGCCGCACAATTTCCTCGATTTCCTCCGGTGTCGCGTTTGCCAGCGCATCGATATCAGGATACTTTGCGTAGAGATCCTCCACCACAACATTGACCCGCGCATCGGTGCACTGTGCGGCCAGGCGGACACTGACGAGCAGCTTCCACGCCTGGTCATAGTCAAGCGTACAGTCGGCGTCAGGATATTCTTGTTTCAAACGTTCAATGACGGCAAGCGCCAGTTTTTCTTTTGTCATCGTGTTAAACTCCCATTCTCAAAGATATAAAAACAGCGAAAGCTATCAGGATCCTTTCTCGCGTGCTGCCTTCCGAAGCTGCAGCGGCGTCGTGTGAAACCGCTCGCGGAAGAGGCGGTGAAACAGCTTATCGTTTGTAAAGCCATGCTTTTCCGCGAGCGTGCCGACCGGCAGATCCGTGGCGATCAGGTCGCGGTAGATGCGGGAAAGACGGTAGGAATTCAAGTATTCCAGATACGTCGTTTCCATGTTCTGGCGGAAGAACCGGCAGAAATATTCCGGCTGCAGCGAGACAACATCGGCAGCCTCCTTCAGCGTAATCGGCCGCTGGTAATTTTCCTGCGTGTACGTCAGAATCGTATCGAGCCGTGTCTGCGTCCGGGAGCTCATCGGGTGGTGCGCAAGCGGGCTCTTCTCAGAAAATTTCGTGTAGAGCAGATCGAGAAACGTAAAAAGCTCCCGCTGGAACGTCAGCAGATAGCCGTCGGGCATTTCCTCATGAAGCTGCATCATCGAAAGCAGAAGACGCCGGAACTGGCTGATATTTTTCTGCACTTCCGGATTCGTACTGTCGTAGTCAATCGAGAACCAGAGCTGTGACGGATCAGGCAGATAGTTCGCAAGGAACGCATCCGGAATCTGCATCAGAATCGAGCGGTTTCCCGTGGACGGACAGTGCGCCGTGTGGATACGCCCGGAATTGATCAGCAGAAATTGACCCGGAAGGACGGTCTTTGTGCGGTCCGAGAGCGTGACAATGGAGGAACCCTCCAGAATATAAATAATTTCCAGCGCGTCGTGCCAGTGCGGCGGCGAAAAACTGCCGAAATCGTCGGTTACACGAAATTCGATGCTGCGGTTCGGCTGCAGCGTGATGTGTTCCTGGCGTGTCTGGCGCGGCAGATGATCTTTGCGTGGCATAAAAAACTCCTTTTTTGTTCAACTTAGTGTATCACTATCTTATCACGAAACCCCCGAATTGGGTATAGCAATTTTTGCATGAAGTTGTTATAATAAATGAACACAAAGCCACGTCACATACGGCTTCGTGCAAACTCAATCTAAAGAAAAGTGAAGGAAGAAAACGTATGTATCAAGTATGGAGTAACTTTTTAAATCCCGGCCAGATCGCCATGCTGGGAATCGTGGTCACCTTTCTGTTGACCTTTCTGGCGTTAAAACATCCATTTTCCTTTCTGCCGAGCGATCACGGCAGAGAATTTGCCGTAAACGGCGGCCTCTCCCGCGGAAAACTGCGAGGCGTCGGCCTTGTGATCGTCATCTGTTTCCTGATCGGAAGCGTATTGTTCCTGCCTCTTGGCGCCGAGTATGTGATCTACGCGATCCTGCTCGTCTGCATCATGCTGAGCGGCTACCTCGATGATGCATCCGAAACCCCGTGGAGCGATTACAAAAAAGGCGCGATTGACCTCGTCATCTCCATTGTGACCGTCATCACCTTTGTGAATTACAATTCCACCACGATCTACTTCGGAAGCATGTCCCTTACCATTCCGAAAGTGGTCTACATAATCCTCGGCATCATCCTGATCTGGATTTCGATCAACGTTACAAACTGTTCCGACGGTGTCGACGGACTCTGCGCGAGCCTTTCCTGCGTGGTTATCTTCGCGTTCAGTATGATTTTCCACGATGTCCTTGGAAGCTTCACCGTAGCCAATTACCTGTTCGTGGCAGCGCTTCTCGCGTACCTGTATTTCAACACCTCGCCGAGCAGCATGCTGATGGGAGACGCCGGTTCGAGAGCACTTGGCTTCTACATCGCCATCCTTGCCATGCAGTCCCGCCATCCGTTCTTATATCTGCTGATGGCAGGCGTGATGATCGTCGACGGAGGAATCGGCCTTGTCAAAGTATTTTTACTCCGTTTCCTGAAAATCGCGATCCTCAAAAATACAAGAACACCGCTGCATGACCATGTCCGCCTGAAATACAAATGGTCCGACAGTCAGGTTGTGATCCGCTTTGTGATCCTGCAGATCCTGCTGGCAGTTGTTGCCTATCTGATTGTGGCATAAAGAAAAAACAAAAGAAGAAAGATGGGAGTGTGTCCCGGCAAAAGTAACTGGAAATGCAACAGGATACTTTTGCGGGACACACTCCCGTTTTGCATATTGGAACCAGAAAAAGGTTCAAACCGGAAAAAAGATAATATCGCCGTATTTTTTCACAGAATCCTCCCTGTTTTCGACAGGAAAAGTGTGGTAGGATAAAATTACCAAAAAACGTCAGCCTGAAACAGGAATTCTGTAAAAAATGATGAAAAGAGAGCGCTTTTCATCCTCTGTTTCGGGCGCATCAAATCAGGAGGTAATGAAAAGATGAAATTCACAGAAGGTTACTGGCTTCCGAGTGAAAAAGCAAATGCATCCCATGCAATGCAGGCTTATGAAGTAGAGCAGATCCCAGGCGGTATGCGTATCCTGGCTACCACCCGCCCGATCGAGCACAGAGGTATGACCCTGAACCTGCCGACCATCACCGTTGAGTTCGTGGCACACACACCGGATACCATCTCCATGGAAGCATGGCACTATGAAGCCTACGACAACAAAGTTCCGTCCTTCGACAAAACAGAGAGCGTATACGAGGACGTAACCGTTACCATCAACGACGATGAGGCAGTTCTCGACACCGGAAGCGTACTGGTACGCGTACAGAGAAAAGGAATCTTCGCTTACACCTTCGAGGCAGACGGAAAAGTCCTGACCGGAAGCGGATTCCGCAACCTTTCCTATATCAGATGGGATCGCAAGCAGAGCACCATGCTGCCGGCACCGAACTACATGACCGAAAAATATCAGCCATACATGGTAAGTGAGCTGTCCCTTGGCGTAGGTGAGTGCGTATACGGCCTTGGCGAGAGATTCACCCCATTCGTGAAAAACGGACAGGTTGTCGATACCTGGAATGAAGACGGCGGTACTGCATCCGAGATCGGATACAAATGCGTACCATTCTATATGACAAACAACGGCTACGGTATTCTCGTTGACAGTACCGACAACGTTTCTTTCGAAGTAGCAAGTGAAAAAGTAGAGTATGTCGGCTTCTCCGTACCGGGCGAAAGAATCAAATACTATCTGTTCCACGGACCGTCACCGAAGAAGATCATGAACGAGTACACCGCGCTGACCGGACGCCCGGCACTTCCTCCGGCGTGGTCCTTTGGTCTGTGGCTGTCCACATCCTTTACCACAAACTACGACGAAGAGACTACCACATCCTTCATCGAGGGAATGGAAAAGAGAAATATTCCGCTGAGCGTTTTCCACTTCGACTGCTTCTGGATGCACGAATTCCACTGGTGCGATTTTGAGTGGGACAAGAAATGCTTCCCGGATATTCGCGCAACCTTAAAGAAATATCACGACAAAGGTCTTCACATCTGTGCATGGATCAACCCGTATATTGCACAGGGAACCGCATTCTTCAAAGAAGGCGCTGCAAACGGCTATCTGCTGCAGAGAGCAGACGGAAAAGGCGTATGGCAGACCGACAACTGGCAGGCAGGTATGGGCCTTGTGGACTTTACCAACCTGGATGCGGTTAAATGGTATACCGATAAACTGAGAACTGTTCTGGACTGCGGCGTAGACTGCTTTAAGACCGACTTCGGCGAGAGAATCCCGGTTGACGTTGTTTACCACGACGGAAGCGATCCGCAGGCAATGCACAACTACTATACATACCTGTACAACCAGGCAGTATTCAGCCTGTTAAAAGAAGTAAAAGGTGAGAACGAGGCAGTTCTGTTTGCAAGAAGTGCAACAGCAGGAAGCCAGAAATTCCCGGTACACTGGGGCGGCGACTGCTCTGCAAACTATCCGTCCATGGCAGAAACGCTGCGCGGCGGCCTTTCCTTCGCCATGAGCGGCTTCTCCTTCTGGAGCCATGATATCTCCGGATTCGAGAGCACCGCAACACCGGATCTGTACAAGAGATGGTGCGCATTTGGACTGATGTCTACCCACAGCCGTCTGCACGGATCCACAAGCTACCGTGTGCCGTGGCTGTTCGACGAAGAGTCCTGCGACGTAGTAAAATTCTTCACCAACCTGAAATGCTCGCTGATGCCGTACATTTTCCAGAAATCTGTAGAGGCACACGAGGAAGGAACCCCGGTAATGCGCCCGATGGTATTCGAGTTCATGAACGACCCGGCCGTTCCGTATCTGGATCAGCAGTACATGTTAGGTGATGCCCTTATGGTTGCACCGGTATTCCGCGAGGATAAAGTTGCACAGTACTACCTGCCGGAAGGCGCCTGGACTGAGCTTCTGACCGGCGAGACAAAAGAGGGCGGAAGATGGTATCAGGGAACCTACGACTACTTCTCCATGCCGCTGTATGTAAGAGAGAACAGCATCGTAGTAAGAGGAAACTGCGACACCAAACCGGATTACGACTACGCTGACCACGCAACTGTTTGCGTATATCAGTTAAAAGACGCAGCCGAGACAAAAGTTCCGGATATCCACGGAAACAATGTATTCACCGTAAAAGCAGTCAAAGACGGCGACACAGTGAAAGTATCCGTAGAAGGCGCACATACCGAACTGAAAGTAGAAGTCTTCGTCGGAAATGAGAAGAAAGAAGCTGTTCTGGCAGCAGATGCAAGCGAAGTTGTTGTTGCATAAGCATCGGAATGTAAGAATATAGGGAGGGAGAGGCACGGAAAAGCAAATTTTTCTGTGACCTCTCCTTTCAACAAATAATAGCAAGGATTCTCCCACCTCTATAGGTGGTGAGATGAATTGCAAATAAGAAAGTTAACGGCAGTGGCGGGCGGAGAGAAATCGGTATCCCCCACTGACATGAGGCAAACCACAGTCAGCATTCTGCTGGCATGTCAGACTCTGTGAAATTACCGACTGTGGATTGAAACAAAAAGGAGGAAAAAACAATGCGTTTTCAGACAGAAAATGGTGTGTTAATTGCACAGGCAAACGGAGAAACACTGCGGATTGAGCCGTGGGGAAAAGATTCCTTACGTGTCCGCGCAACCATGCTTCCGGGATTTTTCGGAAAGGACTGGGCACTGACCGAAGTGCCGGAAAAAACAGAGGCAAAAGCAGAGCAGTTTGAAGTCGATCATCTGGAAATCGACGGATCCATGGGAAAAAGAACCAGCGCATCGATCACCAATGGAAAAATCCGTGCTGTGGTCAACTTTGCAGGAGTTATCACCTTCTACAAAGAAGATCAGGAAATTTTAAGAGAATATCATCGGTGCTACGACGGAACGATCAGCAAAGAGAGCCGCTGCTTAAAAACGGTCAACCGTGAGTGGAAAGGTGTGATCGGCGGAAGCGAATACAGCCTGAACCTGAAATTTGAGAGCAACGACGAAGAGAAGATTTTCGGAATGGGTCAGTATCAGCAGAAATACATGGATCTGAAGGGATGTACCCTGGAGCTGGCGCAGCGTAACTCCCAGATCAGTGTACCGTTTGCCGTATCCAGCTTAGGATATGGCATGCTGTGGAACAATCCGGCCGTCGGACAGGTAACCTTCGGAAAGAATTATACCGAATGGACCGCATGCTCGACGAAAGATATGGACTACTGGCTGACTGCAGCTGATACACCGAAAGAGATCCTGGAAAATTACACCGCAGTGACCGGCCGCGCGCCGAAATTCCCGGAGGACCGTATGGGCCTGTGGCAGTGCAAGCTGCGCTACCGTACGCAGGACGAAGTGCTTGAAGTGGCACGCCGCTACCAGAAGGAAGGCATCAAAATCGATCAGATTGTCATTGACTTCTTCCACTGGACCGTGCAGGGTGACTGGAAATTCGATGAAAAATACTGGCCGGATCCAAAAGCCATGGTGGACGAACTGCATTCCATGGGAATCAAAGTTATCGTTTCCGTATGGCCAAGCGTAGACCGGAAGAGCGAGAATTTCTGGCCGATGCTGGACCGCGGCCTGCTGATTAAAACAGAGCGCGGCGCCCTGCAGACGTATGATTTCCAGGGAGACTGTGTGGAAATCGATGTGTTCAACCCGGAGACCAGAAAATACGTCTGGGAAGTCTGCAAGAAAAACTATTATGATTTGGGAATTGATGCCTTCTGGCTGGACAACTCAGAACCGGATTTCGGCGTTTACGATTTCGACCATTACCGCTATATCGACGGACCGGCTCTTTCCTGCAGCAACATCTATCCGCAGCTGTACAGCCGTGTCTTCTATGACGGCATGAAAGCAGAAGGAGAAGAAAATATTGTAAACCTGCTTCGCTGCGCCTGGGCCGGAAGTCAGAAATACGGAAATGTTGTATGGTCCGGCGATGTGCCGAGTACCTTTGAAGCCTTCTATGATCAGCTCCAGGCCGGCCTTAATATGGGTCTTGCCGGCATTCCGTGGTGGACAACCGATATCGGCGGCTTTATGACAGATGATGTCAATGACCCGGATTTCCAGCAGCTTCTGATCCGATGGTATGAGTTTGCCGTTTACTCTGCTGTTCTCCGTATGCACGGCGACCGCGGACCGCACAACATTCCACCGCTCGATGACCGTGACTTTGGCGGCGGCTATCTGTATACCGGCCAGTCCAATGAATTGTGGAGCTATGGAGAAGAAAATTACCGGATCATGAAGAAATATTACGACATCCGCATCAGCATGCACGATTACATCAAACAGCTGTATGACGAAGCATCCGAAAACGGTTCTCCGCTGATCCGTACCATGTTCTACGAGTTCCCGGATGACAAAAAATGCTGGGAGCTGCAGGATCAGTATATGTTCGGAAGCGAATACCTGGTAGCGCCGATTTTCCATCTGAACGAGTTTGAGCGTGAAGTATATCTTCCGGAAGGACGCTGGGAAGACACCAGAGACGGAAAAGTGTACGAAGGCGGACAGACTATCCGTGCCGCTGCACCGATCGATTCGATTCCGGTATTTAAGAAAATGGCATAAGATCGTGTAAAAAGGTCAAAAAAGAAAACAGTACAGAAGACACACACAGCGTGGGGACTTTTCTGTACTGTTTTCTTTTCGACTCTAACTGCGCATCAGATATCCATATTTGCGCATCTGTCGGCGTATGATCTGCTCAACACGCTGGCGGATTTCCAGAGGATAGTAATCGGCCAGAGAAGCCAGTTCCGTGCAGACATCTTTTGTAGTAAAGGAAAAGTGAAGCTGGATACCGTATAATTCCTCCGCAGCATCCAGCTGTGTATCAAAATCAGAGCTGAAAGGTTTGGCTTCGATGCGTTCCATACAAACATCCATCGGCAGATCCAGAGGGTAGTCATTGCTGGTGTCTGCAAACAGGCATAAACCCTGATCGAACAGAGGACTTAGAGAATATTGCGCTGTTTCTGTATCATATAGAACAGCGATGTTGTTGGTGTGCCGGTCTTCATTCAGAAAGAAGGCATCAATTTCCAGCATAGCGGTCAAATATGCGCCGAAGTTCTGAATTCCCGTCATGTTTTCTAACTGATCTGCCAGAAAACGAATGCGTTCCGCAGGTTCTGAAAAAGCAGCAAGTGAGATTGCCAGACTGTCTCCGGTATTCTGACGGTACAGTTTTTCCAATGGGATCAGCATCTGATTTACTTTTAGAAAATCAGGACTGGAACAGCCACTGCGGAGAGTGCCGCGGTATGCAATCCGAACAGGCTGATACAGGACAAACGGGTGGGAAAGAGTGCTTTTTTGCAGTAAATGAGACACCAGTGTCTCCGAGAGTCCCTCATATCCCATATAGTCGGATTTGTACCAGATATTACCGATTTTCCATTTGAGCTGGTCCCCTTTTGAGGTGTGATCTGTTTTTTTGACAGGCAGCTGATGATCAAGACGGATCTGTTCCATGGCGTGCCTCCTTATTTTTCAGAATCAGGATCCATTGCTCGTCACCGGCCATTCGTCCATCTGTTTTTTCAATGATAAGCAGCGGATCATAAAAGGGAAGTCCCATTTCTTTTAAAATATCTTTGGCATGATCGCGTGTTTTGGGAAAACAGCGGCTTTCCAGAAACCAGGTAAAATCATCCCAGGTCGGATGCTCCACAACGCCAAAGGCACGAAGCGGAATTTTTTTTGTGTAATTCTGGATTGCAATTTTCTCATGACGGAAGTCGATATCGATCGTTGTGCAAAGCTGATCGCGGTAAAGAAAACACATCCGCGTTTTGACATCGGGATCCGTGCTGAAACAGTGAGCACGGGCAATTTGATTGTATACTGTCTGCCTGCTGACCTGAAAGGTGCGCGCGATCTCGGCAATACTTTTTCCCTGCTGCTGCATGGCAGCCATCTGAATGATTTGTGGCAGCGAAAAAGCAGGTTTTCTTCCAGCTGCATGGCGCAGGGCTTCTTTTTGGGCTAACTGCTGGTATTGTTCCGCGTCCTTGGAAAGCCTGCGCAGCTCCTTTGGATCTGTTGTTCCAAAGATCTCGTAAATCTGCTGCTCAAATGTGTTTTTCATGCAATCACCTCGTTTCTGCCATTACTGTATCACAGAGATCTGAAAGCGTCAAGAAATCATTTATTGACAAAAAACGAACTGATTGAGAAAAGTTACGGCTCGCAGATGTCTGAGAACAGCAATCATGGCGATGAAAGAACTTCCCTGCAGTGCAGGCAAAAGCTTGACAGAAAAAAGAAAAGCAGCGTACAATAAAGAAGCAGTACAGAGAGGCACGCAAACCGTGGGATTTCTGTGCTGTTTTTTAGTAATCAGGCAAGCAGCAAAAGCAGGTTACGAAGATTCACTTGCAGCCTGGAAGAAAAAGAAGTTTTACAAAATCAGGTGCGGAAAGACTACGAATATCAGTGAAAAGGGAGGTTTTCAAGATGAATGAGTTGGTTGAACTGTTAGACGAACTGCAGAAAAAAGCAAAAGCAGACTCTATTCTGCGTGAAAAACTGCTTCAGACAAGGAAAAATCCGAATCCAATCCACGCATTCTGCGAAATCTGCCATGCCTATGGCGTTTCCATCTATGAAATGGATCTTGCCATGGCAGGTGAAGAATTTTACGCAGAAATCAAACGCAGCACCAATGGCGGCGGAGAAAATTCCCCGGCGCTTGAAGGGGAAGATGACTTCTATGAGCTGTTTCTGGCAGCGTTAGAAAATATATGATTTTTTGCGAAGAATGTAAGTATTGATGAGTGTGGAAAGCTGCATGGACAGTGCCTGATGAACCTGCGAAGGGCTTGCCATGTCGTAGACGACACCGTCAAAAACTTCGAAGCGTTTCTCTTCTGGAAGCATTTCATACTGTTCCAGCGTGACTTTTTCGAGCTGTGGTTGAAGAACTGGCGTCATAAAATACACATCTTTTCCCAAAAATGAAATGAAATCGCTTAAAATTCTTTCTTTAAATGTTCTGCGAGAATCGTATCGTAATCGCCTTCGATTTCCTCATCGCGCCCTGCATACCGCAGATTGGTCTCCACGCCGACCGGCTCCACATCGTCTGCAAATTCCCAGATATGATACCGCAGACCGCGGTGCTCAAAGTCGATGCTTCCGCAGTTGTCCTCTTCGACATAAGAAAAAGAGATGTTCTTCTCGTTTAAAACAGATTGAATTTCTGGCATATGCATAAAACTATAATCCTCCTAATCGTTGTTGACATATCTGTTATTAGTATAGGGCAATGGCGGAAAAAATTCAATCTACAAGCTTTTCGATAACAGTATACGTGTCTGAGAGGTTATCTGTTCGGATATGGAATGTCCTATACGACCTTTGACGTAGCAACAGAAAATGCAGCGTGGAAGCCGGATGCAGAGCCAAAAACAATCGCAGTAACCGTAAAAGTAACAAACACCGGCTCCTGTGCCGGAAAAGAAGTTGTACAGATTTACGCTGCCTGCCCGTTTGGAAAACTGAAAAAAGAGAGAAAACGTCTGGTCGCTTTTGGAAAAACAGCACTGCTGCAGCCGGGAGAATCCGAGACACTGCACCTTAAGGTACCAACTGTCCTGCTGGAATCCTACCGGACAGGCAAAGCCGTATACTGTATGGAGGCCGGAGACTATGATTTTCTGGTCGGAACCTCAAGCCGGGATGTAACCCTGGCTGCGAGACTGACACTTGATAAAACCGTGGAAACCGAGCATCTGACCAACATCTGCCCGCTGCTTGACGCATTAAAGGAAATTCAGCCGGAAGAGGAAAAAGAGGAGCGCTGGAGAGCAGAACGGGAGCAGATGTGGGAAGAAAAGAAAGCAGAAATCCCGCTGCTGTTCCTGGACGAAAAAGGTCTGATCCGCGATGGAAAGAGTGCCGAAGAAATGTATAAAATTCTGAAATTCGGAGAAACAAATGCAGCAGAAGCAAAGGAATGCGATGCCAACGGCTGTGAATTTGAAGCAGAAACAACAGAAGCGAAAGAGGACGCCGGAAACTGCAAATGTGGAGCAGAACAGCCGAAATGGGAAGAAAGACGGCGCAGGGCAATGGAAAAAGCCGCCGAACTCGCTCGGAAGCTGACACCGGAAGAAAAAACGGCTCTTGTCTGCGGCCGCAGCAGCGGAAGCAAAGAAATCATCGGAGCCGCTGCCGTTACCGTACCGGGTGCAGCCGGGGAGACAACCGCCTCCTTGCTGGAAAAATACGGTGTTGCCAATGTCATTCTGGCTGACGGGCCGGCAGGCATCCGCATCACCTCCCATTATCAGAAAAATCCGTCGGACGGCAGTGTTTACAAAATGAACATGTATCAGCGTCTCGAGAACCGTATTTTCGGAACCGAATTCCTCCACACCGACGGAGAAGATTATTATCAGTACTGCAGTGCGATCCCGGTCGGAACGCTTCTGGCGCAGACATTCGACACAGAGCTTCTCGAGGAAGTAGGCCGCATGATCGGCGCAGAGCTGGAGGAGTTCGGCGTGACCCTCTGGCTTGCACCGGGCATGAACATCCACCGCAATCCGCTCTGCGGACGCAACCTCGAATATTATTCTGAGGATCCGCTTGTCAGCGGAAAAATGGCGGCAGCCCTCACAAGAGGCGTCCAGAGCCGGTACGGGGTCGGAACGACCATCAAACATTACGCCTGCAACAATCAGGAAGAAAACCGCCGCGGCGTATCGAGTATCGTCTCCGAGCGCGCTCTGCGTGAGATCTATCTGAAGGGCTTCGAAATTGCAATCAAAGAATCCCAGCCAAAGGCGATCATGACCTCCTACAACAAGGTAAACGGTGTCCACACCGCCAACAGCTACGATCTGTGCACAACCGCTGCAAGAAAGGAATGGGGCTTTGCCGGCATCATCATGACAGACTGGACCACAACAAACGCTGACGGAGGCTCCTCTGCCGCAAAATGCATCGCTGCCGGAAACGATCTTGTGATGCCGGGAACCGACACCGACCGCCGCGAAATCCTGGATGCGCTGAGCGCCGAAAATGACCAGTATCTCGAGGAAAAAGACCTGACCGCCTGTGCCCAGAGAATTCTGGAAATGATTTTTACTTCCAATTCATATGAATAATGCGGCGTTTTCAGGGATAAAATAACATCAGAAATAGCTGCCGCCCCTTCGCAAAGCAAAATTTTCCATGCGAGCTTTGAATGTTACAGTTCGCTGAGATGCAGTGAACTGTAACATTCAAATAGTTGGGCAATTTCACGATTGAAATTTCCCATAACATGTATTAGAATATAAATGATATCAATAAATACGAGGACGTGAAAAGAATGTCAGGATTAAGTAACACACAATATTTTAAAGTAAAAACAGAGCCGGAGATTCAGGTAAAAGAGGTACTCGAAACCGTTTACAACGCCATGGTAGAAAAAGGGTATAATCCAGTCAACCAGATCGTAGGCTATATCATGTCAGGCGATCCGACGTACATCACAAGCTTTAAGGGAGCCAGAAGTCTGATCATGAAAGTAGAGCGTGATGAACTGGTAGAGGAACTGTTAAAAGAGTACATCAAAAATGAATCCTGGAAGTGAGCGTAATTACTATGAGAATAATGGGATTAGATTACGGCTCAAAAACAGTAGGGGTGGCAGTCAGCGACCCTCTGGGTCTTACTGCGCAGGGAATCGAAATTGTCCGCAGAAAATCGGAGAATAAGCTGCGTCAGACGCTGGCCCGGATTGAAGAGATAGCAAAAGAGTACGGCGTGGAAAAAATCGTACTCGGCTTCCCGAAACATATGAACAACGACATCGGAGAGCGGGCCGAAAAATCTCTCGAGTTCAAAGAAATGCTGGAGAGACGGACAGGTCTGCCCGTTGTCATGTGGGACGAGCGGCTGACAACGGTCGAAGCAGACCGCACCATGATGGAAACCGGAATCCGCAGGGAAAACCGCAAGGAGTACGTAGATATGATTGCAGCTGTTTTTATCCTGCAGGGATATCTGGACTATCTTTCCCATCAGAAGGAATCACAGGAAAACTAAACAAAGGAATATTGTATGGAAAAAATAACATTTGTAACAGATGATGGCGGCAAAGAGGAATTTTACGTGGAGGAGCAGACCAGAATCAACGGAGTCAACTACATTCTGGTATCCGATTCGAAGGACGACGAGGCAAATGCCTATATTCTGAAGGATATCTCCACCGACACCGACGCAGAGGCAGAGTATGTTATGGTAGAAGACGACACCGAATTCGATGCCGTTTCCGGCGTATTTGCTTCCATGTTGGATGACGAGGCAGACATCACCTATTGAACCAGCCGTTTTGAAGCCATACCGGGACGCAGACGAAGCGGGACCGGGACAGCGCTTTAAAGGGCAAATCCTGCAGGTGCGGGATATGCTCCATCAGCCTGAAGTGACGCTCAGGGGATGCGTGCGTGAAGCCGTACCGGTAACGGAATCGTTTGGAAAACATGCGCGGAGGTGCTATTTGAAAAAGAATAATGGAAGTAAATTAAAAATTATACCGCTTGGCGGTCTGGAACAGATCGGTATGAACATCACCGTTTTCGAGTATGAGGACAGTATCATCGTCGTAGACTGCGGACTTGCATTCCCGGAAGACGACATGCTCGGTATCGACCTGGTCATCCCGGATGTAACATATCTGAAAGAAAACATCGACAAAGTCAAAGGCTTCGTCATCACCCACGGCCACGAGGACCATATCGGAGCCCTGCCTTACATCTTAAAAGAAGTGAATGTACCGGTCTACGCCACCAAACTGACGATTGGCCTGATCGAAAACAAATTAAAGGAGCACAACCTGCTCCGCACCACAAAACGGAAAATCATCAAACACGGACAGTCCATCAACCTGGGCGCATTCCGCATTGAGTTTATCAAAACAAACCACAGTATTGCAGATGCAGCAGCACTGGCAATCTACTCCCCGGCTGGCATCATCGTCCACACCGGAGACTTCAAAGTCGACTACACACCAGTCTTTGGTGATGTCATCGACCTGCAGAGATTCGCAGAGATCGGAAAGAAAGGCGTTCTGGCACTGATGTGCGACAGTACCAATGCAGAGCGGCCTGGTTTTACCATGTCCGAGCGGACCGTAGGAAAGACGATCGACGGCCTGTTTGCCGAGCATCAGAATTCCCGAATCATCATCGCAACCTTCGCATCGAACGTCGACCGTGTGCAGCAGATCATCAACTCTGCTTATAAATACGGCCGTAAAGTTGTCATCGAAGGCCGCAGTATGGTCAACATCATCTCCATCGCGCAGGAGCTGGGCTACATCAATATCCCGGAAAATACCCTGATCGATGTGGAGCAGATGAAAAACTACACCGGCGAGCAGCTTGTCCTGATCACCACCGGAAGCCAGGGCGAGTCCATGGCAGCACTGTCCCGTATGGCGGCACACCTGCACAAAAAGATCTCGATCCTGCCGGGCGACACCGTGATCTTCAGTTCCCACCCAATCCCGGGAAATGAAAAAGCCGTTTCGAACGTCATCAACGAACTGTCTGCACAGGGTGCCAACGTCGTATTCCAGGACGTTCACGTATCCGGACATGCCTGCCAGGAGGAAATCAAGCTGATCTACTCCCTGGTAAAACCGAAATACGCCATTCCGGTACACGGCGAGTACCGCCACTTAAAAGCACACGCAGAAGTAGCACAGAGTCTCGGCATCCCGAAAGAGAACATCTTCCTCATGTATTCCGGTGATGTCATGGAACTCGATGAGGACGGCGCAGCAGTAACTGGCAAAGTCCACACCGGAGCCATCATGGTCGACGGACTCGGCGTTGGTGATGTAGGAAATATCGTCCTGCGTGACCGCCAGCATCTGTCCGAGGACGGAATCATGGTCGTTGTACTGACTCTCGAAAAGAGAACGAACCAGCTTCTGGCCGGCCCGGACATCGTATCCCGCGGTTTCGTCTATGTACGCGAATCCGAGGATTTGATGGGCGAGGCAAGAGAAGTTGTAGAAGAGGCACTGGATGGCTGCCTTTCCAAAAATATCTCCGACTGGGGCAAGATCAAATCCACGATCAAAGATGCCCTCGGCGATTATGTATGGAAGAAAACAAAGAGAAGACCGATGATCCTTCCGATCATCATGGAGGCATAAATACCATGGACAAAGTAACAGAATGTCTGGACGCGCTCATCGAAGAAATGAGGGAGAGCAGGGCATATCAGAATTACTTGTGGATGGAAGAGGAACTTGAAAAAGACCCGGACTTAAAAAGCCGGGTCGACGACTATCGAATCCGCAACTACCGACTGCAGCAGTCCGAAAACGTAGACCTTTACGATGCGGTAGATTCCCTCGAACGGGATTCCTACGCACTCCGCAAAAGCGAGAAAGCAAACGCCTATCTTGAAGCGGAACTCGAGGTCTGTAAGATGGTACAGAAGGTGCAGGACCGTATTTCAGAGGCAATCCGCATCGGAGTACCGGAAATCTAAAACCGAAAATCAAAAGGAGAGCGCCCATGTCCGAAAAGAAAAGGGATGCCGGATACCGCGCAGCGCTGACAGGTGCGAAAGGAACCGTGCGCCTGCTCATTTACGTCTGCGTGATTCTTGTGATCATTGTGGCAGCGAAAACTTCATATCAGTTTGGACATGACGTGTTTGCCGAGGAGCCAGTCGCATCCAGAGGAAAAGGAAAGAAAGTCACCGTACAGGTGCGTTCCGGCATGGAGGCGAAAGAGCTTGGCGAACTCCTGAAAGACAACGGACTGATCGACGAAAGCCTTCTGGTTTTCGAAGTCCAGTACCGCCTGTCCGGCTACTACGGCGGCATCAAGGACGGTTCCTACGTGCTGAACACCGCACAGACCGTCGATGAAATGCTGGAAATTCTGGCGGGCATCAACACCGAAGGACAGCCGTCTGCGGAATAACGCACGTTTGCAAAACAAGAGGAATCTTACATGATAATAGACGAACGAATGGTAACCTACATCAATTCCCTGGACACCGGCCACACCCCGTTTCTGGAAAATCTGGAGCGGACGGCCAAACAGACAAAAGTGCCGATCATTCGCCGTGAAATGCAGAGCTTTTTAAAAGTATTCTTAAAGATGAAACAGCCAAAGAGAATCCTGGAGGTAGGAACTGCCGTAGGATTCTCTGCTGTTTTCATGGCACAGTACGGCGAACCGGACGCAGAGATTACCACAATAGAAAATTACGAAAAACGCATCCCGATCGCGCGGGAGAACTTCGAAAAATCCGGCTTCGCCAACCGCATCACGCTGATCCCGGGAGACGCTGCAGAAGTCTTAAAAACCCTGGACGGCCCGTACGATTTTATCTTTATGGACGCCGCTAAGGGACAGTACATCCACTTCCTGCCGGAAGTCCTGCGTGTCCTTGATAAGAACGGCGTACTGATCACCGACAACGTGCTGCAGGACGGCGATGTCATCGAATCCCGCTTCGCCGTGGAACGCCGGAACCGCACGATCCACAAACGGATGCGGGAATACTTATTTGAACTGACACACAATGAAGGGCTGCTGACATCGGTCGTGCCGCTGGGAGATGGAATCGCGATCACGATGAAAAGCCATGAGAAGAGAGAGGAAACAACATGAGAAAACCGGAATTACTGGTTCCAGCCAGCAGTCTGGAAGTATTAAAAGTAGCAGTGATCTTCGGCGCAGATGCCGTATATATCGGCGGAGAAGTCTTCGGACTTCGGGCGAAGGCGAAGAACTTTTCGATGGAAGATATGAAAGAAGGTGTGGAGTTTGCGCATGAGCATGGCGTAAAGGTCTATGTCACCGCGAATATTCTGGCACATAACCAGGATCTTGAGGGCGTGCGCACTTACTTTGCCGAATTAAAAGAGATCGGGCCGGATGCACTGATTATTTCCGATCCGGGAGTCTATCGCATCGCCATGGAAGTGTGCCCGGAGATTGAACGGCATATCAGTACACAGGCGAACAATACGAACTATGGAACGTATCAGTTCTGGTATGAACAGGGGGCGAAGCGCGTCGTGACAGCGCGGGAGCTGTCGCTGGCGGAGATCAAAGAGATTCGGGAGCATATTCCGGAGGAGATGGAGATCGAGACATTTATTCATGGGGCGATGTGTATTTCGTACTCGGGGAGATGTCTGCTGTCAAATTATTTCACGGGAAGAGATGCGAACCAGGGCGCCTGCACCCATCCGTGCCGGTGGAAGTATGCGGTCGTGGAAGAGTCCAGACCGGGGGAGTATCTGCCGGTGTATGAGAATGAGAGAGGGACGTATATCTTTAACTCGAAAGATCTTTGTATGATTGAGCATATCCCGGATTTGCTGGATGCGGGGATTGACAGTTATAAGATTGAAGGAAGAATGAAGACGGCGCTGTATGTGGCGACGGTGGCAAGGACGTATCGGAAGGCGATTGATGATTATCTGGAGAGCCCTAAGAAGTATGAGGAAAATATGGAGTGGTATCGGGATCAGATCTCGAACTGTACGTACAGGCAGTTTACTACGGGATTTTTCTATGGGAAGCCGGATCATGAGAGCCAGATTTATGATAGTAATACGTATGTGAAGGAGTATACGTATCTGGGGATTGTTGGGGAGAAGAATGAAAAAAGCAGATATGCGATTGAGCAGAGGAATAAGTTTTCGGTTGGGGAAGAGATTGAAGTGATGAAACCGGATGGGGAGAATGTCTGCGTTACGGTGAAGGGGATCTGGGATGATGAAGGGAACCAGATGGAGAGTGCGCCGCATCCGAAGCAGAAATTGTGGATTGATCTTGGCGTGGAATTGGATAGGTTTGATATTTTGAGAAGGAAAGAAATGGAATAGGATAGGAAAATAAAAGGGGATTAGGAACGTGTCATTTTCGAAAGGTTGCTAATCCTTTTTTGCGCGAATAGAGATTATGTAAAATAATGGTAATGATAAAAGAAACAAATAGGAAAAAGTTCGACATTCTGTGAAGAAAGTTGCTTCATAATGTTTACAAACTGGAGCAAATAAGCTAGAATGTACATGATATTATTGGACTAAGGCTAAATGCTGTTTTAATAGGCCATAAGTCACAAAAATATGTTAAGTATCATTACAAACGGAATGTATATAACTGGCAATGTCTACCTCAAACTTTCAGTGGCGGCATGATGGTCTACGGTGGCGTATAAAACTCATGCAAAATACCCCTACTGCGAGCCTGTTTTATTGCAGAGCAAGGGACGGACATGATACCTTCATTTTTCCGAAGAATTAGAGGTGGAGGTTGAAAGTGTTGAAAAGTCCAAAATCTATTTTTCTGGAAAAGTTTATTGCAGACAAAAGCAGGACATGATAACTGCATTTTTCCGGGGAATTAGAGGTAGTGAGGGGTAGATGATTGTTCATGTTGCAACAAAGATGGAATATGAACTTGTACAGTTTTAACAAAGTAAGTTGATATGAAGGTTATGACAATAAAGGTCAACACTTTGAAAAATGGAAAAGTGCGACTGCGAGTTATGACAATAAGACCTAACACTTTGTTGGTGAGTTGGTATGAAGGTGTCTACCTTAAAGTTTCAGTTGAAGCGAAATGAGTGAGTAGCCCATGGCAGGTCTACATAAAAGATTCAGTGGTGGTCGGATGATACCCACTGTGAGAAAAATGATAGCTACAGTGTGATGAACACACTGTTTGATATAGATAAGGTCCGCCGGTGTACTGCATCGGTGGTTAGATGTAAAAACTTGTGAGAGGAATATAGCGGAATGTCAAATAAGAAGAATCTCCTGATCTACGCTCATTACTATATTCCAGATACTGCGTCAACGGGGCAGATCCTCCGTGAATTGGCGGAGGGTATGCTGGACAAATTCAATATTACGGTCATCTGCGTGGTACCGAGTTACTTAGGAATCATTGAAGATAAGTATAAGACACAGAAATACTACGAAGAAGAAATCAACGGCGTGAAGGTACTGCGAATCCGGGTGCCGGAGTTCAGCAAGACCAATAAGAAGAGCCGTGTGAAGAACATTGTTTCCTATTTCTTTGGAGCAATGGGTGCGACCTTTAAGGTTGGTAAGATGGACTATGTGTTCTCCATTTCTCAGCCTCCGATTCTTGGCGGTTTGTTGGGCGTCTGGGGCAAGTGGGTAAAACATGCCAAGTACATTTATAACATTCAGGACTTCAATCCGGAACAGGTGCTAGCTGTTGGCTACACCAAGAGCAAGTTTATCACCGATGCCATGATGTGGTTCGATAAATTCAGCTGCAAGCGCAGTGATCTTGTGATCACGGTCGGCCGTGATCTGGTGGAGACAGTCGAGAAACGTTTCGAGGGAAAGAAAGTTCCAAAGACCGTTATGATCAACAACTGGATTGATGAGAATGAGATATATCCGCTGGATGAAAACAATGAGAGAGTTGTTGCTTTCAAGAAGAAGTATGGTCTTGATGGCAAATTTGTCATCATGTACTCTGGCAATATTGGTTTGTACTATGACCTTGAGAATTTGATTAAGGTTGTGGAGAAAATCAAGGCTGGAACGAGGACGGCAGATGGTCGGGAGGTCGTATTCGCATTTGTTGGTGCAGGCTCCGTGCTGGACAAGTTGGTGCTCTATGTAAAGCAGCATCACATGGACAATGTGGTTTTCATTCCGTACCAAGATAAGGCTGACCTGATTTATAGCTTGAACGCTGGTGACGTTCACTGGTGTGTGAATGCGAAAGGCATTAAAGGTGTGAGCTGCCCATCGAAGGCATACGGAATAATGGCCGCTTCGAAACCCATTTTAGGGGTCCTAGAGTCTGGCTCAGAGGTTCGTTGCCTGATTGAAGATACACATGGTGGTCTCTGCTGTGAGCCGGGTGAGTATGACAAGGTGGAGGAGAATATCCGCTGGTTTATTGAGAATGCTGGAAACAGTGAGTTGAAGGCAATGGGAGCCAGAGGACGTGAGAATCTGGAGAAGAATCTTACCAGAAATGTGTCGGTGAGAAAGTACGCAGAAGAGATTCTGAAGCTGTAAAGGAGGCGAGAGGTATGAACAGTAACTGGTTTAAGCTGGTTATGAAGATGACGAAAGTTGAATATGGGAAAAACCTCTTGCTGAAGGGTGTGCCGATCATCTTCAACAAGGACGGTGCCAAGCTAAAGATTGGTGAGAACGTCACAATCAAGAGTAGCTTTCTGAGTAATTTAGTTGGACTTTACAGCCGGACAATCATTGTCACTCGTGCTCCGGGAGCAGAGATTGAAATTGGAGACAATGTCGGGATAAGTGGAGCAACGATTTACGCCCGGAAAAAGATCACGATTGGTGAAAACACTTGCATTGGTGGAAACTGCAAGATTCTGGACAATGACTTTCATCCGATAGAGGTAGAGGCTAGAAACAAGCTCCTGCGAGATGAAAACGGCGGCGATAGCAATCTGGTGCCGAGCAGAGAAATTATGATTGGCAAGAACTGCTTTATCGGATGCAACAGCATAATCCTGAAAGGCACAGTGCTGGGGGATGGCTGTGTTGTCGGTGCCGGTGCAGTTGTGTGCGGTAAGTTTGAGGATAATTGTGTGATTGCTGGAAACCCGGCAAGGATTATTAAGAAGTTATAAAATATCTTGGAAAATCTACAGAGATCAACCATGATGAAACCTCAGTATTGATTTGAGAGAAAGGCCTTTGGGAAAGTATGAATAAAATAGCAATTGTAGGTTTTCATAATTTGCATCTGATGCAATTTCTATATAAATATACTGATATTTTTGACAAAAATAATATTCCATATGACGTATTATACTGGGACCGAGATATGGATTCCAATATTAAATGTAAAACATTTAAGGGTAATAGCATTTCATATCGTTATAAAATGAGCAACTATCAGCCCAAGGCGAAAAAAATTCACGGCTTTGTTGGGTGCATGCGGTATTTTTGCAAGATAATTAAAAAGAACAAGTATGATCATATTATTTTATTGACAACGCAAACAGCATTACCTTTATATATGCTGAGTGGAATCGTCAGAAAATCAAAATTTGTTTTTGATTATCGAGATTTGACATATGAAAAAAATAGCATTTGCAGAAAAATTATAAAAGGTATTATTGAAAAATCTGAATTTACAGCTATTTCCTCGATGGGATTTAAAAAGGTTCTTGGTGAGAGCAATAAATTTGTAATGTCTCACAATGTAAGCAATTTAAAAATGGAATGCTTACCTAAGAAAAGTAGTAGGAACCTCAGAGTCGTTTTTTGGGGAATGATACGGCAAATCGAATGGAATAAAAAAATTTGTGATTTATTTGGAAATGTACCTGGTATAGAACTACGCTATTGTGGGGAAGGCAATACAGAAGAACTCAAACAATATTGTGAGAAGTATCATAATATTGTTTTCACAGGTAGATATACAGTTGACCAAATTCCCTTTTTTGTAGAACAAACAGATGTATTACTCAATCTTTATGAGAATGATGAGCAGCAGAAACTGGCAATGACAGTCAAACTTTATGATGGGATTCGCTATGGCTTGCCGATGCTGATATCAAAAGGATCTTATATGGGAGAGCTGATGCAGACCAATGATTTCGTTTATGTCACAGATGTAGATGAATTTGATATTGAGGCATTTAAGAGCTGGTATCAAAGCTTGAATAAAGAGTGCTATCCATATTCAAGCGAATATCTTAAAATTCAAAAAGATGATGAGCGATTTGAAAGTAGATTGCTTGCTTTTGCAAAGGAATAAAAAATGCATATTGGAATTTATATAAATAATGAAAATATATCAAGTGTTGATTGTAAGAATTTATTGGCGGGAAATCCGGGAATAGGCGGAACGGAATATTGTGTTTTACTGTTAGCCCAAGTATATAAAATGTATTATTCAAATAATAAGGTTACATTATTTGTGGCTAAACAAGGTATCCTGCCTGAAGTTGATAACTATGTAGTTGTTAATGGTATTGATGACTTACCAGCAAAGGCCCAAAAAGAGGACGTTGATGTCCTTGTTGTTAGTGCAGTTTATAATGGTATTCCGCTTCCACAGAGCTTTTTCGATGATATAAGTGCGAAAAAGATTAAAACAATTCTGTGGGGGCATAACTTTTATTTGAACGATTTCTGTAATAAAATTTGCAAATGCGAATATGCAAAGGCTAATGTATTTGTTGGAAGGCAGCAATATGATCGTTATATTGATCACGCTGTTATTAATAAGTCTACATACATATATAATATGTATCCGGAAACGGACGAATTGCACCGAGATAAGATACAAAACCATGCGGTTACCTATATTGGTTCATTAGTTCCGACAAAAGGGTTCCATGTACTTGCTGCTGTTTGGAAAACTATTCTAAAAGAAGTTCCAGACGCAGCGCTTAATGTTGTAGGAAATGGAAAGTTATATGGCCGAAATTCAAAGTTGGGAAAATACAATATTGCAGAAGATTCTTATGAGAAACAGTTTATGTCTGGCTTAACGGACGATGAAGGAAATATTTTGCCGTCTGTACATTTTTGGGGCGTTCTTGGAGTCGAAAAGAATGATGTGATTCGTAATACTTGTGTAGGTGTCGTTAATCCTACGGGAAGAACTGAGACATTTGGAATTAGTGCACTCGATTTTGAAAGCATGAGTGTGCCAGTGGTTACCATTGCAAAAGGTGGATTTTTAGATACTGTTTTGAATGAAGAAACCGGACTGCTTTATGGACATACAGATGATTTTGCAAAAGACATTATAATGCTATTGAAGAACGATAAACTTAATGAGCAATACGGGAGAGACGGCGTTCAGCTATGCAAAAAATTCACGCCAGATAAGATAATCAAGGAATGGAATCGCTTATTTTTGAAAGTTCTGAACGATGAAAAAATGGAATACATAGAACCTGATAGTTTTATGGAAACAAATCTAAAAAAATATCGATGCCTTAATCGGAAAATCAAAAATGCCATTGGGGTAGAATATCCGATATCTGTAATTGGCGCGGAAAGCTTTGCAAGAAATGTTTTGCGGAGGATGGGGAAATGATTAAATTTAGTATCATAACAGTGTGCCTAAACGCTGGAAATGATTTATTGGAAACTGTTGAGAGTACATTGAAACAGTCATATAGTGAGTTTGAAATCATTGTAAAAGATGGCTTTTCAAAGGATGAATCGATTTGCAAGTTACCACAAGATAAAAGAATTCATCTTGTACAAAAAAAAGACACCGGCATATATGATGCAATGAATCAGGGAATTGAAGTTGCACAAGGGGATTATATGATCTTTATGAATGCCGGTGATAAGTTTTATGATTCCGAGGTTCTTAAGCGTATTGCCGATGGAATTGAGGAGACATCGGGGGATTTGTATTATGGAAGATGCTATAATCAAATATTAGATGTGGTAGATCCCGCTCCCAAAAAGCTGACGAAATATTTTTGCTATAGATCAATGATTTGTCACCAAGCGACAATTTATAAAACTAGTATGCTGAAAAAACGTGGGTATGATGTTTCATACACGGTAAGTGCGGACAGAGAACGAATGTTATATGCTGTTATAAAGGAAAAAGCCAGATGTGTTTACCTTCCGGTTGTTGTTGTTGCTTTTCAAGGCGGAGGATTTTGTACAACGGACAAGGCAAAGAGACTGTTGGCAAATGAGAAAGAAAGACTGACAAAAACATATTTTTCAGCAGCAGAGCGTTTGAAATATGGAATCCAGCACAAGTTGACTTTTCCCGCCCTTAGAAAAAAAGTATTGAATAATGAGTCTGCTGTGCGTATATATCGAAAATTTATCAGCAAAATTTATGGAAATTGAGGAAAATTTATGGGGGTTATTATTATAAATCAAGGCTGGACTGATAACTTAGGAGATGTAGCAATTGGAAAGACGTTAAAGAAAGAACTGAAAGACTTTCACCCACTTGAGTTGCAGTTTGCTCCAATTATGGCAAAACCAGCACAGACTACTGCCTCAAAAATCCTTGAACTGATTAAACTTGACTGTAGATATAGAAGGTGGATAAAGAAGTAGCTAAATGAGATTAGTGAACCTATTAGCGCGGCTATTATTGGAGGCGGAGAGCTTTTAGCTACAAATATGAACTTTAATTCTGCTATGAAAATTTGGATAGAGCAGTTACATAAAAGAAAAATCCCTGTGTTCCTTTGGGGAATCGGGGGGGGGTATACGAACCCAATTTATCGCATGAGGTATAAATCAGCACTGGCAAAAGCCGATGAGATTTGCGTGAGGGATGCTTATTCAAAGCAGGTTGTAGAGAAATGTTATGCCAGAACGCCTTTGAGTTATCCGGATGTTGTATTTTTGTATGGAAAAGAGAAAAAAACACACGATAAAAATAGTAAGGGAAAGAAAGTGTGTTGCAATGTTTTATCGTACGATTATTACAAGAATGCAGGCGGCAGCAAATCGAAAGAAGAGTATTTTGATGAGTGGAAAGAAATTCTAGATTCCTATACTGATTCAGATACTATTATTCTGTTTAGTTCAACTACAATAGAAGATAGAAAGACAACAGAAGAATTTTCAAAGAAATATGTCTGGCAGAAAAGTTGTGTATCTTTTCCTGATACTGTGGATGAGTATTGGAGCCAATTAGAAGATGTAGACTATGTCATTTCTGGAAGAATGCATGCTATGATTTTAGCAATGCAACAGGGATGCATTTGCGTGCCATATGAATGGAAAGATAAATTGGAAGTCTTCAAACGGGAGTATTGTGATTCTGGTATAGAGCTGGCAAAAGTTAGAAGAAATGTTGAACTTGGGTTCGCTGCGTTGAAGAAAGGCATAAGTGGATTAGAAGAAGATGAAAGGAAAGCATAAATGAATGTTGTGATTTTTAGTAATGCACCAATAAAAAGAATAACGGATGCATTAAATTTACCGTTTTCGCCTAAGGAAGGTTGGGTAAGTGCAGCGATAGCGATGTTGCAAACTGTAGAATGCAATATATTCTATGTTTTTCCACAAAGAAAAACTAAAGAAGTTATAAAGGGAAAAATTGAAAATATTCAATATTATGGATACCCAAAGACAAAAAGATATGATTGGGAGTTTGAAGAATCACACCAGCGTATCTTTGAAGAAATTTTAAATGAAATCCCACAAATTGATGTTATACACATAATGGGGACAGAGTATGGACACAGTTTGTCAGCAGTTTTGGCGGCAGAAAGCTGTGGCGAAATAAATAAAGTTGTTATTTCAATTCAGGGAATGGTATCTGTATATGCAGAACATACCTATGCAAATCTTCCCATTAGCGTTTTAAAGTCGTGGACCATTCGTGATATTATCCGCATGAATAATCCGATTAAAGCTAAACAAACGATGGAATTACGTGGAACATATGAGGTTCAGGCAATCCAAAAAGTCCATCATATTATGGGAAGAACAGATTGGGATAGAGCTTGTACAATGGAGATTAATCCATCTGCGGAATACCACTTTTGCAATGAAACTCTTCGACCGGAGTTTTACGTAGGAGAATGGAATTATGAAAAATGCAGAAAGCATAGCATTTTCATGAGTCAAGGGTACAACAGTATTAAGGGAATGCATTATATGCTAGAAGCCTTAAATATAATTAAAAGATTCTATCCAGATGTGAAACTATATGTAACAGGGACAAGCCCACTGAGTAGAAATTGGATTGAAAAACAAAAAAGATCTGTATATGTTAATTATTTAGAGAAACTTATAAGACAGTATAGTCTGGAAAATAGCATTGTGTTTTTGGGAAGTTTAAATGCCGAAGAAATGAAGGAACAGTATTTATTGGCAAATGTATTTGCTTCTCCTTCATCAATTGAAAATTCCCCAAATTCTGTAGGGGAAGCAATGATTTTAGGAACTCCTGTTGTCAGTTCTGATGTTGGTGGAGTGAAAAACATGTTGACGCATAATGAAGAAGGGTTTTTGTACCAACATGACGCACCATATATGTTAGCTTTTTATGCGATGGAGCTATTTGAAAATAAGGAAAAATGTTTTGAATTTTCAAAAAATGCAAAACAACATGCAAAAACAACTCATGATGCGAATCAGAATCTGAGAGCTTTAATCGATATTTATAGATCAATTGCGCAAAAAAATAGAGAGGTAGATAAGGATGGAAAATAAGCCGCTGATTAGCGTTATTGTTCCAGTATATAATGTACAGAAATATGTTAGAAAGTCAGTTGAAAGTATTTTACAGCAGACTTATAAAAATCTTGAAATTATATTGGTGGATGATGGCTCGACGGATGAAAGTGGTAAGATTTGTGATATGTTAGCGCGCTCGGATAATCGAGTAACCGTTATACATAAGAAAAATGGTGGACTTTCTGATGCACGAAATGCCGGATTGGATAGAGCAACGGGTGAACTTATAGGTTTTGTTGACAGCGATGATTACATTGAAAAAAATATGTATGAGGTTCTTGAGGAAAGAATGCGCATAAACGAGGCGGATATTTCATGCTGCGGAAGGTACGTGGTTCAAGAAAGTGATGGCACAAAAACGCCATATTTTATCTTGGATAGAGAACAAATATTATCACCTTGTCAAGCGATAGGAAAACTACTTGTATGGGATAGTTGTGATTCGGCAGCGTGGGATAAACTTTATAAGGTGAAACTGTTCAAAGGGCGTAGATATCCATTTGGGGTACTTCATGAAGATTTGAACTTTACGTCTAAACTATTTAGTGAAAGTGATAAGATTGTTCTAACAGGAATGCCTTTATATAATTACTTGATTCGAGAAAATAGTATATGCAATAAACCATTTACTACACAAAAGTTTGATATTTATGAACAGGCAAAATTGAATTGTCAGTTTGTTAGAGATACATACAAGGAACTTGAGGAAAAAGCAAAATATTTTTTATTTAGGTGTACATGTACTTTATTGCGGAGCGCTTCAGATGCTGCACAGATAAGTGAAAAAGATTTAAAACGGGTAAAAGAACTAGCTCGTACGCAGTTAAGTACAGCTATATTAAATAGATTTGTGCCATTGGGAGAAAGAAAATACTATTTTGAATTACTGTATAAGGTGTGTATAAAAAAGAAATAGTTGTATGAAGAGGAGAAAATCATGTTAGTAGGCATCCTTTCAATGCAAAGAATTGTGAATTATGGATCATTTATGCAAGCATATTCACTGAAAAAGATGGTTGAATCGTTAGGTCACAGAGTGGTTTTTGTTGACTATAAACCTAATGTCTTAATTGAAGATCGAAACGATAAAACAAAAAGACAAGAATTACTTTATCAGGAAATTAAAGATGGCATAAAATTCCACATCTTGAAAAAATATGGAGAACAGCAGAAAAAATTTATTGAATGTTATCCTATATTAGGAATTTCAAAGTTTAAAGCATACCATACGAAAGTTGATGTTCTTATAGTAGGAAGCGATGAGGTCTTTAACTGTACTCAAAGAAATCCTAAAGTTGGATTTGCTTTAGACTTTTTTGGTGAGAATAATAGAGCACGTAGACTAATAACATACGCGGCATCTTTTGGAAGTACAACTTATGAAAAACTTTGTTCTTATAAAGTTGACGCACAAATTAAAAAAGACTTGAAAATGTTTGATGCGATATCTGTAAGAGACAATAATTCATACAGTATAGTGGAAAAACTTTGTGGTGTAAAATCTAATATGAATCTTGATCCTGTTTTAGTTTCAGGAATAGAAAATGAACCTTGGAAAGAAGCTAATATAGAGAACTATATTATTGTATACGGCTATGCGGGTCGTTTTGCGGAAGAGGAAAAGCAAGCGATAGTTGAGTTTGCACATAAAAATAAATTAAAAACCATATCTTTGTGCGATTATCAAGATTTTTGTGATCAACATATTGTATGTCGCCCAGATGAAATTTTGGGCTATTTTAAGAAAGCGAATTATATTGTGACAGATACATTTCATGGAACTATTTTTTCTGTCATTTTTCATAAACAGTTTGGAACTTTTTGTAGATCAAAATCCAATACTGGGTCAACTAATCAAGAGAAACTCTTAGATTTACTGCATCGTTTACAATTAGAGAATCAATTAATAAAAGATGTAAGAAACCTTGAAACTGCTTTGACATCTGAAATTGATTACGAATCAGTGGATTTAATTCGCGAACAAGAAAAAGCTAAAAGCATAAACTATTTGCGTGCTAACATATCAATTCCAAAAGAGAGGTAACGATGAAAGTTAAATACATAGATTTGGAAATGGGATTACTAGCAGTAGTTATAGCCTTTACTGCGTTTATAAATATCAGTACATTTCATATTGCTAATTATAGAGAGATGAAAATTTTAATGCTCCTTCTAGGCGGGGTTATCATATTAAAATATGCACACGTGATAATGAAAAAAGAGTATCAGTTAATTAATGCTGGATTGCTTTTTTTTGCGTGTGTAGCTGGAATGAGTTCATTCATAAATCGTGGGCTTCAAGGAACTGATTATGTCAGTGTGATCGTTTTTGTATTTACTATTCTTGAAACTTTTTCTTTTGTAGAAATTATTAGAGAAAATGAAAAAGTGCATATGGGATGTAAAATAATATACATCTGCTGTCTTGTGACTTGTATATTGAGTGATTTGTTAATGATTGTTTTTCCGTTTCGATTTTCATTTTTACTTCATAATGATGCGTATTTAGTAGGCAATAAATTTAATGTGTGCTATACACATTTATACTTACTTCTATTTTTTTGTGCAACGCATAATTTAAATCGAAAAAGAAATCGGATAGTTCTAATAGGGTTCTTGGTGGAATCTATTGCAGTTGCGCTTTCTGTAAACTGTACAACTGGTATGATTTCTTTCTTTATTTTTGCACTTTTAATGGTAACAAAGGATAGAATCTATAGCATAGTAGAGAAGCCGGCCTTTTTTGTCTTACTAACAATTGGATTGGATTTACTATTAGTGATCAATAGTGCGGTACTTAGCATACCGGTTATTAGTAACTTTATCACTAATACTTTAGGAAAAGATATAACCTTGACAGGTAGAATGGACGCATATGCGAGATTCTTTTTTATGATGAGTAGACATTATCTGCTAGGTTATGGGCTGGATCACAACTATTGGGTATGCTTGAAAGGATTGACGAGTAATAGTTTATTACCAATTTATAATGCGCAAAATGGTATATTTGATAGTATTGTGTCATATGGACTAATAGGTACTATTGTGATATTCCTTGTGTCGTGTGAAATGATTAAAAAGGGAAGAAAAAAAAGTGACTATGCATTTCTATGTGGAATATATGTTTTTTGCATGCTTTCAATGGTAGAAGTAACATTAAATCTTAAGTTTATTATTTTGCTTGCTTTTGTTGGCTTAGCATGGGAGAAAGAAAAGGTGCAGGACAATAACGATGAATGGTGATGTTTGGAAAACTCTGGATTGGAAAAATTCAGAGTTGCAAGGAAATTATAATAGTGAAACGGACAATATAAAGATTCGCCATGGAAAAAAAGATGGGATAGCATATATTTTTTGCTCATCGAATTCACTTTATAAAAAGGATGATAGACAGGATTTTGTATCTAAAGTAGTAAATAAAGACAAATTTGAATGGGAAAATATAACGCAGGATATAGATCATGAAAAAATAATTTATATAAGCGACATATGGTTGAGTTGGTATGTTGTAGGGGTAAATGCAAAATATAATACGATAGATGCACTTATTAAGAAAATGAGAGAGGAAACGGAAGGAATGCAGGTAATCACGGTTGGTGTTTCCTCTGGTGGGTTTATAGCTGCAATATTAGCTTCATCCCTTAAAGCAAGCTATTGCTTAGATTTTGCAGGTCAATTTTCATTACTGCATCATTGGACACATGTGGATACTAATCCATTTTTGAAGGAACTGTATTCAAAAAATGGACATTGCTTTGGAGAAGCATATATGTATTTGGGGGAGTCTCCAATATATTATTTTGAACCAGCCTTATGTGAGCAAGACATTGAACAGGCTAAATATGCAAAAATGTGCTCTAATGTTAAAATTCTTCGAGTCCGCTCAAAAACGCATGGATGTGCTATATCACCTGTTGCATTAAGGAAGGTGATGTCCTACGACGTGGAACAGATGGAAAAATTGTATCAGTCGTGTGAAAATAAGATGAAATCGTCTTTATGGTTTTCAGTGAAGACAGCGGGTGTTCAAAATACCCTTATTTATTTTGGTAAAAAAATATTGAAAAAATTAGAAGTTAAAATTAATTCTAAGAAAGGACTATTAATGAAAACATATGAAAAGCAATAATCGTGATTTTTTGATTAACCTAGTTGCACAAATGATGGTATTTGCAACAAACCTGATTATCAGTTTTTTCTTTACACCAATTGTACTAAATAAGTTGGGTAATGAAGCGTATGGATTTGTTGGGCTTGTTAATAATTTCGTGAGTTACATATCTGTTATTACGGTTGCACTAAACTCCTTGGCGGGTAGATTTATTACACTCTCGTATCACAGGCATGATGAAAAAAAGGTAAGAGAATATTTTTCATCAGTTTTTTTTGCGGATACAATTCTAGGTGTTCTTGTTCTGGGTGCAGCGGTAATATTGTGTGTTCGGATTGAGTACCTTATAAATATTCCAGATTACTTGGTTTCTGATGTACGAACAACTGTTATCCTCGCTTTTTTTAGCTCAACAATATCTTTAATTGGCGTTGTTTTTGGAGTTGCAGCATTTATAAAGAATAAATTGTACTTGAACTCATTAGCCCAAATGACGGCCAATATTGTTAGAGTGCTTGTTTTGGCGGCTACATTTTGGCTATTTGTACCCCATATGTGGTACTATTCGATCGCAGCAATATGTGCTGGTGGCGTTACAATTGCATTACAATATGTGTTCACCAAAAAGCTAATCCCTGAAATAACAATTAAGAAAGAATACTACAATCCTAAGCGTATTTTAGAAATACTTAAAAGCGGTGTTTGGCTGAGCTTAGAAAGTCTTAATAAAATGTTACAAACGGGACTGGATTTGCTTGTGACCAATCTGTTTGTAAACGCAAGCGCAATGGGACTGTTTTCTATTGCAAAACAGATACCAGTTATTTTGGCACAAATACCGCAGCTAATTGCAAATGTATTTAATCCGGAACTTGCAAAACTATATGCCGAAAATAAGCAAGAGGAACTAATTGAAAAATTTAAATTTACTATTCGCTTTTTAAGTTTTATGATGATAGTTCCGTTAATAGGTTTTGTGGTTTTTGGAAAAGAATTTTATACGTTATGGCTTGGAAATAAAACAGTAAATGAGATTAATACGATTCAGATACTTTCAATTTTAACGGTACTTCCGCTTTTGGTGAACGCTTATGTAGAGGGACTTTATTATGCTAATACACTTGCTAATAAAATCAAAGGATCTGTAATTATTACTACGATTTTCAGCGTTGCAAGTATTGGAACAGAATTTTTGCTTCTGAAAACAACAAATTTTAATCCGTTGATTATTATTGCTGGTACAAGTTCATGTTACATGATTGTTAGACATGCAGTGGTTACCCCTCTGTATTGTGCATATGTTCTTAAATTGCCTAAAATGACGTTTTATCCAGCCTTGGTTAAAAGCGTTGTAATTTCTTGTGTTATCTATGTATTGTTTGAGGGCGTAAGAAGAGTTATAGTCATAGGTTCTTGGTTTAAGTTTTTATTTGTCTGTGCCGGAGTAGGAATCTTAGGGTATGTACTTGTGCTGATATTGTTATTTAATAAGGACGAACGAAAAAAGGTGCTTCAAATGGTTTTGAAAAGAAAGTCAAAATGATTTATGTTTTCATCGTCCTGAGCAAACAAGAGGAGATTAAGCAATGAAAACAGTTTGTAAAATAAATCAATGTGCAGGATGTAAAGCCTGTGTGGATGTCTGTAAAAAAGAAGCTATTTCAGTAGAAGATACTTTGAATGCAATGAATGCAATTATTGATGAAAAACGGTGCATTCAGTGCGGTGCATGCGAAAGAGTTTGCCCGAACAATAGTATTGTTCAAAAGAGAAAACCGCAGGTTTGGTATCAAGGATGGAATAGAAATACCAGAAAAACATCTTCTTCTGGTGGAGCTGCTGCTGGATTAATTGAGGCATTTATACATTCTGGAGGGTATGTTGCGGCGTGCCTTTTTAAGGATGGAGAGTTTGTCTTTGATATTACAAATGATTTAGACTATGCAAAGAATTTTGCTGGGTCAAAGTATGTGAAAAGTAATCCAGTCAATATTTATTCAAAGGTTGCCAAGGAACTTAAAACTGGTAATAAGGTACTGTTTGTTGGGTTGCCTTGTCAAGTGGCGGCAGTAAAGAATTATGTAAAGAATACAGACAATCTATATACAATTGATTTGATTTGCCATGGATCTCCGTCGCCACAACTTTTGGAAAAGTTCTTGGAAGAAAATAAGGTTAATATCCACACAATCGAGAATTTGAAGTTCAGAAATAAAACAGCGTTTGGTTTGGAATCCGGCTATAAGAGAATTTCTTTTGATGCGCAGCAAGATTTGTATACATTCGCTTTTTTGACTTCTTTGGATTATACGGAAAACTGCTATTCGTGTCGTTACGCAACACTGGATAGAGTTTCAGACATTACACTAGGGGATTCTTGGGGAAGTGAACTTAGCAGGGAAGAGCAGAAAAAAGGTATCTCTTTAATACTATGTCAAACAGAGAAAGGAATAGAACTTGTTAAGTCGGCAGGATTTGAATTGGAAGAGGTAGACTTGGATAAAGCTGTAACAGCAAATCACCAGTTGCGTCATCCTTCAGAAATGCCGGATAAAAGAAATACTTTTTTTGAAAATATTGACAGGGGCTTTCATTATGCAATATCAAAGTGCTATCCCAAGATGTATTATAAACGTCGGCTGAAGACCTTCCTGCAGAAGACAAAAATTATTGGGGGGGGGCAAACCGTAATAAATGAGTATGACGTGTCTTTTAAAGAGTAAGAGATGTGATATGTGCTTCAGTTGGAAATGAAGAAACGGCCGTGTGAAAAATCACACGGTAGCTGCTCAAAACTTCACATACCTCTTCGTGGTGAGCAGCAGGCAACGATTTGTTATGATCGGCTGAGATGTGAAGAATGAAACCTATGGTAGAAGAATATTATCAGAAAAAGGTATAAAAAATCATGAATACAACATTACTTATCATGGCAGCCGGTATCGGTAGTCGTTTTGGAACAGGAATCAAACAGTTGGAGCCGGTGGATGCTTCAAATCATATCATCATGGATTACTCAATTCATGATGCAATTGAGGCAGGTTTTAACCATGTGGTATTTATTATCCGCAAGGATATTGAGAAAGAGTTCAAAGAGGTGATCGGTGATCGTATCGCAGCTATTTGCTCTGCTAATAATGTAACTGTAGACTATGCTTTCCAGGATATTAAGGATATTCCGGGAACTCTGCCGGAAGGTCGTACAAAGCCGTGGGGAACTGGTCAGGCAGTGCTTGCAGCAAAGAAGGTCATCAAGACTCCTTTTATTGTGATCAATGCAGACGATTATTATGGCAAGGAAGGCTTCAAGGCTGTTCATGAGTATCTGGTAAATGGCGGTAAGTCCTGTATGGCAGGTTTTGTACTGAAGAACACGTTGTCCGATAATGGTGGCGTGACCCGTGGTATCTGCAAGATGGATGAGAATGGGAATCTGACTGAAGTTGTAGAAACCAAGAACATTGTAAAGACGGTGAAGGGAGCCGAGGCAGACGGCGTGGCTGTTGATGTGAATTCTCTGGTTTCCATGAACATGTGGGGCTTGACTCTAGAGTTCTTGGATGTTCTGGATCGGGGCTTCCAAGAGTTTTTCGAGAAGGAAGTACCTGAAAATCCGCTGAAAGCAGAGTATCTGATCCCGATTTTCATTGGGGAACTGCTGAGTGAAGACAAGATGTCTGTGAAAGTTCTGAAGACCAATGACACCTGGTACGGCATGACCTACCACGAAGATGTCGCAGCGGTAAAGGACAGCTTCAGGAAGATGCTGGAGGACGGCGTGTACAAAGCTGATTTATTTGCAGATCTGTAATAGAAGAGTCTTGCTTGAAAGATTAATAGCGTAATATTTGACTGCATAGATTTGAGGACTACATAAATGAGTGAGGCAATAGGAACACGAGAATTTGCTGAAAAATACGGTGTGACACAGGCTACAGTTTCCAAGTGGTGCAGGGAAGGTAAAATTCCAAACTGCAATCAAGATGGAAAAGGATCACCGTGGCATATTCCAAAGGATGCAGTCCCGCCGTTTGGATATAAGCAAAGGAAAAAATGATGTTGGAAAGGAGCAGCTTATGGACCAAGAACTATTCAATCCACAATCTTCTTCCGTAAGTTCCTCCCGAATCATTTACACCCCGTCAACCTTTGCCCGGACATCCTTGCTCCATCTGCAGGAGGTCGGTTCTTTGCAGGCTGTTCACCCACATGTATCCCAGAGAGAGGATTTAGTATCGTTCCTTTGCTTCATCGTTCTGTCTGGCGAAGGAGAACTTTCCTATGAGGAGAAGACATACCAGCTAGGCCAGGGAGACTGCGTGTTCATCGACTGCCGAAAAGCGTACAGTCATTCAACCTCCGACAATCTCTGGTCGCTCCAATGGTGTCACTTTTATGCACCATCCCTTCCGGCTGTGTATGAGAAGTACAAAGAGCGTGGCGGTCGGCCAGTGTGCCATCCAGATGATCTAGCTTCTTTTACATCAATCCTGACAGACCTTTATGACCTCGCTTCTTCGTCTGATTACATACGAGATATGCGAATCAATGAGAAGCTTGGAACTTTGCTCACATTGCTGATGGAGCAGTCCTGGCATCCAGAGAGTGTGACGGTGAGCCGAAAGAGAATGGAACTGGCGGTTGTAAAGGAGTATCTGGACGAGCATTATACGGAGAAGCTTACATTGGATGATTTGGCAGAGAAGTTCTTTATTAACAAGTTCTATCTGTCCAAAATCTTCAAAGAGACTTACGGAACAACGGTCAACAACTATCTGATCTCAAAGCGGATCACCAGAGCCAAGCAGCTGCTTTGTTTCACAGATATGACTGTGGATGAGATCGGCGTTGGCGTTGGCATGGGAGATGCAAACTACTTTAGCCGGATGTTCCGCAAGGTGGAAGGTATCAGTCCAAGGGAGTACAGAAAGCAATGGTGAACACAGGGTAAACGGTAGAATACGAGTACCTTTTTATTCACTTCAAGTTATGCCATAATCATACTCAACAAAATAACA
>ONZU01000013.1_pt1 | contig 209317 bp, 187 predicted proteins | sample 1671161 | NCBI WGS metagenome assembly ONZU01 (sample SAMN06348128, study PRJEB24527) | human gut metagenome | biome: human gut; feature: ankylosing spondylitis patient; material: feces | host: Homo sapiens | place: China | collected 2015-10
TCCATGATGTCCGCTTAACTTATAAATATGTGTCCAGAATTTTGGGTACATATCATTTTTCTCAGGACCAGGCGGTTATTTTTGCGTCTTGTCATTGCTCTTAGAACCAACGATATAACCAAGAGCAAAGCAAATCCTCCATTCGCAAGATTTCTGCAAGCAGATTTCTATGTAATCAGAGGTCACAGTCCTCTGGAGTGAGGATTAACCGCCTGCCGTGTATGGTAGCACTGGATGGGAATCAAAAAGGTCATAGATAATATTAATGCGAATGCAGTGGCGTAAAAAATGGGAGGTGCGTTCTTGAGCGAAAATGAAAATCATATTTATATAGCAATTGATTTAAAGTCGTTCTATGCCTCTGTTGAGTGCCGGGAAAGAGATCTTGATCCACTGACGACCAATCTTGTCGTGGCGGATGCAGAGCGGACAGAGAAAACAATCTGTCTGGCAGTTTCGCCTTCTTTAAAAGCATATGGAATCCCGGGAAGAGCGAGACTTTTTGAAGTTGTGCAGCGTGTGAAAGAGGTAAACCGGGAGAGACTGCAAAAGTTACCGAAAAGAGTGTTTGAGGGAAGTTCCTATTTTTCGGACGAACTGAAGGCACACCCGGAGCTTTCTGTTACTTATGTAACAGCAAAGCCACGAATGGCACTCTATATGAAATTCAGTACACAAATTTACAACATTTATCTGAGATATATCGCACCGGAAGATATGCATGTGTACTCTATAGATGAAGTGTTTATGGATGTGACGCATTATCTGAACACCTATCATATGACGGCGAAGGAATTGGCATCAAAGATGATCCTTGATGTGATGCAGGAGACAGGGATTACTGCAACAGCCGGAATCGGAACCAACCTTTATCTGTGTAAAGTCGCAATGGATATCGTGGCAAAACATGTCATGCCGGATGCACATGGAGTGAGGATCGCGGAACTTGATGAGATGTCTTACCGGAAATTATTGTGGAATCACAGACCATTGACGGACTTCTGGCGGGTAGGAAGTGGCTACCGGAAAAAGTTAGAAGCGGCCGGACTTTATACGATGGGCGATATTGCACGCTGTTCCATCGGCGGTGAGAGAGATTATTATAACGAAGAGCTTCTTTATAAAATGTTTGGCATTAATGCAGAGCTTCTGATCGATCATGCCTGGGGATATGAGCCTGTCACAATTGCGGATATTAAGGGATATAAGCCGGAGACAAACAGTATCGGTTCCGGTCAGGTGCTTCATTGTCCGTATGATTTTAACCAGACAAAAATCATTGTCCGTGAGATGACCGATGCACTGGTGCTCGATCTTGTGGAGAAAAAGCTTGTGACAGACCAGCTTGTGCTTGATGTCGGGTATGATATTGAGAATCTGGCAGACCCGGAACGCAGGAAAAAATACCGTGGAGAGGTGAAAGCAGACCGGTATGGCAGAGTTGTGCCAAAGCATGCACATGGGACAGCAAATCTTAAGAAAAAGACATCTTCTACATCACAGATCATGGAAGCAGTATTAGAACTGTATGACCGGATTGTTGATGAGAATCTTTTGATTCGCCGGGTTTATGTTACAGCGAACCATGCCCTGGACGAGCAATCGATATCGGAAGAGACAGAATTTACACAGATGGATTTATTTACTGATTATCAGGCAGTGGCAGAGGAACAGGAAGCCGAACAGGAAAAACGCGAAAAAGAGCGAAGGCTGCAGGAGGCAATGCTTTCGGTTAAGAAAAAATATGGTAAAAATGCAATGCTAAAAGGAACAAACCTTCAGGAGGGGGCGACCATGCAGGAGCGAAATAATCAGATTGGAGGTCATCATGTATAAAAAAGAGTATGAGGATATCATTGGGCTTCCACATCACGTTTCCAAAGTACATCCGCAGATGTCAATTTATGACAGAGCGGCACAGTTCTCTCCGTTTGCAGCACTGACCGGGCATGAGGCGGCAATCCAGGAGACTGCAAGACTTACGGAAGAACAGGCAGAGCTGAATGAGGATAAGAAGGAGGAACTGAACGAAAAACTGCAGGAACTGATGGCACATGCAGAGGAACATCTGGCAGTGACAGTGACATATTTTAAGCCGGATGACAGAAAAGAGGGCGGCAAATATGAGACAGTGACAGGAACATTTAGAAAAATCCGTGATTATGACAAAATGTTTATTTTAGAGGATGGAACGCACATTGCGTGTGACATGATTCATGAGTTGGAAATATGTCATTAGAAGATGTGAAGAAACTCCAGAAAAATAAAATAGAAGAAGTAAAAACTAAAATCCACTGCCTTTTGTACAGGTAAGCGGATTTTTGCTTTTTATTCAGAGAAAAATCCTAGTCAGTAAATTGATTGCCATCGGTATTATCGTCAGTTGTCGCCAGTTTTGCTAAATATATGGCGAATCAGTAATTCTCTGTGTTATAATAGATTGAGCTATTTATGCTTACACTTAAACAGGGAGAAAGGCAAAATTATGAATAAACAGCAACTCGCACAGAAAATATGGGCATCTGCAAATCAGATGAGATCAAAGATTGAAGCTAGTGAATATAAAGATTTTATACTTGGATTTATGTTTTACAAATATCTTTCTGACAAAGAAGTAGAGTTTTTGAAAGAGAATGATTACGACGACGAATTGTTAAAAACAGTGACAGATGATGATGAAGAAACAGTCAGATGGATTCAGGAGAATATAGGTTATTTTATTTCGTATAAAGATTTATTTTCAACATGGCTAAGTATGGGAAAAGATTTTGATGTTTCCAATGTGCGGGATGCACTTTCAGCGTTTAGCCGGCTGATATCAGCAACCCACAAAAAAGTATTTGATAAGGTATTTGATACATTACAGACAGGACTTTCAAAATTAGGAGACAGTTCGGGAACACAGACGAAAGCTATCAGTGGATTACTAACCTTGATAAAAGATATTCCGATGGATGGAAAGCAGGGATATGATGTTCTTGGGTATATTTATGAATATTTAATAGAACAGTTTGCAGCAAATGCCGGAAAAAAAGCAGGAGAATTTTATACACCTCATGAAGTATCACTTTTAATGTCAGAAATTGTGGCGAGTCATCTTCAGGGAAAAAATGAGATAAAGATATATGATCCGACCAGTGGCTCAGGATCATTGCTTATTAACATAGGACACAGTGCGGCAAAATATATGTCAGATGCAAATAATATCAAATATTATGCACAGGAATTAAAAGAGAGCACGTACAATCTGACGCGAATGAATCTGGTTATGCGAGGGATTAAGCCAGATAACATTGTAACCCGTAATGGAGATACATTGGAAGAAGACTGGCCGTATTTTGACGAAAATGATCCGGTAAATTCTTATGATCCGCTTTATGTAGATGCAGTTGTTTCAAACCCACCTTATTCACAGGCATGGGATCCAAGTAATAAAGAAGCAGATCCTCGTTATGCCAGATTTGGGTTAGCACCGAAGGGAAAGGCAGATTATGCTTTTTTGCTACATGATCTGTTTCATGTTAAGCCAGATGGAATTATGACAATTGTACTTCCACATGGAGTCCTGTTCCGTGGTGGAGAAGAGGGAGAAATACGGAAAAATTTAATTGAGAGCAATCATATTGATGCAATCATTGGACTTCCGGCAAATATTTTTTATGGAACAGGAATACCAACGATTATTATGGTATTACGTCAGAAACGTGAAAATACAGATGTATTAATAATAGATGCATCCAAAGGATTTATAAAAGAAGGAAAAAATAATAAACTCAGACAGTCCGATATTAAGCGTATTACAGACACCTATATCAAGCGTGAAGAAATTCCACAATTTTCAAGAAAGGTTACCAGAGAGGAAATACGCAGTAATGACTATAATCTGAATATACCGCGCTATGTAGATTCTTCTGAAAAAACGGAACATTGGGATATCTATGCATCCATGTTTGGTGGAATTCCAAATGCAGAATTAGAAGGAATGAAGGATTACTGGGATGCGTTCCCAAATCTGAAAAGTGAACTTTTTAAACAGGATGGTTCTCCATATGTTTCTATCTCATCAGAAGATATTAAAGATGCAATAAAAAACAGTAAAGATGTCGTAGCATTTGAAGAGGCATATTGTAAGGCTTTTGAAACATTCCCGATTTATTTAAAAAATATGTTGATTGATCAGATGGAGAAAATTGATATTTCAAAAACCGAGAGTCTTCTAAGTGACAATATTTTTGAACGACTTTCGGATATACCGTTAATTGATAAATATGAGGCGTTCCAGTTATTAGATAATTGTTGGAATGAAGTATCTATTGATCTTGAAATCATCCAGACAGAGGGATTTGCTGCCACAAAAAAGGTGGATCCACATCTGGTAACAAGGAAAAAGGGTAATGAAGAGCAGGAATTACAGGATGGCTGGGCAGGACATGTGCTCCCATTTAATCTGGTGCAGGAAACTATTTTAAAACAGGATTTAAACGAGATCAGAGAATTAGAAAGCAGACTTGCAGATATTCCAGGAGAATATGAAACACTTCTGGATGAGTTTGGAGAAGAGGATAAAGATGCTTATAGAGAGTGTTTTTCAGAAGAGGGAGATACATTTGTTACAAAAGAGATATTAAAAAAATTAAAGGAATTAAAAAAAGATACTTCGCCAGAGGCACAGAATGCATATCGTATTTTTTCAAAAGTGTGCGATCTGACAAAGGATGAAAAAACATTGCGTACAGACATTAAAAACAAAACGATAAAGTTGGAGACAAAGACGAAAGAAACCATCGAAAATCTTTCAGATGAGCAGGTTCTGAAGCTTTTGGAAGAAAAATGGATCAGTCCACTGAAATCAGAATTAGACAAACTTCCAGACGTGATAGTAGATACTCTTGTAACGAGAATTCAGGCATTACAAAGCAAATATGCTACTACCTTCATGGATATTGAGAATGAAATCCATGAAACTGAAAAACAACTTGTAAAGATGATCGAAGAACTTGATGGCAGCGAATACGATTTGAAAGGACTTGGCGAATTAAAAGCGCTATTGATGGGTGATTGATATGGAAAAAAAGAAAAAACCCGCAATTCGGTTCAAAGGATTCACTGATTCTTGGGAACAGCGTAAGTTGGGGGATGTGGTCAATCGAGTAACAAGGAAGAATCAAGATTTAGTCTCTGAGTTACCGCTTACGATATCGGCTCAATATGGACTTATTGATCAGAATGAATTCTTTGATAAGAGAGTAGCAAGTAAAGATGTCAGTGGTTATTATTTGATTGAGAATGGAGAGTTCGCTTATAATAAGAGCACTTCAACAGATGCTCCTTGGGGAGCTGTTAAAAGGCTGGATCATTATGAAAATGGCGTATTATCAACACTTTATATCGTATTTGGAATAAAAGAAAATAATCCAATAGATTCCAATTTTTTAGTATCATACTACAATACAAATTTGTGGCATAAAGGTATTCGTGAGATCGCAGCAGAGGGAGCAAGAAATCATGGACTTTTAAATATTGTGCCAGCAGATTTTTTTGAAACAGAGCTGATGATACCGCAAGATATTGAAGAACAAAAACAGATTGGAAAGTTTTTTAAAGGGTTAGAAGCACTTATCACCCTTCATCAGCGTAAGTATGACAAGTTGCAGATTATTAAAAAAGCAATGTTAGAAAAAATGTTCCCACAAAATGGTAGTTGTTTTCCTGAGATAAGATTTAAGGGCTTTACGGACTCTTGGGAACAGCGTAAGTTTGATAAGTGGGGAGATTTCTACTATGGACACAGTTGTCCGAAGTGGTCTGTGACAGAAGATGCAACTATTCCATGCATCAGATACGGAGAATTATATACGAAGTTTGGAGCGAAAATTGATAAGGTGTATTCATATACAAATATGCCCACTGAAAAACTTAGATTTAGTAAAGGAACAGAGGTTTTGATTCCGCGAGTTGGCGAAGATCCAATGGACTACAATCACTGTACATGGCTTTCTTTAAAGGATGTAGCGATTGGTGAAATGATTTCCGTTTTTAATACTGATCAAGATCCGCTGTTTTCTGCAACTATGTTTAATGCTACTCTTCAGAAAGAATTTGCTATAAGAGTTGAGGGAGGAAGTGTTACAAATCTGTATTTTGATAAGTTACGAAATATTGATATTTCATATCCATTGTTAGCAGAACAAAAGAAGATTGCAGCATTTTTTGAAAATCTTGACCACCTCATCACCCTTCATCAGCGTGAGGTAGAAAAATTACAAAATATAAAGAAATCTATGCTGGAAACCATGTTTGTGTAGGAAGGAGCAGGGAAAATGGATAAAATTATACTTTATCATGGCACTCCGGATAAAATCGTGACGCCGGTACATAGTTGGCGCAGAGAGAAGTAACCAGCTTTTTGATCCGTTGGCAGAGTATCAGCAGATAGTCTTAGACGCTATTAATATCGGACGAATGGAATCACAGGTCAAAACTCCACAGGAGATACAAAAAGCTATTGGTCAATTTGCAGTAAAGTATGGTTTGCTTGGTCTTATGACAGCTTTGCCGACCACACCAACATTTATGGACTACGAAGCAGTTTATCTGCCGAAAAATCACTTTATCAAAGAAGAAACCATGTCCACTAAGGATTATCTGCATCTGTTCTTTCCGTTTCACAATCCGGATGTGGTAAAGCGTGGCGTGGAATCCATGTGGAACATACAGAATGACCGTGTGATGATGGCACTTGCTATGACAGACAGCGAAAACCCGGTCAAACGTTGCAAACATTGTGCGAAAGCCTTTTTTGCAAGCAGACCAAGCGCTGTGTTTTGCAGCCCGCAGTGTAAGAATAAGCATAATGTTTACAAAAACAGAGCGAGAAACAAAAGTGAAGAATAGGAAGGGAATGGATATGAACGAAGAATATGGGCTAACTCCTTATGAAACGAGGGAAATCCTGTTTTATAAAACTGATAATGGTGAAGTTCGGGTTGAAATCCTTTTATATCAGGAAAACTTGTGGCTGACGCAGGCAAAGATGGCAGAATTATTTGAAGTGCAAAAGGCGGCTATTTCAAAACATTTGAAAAATATTTTTGCATCCGGCGAATTGCAGGAAGAAGCAGTTGTTTCCAAAATGGAAACAACTGCGACAGACGGCAAGCGGTACAATACAAGCTATTACAATCTAGATGCCATTATTGCTGTCGGATACCGTGTTAATTCTAAAAAGGCTACGATGTTCCGCATTTGGGCAAATCGAGTATTAAAAGAATTTATTATTAAAGGTTATGTGATGGACGATGCACGACTGCGAGAACCAGAAAACCTCTTTGGTAAGGACTATTTTGAGGAACAGTTGGAGCGTATTCGTGATATTCGCTCCAGCGAGCGCCGTTTTTATCAAAAAATCACGGACATTTACTCCCAATGCAGTGCTGACTATGATGTGAACAGTCCTGTTACAAAAGAGTTTTTTGCCACAGTACAGAATAAACTTCATTACACTGTCACTCATCATACGGCGGCTGAGATTGTTTATGGACGAGCCGATAGCACAAAACCAAACATGGGCTTGACAACTTGGAAAAATGCTCCGCAGGGGCGTATTCGCAAGTCGGATGTTTCAATCGCCAAAAACTACTTGAACGAAGAAGAAATGATAAATCTGAATGAGATCGTGACAATGTATCTGGACTATGCCGAAAGACAGGCACGGCGGGGAAATATCATGTATATGCGGGATTGGGTTAATCGTTTGGATGCGTTCCTCCAGTTCAACGAAGAAGATATTTTACATGACAAAGGCAAAGTGACCGCTGCCATCGCAAAAGCGTTTGCAGAAAGTGAATTTGAAAAATTCCGTGTTTTGCAGGACAGGACATATCAGAGTGATTTCGACCGTCTTGTTGCAAATATCGAAGAAAACAGCAAACAAACAAAATAAATCAGGAAACCCCATGTTTCCGATTTTATTGCCAGAAGTGAGGGGCTTTTGTATCAGGTTTACAGATTATATAAAGAGGTTTTCTGGGAATATGCAAGGTTTAAACATCCATCACATCAGATTAGCTTCCATAGTATAAGGGCTTTGGAATGTTTGAAATATGAAAGGAGTATAGCAGTCGAAAATGATACAGTGGAATAAAGATGATTTGTTTTATGTATGCTCTATGATTGAATTTGTTGCACGAAAAACACATAACAGGGACAAAGATATAGTGTCGAAATTATCTGATAATGCATTAAAGCACCAACTCAAAGCAGCTGGTGTAAATCACTGCCTTTCATTTGAACAGGTAAGCGATGAGTGGATTGAAGAATATCAGATACCAGAAGGAATATATGATAATATTTCTACGTGCAGATATGAAGTGCCAACGGTAACAGCTATAGGGCGAGTATATCAGACATTAATTTTGGATGTTATGGATTTATATGAAAATATTATTGAGACAATAAGAAAGGTATATAGTTCGTTTATTAGTGAAGAAATATCCAACTATAATTCCAGTGTGTACTATAGTAATCCAGATTATTTAAGATGTTCATATGAAGAAGGTAGTTTGTTAGATTAAAAAATGTTAATTTCTGATAAAAATTAGTGAAGACGTTATCTTAAAAAGTTTGGGAACAGCGTAAGTTGGGGGAACTTGGCGAAATAATGACAGGCTCGACACCATCAACGTCAAAGTCAGAGTATTATTCAGAGGATGGAATACCTTGGGTAACACCAACTGACATTAACTCTCAAACAATATCTGATACGCCAAGAAAACTTAGCGGAGAGGGGATAAAAGTAGGACGTGTTGTACCGGCAAATACAATTCTCTGTACTTGTATTGCAAGTATAGGAAAAAACACACTTTTAACGGTAAAAGGAAGCTTTAATCAGCAGATAAATTGTCTTACTCCAAATGAATATAATGATGCCTATTTTCTTTTGACGGAGAGTGAAATTTGGTCGAATATTATGAAGCGTATGGCTGCGGCAGGAACCATGCAAATTGTAAATAAAACAGAGTTTTCTGAATTAACTACAATGGTTCCTAAATTAGAAGAACAAAAGAAAATCGGACAGTATTTCCACACCATTGGCCACCTTATCACCCTTCATCAGCGTATGCAGAAAAATAGCAAACAATACATCATCACAATGAAAAGTATCTTAAATAACATCAAGTATTAATGCAAGAAAATTACACTATATATTTTGGACAAGGGAGACAAATATCATGACATTCAAAAGTGAAGCAGATTTTGAAGAAGCATTGATTCGCGTTTTACAACAAAATGCATGGGAAAAAGAAGTTATAAAATATCCAACAGAGCAGGATCTGATTCAGAACTGGGCAGATATTCTTTATGATAACAACAGAAGTATTGACAGATTAGGTGATAGTCCGCTGACAGATGGAGAAATGCAGCAGATTATAGAACAGATCAGGGAACTGCGGACACCACTGAAATTAAATGGTTTTATTAATGGAAAAACAGTATCAATAAAGCGAGATAACCCGGAAGATAAAATTCATTATGGAAAAGAAGTCAGCCTGAAAATCTATGACCGGCAGGAAATAGCAGCAGGGCAGAGCAGATACCAGATTGTGGAACAGCCTATTTTCCCCGGAAAATCGAAAATGTTAAATGACAGACGAGGCGACTTGATGTTGCTGATTAATGGTATGCCACTAATACATATAGAGTTAAAGGGAAGCGGGATTCCGGTTAGTCAGGCCTATCGTCAGATTGAGAAGTATGCGTATGAGGGTGTTTTTACAGGATTGTTTTCATTAGTGCAGGTGTTTGTAGCGATGAATCCGGATGAGACAGTATATTTTGCTAATCCTGGTCCTGATGGAAAGTTTAATGAGGATTATTATTTTCATTGGGCAGATTTTAATAATGAACCTATGAATGACTGGAAAGCAATAGCAACATCATTGCTATCTATTCCAATGGCACATCAGCTGATCGGATTTTACACAGTGGCAGATGATTCTGACGGTGTATTAAAAGTGATGCGTAGTTATCAGTATTATGCAGCAAATGCTATTTCGGATGTTGTTTCAAAAACAAAATGGGATCATTCAAGACAGCGTGGAGGATATGTCTGGCACACTACAGGTTCAGGAAAGACGATGACATCGTTTAAATCCGCACAGTTAATTGCAAATTCGCATGATGCGGATAAAGTAATCTTTCTCACTGATAGGATTGAGCTTGGAACACAGTCATTAAAGGAGTACCGTGCATTTGCAGAAGAAAATGAATCCGTGCAGGCAACAGAAAATACATATGTATTATTGGAAAAATTAAAGAGTAATGCAGCAGCTGATACTCTGATCGTTACATCTATTCAGAAAATGAGCAATATACGTGACGAGGATGGCGGGCGGAATGCGAGTGATATAGCATTAATCGGGAAAAAGCGTCTTGTATTTATTGTGGATGAAGCACATAGATCAACGTTTGGAGATATGCTTGCGGTGATTAAGGATACTTTTCCGGGAGCTATTTTCTTTGGATTTACCGGAACACCGGTTTTTGAGGAGAATGCGAAGAAAAACAATGCACAGACCGATGTATTTGGAAATGAATTGCATCGCTATAGTATTGCAGATGGAATCCGGGACAAAAATGTATTGGGATTTGATCCGTATAAAGTGCTTACTTATCGGGATAAGGATGTGCGAAGAGTGGTTGCACTCGAAAAAGCACATGCAAAAACGGAAGAAGAGGCAATTGAAGATCCGGAAAAGTCAAAAATTTTTTACCAATATATGGATGCTTCAAAGATTCCTATGGCAGGTTTTTCGGGAGAAGATGGAAAATGGATAAAAGGCATCGAAGACTATCTTCCGAATAGCCAGTATTTATCGGCGGAGCATAAGAATAAGGTTGTGGAAGACATAAAAGATAACTGGCTGACGTTGAGTCATAATGGAAAGTTTCATGCGATATTTGCAACAAGCAGTATCCCGGAAGCAATCGATTACTATAGACTGATTAAGGATAGCATGCCGGAATTAAAGACAACGTGTCTGTTTGATCCTAATATCGATAATAATGGTGGAATGATTTACAAAGAGGATGGTTTGATAGAAATCCTTGAAGATTATAATAAGCATTATAGTCAGGACTTTACAATTCCTACCCATGCGAAGTTTAAAAAGGATCTCTCATTACGTCTTGCCCATAAGGAACAGTATAAGAGAATTGAGAGAATACCGGAATTACAGTTGGATTTACTGATTGTGGTAGATCAAATGCTTACTGGATTTGATTCAAAATGGGTGAATACTTTATACATGGATAAGGTATTAGAATATGAGAATATTATTCAGGCATTTTCACGTACAAATCGTTTGTTCGGACCGGATAAGCCGTTTGGGATTATCCGCTATTACCGAAAGCCGCATACAATGGAACAGAATGTGCTTCGGGCAGTAAAACTTTATTCGGGTGACAGACCAATAGGGTTGTTTGCTGAGAAATTACCACAGAATCTTGAAAAATTAAATCAGGTATATGAAGAAATCGCAGATGTTTTTAAAAGTGCAGGGATTCCGGATTTTGAAAAACTCCCGGAAGATACATCAGCAAAAGCAAAATTTGCATCACTTTTCCGTGATTTTAATTCTTACTTACAGGCGGCAAGAGTGCAACGGTTTCAGTGGGATCAATTATCTTATCAGGTGAAAGATGAGAAAAGCGGACAGGAAATGACGATAGATATGAGATTTGACGAGAATAATTTCCTCATAATGGCACAGCGATATAAAGAGTTAGCTTCTACACCGGCAGATGCCGGAAAAAGTACAGATGTTCCATATGATCTTGCAGGTTATCTGACAGAAATTGACACAGGAAGAATTGATGCAGATTATATGAACAGCAGATTTGTGAAGTATATGAAATTACTGAAACAGGAGGGAACACCGGGAGATTTAATTGAAGAAGCTAAAGCAGAACTTCATAAAACTTTTGCAACTCTATCACAGGAAGAACAAAAATATGCGAATATTTTTCTACATGACATTGAACGGGGAGACGTGACTCCTGAGGAGGGAAAGACATTACGGGATTATATTACAGAATACCAATATCGTGCAAAAAATAATCAGGTTCATCAGTTTGCGGCAGCTTTAGGATTAGATGAAGAAAAACTGCGGAATATGATAAATCTGAAATTGACAGAAGAAAATATTAATGAATTTGGCAGACTGGATGAATTAAAGAAAACAGTCGATAAGGAAAAGGCAAAAGCTTTTTTTGAAGAGCGGGAAAAGACAAAGCTGATCCCACCGAAAGTTAATATGAAAACAGATCGTATGTTACGAACTTTTATTATAACCGGTGGTATTGAAATATAATTCCCCAAAATATGTTTCGTGGATTTGTTTGTCATCAACGTAAGCCATTTGTACAAAAATGGAGGAAGTGAATTATGTTAGATGAAACAAAGAAAACAGACTTATTTTATGATTATTATTCAAAGTGGATTATGGTTTATAAAAAAGGTGCCATAAGAAAAGTAACGATGGATAAGTATCTTATGACTCAGAAATGGCTGGAAAAATTAGTACCTGAATTGAAAGTATGCGATATGAACCGTATTGCATACCAGCAGTTATTGAATGATTATGCGGAATTTCATGAGCGGCAGACAACAATGGATTTTCACCATCAGTTAAAAGGTGCAATTCTCGATGCAGTTGATGAGGGACTTATTGACAGAGATCCGACAAGAAAGGCTATTATAAAAGGTAAAACACCGGTAGCAAAAAAGATAAAGTACCTAAACCAATTTGAATTACATACATTACTTGTTTCGTTAGAACTTAAAGATCAGGTAAACTGGGACTATTTTATTTTACTGGTAGCTAAAACAGGAATGAGATTTTCAGAAGCGTTGGCATTGACACCAAAAGATTTTGACTTTTCGCATCAGACTTTGTCAATTAGCAAAACATGGGATTATAAAGGAGATGGTGGGTTTCAGCCTACAAAGAATAAATCATCTGTCAGAAAAATACAGATCGACTGGCAGACCGTTATTCAATTTTCAGAACTTGTAAAAAATATGCCGGAAGATAAGCCGATATTTGTAAATACGAAGGTATATAATTCGACTGTGAATGATATTTTGAGCCGGCATTGTAAACAATGCAATATCCCGGTCATATCGGTTCATGGATTACGGCATACGCATGCGTCTCTTTTATTATTTACCGGAGTGTCTATTGCAAGTGTAGCGAGAAGACTGGGACATTCAAGTATGACAACAACACAAAAGACATATCTGCATATTATTCAGGAACTTGAAAACAAGGATATTGATTTAGTAATGAGATCTTTATCCAGTTTGAATTAGTATAATAGTGGATGGCTTGCGTTGAATGAAAGGAAAATGAATAAAAGTTAATAATGTAAAACAGAGAAAACATACATGAAAGATGACGTTCATGTATGTTTTCATCTTTTGTTGCGTATGATAGACATAATTTTCAGAGAATCATTTCTGCAGCTTACCACCCCAAAAACGCATCTTACCTTATCCCCTGTAGATTTTCAAAACAGATTATGTTATACCATGATCAGAGAGAAAAAGCGGTAAAGTTACTTTTGTCCAGCAATTTCGATTAAGTGATATAACAAAAAAAGGGGTGTGCAATATGCAGAACGAATATGAATCCACAGATATTATCCGTATTGAACATTTAAATAAAACCTTCGGTGATGTAAAAGCAGTCAGGGATTTGGGCTTTTGTGTGAAAAAAGGCGAACTGTTTGCATTTTTAGGTGTGAACGGTGCAGGAAAAAGCACGACAATCTCAATTCTCTGCGGACAGTTATCGAAGGACAGCGGAACGGTACAGATCAAAGGAATCGATAACCAAAGAGCGGGCGAACAGACAAAGAGGCTGATTGGTGTAGTTTTTCAGGACAGTGTGCTTGATAAGCCGCTCACTGTAAAAGAAAACTTAAAGAGCAGGGCAGCTCTCTATGGTATTACAGGACAGGCGTTTGAAAAAAGATTACAGGAATTGCTGGACATAATGGACTTTGGCGACTATTTAAACCGCCCGGTCACAAAATTGTCCGGAGGGCAGAGAAGAAGGATCGACATTGCGAGAGCATTGCTCCACAGACCGGAGATCCTTATTTTAGATGAGCCGACTACCGGGCTGGATCCGCAGACGAGGCAGGTGATCTGGAATGTGATCGAAAAACTCCGCATAGAGGAGCAGATGACCGTTTTTCTGACAACCCACTACATGGAAGAGGCTGCAAATGCCTCATATGTGGTGATTCTCGACAAAGGCAGCATTGTGGCGGAAGGAACACCATACGAGTTAAAAAACAGGTATGTGCAGGACACGATTTCTGTTTACGGTGTATCTGAAACACAAATTAAGTCTTTACATTATGATTATAAGAAAGTACGTGATGGTTACCGGATAAAAGTAGATAATACGTCAGAGGCAACGAAGCTGATCGTGGAGCATCAGGAATTGTTCCGGGATTATGAGGTTGTAAAAGGCGGTATGGATGATGTTTTTCTTGCAGTGACAGGCAAAACCTTAGGAGGTGGGCGCGAATGAGAACGATGACAGCTCTGATAAGCAGAAACAGAAAACTTTTCTTCCGGGACAGAGGGATGTTTCTTTCTTCCCTGATTACACCGGTAATTCTGATTGTTTTATATGCAACATTCCTTGCAAATGTATATAAAGATTCCTTTTTGTCTGCATTGCCGGATACCGTACAGATTTCTGACAAACTGATCAACGGAACGGTGGCGGCACAACTTGCGGCGGCACTTTTGTCTGTGAGCTGTATCACAGTGACATTCTGCGTGAACCTGACGATGGTGCAGGATCTTGCGAACGGTGCGAGAAAAGATTTTAATGTGTCCCCAGTGAAAAAATCTGTGATTTTTCTGGGATACTTTCTTTCAACATTACTCAATTCCCTGATGGTCAACGGACTGGCACTGGTCGTCTGCCTTATTTATATGTGCAAAATGGGCTGGTACATGAGTGTGACGGATGTGCTTTGGGTGATTTTGGATGAGATCCTTCTGGTATTATTTGGCTGTGCACTCTCAAGTATCATCTGTTATCCGCTGAAAACACAGGGGCAGATGTCGGCAGTCGGAACGATCGTGAGTGCCGGTTATGGATTTATATGCGGTGCGTATATGCCAATCTCCAATTTCGACACCGGACTGCAGAAAGTATTGTCAATTCTGCCAGGCACTTACGGAACTTCTTTGCTGAAAAACCATATGCTGCGTGGAATCTTTGAGGAGATGTCGGCAAATGGCTTCCCGGATGAGGTTGTGACGGCAATCGGGGATTCCTTAGATTGTAATCCGGTTTTCGGGGGACATGTCGTAAGTATTGATCAGATGATATTTATTATGATGACAAGTATCGTAATTCTTGGTATTCTGTATTTAGTAATTGTAAACAATTGCGAAACTCATAGAAATCTTAATTAAAAGGATCATATGAGGAGTTTCGCAATTATCTATAAGTAATTGCATCAAAAGGAGAATCCCGATGAAAATCACCATACTGGATACAATCCCCGGTGAAGAGGATGAGATCATCATAAAATGCCAGAATTTAAGCGAGGATATACAGAATCTGCTTCAGAAGTTAAAACAGGGAAACACCAAGATCGCAGGACATAACGAGGATGGTATTCATCTGCTAGAGCCGGATGAAATCTACTATTTTGAGACGGTCGACAACAAAGTGTTTGCCTGCTGCAAAAAAGAGGTTTACGAAGTGAGAGAGAAATTGTATACACTTGAGGGCATGCTTCCGGTTGAATCGTTTATGCGGGCGTCAAAGTCTGCGATTTTAAATCTCAACAAAGTAAAAAGCTTATCGCCAGCTTTTGGCGGACGTTTTGAGGCAGTATTAGACAATGGCGAAAAGACGATTATTTCAAGACAGTATGTGCCTGTTTTAAAAGAACGGCTTGGATTATAAAAGAGGTAAGAAGAGATGGCAGAGAAATTAAAAATGTTGATGGATATTTTTGGCAAAGTCACGTTTGGCGTATTGATAGCGGCAGCAGTTTTTATTTCTGTTTTCGGGGGATTTGATGCACAGATCAGTGTAAAGATACTCTGGCAGATATTGGCAGTTTCTGCGGTGTGTTCAGTTCCGATTCTTATGTTTGACTCAGATGCATCGAGGGAGCTGACAAAAAAAGGAATGTTTGCCAGACAGCTATTATATTTCATTTTTGTGAACATTGTAGTTTTAGGGCTTGGAAAAATATTTGAATGGTTCAGTTTCCAGAATTTTAGCATGGTACTTTTTATGGAGGTTCTCATTATTGCAGTCTATGCGGTTGTGAATATCATCTGTTATCTGAGTGACCGTGCAGATGCACAGAGCATGAATAAAAAATTACTGGAAATGAAAAAGAATAAGAAAGAATGAGCAACTGACATTATTTTAAAACGAAAGAGAGATATTTAAAATGAGTAAACACACTGAAAGAGCAAAGGAATTAAGAAGTGAAGTGCCGGTTAGCAGCAACTGTGCACAGACGGTGATGCGTGTATATGCAAAGGAAATCGGGTTGGATGAAGATCTGGCAGCAGCAATTGGCAGTAACTTTGGCGGTGGAATGAGATGCGGAGCAACCTGTGGAGCGATCGCAGCAGGATACATGGTATTAGGTGCCAAGGGAATTGAGTCGCCGGCTGTATTGAATGAATTTCGGAAATGTATTGCAAAAAAACATGACGGTATGACAGATTGTGCAGATCTTTTGCGTGCAAATGCAGCAAAGGGTGGAGAGAAAAAACCACATTGTGACAACATGATCGAGGAAGTGATCACACTGATCGATGAACTGACAGACGGTAGATAATAGAAGGAGAATGCAGCTCCTTTAGCTGTTTCCCATCCTGCTGCATGAATTATGGATTTTTGCTAAAACGCTATGTTATATGGAATATCTGCATGGCACCATAAGTATGTGGCAGATCCTGCAGAGGAGATTTTCTGGAAGGACAGGAAAGATTCTTACAGGTTGAACAGGTATTACATAATTGTCTGAGGTCTGCGTGTGTATTTGTATCCAGATGCAGGATAAGCGCAGCTGTTTTGAGAGGCAGAAGCATCGGACCTTCGGTAAGACCGATTGCATCCGGCGCAAGGCGTTCATAGATTTGTGGAAGAAGATCAAGGGAATAGGTATCTCCGAGAAAAGATAATTCTGCAAGGGATAAACCACTTTGATCTTCTATCACATGTGCAAATTCTGCGTATGCTTTTGACAAAAGCAAAAGACTGACGCAGTCCACGATATAGGCTTCCTGGATCTGTTCATGATCCTTTGATGTTTAATTATATGTTGGACACTCTGACAGAAGAATTGTCGCAGAATATGATAAAACACATGCACTATGAATTGAAATCAGGTGTCTTTGAAGATAGGGCAAATGGTTATGCAATCGGCGATTATAAAAAACGTCCAAATATGATTGGCATGTATAAAACGACTGCACCAAAAGATGTGGAAACAGAAATGGAAAAACTCTTACAGTGGTATCACAAACAGGAGAAAACAATTGATACTTTAGCGGAATTTCATGCGAAATATGAGCCTATTCATCCATTTCAGGATGGAAATGGCCGGACAGGCAGAATGATCCTTTTTCGTGAGAGCCTGAAAAATGAAAGCATCAGACCATTTATTATTTTAGATGAAAATCGGAGTGATTATATAGAGGGACTGAAAGAGTACAGAGAAAGTAAATCAGTCAGACAATTGATACGATTCATGGAAAAAGAAGCAGACAGTTATTATCAGAATTGTCAATATTTTATATCGTAGAAATTAGAAAAAAGAAGGCAAAAGAGAATGAACACAAAAGAAAACAGATGCCGGGCATTGGTGTATATCCTCGGATTATTAGTGCTTGCAATGGGACTTACATTAAATACAAAGGCAGGACTTGGTGTATCGCCGATCATTTCGGTGGCATATTCAGTTTCAGAAATCACCGGGATCAATTTCGGCAATACGACACTGATCTGGTATACCATTTTCGTGCTGGGTGAGATGATCTTGCACACGACCCGAATCAGGCAGCAGAAAAGAATGGAAGATCCTGTATTAGAGCATGCAGAGAAAGTGGATGCAAAACTGATTTATCTCATGGATTTCTTACAAATTCCGCTTAGTATTGTGTTTACAAGATTTCTAAACCTCTTTTCCAAATACATCCCGGATGTGTCCACAGATAGAAAAAGTGCGACAGCAGTATTTGTGATCCGCCTGTTTGTGTTAGCACTTGCGCTGGTTTTAACCGGAATCGGAGCAGCATTGTCGCTTAACATGAGAATCGTTCCAAACCCTGGTGACGGAATTGTGCAGGCAATCGCAGACTGCATTCATAAGAGTGTTGGTTTTACAAAAAACTGTGTGGATATGATATGCGTAGCGCTCACTGTGATCATCTGTCTTATCTCGGGAAAACTGTATGGAATCGGTATCGGAACCATCATAGCGATGATCGCCGTCGGTAGGATTATTGTATTATTTAATCATTTTACAAAAGAAAAACTGGTCAGACTGACTGGTGTGGAGCAGTGAATATACAAAGAAACTGTTAAAAGATATTGAGGAAACATTTAAAATAAGCATGAATGAAGGAGATATATGAGACAATCAGGAATTCTAAAAAACAAACTATTTTTGTATCTGACAGAATTTTTCGCAGGAATGTCTGTCATGGCAGTGGAGCTTGGCGCGAGCCGTCTTCTGGCACCGTATTTCAGCTCTTCACAGATCGTGTGGACAATCATCATTGGAACGATCATGATTGCGATGGCACTTGGCAATATTTATGGTGGAAAAAGTGCGGACAAGTCACCAAATCCGGACAAATTGTATGGAAGGATCATGATCGCAGCAATCTGGATTGCACTGATTCCGGTTGTCGGAAAATACATTGTACTTGGAATCTCTGCACTGCTCATTTTTACGGTGAGCAATAATTTCCTGATTGTCGCAGCGTTTGTGGCGTGTATGGTGATCTTCGTATTTCCGTTATTTTTACTTGGAACCGTCACACCGTCCCTCGTAAAATATTCGGTGGACAGTCTGGATGACAGCGGACAGACGGTCGGAACGTTAGGTGCATTCAATACGATCGGAAGCATTATCGGAACGTTCGTGCCAACTTTTATCTCCATACCGGCAGTCGGAACTTCCATTACATTCCTTATTTTTGCAGGAATTTTACTGGCTTTGTCTGTTGTATACTTCATTGGGAGTCACACTGGAAAAAAGAAAGTAATTGTATCAGTCGTAATTTTTGCACTTTGCTGTGCATTGGGATATTCAGATTCTTTTGCATTCTGGGAGAATGACCTGACCTACGAAGGGGAATCGATTTACAACTATTTGCAGGTGTCTGAGACAGACAAGCGTGTGGTACTTTCCACAAATGTCCTTTTCGGAGTGCAGTCTGTGTACATGAAAGAGGGCGGTCTGACTGGTATGTACTATGATTACGCGATGGCAGCGCCGCTTATGGTTTCGGACAAAGCACCCTCTGATATGAAGGTACTGATCCTTGGCATGGGAACCGGAACTTATGCGACACAGTGCAGAAAGTATTTTGGCGATATGGCAATCGAAGGAGTGGAGATTGATGAGAAGATCACAGACCTTTCCAGAAAATATTTTTCTCTGCCGGAGGATGTGCCGGTCACAACCTATGATGGAAGAGCTTATCTGCAGGCGGTTGATGAAAAGTATGACGTCATTATGGTGGATGCTTATCAGGATATCACAATCCCTTTCCAGATGTCGTCGGTAGAATTTTTCAATATGGTAAAAGATCATCTGACTGAAAATGGTGTGATGGTTGTAAATATGAACATGCGCGGAAGTGGCGAGGGAAACATTAACCAGTATCTCGCGGACACGATTGCTTCTGTGTTTGGAACCGTTTACACAGCAGATGTGAAAGGCTCTACAAACCGGGAACTTTTTGCATCTAATCAAGAAGATATGCTCGATACACTGAAAAATAATGCAGGAAATCTTGCAAATGCAGATCTGCAGAATATGATGATTGCAGTTGCGGATACAAGCACGCAGTATGACGGTGGTGACTACATTATGACGGACGACAAAGCTCCGGTGGAACTGCTCGGTATGCAGGTCATTGATCAGGTGATCAAAGAGGAAGTGGCTTATTATAAGGGCATTTATGAGGAACAGGGACTGGACGGGCTGCTGCAGAGTCTGTAGGAAAACGAAAGATCACTGTATTTTTGGATAACATTTTCATGAATACTTATAACCGGCAGGTTTATACTGCATAACAAAACGGGACTTCTTGTGAGGTTCCGTTTTTTCTATAATAATGTTGTCAGAAGATGCAAAATTATAAATTATTGTAAATACCTATTGAAAGCATCAGAAAAAGGAGATTTAAAAAATTCATGAAGATGGGAGATCAGGTAAGAAAGATATTCCTGCTTATAGGTGCTTCATTTCTGCTGTCAGGATGCAGCGAACAGAGTGTAAATAACACATTTTCTGCAGTATCAGAACCATAAGCGGATGATACAGAAGTATCCGGCACCGGCAGCAGTCATTATGCAGTACACGGGACTGACACAGGTAACTGGAAATGAGCCGCCCACTTATGCGTGTGTTGGTACGAAGGACAATATTGCTTCTTACCGCAGTGTGGAGTATTATATTGCGAGGTTGGAAAGTGCTGGAACAAATGCCGAAGTGGAGGTGTTTAAGGGACTTTCCCATGGTTTTGGACTGGGAGATGGAACGGTCGCAGAAGGATGGATCGACCATGCGGTAAGTTTCTGGGAAGAGAACAGTAACACATAAAACAGGAAAAATTGAGGATTACAATGAACAGAAAATTTAAAATCAAAATAGCAGTTGATGTGCTTATGACAATTTCGCTGCTGTTTCTCATGTCATTCGAGCTGATCGGTGATGCAGCGCATGAATGGCTTGGAATGGCGATGTTCTTTCTTTTTGTGGTGCATCATGTTTTAAACAGAAAATGGACCGGAAATCTGCGGAAAGGAAAATACACCATGCGCAGGGGAATGCAGACAATTCTGGTTGTACTTCTTTTGCTCTGTATGGCAGGCTCTATGTTAAGCGGTATCATTTTATCCAATTATGTATTTAAGTTTGTCAGGATAAAGGGAGCAGCCAATCTGGCGAGAAATGTCCATATGCTCTGTGCGTACTGGGGATTTCTTCTGATGTCGGTACACCTTGGGATGCATTGGAATATGATGGTAGGCATGGCAGGAAAAGCAATGAAAAAAGATAGTAAAAATCATAAGAAACTAATATGGGTGGCACGGGGCATCGCAGCTGCGGTCGCGTGTTATGGAATTTATGCTTTCTGGAAAAGAAGGATTCCCGAATATTTGTTTTTGATCTCACATTTTGTATTTTTTGATTTTGGAGAAAACCTGATCTGGTTTCTTCTGGATTATATTGCGATTATGGGGCTGTTTGTATTTATTACATACTATGCTTGTAGTACGATTAAAAAAAAGTGATTCTTTATAAGGGGATGGATTATGATTCGAATCGGATTAGTGGATGATGATAAAGAACATCAGAAATTGATCAGGCAGTTTATTTGCCGGTATGAGAAAGAAGAACAGACGAAGATCTGTGTGAAAGAATATTCCGATGGACTTCAGTTTTTAGAAGAGTATGAAGGCAATCTGGATGTGGTATTTCTGGATATAGAAATGCCGCATATGGATGGAATGACAGCAGCAAGAAAATTGAGGGAAAAAGATACTGGTATAAAAATTATTTTTGTGACGAATATGGCGCAGTATGCAATCCATGGTTATGAAGTGGATGCAGTGGACTTTATTGTAAAGCCGATCAGCTATTATGTGTTTGTGGACAAACTGAAAAAAGCACTCCGGTATTTAAATTTAAATAAAGAAAAAATGGTTGTGGTTCATGGAAATGGAGAAATGATGAGGATTGGTTCTTCTCAGATCCTTTATGTAGAAAAAGATAAGAATTATCTTGTGTTCCATACCACAAAGGGAAATTTACAGGCAAGAGGAACGATGTTAGATGTGGAAAAGGAGTTGAGTCAGGAAGGATTTTCCAAATGCATTAATGGCTGTCTGGTAAATTTGAAATGTGTTTCAAAGCTGGAAAAAGATACGGTATGGATTGATGAGATACAGCTTCCTATCAGCAGACAGCGGAAGAAAGAGTTCAAAGAAGATTTTATGCGATATCTTGGAGGTGATTTTTCATGACAGGAATGCACATGATATCCTGTATAAGATTTTCCTTACAGCTTCTGATCACGGAAAGTATTTATACATTTGGATTAAAACGGAAAAAATATTTTTTCTGGAGGAGTTTACTTGGGATAGTTTTATACTTTGGTCTGGCACTGACAACTTTTTACCTGTTAGCAGGGATTCCGAGTGAAAATCCTTTCATTTCAATTATATATTACAGCTGTATGTTTGTTTACAGCCTTATCACGATGAATTTGTGTTTTGATGAAAAGCGGGAAGAATTATTATTTTCAGGTGTCTGTGGTTATGCAACACAGCATATTTCATACGCAGCTGTTACAATCATTGTTGAACTTACAGGAATTGCATTTTCAACATTCTGGGATTTTATACTGATTCGGTTGCTGCCGTATCTGCTCATTTCAATTATAATTTACCAGACAATTGTGCGGCGTTACGAAGGAAAGGCAGAACATAAGAGCCGGGATATCCGGATGATTCTGCTGTCACTTGTGATCCTGTTTATTGTAGTGGTGAACAGTGTGTTAGTAGACAGCAGGATGTTTCGGGGAGAAAGTGCCCTGCTTCAAAATGTATTCTGCAAATTATATGCAATTGCGTGCTGTTTCCTTGCAATTTTTATGGCTTATTCTATGTCAAGACAGAATCAGATCCTCCGGGAAAAAGAGACAATGGAGCAAATGATAAAAAACATGGGGGAAAAACAGAAACTGTCGAAAGAAACGATTGATATTATCAATATAAAATGTCATGACTTAAAATACAGGATTTCCAAAATCCCCAAAATAGAGGACGGCGAGGAGCAGAAAAAGTATATTGAAGATGTAAGAAATACACTGACGATCTATGATAATATTTTTCAGACAGGAAATGAAGCATTAGATCTTGTATTGACAGAGAAAAGCCTTCTTTGTACAGAATATAATATCAAGCTGAGCACTATGGTAGATGGAAAACTGTTGAATTTTATGAATACAACCGATGTGTATGCCCTGTTTGGAAATCTGATGGATAACGCGATTGAAAGTGTCATAAAAGAAGCGGACGAAGAAAAAAGGATCATCAGTGTGAGTATAAAGATACAAAATCATGGAGTACATATCCACAGTGAGAATTATTGCAAAGATGAGATTGTTTTTTCTGATGGATTGCCAGAAACAACAAAAGAGGATAAAAATTATCATGGTTTCGGAGTGAAAAGTATACGATATATTGTGGAACGATATCATGGAACCATTTTTATGCGGTCGGAAAAAGAACGTTTTTTGACAGATATCATTTTTTATCCGGAAAAATAATACCAACTTTACCTAAAAAAGAACCAGGAAAACCAAAATGGACATTTCCGGTTCTTTTTTTGTTATAGTCAGTACAACAAAATAAATCAGAAAAGGAGAAAGACTTATGGGAAATGTAGAAGTGGCATGGGAAGATGTCATAAGTGTTATTAACATGATGAGAGCACATCTTATCATAATCGCAGCTGTGCTCATTGCAATGATCGTTGTGATCATAGCCGTGAGGAAGATGGAAAGGAGCAAAAGACGTCTGTTTCGTGTGCAATCGGTTCTTGCTTTTTTACTGGTTACTGTGATCACGTTAAATATTGCAGTGACAGGAACCTTGTATAACACATTAAATGTTGTATTGGCAGATAAAGGAACACTTGATCCGTCGCATGAAGAAAATTCAAAAAGGGTGATTGAGGCGGTAACGGATGAAGGTGTGGTTATGACAAAAAATAATGATTCTTTTCTTCCAATTGCATCTCAAAAGATCAATGTATTTGGCTGGGCATCAACGAATCCGATTTATGGAGGGACGGGTTCCGGAACCGTTGATACTACAACAGCTGTTGGTATTTTACAGGGACTTCAAAATGCCGGATTTGAGACAAACAGTGAATTGTCAGATATGTATGTGAATTACAGGGCAGACAGACCGGTTATCAGTATCAATAACGGACAGGACTGGACACTTCCGGAAATTCCTGTTGCCGATTATCCGCAGGAAGTACTTGACAGGGCAAAAGAATTTTCAGATGTAGCAGTGCTGGTTTTTTCCAGAACCGGAGGTGAGGGAACCGACCTTCCAGAAGATATGGGGCCGATCATGGATGGTTCTACAATGGAGATCGGAACAAAATACACGAAAGGAACTTATACCAATAATTCTACAAAATATGATGATTTTGAAGCCGGACAGTCTTATCTGGAATTAAGTAAAACAGAAAAAGACCTTGTGGATATGGTATGTGGTTTGTTTGACAATGTCATTGTTGTATACAACGGAGCAAATACAATGGAGCTTGGCTGGACAAATGATTATGACCAGATTAAGAGCGTATTGCTTTGTGCCGGTGCCGGTGCGACAGGATTTAATGCATTGGGAAATATTATTGCCGGAGAAGTCAATCCTTCCGGAAAGACAGCGGATACATGGCTGAAAGATTTAAACAGTGCACCATATATTAATAATATTGGTCATTTTGCTTATACCAATACAAGTGATGTTTCTGATGCGGCAAAAGAAGCATGGGAAAGAGCAGATGGAATTGTATCGTTTGTAGATTATGTAGAAGGAATTTATGTGGGATACAGGTTCTATGAGACTGCAGCAGAGGAAGGACTGATCAATTATGATGATACAGTATTGTATCCTTTTGGTTATGGATTAAGTTACACGACCTTTGAACAGTCGATGGGAGAATTACAGGTTTCTGATGACAGTATCAGTGTGGATGTCACTGTAACAAACACAGGAGATACGGCAGGAAAAGATGTTGTGGAATTATACTATAACCCACCTTATTATAATGGTGGAATCGAAAAATCGAGTGTGAATCTGGCAGCTTTTGACAAAACAGGGCTTTTAGAGCCAGGTCAGTCAGAGACAGTAACACTCACATTCGATACAGAAGATATGGCATCTTATGATACATATGGAACAGGATACTACGTATTAGAGCAGGGGGATTATGAGATCAGCCTAAGAACAGACAGTCATACCGTAGTAGATACAAAGACATATAGTGTTCCTGAAATGGTTGTTTATGATGAAAATAAGAAACACAATGGAGATGTTGAAGTTGCAGACAATAAGTTTGAATATGCTGAGGGAAATGTGACTTATCTTTCCAGAGAAAATGGATTTGCAAATTACAGTGAAGCAACCGCTGCGCCGACCGATTTTGAACTGGATGGAACCATTTATGGAAATGGAACCTATGATCCGACAGCATATGACAATGCGGATGATGAAATGCCGGTTACAGGAGCAGATAATGGATTGGAAGTATTCGATTTAAGAGGCGCTGATTATGATGACGAGCGATGGGAATCATTACTTGATGAGATTACAGTAGATGAGATGGTGAATCTGATCGCGTTTGGTGGTCATCAGAATGCAGCGGTAGATTCTGTTGGAAAAATAAGAATCCTTGATACGGATGGACCGGCAGGTGTGAATTCAAGTACACTCGGTATATTTGGAACCGGTTATTGTTCGCAAATTATTCTTGCCCAGACATGGAATACAGACCTTGCAGTGGAATATGCAAAGGCAATGGGCGAAGAATTTTCAGATTATCATGTAACAGGATGGTATGCACCATCTATGAACATGCACAGGAGTGCTTTCGGTGGACGTAACTTTGAGTATTATTCAGAGGACAGCCTTTTAAGTGCGGAAATGGCAAAGGGAGAGGTAGAAGGAGCTGTGGAAAGCGGCATGTACCCATTTATCAAACATTTCGCATTAAATGAACAGGAAATCAACCGGAATGCTTTTCTTACTACATGGACAACAGAACAGGCAATGAGAGAGATTTATTTAAAACCATTTGAGGAAGCAGTAAAAAGTTATCCAGATGGAAAAATTGCAGTGATGACCTCTTATAATTTTATTGGAACTGAGTGGGCAGGAAGCTGTGCACCATTGCTGAAGGACGTATTGCGCGGTGAATGGGGATTCAAAGGTATGGTGATCTCTGATTACTTTGGAAACTATGGATACATGGATGCAGACAGAGCAGTGAGAGGCGGTACGGATATGATGCTTGGAACTGCGGGTAATGAAGCAATTATGACAGATTTAAGTGCAACTTCTGTAATCGCAATGCGGAATGCTGTAAAAAATATTTTATATACGACAGTGAACAGCAGTGCTTATGAGAACTATGTTCCGGGAACAATTCCAGAATGGTTACAGACGATTTATGTGGTCGATGCAGTTCTGGCAATTCTCTGGGTTCTGGCAGAGATAGCAGTGATCCTGTTATATCGCAGGGACAAAAAGAAAGTGCCGGTGATTACGATCGAGGATAAAGAATAAACAATAGAATGCATATGCTGCGAATGTTCTATGATCATGAATTAACCGAAAGGTATAAACTGCAAAACGAAGAGAAACTTCTTCTTTCATTTTCTTTCTTATATACTAAAGACAAGATAAATGTCAACAGAAAAACAGGTCTACGCATTTACTGCGCAGGCCTGTTCGCGGAAAAAGAGGTGAAATTTTGGATAAGAGAATACTGGGAAAAGATCTGGATTTGTATTATATTCACCGTATTGATGAGAAAGTTCCAATTGAAGAGACAGCAGGTGCGATGAAGGAGCTGATAGAGCAGGGAAAAATCACACACTGGGGACTGTCAGAAGCAAATGAAGAAATCATAAGACGGGCACATAAAATCTGTCCGGTCACAGCAATTCAGAACCGTTATTCCATGATGTACCGGGATTATGAGACCTTATTTCCGGTGCTGGAAGAATTAAACATTGGTTTTGTAGCGTTTTCTCCGTTGGCAAATGGATTTTTAACCGGAAAATATGATCAAAATACACAGTTTGAAAAAACAGGTGATTACCGCAAGGTCATGCCGCAGTTTTCAGAAGAAGGAATCAGAGAGAATGAGAAGCTGACAGAAGATGAAATAAAAGAAATTGATGAAATGCTAGATAATATCCCAATGTCACAGGTTTTTGGTGGTTCGAAGGTAGAAAAATAACAGATATGGAGGAAGTAAGAATGGAATACGCAGTATTAAATAATGGAGTTAAAATACCAATGGCAGGAATCGGAACATTCCTTTTATCACCGAAGGACGCGGAGGCAGCAGTTCTTAGTGCTTTAAAAGATGGATACCGTCTGGTAGATACCGCAAATGCATACATGAATGAAAAAGCAGTTGGACGTGCGATGAAAAAATCAGGGCTTGACCGGAAAGAAATTTTTCTGGAAACAAAATTGTGGCCGTCCTTTTATGAGCATGAAAATGCAGTGGAAAAAACACTGAAAAGACTGGATACAGATTATATTGATCTGCTGCTCATCCACCAGCCGGCAGGAAACTATATCGCAGGCTATAAACTTATGGAAAAAGCCTACAAAGAAGGAGAGGTAAAAGCAATCGGACTTTCCAATTTCAATAAAGAACAGATAGAAGAAATCCTTTCCATCTGTGAGGTGAAACCGGCAGTACTTCAGACGGAAGTCCATCCGTATTATCAGGAAAATGACATGAAAGAATTTTTAAAAGAGCAGGGCATGTTCATTCAGGCATGGTATCCATTAGGACATGGAGACGCAGGACTTTTAAATGAACCGGTGTTTGCAAAACTTGGTGAAAAATATAAAAAATCTTCCGCACAGATTATTCTGCGCTGGCATATTCAGGCAGGAAATATTGTAATTCCTGGTTCTAAAAATCCAGAACATATTAAAGATAACTTCGATGTATTTGATTTTACACTTGATGATGAAGAGATGGCAGAGATTGCCGCACTTGACAGAAACAAGCGTTATTATACAAGTACGTCGGAGCTTTTAAAAAAATATGCAGAAATGGTTCCTCCGGTTGATACACAGGAATAAAAAATAAAGGAAAAGGTGAAACAATGAAACAAAAAAGATTTTTATCAGCAGTGCTTACCGGTGCTATGACGGTAATGCTGTTTGCAGGATGTGGCAGTAATACGCAGGCAGATACACGGGCGGAAAATACTGTTTCTGAACAAAGAGGAAATAGGTCTGCCTATGGTATTTTTGCATGGATATGGTCAGTCAAGAATGGGATGGATGACAACACCGGATGGAAGGGAAGGCTGGTCTGATATGTTTCTCAGAAAAGGACACAGTGTATTTTTGATAGATGAACCACATCGTGGAGAAGCAGGAGCAACCTCCGTGAGTGGAGATATCAGCACAAAAACACTGGATCAGCGTTGGTATACGCAATTTCGTATCGGACGTTGGGAGAATGGACAATCTGTAGTAAACGAAGGCTCCCAGTTTCCAAATGATGAAAATTCTATTGATCAGTTTTTCCGCCAGATGACACCTGACACCGGAATGACGTCTGATATGGGTGGAGATTTTGATAATGAAACGGTTGCTAAGGCTGTAGCAGCAACAATTGATGAAGTTTATGAAAGAACTGGAAAAAATTCAATTCTGGTAACACATTCCCAGGGTGGAGGTCCAGGCTGGTCGGCAGCCAATTATACAGAACATATTGCGGCTATCATTGCAATTGAACCAGGTGGTGCGCCAGCGGCAGATACAGATGATTTTAAGGCGGTTGCAGAAAAAAATATACCGATTACTATGTATTTTGGCGATTATATTGATAATGGAGATGAGACACTTCAGGCAACCGGAATGTGGCAGATGATGCGTCAGGCATGTTATGATTTCGCAGATGCGTATACAGCAGAAGGTGGAAACTGCACGGTTGTTGATCTGCCGAAAGAAGGAATTACAGGTAATGATCATTTTATGTTTCAGGATTTGAATAATGATGTAATTGCAGATCATATTGAAAACTGGATTGAGAAAAATGTAGAGTGAAAAAGGAGAAGTAATGAAGATATTATTTATCAATGGAAGTCCAAATAAGAATGGAAATACGAAAGCCCTTGCAGATGTATTGTTAAACGGCAGGGAATATGAAACATTAAATCTGACAGATTATAAAATCTACAGTTACGGACAGAATTTTGAGGAAGATCAGCTTGGCACTGTGATCGCAAAAATGAAAGAGGCAGATGTGATCGTGATCGGTTCACCGTTATACTGGCACAATATCTGTGGAGCTGTCCGCAATGTGCTGGATCGTTTCTATGGTCTGGTAAGTGAAAGCGAACTTGCAGGAAAAGATATGTATTTTCTTTTTCAGGGAGCTGCACCGGAAAAATGGATGTTAGAGGCCGGTGAATACACGATGAAACGGTTTGCCGGACTGTATGGCATGAAGTACAAAGGCATGGCAACCGGCAAGGCAGAGGCAGAAAAGCTGGGAATCATTTTCCTATGAAGATCATTCACAGAAACTGACAAAAGAGGTGTGTGTATATTTGCCATACGGTTACGATGAAAACGAAAAATACAATGTGTTTTATCTGAGCCATGGTGGATGGACAGTATATGGCAGAGCTGGTAAAACAACAGGGGCATGATGCGGACGGAAATATGTCTTTCTTAGAGCGGGAGGGATATGAGCATAACGGAACCGCCTGTGATGAATATACCTATAATGGGTTACGTTTTTTCTGGAATAAATAAAGGAGGGAAAAACAATGAGTGAGAAAAAAGAAAAGAAAAAAATGAAACTCTGGAAAAAAATTGTGATTGGAATTGTGATCGTTCTGGTGATTCTTCTTATCGCAGCGTATTTTATCATCCGGAATATGTTCAGTCAGCCGGATATTGAAGCAGCAAAAGGAACAGACGAGACCATTGTAGAAACAGACAAGGGAGAGATTATGGGCAGCCTTGAAGATGGTGTGTACCAGTATCTCGGTATTCGTTATGCAGTTGCAAAAGAACGTTTTACTTTAGCAGAAGAAGTGGAACCGTGGGATGGTGTTTTTGAGGCTACAAAAGTTGGCGCGATGTCACCGCAGAGCGGTATGCTTGGAATGTCAGCCGGAGATCAGGAAGGAACAGACAATAATTGTCAGAATCTGAATATCTGGACACCGGGCATTGGAGACGGAGAGAAAAGAGCAGTTATGGTATGGCTGCACGGTGGTGGATTTTCGACCGGAACAGCCAATTCAGAACAGTATAATGGAAAAGATTTAAGTAAAAGCGGTGATGTGGTGGTTGTATCCGTCAATCACAGACTTGGTGCTTCCGGCTTTTTAGACTTATCCGCATATGGAGAAAAGTATCAGTATTCTGCCAATGCAGGACTTGATGATATTGTAAAGGCATTGAAATGGATCCAGGAAAATATTGAGCAGTTCGGTGGTGATCCTTCGAACGTGACAGTATTTGGACAGTCTGGCGGCGGTGCAAAAGTGCTTGCGCTTATGACAACTCCAAATGCCAAAGGACTGTTTGAGAGAGGTATCGTACAGAGTGGTGCGACTGAGACAATGGGTGTTACATTCACAAGTGAAGAGGCGAGCCAGAGCCTTACGGAGCGCATTTTGGACAAGCTTGGAATCACAGCAGACCATATTGAGAATATCCAGAATGTGGATATCAGTAAGTTAGAAAGTGCGTCACAGGAAGCAATGCAGGAGACAGCGGCAGAATACCAGATACCGGCACCTTTATCGGATGGATATGCGATGGAATGGGGACCGGTCATTGACGGCGATTATATGCCGGAAAATCCGGTGACAGAAGATGGCTTTGCAGAAAATGGAAAGAATATTGATCTTCTGATTGGAAGTAATTTAAATGAATGGACAACAATGATGGGTGGGGATCAGGGTACACTAACAGAGGAAGAAGTAGCTGCCTATGAGAGTGCGTATCCAGACAAGAATCCGGAGAATGCTGACAAAGTGGATACTTTGATTCGTATTCCAATGCTTAAGATTATGTCACATAAGGCAATGCAGGGTGGTTCGAATATATATGCGTATGTGTTTACCTATGAAAATGGTTCAAACGATGGAACCGGTGTTTATCATGGCGCAGAAATTTCCTATGTATTCGATCACATACAAAATGATCAGGCAGCACAGAAATTTGCAGACCAGATCAGCCAGGCATGGGTTAACTTTGCCAAAACCGGAGTACCATCCGCAGACGGAATGCCAGAGTGGGAAACTTATGACAACGAGAAGGGTGCAACTATGATCTTAGATGAAATGTCCACTTTGGTATACGGACATGACAGGGAGCTGATGAAGCTGTTGGAGGATTATTCTGTTGGAGAATAAGATAACCTCATGGTTTAAACTGCATAACAAATGGAGACTTCCAAAAGAACAGGATGTTATTTATAATGGCGTTGTAAAAAGGAAGTGGATGAGGATAAAGATCAGAAACTTACTTTTACTGTGTTAAGAAAATAACAGGAGGAAACATAACATGAGAACGAAAAAATATATTTCAGTAGTTTTGGCAGGTGTGACGGCAGTTGGACTGCTTGCAGGATGTGGTTCTACGAATAATACATCAAGTGCAGGTGGTGGAAGCACTTCCAGTACAAGTACTACACAGACATCACAGAGTGAGGCATCAGAGACAGACAATACAGTGGCAGAGACGGAAAGTGTGGAAACGACAGAGAGCGGAACACAGGGAACAGAAGAAACAGCTTCAGAAGGTGGAAAGACACTCGTTGTTTATTATTCTGCTTCAGGAAGAACGAGAGACGTAGCGGAAGCAATCGCAGATGCCGCAGGCGCAGATATTTTTGAAGTTGTTCCGACAGAACCTTATACGGATGAGGATTTAAACTGGACGAATAATGACAGCCGTGTATCAAGAGAACACGATGATGAAAGTCTTCGTGACGTCGAACTTACTACGACAGAGGTACCGGACTGGGATTCTTATGATACTGTATTGATCGGATATCCAATCTGGTGGGGAATTGCAGCATGGCCACTTGACAACTTTGTGAAAGACAATGATTTCACTGGAAAAACAGTTATCCCATTCTGTACATCAGCTTCGTCAGGAATTGGCGACAGTGGTAACCTGTTAGAAGAGATGGCAGGTACAGGCGACTGGCAGGATGGACAGAGATTTCGCTCAAATGCATCAGCTTCCGATGTGCAGGCATGGGTGGAAGAACTTGGACTTGCAAAATAAATCATAACCTTTAGGTTTAGACTGGCAAACCAAAAGAGACTTCTTTTAGAGGTCTCTTTTTCTTATACTTACATTAGAGTACAAAATAAAGAAGAAGTAAGAAGGAGAGATGCAGTGGAAGCTGCGGGAGTAAGAGTGGAACGGCTGGAACTGGAAGGAAGACCGCATGGGTTTGGATATACGGAAAACTGGTTTGATGCGTTTGATAATTTTTTAACAGCTGTATTCGCAAATGAATAATAACCCAATGGTTTAAACTGCAAAACAAACAGAGACTTCTAAAAGCAAATGATACTATTTATAATGATAATCAGAACAAAGATATTGTAAATAAACAGTCAGGAGGAAAGAAAGATGGAGCATGTTACATTAAGCAATGGAGTAAAGATGCCAATCCTTGGATATGGCGTATATCAGGTCACGAAAGAAGAATGTGAAAAATGCGTACTGGATGCTTTAAAAGTAGGATACAGAGCAATTGATACTGCACAGAGTTATTTTAACGAAGAGGAAGTCGGAAATGCGATCGCAAAATCAGGTATTCCGAGAGAAGAAATTTTCCTTACAACAAAAGTATGGGTAGAACACTACGGTTATGAGAATGCAAGAAAATCAGTAGAAGAATCCATGAGAAAATTAAAGACAGATTATCTGGATCTGGTACTTCTTCATCAGCCGTTTGCAGACGCATATGGAGCTTACCGTGCACTGGAAGAGATGTACGAGGAAGGAAAAATCCGTGCGATCGGAATTTCAAACTTCTATGTAGACCGAATGGTAGATTTTGCATCCTTCAACAGAATTAAGCCTATGGTAAATCAGGTAGAGACTCATATTTTCAATCAGCAGAGAGAATTGAAAGAATGGGCAGATAAATATGGAATCCAGATGGAGGCATGGGCACCGTTCGGAGAAGGAAGAGGAGGCACATTTGATAATCCTGTGATCACAGGAATTGCAGAAAAATACGGAAAAACACCGGCACAGATCATGTTGCGCTGGCATATCCAGAGAGGTGTTGTAGTAATTCCAAAATCTACCCATATCGAACGTATGGAAGAGAACTTCAACGTATTTGATTTTTCTATTTCAGATGAAGACATGGCAGAGATTGCCAAACTGGATAAGGCACAGAGTTCCTTCTTCTCACATCAGGATCCGAAGATGGTAGAATGGTTTGTAAACATGGTTGAGGAAAGAAAAAAGAACCATGACAGCTTCAGGGAAAAGAAAAACTGGTAAATAGAATGAAATGTATATGAAAATATGGTGCAGGCAGGCTGTCTGCACCGTATTTTCATTATGCTATAAAGCTGATAACAGGAGGAATAACAAATGAGTTTTGATTTTTCTATTTCAACACCGGCAGCATTCAAGGATTATCAGGAATCGTTTAAATAAAAGATGGTGCAAAATTAAAATAAGCAGCAGGATAGAAAGAGATGAAGTATCATGAAGAAAAAATGGTTTTGGATTGCAGTCGTACTGATGATATTATTTGGATTTTCAATTGGATATTGGTTCCAAAGAAACAAAAATAGCAATACAGGTCAGACCGAAAGTCAGACAAAATTGAAAGAAAATACAAAAGAAACAGGGGAGACATATACCGGTATTACATCAGAAGAGGAAACAGAAACAGCGGATACCGATCCAGAAGAAAGCCAGACAGAATCTGTCACGGAGGGAACCGAAGAATACCGCGGCTTTGTGATCGACAATGTGCTCCAGTCAGAAAAGGAAGGAGATATCCATTACAATGTCTATATCCCGGAAAGCTATGATGGAACAAAGGCATATGCACTGTATTTTACATTGCCGGGATATGAAGGACTTTATTTTCAGGGAGTTGCAGCCAATATCAGGTCAGAAGATTTTGGATTTGAAGCACAGAAATATAACAGTGAGATGATCATTGTGGCACTACAGTTAAATGACTGGGGAGAAACTTCGGCAGATCAGACGATTGCTCTTGTAGAATACTTTCTGGAACATTATAATATTGATCAGGAGAAAGTGTATGCAAGTGGCTATTCCGGTGGTGGGGAAACGATGTCCATTGTGGCAGGAAAGCGGCCGGATCTGTTTACGGCTTACCTTCAGGTTAGTTCCAGGTGGGATGGAGACTATGAAACAGTGGTCAAAGCCCACTTGCCTGTGTATTTAGCAATCGGACGTAACGATGAGTATTACGGATCGGAACCGACAATACAGGCTTACCAGACATTGCATGATTTATATGAAAAACAGGGATTGACAGAGCAAGAAATTGATAAACTGCTTGTGTTAGATGTGAAAGAGCACAGTTATTTTACAGGGCGGAATGCGCCAAACGAGCATGGAGGCGGAGGCTTCTTTGCTTATGATGAAGAAATTATGGGATGGCTATTCTCGCAGGAAAGGAGTGACAGTCTATGATGTATAATCCTCAGCTCGAAACATTCTTGTGCGTAGTAGAGGCAGGGAGTTTCAGCAAAGCGGCTGAGAAAATGTATATTACGGCACCAGCGGTGATCAAGCAGATTAATTCGCTTGAGAGCAGCTTGAATCTCCAGTTGTTTGACAGAACACACCGTGGGCTTATTGTGACCGAAGCTGGAAAATCCTTATATAAAGATACAAAGTATATCATCCAGTATAGTAAAGATTCGGTTGCAAGAGCACAAAATGCAATGAAAGAGAACAAAGAAGTGATACGGGTGGGTGTTTCACCGATGACACCGCCACAGGTGTTTGTGGAGCTATGGCCAAAGATTCAGAAAATGTATTCAGATATCAAATTTCAGATTGTTACGTTTGAGAATACCCCGGAGAATGCAAGAGAGATTCTTGGCAATTTAGGGCAGAACATTGATGTGGTTGCCGGGATTTTTGACGAGACGCTGTTAAGTTTAAGAAAATGCAAGGGATTCGAAATTTCAAGGGAACCTTTCTGCTGTGCGGTATCACTTCATCACCGGCTGGCATATAAGGAAAAATTGGAAATCACTGATTTATATGGTGAAAATCTGCTTCTGATGCATCGCGGGTGGAGCCAGAATATTGATACAATGCGTGATGAGATAAGGGAGCACCATCCGGAAATTCATACAGTTGATTTTGATTTCTACAGTGTTGAGATTTTTAACCGGTGTGAGAACAGTAACGATATTTTGCTTGCTATATCAAGCTGGGAAAGTGTGCATCCGCTGATGAAAATTATTCCGGTGGAATGGAATTACAGCATTCCGTTCGGGATTTTGTATGCATCGGAACCTTCGGAAAAAGTAAAAAGACTTATCAGAGCGTTAGAGCAGTTAAAAAAATCGAAATAAATATTTTACATATAGGACAGGCACTTATAACGTGATGGTTTACAGTGCATAACAAAACGGGACTTCTGAAAAAGTCCCGTTTTGTTATAATAAAATCAGCAGCAGGCTTTCAGTGCAAAGTGAAACTGAAATGAGTCTACAGACTGTTTATGAAATGAGATATAAGTGAATAGTCACTAAGTAGAAAAGGGAGATTTTATTATGAAAGTATTATTGACAAACGGAAGTCCGCACAAAGAGGGCTGCACTTACACAGCATTATGCGAAGTGTCAGAGGCATTAAATGAAAATGGAATTGATACAGATCTTTTCTGGATTGGAAAGAAGCCGCTTTCAGGCTGTATAGCATGTTATTCATGTTCAAAAAATAATAAATGTGTTTTTGATGATACCGTAAATGAATTTCTTGACATTGCGGGAGATTATGACGGCTTTGTGTTCGGCAGTCCGGTATACTGGGGCGGCGCAGGTGGAAGTATCACCTCGTTTTTGGACAGAGTATTTTATGCGGATTTAAACGGTGGAGGCAACCGTTTCCTGCTAAAACCGGCGGCAGCTGTTATTTCTGCGAGACGAGCCGGAACAACTGCAACATGGGATCAGCTCAATAAATATTTCGGGCTGATGCAGATGCCGATCATCACTTCCAGATATTGGAATATGGTGCATGGCGCAACACCGGAGCAGGTGAAAAAGGATCTCGAAGGAATGCAGGTGATGAGTGTACTTGGAAACAATATGGCATTTTTCCTGCACTGTAAAAATGTTGCAATGAAAATGGGGATTGAACTGCCGAAGCAGGAACCGATGGTGTTTACGAATTTTATAAGGGAATAAATACTGGTAATTAAAATTATTTTATATTGAATATCTGCATGGCACCATAAGTATGTGGCAGATCCTGCAGAGGAGATTTTCTGGAAGGACAGGAAAGATTCTTACAGGTTGAACAGGTATTACATAATTGTCTGAGGTCTGCGTGTGTATTTGTATCCAGATGCAGGATAAGCGCAGCTGTTTTGAGAGGCAGAAGCATCGGACCTTCGGTAAGACCGATTGCATCCGGCGCAAGGCGTTCATAGATTTGTGGAAGAAGATCAAGGGAATAGGTATCTCCGAGAAAAGATAATTCTGCAAGGGATAAACCACTTTGATCTTCTATCACATGTGCAAATTCTGCGTATGCTTTTGACAAAAGCAAAAGACTGACGCAGTCCACGATATAGGCTTCCTGGATCTGTTCATGATCCAGATATAATTCTGACAGCTCATCGATACCATTTCCAAGTGTCACAAATCCATAGGCATAATGGGAGAGGGAAATCCCATCCAGATTCTGATCGAGGGAATAATACGCACAGGATTCCACCAGTGGGAGAAGTGCGGTATAAATCGCTTTTATATATGGAAGATCAGCCGGAGAAAAATGAAAACGGCTGCAAAAATCTTTCCAGTCATCAGAGGACAATTGTGGGGTAAGTTTACATTTCATGAGGCATGTCTCCCTTATCTGAAGCTGCCATAACGGCAATGATCTCCTGAAAGCGGCTTATGACCTTATCATAATTGCTGCGCTGATGCGGAAAACCACATTTCATGCAGGATTTGACTCCATTTTCTAGAAATTCGCAGTTCCCGCCACAGGATTTCCCAAGTGTATACAGAGGACAATAACAAAACAGACAATTAAAGTCCTCCTCCGGAATTCCTTTATGGCAAGGAAAATATTCACATTTTTTGTTTTGGAAAAATTTATAATATTCACTCATAATGCTGTTATCATCTCATATTTTAGTGAGTAAATCAACGAATAAATTGCATTTGTTTCATCCATAATTTATATCGATCCCATCCATTGTGAATTGATTGTCAATGACATATAATAGAGTAGAAGAAGGAGGTGCGTTTGTGAGCGGAAATGAAAATCATATTTATATCGCAATTGATTTAAAGTCGTTCTATGCCTCTGTTGAGTGCCGGGAAAGAGACCTTGATCCACTGACCACGAATCTTGTCGTGGCGGATGCAGAGCGGACAGAGAAAACAATCTGTCTGGCAGTTTCCCCTTCTTTAAAAGTATATGGGATTCCGGGACGAGCGAGGCTTTTTGAAGTCGTACAGCGTGTGAAAGAGGTCAATCAGGAGAGATCGCAGAAGCTGCCGAAAAGAATGTTTGAGGGAAGCTCCTGTTTTTCGGACGAACTGAAGGAACACCCGGAGCTTTCCGTTACTTATGTGACAGCAAAGCCACGAATGGCACTCTATATGAAATATAGTACACAAATTTACGACATTTATCTGAGATATATTGCGCCGGAAGATATGCATGTGTACTCCATCGATGAGGTTTTTATGGATGTGACGCATTATCTGAACACCTATCATATGACGGCAAAGGAGCTTGCGTCAAAGATGATTCTTGATGTGATGCAGGAGACCAGTATTACCGCCACAGCAGGAATTGGAACCAATCTTTATCTGTGCAAGGTGGCGATGGACATTGTGGCGAAGCATGTCGCACCGGATGCAAATGGAGTGCGCATTGCAGAGCTGGACGAGATGACTTACCGGAAACTTTTGTGGAGCCACAGACCGCTGACCGATTTCTGGCGGGTAGGACATGGCTACCGGAAAAAGTTAGAGGAGGCCGGACTTTACACGATGGGAGACATTGCACGATGTTCCATAGGTGAAGAACGGGATTATTATAATGAAGAACTGCTTTATAAAATGTTTGGGATCAATGCAGAGCTTCTGATCGACCACGCATGGGGGTATGAACCGGTCACGATTGCGGATATCAGGGGATATAAGCCGGAGACAAACAGTATCGGTTCCGGTCAGGTGCTACACTGTCCTTATGATTTTGAAAAGACAAAGCTAATCGTCCGCGAGATGACGGATGCACTGGTGTTAGACCTTGTAGAGAAACAGCTTGTGACAGACCAGATTGTACTCGATATTGGTTACGATATTGAAAATCTGACGAACCCGGATATCCGGAAAAAGTATCATGGCGAGGTAAAAGCAGACCGATATGGAAGATTCGTTCCGAAGCATGCCCACGGAACAGCAAATCTGGATACAAAAACATCTTCTACAGCAAAAATCATGGACGCCGTTTTAGATTTATATGAGCGCATTGTGGATAAGAATCTTCTGGTGCGGCGTGTTTCTGTCACAGCGAACCGTGTTGTGGATGAGCATATGGTATCGAATGAGACAGAGTTTACACAGATGGATTTATTTACCGATTATCAGGCACTGGCAGAGAAACAGAAGGCAGAGCAGGCGAGAATGGAAAAAGAGCGCAGACTGCAGGAGGTAATGCTCTCCGTGAAGAAAAAGTATGGTAAAAATGCGATGTTAAAAGGAACCAATCTGCAGGAGGGTGCAACTATGATAGACAGAAACAACCAGATCGGCGGGCATCGTGCCTGAATTTTTTGAAAGTATTTTTTTTTGTATAGAAGCAGGCAGAATTTCGAACAAGACAGTGATCCATGCGTTCAGAGGCACATTTTTTGTTTGAAACAGGAAACGCAGACCGTAGAGAGTCAAGGAAAGGAGAAAGCGGATGACGGAAAGCGAAGAAAAATATGGGGATATTCTGAATTTACCTCATCATCAGTCAAAAGTTCATCCACAGATGTCGATTTATGACAGGGCGGCGCAGTTTTCGCCATTTGCTGCATTGACCGGACATGAGGCTGCAATCAAAGAAACAGCGAGACTGACAGAAGAACAGGTGGAACTTGATGAAGATAAGCAGGAAGAACTGAATGAAAAATTACAGACATTGATTGCGTATGCCACAGAACATCCGACAGTGTCAGTAACTTATTTCAAGCCGGATGACAAAAAGACCGGAGGAGAATATGTGACTGCCACAGGGATATTTCAGAAATTCCGTGACTATGAGAGGACAATCGTGCTGGAAGACGGAACAGATATTGAATGTGACAGGATCGTTGAAATCAGGGGGATTTAAAAAGGAAATAGAGGAAATCTTTTTTATAAATAATAGCAATGTATATTCGTATAAAGCATAATATCCTGCAGGATGTGCAGAAGTATGGTACACGGAGGTGTCTATGGAAAATCCGAAAGAGCGTATTGAAGATATTTTAAAAAGAAATCCTTATCTTGACGCAAAAGTGGGACTTGGATATGATAATTTTCTGGATTTTACATGTGGCAGACAGTTTTATGTTGATAAGACACATTTCATCAGCGAATGGATGAGGAGCGATGCAAAAGTCACATTGATCACAAGACCGAGGAGATTTGGGAAAACGACGCTTTTTAGTACCGTGGAGACATTTTTTGATCCAAAGTATGCGAAGCACCCGGAATATTTTGAAAAACTTCGCGTTTGGAAAGATAAAAAGAGTCGGGAAATGTTCGGGAAGATTCCGGTTATTTCGGTCAGTTTTGGAAGCTGCAAGGGTATGAATTATGAACAATCCATGAAAAATATGATGTTCAGTTTCTTTGAAATGTATGAGAAACATTCTTATCTGCAGGACAGTACAGAGTTGTCAGAAAGTGAAAAACAGCAGTTTACAGAGGCAAAAGAATCTTTTTTTGCAAGCAGGGGAGAGAATGACTGGCAGGCAATCAAGCGGCTATGCTACTTTTTATACAGATATCACAAGGTGCTGCCAATTATTCTTGTGGATGAATATGACACACCATTGCTCGAAGCGTATACGCAGGGGTATTGGGATGAGATGATCGCCACATGCAGACAGATATTTCATAATGCATTTAAGCAGAATGATTATTACAGCCGCGCGATTATTACCGGAGTAGCAAGAATTTCTAAAAATTCGTTGTTTTCGGATCTGAATAATCTGGAAGTAGACACAGTTACCTGCGACGCATATGCAGATTGTTTCGGGTTTACAGAGCAGGAAGTAATGGATGCACTGAAATGTCAGAATTTGGATAAGATGCGGGATGTGAAGGATTTGTACGACGGCTTTATTTTTGGCAAACAAAAAGATATGTACAATCCGTGGTCAATCTGCAATTATATCAGGCAGGGAGAACTTATTTCTTATTGGACGAATACGAGCAGTAATAAACTAATTGGTGATATCATCAGAAAGCATCTTGTCGGGCGAAAATATGAGATCGAACAGTTAATGTCCGGTGAAAAAGTGCATAAGGAAATCAACGAGAACATTACATTTCAGTATCTGGATGGCGATGAGAACAGTTTGTGGTCACTGTTATTATCTGTTGGTTATATTAAGGCTGAAAATGTGGTGCACAAAGTGGATACCATTGAGTGTGATGTGTCAGTTACGAATAAAGAAGTTATGGCAATGTTTCGTACAGAGATTCTTGGAATGTTTCATAATGGATTTTCCGTATATAACAGGTTTGTGAAGGCTCTGTTGGAGCATAATATAGAAGATATGAATGATTATCTGTCAGAGATTGCATGCACATCCATGAATTATTTTGATGTTGGAAATGAAAAAGAGGCACGCACGCCAGAGAATTTTTATCATGGTCTGATACTTGGACTGATTGTAACACTTAGGGACAGGTATCGTATTGTTTCAAACCGTGAGAGTGGACGGGGCAGATATGATATTGCAATGTATCCGTTAGAGAAGAATCAGGATGCATTTCTTATGGAATTTAAGGTTTGGGATAAGAAGAAAGAAAAAAATCTGGAAGAGACAGTCGAAAGTGCGTTCCGGCAGATAGAAGAAAAAAAATATGTGACAGATCTTGTCACAGCAGGAATCAACGAAGAACGTATTTATAAGCTTGGTTTTGCATTTGCAGGAAAAGAAGTACTTGTGAAGGAGAAAATATAGCTTTTTTAGAAAATAAAATCTGTGATGATAAAAAATTGACATCTTGTGAGAAAAAGTATAAAATAACTAAAAACCTATCGGATAAGTATGAAATGAAAATTCTATCCGACGGAATGACAGGAAAAGAGGAACACGAAAATGGAGCATATCACAAGAGAAGAAGCCTATGATTTATTGAAAAAGTACAACAAAGATCCTTTCCATATCCAGCATGCACTGACTGTGGAGAATGTGATGAAATGGTATGCAGAGGAGCTTGGATTTGGCGCAGACGCAGAATACTGGGGTATTGTTGGTCTGCTTCATGATATTGATTTTGAACTTTATCCGGAAGAACACTGTATCAAAGCACCGGAACTTTTGCGCGAGGGTGGAGTCGGCGAAGACATCATACATGGCGTGGTTTCACATGGCTATGGAATTACCGTGGATGTTGCTCCGGAGCATGAGATGGAAAAAGTATTATTTGCAGCAGACGAGCTGACCGGTCTGATCTGGGCGGCAGCTTTGATGCGTCCGTCGAAAAGCACAAAAGACATGGAATTGAAATCCCTGAAGAAAAAGTATAAGAGCAAAGGGTTTGCCGCAGGCTGCTCCAGAGAAGTGATCGAGCGCGGAGCAGAGCAGCTTGGCTGGGAATTAGACAAGCTGCTCACAATGACTTTGGAAGCAATGAAAGCTACGGAAGATGAGATCAATGCAGAGATAGAAAAGTAAAAGAAACAGAGGTTTGGAAGAAAACATCCGAACCTCTATTATTTTGCAATAAACAGAACGCCAAGCGTACCGGGACCGCAGTGGCTTGACACGACACCACCGGCCCTGGTTTCTAATATCTCATGGAAAACACCGAGGCTTTCCAGATACGAGCGGACGGATTCCACCGTTGCAGCGTCACAGCCGGAATGTGTGATGAATACGCGGTCAGGTCTGGCTGCTTTTAAATCAGTTTCCATATCTTTTACATAGGACATGATAACAGAATTGATCTTTCCGCGGTATTTTTTTGTCGCATCCATAGCACCGTTTTCTACCACGATTTTTGGATGCAGCTTTAAGACACCGCCGGCCATGGCAGCAACAGCGTTACAACGTCCGCCACGGTACAGGTAGGTGAGGGTATCCACGACAAAGCTTGCTCTGACATTTGGTTTTAAAGTTTCCATGACAGAAGCAATTTCGGATGCAGAGTGTCCGTTTTTTGCCATAATGGCAGCTTCTATCACAAGAAGTCCGATTCCGGTGGAGAGATTTGCGGAATCAATCACGGTGATCCGGTTTTCTGCTTCTAGTTCCCCGGCAGCAAGACGCATGACATTGCCGGATGTTGACATACTGTTTGAGATGGAAAAGCAGACAATCTCGCATCCTTCTTCCACATAAGGGCGAAAAAGTTCAATCGTTTCTGCCAGAGACGGGGCGGAAGTTTTTGGGGTTGTTTTATGCTCATCGGACCAGGAGTAAATCTCATCCGGTGTAATTGTTTTTCCATCTTCAAATTCCTCATCTCCGAGAAGAATATGAAGCGGGAGAATATCGATATCGTATTGTGCAGCTAATTCTGCTGAGAGGTCGCATGTGCTGTCTGAAATTATTTTTACCATATTAAAAAAGTCCTTTCTGTGAAAAATATCCTATTTCTTCGCCCAGCCAAAATAGCAGCATATGAATCAAAAAAATAATCCAATAGGCTTTCGAAAAATAGTCTGCGAATGAGTTTATATGTCTCCAATTAATAAAATCCAAAAGAATCATTCCAATGGGATTTATTGAAATTGTAAGAAGAGATGCCAGGAAAGCCAGTATGACTCGTGTTATCCGCTTAGTTTGTGAAGAAATAATGGTTGCTCGCCCAATTTCAAATACACATATTCCCCATATTAAAATCATAACGAACACTGCCGGCAGAAGCAGAAAAAATAGAAATGGAAATATAAAATATATGACATTTAAGATCAAAAACAGGAACCAGTATATGGAAAAGGGAGTCAGATTTACTTTCATAATGTTCTCCTCCTGACATAAATACAGAAAATTGCGAAGCAACACTTTATTCTATAGTAACATAAAATATTCTGCACGACATACACAAAAATTTAATTTTTCATGAAAAAGTTATTAACGAGTATTGTCTGTACAAATTCCCACATGAAATTACAAAAAAATAGAATAAACAGTATATAACAGTTGACAACAGATATGCACTGTTATATACTGTTTGCTGTAAAGAGATATAAGATTGAAAATTGACATTTTTAATCTGGAAATTGTGCTGGCGCACAAAGTTCCCTGATTTATGAAAAGCCGCTGAAACGGCAGAATGAGAGGAAGTATGCATATTATCTTAAATCATTCCTCCATGGTTCCGATTTACGAACAGCTCATGGAGCAGATAAAATCAGATATTATTCAGTCTGAATTAAAAGAAGGAGAGGCACTTCCGTCTGTGAGGACGCTCGCAGGGGAGCTTCGGATCAGTGCGCTCACAGTAAAAAAAGCTTATGACAAGCTGGAAGAAGAGGGATTTGTTACAACCGTTCATGGAAAAGGAACGTATGTGTCAGCTTCGGATAAACAGCTTGCACTTGAAGCAAGGCAGAAAGCGATAGAAGATGACTTCGATAAAGTGATCGACCGGGCACTTTCCATGGGAATGAAGAAGGAAGAAATATCTGAGGTTGTAAAACTGATTCTCGATGAGAAGTAAAATCGGTAAGAAACTTTTGAAATAGATATGACACAATCATGAAATGCTTGATGAGGTATTTGCTTCAGATTGATGTAAAAAGTCAGACAACAGAACATAAAAAAGAAAGGCGGAAATTGTATGATAACAATGCAAAATGTCCGGAAAACATATGGAAACTTTATATTTGAAATGTCAATGGAACTGCCGGAAGGACAGATACTGGGGTTGATCGGGAAAAACGGTGCAGGAAAAAGCACTGCGATCAAGCTGATCCTTGGACTCTGCCGGGCAGATGAGGGCAGCATCAGGGTATTTGGTCATGAGAGTAAGGAATTGCCGGAGACACTCAGACAGGAGATCGGAGTTTCTCTTGCAGAATCCGGATTTTCCGGGGAACTGACCGTAAACGATGTAAAACATATTTTAAAAAAAATGTATCATTCGTTTGATGAAAATCACAAAGTAATTTTTGACTATCTTTTCAAAAGTTCTTATATGCCGGTATAGCCTATTGTTACAGGCTTTTCCGGCATTTTTCGTTATGGAAGATATTCTCAAATCTTCTTATATCCCCGTATGTTTTGGTGTTCAAAAGTAGTATGTGGAGTAGTAAATTCTCCGTTTACTACTTATGCAATCAGCCGCTTCATTTCTGTTATAGACGTTTCGGAAGTCGTATGCGCGTAATAGTTCAGCGTCATATTGATGTTAGAATGTCCCATGATGTACTGCAATGCCTTTGGGTTCATTCCCGCATTTGCTAACGTGGTGCAGAATGTGTGGCGTAAGGTGTGCGGTGTCATTACCTTTGGCAATGCTACCTTTTGCGTTTTGTTATATTTCCTTACAAGCCCCCGGAACATACTTTCATAGTTGACTGCCACTTTTGGCAAGCCGTTCCGGTTAAGAAACAGAAACTTTGTGTAGCCCTCTAAAATAACAGGCTGTGCATATTTCCGTTTGTTCAGCACCCGTTGAAATGCTTCCAACACTTTTTCACTCATAGGAATAACCCGATTGCCGCTTTTCGTCTTAGGCGTTTCCACATAGTAACCCACGTCTGCAATCTTCAAAAGTTGGTGGTCTACATGGATAAGCTGTTTATCTAAGTCAATATCAGCTTCCGTCAATCCGCAGAGTTCCGAAATGCGAAGCCCTGTCCCTAACAGTATGACAATCTCGTCGTAGTATTTCTGATAGACTTTATCATGCTGCACAAAGGACAGGAAAGCTGCTTCCTGCGTAGGGGATAGAGGTTCCTTTGGTTCCGTATCATCTTCAAGGACTGTGTTCAACTGGAAGTCAAACGGATTTTTGCGAATACAATCGTCCTGTATGGCTGTGTAAAAGGCAGCCTTTAAGGAACGCTTGTGGTTGTTGATAGTTTTGAAGCCGTAACCTTTTTCTTTCATGCGTAACGCCCATTCCTTTGCGTCGGAGAGCTTCACATTTTCAATCCGGCAGGCTCCAAGTTTATCCTCCTGCAAAATCCGCATGAGCTGTTTTCGCCCCTGCTTTGTACCATGCCGCACATTTGCCCGGTGGCGTATCTGCTTTGCATAAAGCTGGCAGACCGTCATTTTCTTTCCGATATGGTCGATACCGTCGTCAAGGTCTTTTTGGATTTCTTTCTCTTTTTCCCTCAACGCTATATCGTCGCGCTTTCCTGCCGGGGTTTTGTCCGTAGGTACTAACTTCCAAGAATACACAAACTGCGGTTTTCCAAAGGTATCTATATATTTGTAGGCATATCTTCCGTCTTTTCTCTGGCTCTCTCCGGTGCGGAGAATACGATTTTTATTATCCCGTCTTTTTTCCGACATCGTTATGCTCCTTTCCATAATGGAAAGAGCCTTGATATGCTTGACTACATTGTACCACATTCAAGGCTCGATTTCACTATCAGATTGCGTCCACCGTATCAATCATTTTTTCAAACTGTTTCCGCTTAATCTGAATACGGTTTCCGTTCATCATTACCCAGTCCGGGACGGGAGTTTCTTCTGCCAGTTTCCGTAGCTTGCTTTCTCCGATACGGAAATATTTTGCTGCTTCTTCTATGGTAAGCGTGTACTTTTCCCAAATCGGCACGTCGTTATTATTCAATTTGTCGTCCCCCTTTCTTAGTGGGTCAAAAGTTAATCTGTAACATAGGCTTTAATCAGACGGCTATTAGCATAACCTCATGGGAGTTGCACCCCTCCGGCGGTCTGCCGAAGCCCTACCCATTGCCTGCGACGCTTCTAACGCTCGGACTATGGCTGTAAGGAAGTATCATTATGTATTCTGTGCGTTATCGCCCGCAGGCTGCTATCCCTGCTTTACGGTGTGGTATTTCTCGCTCGCTTTTCTGTTAAGAGAAAGGTCATGGCGTACCCGCCGCATGGCTCGGCACAAAAGGAACGTATCCGATTTGCCTTATACTGCGTCGCCGTTCTATTGCGCCGCTTTCTTTGTCAAAGAGCAGAGGGCTGTTCTGCGACATGGAACGGAAAAGGGGGAAGCGTTCCAATACCGCGTTGGTTTATTCAGCCCTAAATGTGAGGATTGCCCTCATCAGTTTTGCTTGCAGCCTTTCGCGTATTTCTTCGTCCACTCCAAAATAAACATTTCCTCGCTCATCATAGAGCTTCCGCATGGAAAGACTTGCTATGTAGCCGCTGAAATGCTGCAATACAATCTTCATTGCGTCCGGGTCGCCTTTGCTCGCCGCCAAAATAATAGGATAGGGAACAAGGGCATTTTCCGGGTAGTTGTTTTGATTACCATTCAATCCATTCATCAGCGTTTTCCTCCAAATATTTTTTTAACTGCTCAAAGGAGCTTGTCCGGCGATACTGTACCGTACTTCTTGAGATATTGAGCTGCTTTCCGATTTCCACATCAGTCAATCCCTCAAAGTAATACAGCAGTACAATTTTGCGCCGTTCTTCGGGTAAAGCCCGGATAGCTTCAAGCAGCAGTTTTGGGGTTATTTCTTTTCCTGCCATTTGATAAGACGGCTCTGCTTCTTCGTCTTGAAAATACTTATCGACGGTATAAAGCTGCCGTTCCTCATGCAAGGCAAGGTTGGAAAAAGTAACCTCCCGAACTCTGCGCCGACGAATTTCCTCATGGGCGTTGCACGCTTCATTGTGCAGCACTGATTTACAGAACTTTTGAAACGCACATTGCTTTTCAAATTCCCTGCGATTAGGTGTCATGGTGTTCACCTCCTTTCTGCCGAAAGGCGGTAGTACCTCCCCTTTTCGCGGGATAATACAGGCGACTTTTTGCTTTGCCAAAAAGAGGACAAAGTTTTTGAAAAAATCTTCTGTAAACGCAAAATGCACCCGCCCGAAAAAACTCGGACAGGTGCAGAGGAATTAAAAGAAGTATTTAGATGATTTGATAGTTCATATATATAGTCGGAATATCCCGTTGCAGGGAATAGGATTTTTTTAAGAAATTAGGTGGACGAACAGTAAAAAAGGACACGACGATACCTCCTTGATACCGCCGTATCCTTAAAAAAGGGCGACTTTAACACACCCTCCGTATTCCTATTTTTCAAAATAGAAAAACGGCGGTAAATATGTTTGAATTATTTTGGCGTTTTAAACTGTAACGTCAATACAACACTGGAAGCTATTGCTGCACAAATATGGCTAATAAGTATAGCAAACCATATTCCGTTCAATCCAAATCCTAAAAACGAAAGTAGATATGCTAAGGGCATACGTACAACAATATAATAGAAAATCATTAGCACCATACTTTTTGCAGGCTTGCCGAAACCATTTAATACACCAAGAAAGCTATTTGTTATTGTATTTAAAAGATAACCAATGCCTACAATGAAGAAGTACACGCCGACAATATCTGCAACATCAGAACTATTTACAAAGAAACCGGAAAGCTGTTTGGAAAATACCACTATGACAATAGAGAGAATGGCAAGTAGCAAACACCCATACTTTAAAGCGCATTTTAAATAATCTTTTGCCCTGTCAGTTCGTTGTCCACCGATACACTGTCCGACAATGGTGGTTAAAACCATATTTAATGCCATAGCTGGATAAAAAAGAATGGTTTCCAATTTTCCAGTAATTCCATACGCCGCAATCGCAGTAATGCTATATGTGCTTACTAACCCAGTTAAAAATGTTGTACTTATTGCCGGAATACTTTGCTGAATAACCGACGGAATAGCCTTTTGAATAAGAGGTAGAACATCATTCTTATCAAACCAAGTAATGTGTAGATAGAACAGTTTTTTCTTTTTCAGATATATAACCATGAAAACCAAACATACAATTTGTGAAAGTAGCGTTGCAATCGCAGCACCCTGAAAGCCGATGAAGTGAATAAAAATAGGGTCAAGAATTGCGTTTAAAACAGTTGATACTAACATGGCAATCGCTTGAAACATGGAATTTCCAAAACTTCTTAAAACAGCCGTAAAGTATAGATATAAGTAAACAGCCACATACCCAAGAACATAAATTGTAAGATAGCTGTATGCCATATCATACGTTTCAGCGGGTGTATTCAAAGCTCCTAAAATAGTAGGTAGACATAATTCAAGTATCAATGTAACCAGCAATGAAAAAACAATCGCAACTATAAGAGAAGTGGCAATAAGGCTCTCTGTTTTTCTCTTATCTTTTGAACCAATAGCTTGTGAAAGCAAAATAGATACTCCATTTGTTGAACCCATAGCCACCGACGTTAGTATCAGAATAATCGGTGTTGAATTTGTTAATGCAGCATAGGCGGTTTCCCCTAATAGATTTCCAATCCATAAGCTATCAACAAGATTATAAGCCATGTTAAGAAACATTGCGGCAATCATAGGCAAAGCCATAGCCATCAAGCAACGTCTTGTATTTCCTCCAATAAAATCAATTTTTGTTAGCATAATTAAAACTTCCTTTCTAATGATGAATGAATAACATTCACATATAAGCTATATTTAAAGACTACCAAAGGGTAGCCAATTAAAAGTATGTTTGTAAAGCGTCGTTATCGTTACATTCTTGCGTATATGAATGAATAACATTCATATACGCGTTGAAAGATTGCTCCCTACTAATGCAAGGAGCTACATTATAATCTTAATATATAAATGAGAAAATCTCGAATACGTTTTTCTTTTTCTTCTGCGGTATGGGTTTCATCAAGTAAAATGCCGATTTGTCCGTAAACGCAAAAGAAAGCTGCCGTTTGAACATCATTTATTGAAATTTCGCCTTTTTCTTTTGCCTGTTCAAGTAGCTTAATAACTATCTTTGAAAGTTTTTCGCAGACTTTCAAAGTAAGTTGGTCGTGAAATTTCTTATTTTCTACGACATGAAATGTCTTATAATAATCATTATTTTCTGTTTCCACCATGACAGGCATTGTTTCTATAATTTCTTTTAATGTTAGTGTGCTATTGTCCGTTGGAATAGAAAATTGGTTTACAAGTTCCTCTGCATATTGCTCTATTGCACTATCAAAAAGAGCTTCTTTTGAAGGAAAATATCTATAACATAACCCCTGTGCAACACCGATAGCTCTTGCAATATCAGTAATAGAGGTTTTTTCATATCCTTTTTCATAAAATATCCGCATAGCAGTATCTAATATTTCCTGCTTACGTTCTTCGGGTTCTTTTGTAATACGCATACTACACCTCCTTTTTTATAATAGCAGTCTTTAAAGCCAAAGTCAATGACTGAACATCAGTCATTATTGGGAGATTATTTTATTCCGCAAGCCATACAAGCAGTGTTACCAATACGTTTCCATAGAACTTTAGAGAAATGAACGGAAAACAATTTTCGGATTTCATTTTCTGAATATATTTTTACATCTCCCTCTTTGCTATGCTTCATGTAAAAATTCATAATTGCCCGCCCGATTGTCGGCTGCCAACAATCACACATTACAAAAATCCCGTTGGGCTTTAAAACCCGATATACTTCTGAAAGCACTTTATCCGGTGCAGGATAATGATGAAAAGAGTCATTGCAATAGACAACATCAAAAAAACTGTCGGAAAAAGGGAGCTGTTCGCTGTCGCTTAATATAAGATTTACATGATTTCCAAGTTTCTCCTTTGCTACTTCTAACATTTTTTCTGATAGGTCAATCCCATACAAAGATTTATCTTTGTTCTGTTGCAAAATAAGCCTCATCATTTCGCCCGTCCCGCAGCCCAAATCTAAAGCTGTATGGTAAGGAATTTCAGAAAGTTTTTTTAGTATGACAGGATAAAGAGAACGTGCGTGTTGTCCCTTTATATCATTGTCATAGGTTGCTGCTTGTTGATTAAAAGCAACTTTTGAATTTTCTTTTATATCAACCATATTCGACACTCCTTTCCGATATTTATTATAGCACTGAGAAATAAGAATGTCAATGAATGGTATTCATTCATATTTTGGATAATATGCTCTATTTCTATCCATACTATGATATGTGTAATCATATCTCAAAGAAAAGAGGAACAGTAAAATGTAACTGGGTGAAATGATTATGAAACAGAATAAAGAAAAATTTGATTTTAAGGCTTTCGGGCAAGCCATTAAAGCAGCAAGAAAAGCAAAGGGAATATCACGCAATCAGTTAGCCGACACGCTGAATATTGCACCCCGATATATCGCGTCCATTGAGAACAGCGGGCAGCACCCAAGTTTACAGATTTTGTATGAGCTTGTAACTCTGCTTGATGTATCAGTAGACCAGTTCTTTTTCCCGGAGCGGGAACAGGAGAAGTCCACGCGCCGCCGTCAGCTCGATACCATGCTTGACACAATGAGCGAAACAGACTTAAAAATCATGTCTGCTACTGCAAAAGGCATAGAGGAAGCCAACAATGACAGGACGGGGGAATAAAGTTCCCTCGTTTTCGTCTATATAGAGTTCTTGAAGCGTCGCAGGATTGCGGCGTTTTTCTTTTGCTCTTTTTTGGCATACTGGGAGTTTCGCTGTAGTGGTAAGTGAGGAAAAAACTTTCTTAGCAAGCATAGGAAAAGAGTACCCTTTTCCGTATTTTCGCCCTCTTGCCCTGCGGTGCGTCGGTTGAAAATTGCTTGTTGGGAAGTGTCCCAAACCCTCGGAACGGAAAGGAGCGATTGCATGAACGGACGCAAAAGAAAAATACAAATCAAATTCTATGTAACAGAGGAAGAACGGGCGTTGATTGAGCAGAAAATGAAGCTCGTCCCTACCCAAAACATGGCGGCGTATCTTCGCAAGATTGCCATTGACGGCTATATCATTCAGACAGACCATAGCGATATAAAAGCCATGACAGCGGAGATACAGAAAATCGGGGTCAACATCAATCAGATTGCAAAGCGTGTCAATGCGACAGGCAGCGTTTACCAAGAGGACATAGAGGAAATAAAGGGGGTGCTTGCGGAGATATGGCGGTTACAAAGATTAAGCCTATTAAAAGCACGTTGAGCAAAGCCCTTGATTATATCCAAAACCCGGATAAGACAGACGGGAAAACGCTTGTGTCCTCCTTTGGGTGCAGCTATGAAACGGCAGATATTGAGTTTGAATATACTTTGTCGCAGGCTCGGCAGAAAGGGAACAACTTAGCCTTTCATCTGATACAATCGTTTGAACCGGGAGAGGTGGACTGTGAGAAAGCCCATGCAATCGGAAAGCAGCTTGCCGACGCAACAACAAAGGGACAGCACGAATACGTCCTAACTACCCACATAGACAAGGGGCATATCCATAACCACATCATTTTTTGCGCGGTCAACTTTGTTGACTACCATAAGTACAATTCCAATAAGCGCAGCTACTACGGCATACGGAATATGAGCGATAAGCTGTGTCGGGAAAACGGGCTGTCCGTCGTCGTTCCGGGCAAAGGCAGCAAGGGAAAGAGCTATGCGGAATATCAAGCGGAAAAGACGGGAACAAGTTGGAAAGGCAAGCTGAAAATTGCCGTTGATACGCTTATTCCCCAAGTAGCAAGTTTTGAAGAATTGTTGCAGCGGTTACAGGCAGCGGGCTATGAGATAAAGACGGGAAAATATATCTCCTGCCGCGCTCCCGGACAGGAACGGTTTACCCGCTTAAAAACCCTCGGTGCAGACTATACAGAGGAAGCAATCAAAGAACGGATTGCAGGCAAGCGCACAAAGGCGGCGAAAGCTCCCAAAGAGCAGCGCGGCGTATCGCTGCTTATCGACATTGAAAACAGTATCAAGGCACAAGAGAGCCGGGGCTATGAACAGTGGGCGAAAATCCATAATCTGAAACTGGCTGCAAAGACTATGAATTTCTTGACGGAACATAAGATTGAGCAGTATGCAGATTTAGTCAGTCGGATTGAGGACGTAAATGCGGAAAATGAAAAGACAGCAGACGCATTAAAGGGTGTGGAGAAGCGTCTTGCAGATATGGCGGTGCTGATGAAGCACGTTACCACCTACCAAAAAACAAAAAACGTCTATGAAGCATACCGCAGGGCAAAGGATAAGGACACATACCGGGCAAAGCAGGAAAGCAGTCTGATACTCCATGAAGCGGCGGCAAAGGCATTGAAAGCGGCGGGCGTTACCAAGCTCCCCAATCTTGCCGCCATGCAGGAAGAATACGGGAAGCTCCAAGCGCAGAAAGAAGCCCTTTACACTGATTATGGCAAGTTGAAAAAACAGGTCAAGGAATACGACGTTATCAAACAGAACATAGACAGTATTTTAAGACTGGAAAAAGAACCGGAACGGGGCAGGGAAACCGAACGCTTACAGTAGAAATATCTATAAAAGCGTGGTAGGATAAAGGTATTCCAATATAGACAGGAGCGTGAAAACATGGCAGACCAAACGATACCCGATTATGAAACCATACGCGCCGCCGTTACCGGAGAAACATGGGCGGTGGAAAAGGTGCTTATGTGCTACAAGGACGAAATCGACAGGCAGGCAACTGTAAAGAAACGTCAACCGGACGGAACATTCAAACTGGAAATTGATGAAGATATGCGCCAGTATATCACAATGAAGCTGATAGAAGCCCTCCCCCAATTTCCCCTTGAAGAAATGGAAAGAGAGGAAAAAAGAAATCGGGACAAAAAATCATAAAAAGGTAGACGGGAAGCTGCTGCGGACAGATAAGCAGTTTCGACATTTGAAACAACGGCAAAAAGAAACTATCAGTACATGGCTTTATGAAGAATACCGCCGCCTTTGGATAGAAAAGGGACAGGAGCCGCATAAACGCAACAACCGGGAAATCGTTGCCGCTGTTATGGAACGGATAGAAGCTGCGGGGATATGGCTGCCGGAACAGGAAGTAACAAAATATTTTTACCGCAGGAAAACCCATTACCGGAACCGGATAGAAAAAGAATTACAGCCGAAGCCGGAAATGCAGGATAAAGACAGTCAGACACAAAAAGAACAGGGCGTAGGAAGCCAGTAATGACCTCCCGCACCCTGTTCTTTTATAGGTACTGATTTTAAATTGTTACGCAGTAGAACCCTGATTTCAAGGGAAAAGGTATTCTGTATCGCCTATGCCAGTTTCACGCCGTTTATGCCCTGTAAATCAAGGCTTTTTTCGCCCTTATTGCGTAACCGCCGCACGTCGTTTCCTCATGCGCTCCGCTGCCTGTCTGCGGGTAATGCGTTTCCGGCAATCCGGGCAGTATTTGACGCTATTTGATTTTGATACAAAAAATGTGCCGCACTCGGTACAACGCTTTTTGTCCTCGGTTTTGAAAAGCTCTGCATACAGCAGCTTATCAAGAGGAAGTACGGCAATCTGAAACCACTTGCATAAAAGCGAACAGGAAATAAGCTGCGGGCAGACACATTCCTCCCCGTCGTCCAGTAAGATACAGTGTCCGCGCTCGCAGTTGCAGCACTCCTTTTTTACAAGGCTGTTGACTTTCCGGCTCTGTGGCGGCGTGAGCCGCTTACCCCCCGGTCATACCTCATCAGCGGCGAAAATGGCAAGCTCCGCATACTCGTTTTCTGTTAGTGGGGAAATTTTCTGTAAGGTGCGTTCTGCAAAGGGGCGCATATCCTCGTCCATGAACGGCAGCGCAGCCGTCATATTTTCCATAAGCTGTGCTTTGCTTCCCTCATGGTAAATACTCAACAGGTTCATTTCTTCAACGGTCAGTCTAATCATGCTCATACCTCCAATTCGTGATGTTTTGTTTTTGCTGTCTTTTTCGGGACTTTTGGGGATTTTTCTGTTTGTAACTGCGCCCGGACAGAGGGACGGGACTGTTTCATCTCTTTATTCCTCTCGCTTTTATCTATCAGCGCATAAACGCCATGCCTGCCCTCCAACGTAGAAAAGGAAAGGCTGTTGTAAGGGAGCATGGAAAGCAGCCGTTCCATGTCCTTATCCGTTGCCAGTGGAACAAAGTAGGGAGAAAGTTCTACCGCACAATGGGTCTTTTCGGGGCTGTCCGGTTCTCCAAGCCCTTTTACATTTTCCACAATCCGGCAGGCTTCTGCTTCAATCCGTCTGTCATGCAGGGCGGCGATATGCAACTGAAAATTCCCCTGCGTATGCGGTGTTCGTTTTTTCTGCTGTTCCCTCAAAAGGCTTTTTAAGGCTTCCGGGTCGTTTGGCTGTGCTTCAAAACGTATAAACTTTCCAAGCTGCGGGTCAGTGTCCCCGTCAAAATATTGTCCGGCAGGCTTTGTCAGCTCCCCATGCTCATAAATCAGCGTGTAGTTGTCGGCAGAGATTGATTTTTCGATTACTTCCCGAAAATGCTGCAAATAATCCAGTTCATAAAGATTGCCCTTGATTTTTTCCTGCTGTGTGCCTGTCAGTTCCACCGCATAGGCAAGGATAGTATCGCGGGTCTGTTCTCCGTAAAACCGCCATGTATTATGCTGCCTTGTGTCCTTTAGAAAAACGTCCCGTTCCCGGAAGCAGCACGTCCCGGACGGGCGGGAAAACCACAAAAGCCGTTTGTCCTCCGGGACAGGGCTTACCGCCGCTTTCTGCAAAATCTGTTTGTCTATGTCAAAATCGCTCTGATAAAAAGCGGTGTTCTGTTTCATTATGGCTTCAAGGGAAGCGATAACGTCCACATTTTCAAATTTTTGTAACTTCATAGGTCAGCTCCTTTCCAAATCCTGTGTTTTCTGTCTTGCCTGTTTCTTCGGTGTCTGTTCTTTCGCTGCTTTAAGCTGCGCCCGGATAGAGGGCTTTTCCTGTTTGGCAGGCTTGCCGCGTCCCTTATCGGTTTTCAATGCTTCGGCGTATTCTGCAAGGGAAATCTGTTCCCCGGCTTTTGCCTTTTCCTCCAGTTCCGCAGCGGTCGGGGTGTTGTTTATCTGCCCGTCAATCATGTTATAGTTTTGCTCGGTGGTCTGTTCGGCAGTTTTCAGATAATTTTCCGGCTGCAAAAACTCCGGCACGTCCTTATAACCGAAGCTGTCTACATAGTGGGCGGTGTCCTGTCCGTTCTGATGAAGTACCACCACGTCGGAAACGGAAAGGCTGTGTCCCTTAAAATCTTTCGGGTGGTCGATATTAAAGCGGGTGTAAATATCTTCAAGGGAAGTACCCGGCGTAAGAGGTGCGGAATAGACAAGCGCATAGTTTTTCGCATCTACCCGATGTCCGGCGGCAGTCAGACGGTCGTAAGGCTCAAAGCGCAAGTCCCTTGTTTCGTCCCCGCCTTTTATCTGATAAATGGAAAAGGTGTCTTTGTCCTGTGGGGCTTCCTGTTCCGGCTGCTCCTGTGTGTCTTGTGCAGCTACCTTTTGCGCCCGGATATGCGCCCGCTGTAACTCGGTAGGCTTTTCCCCGGTAAGAGGTGCAATCGCCTTGACATAATCAGCCGCATAGTAGGCGTTACTGGTAAGCTGCCGCTGCCATGCCCCCGCTTTTGGCGACCAACGGAAGCCATTACTTTTTAAGGCTTCCCGCGTGGCTTCGTCCGGCTTATCCTCAAAGAAGATTTGCAGTCGGTTCGCTTCGGTGTTTGCTTCCACCTTGCCGCCGTCAAATTCCCAACCGACAAAACCGATTTCTTTTTGCTGTGAAAGGGATTTGATACGGTCTTTCACGCGCCGGATTTCTGCGCTGTTGTTGGATAACGCCCACGTCGCAAAGGGCTTGTCCTCCAAATGCCAACTGCTCGCCATGTCCGCTTTCAGTTTTTCCAGTTCCTCCGGCGGTAAATGCGGGCAGCCGTCAAGGGTCTTATGCTTGCGGTAATAGGCATTTACGGCTTTCATAGTTTCCTGTGCTTTTTCAAGGCTTTCCAGTTTCTTTTCTAACTTCTGTACTGCCTGTGGGTCGTCTGCGCTGATACCGCCCATGCCGGTACTGCGGATTTTATCAAGAAGCCCTTGTATGTCCTGCCATTCCCGGTAATTGCTGTCGCGGGCTGCGTTCTGCTTTTCTTTTTTCCTTGTGGGGAAGTTAGAGCCGCCCGCAATCAGGATAGAGGGAACACGCGCGTCAATCTCATAGCCTTTGTTCATGTTCGCCGCCAGTTTCCGGGCGTAGGTGTCAAGCAGGCTGTCGATTTTCTCATGGTACATCGGGTCTACCCGCTGTTTCTGCCTTTCTGCGATTTGTACGGCTTCATCAACATAATGCCTGTATTCAGCCGTCGCGCTGCCTTGCTTATAATCAGAAAAGCTGTTCATATCCTTTGCACGTTTGGCGGCAGCTTCATTGATAGTGTAATAAGGGGCGGCGGGTGCAGCCTGTTCCGGCTGTGCTTCTTTTTCCTGTACCGGGGCTGTTTCTTCGGGAAGCTCCGGCGCGGCTGCTTTTGTTTCGGGCTGTTTGGCGGCTTCCTGTGCGGGCTGTGCCTGTTCGGTGGTCTGTTCCTTATCCTGTGCCTTTTGGATTTCTGCAAAATGTCCGTCTATGGTATCAATCAGACTTGCGGCGGTACTGCGGATTGTTTCAAGAGAGCCTTTCAGTTCTGCAAGTTCTTTTCCGCTGCTCCACCCGGCGATATATCCAAAAGAATAGTCCGACGTATCAAGCCCGTAATGTTGGCAGACAGCATAGGCGACGCTTTCCGCCTGTACCTCGCGGGTGCGGCGGTCGGGGCGTTCCGGCATGGCAAGGGCGGTATCATGCAGCGTGGCGTGGGCGATTTCATGGATTGCGGTCTTGATATTCTGCAATTCGTCCATGCCCTCGTTGATGAAGATACGCTTTTCCTCATAATTGCAGCGTCCTTTTACGCCGCCGCTTAGTGCTTCAAATCCCATAGCAAAGGGAGAAGTCTTTTCAAGGGCAGCGAAAAAATCCTTGTATTGTTCCACGTTGCCCGTCAGCTCATAGGTAAGGGCAGGAAGCTCCTTTCCCTCGGTCTGTGAAATATCAAAGACAGATACCACACGAAAGGCGGGTATCTTGATTTCCTTTTCCTCGGTAACAGGTTTCCCGTCCTTATCGAAAACAGGCTTTTGGGTGTCCGGGTCGATTTTTTCCACCTGCTTCTTGACGGTAAACGGGGACGGTGCAAGTATCTTGATAGCTTTTTCTCCGGGCTTTACATGGCGGTCAAATTCCTTTTCCCATTGTTTATAGCCTTTCACAAGATTGCCGCCCTGCATGGCGATAAGGATTGTATTGTTAAGGCTGTAATCATGGAATTTTGACATAGTACGCAGATAGTCGGCGTAACGGTCGCTTTCATAAAGCCCTAAAATTCCCTGTTCCAGTCGGTCGGTAATCTCTTTCATTTTATCGGCGGGCTTTTCAGAAGATAGGATAATCGGGAGAACCGGGGGCTGCTCTGTGGCGGCGGTTTGTATGGCTGCGGAAGCGTCAAGGTCTGCCTGTTCCTTTTCCTGTACTGGAGGCTGCGGCGTTACCCGGTATTCCTCCGGCACGTCGCGCCCGTCGTACCACTGTGTAAAGGTGTTGCGGTTATTGTAGATATAGCCCTGCTCGGTAAAGCTGCCCCCGTCATTGATAGCAGCGTCCCGCCCGTATTCCTCATACATGAAATATTTTTTTGCTTCTTCGGGCAGCTCCAACTCGTCCAGTTCTTCAATCAGATAATGCCCGTAATCTTCCTCACTCTGTACGGACGGATAAAGCCAGTAACAATCAAGGTTTTGTGCAAGGTTGATAATGTCCTGCAAGTCCCTTGCATGGTCGCCGTATGCCATAGCTGCAACAAATTTTTCTCGGTCGTCGTCAAACTGCATTTTCAAAAGTTCGCTCAAATAGTTCAACTCGTCAAGGCTTTCAAGCTCGGTCAATTTTCCTGCCAGTCCCGCAATAGAGGACTGGTATTCTGTGATGTGCAGTTCCCCGTAGTTTTTGCCGTCTATCCCGATACGGTCAAAGACTTCTTTCAAATGTTCGGCAGTCGTGGGGAATGATACCCATTCGCCCGCAGGTCTGCCCTCGGTGTACTTTCCAAGATTAGAAAGATACCCGCTTAAAATCGTTTCTACCATGCGTTCGCTCCTTTCGTTTTCAATCATACGGTGCATAAGTTCGTAGTCCTCCATGCTCATGCTCCCGTCAAAAATATAGGGGTCGGGTTCTTCGCCGTCCCGGTAGGCTTTTTCAGAGAAAGGAAGCCCCGCAGCGTGGGCGGCGGCTCTTGCTTCCTCGATAAGCTCCGGCGGCAGCCTGTCGTCGTGGGCTTCGATAAATTCCCCGATATTGCTATATCCGTTTTCGTAGTGGCGGCGCACCCCGGCGGTCAGCTCGTCAAGGCTCATATCCTCGCCAAGATAGCCGGAATAATAGCCGTTTACCACAACGGCGGCGGGGTCAGTCTGTTTGATTTCTTCCATGCGGCTTCTGTCCTCCGGGCAGAGGTAGTCGCCTATTTCAAGGTGGAAATATTCAGCGTTCCAAGAACGTCCCGTTTTCCAAAACGCCACCCAAGCGATACCGTCCCTTAATTCTTCTTGATAGTCCTTTACGGTGTCCCGTAAACTTGCCATGTGTAACCTCCTTTCCAAACGGCAGCGCGGACGCTGCATTTTCCTGTTTCATCATTCAGTACCCCGCGCCCGCATTTTTGCCAAAGATTTTTCAAGATTTCAGAGGGTTTGGGAAACTTCCCAACAAGCAAAAATCCCCGCCGTTCTCGGTAGAGAAAGCAGGGATTTTACGGAAAAGGGTACTCTTTTCCTATGCTTGCTATTCAGTTATTTTTTCTTCGGAAGCTCCACCCGGTAGTTGACATATTTCCCGCCCGTATCAGCCAATACGATAGTTCCGTCGTAGGTTTTGCCCGTCTTTGGGGAATAGAGCTTTTTCACATTTACTTTGCCGGATTGTAAGAGTGCAGCGGCAATTTTGGGGGTAAAGGTTACTTTTCGTTCTTCAAAGAAACGGTCATTTTTCCACATGGTAAAGCTACATTCCTTATTGCTGCAATAGTAGTTTTTCTTTCCCTCATAGACAGGAGAACCGCAGCGGGGGCAGCTTCCCAACGCTTCCCGTTCCGGCTTGAACATCTGCGCTTTATCATCAGAAAGAAACGGATAGGTCTTTACCAGTTCCCGCGCCATATCCTCAATACCCTCTATAAATGCGGCGGGGTCTTCCTTGCCTTTTGCAATCTGCGTCAGATTGTTTTCCCATTCTGCGGTAAGCTGCGGGCTTGTCAAGGTGTCCGGCAGGACGCACACAAGGTTGATACCGTCCTTTGTGGGAAGTAGCTGCTTGCCTTTTCGCTCCACAAAGCCGCCCTTTACCAGTTTTTCAATGACGGCGGCGCGGGTGGCGGGAGTTCCAAGCCCTTTGCGTTCTGCGTCCGGGTCGGTGTCCTCGTTTCCGGCGCGCTCCATAGCAGAGAGCAGCGACGCTTCGTTGTGAGGTTTTGGCGGTGTTGTGTCATGCTTCGTTACCGTTGCCGCCGGATTTTCAAAGGTCTGTCCCTCGGTAAATGGCGGCAGGGTATTTTCTGTGTCGCTGTCTGCGTCGTCCGTTTCGGGCTTGTTCTTTAAGGCTGTCCTGTATTTTCGGTCAATCTCTTTCCACCCGTCGGACAGTACCGTTTTTCCCCTTGCGGTAAAGGACTGTCCGGCACACTCAAAAACTGCTGTAACCGCTTCAAAGGTATGCGGTACAGCAGTCGCCATAATAAGACGCCCCCCGGCAAGAGTAAGGATATTTCTTTCGCTTTCCGGCAGCGCTGCAAGGTCGGTCTTTGCAAGCTCCATAGTAGGGATAATGGCATGGTGGTCTGATACCTTTTTACTGTTCAGCACCTTTCCAAGCTCCGGCGTGAAGTCTTTTCCCGCCATAAAAGAAAATTTTCCGCAAAGCAGCTTAATAATGCCCGCCGCTGTGTCGCCCATGTCGTCAGTAAGATAGCTGCTGTCTGTTCTCGGATAAGTAAGAAGTCTTTTTTCATACAGGGCTTGTGCAAGGTCAAGGGTCTGTTTTGCCGTATATCCGAACAGGCGGTTTGCTTCCCTCTGTAAAGAAGTAAGGTCAAAGAGTTTCGGCGGGGCTGCGGTCTTTTTCTCTTTCAAAAGGGAAGTACAGACTGCTTTTGACGCTTCGCAAGTCGTTTTTAATGCGTCTGCTTCTGCCTTATCTGAAATTCTTTCACTTGCGGCTTCCGCGCCGGATAAGGCAAGGCGCACATGGTAGTATTTTTCTTTCTTGAAAGTGGTAATCGCTGCGTCCCGGTCAACAAGCATTTTTAAGGTTGGGGTCTGTACGCGCCCCACGTTCAAGGTATGATTGTAAAGGACAGAGAAAAGGCGGGTGGCATTGATACCAATTAACCAGTCAGCCTTTGCCCTGCATAATGCGGAAGCAAAGAGCGCGTCGTATTCCTCGCCGTTCTTCAGACGGGAAAAGCCCTCTTTGATTGCGCTGTCCTCCATAGAGGAAATCCAAAGGCGGCGCATAGGTTTCTTGCAGCCCGCCATTTCATAGACAAAACGGAAAATGAGTTCTCCCTCGCGCCCTGCGTCGCAGGCATTGACGACTTCGGAAACGTCTGCCCGGTGCATAAGCTCTTTTAGGGTTTTGAATTGCTTTTCCTTGTCAGAAGCAACGGTGTACTTCCATTCCTGCGGCAAAATCGGTAAGCTGTCATAGCTCCACTTTTTATATTGTTCCCCGTAGGTGGCAGCTTCCGCAAGCCCTACCAAATGTCCCACGCACCAAGAAACGATATAGCCGCTTCCTGTGAGAAATCCGTCTTTCTTTTCCTTTGCCCCAAGTACGGCAGCGATTGTCTGCGCCACACTGGGCTTTTCTGCAATAACTAAAATCAAATATAAGTTCCTCCTTTCGGGTAAAAGAAAAGAGCAACCGATTTTTCGATTGCTCCTACAAGTGATTGTATAAAATTGTGCGATATGAAATAGTAAAATAATTTGACAAACTGTAGCTTTCGGTTATAGATTTACAATCATAATATATTCCTCATTATTTTCATCAACAACAGTAAATCCCACTTTCTCGTACATCTTGACTGCATAATTACTTTTCTGAACGGATAAGGATATTTTTGAATATCCAGCCAATTTTTCTACCTGTAATAGTTGTTTCAATAATGAAGTTCCAATGCCTAATCCTCTGTATTTTTTGTGGACAGACATAGCAAGCGATGGAGTATCATTATCAATGTGTCCATAATCATTCATAATTCTTACCCAAATAGCTCCTATTACATTTCCCTGCATTTCTGCAACTAAGGCTTTATCGTGTTTTCGATTTCCAAACTCAACGATATATTCTTGTAATTCTGGACATTCTATTACTGATTTAGGTGGCGGTTCAATTCCTTCTGGAATATAAATCGCTTCGTACAAAAAATCACTTAATAAACAGTATTCTTCACTTCTCATTTCTCGTATTATATAGTCCATAATTTCACTCCAAAGTCCGATTTTACTTAACAATATGTGCTGTGATAATTGTATAACTATATGAATTGATAGTAATTTTGATATTTTCAACTTCGCAATACCAATTTTTACCCTGTTTGTATATATTGCAATTTTTATCCAACACCTTATTTTTGCAATACTCAACAACATCTGCTGTATCTATTTTTAGGTTTCTTTTAATTCTATCAATTCCCATTTCGGTTGTATGAATTTTATCAATATTATCAAGCAATATCTTTTTATCTTCCATTCTTTCTTTTCCTCAACTTCAAATTTGTTTAACTCTGTCATTTCCTATGGTTGGAACAATTATATCATATTCCATATCGCAAGTATATCTTTTTATCGTTCTGTCGGTTGTTTGTTTTCAATCTTTCTGATACAGTACCCCACACAAGGGGACTGTCCCTTATAAGGGCAGGAAGCACAAGCCGGGGGATAAAGAACAGGCGGCGCATTATCACGCCGCCTGTTCGGTTTCTGTATCATCATCTTTTCAAAGGGATTGTCGGTAAACAGGGTCATAGGGTTTCTTCCTCCGTTTCTTCATCTTCGGAAGTTTCCCCGGTATCTGCTTCCGGCTCGTCCTCGTCGTAGTCCTCAAAGTCAAAATCTTCAAGGTCGGTGTTTCCTTTCACGTTCTGCTTCGGTTTTACAAACTTAAAGTAGTAGAACACTGCGCCACCACCAAGCAGCACAAAGAGGACTAAGGCAAGCACCGCGCCGGGATTGCCCCCTTTTTCTTTCGGTTCTTCCGGCTGCTCTGTGGGTGTTGGGGTAGGTTCTTTGCCTGTGCAGCCTGTCAGAGTAGTTGCACATACAGGGCAGGACGTATTTACTTTTCCGGCTTCGCATTTCTCCGTACAGTTGCAGACTTCCGGTTTTTTCGTGGCTTCCCCGGTTTCGGTCAGTGCCATAAGGTCGGCTTCGTCCACTTGATTAAGGAAATGTACGGTCTGTTCCCCCTCGGCTGCCCGGTCAATGAGGATATAGAAATAATTGCCGCCTTTGGTGGTAACAGTGATAAGCTGCTTATTGCCGCCGAAATCGTCCACCAGTGTTGCGTTGCCCTTTGGGGTAAGGGGCGGCGTTTCTTCTTTTTCCTCCACAACTACATTGCTGTCGTTGGTCGCGTCCTCTGTAGGCGGCTCTGTGGCTGTCCCCTGTGCATAGGCAGGGACAGAAAAACCGCCCATAAGGATAAGGGCGGCACAAAGGGCTGTCATGGTCTGTTTGAATTTATTCTTCATCTGCATTTTCCTCCTGTTCTTCATAGTCTGTGGCTGTCATGCCGGGGATAGTATCGCCTTTGAGCATGGCGTTAAGTTCCTGTGGGGTCATACGCATAGCGCGTACAAGCTGCACAATTTCAAGGTTTTCCGCTTCGGTTTTCTGCGCTTCCAGTCCTTTTAATTTGTTTTGATATTCTGTGATTTTCTCGCGGGTCTTTGCGATTTCCTTATTGATACGGTCAATTTTATTGTTTGCCATAAAGTAAATTCTCCTTTCTTTTTGGGGCTGCTTACCAGTTCATCAGCCCATAGCCTTTGATACATTGATAGTTGAGGTCGTAGCTTTTTATCTTGCAGGCGTCGCCGGAATTGCCCTCAACGGTATAGACGCGGCTGCCGTCCCTGCCAAGCACAAGCCCCACATGGTCGGCAACACCGTCTAAATCCCAGTCGAAAAAGATAGCGTCGCCCGGTGCGATATTCTCATAGCCCCGCGCGCCCCATTGTCCCCTTGACTGGAACCAGGGAACGCCTTGCCATTCGCAGCCTGCAAAGCGGGGTTCGCTTTTTCCGGCTTGATTGTAGCACCATGACACAAAGCAGGCGCACCATTCCACGCGGCTGTTAAAGCCGTACCAACTCCAATAGGGGTAGCCGCCCACATTTCCCACTTGCTGCTTTGCAAGCTCCATAAGCTCCGGGTTTCCGGGACGTGTGCCGTTTACAAACTCTACGCCGCTTAAATCCTCGGACGGGCTACCGTCGGGGGAGCCGCCGCCAAAAATCAGCGGTTTGTTGCCCTGTGTCTGTAAGTACACTTTGAACATTTCAAACTGCTGTGGGTTCAGCAGTTCTTCCGCAAGGGAAGCAATCGGCTTGTTTGTCAGTTTCACATTTAAGATACGGTATTCGTATTCTTCCTCGTTGCCCTCCTCGTCGGTGGTGGTGCGTATCTCGATTTCTTCCGTCAGCGTCAAGGTGTACTGTAAGCCGAACAGCCGCTTTAGCTCTGCCTGTGCGCTCTGCGGGGTATAACTCTGCAAAAGGGCAGTCAGATAAGACGCAAGCTCATGTGGGTTATGCCCGATAGTATCAAGGTCATAGCGGTATTCATCATAGCCGCTGTGGGTGCTTTCGATAGCGTCAATCTCACTTTGCAGCTCGTTTTCCATTGCGGCATAGCTCTGTTCCGTTGCCACAAGGTCGCTGTCCTCGGACGTGTAGGAAGTCCCTAACACGCTGTTCATGCTGCCGGAAAACATTGCCCCACAAGAGGAAAGCCCTACCGATACCATGATGAACAGAAGCAGCGCGGCGATAGCGATTATCACGCCTGCCGGGTGTCGCCCTGCAAAGGCAGCCGCTTTTTTTGCTGCTGTTTGGGACGCTCCGGCGGCTGCTTTGGCGGTAGCTGCGCCGCCTTTCTTTACCGTCTTTGCATACTGGCGTTTGATTTTTTGTTTCTGCATGAACCGGGAAAAGGGATTACTTGTAAGCTGCGGGTTTTCCTGCAAGGCTTTGTGATACTGGAAATTGACGTTTGCCTTAAACGCTGCCCGTTCTGCCTTTGCCGCTTCCCGGTAGGGTTTCAGCTTATGGCTGCGGTAGCCCTGTTTTAGTTTCTGCGTCCCGTACCTTGCGCCGCGCTCGGCAAGTTCCTCCGATTTGTGCGCGCCCTCCACGCCGGAATTGTCTTTCTCGACGCTGTGGATTTTGTTGTGAACAAAAATACCCGCTTCCTGCGCGGGGCGGGATAACGGGTTACTGTGGGCTTTGCCGCCGGGTAGGGGCTTTTCCTGTTCCTCAAAGTGAAGCCGGGTCTTTGCCTTTCCGGTGGCTTCCTCAAAGGTGCGCTCTTTTACCAGTTTCTTCTGCTTCGGGAGAGCTGCCTTTGCCGCGTCCAGTTTGTCGGCTGCTTTTTCTGATTTTTTGATGTAAGTTTCCAGTTCCGGCGTTGCCCGTTCCTCGTCGGTAAACTGCAAGCGGGAAGTGGAAGTACGCAAAACGGTAGCTTCCTGCGCTTTCTTGACTGCCTTTTTGCTTGCCTTTCGGGTATGGGCTGCGTCAAGGTGTTCCATGACGCGCTCTGCGGTAGCGGTGTCCGGCTGTGAAAAGTTGCTGTCTGCTTCCCGGCTGCTGATACGCTCGACGGTCTGCTGTGTTTCGTTGACTTCCACCGCACCGTCGCGGGTCATTTTCTGTGTGATTTTATCGCGTGGTTTTAACTGTTTCATAGGCTGCTCACTTCCTCCGGCTTCGTCGTCATAATGCGGTAAAGCTCGGTGTCTTTCGGGAAATGGTCTACAAAGGGCAGCACCACATTTCCGTAAAAGATAAGTCCTTCGCCTGCTTCGGTGTGGGTTACATATTTCATCTGCTGTGGGCTGATATTTAGCTGCTTTGCAAGGATAGCCCGGTCGCCCTGCGCCTGATTGAGCATGAGGACAAAATCAGAGTTTTCAAAGATATTTTCCACCTCGCGGGAAGCAAGCAAGTCCTTGATGTTCTGCGTGATAGCTGTGGGTATCTGTTGTGTGATTAGCGGACAGTTTTTTATCTGTCCCTCCGGGGCTTTCGCCCATTTTCAGCGGTATGTCTGTTCATACCCGGCATAGCATATCTTTTTATCCTGCGGTTTATGCCGCAGACCGAAACGATAGCGGAGCCTCGTGGGGCTGTTATATTCCCGGCTATTGCAAACCGGGGGTCAAGCCCTATGCGTTGCGTGTGTATCAAGTATTACCTTGACACTTCCACTCGGATTAGGATTGCAAAACCTTTCCCGTTTTCTTCTCCGCTGATATTCTTAACCGTTCTTTTCGGCTTCGGTTAAGACGGCATACACAATCCCCATTTGCAAGATTGTAGGGACTGTGCCTGTTTACCTCCCCATTTTCTAAAACGCTTCCAAATCTCCACACTGTAAGCGGCGGTCTGTTCCTCTTTTAAGAGCAAATGAAATTCGTCCATATAGTAGCGGGTAGATTTCTTTTCTGCCCGGTTAATGGTAACGCGGTTCCATATCTGGTCTTGCACAATGAGCATACCTAATTTTTTGAGCTGTTTTCCAAGCTGCTTAATATCAAAGCAGACAAGGCGGTTAGAAAGTTCCACGTTAGTTCTGTGGTTGAACACGTTAAGACTGCCGGAAACATACAGTTCCAACGCCGCCGCAATACGGGCAGCTTCCGGCTCCGGCTGTTTTAACAGCTCGTCGTAAAGGTCGCCCAAAATAGGCATTTTTTCCGGTACAGGGTCAGCAAGATAGTCCCGGTACACATTCCTTACGGCGCGGTCAATGACGGTCTTATCAACGGGCTGCAAGCCCTCCTTGCCGCCAATGACAAGCTCGCAGAGGGACAGGATAAAATCACTTTTCAGTGCAAGGGGGCTGTCGTCCTCGCTGTAATTAAGGTTCATATCCATAGGGTTCACATACTGGGGCGTACCGTCCATGCCTTTCCCGGTCGGGGATAATCGTATCACTTGCCCGCCAAGCCGCTTTACAAGGGCAAAATACTCGGCTTCCGGGTCGCAGATAAAAATATCGTCGTCGGTAATGAGAAAGGCATTTGTGATTTCCCGCTTTGCCGCAAAGGATTTTCCGCTGCCCGGTGTTCCCAAGATAAGCCCGTTGGGGTTTTTAAGCTGCTTGCGGTCGCAGAGTATCATGTTATTACTTAAAGCGTTCAGCCCGTAATAAAGGGCAGCCCCGGTCTGAAATAGCTCCTGTGTGATGAACGGAATAAAAATAGCGGTGCTGCTCGTCGTCAAACCTCGCTGAATAGGGATAAGGTTCTCCCCCAAAGGGATAGAGGACATCAGCCCCGCTTCCTGCTGATAGTCAAGACGGGTCAAGGCGCAGTTGTATTTCTGTGCAATGCCCGCCGCCGCGAAAATGTCATTTTCCAGTTTCCGCTTCGTGTCTGCCATGTTTACCACAAGGAACGTAAGGAGAAACATTCGCTCGTTGCGGCTCTGTAAGTCCTGCAACAAGTTCTTTGCTTCGCTGCCAAAGGTGGCAAGGTCGGACGGGATTATATCCATGTCATAGCCGCTTCTAACCGCTTTTTTCTGTTCCTCAATCTTCATCTTGTCAAGGTCTGTGATTTTGCGCTTAATGGTCTTGATTGCTTCCGACTGGTCGATACTTTTAATGTGGAGATTGACAATAACCCCTGTTTCCAAGTCCAACATATCCGCTAAGATACGGTCGTTTAGCTCCGGGGCAAGGATTTCAAGGAACGATACCGCCCCCGTCTTTTTCCCCATAGCAAAGTAGCGTCCCTCCCTGAACTTGAAAGAGGACGGGGCGATAAAGTCCTTTGTGGTAAGCCCCGTCGGGGTCAGCCAGTCATAAGAGAATGAGAACGGCTCGCCTGCCGGGTGGAATACCCCATGCAGCACCTTTAAGCGTTCATAGCCCGATAAGGGGTGCGCCGATACGCCAAGCACCTTGAAATTGTTGAGTACGTCGGTTTCAATACGGGAAAGCCGCGCCCTTGCTGCCGCCGGATTGTCCGCTTCAATGGAAAACGTGATGTACTTGTGCTTTACAAGCCCGTTGTTCCCTTTGGCAAGCTGCGCTTTCAGCATATCGGAATACTCGGTGCGGATAGAGTTAAAATCGTCGTTTTGCGGCGGGATATGGATTGCCCGCGCTGCCTGTTCCTGCTGTGAGCCTTGATTGATGAAAGAAAGCTGCACGTTCACGCTCGCGTCAAAGTAGTTGAGGAAATCGCACCAGTTTTCAAAAATGGCGGTCTTATCATCTGCCTGTGCAAGCTGATAGTTGATGTCCTCAAAAGCAATGCTTTTTGAATATTTCCGCTGTGCCACTTTGCAGATACCGTCCGGATACATGGCAAGGTAGGGAATGGTCTGCTGTGCGGTGTGGGCTTTCCCGTCCCCCTTTGCCTGCCGGATAACCGCCGCTATCTGTTTCTTTTCCGCGCGGGTCAGCTTACGCTTGTTTCCTGCGGTTTCCCGCGTCTTTTTTGTCTGTCCTTTTGACAATCGCTGATACCTCCTTTTCTAATGCCCGCTGTTTCTCCAAAAGTGCATATAGGTTTTCCGTCTGATACGGTCGCACTTTGGGGCGGGTCAATTTTGTCTGAATGATGTTCTTTATAACCACTTCAAGGGGCTGTCCATGCTTTTCATACATGGCAACCAAGAAGCAGGGAAGCATGACGACAATCATTGCCATTGCCGCAAGGCTCGTCCCTGCGCTGTCTTTGAGCAAAAAGAAAAGCGGCAGTCCCATAAGAAGTGCCACTGAAAAACAAAGGATTTGCCGCTTTGTCAGATTGAAAGCGACTTTTGTTTTGACTTTGGATAAGTCTTTGGGTACAGGTACATACGCCAAGAAAAAACCTCCTTTCTGCGGGACTTTCCCGCGTGTGCTGTGTTAATGTGCATTGAAAATGGATTTTGCCAGTGCGCCGGATTTGAACAGGGAGAAACAAAGGATAACGGTATAGGCTGCAAGGGAAAAAATCGCGCTGTGCAGATTGTCCGCTACCACCATTTCGCCTACTAAAACTGCGTAAATGCCGACGCATATCATAATGAGGAAGCCTTGAAAGCCCAGTGCAAACAGCCCCTTTAGGTAGTTGTTCCCAATCTGTCCCCATTCCCGGTTTGTCATGGTGGCAAAAGGGATAGGGGAAACGGAACAGTAGGCGTATATCTCAATCATTCTTCCGTAGAGGATAACGGTTATCAGTACGGACATGATTTTCATACAAAGGCTTACAAGGCTCGTTTCCATGACAAGTAACAGTAGTTCGGGGATTTCCATATCTTTTAGTCCCTCCTGCATGGCGGCAAGGGCTTCGGTTACGTCGATATTCGTATCGCCGCCGATTACCCCCGCCGCGCCGGACACAATATGCTGCGCCATATCAAACACCGCCATAGTAATATCAAAGGTATGTGTTACCAAGAAAACGGCAACAAAGGCTTTGAAAAACCACTTAAAAAACATAAAAGTGTCAACGTCGTGCATATTGTTTTTTTCCGTTACCATGCTGATAAGCTCATAACAGAGGACATAGGTAATGACAAGCCCCGCAATGGGTACAATCACATTTTCCGACAGGTTTTGTATCATGCTGAAAATGTTTGCGTTCCACCCCTGCGGGGTCTTGCCTACCTCCGCTGCAATGGTGCCTACTTTTTCATTTACGTCCCCGAACATAGTTGACAGATTACCGTTTATCGCACCGATAAGGATTTCCTTTATCCATTCGTTAATCGCGTCAAGTATGCTCTCCATAGGCTACCCTCCGTAATCTTATCCGAACAGACCGGAAAGAAGCGGTACAAGGATAGTGCCGATAAGGGCAACGCCGCCGCCCGCCATGAGCTGCTTAATGCCTTGTGATTTTGCACCCGGATTGTCGTTTCCATATCCCTCCAAGAGATTGATAACGCCCCAAATGCCTAAGCCTGCGCCCAGTGCGATAACAAGGGTCTGTAATACGTCGATAGCAGAGTTAAAAAATTCCATAAAGCTCCTTTCTGCCGCAAATGCGGCTTGCCCTATAAAAGGGCATGAAAAACGGCGGTCAGTTTTGTAACTGCCGCGGTCATAAGTCCCCGCGCTGCTTATGTGTCTGCCGCGCGGCGGTATTCAGTTTTTAAGTGTGGGCGTTATGGATTTTCCAGTAGGGGCGCGTATTCTGTAAGTTGTCTGTTTCTTTGTTACTGCGTCAATTCCTCCTTTCTTTTCAGCCGGGAACACACATTTTTCGTCATTCCAAAAGATAGCTCCTACGCTGCATATACTCGGTAACGTAAAGGGTCTGTTCCCCTCCGCGTTCCTGCAAATACTCCCGCAGAGCGTTTTCTGCATTTTCTATCATCTTTGTAAAATAACGTTCACGACGTATATCATCAGTTTTTGTTTTCTGTCTGCTCATAGTATAACCTCCCGTAAAATCAAAGTTCCCGCCGCACCCTTTTCTGCTCATACAGGGCTTCACACCGTTTCACAAACTGCTGGATAGCTGCCTGCCGTTGCTGTTCCCGTCGCTCGGCAATAAAAACAAGCCCGTTTATGGCTTCTGTGATTTTCTTATCTTTTTTCTTCTGCATACGTCTATTCATGGTCGGTGTCCTCCTGCAAATCTGCTTCGCTGATTTCGTAATAGTCAAAGGGTTCGTCCGGCTTTACAAGGGCGGGTCTGCGCCTTAAATGCTTTTCCATATCAAAGGTATTTTTCTTGTCATAGTCGGAAAGATATTTATAGTTGGGGTGCTTTGTAATGTCGTACTTATCAGAGAAGAACGGGCGCACCCCGCGTAGCTGTAAGATACATTTCCCGCCGTCCATAACCGCAATTTCATCTTCCGTCATAAGCTGCTTGCCTAACTTCTGATAGTTCAGCCCATGCGATACCTCCCGCCCCCGGTTCTCGGAAGTGTTGAAGCTGTCAATGGTTTCTTTCCCCAAGATTTCCGACATTTCTTTAAGAGTGGTTTTCTCCTTGCCGCCCAAGAACAGGGTGGTGTCGCAGTTGCCGACTATGGTATCGGCGTTGTCCTTATAGATTGCCTTTAACTGGCTTTGCGACTGTAAGATAATCGACGCGGAGATTTCCCGGCTTCGTATGGTGGCTATGAGCTTTTCAAACTTCGGTATCTGCCCGATATTTGCAAATTCGTCTAACAGACAGCGCACATGGACGGGCAGCCTGCCGCCGTATTCATCATCTGCCTTGTCGCAAAGCAGATTGAAAAGCTGCGTGTAAAGGATTGATACCACAAAGTTAAAGGTATCGTCGGTGTCGCTGATGATAACAAACAGGGCGGTCTTACGGTCGCCTATGGTGTCAAGCTCCATTTCGTCGGTTTCCATAAGGTCGCGCAGCTCCTTAATGTCAAAAGGGGCAAGCCGCGCACCGCAGGAAATGAGGATAGAGCTTCGTGTCTTTCCCGCAGATAACAGGAATTTCTTGTACTGCCGGACGGCAAAGTGTTCCGGGTCTTTTTCCTCCAACCGTTCAAACATGAGGTCAACGGGGGACTGAAATTCCGGGTCGTCCTCGCGGGCTTCACTGGCATTTATCATTTCAAGCAGCGTCGTGAAGTTCTTTTCTTCCTCCGGGGCTTCGTACCAAATGTAGCCGATAAGGGCGCAGTAAAAGAGCCGTTCCGATTTTACCCAAAAATCTTCCCCTGCTTTTTCCCCGTCCCCTTTGGTGTTGGCAATCAAAGTATTTACCAGTTTCAAAATGTCTTTTTCGCTGCGGAGATAGGCAAAGGGATTGTATTTCATGCTTTTTTTGAAGTTAATCGTGTTCAGCACCTTTATCCGATACCCGCCCCGCTGTAAGAGCTTCCCGCACTCGACTAAAACCGTTCCTTTCGGGTCGGTTACAACATAGCTTGAGTGCATTTGCATTAAGTTGGGCTTCACGAAAAATCTTGTTTTGCCGCTGCCGCTTCCCCCGATAACAAGGATATTTTTATTCCTTGCATACTTCGGCTGCTTTGGGCGGCTGTTCATGGTAAGCCGTTCTGTCTGTGTGAGCAGCACGTTATTTTGAAATACCGGGTCGGTGTAGGGACGTATATCTTCGGCAGTTCCCCAACGGGCAGAGCCGTATTCCACACCTTTGCGGTATTTCTTCGCATTCTTGCCTTTTACATAGACAATCAGCCGGATAAGCAGCGCGCCGAAAATCCCTATCAGTAAATCCATAGGGGCAAGGCTCGGAAGCGGATTTGCAAAAGCCATAGAAAAGCCCTCCCCAAGCGACAGCACCTTGCCGGACAGGTCTGCCCCCGGCGCAAGGCGTACCGCCTGCCCGACTTTATCAAAGAGATACACAAAGAGCAGATAGGGAATGTTGGGAAGTATCAGCTTTTTCCAGTTGATAGCGTTCATTTTGCAATCCCCCTGTCTTTGTTTTTGACTTTTTCCCGCTGTGCGTTCAAAGCCGCCGCCTTTTCTTTGAGGGAAACAATCAGCTTGCGGATAGAGGGCTTTTGTTCCTGCGTCAGCTTCTTTGCGGAAAACTCCTTGAAAGCTGCGGTCAGTGCGTCCGCGTCCCGTCCCTTGAAAAATACAAGATAGCGGGGCGGTGTTTCGGTGCTGTCTTTCTTTAGGGCAAAGTCAATTCCGTATTTCTTCGCCGTACTCTCAAAGGCTTTGATATTGTCCTTTGTGATTTCAATGTTGGAAACGCCCGCGTTCTGCTTCATAAGCTGTTTTAAGGTCTGCTTTCCATGCGGGATTTTCTGTTTGTCATGCTGCTTTTTCATCTGTGCAAGCAGGGCTTTCATAGCCTTTTGGAGCTGCTGCGCGGTCAGCTTCCCGGTCTTGATGTAGAGGGCTATGGTCTTTTCGTTGGTTTCCTCCTGCAATGGGGTTCCTCCTTTCGTGTTCTATGGTGGTATGCCCGCCGCCGGGAAGCGGGGCGGGCATGAAAAAAGAGCGTCCGTTTTCACGCCGCCCTATTAAATCCGCACCCGCAGCCCGGAAAGGTCTGCCGCCCGAATACCCACAAGATACCAGTTGTCCCCGTACTCCATGCGGGTTGGCTTCCATTTGCCCCGCACAAAAACCTCCATGCAGTCGCCGCAATGTAAGCCCCCGTAATAGTCGTTAAGGTCAAAGCGAATGTCGTAGCGGTCAGCAGTTTCATCAAAAATCAAAGCTCCTGTTTTCTGTGTCATCATAAAATCCTCCTTTGGGTTGGTTTACAGGCTTTCGTCCTCATTACAGGTGTAATCGGGTATGCCCTTGCTTCTTGCCGACTGGATAGTGCGCCCGCCGTACATATCGTGGTTGACAAGGGCGGTGTAATAGCTGTCAATGGTGTTTGGGGCGTTGAACAGCACCGCTTTCAGATATTGCTTGATGTTGCGGATTTTGGTGGTGTTCTCACTCATACAAGCAAAGACAAACTCAATATGACTGCTGTTGAGTTTCATAAACTTTGCTTTCACAAGCTCTGCCGGGTAATCGTCCCCGGCGATACGGATAGTCTTTCGGCTGGTGCAGACCGTTTCAAGGATAAGGGACACAATCTCGTCCAAGCGTTCTTTTTCAAAGTCAGTGTGCTTGATGAAATGCTCATACTCGATATTGTCCTTGATAATTTCCTCATATACTCGGTATGCGTCTGTCGCTTCCTTTCGCTTCCGTTCCGGCGGCTGTGCCGCGTCCTCTAAGGGAGAGGGATTTAGGGAATGGAAAGGAATGGAATGGGTACTTGATATATCTGTATTTAATTTTTCTTTTTTTGGTAAGTTAGTCTTTTGTATCTCTTTATTTAATTGCGTTGGATTTTCCGACGTCGGGTTATCCGGTGTCGGATTTTCCAATATCGGCTTATCCGCTGTTGGATTTTCCAATACCGGACAATCCAATGCCGGGGGCTGTGGCTGTTCGTAAATGGTGTACTCGATAGCGGTCATTTTGCCTTTCTCGTCGCGTCCCTGCCGCCTTGTGATATATCCGGCTTTTTCAAGCTCCCATACAGCGGTGCGGATAGCGTCGATACTTTCCCGGTTGATAAGGGACAGCCCTGCAAGGGTGTAGTCCCAATCTTCGGGAAGTGAGAGCATTTGCGACAACAAGCCCTTTGCCTTTAGGGAAAGTTCCTTGTTGCGTAAATGGTGGTTGCTCATAACCGTATAACCTTTGTTCTTTTCCACGCGGAAAACTGCCATAGCTTCATCACTCCTTTGGTTGGATTTGTTACGCAGTAGAAACGCGATTTTGAGGGAAAAGGTATCAACCCTTGCCTTTCTCATTTCCGCGCTCTAAGAGCCGCATAAATCAAGGCTTTATTTGCCCTTACTGCGTAACATGAGGGCATAAAAAAAGCAGCGTTCCTATTCTCCTGTGTAGGAGTGAGAAACGCCGCCTTATAGGTGGTGCTTATTTTATTTTTTCTTTTCGACGTGCCGCGTAAGGTGGTGTAGCGGTCTATCCGGCAGTCCGCAGGTGCTTTTGCATATCAAGGCTCAATTCGTTAAAAGTAGTAAATGAGTAGTAAAATCAATCTGCAAACCTGCGAATATGCCTGTAAATCAAGCATTTTTCAAGACAATCAACTAATTTAAGGAAAACTATTTTATAAAACAGAGTGAAAATTTAAAACTTCCGATGAATAAGAAAATCAAAGAATTTTCAACCGGAATGAAAGCGAAACTCCGCGTGCTGACAGCTATGACACACCATGCAAAGCTGCTGATCATGGATGAGCCGACAGCTGGACTGGATGTGGAGGCGAGAAACGAGATTTTAGATATGTTACGGGCTTATATTGCAGAGGATGAGAGCCGAAGTATACTTATTACATCCCATATTTCCACTGATTTAGAATCCCTGTGTGATGAACTTTATCTGATACATGATGGAAAACTCATTTTGCATGAAGCAACAGATGCAATCTTAGAGCAGTATGGCATTTTAAAGGTGAGTGAAGAACAATACCGCACGCTTGATCAAAGCTCTATTTTAAAAGTGCAGAAAGAAAATTACGGCTATGCATGTTTTACGAATGATAAGAAGTTTTATCAGGAAAATTATCCGCAGATTGCAGTGGAAAATGGAGGGATTGATGAGCTGATTCTTATGATGACAGGAGGGTACAGATAATGGCAGGTTTATTGGAAAAAGATATTCGGTTATTATGGGGAACAAAACAGACACTGGTAATTTTGTTTGCAATTGCAGTTGCAGTCGCATTTTCCGGCAACGGAAATTTTATCATTGGATATCTGCCGTTTGTGGTAGAGATGATTGCAATCAGCACGATTGCGTATGACGAGATGGATCATGGCTATCAGTTTTTATTGACACTGCCGATCAATAAAAAAACCTATGTAAGAGAAAAGTATCTGCTTTGTGCCGGAGGAGTAGTGGCAGCCTGGGTAATTGCAGTCTGCCTGTATCTGGTGTCAAAAGTGGTGCGTGGTATACCGGTTGTTGTGGCAGAAGATATGCTGACAGCCGCAGTGATTTTGCTAATCATTCTTTTGATCAGTTTTTTCATGATTCCGGCGCAGATTAAGTTTGGCTGTGAAAAGAGCCGGATTTTGACATTAGGAATGATGGGAGTAATTGCTGCGATTGCATATCTATGTGAGGTCGTGTTCGGAAAAGAACGGTTGTATCAGGCGCTGACCGTGATAGACAATATGAATGTGGCAGTTCTGGCTGGTAACATCATTGGGATCACACTGCTGGCACTGTTCATTTCGTATCAGATCAGCAGGCGTATTATGGAAAAAAAGGAGTTTTAACAGGAATTAACAGATGATTTTTGCACCCATTTGGAAAAAAAGATATACTCATAGTATCAGGCTAAGGGGGGACATGAGTTCGTTTTTGTGTAATTGTGGTCACAGAAAAAGGAGAAGAACATGGATGAATTACAGCAGGAATTATTCAAATTACAGGATTTAAAATACAGAAATTTTCACAGTAAACTGATGCCGGGGATTGATAAGGAGACAATCATCGGGATCCGCACACCGGTACTGCGGAAATTTGCGAAAGAATTTGCAAAAACGGAAGCAGCAGAAGCTTTTTTGAAGGAACTTCCACATCAGTATTATGAGGAACATAACCTTCATATGCAATTGATTTCAGATATCAAAGATTATGAGCGCTGTCTGGCAGAAGTGAAACGTTTTCTTCCATATATTAATAACTGGGCGACCTGCGATATTCCAAGACCAAAGTGCTTCGCAAAGCATAAAACCGAGCTTCTTCCTGTGATAAAAGAATGGGTTGCATCCGGGAACACTTATACGATTCGCTATGGAATCGGAACGTTGATGAGCTTTTATCTGGACGAGGATTTTAAACCGGAATATATAGAACTTGTGGCATCTGTGCAGTCGGAAGAATACTATGTCAATATGATGATTGCATGGTATCTTGCAACGGCACTGGCAAAACAGTGGGATGCAACGATCCCATATCTGGAAGAACGAAAGTTATCACCGTGGGTGCATAGAAAGACGATTCAGAAAGCGGTGGAGAGCTATCGTATCACAGATGAGCAGAAAGTTTATCTGAAAACACTGCGTGAAAACTGCTAAGACTGGCTTCGTGGATCAGACCAGTAGGTTGCGTAAAGAGAAAATGCATGATATCTGGTTTTGTGGCACTGCTTTTCCGTTCTGTGGGGGTATTACTTTGTGTGGCGGGAACACATCTGACATGGAAAGAGCGGTTATTTTGTGTGATCGCTTATCTCCCAAAGGCAACGGTGCAGGCGGCAATTGGTTCTGTTCCTTTGGCGGCAGGACTTGCCTGTGGAAAAATTGTTCTGTCTGTCGCTGTGCTGGCAATCATTATCACGGCACCGCTTGGGGCAATCGGGATGGATGCAGCCTATCAAAGGTTGTTGGAAAAGGAAAATTAAAAAAGATTTTTAGAAAGTATTTTGGCGGAAAGTGTGTTATATTGATTTCAGATAAAAGAAAATGACAGGGGTATCCGGAGATGATCAGAAAAGCAACAGAAGAAGATTTGTCGCGCATCGCAGAAATTTTTGTATTTAATAACAGAATCAATTATTTCCCAATTTTTAAGCAGGAAGAGTATTCATTTGGAGAATTGCAGGTTGTATCCATGATAGATCATTATTTCGGAAAAGGGGAAGTTCTGGAAAATCTGTATGTCGCCGATGAATGTGGAATTGTGAAAGGATTTATGGAAATCCATGGAACAGAAATCCGTAAATTGTATGTCGATCCATGCTTTCAAAGTGGTGGAATTGGAAAGAAATTAATAGAGCATGCAATTTCAACTTTTGATGTTGATCATTTGTGGGCGTTGGAGAAAAATACGAGAGCGATTGCATTTTATCACCGACATGGATTTATGGAAAATGGAGAAAAAGAATTGGAAGAAGGCACGACAGAGTATATTATAAAGATGATAAGGGTGGAAGAAAATGTGCAGTTGGACGAGAAACCAATGCATAGAAAAATAATGAGAGAGGAGGTATAAGAGAAAAAATGGTAACAGATTACTCTGACGTAAAATTAGAAACAAAAGATCTTATTTTAAAGAAAGCAGAATTTGAGGACTGGAAGACAATTTATTATAACCTGTGGAGACACAAGGAGAGCGCAAAGTATATGCTCTGGCAGCCGACAGAGACAGACGAAGATGCAAAAGATCGAATGAAGCGCACGATTGCATTTGAAGAAAAACCGGAGAATAAGTATGCGTTATTTGTGTATTTAAAGAAAACGGGTGAAGCAATCGGTTTTGCAGGCATGCGCGAACTGGAACGGGGCATTTATGAAGAGACAGGTATTGCACTTGGACCGGAATTTGTGCGAAAAGGTTACGGGAGACAGATACTTACGGCACTTCTTGAGGAGGCAGGAAAACTGGGAGCAAAAGAATTCCATGCCTGCAACCGGACGGGCAATGCTGCGTCCAGAGTGTTACAGCTGTCATGTGGATTTGTATTCGATTCACTGTCAGAAGAAAAGACAGATCCAAGAACAGGTGAAACGTATGTTTTGGAGAACCATATTTACAGGTATTAGAAAGTAAGGAAGAAAATGTATTTTGAAAGATTAAATGAACAGAATGTAGAGCAGTATATTGACTATTTAAAGCTTGCGATGCAGCAGGAGCCGGATATGATGACGGTGGAAGAGATAGATGAGGAAGGAATCAGGACAAGGCTTCGGGATTCATTTTATGAAAAGTCTACATCAATTCTTGCGATGGAAAATAATCAGGTGGTAGGAAGAATTGAGTATCATTTTTATGGGTGTATACAGGATGGATATCGCATGGCGTATGTGAATTGGGTATATGTTTTACCCGAATACCGGCATAGTGGCGTTGCCCGGAGGCTTTTTGCAGAATTTGAAAAAGACTGTAAAAAGCATGATATCCATCAATATTATCTGATCCGTGCTACCAACGAGAATGCCGACAGATTTTACAAAAAATTTGAAGGGGTGCAGTTGGACGAGGAGCCGATGCTTCGGAAAATATTAAAAGACAATTGACAATGGTTATCGATGGTTATATGATATGTATATAACCATTGATAACCATTTTTACATAGACCATTGCGAAACTCTTAGAAGACGTGAGTTAAATTACGGAAAGTTGACAAGAGCAAAAGAAAACACTGGGGAACCGCCGGTTCTTAGAAGGCAGGAACGACTGTTAGTCGTGACTGGCTTCTTAGTACCGTTGCGAGTGACACGTAGCGGAAGCGTGTTTTCGTTGATATTGTTAACTTTTCGTAATATTCATAACGTAAAAAGGAGTTTCGCAATTGTCTACGATTTTTATATGCAGAAAGGAGCACATTATGTCCATAAATCCAACGAAACGAATTGAAGAGATTGACCGGAGACTGGAAGAACTTCCAAAAGGAACCCTGACCTATAAGAAGATCAATGGCAAAGAACAGCCGTATATCCAGCGAACGATTGACGGGAAATCAGTGAGCTATTATGTGAAAGTGTCCGAGCGGGAGAAGGTACTTGTGGAATTTGAGGAGCGCACAAAGCTGCAGGAAGAGAAAAAGCATCTGACGGCTTATGTGGAGGGACTGAAGGACATTCTTAAGCACAATCCATATCTCTCTGCCCAGGTGGTGATCGGGTATCAGGATTTTGAAGACTTTACCTGTGGACAGCAGTTTTATGTCGATAAGACGCATTTTATCACCGAGTGGATCAGGGAAGGAACGAAGATCACATTGATCACCAGACCGAGAAGATTCGGCAAGACAACACTGCTCAGTACGGTAAGAATGTTTTTTGATCCAAGATATGCAGAACATCCGGAATATTTCAGTAAGCTACGGGTATGGCAGGATGAAAGAAGCCGTAGTATGTTCGGAAGCACTCCGGTGATCTCCACAAGCTTCGGAGGCTGCAAGGGGATAGATTGTAAGCAGTCTATCCGAGGAATGATGGGACAATTGGATACAATGTACGCACATCATGAATATTTACTTGATAGTCCAAGACTTACGGAGGAAGATAAAGAGACATTTAAAGAAACAAGATGGGGATTGTTTCATAATGATACAGGTCATATAGAAAATTCCATTAAGAAATTATGCGAATTGCTCTATAAACATTTTGGCGTAAAACCTATTGTGCTCATTGACGAGTATGATACACCTTTGATCGAAGCATACACGGATGGTTACTGGGATGAGATGATCACGACCTGTCGACAGTTATTCCATAGCACATTGAAAGAAAATGACTATCTTGGCAGAGCCATTATCACCGGAGTGACGAAAGTGTCGAAGAATTCACTTTTCTCTGACCTGAACAATCTGCTGGTTGCCACTGTGACAGATGATATCTACACGGACTGTTGTGGATTCACTGAGCAGGAGGTGATGGATGCATTAAAGTGCCAGAATATAGATGATATGAAAAAAGTGAAGGAAATGTACGATGGATTCATTATCGGTCACCAAAAGGATATTTATAATCCGTGGTCAATCGTGAATTACATGAAGGAGCAATTGTTAAGATCCTACTGGATTCTTACCAGCAGCAACAAACTGATCGGGGATATTATCTGCAGACATCCATATGATAAAAAGTACGAGATCGAGGAATTAATAGAAGGGAAAAAAGTACACAAGGTGATCAACGAGAATATTACATTCCAGTACCTTGATGGAGACGAGAACAGTCTGTGGTCACTTCTCCTTGCAGTCGGATATATCAAGGCAGAGAACGTGGTGAAAGATAACGAATGGACAGAGTGCGATGTTTCCGTGACCAACAAAGAGGTTATGTCAATGTTCCGGACACAGATCGTTGCCATGTTTTCGAATGGCAATATTGCATATGAGAATTTTACAAGGGCACTAATAAGGCATAGAACCTGGGATATGATTGGTGTGATGGAAGATATCGCCGAGTATTCCATGAGTTATTTTGATACTGCAAAGAATAAAGGAAAGCATGCCCCGGAGAATTTCTATCATGGTCTTGTTTTAGGACTTATTGTATCCATGCGTAAGGAATACCGCATTGTATCCAACCGGGAGAGCGGGGATGGACGTTATGACATTGCAATCTATCCTTTCGACAAAACAAAAGATGCCTATATCCTTGAATTTAAAGTTTTAAATGAACACAGAGAAAAGACGGTTCAGGAAACTGCGGAGAATGCCCTGAAACAGATCCAGACCAGAAACTATGAAGCGGATCTTCTTGCTTATGGCATCCCAGCCGATCACATCTATAAACTCGGCTTTGGATTTCTCGGTAAGAAAGTCTGGGTAGTCTCTGATCCACCGGAGAAAGAAGAGAAGGATCAGGTCAGATCAGAGTGGGATAACCTGCGGTTCCGATAAAAAATTGCCGATGCACCGGTAAGGCACATCGGCAAAATGAAAAGCTTATAATTTGAAAATAAATCATTCTTCTTTTAGTTATCAGAAGCATCATCATCAGACATGCTGTAAACCTGACGTTTACGAGCCATCTCATCATTTTCAAGGTATTCATCATAGGAGGATACTTTATCAACAAAGGTTCCATCCGGTAAGAACTCGATGATACGGTTTGCAGTTGTCTGTACAACCTGATGGTCACGGGATGCAAAGAGAATAACACCCGGGAACTTGATCAGACCATTATTTAATGCTGTGATAGATTCCATGTCAAGGTGGTCGGTCGGTTCGTCAAGGATCAGAACATTACTTGCCTGGATCATCATGCGGGAGAGAAGCACGCGGACTTTCTCACCACCGGAAAGAACACGCATTTTCTTAGTTCCGTCTTCACCGGCAAAAAGCATACGTCCAAGGAAACCACGAACATAAGTAGCATCTTTGATCTCAGAATACTGTGTCAGCCAGTCTACGATCAGAAGATCAGTATCAAAGATTGCTGTGTTGTCCTTCGGGAAATAGGACTGGCTTGTTGTCACGCCCCATTTATAAGAGCCGGAATCAGGTTCCATTTCACCGGAGATGATCTTGAATAAAGTTGTTTTTGCAAGCTCATTTCCACCGACAAAAGCGATTTTATCTTCATGACCTACGATGAAAGATACATTGTCTAATACCTTGACACCGTCAATCGTCTTGGTGAGACCTTCCACAGTAAGAACTTCATTTCCAATCTCACGGCTTGGACGGAAGTCAATGTAAGGGTATTTACGGCTGGATGGACGGATCTCATCGAGCTGGATCTTTTCAAGAGCACGTTTTCTGGAAGTCGCCTGTTTGGATTTGGAAGCGTTTGCAGAGAAACGTGAAATAAATTCCTGTAACTCTTTGATCTTTTCTTCCTTCTTCTTGTTGGCTTCTTTCATCTGTTTTACAAGTAACTGGCTGGATTCATACCAGAAGTCGTAGTTTCCGGCATAAAGCTGGATCTTGCCATAATCGATATCTGCAATATTGGTACATACTTTATTTAAGAAGTAACGGTCATGGGAAACAACGATCACCGTATTTTCAAAATTGATGAGGAATTCTTCTAACCAGGAGATCGCATCTAAGTCCAAGTGGTTGGTAGGCTCATCTAAAAGAAGAATATCCGGATTCCCGAATAATGCCTGTGCAAGTAAAACTTTGACCTTTAAGGCACCAGGAAGCTCTGCCATCATAGAGTAATGGTAATCGGTAGAAATTCCAAGACCATTTAATAATGTTGCGGCATCGGATTCCGCATTCCAGCCATCCATCTCAGCAAATTCGCCTTCTAATTCGCTGGCACGGATACCATCTTCATCGGAAAAATCTTCTTTCATGTAGATGGCGTCTTTTTCCTTCATAATATCATAAAGTCTCTGGTTACCCATGATAACGGTATCAAGAACGGTAAAAGCATCATATTTAAAGTGATCCTGCTGTAAAAATGAGAGACGCTGTCCCGGAGTGATGACAACATCACCGTTTGTCGGTTCTAACTGACCGGATAAAATTTTTAAAAATGTGGACTTTCCGGCGCCGTTGGCACCGATCAGACCATAACAGTTTCCTTCAGTGAATTTGATATTTACATCTTCGAATAAGGCTTTTTTGCCTACACGTAACGTTACATTGTTTGCTTGTATCATTGTAATACCTCTATTTTACATATTTCTTGGTTTAAAAGCATCATTTTTATTATACATAAAACCGTTGTTTTTTCAAGAAAAATCTATGCCAAGAAAATATAAGGAAAAAACAAGAGAAAATCTTTCTTGTTATGTAAAAATTTGTTATAATTATTCTAATCGGGGTTTTGTAAAAGGAGAAGTTGGGGATGGCAGAATTTAATAGGGAAGAAATAGATTATGAAGATCAGCTAAGGCAGTCGGAGCGTGAGCGCAAAGATTTGAAAAATATTATATATGAACTTCCGGTAGGACTGATTACGGTAAAAGGGGGAAATGAGCTGACGATTGACATCGCAAACCATGAATTTTGCAGGATGAGCGGATACGAATTGGCGGACTTCAGCATGGAAAAAATGAGCATGGCGCAGTTGATCCATATGGAAGATTACATGATGTTTGAGGATGCGGCGGAGGTCTGCCGCAGAGGGAAAACATCGGATGAATTTGAGGCGAGAATCGTTACAGCAGATCAGAACGTGATCTGGGCAATGTTTCAGTTTCAGATTTACACATACCGGAGTGCAGTGCCATACTATCTTGTATCCTGCTGGGACATTACAGAGCGCAAGAAGATGGAAAATGAGATCATGCTTGTGAACGAGCGCTATCATATGCTGGAAGAGGTCTCCGATGATATTGTCCTTGATTATGATGTGAAAAAACAGCAATTTGAGATACCGGAATGTTATCTGAAATTCGCAGAGGATAAAAGTGTGAAATATGCTGGGATAGAAGAACTTTACGGAGCCATACACCCGGACGACAGGGAAAGATTTCAGAAGATCTTTGAGACGGCGCTTCAACGGGAGATGAAAGGAACTGCGGAATACCGTCTGCGGCAGGGGGGAAAAGAATCTGGAAAATATGCTTATTTCAGAACCTGTTATCAGAGTATCGCAGATTATGATGGAAAGATCAGCCACATCATAGGAAGAAGTTATGATATCAGCACAGAGCGGGCAGTCCGGGAGAAACTTCTACGGGAAGTGCAGTTAGATCCGTTGACAAGGATTTACAATAAGACAGCCTCTGGAGAAATCGTAGATGCGTTTCTTGAAAAATCAACACAGGGAACGCATGTACTCTACGTCATTGATATTGACGACTTTAAGAAGATCAATGACACATTCGGACATACTGTTGGAGACATGGTGATATCGGATATTGCAACACTGATACGCGAACAGTTTACGGATGAAGCGGTTGTCGGACGTGTCGGTGGGGATGAATTTATGGTCTTTGTGAAGGACACTTCTTTGCAGGAGGCGGAGGCGAAAGCGGAACAGCTGTGTACAAACGTGCAGAAAACGCTTTCCGGGGATGGAGCAGTCATTGTTGTGACATTGAGTGTCGGTATGGCTGTGACAGGAAAAGACGGGTATGATTATAGTACGTTGTTTGAACGGGCAGATCATGCCATGTATCACATTAAGAAAAATGGGAAAAATCATTATGGCTTTGCAGGAGAGACCGAGGAAGGTGACTGTGAAGGAAAGTACCGCACGGAAGAAAAGGAAAACCGTAGAAATCTGGTGGCGGACAAAGAATTTTTAAATACAGCGTTCAGCCTGTTGTCACATGCAAGGGATATCAATGGTTCTCTGAATGTGCTCTTAGAACAGATTGGCAGAAAATATCAGATGAATATGGTATCTGTTTTTGAATATGCACCCGATGGAAAGAATATGTTACTTACCAACTGCTGGAGTGACATGGGACAGATTTATGAGAAGAATATACTTCCGATTACCTGGCCGAAACTGATGAAGGCTGAGGTGGGAGAATTTGTACAGACAACTCCAAAGTGGCAGGAAAAACGGAAGAAAGAGTGGCTGGAATGGTCAGGAAATGCCATCCCGATCCAGTCAATCGCTGCAGTAAAGTTTGAGTATTCGAATGGAAAAACCGGATGCATCGATGTTGGCTCGGTTGAACAGGGCAAGCAGTGGCGCACAGAGGAGATTGGAACTATCTGCGAACTGAGCAGAGTGGTTGCCGTATTTGTGACGCTGCGTGAGAAAATGCAGGAAGATCAGCAGGCAATCCATAAATTAAAAAACAGAGACCGGCTGACGGGCTTATATAATATGGAAGCTTTCAGGATAAAACTGGTACAGCTTCTGGAGGCAGAGGAAAATCCACAGGAGAATACTTATGCACTGACCATGGTGGATGTCAATAACTTTTCTTATGTCAACGAAAATTTCGGCGCAGAGATGGGAGACAGTATACTGAAAGAATTTTCCCGGCTGCTGGAACGCAAAAAAGTAATGGCAGCATGCCGTATGTACTCGGATTATTTCCTTGTATTGTCCAGGGGAAAGAGCCAGCAGGAGATCCGGAGGCGCGTTAAGGAAGGAAATGAAGAGTTTGAGGCAAAGCTGCAGGAACGTTATCCCGCTGGAGGAATGAAGCTTTCGGCAGGAATCTGCTTCCTGTCAGGAAAGAGTTCGTTTGAGACGATACTGGAGAGCGCAAATCTTGCAAGAAAATATGCAAAAGAACACAATATCACATCCGGTGTTGTCTATATAGAAAAAATGCGTCAGACACGTGACGAACAGGTGCTGATCGCAACACGGTTTCATGCTGCGATCCAGCGTGGGGAGTTTGAAATGTTTTTACAGCCAAAGTTCCGGCTGAAAGAGAATACGATTTATGGGGCAGAGGCACTTGCAAGATGGCATTTCGGAGAGGACGGATACTTGCAGCCAAACCGCTTTGTGCCGGCACTGGAATTGATGGGATATATCAAAGACCTTGATTTCTTTATATTAGAGCAGCTGCTGAAATATATGACAAAGTGGAAGAAATCCGGAAAAAGCCTGTTTACGATCTCAACTAATTTTTCGAGAAAACACTTTGAAAACGGTGGCGAGGCATTTTTGCAGCGGATGCATGAGACAATGGACAAGTATGACATTGATCCTTCCTATATTGAAGTGGAAGTTACCGAGAGCGTCATGACAGAAAAACTCGAAGACCTGAAGCACTGCATGATCGAACTGGCACAGATGGGATTCCGCATTGCCATTGATGACTTTGGTACGGGGTATTCGTCTTTGAGTGTCCTTTATGAAATACCGGCGAATGTTGTCAAGATAGATAAAAGTTTTACTGACAAAGTGATGGTGGACAACAAGGGGGAATTTGTATCCCAGATGGGAAAATTTATCCGTGCAGCCAAAGAAGAAATCGTTGTGGAGGGAATTGAGACGGAAGAACAGCGTCAGTTCTTGGAAAGCCATGGGTTTGAATATGGGCAGGGGTATCTGTTTGACCGGCCGATCCCGGCAGATGAATTTGAAAGAAAATATTTATAAACTCCTGTTTTTTGAGGATTATATATGACATTTGTTTATAGCTTTGTACTTTGTTTTGTACAGTCTGAATTCTTTACAACGGACAAATTAAATGCTAAAATGTGAATTAAGTCGAAAGCTGGCGGGGGATAGTAGTGTGCCCCCGGGTTAGCAAAGACATTCTATCAATTTTTTATATTTTTAAGGAGGAATAAGTAATGTCCAGAGCAAAACAGTCAATGGACGGTAATACAGCAGCAGCTCATGTAGCTTATGCGTTTACAGATGTTGCAGCTATTTACCCAATTACACCATCCAGCCCTATGGCAGATACTGTCGATCAGTGGTCAGCAGCAGGACAGGAAAATATCTTTGGCAATCAGGTCAAAGTTGTAGAAATGGAATCCGAAGCAGGTGCTGCAGGTGCAGTTCACGGTTCCCTTGCTGCAGGTGCATTAACAACAACATTTACAGCTTCCCAGGGTCTTTTATTAATGATCCCTAACATGTACAAAATCGCTGGTGAGCAGCTTCCATGTGTATTTGATGTTTCTGCACGTACCGTTGCAACACAGTCTTTAAATATTTTCGGTGATCACAGTGACGTGTATGCCTGTCGTCAGACAGGTTTCGCTATGTTATGTGAGACAAACCCACAGGAAGTTATGGACTTAAGCCCGGTTGCTCATTTGGCAACAATCGAAGGAAAAGTTCCATTCATCAACTTCTTTGATGGATTCCGTACATCCCACGAAATTCAGAAAATCGAGAAATGGGATTATGCAGATCTGAAAGAAATGTGCAATATGGACGCAGTAGCTGCATTCCGTGCACATGCATTAAATCCAGAGCATCCGGCTATGCGTGGGTCTCATGAGAATGGTGACGTTTTCTTCCAGCATCGTGAAGCTTGTAATACAGCTTACAATGAATTACCAGCTATCGTTGAAAAATACATGGCTAAGGTTAACGAAAAATTAGGAACAAACTATGACTTATTCAACTACTATGGAGCAGAAGATGCAGAGCGCGTTATCGTAGCTATGGGTTCTGTAAACGACGTTGCTGAAGAAGTAATTGATTACTTAACAGCAAAAGGCGAGAAAGTCGGATTAGTGAAAGTTCGTTTATATCGTCCATGGGTATCTGAAGCATTCTTAAAAGCTCTTCCTAAGACAGTTAAGAAAGTTGCAGTACTTGACAGAACAAAAGAGCCAGGAGCACTTGGTGATCCATTATACTTAGACGTAGCTACAACTCTTCGTGAGGCAGGTCTTGATACAATCGTATTAACAGGCGGACGTTACGGATTAGGTTCTAAAGATACACCACCTTCAAGCTTATTCGCTGTATACAAAGAATTAGAGAAAGATGCTCCAAAAGCACGTTTCACAATCGGTATCGTTGATGACGTTACAAACTTAAGCTTACCAGAAGTAAAACCAGCTCCTATCACAGCTGCTGAAGGAACTGTAGAATGTAAATTCTGGGGACTTGGTGGTGACGGTACTGTAGGTGCTAACAAGAACTCTACAAAGATCATCGGTGACCATACAGACAAATATATCCAGGCTTACTTCCAGTATGACTCTAAGAAAACTGGTGGTGTTACAATTTCTCACTTGAGATTTGGTGACAAACCAATCAGAAGCCCATATTACATCAACCAGGCAGACTTCGTTGCATGTCATAACCCATCTTATGTAACAAAAGGATTCAAGATGGTTCAGGACGTAAAACCAGGCGGAGTATTCATGATCAACTGCCAGTGGTCTGATGAAGAGTTAGCTCATCACTTAAATGCAGAAGCTAAGAAATATATCGCTGATAACAACATTCAGTTATATACAATCAACGCTATTGACAAAGCAATTGAAATTGGTATGGGTAAACGTACTAACACAATTCTTCAGTCTGCATTCTTTAAATTAGCAAATGTAATGCCAATCGAAGAAGCTGTTGATTTCATGAAAGCTGCTGCTAAGAAATCTTACGGTAAAAAAGGTGACGCAGTTGTAGAGATGAACTACAAAGCTATCGACGCAGGTGTTGACGCTGTACATAAAGTTGAAGTACCAGCTTCCTGGTCTAACCCAGAAGCAGATCCAGCTCCTAAGAAATTAACAGGTCGTCCAGAGACAGTTAAGATGGTAGAAGATTTAATGAATCCAATCGCATTAATGGATGGTGATTCTCTTCCAGTATCTGCATTCATGGGCAACCCAGATGGACAGTTCGAGCAGGGTGCATCAGCATATGAGAAACGTGGTACAGCTGTAACAGTTCCTACATGGGATGCTGCTAAATGTATCCAGTGTAACCAGTGTGCATTTGTATGTTCACATGCTACAATCCGTCCATTCATGTTAAGTGAAGACGAAGTAAAAGCTGCTCCGGCTAATATCAAACTTGCTGATACAAAACCAAAAGCAAGCGAATACAAATATACAATGAGCGTATCTCCATTAGACTGTATGGGATGTGGTGAGTGTATCACTGTATGTCCAGTAGGTGCTATCGAGATGGTTCCACAGGAATCTCAGGCAGAAGAACAGCCAGTATTTGACTACTTAGTAGCAAACGTTGGCAAGAAACCTGGTATGCCAGCTGACAACACTGTAAAAGGTTCTCAGTTCAACCAGCCATTACTTGAGTTCTCTGGATCCTGTGCAGGATGTGCTGAAACATCTTACGCTCGTTTGATCACACAGTTATTTGGTGAGCATATGTACATCTCTAACGCTACCGGATGTTCTTCTATCTGGGGTGGCCCGGCTGCTACATCACCATATACTGTAAATAAAGATTCCAACAAAGGACCAGCTTGGGCTAACTCCTTATTCGAGGATAATGCTGAGCATGGTTTAGGTATGCAGATCGGTCAGGAAGTATTACGTGATCAGGCTATCGCAAGTGCTGAGAAATGTGCTTCTTCTGATAAGGCAAGTGCAGAATTAAAAGATGCATTCGCTAAATTCATGGAGACAAAACAGGATACAAAAGCAAATACTCCTGCAACAGAAGCTCTTGTAGCTGAATTAGAGAAAGCTGCAGCAGCTGGATGTCCAGATGCAAAAGCTGCTCTTGAGAAAAAAGATTACCTTGCTAAGAAGTCCGTATGGATCTTCGGTGGTGACGGATGGGCATATGATATCGGTTTCGGTGGATTAGACCATGTACTTGCTTCCGGACATAACGTAAACGTTATGGTATTCGATACAGAGATGTACTCTAATACAGGTGGACAGGCTTCTAAAGCTTCCAACATCGGTGAAGTTTGTCAGTTCGCTGCTGCTGGTAAAGAAGTTGGCAAGAAGAGCCTTGCTGAGATCGCTATGAGCTATGGTTACGTTTATGTAGCACAGATTGCTCTTGGTGCTAACATGGCTCAGGCTGTTAAAGTTCTTGCAGAAGCAGAAGCTTATGACGGACCATCCTTAATCATCGGATATGCTCCATGTGAGTTACACGGTGTAAAAGGTGGAATGAACCACTGCCAGGATGAGATGAAGAAAGCAGTAGCTGCTGGTTACTGGAACCTCTTCTCCTTCAACCCAGCTCTCAAAGCTGAAGGAAAGAATCCATTCACATTGACATCTAAACCAGGTGATGGAACATATCAGGAGTTCTTAAATAACGAGACACGTTACAGCAGATTAACAAGATCCTTCCCAGAAAGAGCTGCAAAACTCTTTGCTGCATCTGAGGAAGCTGCAAAAGCCCGTTACGAACATCTGTTAAGATTAGTTGAGTTATACAAATAAGATTTAGACATTGTCTGAGTCAGTATAAATTCCATAGAGCCCGGAAAGGCGTAAGTCTTTCCGGGCTCTATGCATTTAGACAGAAAGCTTATAATAACAGTGCATTATATCTGGGAGGGCTGACACCATCGCTTGCCAATCTGATCTGCGCAAAGGAACAGTATACGATTCCGGTTGTGGCGATGGTGAGACCGAGAGGCAGAGGATTCTGTTATTCTTTGGAGGAATATCAGACGATGATTTTGGATACAAAACTTTTCTGGAACATGGAGTGGGAGAGAACAGTTAAAACAGCTACAGAAGGAATATGGAAGTGAGATTGAGATCCTTGCCGGAAGCGGTGTGAATGAGAAATGCGTTGATTTTTCCTATGCAGAAATACAGGAAAAGAACCAATATGAAGCAGTTGACGCAGCAAAAGTACGAAGACTGGCAGAATTATGTTGACAAATACTTTGTGAAAACTTATAATTAAATGTGTTTTGAGGATAGTTCACATGCAAATGTACTAAACCGGAAAAGTATGACGCCGTTGGCTACGTGAACTTTTTCGGCTTTTTTAATTTTGACGGCAGATGAAAAAAGGTAGCATCTGTCTGGTGAGGAGGAGCAAATGCAGAACATAACCGGAAAGATTGCATTCGGGGGAATTGCGATCGGAAAAATAAAAGAGATTTCCAAAGAAAACAATGTAGTCAGACGTGTAAAGATTGAGGATGCGAAAGCAGAGATCGCACGTTTTGAGGCAGCCAGAGATCAGGCGGCAGAAGAACTGAAAGGACTTTATAACAAAGCGGTCAAAGAAGTCGGAGAGGCAAATGCAGCCATTTTTGAAGTGCATCAGATGATGTTGGAGGATGAAGACTATCTTGATTCTATCCGGAATATCATCGAGGCACAGTCCGTCAACGCAGAGTTCGCCGTGGCAACGACTGGCGATAACTTTGCCAGAATGTTCGCAGATATGGACGACGATTATATGAAGGAACGCTCAGCAGATGTGAAGGACATCTCGGAGCGTGTGATCCGCATTTTATCGCATAAAGAAGAAAAGGTGGACACTTCTGGAGCGGAAAAAGAAAAATATATCATAGTAGCAGATGATCTTGCACCGAGTGAGACAATCCAGTTAGACCGTGAGACAGTGCTTGCCTTTGTGACAAGACATGGCTCTACGAATTCACATACCGCAATCCTGGCGAGGACGATGAATATTCCGGCATTGGTATCCACAGCAGTTCCGCAAGAAGTGAATGGAAAAATGGCGATCGTGGACGGATTCAAGGGAAGCGTGATCATTGATCCGGATGAGGAGACGCTGCGAGAATATGAGAAAAAACAACAGGACGAAAGGAAGCGTCAGGAATTACTGCAGCAATTAAAGGGAAAGCCGACTGTCACGAAAGAGGGCAAAGAGATCAAACTGTATGCCAATATCGGCGAAGTTAAAGATTTAGGCGCTGTTTTGCAGAATGATGCAGCAGGAATCGGACTTTTCAGAAGCGAGTTTTTATACTTACAGAGTGACCATTTCCCAACAGAGGATGAGCAGTTCCAGTCCTATAAAACAGTTGCAGAAGTGATGGCAGGAAAAAAAGTCATTATCCGTACTCTGGATATTGGAGCAGACAAGCAGATCGATTACTTTGGACTCGAACACGAGGACAATCCGGCACTTGGTTACCGCGCCGTGAGGATCTGTCTGGATCAGCCGGATATTTTCAAGACACAGTTGAGGGCGTTGTTCCGTGCCAGTATGTTCGGCAATATTTCCATTATGATCCCGATGATCGCATCGGTATGGGAAGTGAGAAAAGTCAAAGAGATTATGGAAGAGGTAAAAGCAGAGCTGACCTCAGAAAGTATTCCGTTTAAAAATGTGGAATTTGGCATTATGATCGAGACACCGGCAGCAGTGATGATCGCAGATGAACTGGCAAAAGAGGTTAACTTTTTCAGTATTGGAACCAACGACCTGACACAGTATACGCTTGCGATCGACAGGCAGAATGCAAAGCTTGACCAGTTTTATGACTCCCATCATCCTGCAGTGCTCAAGATGATCCAGATGGTCATTGACAGCGCACACAAAGCGGGAATCTGGGCAGGTATCTGTGGGGAACTCGGGGCAGACTTAACGCTCACGGAGACATTTGTGAAAATGGGAATTGATGAATTATCGGTATCACCAGCGATGGTGCTGCCTGTAAGAGATAAAATATTAAATGCTTAATGTTTAAGGAGGAAATGAAAATGAAATCATTTAGTTACACAGTAAAAGACGAATTAGGACTCCATGCAAGACCGGCAGGGATGCTTGTAAAGGAAGTGAAAAATTTTCAGAGCAAAGTAACACTTGAAAGAGATGGAAAATCTGTAGATGCTTCCCGCCTGATGGCAGTTATGGGCATGGGAGTCAAAAAAGATCAGACTGTGACTGTAACGGTAGAAGGCAACGACGAAGATGCAGCATGTGAAGCATTAAAAGCGTTCTTTAAATCCAATCTGTAAGTAGATACTATGGGTTCTTTGCATTTGGGTTTTAGATACAACAAACAATAGCGCTGAATTCGCAGAGGCACAATTGAGGCGTTATGTGACATTAGAGGTGGCAATAAAATCTCTTCTTTGACAGTTGAAAAGTTAAAAAACGGTTGTGGAGCCAGTAAAAACAAGGCTTACAGCCGTTTTTTTGTCTTGCGGCGATATGTGCTATTGTGCTATATTTTTTACACTATGGTAAATTTAAATGCAGGTTTTATGCAGCCTGCGATAACTTTTTCAATATTCGTTGTCGGATTCCGGATTTGATGCGTCAACTTCCCGTTTGCAGGAAGTTTTTTCCTTTACAAGAAAAAGCGCAAATGTTAAAATAAATATAGTTTATTTTAGGCTGGCTGTGGGAGGAGACGCAAATGGCAGGTCTGTTTCAGAGAATAGCACAGAATTACCGGAAGAAGAAAAAAATTACACAGCCGTCTGCAAGGCTGAATGCAAAAGAAGATAAAACACAACACGCAGGAAAAGTGGTGCGTGCCAAGGAAAGGATACATAGTAAAGTGGAAAAAGAAGATTTCTTATTAAGTCAGATCGATGAATTCAGGGAGAAAGCAAAACAGTTACAGAATTTATTGACATCCAAGGAAAGCAAGGTGCAGGAGCTGCAGAATCTTGTGAATGAGAGAGAAGACAAAGCGCAGGAACTAGAGCAGATCTTAAATGAGAGACAGGAAGAGGCAGATGAGATCGTATCTGATTTCAGCAAAAAAGTAGACGAGCTTGCAGACCGTGTCACTGCGAAGATGAATGAGATTGAGATAAGTGTCTCAAAGCAGGTCGCAGATGTGAAGAGAGTGACTGAGGAACAGTTAGAGGCAAACCGCAAGTTAAATGAGAATCAGATCGCAGCCAGCAAAAAGCTTGGAGAGGATCAGATTGAGGCAGGCAGGCAGTTTATCGAAGAACAGACAGCAGCCAATAAGAAAGTAAGCGACGAGCAGGTTGCAGAGGTGAAGGCATTGTTGGAGAATGCAACATCCCAGCTGGATTCTATCAAAACGGATCTTTCAGAGAAAGTTCACTCCGAGAATGTAAAATGCTATCGTAACATTCAGGATCTGTTCAACGAGTTTGATTCTAAAATTGAAAAAATGGATGAGATGGAGAAAAGCGTTGGTGCTGTAAAGGGATATGTCAAAGTACTTTCCTGGTTTTCTATTATCAATTTTGTGATGCTGGTTGCATTTATTTTATATTCATTAGGCGTTTTTAATTTTTAAGGTAGTGAGGAATTTATGAATATTGAACCAAAAAAAGTATGGGTTGTCGGACATAAGAATCCGGATACGGATTCGATATGTGCGGCAATTTCTTATGCATATCTGAAAAATCAGCTGGGAGAGCGCCAGTATGTACCAAAGCGTGCCGGTGCGGTCAGTGAGGAAACCCGGTATGTGCTGGATTATTTTAAGGTGGAGGATCCGGAACTAATTACAGACGTAGGAGCACAGCTCAAGGATATTTCCATCCGCAAAACAGCAGGTATCAGTTCTCAGATTTCCCTAAAAAAAGCATGGGAAACCATGAAAAAGTTAGATGTCGTAACACTTCCGGTGACAAACCGGCTTGGAAAGTTAGAGGGGGTGATCGTAACAAAGGATATTGCAACCTCATACATGGATGTTTACGACAACCGGGTTTTGTCCAAAGCGAGAACCCAGTATAAGAATATTGCAGAGACACTCGATGGCAATATTATCGCAGGTAATGAACATGCGTATTTTATCCGTGGAAAAGTTGTTGTCGGAGCGTCTGATCCTGCATATTTATCGGAATATATTGAAGCAGATGATATGGTGATCTTAGGACCACAGAAGGAAGCGCAGATCCGTGCGCTGGAGTCGAATGCAAGCTGCATTATTGTTGGACGTGGTTTCGAAGTGGATCCGGAAGTGGTGCAGATGGCAAATAAAAAAGACTGTATCATTATCACAACACCATACGACACATTTTCCATTGCAAGGCTCATCAATCAGAGTATGCCGATCAAAGAATTTATGACGAGAGAGCATCTTGTGACGTTTGATATTGATGATTATGTGGATGATGTCAAAGAGACAATGTCAAAAATCAGACACCGTGATTTCCCGATTTTGGATGAAAATGGAAATTATATCGGAATGGTATCCAGACGTAATTTAATGAGCATGCAGAAAAAACAGATTATTTTAGTGGATCACAACGAGAAGTCGCAGGCGGTAGATAATATCAATGAGGCAGAAATCTTAGAGATTATCGATCATCACAGACTGGGAAGCTTAGAGACAATCTCTCCGGTCTATTTCAGAAATCAGCCGTTGGGATGTACATCCACGATCATTTATCAGATGTTCGGCGAGAAAAATATCGAGATCCCGCAGCATATTGCAGGATTGTTATTGTCAGCGATTCTGTCAGACACGTTAATGTTCCGTTCTCCGACCTGCACACAGCTTGACATTCTGGCTGCCGAGGCTTTGGCAAAGATTGCAAAAGTAGATATTGAGACTCATGCAAAGAACATGTTCAAGGCGGGAAGCGATTTCAAAAATAAGACGACTGAGGAAATTTTCTATTCTGATTTCAAGATTTTCCATACGGATGAGTTTGACTTCGGAGTTGCACAGATCAGCGCCATGAGCCGTGAAGAACTTGATAAAGTAGCAGAGAAGCTCCGTCCGTTCTTAAAAGAAGTTCTGGGTGAGAAGCGAATCGACATGGTTTATGTGATGCTGACAGATATTTTAGAAGAGTCTTCCAAGGTGATTTTTGAGGGACATGATGCAGGCAGGATTCTTGCAGATGCATTTGAAAGAGAAGAAAATGAAAATGGCATCCTCTTAGAGGGAATCATTTCAAGAAAGAAACAGTTGATTCCGACTCTTATGAATGCCATGGCTGAAAAAGTGTGATCGGTCATGAAAAGAACAAGAAACGAAAGAACCTGATCATTTATTGGATAAGAGTGCTTTGGCGTAAATCTCTCGGAGATTCGCCAAAGCATTTTTTATAGGCACGGGAAAATGTGGAATAGTTCTTAAATCCACATTCGTAACAGACATCTGTGATCGGTTTCCCGGATAAAATCAGTTCTTTGGCGAGCAGCAGACGCTTGGTGGAGAGATAACTGCCGATGCTGTAGCCGGTCTGTTCCTTAAATGTGTGCATGAGATAATAGCGGCTTAAGTAAAACCGGGAGGAGAGATCATCAATATAGATAGACTCTGTTAAGTGTTCGTTCAGATAATTTAAAATGGACAGTATTTTTTCGCTCGAAGCAGAAGTCTCGATAAATTCTATTTTATTGTGTCCGGCGGCGCGGTTTAACTGGATCAGAAACTCTAAAAATAAAAGTTTATGATGCAGTTCATGTGCAAAATCAGAATCCGAGAGGGAGGCATCCAGATCTTTGGTAACGGCACCTAATCTGCTGTTTCCGAAGGAGTGAACGCGCAGTACATGGGACTTTTCTTCAAAAGCTTTCTGGAAACACAGGCTGAGATCGCTGTCCGAATCCCGGTATGCGGTCAGAAAATCCGGCGAAACGTAAATAATAATACGGTCATAGACAGCATCGGAGTGAATGACCGGTTTGTGGACTTCCCCGGCGTGCACTAGGACAATATCATTTTTTTTCAGGTCATAAGAACGTCCTTCGATACAGTAGGTCACATCTCCATTCAACAGAATCAGAATCTTGTGAAAATCGTGATAGTGGTAGTGAAAGGTGCGCATTTCCTCGTCTTTTAAATGAAACATTTTAAAATCTGTCGTTAGATAGCCGACTTTTTTATATTCTGGCATGGTAATATCCTTTCCGGTTGTAAAATAGCCTGTTTTAAAGTTCAGGCAGAATTTTCGCAGGGGTAAGTAAGCCTGCATCGCAAATGATAGATTTATTATAAAGAAAAAAAGCACAATTTGCAATATAGACAACACAGAAGTTGTATATGTTTTAAATTGTGTTTTGTATAATTAGCTTATATATGGAAGGCAGACAGATTTTCTGAGGCTTTACATAGGCAGTTTCAAAACAGGAAAAGATAGAAACAGAAGAACATGACAAGCAGAAAGGTGGATTTATTTTATGAAGAATTTCAGCAATTATACAGATTATGACAAAAAAGATAATTTACATTTTGAATCCAAAGCGGTACACGGGGCACTCGGAACAGAACCGTTGACCGGAGCAGTCAGCATGCCGATTTTTCAGGCAGTGACTTACAGACATCCGGCACTTGGAGAGTCCACAGGCTTTGCGTACAGCCGTTTGGAGAACCCTACCAGACAGGAGTTGGAGCGTACCATGGCAATCCTTGAGGGGGGAATCAAGGCATTTGCATTTTCCAGCGGACAGGCTGCAAATATGGCTGTATTTTCTCTGTTAAATCCGGGAGACCATGTTCTTCTTTCTGATGATATTTATGGCGGAACCTTCCGTATTATCGGTGACGTGTTCGGAAAATACGGCATTGAGCACACTTACGTGGAGATGGATGATCTTGACGCGGTGAAGGCAGCAATCAAGCCAAATACAAAAATGTTTTTCGTTGAGACACCGACCAACCCGATGATGAAAGTGGCAGATATTCAGGCTTTATCTGAGATTGCAAAAAGCGTTGGGGCACTTATGGTGGTTGATAACACATTTTTAACACCATATTTCCAGAATCCATTAAAACTGGGAGCTGACATTGTAACACACAGCTCCACAAAATATCTTGGCGGACATAACGACACACTTTCCGGAATTGTTGTGGTAAAAGACAATGAGGAGATCGCAGAGAAGATCCATATCCATATCAAATCCCATGGAAGCCAGTTAGCGCCGATGGACTGCTGGCTGTTACTCCGCGGGATCAAGACGCTTCCTGTGCGTATGGACAGACACAATGAGAATGCAAAGAAGGTGGCAGAGTGGTTAAGAACCCAGCCGAAGGTAAAGAAAGTTTATTATGTCGGATTTGAAGATCACAAGGATTACGCAACAACGATCAAACAGACAAGAGGATTCGGCGGAATGATCTCCTTTACCGTAGATTCTTTTGAGACAGTACAGAAGATTTTAAGAAATGTGGATATGATCATGTTCGCAGAGAGCCTTGGCGGAACGGAAACACTGATCACTTACCCGACCACACAGACACACGAAGATACACCGAAGGATGTCAAGGAAAAATTAGGCATCACAGACTGTTTCTTACGTATGTCTGTCGGTATTGAAAATGTGGAAGATATTATTGCAGATCTTGATCGTGCTATGAATTCATAAAAGAAACAGATAGAGACTGTCAGAAAATGACAGTCTCTGAATTTGTTTCCGGAGAAACAAAAAGGAGAATTGGATTTATGATGAAATTTACTAAAATGCAGGCATTTGGAAATGATTATGTTTACATTGATGCAATCCATCAGGAACTTAAGAATCTTCCGGAACTGGCAAGGTTTGTAAGTGACAGGCATTTTGCGATCGGTTCTGATGGAATGGTTTTGATCTGCCCGTCAGATAAAGGAGATTTCCGTATGCGTATGTTTAACCCGGACGGAACGGAAGGCGAGATGTGCGGAAATGCACTGCGCAGTGTCGGAAAATACGTGTACGACCACAGATTGACCGATAAGACAGAGCTTGTGATCGAGACTCTGGGCGGCATGCAGCATCTGACACTGACAGTGACAGACGGTTATGTATCTAACATCCGGGCAGATATCGGGGAACCGAGACTTTCCACAAAAGTGATCCCAATCAACACAGAAATGGATACATTTATCGATCAGCCGGTACAGGTGCTTGACCGTACCTTCCACATTACCGCAGTTTCCTGGGGGAACCCGCACTGTGCAATGTTTGTGAATTCTGTGGCAGATCTTGATGTGGAGAAATATGGAAAAGAGATCGAGCATATGACATCCATTTTCCCGAATAAAACAAATGTAACATTCACGGAGTTTGTGAGCAGGGATTATTTAAAGATTCGCGAGTGGGAGCGTGGAACCGGTGAGACGATTGGCTGCGGAACCGGCTGTGCAACTGCGGTAGTGACTGCAATTCTGACTGGAAAATGTGATCGCAAGGTGACCGTGGAACAGATTGGCGGACCACTTCTGATCGAGTGGGATGAGAAAACGAACCATCTTTTTATGACAGGTCCATCCCATACCGTATTTGAGGCTGAGATCGATGCATCCCATATTTTAAAATAAGATGATCACGGAAACCTGTATGCGAAAAGAATAATTGTTTTACGAGTATTTTTATAGCCAGATCAGAAAATAAGAAAAACGATACGTTGAAAGAAAAAAGGAAACGATAAAATGAAATTAAGTAAGATTTGTGAGGAAATTGAATACACACTTCTTCAGGGAAGCCTTGAAACAGAAGTGCGTGATATTATTTATGATTCCAGAAAGATTGCACCGGAAACGATGTTTGTCTGCATGGTAGGGGCAGTGACAGACGGTCATAAATATATCCCGGATGCGGTCGAAAAAGAAGCTTCCGTGATCGTGCTGGAGAAGGAAGAGGAGGCAGCGCAGATTCCAGAAAACATCACTGTGTTAAAAGTGGAGTCCGCTCGTCTGGCACTTGCGCTGATGTCCGCTGCATTGTTTGACCATCCGGCAAGAAAGCTTGTCACCATCGGACTGACCGGAACGAAAGGAAAGACGACCACCACTTATATGATTAAAAAAGTACTTGAGATGGCAGGAAAGAAAGTCGGACTGATTGGAACCATCGGTGCGATGATCGGTGAAGAACATCTTCCATCAAAAAATACAACACCGGAATCCTACGAATTACACCGTATGTTTGCTGCCATGGTGGAGGCTGGCTGCGAGTATGTCGTGATGGAAGTTTCCTCACAGGGATTGAAATTAGACCGCACTGCGGGAATCCTGTTCGATTATGGTATTTTTACAAATCTGTCACCGGATCATATCGGACCGGCAGAGCATGCCTCATTTGAGGAATATATGGAATGTAAGAGTCTTCTTTTTCGCCAGTGCAAAATCGGTGTTGTCAATGCGGACGACGAGCATGTGGATGGTATCTTAAAAGGACATACGTGTGAGGTGAAAACGTTTTCGGCAGAAAGAGAAGCAGATCTTATGGCATCTGATATTGGATTTATCAATGAGGATGGAAAGCTTGGAATGCATTTTAAAGTGAGTGGCTGCATGGACTGTCAGGCAAAAGTGCATATTCCGGGACGATTTTCCGTGTACAATTCCATGGTCACGATGCTGGTGTGCCATCTGGCAGGCATTTCAGATGAGGCAATCTTGGAAGGATTGTCCAGAGTTCAGGTAAAAGGAAGAGTGGAGATGCTTCCGGTATCCAAGGATTATACGCTGATCATTGACTATGCACATAATGAAGTGAGCACGAGAAGCGTTCTCACGACATTGATGGAATATCACCCAAAGCGTCTGATCTGTGTGTACGGCGGCGGCGGCAACCGCTCTAAACTCCGCAGATATGATATGGGTGAGGTGACAGGTGAGATGGCAGATCTCTGTGTGCTGACCTGCGATAACCCAAGGGATGAGGAAATCCGTGATATTAACAATGATATCAAAGTCGGTCTGGCGAGAAGCAACGGCAAATACATCGAGATTGACGACAGGAAAGAAGCGATCGCTTACTGCATGAAAAATGCAAAGCCGGGCGATATGATCGTGCTCCTCGGAAAAGGACACGAAGATTATCAGGAGATCAAAGGTGTGAAATATCATTTTGATGAGAGAGAAGCGGTGGCTGAAATCTTGGATGAGATGAAGGCAGGAAAACGTTAAGTTTTTATCAGACAAATGAAAATAAGAAAACGCCGGGTTTAGAGCGTTGATGAACAAAAAAGAAAAGCCCTGAGGGAATGTATGCAGACATTCTTTCAAGGCTTTTCCAAATTAAGAAGGGGGTTATAATTAATAAAACCCATGTCGTGGTATCACCACAACAATTAACATTATGCACCAGATTCGACAAAAAATCCAGTGAATTTATTGTGAACAAAAAATGTACGAATGTGGTTATAGATTGTAGAAATTCAGTAAAACGTCATATGTTTTGAGGTGGAAAGATGATATAATGTACGCGAAGGCAAAAGTGTGCATGGAATGGGTGAAATTTATGACACGAAAGTACGATATAGGAATGTTTTTGGTATATATAATAATATTATGTCTGATTGTTTCATATAAGTATCCTCAAAACAGTGAGAACCTTATGAAAATGACATCAGATGATCCATTCGTGATAGAAAATAAAGAATTCACGTTAGCTGATTATGCGTACACAGAAAATAAGTCATCCTTCTTTTTCCTGTTAAAAGATGAAAATGACAATACTTACATAATGTCTGCAACCAAATTCCCACTTGTAGACAGATATGAGTTATTTGATCGCAAAATATTTTATGATAAAGAGATTTTAGAAAAGAAAGATTTTTACAACAAAGTAGTTGTTGTGAATGAAAACGACAAGTTAGTCCTTCAAGAAAAAAAGATATTTCCGATACAGTACTTGTGTATTGTATTAACGGCAGTTGTTTTGATAATTCGGATTCTTGCTGGATTTATAAAAAAAAGATGAATGAAAGTCCAATTTTCGATACGGAAAATTGGACTTTTCGGCAAGTTGGGAGAAGATAGAAAAATGGGATTAGATATTGGTAGACTTTTATATGGGATACGAACAAAATATCAGATTAGCGTGAATGATATTTGTAGAGGTATTTGTGGAGTATCAACCTATTGCATGTATGAAAATGATGAAATGATACCAGATATATTATCGGTAAATATATTTTTGGACAGGATGGGATTTGGAATATTGGGATTGACGGCTTATATTTCTGAAAAAGAAGTAGTTTATTTTAAATGGAAAGAAAGTACCAGAGCGTGTATTCGAAATGAAAACTATAAAAAACTGGGGATGTTACTGGAGCATATGCCGACCGGAAATGTTTCACTAAATAAGAAGATCAGAGATCAGTATGCATGGTTCATAAAAGGGATTGTGGCTGAGAAAGATACTGCAGATTTAAAGAAAGCAACAGAATGTTATGAGAAGGCATTGGAATGTACCTGTGGTTTTTTGATAAAATCGCAGAAAATAGAGGGAACTTTCAGTGTAAGAGAGATACATATTTATGCTATATATCTGAATTTGTTATGCAAAGTAAATCCAAAGGAAAAAGAAGAAGTTATTTCAAGATTTTATCAGTTAATGCAGTATGTTAATGTTCATTATGTAGAAGAACAGCAGAAAGTAAAGATATATCCGCTTCTTGTCTGTCTTTGGGGAAATCTTGTAATAGAGGGGAAAGATACAGAAGGCTCATTTGAAATATTTGAAAAAACACTTGAATTATTGCGAAAACAAAAATCGTTGTATTGTTTATTGGAAATTATGCGTCTGCATATTTTGGTAGGTTTGAAAGAAAAGCGGGATATGAGCAAAGAGCAGGAAGATATCAAGATATTACAAAGTTTTTTTGAAGAATTTGGCTATCGAGCTCAAAGTCAGATATATGTGCCGCAGGCAAATGAAATTATGCTGGAGCATGTAGGACAATATCTTTCAACAGAAAGAAAAAAAGTAAATTTCACACAGGAAAAAATCAGTGATGGAATCTGTAGTGTGGAAAGTTATTCAAGGATTGAAAATGGTCGTAAACCAACACGGAATAATTATAAAGCATTAACAGAAAAAATTGGTACGGAGAATCGATATTATATAGAATTGGTCAATACAGGAAATATTGATGCGTTACTTTTGCGTAGAGAAATCTCATATGAGTTGTTTATGGAAAAAAATGAAAGATTGCCAGAATTATTAGAGGAGTTGAAGACGGTTTTAGGCGAAAAAGAAGTGGCGAAAAACAGACAGTATTTGGAATTTGTTCAAGTTTCTATAGAAGAAAACACAGGAAGAAAAACATGGAATCAGTGTTGTGATATGTTTCGGAATATTTTGTCTTATACGATGAACGAGAAAGAAATTGGTAAAAAAAGACATGTTTACACTATGCTTGAAATTAATTTAATTGATCACATATCTGTATGCATGGCGAAAGATGGAAAATCAGAAGAAGCAATGCATCTTATAAAAGCATTTTTAGATGATATGGATTACATGAAAACAGAAAAATATTATGAAACTTTTTTGGCAAAACTAAACTATGCTAGATGGAAATCGGATAGAGGAAATTTTGATGAGGCAGAATGTATATATAGAGAAGGAATAGAACAAAGAATACGGAGAAACAAAACGGAATTATTAGATGAATATATTGGAGAGTATGCATATAATAAATATTTAAAAAATAATATTAATGAAAAGCAAGATGTGAAAAGATATTTATTATATGCATTGGTATTAAGCAGAATGTATGGAACTCAAAGAGTCTACAAAACTATCTTACAGTTTTTGAAAAAGATAAATGAAGAAGATTAAATATTTTTGTTATCATTTTCACCTAAAAGTGATGTCGGAGCAACAGACGAAGCAGAACTGATAAAGGTGTATTTTCCGAAATTCACGGTGACAAGTAATAATAATAAAATAAATAAAGTTTTGTTTTTTCATATGAATTCATTCTCCTTTTCTTTTGAATACATTCATTTTAGGTGCAGGTAGTTCAAAATAAAATGACGTTTTATTGAAAAAATATTTTAATGAAACGTCATGTTGTTTCGAAGATGAAATTGGTATTATTGAAGTATAGAATAATTTATTTATCATAACTTTGGATAACGGAAATGATAAATAAAAAATCAGCGCTGGTTAACGATTAAATGATGATGTGTAGTTGTGAAAGGGGTGAAAATATTAATAATGGTGTTTGGAATTAAAGAAAGTTTAATTCAGTAGAGCAAGATGTAGTGACTTCTTGATATTGGCAGCATGAAGAAAATTATTTTGTGATCAGTTGACAAAAGTTAATTATTTAGTAGAAGGGAGTTTTAACAAATGAGTTTGAATTAAAAAAAGATATCTGGAAAATGTATTTGTTTTTTTATTTTGTTTTTTCTAGTTTGTTTTATAAGTTATCCGGTTAAAGCAGGAGTAATAACAAATTCTACTCAAAAGAAACAATTATTTGCAGTTCCGGGGGGTGGGTGGTCTACAATAACCGTTGAGGTTCATTACAATGAAAATTATACAGCGAGTGGAAGTAACAATAAATTTACAGGAAGATCAAAGACAGTATTTTTTAATAGGGCATATACAACATCATGTCCTGTATGTAGTTTGGACAACGTCAAACATTCAAATGGAACCGTTTTTTCGAGCTGGACGAAGGGACAATTATATGTTGATACATCTAAATGGGAAAATGGTTCAACATATGATAATACGACATCTGTAACATATTCTGCAACAACAAGTAATACAGGAACATTAAGTTTTATGCTGTCTTGTAGTGGAGGTATGCCAGCTTCGTCAGCAGATTCTGTTAGATTAAATTTGAATACAAAGTAGGAGGCGGGGTTATATGAAAAAAAAGATACAGGCATTGTGCGCATCTTTATTTATGGGAATCTTATTATTCATGGCAGGTGTTCAAACATTTGCGGAGCCATCTTATACATCTAAGTTTTCTGATTGGGGAAATTTGCTTAAACAATATGCAAATGATGAAAATGGAAATGAAATGATATATGCGAGAGGAAAGAATGGAGTTATAACAAATAAGGAAGTAGAACAGGCAATGATGTTTTATACTACTTTTGGAATGAATCAAGAGGATGCAAGGAAACAGGCTGTTTTATATGTGGAGGAGAGGGAAGCGTTATATCAGCAGGCAATTGAAGCAGGGTATACAGTGACAGATCAAGAAGTATATGATTATCTAGAAAAGTTAAAGGTATTTATTGAACAGTCTGATAATAAAGAAGATGCAATGGCGATTATAGAGCAATTCGATTCAGAAGAAGATTATTGGAATTATGAATTCGAAGTATATAAAAAAGATTTGCCGATACAGAAGTATATGGCAGCAAAGGAAAAAGAGTTTAAAGAAGTTGCGCCACAGGCAAAAAGCATAAATGAAATAGAAGAAGAATGGCAGGATTATTATGAACAAATAAAAGCACAGGCTGTTGAAAACGAAGAGTTTAAAGTAGTAGATTAAATTGCATATATATATTATAATCGAGTTTAGAAGAGGAAAATGAAATGAAGAAAAAACTTATTGGAATCAAATCTTTATTTTAACAATATTGTCAGCGCCTAAGGAGGATATATATGGGGAAAAAGAGAATTTATGTGGCATTATGTCTCATCGCATTGGCGATGCTTGGAATTTGTTTCTTCTATTTAAAGAAAACAGGATGGGGAATGACAGGTGACAAAGCATGGAATGAATTGTTGGATCTGGATAAAAATATAACATTAGAACAACTTGAGGCAAAGGGATATATCAATGTAACGGGATGTCTGGATGAAGAAAACGAAACGATTAGTGAATTTATCGATAATGCAGGAAACAGGCGTCCGGCTGTTCTTAGACTTACAAGCAATGAGAATGATGATTTGTGTGCAAAAATACTATTATATGATAAGGATTATAATTTTATTCAGATGTGGACGATGTATCCTAACAGACAGCAGGCTGTAGCTCCGGGAAAATGTTTTTCAACGGATGTGGTTTCAAGTGATAAAGATGGAGTTGTAACAGTAACATTAAAAAATATCCAGAATCCAACGGTTCCGACAGAAGAAATACTGCAGGATGAAATGCTTTATAAATGGAAAAAATAAAATTGTCAAAAAATTAACAAAACAGCTTGTTTTTTTCATGTTGTGTGATAGAATGAAAAAGCAATTGAATAATGAGAGGAAAAAGCAATTCGAAGAGGAGAAGAGCAAATTATGAAAAAAAGATTACACATTCTTTTCATGGCACTTCTGGCAATGGCTGTACTGGGCGGATGTGGCGCAGATGGCACAGGAGCGTCTTCGGAGGATACTTCCTCTAAGGAGCAGAATGTACAGGAGACAGAGATCAGTGAAGAACCTGTATACGGCGGCTCCGTTGTTGTAGGCATACAGCAGGATATTGACAGTCTTGACCCACATAAAGCAACTGCGGCAGGAACTAAAGAGATTCTGTTTAATGTTTTCGAAGGTTTGGTAAAACCGGATGAGAACGGTAACCTGATTTGTGCTGTAGCAAGCGATTACAGCGTCTCAGAGGATGGATTGGTTTATACTTTTACATTGAGAGATGGTGTGAAGTTTCATAATGGTAATGATGTGACATGTGAGGACGTGAAGTACTCTTTAGAGAGAGCAGCGGGTCTTTTGGATGGAACACCGTTAGTGGCAACTTTACAGACAATTCAGTCAGTTGATATTTTAGATGACAAGACGGTCCAGGTGACAGTGGATACACCGAATACAGAGCTGATCTACAGTTTTGTAACTGCAATTATTCCTGCAGGAAGCGGAGAAGATGCAGAGGCGAATCCGGTTGGAACAGGACCGTTTTCTTTTGTTTCTTACACTCCACAGGAAGGAATCGTCCTTGCGAAGAATGAAAATTACTGGCAGGAAGGACTTCCTTATCTTGATGAGGTAGATTTTAAAATTGTGGGAAGTGCAGATACTGCATTGTTAGAGCTTCAGGGTGGAAGCATTGATATTTATGCATACCTGACAGATTCCCAGGCGAATGAGTTAAAGGACAGCTTTAATGTGATTTCATCCCCATCCAATGTTGTGCAGGCATTGTTCTTAAACAATGACTATGAGCCGCTTTCTGATGTGAAGGTACGTCAGGCAATCTGCTACGCACTGGATAAAGATATGGTGAATGAGTTCGTAGCCGGTGGAAACGGAACACTCATCAGCTCTGCAATGCTTCCTACATTAAAAGATTACTATGAGGACTTAAATGATCTTTATGGTACTTCTGCAAATGTGGAAAAGGCAAAAGAGCTTCTTACAGAGGCAGGATATGCAGATGGATTTGATCTTGCGATCGCAGTTCCATCTGTTTATGAGTTCCATATGCAGACCGCAGAGGTTGTGGTAGAACAGTTAAAAGCAGTAGGAATCAATGCAACAATTGATGCTGTAGAATGGAATACCTGGTTAGAAGATGTTTATACCAACAGAGAGTATCAGGCAACGATCAGTGGTATCACATGCAGTGACCTGACACCGGGATATCTGCTGAACCGTTTCCAGACAGATTCGAAAAAGAACTTTGTGAACTTCAAGAGCACAGAGTATGATGAACTCTGGAAAGCGACACAGGCAACACAGGATGCAGCAGAGAAGGCAGCAGATTATAAGAAGCTTCAGACGATCCTTGCTGAGGAAGCAGCCAGTGCATTTATCCAGGTTCCGGCGAACACAACAGCATTTAATAAGAACCTTGCAGGATACAAATTCTATCCGATTTATGTACAGGATATGAGTACAGTTTACTTTGTAAAATAAGACGGACACAAAAAATAGTGCCGTTATCATCTGATCAGAAAGGAAAGCAGACACATGAAATTTTTAATAAAAAAAATATGCACTCTCATTATGACATTGTTTCTCGTTTCAGTAGCTGCTTTCCTTGCTTTTCAGGTAATTCCGGGAGATGTGGTACGTTCCATATTAGGAACGGAGGCAACACCGGAGAGAGAGGCACAGCTTCGAGAAGAACTTGGATTGGATAAACCACCGGTAGAACGGTATATTTCCTGGGCAGATGATGTGCTGCACGGGGATTTTGGCGTGAGTTACCGGTATTCCAAGAATATGAATGAAATGATGCCCGTGAAGGAATTGATAGGAGATAAGCTGCCGGTGACACTTTATCTGGCAGTGCTTTCATTTGTCATGATCGTACTTGTGTCAATTCCTTTGGGGGTATTGTGGGCAAAATGTGGAAGCAGGTTCTTAGATGCAGTCTTTGGAGTCTTGACGCAGGTCACGATGGCGGTTCCATCATTTTTTCTTGGAATTTTAGTGACTTACCTGTGTGGCATTGTATTAAAATGGTTTGTACCGGGCGGGTACATAAGTTATCAGGAGAATATGACCGGATTTTTAGCATATTTACTGTTCCCGGCGATTTCGATCGCTTTACCGAAAATAGCGATGACTGCACGCTTTTTGCGTAATTCCATGTTGACGGAGATGAAGCTTGACTATGTGCGGACTGCTTACAGCAAGGGCTGCAACAGGAATCAGGTCATGTTCGGCCATGTCTTAAAAAATGCCATGATGCCGGTCATTACATTTCTCGGCATGATGATCGCAGAAATTTTGGCAGGAAGTATCGTGGTAGAACAGGTGTTTGCACTGCCTGGGATCGGCAGGCTTCTGATCAGTTCGGTCGGAACAAGAGACCTTCCGGTTGTGGAGATTTTGATTTTGTACATTACATTCGTGGTGATTTTTGTTTATTTTATCGTGGATATTCTTTACCGGGTGATCGATCCGAGAATCCGCAGGAATCAATAGAATGAGTAAGACAGAGCCATTTTCTCACAGAGAAGGAGAAGATGCTGTGTGGAATGGACTTGTAATACGGAGTGTGGAAACCTATGGAAAATAAGAAAAGAAAAAAATGGAACGGATATCTTGCAGCAGGCCTGTTTATGACAGGTCTTGCTGTGTTTTTGGGGATTTTAGGATATTTCTGGACACCATACAGTACAACTGCCATGTCGGCGGCAGAGAAATTTACAGCACCTTCCATGCATCATATTTTTGGAACAGACAATTTTGGAAGGGATATTTTTTCAAGAGTGATGCAGGGATTGGGAACAACGCTTGTGATCAGCACATCTGTTGTCCTTTTTTCAGCTGTGGCAGGTGTTTTGTTAGGAGCATTTACCGGATATTTCGGAGGTGTTTTAGATGAGATCCTCATGCGTATCACGGATGCGGTGAACGGATTCCCAAGTATTTTGCTTACGCTTGTGATTATATCTTTACTTGGAAAAGGCAGGCAGAATGTGATCATCGCACTTGGAATCGTATTTATCCCAAGCTTTGTGCGGATTGTCCGCGGAGAATTTTTACGTCTTCGTGATGCGGATTATATAAAAAGAGCAAGGCTGATGGGAGTAGGCAGGCTCCGTATTCTGTTCATACATATTTTACCTAATATTTTTTCCGTGCTGCTCGTTTCGGTGATGATCGGTTTTAATAATGCGATCCTTGCGGAGTCCGGTATGAGCTATCTTGGAATCGGAGTACAGGCACCGGATGCCAGTCTTGGCATGATGCTGTCAGATGCACAGGGATATTTGCAGACAGCACCCTGGTATGCACTTTTCCCGGGACTTGCGATCGTATGGGTGGTGCTTGGATTTTCACTGCTGGGCGAAGGTATCCGGAAATGGGACGGGAGCAGGGCAGAGTAGAGGCTGTGTGGTAGAATGAATGACAGACTGGGGATAAGTATATGAAAGTGGAACAGCAAAAAGACAGCAAACAGAAAAAAATCGTTCAGATAGAAGATTTATCCGTTTCTTTTGGCGGCACAGAGGTTGTATCGCACGTCAATATAGAAGTCAACCGTGGTGAGATCGTCGGGATCGTGGGGGAATCCGGCTCCGGAAAATCCATTACCTCCCTGACTCTTATGGGACTATTATCAAAGCAGGCGCAGGTGACTTCCGGAAGGATCATCGTAGACAAAGAAGTTCTGCGGGAGGCAGGCAGATCTTATGATGAGCGGCTGTACCGCAGATTTCAGGGAAGCCGGATGTCCATGATATTTCAGGAGCCGATGACCTCCTTAAATCCGACAAAAAAAGCCGGTATCCAGGTGGATGAGATTGTAAGGCTTCATACGGATTTTGAGAAAGAGGAACGTTATGAAAAAGTACTGGAAACATTTCAGGCAGTCGGGCTTAAGGATGCGAAGAAGGTTTATGACAGTTATCCGCACCAGCTGTCCGGAGGCATGAGACAGCGGGTGATGATCGCCATGGCGGTGATCATGCATCCGGATCTGATCATAGCAGATGAACCTACGACGGCATTGGATGTGACGATCCAGACACAGATCGTGGAATTGTTAAAAGACATCAACAAGAGTGAACAGAATGCAATGCTTTTTATCACACATGACCTGAATCTGGCAAGACGTATCTGCCATAAGATCGTTGTCATGAAAGACGGAGTTGTGGTGGAAGCAGATGAAACAGAGAAGATTTTCATGCATCCGAAGGAAGCATACACAAGAAATCTGATCGAGGCAGTTCCTTCCAGGTTAAAGCCGAGGGTTTCCGTAAAGAAAGAGAGCAATACAAAGGTTCTTACAGTAAAAGATATGTCTGTATATTATGAAGACAGATCCAATTCTATTTTCAAAAAGAAAGAAAAACAATATGCGGTAGAACATGTCAGTTTTGATGTGTATGAGGGAGAAAGTCTCGGTCTGGTCGGTGAGAGCGGCTGCGGAAAGACGTCGCTTTCCAAGGCAATCCTTGGAATGCAGGAGCATATGTCGGGAGAGGTGAGCTGTCATGTCAGCCGCCCCCAGATGATTTTTCAGGATCCGTACAGCAGCCTGAATCCATCCAAAACGATCGGGTGGCTATTGATGGAACCGCTCAGGGCAGCCGGTATTCTGGATAAAAAGTGTGCAATGTCTAAGGCTGACCGTAAGGCGGCGGCTTATGATATGCTTGCCCGCGTCGGAATGGATGAGAAGTATTTCCATCGTCTGCCATCCGAATTGTCCGGGGGACAGAGACAGAGGATCAGTATCGCGCAGGCGCTTATCACAAATCCGGGGTTTATCATTGCAGATGAACCGGTATCTGCACTGGATGTGACCATTCAGGCACAGATCATGGAACTTTTACAGAAGCTGCAGGAAGAAATGAACCTGTCATATCTGTTCATATCCCATGATATCAATGTGGTTTATCATATGTGCGACCGTATCATGGTTATGAAGGATGGAAGAGTGATTGAAATAGGGGAGACAGAAGATATTTTTCATGATCCGAAAGAAGCCTATACGAAGAGTCTGCTCGTATAGCAAAATAAATGTAAGATAGTATAGCCGGGATTTCATATAATAATTGCCGAAACAATGTGAGTATGGTAACATATATAGGCAAAAGAAAAGCTTTGAAAGAGAAATTTTCTATTTTATAAGAAACAGGAGAAATAAAGAGTGGCAATTGATCAGAGTAGAATTCGTAATTTTTGTATTATCGCACATATCGATCACGGTAAATCAACGCTGGCAGATCGTATCATAGAGAGTACCGGAACACTCACAAGCCGTGAGATGCAGGCACAGGTGCTTGACAACATGGATCTTGAGAGAGAACGTGGGATCACGATCAAATCCCAGGCAGTCCGTATTATTTATAAGGCAAAAGATGGGGAAGAGTATATTTTTAACCTCATTGACACACCGGGACACGTGGATTTTAACTATGAGGTATCCAGAAGTCTGGCGGCGTGTGACGGAGCAATTTTAGTTGTGGATGCAGCACAGGGCGTGGAGGCGCAGACACTTGCTAACGTGTATCTGGCGTTAGACCATGATCTGGATGTTATGCCGGTCATCAATAAGATTGACCTTCCGAGCGCACAGCCGGATGAAGTGATTCAGGAGATTGAGGATGTGATCGGGATCGAGGCTCATGACGCACCCCGTATCTCTGCCAAGACAGGATTGAATATCGATCAGGTATTAGAGCAGGTGGTGGAGAAGATCCCGGCACCGACCGGTGATCCGGATGCACCGTTAAAAGCACTGATTTTTGATGCGCTTTATGATTCCTACAAGGGCGTGATCGTGTTCTGCCGTGTGAAGGAAGGAACGGTAAAAGTAGGGGATAAGATCAAAATGATGGCAACCGGAGCTATGGACGAAGTGACTGAGGTTGGATACTTTGGTGCAGGTCAGTTTATTCCGTGTGATGAGCTGTCTGCAGGTATGGTAGGTTATATCTGTGCGAGCATTAAGAACGTGCGGGATACCCGCGTGGGCGATACAGTAACGAATGCAGACCGCCCATGTGCAGAGGCACTTCCGGGATACAAAAAGGTCAATCCGATGGTTTATTGTGGTCTTTACCCGGCGGACAGTGCAAAGTATCCGGATTTAAGAGATGCACTGGAAAAATTACAGATCAACGATGCCTCTTTGTATTTTGAGCCTGAGACATCCCTTGCTTTGGGCTTTGGATTCCGCTGCGGTTTCCTTGGACTGCTTCATTTAGAGATCATCCAGGAACGTCTGGAGAGGGAATTTAACCTTGATCTTGTGACAACGGCTCCGGGCGTTGTATATAAAGTGCATAAGACAAACGGCGAAGTCATTGACCTGACAAACCCATCGAACCTGCCGGACCCGTCCGAGATTGAGTATATGGAAGAGCCGATTGTTTCCGCGGAAATCATGGTGACAAAAGACTATGTCGGTGCAATCATGACGTTATGTCAGGAGCGGCGCGGTGTCTATATCAGCATGGAATATCTGGAGGAAACACGTGCACTCATCAAATACGATCTTCCGTTGAACGAGATCATTTACGATTTCTTTGACGCATTAAAATCACGTTCGAGAGGATATGCGTCTTTTGATTATGAGATGAAGGGCTATGAGAAGTCTGAACTTGTCAAGCTTGATATTCTGATTAATAAGGAGCAGGTGGACGCCCTTTCCTTTATCGTGTTCAAAGACAGTGCTTATGACCGCGGAAGAAGAATGTGCGAGCGTCTGAAAGAAGAGATCCCAAGACATTTATTTGAGATCCCGATCCAGGCAGCTGTCGGTGGCAAAGTCATTGCGCGAGAGACGGTAAAAGCAATGCGTAAAGACGTACTTGCCAAGTGTTATGGTGGTGATATCTCCCGTAAGAAGAAACTTCTGGAGAAACAGAAGGAAGGTAAGAAACGTATGCGTCAGGTTGGTAACGTGGAGATCCCGCAGGAAGCCTTCATGAGCGTATTGAAGTTAGATGAAGATTAATATCGGTTGAAAAGGGCAGACCTCACAGAGTGACTGTGAGGTCTGTTGTGTTATAGAGGTTTTTATGGAGAAGAAAGAACTGGAGTTATATATTCATATTCCATTTTGTGTGAAAAAATGTGATTACTGTGATTTCCTTTCTTTTTCTGCAGACGAACAGACGCAGAGGTCATATGTCGCTGCGCTGCAGAAAGAGCTGGTTTTTTATGGAGCTAAGTATAAGGGACGCCGCATTACGACAATTTTTATCGGAGGGGGCACACCTTCCTGGCTGAGAGAAGAGTCTATGCAGGCGGTCATGGAAACTGTATATCAGAATTTTGCTGTGGATGGTGATGCGGAGATCACGATCGAGTGTAATCCGGGTACAGTTACGGAACACAAATTTGAAGTTTATCGTAAGATAGGGATCAACCGTCTTAGCATCGGACTACAGTCAGCACATAATGACGAGTTGAAAATACTTGGCAGAATACATACTTACGAGCAGTTTCTAAAGACCTATGATATGGCGCGGAAGCATGGATTTACGAATATTAACATTGATCTTATGAGTTCTCTGCCGGGACAGACACCGGATATTTTCTGTGATTCGCTGCATCATGTATTGCAATTAAAACCGGAGCATATTTCGGCATATTCGCTGATCATAGAAAAAGGTACGCCTTTTTATGAACTTTATAAATTTGATGCAGTCAGGCAGGAGGCGGGCATGCAGACAGAATCTCTCCCGACGGAGGAGGAGGAGTACCAGACCACGAAGATGACACAGCACATTTTAAAGGAGGCGGGTTATCACTGGTATGAGGTTTCCAATTTTGCAAAGCCGGGATATGAGTGCAGACACAATATCGGCTACTGGAAACGTGTCGATTATCTCGGTGTGGGACTTGGTGCATCTTCCCTAATCGACAATGTACGGTATTCCAATACGAGGGATCTGTACACGTATCTGTCAGAATGTGAAAATATTCACGATTGCTATATGCAGTATCCGTTAATAGAGGGTGTGACAGGCAGCGCGGTTTATTCTGCTGACGGCACGCACCTGCTGGTTCCGGCAGTAAACCTGCATGCGGCAGCAGAGCAGACTACAAGGAACGAGCAGATGGAGGAATTTATGTTTTTGGGGCTCCGCATGCGGGATGGATTTTACCGGGATGAGTTTACGCAGGCTTTTGGCATTCCGATTGAGGCAGTCTACGGAGATGCATTGAATCATTTACAACAGGAAGAACTTCTCTTAAAACGTGAGGGACGTATTTACCTGACGGATAAAGGTATGGACTTAAATAATTATGTGGTGGCACAGTTTATGTTGTAATTTAGGATGCAATTGTTCCATAAATGAACAATGTGAAAATACAAAAATTGTCAAATCACAATAAAAAACAAATATTCACACAAAGAACAATTCAAACCCTTCTGGTTTGTATTTATACTCAAAGTATCAAAAAGGTATAAATGCAAAGCAGGAGGTTTTTTTTATGAGATACGGGCATTTTGATAATGAACACAGAGAGTATGTGATCGAGAAAGTCGATCTGCCGACATCCTGGACAAATTATCTTGGGGTAGAGAATTTGGCTGTGGTTGTCAATCATACAGCAGGAGGATATTCTTTCTATAAGAGTCCGGAGTATCACAGAATCACACGTTTCCATGGAAACAGTATTCCAATGGACCGGCCGGGATATTATGTATATATTCGTGATAACGAGAAGAAAGAAGACGGAACCAATGACTATTTTAGTATTTCGTGGCAGCCAGTCGCAAAAGATTTAGACAAAGCGAAATATCAGTGCCGGCATGGAATGTCCTACACGGCATATGAATGTGAGTACGATCATATTAAGGCATCCCAGACATTGTTTGTCCCAATCGGGGATGATGTGGTTTTGTGGGATGTCAGAGTGAAAAATGACGGAGAAAAAGTAAGAGATTTAAGCCTTTTCTCTTATCTGGAATTTTCGTTCCATTCCATTAACATTGATAATCAGAACTTCCAGATGAGTCTTTACTGCGCAGGAAGCTCTTACAAAGACGGAATCATAGAGGAAGATTTGTTCTATGAACCGGATGGATATCAGTATTTTACTGCGAATTTTGAACCGGACGGTTTTGACTGCATGAGAGATAAATTCCTTGGTATGTATCACACGGAGGACAATCCGGTTGCAGTGATCAACGGCAAATGCAGCGGTTCTTTTGAAAAGGGCGGCAACCACTGTGGCTCCTTACAGAAGAATATCGTTTTACAGCCGGGCGAGGAAAAACGTTTCATTTTCATGCTGGGTGAAGGAAATCGCGAAGCCGGAAAAGTGATGCGTGAGAAATACAGTAATTTTGAAAATGTGGACAGAGCATTTGCTGAATTACATAACTACTGGGAAAGAAAATGCAGCAAATTACAGATTGAGACACCGAATGAGGGAATGAACACACTGATCAATACCTGGACATTATATCAGTCAGAGATCAATGTCATGTTCTCAAGATTTGCTTCCTTCATCGAAGTTGGTGGAAGAACCGGTCTGGGTTATCGTGACACGGCACAGGATGCAATGACGATTCCGCACTCCAACCCGGAAAAATGCAGACAGCGTATTGAAGAACTATTAAATGGTCTGGTTTCCAAAGGCTATGGTTTGCATCTGTTTGATCCGGCATGGTTTGAGAAGAAAGAGGAAACATCTGAGGATGAGTTTAAATCACCAACCGTTATCCCGACTTCTGAAAAAGACCGTATCCACGGACCGGAAGATGCATGTTCTGACGATGCACTGTGGCTGATCGCTTCCATCGTCGAATACATCAAAGAGACCGGAAATGTCTCTTTTGCAGATAAGATCGTTCCGTATGCCGATGAAGGTGAGGACAGAGTTTATGACCATATGAAGGCAATTTTGAACTTCTCCGAAGAACAGGTTGGTGCAGACGGTATCTGTAAGGGACTCCGGGCAGACTGGAATGACTGCTTAAACCTTGGCGGAGGAGAGAGTGCGATGGTATCCTTCCTGCATTATTGGGCATTGCAGAACTTTATTGAACTGGCAGAGTACTTAAACCGTACCGAAGATGCAGAGCATTATAAAAAAGTTGCAGAGAAAGTAAAAGCTGCCTGTGACAGAGAACTCTGGGACAAAGAATGGTATATCCGCGGTATCACGAAAAAAGGCAAAAAGATTGGAACCATGGAAGATGAGGAAGGAAAGGTCCATCTGGAATCGAACGCTTGGGCAGTACTTTCCGGTGCAGCAGATCACGACAAAGCAGTGAAAGCTATGGACGCAGTAGATAAATATCTTTATACACCTTACGGAATCCTTTTGAATACACCGGCATATACAAAACCGGACACAAGTATCGGATTTATCACAAAAGTATATCCGGGATTAAAAGAGAACTCTGCAATTTTTTCACATCCAAATCCATGGGCGTGGGCAGCAGAGTGTAAACTTGGACGTGGAGATATGGCGATGAAGTATTACAATGCGCTCTGCCCATACTGGCAGAATGACATGATCGAGATCCGTGAATCGGAGCCATATTCATACTGCCAGTTTGTAGTTGGAAAAGACCACACAGCGTTTGGTCGTGCAAGACATCCATTTATGACAGGCTCCGGCGGCTGGGCATACTTCTCCGCAACGCAATATATGCTTGGAATCCGTCCGGACTTTGATACATTGGAGATCGATCCATGTATTCCGGCAGACTGGAAAGAATTTAAGGCAATCCGTAACTGGAGAGGCGCCGTATATCACATACTCGTCAAAAACGAAGCCGGTGTGATGAAGGGCGTGAAAGAAATCTATGTGGATCACAAAAAGGTAGATAAGATTCCGGCAGAAAAAGCAGGAACGGAGCACTTTATAGAAATAATCATGGGTTAAAAATTGTAATTGTTAATAATAGAATTGCGAAACTCATAGATACAGTAGATTGAATTGTGAAAAATTGACAAAAGCTTGAGAAAACACTGGGGAGCGGTCGGCACTTAGAAGGCAGGTGCGACAGTAGTCGTGACTGGCTTCTTAGTACCGTTACCAGCGACACGTAGCGGAAGCATGTTTTCGAAAATTTTGTTAATTCTTCACAATCTTCATAAACTAAATTGGAGTTTCGCATTGCCTGATAACAGTCATAGGCAGAAAGGGGATTTTTATGATTAAATTTGGTACGGGTGGCTGGAGAGCCATTATCGGGGATGATTTTACAAAACAGAATATTCAGACGCTTGCAAAAGCTCTCACAACAAAGATGAAAGATGAAGGCGTGACAGAAAAAGGAATCGTCATGGGGTATGACAGAAGATTCCTTTCCAAAGAGGCAATGCAGTGGGCGGCTGTTGTATTTGCAACAGAAGGCATCAAGGCATATCTGATCAATAAATCATCACCGACACCACTTGTGATGTTTTACGTGATGAAACATGAGTTTCCGTATGGAATGATGATCACGGCAAGCCATAACCCGGCAATCTACAACGGTATTAAAGTGTTTACTGCAGGAGGAAGAGACGCAGACGAGTTCCAGACAAAAGAAATCGAGGAATACATCCAGGCAATCAAAGAGCCGGTAGAGGCTATGGAGTACGAGGAAGGAAAGGAAAAAGGACTGATTGAAGAAATCTATCCGTTGAATGAGTATATTGACAGCATTATGGCAGAAATCAATATGGAGGCAATCCGAAGCACCGGACTGCGTGTGGCGTTAGATCCGATGTACGGTGTCAGTGAGACATCACTCCGTATTATTTTGCAGACCGCACGCTGTGAGGTAGAGACGATCCACGACAGACATGATACGTTATTTGGAGGAAAACTTCCTTCTCCATCAGCGGCAACATTATACCAGCTGCAGAATTTTGTGGTAGACCGTGGCTTTGACATCGGAATCGCAACAGACGGTGATGCAGACCGTATCGGTGTTATTGACGATACTGGAAAGTTCCTGCATCCAAATGAAATTCTGGTACTTTTATATTACTATCTGGAAAAATACAAAGGCTGGCACGGTTCGGTAGTACGAAATATCTGTACTACATGTGTCTTGGATAAGGTTGCAGAAGAGTTTGGTGAAAAATGCTATGAAGTTCCAGTTGGATTCAAACATATTTCAGCTAAGATGAATGAGACAGATGCCGTGATCGGCGGTGAATCTTCCGGTGGACTGACCGTCCGTGGACATATCAAAGGAAAAGATGGAATCTATGCGGCAATGCTTTTAGTAGAAATGATCGCAGTGACCGGAAAGAGACTTTCCGAGATCATCAAAGAGATCGAGGCACAGTACGGTGCAATCTCCATGGAGGAGCATGATTATCATTTCTCCAATGAGAAGAAAGCTGAGATCCGGAAAGTGCTTCTGGAAGAAAAACGGATTCCGGAGCTTCCATTTAAAATCGATCATGTAAGTTATCTGGATGGCAGCAAAGTTTATTTTGAAAACGGCGGCTGGGTGATTGCCAGATTCTCTGGAACAGAACCGCTGCTCCGCATTTTTGCCGAGATGCCGGATACCGCAGACGCTGCAAAAATAGTGGAACTATATGAGGACTTTTTGGGATTAAAATAAACACAGACTGGAATCAAAGTGCAAGCAAAGGGGGATGCCGTTGGCATATCCCCTTTTGTCAGTGTGGAAAGAGTTGCAAGGAAATGTTGGATTCTGCTATACTTAAGACAAGATTTCAGAGTGGAGCGAATTGTTATGAAAAAATGGGGGAGTAAGAAACTGCCGTCACTTCAGATCACATTAATGGCTGTTTTTGTAGCATCCTGGCTGATACCAATCGCAGTTTTTTCTTTTTTTATCTTTTATACCTATCAGAATGCATACATTGAAAAATCAGACAATCTGATCAAGAATGCGGTCAATGTTTCCGGTGTGCTTGTGATGAATGAGATTGACGAGGCGGTGACGAAGATGCAGAAGCCTACCTATGAAGGGGAATGGGAGAGCATGTTCGACAAATACGCCAAAGGGAAAGTGACAAGAGCAGATTATCTGACATCGATCAAGGCTTCTTTAATCTCCAAATTTTATATGGATGACCAGATCGCACGGTATGCATTTTATGTGACAGGGGATGAGACTGCAAGCTGTTATTCCGGCAAAAACGGATACAGTTATGAGGACTATATGACATATGTGCAGCCGGTCGTAGATGAGGTCATGCAAAAAGACAGTGACTATGTGGAAGTCTATATTATCGACAATCAGATTTATCTTATGCGGAATCTTTATACGGTAAAAGATTACAAAAAATATGGAACGCTCGTGGTCGGAATCAACCGGAGCAGTTTATTTCAGAAAATTCCGTTAGAAGAGTCACAGAATATCCGTATTTCTGTGAATGGAGAAGCGGAATATCTGACAAAGGGAAAACATGCAGATGAGGCAGATGAGAAGAAAGAAAATGTCTATGATCAGTTAGTGCAGGTGAACCGGGGACTGACTATGGGACAGCGTGTGACAGGAATTACAGACCGGAATTATGCTGGGTATGCTTTTTATGCGGCAACAGATAATTACGAGCTGTCAATCTATTATCTGATGGATGAGAAAGAACTGTATTCCGGCATTGCACATCTGAATGTGATTGTGATCATTACGTTAGTGGCAATGGCATGTCTGATGCTTCTGACTTATTTTTACCTGAGCCGGCAGATCGAACATCCGCTAAAACGTCTGATGGATGCTTCCATGGAGATCAAGGATGGAAAGTTCGGAAGTGTTATCGATGGAGAGAAGATGCCGAATATGGAATTTGACAGTCTGGTTTCTTCTTTTAACGCGATGTCACTGCAGGTAAAACATTTGTTTGATACCGTTTATATGGAGAAAATGGCGACAAAGGATGCACAGATCGCAGCATTGCAGGCACAGATCAACCCGCATTTTTTGAATAATACGCTGGAAATGATGAACTGGCAGGCGAGAATGAACAATGATATTGAGGTCTGCAAGATGATCGAGTCGTTGGGAACTGTTCTGGATTCGAGCATGAACCGCAGGAATGACAGGCTGGTGCGCCTTGCAGATGAACTTCGTTGTGGAGATGCTTTTTTATATATTATGTCCATGCGCTTTGGACAGCGGTTAAAAGTGGAGCGGAACATTGATGAAAGCTTACAGCAGATCTATGTGCCGCAGTTGATCTTACAGCCACTTTTGGAAAATGCGATCAAGCATGGAATTGAGAAAGTAAGCTCCGGTACGATCTGGCTTGAAATTTACCGCGATGGTGCAAATGTGAACATTGATGTTATCAATACCGGAAAACCACTGACGGAAACAGAACTGGCGCGTATCCAGAAGATTATTGCGGGCGATTGCCGGCTGGACAAATCAGAGCCCGGGGTACATACATCAATTGGAATTTATAATGTCAATAAACGTATCAGCCTTATTTTTGGTGCAGAGTATGGACTGAAAGTGATGCAGACTGAGGATGGAAGAATTGTCTCGAGAATTGTGATTCCATTGGAAAGTGAATTGCAGGATTAGAAAGAGAAAATGGGAGAATTGATCATGAAAGTAAAAAAACAGATCAGTTTATTATTGGCAGCAGCGCTGCTCTGTACATCCGTTGGCTGTGGCAGAACAAAAACATCTGTGGTGGTGGAGGATAATCCGGTAACACTCCGGGTGATGACAATGTTTGGCGGAACTGATAAAAGTGCAGAGACCTATGGGGAGATTAAGCAGGAATATCAGAAAGCACATAAAAATGTGATTTTAGAAGACGAGTCCCGCACGGCAGATGAAGAATGGAAATCTTCCATTGCGGCAGATTTCTGTGCCGGAAATGAGCCGGATGTCATACAGTTTTTTACAGATGCAACAGCGGATCAGCTTGTAGCGACAGGAAAATTCATGACCGTGGAAGAAATACAGAAAGAGTACCCGGACTATGCAAAAGATACGAAAAACTCAGCCTTAAATCAGGCGGCGAACAGTGATGGCGTAAAGCGGGCAGTACCTACTACCGGATACTGGGAGGGAATGTATTGCAACCGCGATCTTTTTGAAAAATACAGTATTCCGGTTCCAACGGACTGGGATTCAATGTTGTATGCAATTGAGGAATTTCAAAAGCATGACATTGTCCCGATCGCCTGTTCACTGACAAATGTGCCGCATTACTGGATGGAATACCTGCTGTTATATACTGCCGGTGTGGACGGTTACAAAGCACAGTATGAGGCGGCACCGGAGGACTGGGTAAAAGGTCTTGAGACATTTCAGACACTGCGCGAAGCAGGGGCGTTCCCGGATAATACCGATACCGTGAACAATGATTATGTGATAAGACTTTTTCAGGATAAAAAGGCAGCAATGCTGTTAGAGGGAAGCTGGTATTTGTCAAGTATTAAAGATCAGGATAATACAATTGTAGTTTCTTTTCCGGGGGTGGAAGATCAGAAGGCACAGAAGAATATGATGGTGGGAGGAATGACCACCGGATTTTACATTACAAGGAGAGCCTGGAATGACCCTGCAAGAAGGCAGGCAGCCGTTGAGTTTGTCATGGCGAATACCTCGCGTGAGGCGGTGCAGAAGTACTGGGAATGTGTGGGTGCGGTCACGATCACGGCAACCGATGTCACCACAGTAAAACATCTGACACCGCTGGCAGAATCGGCGCGCAGATATATTGACAGTGCGTCCGGCACCGTGCTTCCGACCGATGCCCGCATGAATCCGGCGGCATACTCAACACTGATCTCAGGTATATTGAATGTGTCGGAGGGAGGTTCTGCAAAAGCGTTGTTAGACAAAGTGTTTGAGGAAAACATAAGTTATCGGGAAAATGCAGAGTTAGAAGAAAGTACGGAAAATGCAGAGCGCATTGAAAGTACAGAGCAGATAGAACATATGGAATCAGAGGGAGAATGAGTATGTATAAAGTAATGATCATTGATGATGAGCCGATTATCGTGGAGGGTTTATCAAGAAGTGTTGCATGGGAAAAATATGACTGCCAGGTGGTCAATACCGCGCATGACGGTCTGGAGGGAATCGAGAAGATCCGAAAAGAGCGGCCGGATATGATCTTTTTGGATATCTGCATGCCGGAGATGGATGGTCTCAGTATGGTGGCAGCATTAAAATCAGAATTCCCGGATATGCAGGTGACGATATTGACCGGATTCCGTGATTTTGAGTATGCACAGCGGGCAATCCGCCTTGGAGTTGCCAGATTTCTGCTAAAACCTTCCAACATGGATGAGATTGAGGAGGCGATCCAGTACATGTGCAGTGTCTGTGCGAAACAGCAGAATCGTGGCAGCACAGATGAAGTGGAAGAGGTGGAGGAGCATGAACATATTGCAAGTAACTTCATTGTGCGGAATGCCTTGAACTATATGGAAGAAAATTATAAGGAAAAAATACTCCTCTCAGATGTGGCGGAGAAAACGTATGTCAGCCAGTGGCATCTGAGTAAGCTTTTGAATAAGGAGACCGGACAGAGCTTTTCGGAAATCCTGAACGGTATCCGGATTGAGAAAGCCAAGGAGCTGTTAAAAGATCCGTCGCTCCGGATCGGCGACATTGCAGATGAGGTCGGTTTTTTAGACATGGCGCATTTCTCCAGAGTGTTTAAGAAGATCAACGGTATCTCAGCCAATGAATATCGGAATCAGATGATTATGGAAGACAAATAAATAGCACAGCTAAATGACAAAAACAGGCAAGTCGGAATCGTAAGATTCCGGCTTTTTTCTATGCCTTTTCAAAAATCATTTGTATTCTTTTGTGCATGTTGCCATGAAAGTTGTCGATTTTGGCATTTGGATTCACAATATTATGCAAAAAACAACAATCACGTGCCGTGACTTCAAAGGGGTATGAGGATACAATATTAGTATCAAGAGAAGGGAAGATAAAGGGGGAAACACAAATGGCAGAAAAAACGAAAAAGAAAAAGTTATCTGCAAGTAAGAGCAAAACGCTCATTCTTTTATCGATGGTAATGCCCGGGGCAATCTGGTTTTTATTACTCAGGTATTTACCGATGGCAGGAATCATCCTGGCGTTCAAAGACTATAAGGTTTACACGAAGGCACCAAGCTTCTGGAATAACCTGATGCATAGTAAATGGGTAGGTCTTAAAAATTTCAAATTCCTTTTTGCAACGAATGATTCATGGGTCTATATCAAAAACACAATTGGATATAACGTACTCTGGATCATACTTGGACTGGTTGTCTCCGTTGCATTTGCAATTATCTTAAATGAGATCACACAGAAGTTTGTGGCAAAGGCATATCAGACAATGATGTTCTTCCCATACTTCTTAAGCTGGGTAGTTGCAAGTTACTTCGTTTTAGCATTCTTAGATCCGACAAGAGGTCTTTTGACACACTGGATGAGTGCACATGGCATGACACCAATCCAGTGGTACAGCGAACCGAAGTATTGGCCATACATATTAACCATCTGTAATGTCTGGAAGAATACAGGATATTCAACCATCCTGTATCTGGCAGCAATCACAGGTATTGATGCTTCCCAGTATGAAGCAGCAAGCATTGACGGAGCTACCAAATGGCAGCAGATCCGTTATGTGACATTACCACATTTGAGAACGATGATCTGTATCCTTCTGATCATGAATGTAGGTAAGATCTTCAATTCCGATTTCGGATTGTTCTACACAGTACCGTTGAACTCAGGTTCTCTGTATTCAGCAACACAGGTTATTGATACTTATGTGTACCGTGTTATGACATCTACAAATAACATCGGAATGAGTACCGCAGCCGGATTGCTACAGAACCTTGTAGGATTTGTCTGTATTATCACTGCAAACAAGGTAGTACAGAAAATTGATGAAGACAGCAGTCTGTTTTAGCAGTATTTAGGAGGTTTATCATGAAAAAAAGAAAAATAAATGCCGTCAGCAGACCGGTAGAATGTGTCTTTCATCTGATTATGCTGCTGTTCTGTCTGGCATGTATCATACCATTTATATTTGTTATCGTTATTTCATTTTCGTCACAGGACAGTATCCGCGAAATCGGTTATTCCTTTGTGCCGACATCGTGGTCACTTGAGGCATACAGTTATATCTGGAAACTGGGAGATCAGTTATGGAGATCGTATTTTAACAGTTTCTTTATCACAGTAGCAGGAACGATATTCAGTCTTCTGGTAACAATTTTATATTCTTATGCGTTATATAGAAAAGACTTTAAATATCGTAAGTTTTTCACTTTCTTCTGTTTCTTCACTATGATCTTCGGTGGAGGACTTGCACCGACATACGTTGTATGTAAAACAGTGTTAGGTTTAAGCGACAGCTACGCAGCGATTATTGTTCCGATGTTATTAAATCCATTTAACCTGATCGTTATGAGAACCTTTTTCCAGAGCTCTGTGCCGGGCGAGTTGATTGATGCGGCAGCGATCGATGGCAGTGGAGAGTACAATACCTTATTTAAAATTATTATTCCAATTTCAAAACCGGGTATTGCTACAGTAGGACTTCTGACAGCACTTGCATACTGGAATGAATGGTTTATTCCAATGCTTTATGTCAAAGATGCAAAATATATACCATTACAGTACCTGTTGATGCAGATGCAGACCAAGGTAGATTTCCTTGTAAAGAACAGTTCCATGATTGGAGCTGAGGCAGCAAACATTATGAGTTCTCTGCCACAGGACAGCCTCAGAATGGCATTGGTTGTACTGATCGTAATTCCAATCGCCTGTGCTTATCCATTCTTCCAGAGATACATTATCTCCGGACTTACCATCGGTTCCGTAAAGGGCTGATGTATAAAAAATATCAGAACGATTCACAAACAATTTTTATCAGGTAGATACGGCAATGAAGCCGACTACATAAATCAAATTTTTCAAGGAGGGTTTTTTCATGAAAAAGAAACTTGTATCAAGCGTACTTATTGCTGCAATGCTTTTATCCATGACGGCATGTGGCAGCGACAACCAGGCAGCAGACAGTAATGCAGTAGGAACAACCGGAGGCACAGAAGCCAGTGGGGATGGCGATACAACTGCAGCATCCGATTTAGAGCCTGTCACATTAAAGATGTACTTCCATGGAAGTAACGTCACAGACGACAGTCAGGTATTAGAGAAAGTAAATGAATATTTACAGCAGCAGATCAACGTAACGTTAGAACCAATTTGGGGAACATGGGGTGATTTCGATACGAATGCGGTTCTTTCCTTACAGGGTGGAGATGATGTGGATATTTACTTTACCTGTTCCTGGAGTGCTGACGAATATAACAAGTTCGCACGTGACGGTTACTGGGTAAGATTAGATGATCCTGAGAATAACCTGATCGAGAAATATGCATCTGATCTCTGGGATGTCCTCCCGGAAGTGTTGACAAATGGTGCAACTATCAATGGTTCTGACGGATATGGTGTGTATGCCGTTCCAGGATACAAAGATATTGCAACCCAGAACTGCTGGGATGTCAATATGACAAGAATGAGAGATCTTGGTTACACAGATGCAGATGTAGAACATCTTGATTATTACAGTGATGAATTTGAAGAGATGCTTGCAAAAGCAAAAGAAGCAGGCGGATCTGATTTCTATCCATTATTAGTAGAAGGTACTGTATTAGAGAGAATGGTAGACAACTCTATCATCGTAACTGGTGACAGTGGAACAGGAAACTTCATGTCCTACTATCTGAATCCGGAAGATGTATCCAAAGAGACTTCTTATGGAAACAAGATTTTAAACAAATTTGCAAAAGATGAGTTCAAGAAATTTGCTGAGAGAACACACCATTTCTTCGAGGCAGGTTACATTGATCCGGCTATGGCAAATGCAAACCAGGCAAATGATACAAGAACTGCAAAACAGTTGACAGGCGAGTACTTAATCGGAACACAGTCCTATGCTTTAGGATATGAACTTCAGGCTTCTGACGAGCGTAAGATTGAAGTTAAGATGGTTCCTTGTACAGAACCTTACGTTGATACAACATCTTCCCAGGGTGCTATGATGGCTATCTCTACCGCATCTAAGAATCCGGAAAGAGCAATGATGTTCCTGAACTTATTAAACACAGATTCTTACCTTATGACTATGTTAAACTATGGTATTGAAGGTGTTCATTACGAATTAAAAGACGGTCTTGTAGAATTTACAGACAAGAGAGCTGACTACCAGCCATGGACCAATGGTATGGGTAACGTAACAATCCTTCCAGCAACAACCGCACAGGGCGATGAGTTCTGGACCACATTCAAGAACTACTATGGAACAGCAAAACAGATTCCAATCTTAGGATATGCTTACGATGCAACAAATTGTGAGACACAGATGGGTTCTGTAGCAAACGTTGTAGCAGAATACATGCTTCCACTCTGCACAGGTGCAGTTGATCCAGATGAAAAGCTTCCAGAATTCCTTCAGAAACTTGATGATGCCGGAATCAACGATATCTTAGATGATGCAAATGCACAGTTAGACGAGTTCATGGCAGCAAAAGGAAACTAGAAATAAAATTTTTAGAAATTACAGCCGGCTGATTTTTCTGCCGGCTGCAGTTTTATCAGAAAGAAAAGAAGAGGATTATGATTGTCAGAAAAATAAAACCGGAAGAATTAAAAAGAACGAAAGAATTATTTGCTACGGCTTTTGAATTTACTTACGATAATAAAGATTCGGCAATGAAGGTTTATGAAGATACCGTAAGCAGCCCAAAATCAAGAGAAGACGATACACCGTTAAATAAATATGCGGCATTTGAAGATGATGACAAAACAATGATGAGTTGTCTCTCTGTCAATTCCTATGAGATGAACTTTGATGGAAATTTAACAAAGATGGCTGGAATCGGTGGAGTGTCGTCCCTGCCACAATATCGCAGAAGAGGCGGTATCCGTGGATGCTTTGAAAAAATGCTTGCAGATTTATATGAAGAAAAAGTTGATTTTTCCTATTTATATCCATTTTCCAGTGTGTACTATCGGAAATTCGGCTTTGAGATGGGATGTTTCGGAAAGCAGTGTAATTATCTTTTGTCCATGATTCCTTCTTTTGATCTGAAAGATGGATATTTTGTATTGGTGGATGAATCCAACCGGAAACAGGTGCTTTCGGATGTAAAGCAGTTGTACGAAGCATGGGAAGTAAAGTATAACAGTATGATCCATAATGAAAGTTATGAATATGCGTTTGTGACAGAAGCTAATCCGTATAAGAATCAGGAGTTTACCTATCTGTATTACCGGGGTAACCGGAAGCCGACAGCTTATTTTACAATCCATAAAGAAATGCGGGATGAGGGGCAGATCGTTGTCTGCACCCGGTTAGTTTATGCAGAGAAAGAAGGACTTCAGGGATTTTTATCACTGGTAAAGACAATGGCAAGTGATCATGTGAGAGTGCTCTTTACGATTCCTGCATGCGAGACGATGGAATATCTGGTAAAAGAATGGTCTCTGGGAGCTTTTGCTGAAAATCAGATGCCGCTTGGCATGGTGAGAGTGGTGAATGTGGAACGTGTGTTAAAAAAAGCAGCTTATCAGGGAACCGGACAGTTGATCCTTGGTATAAAAGATTCTGTGTTACCACAAAATAACGGCAGCTACTGGATTCGTTTTACCAACGGAACACTGACTGCGATTGAGCGTATGCCACAGGATCAGCTGCCGCAGATTACCATGGATATTGCAGATTTTGCACACGGTATTTTCCGGGGATTTGCAGAGGGTGAGATATCAGATTACGATTCGGTAGAGATACTGGATCAGAAGGTAATACAGAATGGAACCCTCGGGCAGATTTTTTATCCAAAGAAAAACTTTATTATGGAGTACTTTTAAAAAAATATTTCTATATGGAAAAAGGATACCTTTGTGAAAAAAGGAGACCTTTTTTTGTGCCCGGATACCGTTATGCTGAATAAGGGACAGGGAGGAAAAAAACATGAAAAAGAGACACTATGGGAAAATGCTGCTTCTATTCGGGGCAGCCTGTATGCTTATGATGGGGTGCGGAACAAAGGAAAAAAGTAAAATGGATACAAAAGATATGACAACAAGGGATACAGAGTTTCACACAGAATTATTTGGCGGGAATACCTATATCTTTTCGCCGGAGGATGATCCAAAGCAGGTGGCAGAAACATTAGATGCTATTTATGAGAAACAGGAAGCAAATCAGTTTGGAGAGGAGCGTTATGCCATCTATTTTATGCCGGGAGAGTATGATGAAACGATCGAGGTGAATGTTGGGTTTTACACACAGGTGGCAGGACTTGGAGAACTTCCGACAGACACAAAATTACAGAGTCTGCAATGCACCGCAAGATGGCTTTCAGATGATCCGTCAAATCACAATGCATGCTGTAATTTCTGGCGCGGAGTAGAGAATATGGAATTGGAAACAAATACCATGTGGGCGGTTTCACAGGCAACGTTTATGCGGAGAGTGCAGGTCGATGGTGCATTATTTTTACATGATGAATACGGATGGTGCAGTGGTGGATTTCTGGCGGACTCCAACACCGATCTGATGACGGATTCCGGCTCACAGCAGCAGTGGCTTTCCAGAAACTGTAACTGGAAAGCGTGGATGGGTTCTAACTGGAATATGGTCTTTGTCGGTACTGAAGAAGGAAAAAATCCAACCGGAACCTGGCCGGTCGTTCCGTATACAGAGGTGGAGAAGACTGAAGCCATGCAGGAAAAACCATTTTTGATTTATGACGATGAGGAAGGTTATATGGTCTATGTGCCAAAAGAACGGGAAAATGCTGTCGGTGTTTCCTGGGAAAATGGCAGTGAGGGAGAAAAAATCCCGATTGACCAGTTTTACGTTGCAAAGCCGGAGAAAGATACGGCAGAGACGATGAATCAGGCATTGGAAGAAGGAAAAAATCTGCTTCTGACACCTGGAATTTATGACCTTGAGGAACCGATTGTCGTAAACCGCCCGGATACGATCGTGCTTGGCATGGGACTGGCAACCCTGCGTGCAGCAAAAGGAAATGTCTGTCTGGAAACAGGGGATGTACAGGGACTGATCCTTGCAGGACTGCTTTTTGATGCCGGGGAAACAAAATCGGACAATCTTCTTGTCGTTGGCAGCGGGGACCAGAAATCCGAGGATAATGGGAAAAATATTTATTTAAGCGATCTGTTTTTCCGTGTCGGAGGAACAGATACAGACACACCGGTAAGCGTCAAGTGCTGCGCTACGATCAACAGCAGCCATGTGGTCGGGGATAACTTCTGGGTATGGCGTGCAGACCACGGAGACAATGTGGCGTGGGAGAAAAACGAGGCAGAAAATGGAATTATCATCAACGGAGATGATGTCACGATGTATGCGCTGATGGTAGAACATTTTGAACAGTATCAGACGGTATGGAATGGAGATTACGGAAAAGTGTATATGTATCAGAGCGAGATCCCATATGATGTTCCAACCCAGGAGGTCTGGATGAGCCATGAGGGACAGAAGAATGGGTACGCTTCTTTTTATGTGGATGACGATGTGGATACGTTTGAAGCATGGGGGCTTGGCGTTTATCTGTATAACCGTGATGCGTCCGTGGAACTTGACACCGCCATGGAGGTACCGGATAAGAATGGAGTGAAAGTACACAATATCTGTACTGTGATGCTGACCGGATATCCGGGCATGAATCATATTATCAATGAATCGGGAGATTCGGTGACTTTTGCAGGAGAACGAAATGTGATCTGTGAATATGAGAACGGTCTGATCCGGTAAGATATAAAAAAAGGATACCTTTTTGAAAAAGAGTATCCTTTTTTTGTGCCTTGCTTTTTTTAGAATAAAAATATCAAAGTAGGAAGGGTAGGATCAGGATGAAAGGATATCAATTTGAAGATACACAGGGAACATTCCATTTGAAAAAAGCGGAAAATATCAGCTATCTTTATTTTCCAATTGCAGGGGAAGCAGGGTTGAAAAGTTCCTTAACACCGAATCTCGGCGGTGATGCGAAGATAGATCAGAATACATTTTTACTGGAGCCGGTAAGTGCAGAAAATCTTGTCAATAACCGGAACAGCAGAAACTTCTGGTGCAATGTGAAGGGAATCGGAAGCTGGTCTTTGACTGGTAATGCAGCAGAAGCGTTAAGTAAGAAATTTACGGCAATGCAGGATGACAGTGAAGTGACAGCCGGATTTATGTGGCAGAAGACGACAAGGGAATCCAAAAAGTATCAGCTTCGCGGAGAAATACTTTCTTTTATTCCAGTAGAGAAAAACGTTGAGGTCATGCTGGTGACGATCACAAACACAGGACGCATGGCACAGACAGTTACACCGACGGCGGCGATACCATTATATGGAAGAAGCGCGGACAATATCCGTGACCACAGACATGTAACATCTTTATTACATAGAATTGAAACGACAGACACAGGCGTTCTGGTGACACCGACATTGTCTTTCGATGAGAGAGGACATCAGGTCAATCATATGACTTATTACTGCGTGGGCTGGAGTGGCAATGGAGAAAAGCCGGTAGATTTTTATCCGACAGCAGAGGATTTTGTCGGAGAGGGCGGTAACTTTGAGAGACCATATGCCATTGTAAAAAATGCAGAGGGTGTCAAAGCAGGAACAAGGATCGAAGGATTAGAGGCAGTTGGAGGTCTTCATTTTTCAGAGGTCACATTAAAGCCGGAAGAGGAATGCAGTTATCTGATCTTTACCGGAATTACAGAAGATATTCAGGAGATCAGGAATCTTTCCAAAACTAATACAACCAGAGAAATGGTATTGGAAGAACTGGAAAAAACAAAGGCATACTGGCAGGAAAAAGTAAATGTCGCTTATCATACCGGAGATTCGGATTTCAACCAGTTTATGCACTGGGTAAGTTTTCAGCCAATCCTGCGCCGTATTTATGGCTGCTCATTCCTTCCGCATCATGATTACGGAAAGGGAGGAAGGGGCTGGCGTGATCTCTGGCAGGATTGTCTGGCACTTTTGATCATGAATCCGGATGGAGTAAGACAGATGCTGCTTGATAATTTTGCCGGTGTCCGTGTAGATGGAAGTAATGCAACGATCATCGGAAGTAAACAGGGAGAGTTTGTTGCAGACCGGAATAATATCACAAGAGTGTGGATGGATCATGGTGTATGGCCAATGATCACAACAAAGTTTTATATTGACCAGACCGGAGATCTTGAACTGTTAGAAAAAGAGGCTGCTTATTTTAAAGACAAACAGATCGCAAGAGGAACCAGGACAGATACACTGTGGGATGAATCCTATGGCTGCTGGCAGAAGACCAAGCGCGGCGTACGGGAAGAGGGCACGATTTTAGAGCATCTGCTATTACAGAATCTTACCGCTTTTTATGAAGTTGGAGAACACAATAACATAAGACTGCGCGGCGCAGACTGGAATGATGCGCTGGATATGGCTTCTGAGAAGGGCGAGAGCGTGGCATTTTCCAATGCTTATGCAGGCAACCTTGCCGATATTGCAGAATTGCTGGAAGCATACCGGAAGAAAACCGGAAAAGAAACGGTTTCCATTCTGGCAGAGATTGTGATCCTTTTGGAAGATAATCCGGCATTATACGATTCTGTTGAGAAGAAGCTGCATGTATTAGAGGAATATTTACATACGTGTGAGCATGACACAAGCGGAGAAAAAGTAGAGATCTCCATTGAAAAACTGACTGAAAACCTGCGTCACAAATCGGAGTGGTTAATGGAGCATATCCGGAAAAATGAGTGGGTAAAGGATTCGGAAGAAAGCGGCTGGTTTAACGGTTACTATGATAATCATGGACGTCAGGTAGAAGGAGATACAAAAACCGGTGTCCGCATGATGTTAACCGGTCAGGTATTTTCCATCATGGCTGGCACTGCGACAGACGAACAGATCCGGCAGATCACGAAGAGTGCAGACCGTTATCTCTATGATGAAAAAGTGGGTGGCTACCGTCTGAATACAGATTTCGGGGAAGTCAAGACAGATCTTGGAAGAATGTTTGGATTTTCCTATGGAGATAAAGAAAACGGAGCAGTCTTTTCCCATATGGCAGTGATGTATGCCAATGCACTTTACAAACGTGGATTTGCAAAGGAAGGTTATAAGTCTTTGCATGCATTGTACAGACAGTCGGCAAACTTCGAAGTAAGCCGCATCTATCCTGGAATTCCGGAATACTTCAATGGAAGAGGACGCGGTATGTACCATTATCTGACAGGAGCTGCAAGCTGGTATATGCTGACGGTGATCACAGAGATGTTCGGAGTAAGAGGTCAGGTCGGTGATATGATCTTAGAACCAAAACTTTTAAAAGAGCAGTTTGATGAAGAGAAAAAGGCATCCCTTACACTGCAGTTCGCAGACAAAAACTGGAAGATCACTTATTTGAACCGCGAAGAAAAGGATTATGGAGAATATCAGATTGCAGATGTAACGGTGGACGGAGAGAAGATAAATTTTGTGCCAAAACAGCATAAGGCAATTCTTCCTAAGAATATGATCGAGAAACTTTCTGGCAATGAGACACATCAGATCGAAGTGGTTCTTGCCTAGGCAAATCTTACATTATAAAACAATTGCAAAAAAATGGAATGGAGAAGAATATGGCAGAGGAAAAATTTTTAATTGAAAACTATGGAAAAAAGAGCACTTTTGCAAGCTTTCTTCCAGGCATTTCCGGTGAGAAGGGAATTCCTATCTGGTGTTATTATGTAAATCGTGGACAGTGCGTGGTCAGTTTCGGAGTCGACAATAAAGATCATTCGATCATGGAATTTTATCCGGCGCATCAGGCGTGCCAAAATGTGAAAACCACAGGATTCCGTACTTTTGTGAAAAAGGATGACAGGGTGACGGAACTTTTTGCAGATGAAAATCAGGCACACTGCATGGAAATTGCCATGAATGGATTAAAAATCGAGGAAACAAATGAATCCCTTGGCATGAATGCAAAGGTAACCTATTTTACACTTCCGGGAGAAAAAATCGGTGCACTGGTGCGTAAGGTAGAACTTACCAATACAACTGGGGAACATGCCAAAATAGAAGTTTTAGACGGTATGCCGGCACTGATCCCATATGGAGTTGGAATTGACAGTATGAAAAACATGTGCCAGACATCCAAAGCGTGGATGCAGGTCGAGGATGTGAAAGAGGGACGCCCGTATTTCCGCGTGCGTGCCAGCATGGCAGATACCGCCGCAGTCACGAAGGTGGAGGGGGGTAATTTTTCCATTGGATGTCTAGCAGATGGTACGAGATTACAGCCAGTCGTTGATCCGACGGTTGTATTCTCCTATGATACTTCCTTACAGAAACCGATTGGATTTGAAGAGACGGCATTAAAAGAACTGCTCGCAAAAGAGCAGATCACCATGAACCAGTTGCCATGTAGTTTTTATGGAACAGAGGCAGATCTTGCAGCGAATGAGAGCATTTGTTTCTATGAGATCATCGGACAGGTGGAGAACAAAGAACTGTTGAGGGCATATGCAGCCAAAAAACTGGACGCAGTTTATTTTAACGCAAAAGCAAAAGAGGCAGAAGAACTGGTAGAACATCTTTGCAGCGGAATCGCAACGGAGACAGCGTCGAAAGATTTTGATGCTTATTGCCAGTATACTTATATGGATAATATCTTAAGAGGTGGTTATCCGATCAAACTTGGCAACCATAAGATTTTTTACATGTACTCCAGAAAACATGGCGATCTGGAAAGAGATTACAACTATTTTTCCATGCTGCCGGAGTTTTATTCACAGGGCAATGGAAATTTCAGGGATGTCAACCAGAACCGCAGATGTGACACTTTCTTTGCACCATTTGTGGGAAGGGAGAATATCAAAACATTTTACAGCCTGATCCAGTTAGATGGTTACAACCCACTGGGCGTGGAAAAACTGACTTATCAGGTAGCAGAAGAAAAAGCGGAAAGTCTGCTGGCTCTTCACGAAAATTTATTTACAACCGAGCAGGAAAAACAGGAGTTTTGTGAATATATCAAAAAACCATTCACACCGGGGGCTCTGTGCCGGAAGTTAGAGGAACTGTGTGGAGAGCAGGAGACAGAAACGTTATTTTCCCAGATCATCGATCAGGCAGACGGACTTGTGAACGGCAATTTCTTAGAGGGCTACTGGAGTGACCACTGGACTTACAATCTCGATCTTGTGGAGGATTATCTCGAAGTATTCCCGGAAAAAGAGAAGGAATTACTGTATGAGAGAGATTACACGACCTTCCTCTCACAGGTGAATATCAATCCGAGATACAGACGTTATGAGGAGACGGAAAATGGTCTGAGACAGTATCATGCATTAAATGAGAAGAGCCACAGAAATACGAAAGAAAAACTGGTGCGCGAGGCAGGTCAGTCCGGAGAAGTTTTAAAGATGACGCTGCTGGAAAAACTAGTGTTACTCTGCGCTGTAAAATTTGCCGCGCTGGACGCTTACGGCATGGGTGTGGAGATGGAAGGCGGAAAACCTGGCTGGTATGATGCGTTAAACGGTATGCCGGGAATGTTTGGTTCTTCGATGGCAGAGACCTACGAGCTTGCGAGAATGTTAGAATACACGATCGGAGCATTAAAACGATATCCGGGAGAACTGGAACTGATCGAAGAATTTTCGGATTTTTTACAGCAGCTTGACCTGATCAATGCAAGCGAAAAAGAAGCGGTTGGCTTCTGTAAAAAACAGGGCTGTACGACTGCCGAAGAGGTGAAAAAAGAGGGCGAAGTCCTCTCCTTCTGGAATCAGATCAACGATGCAAAAGAGGCTTACCGTGAGAATGTATTCTCCGGAATATCGGGTGTGAAATACCTTGTTTCCACAGAGAAAGTTGTAAAAATTTTAAATGATTTTCTGGAAACAGTAGTATGCGGAATTGAAAAAGCATGCATATTGGGAAATGGCATCTGCCCGACCTATTTTACTTATGAAGTTTTAGAGTATGAGAAGGTAAAAGGCGGCTATAAACCATTAGAATTTATGGTTCAGGAAGTGCCATATTTTCTGGAAGGACCGGCCCGCTATCTGAAATTAAAGACCGGAAAAGAGAAAAAGACAAACCTTTATGAACAGGTGCGGCACAGTGATCTCTATGATGAGAAGCTTTCCATGTATAAAGTCAACGCCTCTTTGCAGGATACATCCTTTGAACTTGGCAGGGCGAGAGCTTTCACACCGGGCTGGCTGGAGAATGAATCCATTTGGCTCCATATGGAATACAAGTATCTGCTGGAACTGATCCGAAACGGCATGTATGAGGCGTTTTTTGAGGATTTCCATAAGGCTGCGATTCCGTTTTTGGATAAGGAAGTGTACGGAAGAAGTATTTATGAAAATTCATCCTTTATCGCAAGCAGTAAAAATCCAAACAAAGCATATCATGGCAAAGGTTTTGTGGCGCGCCTTAGTGGATCGACCATCGAGTTTATCAGTATGTGGAAACAGATGATGTTCGGCAGTCATATTTTATCCATGAAAAATGGAGAGCTGTATTTCACACCGCAGCCTGCAGTGCCGGCATACCTGATCCCGGAAAATGGAAAAGTATCTGCCATGCTGTTTGGAAAGACAAAGGTAACGTATCAGTTTGCAGATGTCACCGATTACATTCCGGGACATTATGAGATCGCATCCATGAAATTTATCTATCGGAACGGAAGTGTTGCAAATGTTAACAGTGGTGTTGCAGGAGAAAAAATAGCTGTGGATGTCCGTGAGGGGCTTGTGACATCCATTGAGATTGATGTTCGATAAGAAAAAGGAGGTACCGGATGAAAATTATCACAACGGATTACGAAAATAAAAAGTTTTGGGAAGAAACAGAAAAAGAATCCGCGCTGATGGGGGACTGCATGCATGTGGTCAACATCTGCCCGGATGTAACGTATCAGACATTTCACGGTTTTGGCGGGGCACTCACAGAGGCTGCCGCACATGTCTATGCAGGAATGAGCAAAGAAAAACAGGATGAGATCATCGAAGCGTATTTTGGAAAAACAGGGCTTCGCTATAACATTGGACGTATCCATATGAACAGCTGTGACTTTGCACTTGGCAGTTACACTTATGTGGAAGAGGGAGACGATAAGTTAGAGACATTTGACATTTTGGAGCAGATATCGAATGGCTTACCGTACAGAACGAGCCTATGGCAGTGCAGACATGGGATTCCTGTATTTATACATCTGAGGATGAGAGCCGTTTTGTAAGAGATTATCTCGGACCGAAGTTAGAGGAGGCAGGTCTTTCTGATATCGGCATTTTTGTCTGGGATCATAACAAAGAAGAAGGTTATCAGCGTTTCAAAGAGGTGATCGCGGATGAAAAGACAAGAAAGTATGTAAAAGGCGGACCAAACCATGTTGGAAATTTCTGTGCGGCACCAATCATGTGTGCGCCTGGGGAAGACAGCTATGAAAAGAGACTGACTTATTACTATATTGGACATTTCAGCCGTTATATCAAAGAGGGAGCAGTGAAGATCGGTACTTCCCGCTACACCGACGGTATAGAAGTGACTGCGTTTTTAAATCCGGATGGAGAGCGTGTCGCAGTCATTTTGAATAAATCCGAAAAAGAAGTTCCTTATACACTGCGTGAAATGACGAAAGATGCAGGTTATCAGGGAGTGGAAGGTGTGATCGCACCGCACAGTATCCAGACAATTGTTTATTAAAAAAAGGACACCTAAAAAAAAGACACCATTTTAAAATTTAAAGCATTTTTACAAGAGGGGATTGAACTTATAATTCAATTATCAACAAACAACAAATGTTGTAAAACAAGGAGGATTATATATGAATTGGAAAAAAGTAGTATCAGTATTGGTCGTAAGTGCAATGACATTATCCATGGCAGCATGTGGTGACACAGCAGGCACAAGCGATAATGCAGTAACAGGAACAGAGACAAAAGGAAGCACAAGCACAGCAGATGCATCCAGCGATGAGAAGTTGGTTGTATGGACATTATCAAACGACTTAATCGACTTTGGTAAGAGATTCCAGGAACAGACTGGTGTAGAGGTTGATACAGTTGTTATCGAGCCGGCTGATTACCCAACAAAAGTTCAGACAGCATTGCTTGCAGGAGAAAAAGAACCGGATATCATCGTTGGTGAGCCAAAGATGTTAGATGATTTCTATGATGCAGGTTTCTTCGAGGATTTAAACCAGGCACCATACAATGCACAGGATTATGCAGATCAGATCGTTGATTATGTATGGCAGGTAGGACAGGATGCTGACGGTATCCAGAGAGCAATCTCTTACCAGATCACACCAGCAGGTATCTACTATAGAAGAGATATCGCAAAAGAAGTATTCGGAACAGATGATCCGGACGAAGTTGGAAAATTATTCAAAGATTATCCTACAATCTTAGAGACAGCCCAGACATTAAAAGACGCTGGATACAGAATCTTCTCTTCTGATGCAGAGATGAACGTATTCTCCGGTGACAGTGCATGGGTAGTAGATGGAACATTAAATGTAGACCAGTCTAGAATTGATTATATGGATCTTTGCGTTGACTTATATCAGAACGATTTAACAGCATATGCAAACCAGTGGTCAACACCTTGGTATCAGGCTATGGCTGGCGAGGTACCTGTCTTAACAGCAGATATCCAGTCTTATGCAGATGATTCCGTTAACGTTTGGGATGCAGATCAGTTCGCAGAGGCAACAAAAGGACTTGATACAACAACTGTATTCGCATTTGGTCTTCCTTCCTGGGGTGTACTTACTATGAGAGATAACGTAGGTGAGACATCTGGATTATGGGGTGTTTGCTCTGGACCAGCAGCAGGATTTGACGGTGGTACATATATCGGTATTTCTTCTCAGTCTGAAAGAAAAGACACAGCTTGGGAATTCGTAAAATTCTGTACATTAAATGAAGATACAGCTGACTGGTGGATTGAATACTCACAGGGTGATACAGTTTCCTTAAAATCAGCTCTTGATAAACACAAAGATGATGAGAACCAGATTTACGGTGGTGAGAAATTATACCAGTTCTGGTTAGATCAGGCACAGTACATCGATACTTCTAAAGTAACAAGATACGACAAAGGTATCGGCGATGCTTGGGGAAATGCAATCTCTTCTGTTAAAACTGGTGAGAAGACAAAGGATGAAGCAATCTCTGACTTCTACGATACAATTGAAGCAACCTATCCTGAAATCACAGTAAACAGATAAAAATATCTCCAAAATCATTTTCTTACGGTCTGCACAGCAAATGTGCAGACTGTAAGGAAAGATAAAAGAGTACAGGAAAAATGGCTATCCTCTGAGATAGTTATGAAGAAGGAGAATGGCAGAATATGGGAAAGAATAAAAATGGTTTGAAAAAATATGATAACGTGGGATACTTCTTCGTTTTACCATTTGTTATTGTATTTTGTATTTTTAGTGTTTATCCGGTATTAAGAACCTTATATTTCAGTTTTACAAATGCCAAGATTGCAGGAGTTGGCGTGACATCATGGGTCTGGTTTGACAATTACAAGCGTGTATTCACAGATAAATTTTTCTGGAGAGCGCTTTGGAACACGGTAAGGATCTGGGGTGTGAATATCGTATTACAGCTCGGACTTGCATTTTTACTTACCATTGTATTTAGTGATATTAAATACAAAATCAAAGGACTTGGAATTTTCCGTATTATTTATTACTTACCGAACTTAATTGCAGCAACATCTGTTGCATTCTTATTTCAGACATTATTGGATTGGCGTTATGGAACGTTCAACCAGATTATTGCAAGCATCTATCGGTTATTTGGTGCAAATTACACTCCGGTCGACTGGCTTGGATCATCTGCAACAGCAGGTGTGACTATCGCAGTGATCAGTTCCTGGATGTGGTTTGGTAATTCCTTTATTATGTTAATGGCTGGTGTGCAGGGAATCTCAAAAGATTATTTCGAGGCAGCAGCAATTGACGGAGCCGGAAGATGGACCGTATTTGGAAAAATCACATTACCATTATTAAGACCGATGTTACTTTATGTAGCGATCACATCATTGATCGGTGGATTACAGATGTTCGATCTGCCATATCTGATGTCAAATCCGGCAGGAGCATCTTATAACTCTGTATACACAGTGGTAATGTATCTCTATAAATTTGGATTTACAACAGGAACAACACAGACCGGTTATGCATCCGCAATTGCCTATGTATTATTCCTTATCATTTTAGCTGTTTCCATTATACAGTTAAAAGTATTTAACAAGGATGAAGATAAAGCAGCAGCACGCCGTGCAAAAAAACGGGCTTCATCTAAGACGAAATAAGGAGGATTACTATGAACGGCATTGGATATAAAATCAAAAAAACAGTTTTATATATCTTACTAATCCTGCTTAGTGTAGTGTGTATGTTTCCATTTTTATTAATGATTGTCAACGCAACACGAAGCGGATCTGAGATTATGAAATCATTTACTCTGATTCCGAGTGTTTATTTAAAAGAAAACTGGGCTACTGTATTTAAATACTTCAACCTGTTTTTAGGTATGTGGAACAGTTTGAAAGTAGCAGTTCCATCTACATTACTCTGTGCATACTTTTCCGCTATGACAGCTTATGCACTGGCAATGTATAAATTCAAGGGAAATAAAGTATTATTCATGACGATTTTGATTTTCATGATGATACCTGGACAGCTTGGTCTGATCGGTTTTTATAACTTATGTACCAAACTTCATCTGGTAAACTCTTATATCCCATTGATCATTCCGGCAATTGCTTCACCGGGAACCGTATTTTTCTTAAGACAGTATGTACTTTCCGTCATGCCGCCGTCACTGATCGAGGCAGCAAGAATTGATGGAGCAAGCGAGTTATATACATTCCACAGAATCGCAATCCCGATCATGTCACCTGGAATTGCAACCATGAGTATCATGGGATTCATCGGTGGATGGAATGCTTACCTGTTACCTATGATCATCTTAAATAAAAACGAGAAATTTACATTACCGGTTATGATGGCAACTTTAAGGGCATCAACAGATATTACTGCAAACCAGGGCGCGATTTATCTCGCCGTTGCAATTTCTGTAATTCCGATTTTACTCGTATTTGCATTCTTCTCTAAATACATCATCAGCAGTATTTCTGCAGGTGCTGTAAAAGAATAATGACAGTACATAAAATAGTTTCCTTACCATATTCTTCTCTAAATAGATAAAAGCAGAAACGCTACTCAAAAAATTTGGGTAGCGCTTTTGCGTGTTTAAAAAGAAAGTAAAAAGAACTTGAAAAATGTCATGAAAACAGGAAATTTAATCCGTCGGGGTTTGCGGGAAACGAAAGAAAATGGTATGATAAAGATACTTGGAAACAGAAATAAAGGGGAAGTTTTATGGGTACATACAGAATCAGAAAAATGATCGCATGGGGCATGGCAGTGGCCATGACAGCCGGGATGACAAATGTTTTGACGGGCTGTGGAGCGGAAAGAGACGGACAGGCTGTGGAGACATCTCAGGTGGAGGACACCTCACAGGGTGATGAGGACACGCCTGCATGGGAAAAATATGCCGGAGAACCTGTTACGTTAGACTGGTATGTCAATTATTCCTGGTTTGCAACACCGTGGGGAGAGAATGCAGTCTCTCAAAAGATTACAGAGGAGACAGGAGTAAATATTAATTTTATCACACCGATCGGGAATGAAACAGAAAAATTAAATGCACTGATCGCGTCGGATTCTCTGCCTGATCTGATCACATTAGGGTATTGGGAGCCACAGGTGAACCAGATGATCGAAGAGAACATGGTCTACGCATTAAATGAACTTGCAGATGATTATGATGCCTATTTCTGGCAGGTCACAGATGCAGATGTGGTGAACTGGTATACAATGGATGATGGCAATATTTATGGATATCCGTGTTCCACGGTTACACCAAAACAGGTGAAAGAGCATGATGATATCACATCCAATCAGACGTTTCTGGTGCGTAAAGATATTTATGAGGCAATTGGAAGTCCGGATATGACAACACCGGAAGGATTTAAAGCAGCAGTGGAGAAAGCGGCAGAGATGTTTCCTGAGGTGAATGGGGAGAAACTGATTCCGGTGGGATCCCATGTATTTGATCATCAGGGAAATGTTTCTTTTGACAAATATCTGATGAATTTTCTTGCGGTTCCGTGGGAAAAGGATGGAAAATATTATGACAGATATACAGACCCAGAGTATGTTACATGGTTAAAAATGTTCCGTGAACTGGGGGAGGAAGGGCTGCTTGCCAATGACATCTTTGTGGATACACGGACACAGATGGAAGAAAAACTGGCAAAAGGTCGGTATTTTTGTATGCTCTATCAGTACAGTGATATGATCTCACAGCAAAAAGCATTGTATGAGAATGATCCGGACAGCATTTATATGGCGGTTGAGGGACCGAGAAATTCCAATGGGGATGATCCGACACTGCCGACTAACAATGTGAATGGATGGACATTGACGCTGATCTCAAAAAATTGTAAATGTCCGGAACGTGCCATAGCGTTTATGGACTATATGATGAGTGAGCATGGACAGATGTTGATTTATCTCGGTGTGGAAGGGGTTACTTACGATATCGTGGATGGTAAGCCGGTATTAAAAGAGGATGTCAGCAAAATTTTAAATTCCGATCGGGAGACTTACGACAGATTATACGGCGCAGATGATGCTTATTGGATGCTGCAGAATAATGTCATGCAGCTTCAGTGGAAGCAGAAGGCAGGTCCTGCTACTGAGCAGTTACTCGAGTGGGCATGCAAATATACAGTCTACAATGGACAGTATGATGTGAGTTTGTCGACAAGTCCTGAAATTGCGGCTATGGATGAAAAATGTACAAAACTCTGGAGTGAGACACTGCCGAAGCTTCTTCTCGCACCGGATGAAGTACAGTTTGATGAAATATTTGAAGAATTTGTGGAAAAAAGGAATGCCATGGGCTATCAGGAAGTTTTGAAACAGAAAACAGTATTAATGAATGCAGCAAAGGAAAAAATGGAAATTAGCGAATGAAAAAAATAAGAGAGCTGTTTCGAAATACAAAGTTAAATATCAAATTTACCAGCATTATCATTCTGTTTATGGTGATCCCAATCGGGGTGTTTGCAGGGGTTTTGTTCTATGTTATGGAGCAGAATGCGGTGCAGGAGAACATGGATTACATGGAATATACGATGCAGCGGAACGAGGATGGAATCAAGACAAAGATTGATTCTATCAATATGTCCACACAGTTTTTCTTAAGTGATGATTCTCTGCTTCGAATGCTGAATGCATCTGCGATTGGAGGAGAAATCTCTACGGCGGACTGGCTGGATTTTAAAAATAACGAAGTGTCGGCATTGGAACGGTTAGTCAACAATAACCCATTGCTGTACGGCGTCCGTGTCTATGCGGTGAATGACAGTGTGCAGGAGATGATGCCGATTTTATATAATGTATCCCGTATGAAAAAACAGGAGTGGGCCAAGCAGGATAAATATGTGGGCTGGAATTTTGATTACACAGATAATATTTTCAATTCTTATACGATGAACCAGAACCGGAAGATTATTTCACTTGTCACACCGATCATTGACAGTGACAATGGAAAAGTTGGTGTGATCGAGTCTGCCATGACGATGGAGAATATGTTTCCAAGCCTGTACGAGGGAATTGAGGATGAGTGGAGTTTCTTTTATTCGGATGAGAGAGTAACCTATTTTGGAGAGAAAGAACAGACAGAATCTTCAGCGCTGCTTGACGATATTTTAAGACAGCGTCCAACAGAGGACAAGATGCAGACCATTTATAAAAAATTGGATGGAAAAAATCTTGTGATCTCTTATATGCCGGTGCGCGAACTCTCCGGTACACTGATCTGTGTGAAGGATATCACAAAAAATGTCCACAATGTATATTTTATGCGTGATGTGTTTGTGGCTGTCATGCAGGCATTTATCATATTGCTGGCGTTTTTTATCAACCATATTGTGCAGCATCTGTTAAAACAGTTTTATGAGATCTTAAAGTCCATTCGAAAAGTACAGAAGGGTGATCTTGATGTCGTAATCGAAAACTGTGGCAAGGATGAGATGGGCGAACTCGGAACGCAGATCAATAAGATGTTGGAACGCATTAAGGAGTTGATGGAAGATAATTTAAACCGTGAGATGTTAGCCAAAAATTCTGAGATCAGGGCTTTGCAGAATCAGATCAATGCACATTTTATTTATAATGTGTTAGAATCGATTAAGATGATGGCAGAGATTGATGAGGAATACGCCATTTCTGATGCGGTGACCGCATTGGGAAAACTGCTGCGTTACAGTATGAAGTGGGTATCAGGAAATGTGCTTGTGGAGCAGGAGTTAGAGTACATTAAAAACTACATGGCTCTGATTAATCTGCGGTTTGATTATGAGATTTATCTGTCGTTAAACCTGCCGGAACTGGTATTAAAACAGGAGATTCCGAAGATGTCCCTGCAGCCGATCGTCGAGAATGCCATTTATCATGGAATCGAACAGATGGCAGAGGACACAAATATCTATATCAAGGGCATTTTAGACGGAGATGACTGTGTGATCGAGATCACAGATGCCGGAAAAGGTATGTCAGAGGAAGAAGTGGAGAAGCTTCGGTTAAAGATTGCTGGAAAAATTGATTCCAACGGAGGCTCCGGCAATGGAATCGGTCTGAAAAATGTACAGGATCGTATCCATATTGCATTTGGAGATCAGTATGGAATCGAGATCGCATCCAAGTTGGGGTGTTATACAAAAATTATGGTCCGGATTCCAATCACGCATAGACAGTCAGAGGAAAACGACTCGGAGCATAAGTGAAAAATAAAGACACAGGAGACTGTGACAGAAGAGAAATACAGGATTAGAAGAGGGTAAGGAAGACAATGAAAACAGTTTTGATCGTTGAAGATGAGAAAATGATCCGTCAGGGAATCAAAACAATGATTATGCGAAGTGGTGTGCCAATCGAGGTCATTATGGAGTGCAACAATGGAGAGACTGCGCTTGAGATTCTGAAAGAGCAGGAGATTGACGTGATGTTTACGGACATCCGTATGCCGAAGATGGATGGCATTGAACTTGTGCAGAAAATGCAGGAATGTGAACATATTCCGCTTACCGTGGCGATCAGCGGTTATGATGATTTCTCCTATGCGGTGGAAATGTTAAGAAACGGGGTGCGGGAGTATATTTTAAAACCGATCGAGCGTGAAAAAATCACCGAAATCTTAAAAAAACTCAATGCAGAGATTGAGAGCCGGAAAGAGAAAGAGGAGAACAATCAGAAAATTGGTTATCAGCAGATGCGGCACCTGATGCTTTCCGATGAGATTTCCGGAGAGGAACAGCGCACGATCGAAAGTCAGTATGCAGATCATTTTTATACCGGAAATTATTATGTGTGCTGCCAGAATCAGGTCAAGCGGGGAGAACTGTCCGACGATAATTATATTTTCATGAAAAATATGAATGACAATGATATTTTTATTGTTCCGGCAGAGAACCTTTCCCTCTTATTGAAAAACGAATTGCAGGATGGTTACATTGGAATCAGTGCGGCGCATTGTGGCTTAGAGAGCATCCGTCAGGCATATGCGGAGTCTGTCATGATGCGAAAGAAAGCATTTGTCCGCAATAAAGTGGAAGCGCAGTACGGTGTATTTCAGGAAAAGATACCGGAAGGTCTTATCACGGAGGCCGCTAAGTTGACAGAGGAGGCAGCCAGAATCCAACGCGTCCAGTTGATCGGAACAGATCATACAGACGATCTGGAAAAGAGTTTTCATCAGTTCTTTTATGAAGTGAAAAATGGAAGAATTGATGAGGCTGTTTTTGAGAGCTGTATGAAAGATTTCTTTACGGAGGTAGAGAAAACCTATCAGAATGCTTTAGAGACAGAGGGAGAACTTTTATTGGAATGCAAAGAAATCTGGAGTGAAAATTGTATCGATTCCTACGAGGACAAGGTAATGGAATTTGTGTTGCAGCTTCATGAGAAGATCAATAGCAGCTATGACCAGAACAAGAATGTACAGAAAATCAAAATGGCTGTGGATTATATAGAAGAAAATTATGCAAAGGATCTGAATATGGCGGTTGTCTCCAATTATATTTCCATGAATTACTCCCTGTTTTCCTACTCATTCAAGCAGTATACCGGAAGCAATTTTGTGAATTATCTCAAGGAAATCCGCATGAGAGAGGCAAAAAAACTCCTGACCGAAACCGATATGAAGATTATCGAGATCAGTCAGGCAGTCGGGTATGACAATGAAAAGCATTTTATGAAAATTTTTAAAGCAACCTGTGGAGTATCTCCGACAGAATACCGTCACAATGCTTATTTATCCAAATCCTGATGAAAAATCTGTTTTTGCTGGTACATATGTTCATCTGCCTTGGAAAATAAAGCTTTGACATCTTCTTTGGAAAGGGATGCACCCGGTGTGGACTGGGCATAGCCGCCGCTGGCAGAGATCTTATATTCCTTGTGGCTTATTTTATTATAATTATCTAAGTACTTATAGACGCGGGTGAGGAGTTCATCGGCATCTTCTTTTGTGTAATCCATTGTCAGCAGATAAAATTCATCGCTACTGAATCTTGCGCAGATATCGGTGGAACGGGTGACACTGGATAGGGCATGTCCGATGACCTGAATCGCAAAATCCCCCTCATTATGACCATAGTGGTCATTGATATATTTCAGGCGGTTTAAATCAAACAGAAAACAGGTCACAGTACTTTGGTTTTCTGCAGCTTCCTGAAGTAACAGCGTTTCACGGTGCAGATAGCCGTGTTTGTTATAAAGTCCGGTCAGCGCATCCTTGGTGTAAATGTCCTCCAAGTGAGAGACGAGGATGGAAGTACGTTTTGCGTCACTCAAACGTTTTAATAACTGGTTGATATTCATGAACCAGTGCACGAGCTGGAAGTGATAGTCAATGCGGTTGTTCTCGTAAGCTAAGGCAATATAGCCAAAAGTCTTATTCTTGAAGAACAGCGGAAAATAAAGGTAGGCAGAATCTGACTGTCTGTAGATATGTTCCGGCAGGAGGGAACGCTTGGTAAAACTGCATTCCGGCAGTCTTTTGCCATCCCGCAGACTTAATTTTAAAATAATCTCATCCTGACTTGGCTCAAAATCCATTTCATTTTCCGTTAATTCCAGTATGTGCTGGGAAACGCTGTCCCAGTTGGCGTACAGACACAGATAAAATTCGGAACAGTTTGGAATAGAATGAACGTAATTCTCCAACAGATCCATCGCTTCATCTATGTCGGCAATATTTTGGAATTCAGCAGACATTTTCATGGAACTTAAAATAGAAGACTCCAGAGAAGCAATCTGACTGGTCAGTTTCTGCTCAAAGTAAATAGCAGGAGTCTCTTTTGTAAGACTGCATCCACAGGAATTTTCCAGAACCATCTGTGCATGTACCACAGTGATGGCAGGAACATTTTCCTCATGGATTAATTTCATCAGTTTTTCTACGGAAGCTTCCCCAAGTTCATAGACAGGGAAAGAGACGGTCGTGAGAGAAGGTGTGAGATTCTGTCCTTCTTCACTGTGGTCACAGCCGGTGATCGCAAGGTCCTCTGGAATATGATAACCGGCAGAGATGGCAGCAGTCATTAATAAAAGTGCCAGTTTATCATTGTAACAGACAACCGCATCCGGTTTTGTTTCATTTTCTTCAAAGAAGCGGAGTGCTTCAGCAGCGGACTGCGCAGTGTAGGTTCCGGTATAGATGGAATGTGCGTGTGGTGCAATGCCATGTTTTTTTAATGCGTCCCGGTAAAACTTTTCTCTGGCATCCGAAAAGAAACTCTCATCGGCACATCCAAAATAACAGATATTTTTGTAGTGATGTTCTGTGATGAGATGTTCTGTAATATCAAAAAAAGGATGGTTATTTTCTAAGGAAACCGAAGGAAACTGCTGCTTATAAACAGCAATCTCTATGATAGGACAGTGACATTTTTCTTTCAGCAGGGAATAGATCTGATCCTTTAACTGTTCGTTTGGATAAGTTTCAGACGCAAAAATAACACCGCTTAAATCATCAAAATTCGGCAATGTCAGAATGCTTTCCTCTCCCAGACTGTAGTCCCCGAGATTCTCCCCATCCATAGAAGCAAAAATCTCAGCAGTGTAACCGTATTCCAGAGCTTTGTCAATAATACCCTGACATACATTCTTCTGGTAAAATCCCATAATGTGGGAGATAAAAATCCCGATTTTTTTATTGTGATACATGATAAAAACCCCTTGGAAGCAGCCATGATCCGGCAGCCTCTTTTTTTTACAACAATATAATCTTATTGTACAAAAAATCAAAATGTTTTACAATAGGAAAAGCTTCAAAATGAAAGGAATCTAAAGAAATGATACAGGATATTGCACCATTGCAATTGGATAATTCCTATAAAAAGAAAGTACCGCATGCAGGCAGCAGAATGCTTGGTTTTGGAGAGAGAACAGTATATCTGGAATACAACGGGGAACTGCAGTTTTTGACTTACGAACAGTGGAAGGATTACAACGAAAATGTGCTTGGCAGGGAGGTGCCGCCGTGTGTTTATCTTTTTTCCATAGGGGAGGAAGAATACTTTCTGACGGAGATCGGAGCGGATACAAAAATCGGCGAGTTTCGTTTTTATAAGATGTTTGATGTCCGGGCAATGCAGCCAAAGGAGCGTGTCCTCGTGGCTGCTACCGCATGGCATTTATTTGTATGGTATCGGGACAATCAGTTCTGTGGCAGATGTGGGGAAAAACTGGTTCACAGCGAAATACAGAGGATGCTGCAGTGTCCGTGCTGCGCGAACATGGTGTTTCCGAAGATTGCACCGGCAGTCATTGTGGGAGTCACGCACGGCGATAAAATCCTCATGACAAAATATGCGGGCAGAGAGTATAAAAGGTATGCGCTGATCGCCGGATTTACCGAGATCGGAGAGACGGCAGAGGAGACAGTCAAAAGGGAAGTCATGGAGGAAGTCGGGCTTACCGTGAAGAATATCCGTTACTATAAGAGCCAGCCGTGGGGCTTTGACAGCAATCTTTTACTCGGCTATTTCTGTGAGCTTGCAGAGGAGGAAGAGATCCACTTAGACGAAGAAGAGCTCTCCGTGGCAGAGTGGGTGGATTATCACGATGTCCCGGAGGATAGGGAGAAGTTAAGCCTGACACATGAGATGATGACGTATTTTAAGGAGCAGAGGAGATGATGACAGGGGAGATTCTGGAAAAATTACAGGAGATCACACCGGAAGAACAGCGTATTTTATCCGGGGAAAAGACCATTGAAAAAGAAATCTATATGGAAGAAAACTCGAATGTGATCGACGCCACAAAGCTTTTGGAGGCAGGAAAACTCATTCAGGTGCGGACGCATACGAGATTTATCCATTTTCCGGAACATACCCATAATTATGTGGAGATGATCTATATGTGTTCCGGCAGCACACATCATGTGATCAATGGGGAAGATGTGATTTTAAAGCAGGGAGAACTGCTCATTTTAAACCAGAATGCCGTGCAGGAGATTTATCCGGCAGGAGAAGGGGATGTGGCAGTGAATTTTATCATTCTCCCGGAATTTTTTGACTATGGGTTAAAGATGATGGAGACAGAGGAAAACCAGTTGCGAGATTTTATCGTGGACTGTCTGAGGGGCGAAAATCATTCGGCAGGATATCTGCATTTTAAGGTTGCAGAGGTGCTTCCGGTGCAGAATCTTTTAGAAAATCTGATCTGGACGATCGTGAATAAACAGCCGAACAAGCGGAGCATCAATCAGGCAACGATGGGACTTTTATTTTTGCAGCTGATGAATCATATGGATAAGATGGAGACGGATGCAGCCAGTGAGCAGCAGAAGTTCATTATTCAGGTGTTGAGTTATGTGGAGGAACATTATAAAAGCGGTGAACTGACAGAACTTGCAGAGGAACTGCATTTTGATATTTACTGGCTGTCAAAGGAAATCAAAAAAAGAACCGGAAAGACTTATACAGATCTGATCCAGGCAAAGCGGCTGAGCCAGGCGGCATATCTGCTCCGCACGACAGCAATGAATGTGATGGATATCTCCATGGCGGTCGGCTATGACAATATCAGCTATTTTCATCGGATATTTCAGAAAAAATATGGGATGACGCCGCGCAGATACCGTATCAGTGAGTGAAAGACAGCGAAAAAATCCTGCTTTTGCTTTTCCTATGATTTTGTGTAGAGCTGCCGGTATTTTGTCGGGGACATGCCGGTTTCCTTCTGGAAGCTGGAAAAAAAGTAACTACGGCTGCTGAAGGACAGCTCATCGCTGATCTCTGAAATTGACATGCGGGTACCGGACAGGAGAAGCTTGGCTTCTTCTGTTTTTTTCTGCCGGATATAATTGTTGACACTTTTTCCCATCACATCCTTGAATTTGTGGGAAAAATAGTATTCAGTGTACCCAAGCCGCTTCGAGAGAAGCGAGATGGATAAAGGCTCTCGGATATGAAGCGTGATATAATCACAGATATCGGCAATTTGTTTTGTGTGCTCGTCTGTCTCATGAGCAGCGCGGACTCTTCTGACATAATCGTCTAAAAATTCATTGCTCAGGTTGTTGGTGTCGGCAGTTGTTTTACATTCCTCGATCCGCTTTCCATAATAATCATTTAAGGTATACGCAGTGGAGGGATTTAATCCGCCTTCGATGGCGGCGCGGCTGCAGAGAGTGAGAAGCACGAGCAGATTATTTTTATTGGCACGCAGAGTATCTCCAAGTTCCACTTTCATACCGGAGCTTAAGGTCATGGATTTGCCGAGTGCCCTCCGGTAATCCGGATTTCCCTCACGGATCATGGAAAGAAAGGTCTGTTCTGCCATCCAGATTCCAGGGTGTTCATCGGCAATGGGTGCAAGTTCGTCTGTGTCCGTTTCTTCACTGTGGGAGGAGAAAGAGATCATATCTGCGGATATTTTTTCTCCGGTGATCGTACAGTGAAACATCACGGCATAGGAGAGCAGTGTGGAAGACGGAATGATCGGAACACTCTCAATCTGTCTGACGATTTTAGAGCGCAGTTTCACGGTAAGCTGGTAGGAATCTAATTTTTTGCGCAGGATCAGATGGGAATTGCTGCCGGTAAAGGCTGGTCCCATAATATGGATCTGTTTCAGCTCAAATCCCTGATACTCAAATCCGGCAATCCATAAAAGACCAAATTCGGTATCGAGAATGAGCGGAAGACGTTTTCCACTCTCGATGTGGGAGAGGACAAGAGAAGAAAAACCAAGCATGGATATAATATCCGGAAGCATCAGTTCTGCCGGGCAGTCTGTCTCGATCAGCTCAAAATCCGGATTATATCTCCAAAGGTGAAGCGGGTATTCACACTGCATCATTTCCTGAAAAAAAGAGAGACGTTCTGTAATATTCATGCTTGATTTCCTTTCTTATTTGTAGTTACTGATTCCAGTGACCGAGGAAGGATAAACTTTCCTTCGGGTGGCGTGTCTGTGTGGTGCGGTCGACTGCGATCAGCCCAAAGGTCATTGAGTAGCCTTTCTGCCATTCAAAGTTATCTAAAAGGCTCCAGTGGAAGTAGCTTTTTACCGGAAGACCATCTGCAATGCAGGAGGCAACTCCTTTTAAGGCTGTGTCGATAAAGGCAACACGTCTACTATCATCAGAGGTTGCAATTCCATTTTCTGTTACATAGAGATCTCCGTGGAAATCTTTTGCCACTTCCCGGATGACATGTTTTAAAGCCTGTGGGTAAAATTCATAATTCATCTGGGTAAGCTCTGCGCCTTCCGGATTTGGTAACTGTCCATCCGGTCCAATGAGAGAACGTGTATAATTCTGTACTCCTAAGAAATCGTCCTCTTTAATATAAGGAAGATAGTGCAGAAATTCTTCATCCCATTCCTTTCTGGCACGTTCTTCACCGCCTGCCTGCGGCTGGATATCGTGCAGACTTAACGTGAGTCCGACTTTTATGTCGGGATAGAGGGATTTGATCTCTTTCTTTGCAAGTTCATGAGCTTTCATGATGAGAAGGTCGCCCTCTCTGGTACGCATGGAAGTGAAGTTTTCTACTTTTTCCACGCCGAATACTTCGAGGTTCTCAGTGGCGGCAGCTTTCTGACCTTCCATCATTTTCTGGAGGTTGATGCCAACCTGAACGCTTCCGTCGGCACTGTCACCGCCGGATTGTGCAGCCTGCATCTGTGCCATCATCTGACGTTTGTAACGCTCTGCGATGGCTGCGACCTGAATGCCCATATTGGCTTCGTTGATCGTACATATGTAATGAAGTTCACTTCCAAGCTGCTCGATAATGAAATGCACATAGTGTGCAAAGTCCGCAGGGGTTGTCTCTGCTTCCCATCCGCCTTTGCTCATGAGCCATTTTGGACTGGAAAAATGGTGAAGGGTGACAAAAGGTTCCACTCCATATTTTTTACAACAAGCAATGACATCACGGTAGTGCTCCACTTCATTCAGGTCAAAAGAACCTTCTTCCGGTTCGATCCTTGCCCATTCAATGGAAAAGCGATAGGCATTTAATCCGGCATCTGCCAGAAGTTTAATGTCTTCCTCATAACGGTGATAGTGGTCGACCGCATCTAACGATGGTTCCGAAAAACTGGTATGCTTCATATGTTCCATTGCCCATAAATCGCTGTGGATGTTGTTTCCCTCTACCTGATGTGCGGCGGTGGCTGCTCCAATCAAAAAATGTTCTGGTAATTTCATAAAATTTTTCTCCCTTCATGGTTGCGTTACATTAGGCGATTGCGAAACTCAATTTTACGTTATGAATATTACGAAAAGTTAACAAGATCAACGAAAACACGCTTCCGCTACGTGTCACTCGCAACGGTACTAAGAAGCCAGTCACGACTAACAGTCGTTCCTGCCTTCTAAGAACCGGCGGTTCCCCAGTGTTTTCTTTTGCTCTTGTCAACTTTTCGTAATTTAATTCAAGTATCTAAGAGTTTCGCAATTATCTATTGCGTTACATAGATAATATAAGATTTTATGAAATTGTAGGTTTACAAACTCGTGAAAATGTTAGAAAAATGATGTAATATAATTATATAACATGAATTTTATTACATTTACGTGAATTTGTAAACACATGAATAGAAGATAGAGGTTAGAATAAAGACATCAACAAAGACAAACGTATTGGAGGAAGAAAAGATGTTTGGAAAGAAAAAACAGCAGGTGGCAGAAACCAGTGGAGTTACATATCGCCGGGCTAAGACATGGAGAATTGCACTCGCAGGGTGCAGCTCAGGAATTGGAATGTGTTTTTATGTATTGTTAGGATTGGCAAGTTATGTTGCAAACGAAGGATATGGAATTGCAACAGCGGTCGTTGGAATTATCCTGACGGCAACAAGAATTTTAGATGGTGTGACCGATCCGATCATTGCAATCGTTATTGATAAGATGAACACGAGATTCGGTAAAATCCGTATTTTGATGGCAGCCGGATGGGTGATCGAATCACTGGCAGTTCTTATCATGTATTGCTGGGCAAGCGGAAAAGGACATGGAATTGTATTGTTTGTAATTCTGTATTGTCTCTATATTATAGGTTATACCATGTGTAATGTCACAGCACAAATTGTTCCGGCAATGCTTACGAACGATCCGAAACAGCGTCCGATGGTCGGCGTGTGGAGCACTGCATATAACTATCTGGTGCCGATGATCTTAAATATTGTGATCATGGTTATGCTGCTTCCAAAATATGGAAATGTATATTCGGTAGAGATGTTGGCAGCTTCCTGTATTGTCTGTGTGGCAGTATCAGGAGTGGGACTGATCTTATGCTGCATTGCAGTTACAGATATTGATAAGCCGGAAAACTTTAAAGGCGTCAGCACACAGAAAAAAGCGGAGCCGGTAAAAGTAAAAGATATGTGGGAACTGATCAAATCCAACCGTGCATTACAGACCTTTATCGTAGCGGCAAGTTCCGATAAGATCGCAAGCCAGACAGCAAGTCAGGCAGTGGTCACAACGATGTTATTTGGTATTATTATCGGCAATATGCAGCTTGGAACAATCCTCAGTGTGATCGGAATGCTGCCGTCTATCGTGTTTGCATTTATTGGTGCAAAGTATGCCGGAAAGCACGGAAACAAAGAATCAATGGTGACATGGACTTATGTATGCATGACAGTGACAGCTATACTTGTCGTATTATTTATACTGATCGATCCGACGCTGATCGCGACAGCAGCGCCGATGATGATCGCGTATGTCGTACTTACTTTAATCTTAAATGGAGCTAAAATGTGCGTTACGATGTCAAGCAATGCCATGATGGCAGATATTATTGACTATGAATTAGACAGAAGCGGTAAATTCATACCGGCAGCAGTGACAGGAACTTACAGTTTTATCGACAAACTGGTATCTTCTTTCAGCGCGGCAATCGCAACCGGACTGGTAGCACTGATCGGATATACATCGACAATGCCACAGCCATCCGATTCATCCACACCGGCAATTTTCTGGATGACGATGAGCCTGTACTTTGGACTTCCACTGATCGGTTGGGTATGTACACTCTGCGCAATGAGAAAAACACCGCTCTCAAAAGAAAAAATGGAAGAAGTGCAGAAGAGCATTCAGGAGAAAAAGCAGGCAGAAGTAGAAAAAGTGATTGATGAGATGAAATAAGCAGAGACAAAAAAGTCTGAACACAGACAGAAAATACAGGAGGAATGACAAAGATGAGACAGACGACAGTATTGGATAAAAACTGGATTTTTTATAAAAACCCGGACAGTGTGGAAGGGGAAAACGTAACACTTCCTCACACCTGGAACGCAGTGGATGGGCAGGACGGTGGAAACGATTACTACCGTGGAACCTGTAAATATGCCTGCACATTCAAAAAACCGGAGATGGATCAAAACGGAAAGGCTTATCTGGAGTTTGACGGAGCAGCCATGACGGCAGATGTGCTTGTAAACGGAACAGAGCTTTTCCATCATGAAGGTGGATATTCCAGATTCCGTGTGGATGTCACAGAACATTTAAAAGAACAGAATCAGTTAGAAGTGCTCGTTGATAATTCCGATAACACAAAAGTCTATCCGCAGAAGGCAGATTTCACATTTTACGGCGGACTGTACCGCATGGTGAAGCTGGTGACTGTGCCGGAAAACCATTTCTGCATGGAGTATGCAGGAAGTAATGGTATTAAGGTGACACCGGAGGTAACGATTTTAGACGCCGGAGCAAAAAAGGCAGACGCAGAAGTGACCGTGGAACTCTGGATAGAGGGAAAATCTGCTGACGTTATGGTGACGGTGGGAGATGAGAAAAAGAGTGTTCCTGTAGAGCATGGATATGCAAAAGCAGTGTTTGAACTTACCAATGTACATCTCTGGGATGGCGTGGATGATCCGTATTTATATACGGCAAAAGCGGAACTGTCTGATGGAGATAGCGTAGAGACAACCTTTGGATGCAGAAGTTTTTCCATTGATCCGCAGAAAGGATTTTTCTTAAATGGAAGGTCTTATCCGCTTCGCGGTGTGAGCCGTCATCAGGACCGCGCCGGAGCAGGCAATGCGCTGACAAATGAGATGCACCGTGAGGATATGGAGATCATAAAAGAGCTTGGAGCGAATACCATCCGTCTTGCACATTATCAGCATGCGCAGGAATTTTATGATCTGTGTGATGAAAACGGTATGATCGTATGGGCAGAAATTCCGTACATTACGATGCACATGTCAGATGGAACAGAGAATACATTAAGCCAGATGAGGGAGCTGGTCGTTCAGAATTACAATCATCCATCCATCGTCTGCTGGGGACTTTCCAATGAGATCACTGCAGCAAGTGCCGTAAATGAGGAATTATTGGAAAATCACAGAAAATTAAATGATTTGTGCCATGCACTGGATACGACAAGACCAACGGTTATGGCAGACGTGTTTATGTTAGAGACGGACAGCCCAATGTTAGAGATCCCGGAAATGAACAGCTATAATCTGTATTTTGGCTGGTATTTAGGAGAGTTAGAACAGAATGACAGTTTCTTTGATGCGTATCACAAAACATATCCGGATCGTGTGATCGGACTTTCCGAGTATGGCGCAGACGCCAATCCGGCTTACCACAGTGCAAATCCGGAACGGGGCGATTACACAGAGGAATATCAGTGTATTTATCATGAGCATATGGCAAAAATGATCGAGGAGCGCCCGTATCTGTGGGCAACACATGTCTGGAATCTGTTTGATTTTGCGGCAGACGGAAGAGATGAGGGTGGAAAACACGGTGTGAACCAGAAAGGTCTTGTGACCATCGACCGTAAGCTGAAAAAAGATGCCTTTTATCTGTATAAAGCATATTGGAGCAAAACTCCATTTGTCCGTGTATGTGGCAGAAGGTATGTGGAGCGTACCGAAGATGTGACGGAGATCAAGGTTTATTCCAATGAGCAGAGCGTCACACTCTTTGTGGATGGCGTGGAGAGAGAAACATCCGAAGGTTCCAAAGTATTTAAATTCAAAGTTCCAATCACAGGAACACACAAAATTAGGGCAGTGTCCGGTACCTGTGAAGACGAGATCACTGTAAAAAAAGTACAAAAATCAAATCAAGATTATATATTTAACAAACAGGGAGATGTTGTCAACTGGTTTGACAGGGATGATTTTAAGGCAGACCATTATTCTATCTCGGATACGCTCGGCGAGCTTGCACAGAACGAGATGGCAAATGCGATCGTACAACGTCTGATGGCGCAGGCATCAGCAAGCCGTGGCGATGTGGCAGAAAGTGTGAAAGATAACCCGGCATTGCAGCGCATGATGCAGCGGATGACATTAGTCAGCCTTTTAAAACAGGCAGGTGACGCAGTGAGCGAGGAACAGATGAAAGCGCTCAACGACGCATTACAGAAAATCCCGAAAAATCAGGCATAGGAAAGGGATGGTTACGAACATGACAAAAGCAATACAGCAGATTATGCTTGGAACTGTGACAAAGAATGAAAAACAGGCAGCAGAATCTTTAAAGAGGATCAAAGCGGCCGGATATGACGGCATTGAACTGAATGGGTTTATGATAAAACCGACCTCTTTTCTGGTCAGAATGCTCACAAAAGCAGCCGGTATGCCGGTCGGAAAAGGCGGGGATTATGACTGGAATGCCCTCGTGAAAGAGGCAGGACTTGCCGTGACAAGTATCCATGAGGATCTTGGCACGATAAAAAGAGAGCCGGAGACTGTTATCAGGGAGGCTGAAAAATTTGGCATAAAATACGTGGTCATCACCGGAATGTACCGTTTTGATTATTCCGATAAAAATGCAGTGCTTGGCCTGTGTCAGGACTTAAATGCTTCCGGAAAAATTTTAAAAGAGGCGGGCGTGGAGCTTTTATATCACAACCACAACTGTGAATTTTTGAAAGTTGAACCGGGAAAAACGGCATATGATCTGATCCTCTCTGAGACGGATGCTTCGTGTGTGAATTTTGAACTGGATTCCTACTGGCCAACAGAAGCAGGCGTAAATGCACTGGAACTGATGAGAAAGCTTGACACAAGAATGAAGCTTTACCATATCAATGACCGTGGAACAAGACTGTCAAAACCTGCCATGACACCGATCTTAAAATCGGACAGCATGGAACTCGGCTATGGAAACATGGATCTTGTTTCCCTGATCACGCAGGCAGAAAAAGTGAACGTGGATGCAGTGATCTTAGAAAGCCACAAAAACTGGGTGGACAATTCTCCGTTAAAGTCCATGGAGTTAAGTGCAGAGTTTATGAATCAGTATGTTCGTTAGTGCATAGCTGGAAGGAGGAAACGCAGGGAATGGAAGAACTGAAAATGCATTTTATCACCTCAGACCGCGGGTACCGCGAGGGAGAGGTATTTGTATATGAGCAGAAATTTACCGTGAAAGATGTGAAGAAAGCAGTGTTCACAGCAACCGCACTCGGAGTATATGAGGCAGAGATCAATGGCGTCAAAATCGGAAAACAGATGTTTGCACCAGGATATTCCTACTATCCGAGGCGTGTGCTTTACCAGACTCATGAGGTGAGCGCACTGCTTCGTGAGGGTGAGAACACATTGCGGGTTTATCTTGGACAGGGCTGGTATTGCGGCCGTTTCCTCTGTGAGAACAAGACACAGATTTACGGGGAAAAACCTGCAGTATCGTGGATTTTAAACATCGAGGATGCGGGTGGCGTCCGGGACATTGTATCCGGCGAGCAGACGGACGAACTGGAATCTCCTTACGAATACGCCGGGGAGTATGACGGTGAGATTTATTTTGCGGATGGAAGAAATCAGGTGATCGGACATCCGGTATCTTTCAAAAACGAACTGGATTTTGCGTTGGAGCCAACGTTGACCGAAGTCACGTTACAGGAAGAGATGGAGGTGAAAGAGGCAAAGCAGACAGGAAAAGTGACGATTCTTGATTTTGGACAGAACTTTGCTGGAATTGTTGAAATTAATCCTTCTTTTCTCACAAATGAGACAATTACAATCCGCCACGGAGAGATTTTAAATGCAGATGGAAGTCTTTACACTTCCAATTTGCGGAAAGCAAAGGCAACTATCATCTATCATGCCGGAGCGGAAAAGAAAAAATACCGTCCGCGTTTTACCTATATGGGATTTCGATATATGGAACTCTCAGGCGTAGATTATCAGTCGGGCATGATCAAAGCGTATGCGCTTCACACCGATATGAAGCGCACCGGATACTTTTCGTGTGAGAATCCAATGGTTCAGAAGTTATATGAGAATCAGGTCTGGGGGCAGAAATCCAACTATGTGGAAGTGCCGACCGACTGTCCGCAGCGGGATGAACGTATGGGTTATACCGGGGATGGTCAGGTGTTTGCACGCACCGGAGCCTACAATTTTGACACCAATGATTTCTGGAAAAACTTTTTGCGTGATCTGGAACTGGGACAGCTTGACAACACGGAAGGGTATGTGTGTGCCACTGTGCCGCAGACCGGACCTGCCGGAATTGGTTTTATCAGCATGTTAGGCTGGGGAAATGCAGTCACAATTTTACCGGAAATGCTCTATCAGCAGTTTGGAGACGAGGAAGCACTGCCACGCCAGTACGAGAGCATGAAACTTTTTGTGGAGGCGGAAATCCGGAAAATGGGAAAGAAAAATCTCTGGATTGGACCTTCTTTGGGAGACTGGCTTGCAATGGGAAAAGGGATCGCATGGCAGGCAATGCACAACAATCCGGTATCGAATGCCTTTATCGTACATGATCTGAAGGTCATCAGCGAGACGGCAGAGCGTCTTGGGAAAAAAGCTGATGCAGACAGATACCGCAGACAGCTGGAAGCCACAACGAAAGCATATATTGAGAAATTCGTGAGCAAAAAAGGAATTGTGGCAAAAGATTATCAGTCTGCTTATATTATGGCATTAAAATTTGTATTGCCGGAGGGAGAACTGCGGGAACTGGTGAAGAAGAATTTTGCTGCCAATATCCGCAAAAATGGTCTCCAGACAGGATTCTTTGCAACGGAACATCTGCTTCCACTTTTAGTGGAAGCGGGAGAGACAGAACTCGCCTATGATATCCTGCTACAGGAAGGCTGTCCGGGCTGGATGTATCAGATAAAATGCGGTGCGACCACGACATGGGAGCGCTGGGATGCATTAAAACCGGATGGAACGGTCAACGAAGAGAAAATGGCAGGTTCCGGCGACAATATGGTTTCTTTCAATCACTATGCATTTGGCAGTGTCGGAGAATTTTATTATCAGTATATTCTCGGAATCAAACCACAGAAACCGGGTTTTGCAGAATTGCATTTCGAGCCGTATCCGGACAGACGGCTTGGCGGTGTGAGTGGAAGTTATCTCTCAAGAGCAGGAAAAATTGAAAGCTCCTGGAAGTATGAGGAGGATGGCTGTCATATCTCATTGAATACGCCGGTAAAATCGGAAGTGGTTTTGCCGAACGGACAGAGGGAGACAGTGGAAGAAGGAACCTATCAGTGGCTCTGCTGAAAACAATTTGGGCAAATAAGAACACTTTTTTGAACAAAAAGTGTTCTTTTTTTGCGCTCATTTTTTTCCTAAAATAAAAAATAGAAAAGGAACACAGATGCAGGAGAGGGGGAAAATATGGAGCAGTATTATCTTGCAATCGACATTGGAGCTTCTAGCGGCAGACACATATTAGGACATATGGAAGACGGAAAAATGGTATTGGAAGAAATGTATCGTTTTCCGAATGGAATGACCGAAGAGAACGGACAGAAAAGCTGGAATGTAAAAGCACTTTTCAGAGCAATTTTAGAGGGAATGAAAAAGTGTAAAGAAGCGGGAAAAATCCCGGTGAGTATGGGAATTGATACCTGGGCAGTTGATTTTGTCCTGTTGGATAAAAAGAATAAAATGCTTGGAGATGCAGTCGGTTATCGGGACAGCCGTACCGCAGGGATGGATGAGAAAGTCTATGAGATCATCCCGGAAGAAAAGTTATATGAGAGAACAGGCATCCAGAAGCAGATTTTCAACACCATTTATCAGTTGATGGCGGTAAAATCCAACAATCCCGAAATTCTCGAACACGCAGAGACCATGCTGATGATCCCGGAGTATTTTAATTATCTTTTGACAGGAGAGAAGGCATCAGAATATACGAATGCCACCACAACACAGTTAGTATCCCCGGAAACAAAAGACTGGGATTATGAACTGATTGAAATGTTAGGATATCCAAAACAGATTTTCCAGAAAATAAAGAAGCCGGGAACGGTACTGGGAAATTTGACGAAAGAAATTCAGAAAGAGGTCGGATTTGACTGTGAAGTCGTCTTACCGGCAACACATGACACCGGTTCTGCAGTGATGGCAGTTCCGACAAATGAGGACAATATCATTTACATCAGTTCCGGAACGTGGTCACTGATGGGAACTGAATTAAAACAAGCAGACTGTTCACCGGAAAGCAGACTTCATAATTTTACGAACGAGGGAGGATATGCGTATCGTTTTCGCTATCTGAAAAATATCATGGGACTTTGGATGATACAGTCGGCCCGAAAAGAACTGGAACCAAAGCAGGGATTCGGAGAGATCTGCGAGGCGGCGGCAAGGGCGGACATTGCATCTTTGGTAGACTGTAATGACGACCGCTTTTTAGCACCGCAAAGCATGACAGAAGAAGTGCAAAAAGCCTGCGCAGAGACCGGACAGCGGATACCGGAGGGAATCGCAGAAACAGCGTGCGTGATTTATAACAGTCTTGCACAATGCTACGCACAGACGATCAGAGAAATCGAGGAGATGTCAGAAATTACATATGAAAGCATCCATGTTGTCGGGGGAGGAGCCAATGCAGCGTATTTGAATGAACTGACTGCGAAGGCAACCGGAAAAACAGTTTATGCCGGTCCAACAGAGGCAACAGCAATCGGAAATTTGATGGCGCAGATCATTGCAGCAGGAGAACTTGAAAATTTACAGGCTGCAAGAAAATGTATCTTTGAGTCTTTTGAAATAAAAAAATATGAGAAATAACAATCAGGAATATCAGAAAAAAATATATGCCGGAAGCGGATGTTGTGCCCGGCAGAAAGGTGAGGTAAAAATTTTATGACGGTACAGGAAAGATATGAAGCGGCCAGAAAAATGTATGCAGATGTCGGTGTTGATACAGATGCAGCGATCGCAAAATTAAAAGAAATCCCGGTATCACTTCATTGCTGGCAGGGCGATGACGTGACAGGATTTGACCATGACGGACCTTTGACCGGCGGAATCCAGACAACCGGAAACTATCCCGGAAAGGCAAAGACACCGGAACAGCTGATGCAGGACATGGAAGAGGCGATGAGCCTCATGCCCGGCAAAAAGAAATTAAATCTTCATGCAAGCTATGCAATCTTTGAGAAAGGCGAATTTGCAGACCGCGACAAATTAGAGCCAAAGCATTTCAGAAAATGGGTAGACTTTGCAAAGAAACACCATGTTGGGATTGATTTTAATCCGACATTTTTCTCACATGACCAAGTAAAAGACGGACTGACACTGACAAGCCCGGACGAGGAGACAAGAAAGTTCTGGATCGAGCATGGAAAAGCATGTATCCGCATTTCGGAATATTTTGCAAAAGAGACAGGTGTTCCATGTGTGATGAATATCTGGATTGGGGATGGATACAAAGATATTCCGGCAGACCGCATGGAACCACGCATGAGATATAAGGATTCCATTGAACAGATCATTGCAGAACCACATGATCCAAAGCTGGTAAAACCATGTGTGGAGTCTAAGGTATTCGGAATCGGTGTGGAATCTTACACAGCGGGATCAGCCGAGTTTACACTGACATTTGCGGCGACACATGAGAATGTACTTCCGTTGATGGACAACGGACATTATCATCCTACAGAAGTAGTATCTGATAAAATACCGGCTTTACTCTGTTATTTCCCGGAGATTGCACTTCACATTACAAGACCGGTAAGATGGGATTCTGACCATGTCGTATTATTTGATGATGAGACAAAAGAGATGGCAAAAGAGATCGTAAGATGTGATGCGATTGACAGGGTACATATGGCACTTGATTATTTTGATGCAAGTATCAACCGCATCAGTGCATGGACTGTGGGATTTAGAAGCTGGCAGAAAGCATTATTATCGGCGCTCTGTACACCGAATGCAGAACTTAAAAAATTACAGGATGAGAATCGCCTGACCGAGCTGATGGTCATGCAGGAAGAATTAAAGACATTTCCATTTGGAGATGTATGGACCAAATACTGTGAGGTATGTGGAGTTCCCGCAGATAAGAACTGGTTTGAAGAAGTAGAGAGATATGAGAAAGAAGTACTGTTAAATCGATAGCCAGAGCAGGCTATGTGAAAAATAAGGCAGTTCGTTCTGACGCAAAAATGACGATAGAAAACCTAGATTGAGGAAAGAAAAAATGAAAGTATTAGATGCAGAATTTGTGCAGGGATTTATCCGCATGGCAAATGATGGATGGGAGCAGGGATGGCATGAGAGAAATGGCGGAAATCTTTCCTATCGTATCCGGCTGGAAGAAGTGGAAGCCGTAAAGGAAGATTTTGAACCGAAAGAATGGCAGCCGATCGGAACGACAGTTCCAAAACTTGCAAAGGAATATTTTATTGTAACCGGAAGCGGTAAATATTTCCGCAATGTGATCATCAAACCGGAGGATTCCATCTGTATCATCGAGTTGGATGAGAAAGGGGAAAACTACCGTATCGTGTGGGGACTGGTAAATGGCGGCAGACCAACCTCCGAACTGCCAACCCATCTGATGAATCATGAGGTAAAAATGATCGCAACAGGTGGAAAGCACAGAGTGATATACCATGCACATCCAACCAATATTATTGCGCTGACTTTTGTATTGCCACTGGAAGATAAGGTGTTTACAAGAGAATTATGGGAAATGTCAACAGAATGTCCGGTTATCTTCCCGGAAGGTGTCGGTGTGGTGCCGTGGATGGTTCCGGGCGGTCGTGACATCGCAGTGGCAACCAGTGAATTAATGAAGAAATACAATCTTGCAATCTGGGCGCATCACGGAATGTTTGCTTCGGGAGAAGATTTTGACCTGACATTTGGGTTAATGCATACCGCTGAAAAATCTGCAGAGATCCTTGTGAAAATGTTGTCAATGCAGCCGAATAAGAGACAGACCATCACACCGGATAATTTCCGTGATCTTGCAAAAGATTTCAACGTGACACTGCCGGAAGAATTTTTGTATGAAAAATAGAGTAAAGTAGAAGCGTTTATAAAAAAATGCGTGATAAAATCACTTTTTAGGACAATTGCCGTGCGTAATGTCATGGAAGGTGATTTTTTCTTTCAAAAAGGAACTTTATGTGATATAAAAGAAGGAGGCTTCGGCTTAAGACACATATAAAAAGCGAGGATAAAAATGAAACAAGACTATAAAAAAACAACATACGCCTGTTTTATCGGTTATATCGTTCAGGCGATTGTCAACAGCTTTGTTCCGCTATTATTCGTGACATTTCAGAAAACATACCAGATTCCACTGACGAAGATCACACTGCTTATTACGATTAATTTTGTGATACAGCTTCTGATAGATCTGCTCTCAGCGGGATTCATTGATAAAATCGGTTACCGGGCATCTGTGATTATTGCACATATCTGTGCGGCGGCAGGGCTGGTACTGCTCACGGTTTTGCCGGAATTTTTCGCAGATCCGTTTGTTGGCATTTTAATGTCGGTCGTGATTTATGCAGTGGGTGGCGGTTTGCTGGAGGTGTTAGTCAGCCCGATCATTGAGGCATGTCCGACGGATAATAAGGAAGCAGCAATGAGCCTTTTACATTCCTTTTACTGCTGGTGATGTACCGGCGTTGTTTTATTTTCCACAGTGTTTTTCGCACTGTTTGGAACGGAACACTGGAAAATCCTCACACTGTTGTGGGTGATCATTCCGGTCTGCAATATGATTTTATTCACAAAAGTGCCAATCTACAGTCTGCATGAAGAGGGCGAGAAGGGCATGACCATGGGAGAACTTTTCTGGGAAAAAGTATTCTGGTTTTTAATGATCATGATGGTGTGCTCCGGTGCATCCGAGCAGGCGGTGAGCCAGTGGGCATCAACGTTTGCGGAGCAGGGACTTGGAATCACCAAAACGATCGGTGATCTGGTGGGACCTATGGCATTCTCTATTTTAATGGGAACTTCCCGCTTGATTTATGGAAAATATGGAGACAGATTCGATCTGGATCAGTTTATGAAATTAAGTACGCTGCTTTGTATTGGCTCTTATCTGCTGATCGCATTTGTGCCGGTTCCGGCGGACCGACACTCGTGGGATTTGTTTCGAGTGTGTTTTCCAATAATCTGCGCGTGGGAATTGGAGCCTCAATTCTTTTCCCGGTTTTGCTGTTGGCGGGACTTGTGTTAGTTAGCAGCAAAAGGAACGAAAAATGCCAGATAATTTTTTAGACCTTTTTTAGAAATCATTCCTTTTCATAAAGAAACGTGAAAGAAATATTAAGATTACATTAATCCCCTTTTTTTCTGAAAACAATATGGTACAATTTGCCATAGGTCAAAAAAGACAAGGAAAAAAAGGAGATCATGTAAGCATGGAAGACAACAATGTAAAGGAAAAAAAGCATTTCTTTCATAAAAAAGAAAAAAAGACAGAAGTGGCTGAAGTACCAAAGAAAAAGAAGAAAGTATGGCTGATCGTTTTAGTGATTGCAGCTATTGTAATTGTATTGATCGGCAGCGCTGTTAAAAATATGACTTCACAGATTGAGACAGCAGCGAATATGGTTGAGGTAGAACCAGTAGAGAAAAGGGATTTATCCGATTCAGTTTCTTTGAAGGGAACGATCGCAGGACAGAGCAAGACAAATGTCATGTCCCTTGCAGCAGCAGAGATCACAGCCGTGAACGTTCAGGTGGGTGACATTGTAAAAGAGGGTGATCCGCTTGTGACATTGGATCAGAAGGATATTGAAAAACAGATTGCAGAGTTAAAGACAAATATCAGCAATGCGAATGCAATCGCAGCAAACGATGCTGCACAGAAGCAGGAAAGTCTGGTTCAAAATAAGCAGGACCAGCAGGATTCTCTAGAAGCTGCGCAGAAAGCGATTGATGAGGCACAGAGTGATGTTGATAAATATAAGAAAAAGGTGGCAGAGTGCGGGGATTATATTTATTATCTGAAAAATAACCATGAGGACACTTCTGAATATGATGCAAAATTAGAAGGCTTCAAATCGTCTTTAGAGGCAGCACAGAAAGCATTGGATACAGCGAATGATAACTACGCGTCCGTATTAAAGAGCACAGACAGAAGTGTAGCATCAGCTCAGAATACCGTTGACATGCAAAAATACCAGGCAAGCACGACCACAGAGTCAAAAGACCAGCTGGAACAGTTACAAAAACAGCTTGCCGACTGTACACTTTCTGCACCAATCGGTGGAGTTGTCACAGCCGTCAATGTATCAGTCGGAGATAAAAACACAGCAGGAACGACCATGATCACGATCGAGGATACATCTTCCTTAAAAGTGATCGTAAATGTTGAGGAAGCTGACATTTTAAAGATCCAGGAAGGAATGCCTGCAACCGTTTCAACGGATGCAACGGGGGATGAAGAGATCAAAGGTACGGTAACACGTGTGGTCAGAGTAAAAAATCAGTCCACCAACACAAACGGTACAGATACCAATACCTCAAGCGGTTATTCTGCAGAGATCACGATCGACAACACAGAACTTCTGGTTGGAATGAGTGCAAAAGCCAAAATTGTGATCAAAGACAGAGGTACACAGCTTGCAGTTCCATATGATCTGATCCGGCAGGATGACAACGGAGATTCCTATGTTCTGGTAGCGGAAGCAAATGAAGATGGAACAGCAACCGCAGTCCGGAAAAATATCAAAGTCGGTGAAGAGGTAGATTATTATACAGAAGTGACAGGCGGCGATCTGAAAGAGGGCGACCAGCTGATCTACGATAATACATTTTCTGTCACCGAAGGTCAGGTGTTTACTCCGGAACAGATATATTCCAATCAGGCACTTGACACAGAAGGCATGATGAGTACGGAGGCAGAATGATCGTGAGTGAACCAGTAATCCGTATGGAGAATATTATAAAACGTTATTACATAGGCAAGCCGAATGAACTGCAGATTTTAAATGGGATCAGTCTGTCAGTCGATCAGGGAGAATTTGTCTCCATCGTCGGTGAGTCCGGTTCCGGAAAAAGTACATTGATGAATATTATCGGCGTCCTGGACCGCCAGACCGAGGGAACTTACTTTCTGGAGGGAAAAGATGTAAATAAAATGGATGATTCCATGCGAAGTGCGATCCGGAACAAAAGAATCGGTTTTGTTTTTCAGAATTTTAACCTTCTTCCGAAGGCAAATGCATTAAAAAATGTCATGGTTCCGCTGTTATATAGTACTGAGAAGGAAAAAAATCAAAAAGAACGTGCCATGGAAATGTTAAAAATGGTTGGCATGGAGGAACGGGCTTTTCATAAACCAAACGAGCTTTCCGGTGGACAGAAACAGCGTGTGGCGATCGCACGTGCAATGATCAATGATCCGGCGATCATCTTAGCGGATGAGCCGACCGGAGCGTTGGATTCCAAGACCGGACATATGGTCATGGATCTTTTTCATAAGCTGCATGAAGAGCAGGGAAAAACCATCGTTTTGATTACACATTCACAGGAACTTGCGGCGGAGACAAAACGGATCGTTACGATCTTAGATGGTAATGTCGTGTCAGATAATGGAGGTGAAGGCTGATGTTTTTGGAAAATATAAAAGAGGCGATCACCAGCATTTTCAGCAATAAAATGCGTTCGGTTCTGACCATGTTAGGAATCATCATCGGTATCAGTGCAGTCATCACGATCACGACGATCGGTAATTCCATTCAGACTACTTTGACATCCACCTTAAATTCACTGGGTGGCAATACGGTACAGGCATATGTGGATGCAAGATATCCGGAAGATGATGCAGACTGGGATACATGGGAATACCCGGAAATGAAAACATCGGACTTTGTGACACAGGAGATGATCGATGAACTGGTGGAAAAATATCCGGATGAATTTGATGGAATAGCAGCTTCTGAATTTCTTGGAAACGGACAGATCCGGCAGGATAAAAATACTTATGCCAATGTATCCGTTCAGGGGACTACTTCCGAGTATATTGATTATATGAAATTAAAGATGTATGCGGGAAGAAACCTTACAAAACAGGATAACAAAACAAAGAAGAACGTCTGCATTGTGGCAGATACCATGGCAAAGCAGTATTTTGGAGATGAAAATCCAATAGGAGAACAGATCACTTATGCAGGCAGCGATGGAAATCTATATAATTTTACAATTGTAGGCATATACGAATATAATGCAGCACTTTTTGGCAAGGTGGACACCAGCGTCCCGGAAAAAGACCGTTCTACTACAATGTTTATTCCAATCCAGACCTGTTTTAAGCTGATGGGAAAGGATCAGTCCGGTTACACAAACTTTAACCTGATGGTCAATTCCCTGGCAGATATCGATCAGGCAACGACAGATGTTACAAACTTTTTTGAAGAGAAATATGCAAACAATGAAAATTTCCATGTTACTACCTATAATATGGCGTCTGATATGGGAATGATCAATACCGTCATTAATGTGATCACGATCGCAGTGTCCGGCATTGCATTGATCTCGTTGATCGTAGGTGGTGTCGGTGTCATGAACATCATGCTTGTGTCTATTACCGAGCGTACAAGGGAGATCGGTGTCCGGATGGCGCTTGGAGCGAAGAGGAGTACCATCCGTATGCAGTTTGTCATAGAAGCGATCGTACTCTGTATCTTTGGTGGAATGATCGGGATATTGATCGGGGTGTTTAATGGATTTGTATTAGGCAAAGCAGCGGAGTTTGTGATCCAGAATATGTATTCTGAATATTCAAGCTACATTATTATGTCGGTACGGCCGTCATTATCCGCTATTGTACTTTCCTTATTCTTCTCCATGCTGACAGGAGTATTCTTCGGATACTATCCTGCAAACAAGGCAGCCAAGATGGAAGTAATCGATGCATTGAGATATGAATAACCCGGGAGCTTGACTAGCGTAGTGTCGCAGATTTTGTGGTGCATTTATAGGTTGTGAAGGGGCAAACATAAGCGTCCTCCCGCAAGTCAGAATTTTATATGTAATGAAAAAGAAAAACGGTATAAACGAAATATTATGTTTCTGTTCGCTGGGCATTCCGATAGGCTTCTGAGCAACAATCTTGAGAAGCAGTGCTTCCCAAGATTGTTAGAATCCTATCTCCATAGCTCACAAAGAAAATAATATTTGTTTATACCGTTTTTCTTTCATTTACGCTGTGAATGACTTGTGAGAGGACGCTTATACATGCCCAATCAACACTGTGAATCGCACCACAGAATTTAATACCTTATTTTCATCTTGTTTTAATTCTCTTATCAAATAATTCATATAAACCTCCGATTTTTCAATACTTTAAATAGAATATCCCATATCATAGGCTTTTTTACTCCTGTAACAGCCAATCAGCTATATTGTGAACTTCAATTCCTTCATAGCTATATTTCGGATGCCTGGTTCTGGTAATGATCATTTTCGGATAGGCATCCCGGATCTGAAGCAGAGGGGAACATTCTTTCTCAAATGTTTCCTGCCCGGAAATGTTATCACTTACTTGAATATAAATTTTTTCGCTGTTCCTCTGAGCAACAAAGACAATTTACTTTCACAATAATATGAATTATTATATTAGCAAGAAGGAGAACACAATATGCCAAAATTTGAACAATTAGATTTATTGCTGAATGAATATGGAGAAATAATTCATGAGTAGAATACTTTTGTTGGAAGATGACACAATGATTGCTTCGGGAATTCTGTATGCACTTGAGACAGAAGGTTATGAAACAAATCATGCCACAGGTATAAAAGATGCCAGAAGTTTAATCGAACATTATAATTTTGACCTGGCAATTATAGATATGCAGCTCCCGGATGGCACTGGATTTGATGTAAGTGAGATATTCAAAAATACTGCTACATCTGTGATTTTCCTGACAGTTGTGGATGATGAAAATACAATTGTGAGGGCATTTGATGAAGGAGCAGAGGATTATATTGTAAAGCCTCTCAGAATCAGGGAACTTTTGGCGAGAGTCCGGCGCATTTTATCTGCCAATAAAAAAAATGGAGAGAAGGATAACATAATCTATATAGGTCATGCAACCATTCATACAGATGAGGCAAAGGTTTATGTGAATGATAAAATCATAGAACTTACAGCATTGGAATATCGGTTGCTGCTTATTTTTGCGAGTAATAAAGGCTTACTTTTGACAAGGCAGCAGATTCTTGACAAAATATGGGACGCAGACGGCAACTTTGTTGAGGATAATACACTTACCGTTTATGTGAAACGGCTGCGGGAGAAACTTGGAGAGGCAATACACATTGAGACTGTGAGAGGAATGGGATATCGTGTGGATTAAGAAAAAAGAGATAGAACAGTTGTCGGAGTTTGTGAAAGGCTATAGTTCCGGCGAGGAACTGGATATTCGAGTGAATAAGGAAGGCTCTTTTAACATATTAAAAAATGATATTTATGCTCTTGTGAACACGAAAAATGAACAGATAAAGGCAGTTGAGGCAGAAAGAGACAGTCTCTCTGATTATATGGCAGATATTTCCCATCAGTTAAAAACACCGATTACTTCCATGATGATTATGGCGGATTTATTGGAGGAGGCAGAGCCGGAAAAACAGACAGAGTTCATTCATAACATACAGGTTTCGTTAAATAAAATGGAGTGGCTTGTAGGGGCACTTCTTAAGATGGCAAAGCTTGATGCCCATGCAATTGATTTTATCAAAAATGACATCCACACGTCAGAACTCTTAGAGGCGGTAAAACCATCGGTGGCAATCCTTTTGGATATCCACAATCTGACCATAGAGCTGAAACAGGATTGCATCATACATTGTGATAAACGCTGGACCACAGAAGCACTCACAAACATTGTCAAAAATGCGATCGAATATTCACCGGATGGAAGTGTGATTGAGATCGACAGCGGAGAAAATCCCATGTATAGCTGGATTTCGGTCAGGGACAGCGGTATGGGAATGGACAAAACAGAGTATGCTGCTCTTTTTAAACGGTTTGAAAATTCTACCAATGAAAATGGATTTGGAATCGGGATGCCGCTTGCACTCTCTATTCTGAAAGGACAGGGTGGCGACATTGATGTTGATTTTGGAGGCAGGGGAGAGGGAACGACTTTTATTTTAAAATTTTTCAAGTGATATCACTTATGCTGGAAGACCTGGAATTGTTTCTAAGTGACAAAATTGTCACAATAATAATTTCTTTTGTCACGGAACAGTCATTTTGCATTGCTAGGATGGTATTTAGGCGTTTGCGAAACTTATTAAAACCTAAATTGAATTGTGAGAAATTGACAAAAGACATGAAAGACACTGGGGAGCCGCCGGCACTTATAAGACTGATACAACGGTAGGTTGTGTCAGGCTTCTTAGTACCGCTGCGAGCGACACGTAGCGAGAGCGTGTCTTGAATGTTTTTGTTAATTTTGAACAATTTAAAGAAGATTATGAGGAGTTTCGCAATTGTCTATAAGATGGTATTTAAAACAAGGAGAAATGCAATGGCTGTATTAGAAGTAAAGGAATTAACAAAGAAATATGGTGAAGGTGAGTCTGAAGTGATTGCGCTTGATCATGTGTCTTTTTCGGTAGAAAGAGGAGAATTTGTCGCAATCATTGGAGCATCCGGCTCCGGGAAATCGACACTTATGAATATGATTGGTGGAATTGATCATCCAACAAGCGGTTCGGTTATCATTGATGGAAATGAGATACAATCCATGAGCGAGGATGAACTTGCAATTTTTCGCAGAAGAAATCTGGGAATTGTGTATCAGTTTTATAATCTGATTCCAACTCTTACTGCGGAGGAAAATATTGCACTGCCATGGAAATTAGATGGAAGAAAAGAGAATAAGGAACGTCTTTTGGAGATTTTAAATATGCTGGGGCTTGAGAAAAGAGCAAAACATCTGCCGGGACAAATGTCAGGAGGTCAGCAGCAAAGAGTATCCATAGGAAGGGCACTTATAAACGAGCCGGCATTTATTCTTGCAGATGAGCCGACCGGAAATCTTGATAGTAAAACAAGCAGAGAGATTCTGGATATTTTGAAGTTCACCAATCAGAAATATAAGCAGACGATTCTTCTTGTCACACATGACGAAAAGATAGCGCTGCAGGCGAACCGGATCATCACGATCGGAGATGGAAAAATCATAAAAGACGAGGTGATGAAGTAATGAAAATAACAGCACAGCTCGCCTTAAGCCAGATGAAAGTGAATAAAAAAAGAACGATTGCAGGAATTTTTGCGATCGCACTTGCAACATCACTTATTACAACTGTAATGTGCTTTGTGACAAGCGCAAATAAGATGCTTACTGATTTCCTTGGTTCGGATTATGGAGAATATGGAGGAGCATACTCTCTCATGCTTGCGATACCGGCAATGCTTTTAGGTCTTCTTATTGCGGCAATGTCGATCACTGTAATATCCAATATATTTTCCACCAGTGCCAATAAACGGATTCAGGAGTTTGGTATTTTAAAATGTGTTGGTGCAACAGGCAGACAGATAAGGGCAAGTGTTATCTATGAGAGTTTATGGCTTAGTCTGACAGCCATCCCGCTTGGACTCATTGCAGGAACTATATTTGGGTATATTAGTGTAAAATTCACAGGACATTTTATTTCCGATATCAATGATGCTGCAAAAGAAATTATTATGAGACCTTTTACCTTTTCCCTGCCCTTTCATATATCTGTGTGGACATATTTGTTTGCAGGTGTATTTTCGTTTTGCATTGTATTATTCTCTGCATACAGACCAGCTAAAAAGGTTGGTAAATTTACTGCTATCCAGTGTGTAAAAGGGATTGGAGCAGGTACAGCTTTGAAAGAAATCCAGGTAAAAGACAGCTTTATCCAAAAAATATTTGGATGTGAGTCTGCGATTGCCTATAAAAACATGAAAAGAAACAAATACGGCTATAAGGCAACGATACGTGCATTGTCACTTGGAATTTTACTTTTTCTGTTAATCGGAGGATTATCCGGTCAGGCAAAGGAATTCCAAGAATGGATGACACCAAAATCAAAAGAAATGATGGTGGATTATTCTTCCAATTACGATACCTGGGTAAATGCGAAAACAGGGAAAGAAGAGAGAAAAATCAGCCGACCTGTTACATCAGACCAATATAATGAAATCACACAAAAGCTGGAAAAGTACGGGATAGACGTATATGGTGTTGGAGCAGATACTTTTACCTACAATGCGCTATTAGATAAAAATACATTAACAGAGGATATGCTGCAGGTTCCGAAATTTTCTGATGATAGTGGGGAAACAAGGACAGAAATCGTGTCCGTTGATAATGAACTCTATAAAAAACTGTGTGACAGGGCAGGCGCAGAATATGGAAGTATCCTTCTGCTGAACACTTACCAATATAATGACAATGGAGAGTATGTGTCGATAAAACCTTTTAAAGATGATGTGACACAGATTTCCCTGATAAACGCAGCCAATGAGAAGAACACACTTACAATTGGAGGTATTTTAGAACAGTCCGATTTAAAGGAATATGGTTTTTGGGAAATGACACCATATCCGGTCAGAATTGTCGTACCTGATGCGGATGCGAGGAGTTTTGACTGGTTTAGTATGCCATCAGATGAAGATGATTATACAGAATATGCCAGAAGTGTCATGGATGAATATTTTCCGATTGTGGCAGAGGATTCTTATGTAGAGCAGGGATATACCGTGAGAATTGCCCGCACAGATGTTATGATTAAAATGCTCAATATAGCTATAGTTCTTGCTGAAATTGTGATGTATGGCTTTGTTATCCTGCTCATTCTCATGGGATTTACAAGTGTAATTAGTACGCTGACGACAAATATCAGAATCAGAAGCCGTGAGTTTGCAGTGTTAAAGAGTGATGGAATGACAAATAAATCACTTTGCAGGATGTTATATAGTGAAAGTATTTTTTGCGTTCTAAATGCACTTGTTCCGGGAGTGATACTTGGAATTGCAATTCCATTTTTAATTAATTTATCCATTCGGAAGGCCTTCCCGGTATTGTATCATATTCCGTGGGCGGCATTATTTGGTGGTATATTTGTTTTGATTGGAATTGTGTTTTCTATCACACGAACTGAAATTCACAAGTTAAGAGAAAAAAGTATTATTGATGAAATAAGAATGGATATTGTATAAATTTTTTGTGGGCTGTGCATTGAGAGATCGCAGGACAGGGAGTCTCCTGCATGATTGGAATTGATATAAGAGTCGGAAGCTACAAATAGCTGCTTAATCAGCAGACACTATATAAGAATAAAATATGTGCAAAAATGCCAAAACAAGCATGGAATAATATGAGCAAAAACGATGAAATGCACAAAAATATTTGAATTCTGCTTACACAAAAATTTTTTTTAAATTATAATAATCTATGTAAACTTTTTTAACTAACAAATAAGGGCAGGAGGAAAAATAATGAAAAGAATAAAGGCAGCGTGCATTACACAAACATTGCATTTCTTACTAAAGGAGGATGTATCTAGTGATTATGCGAAAAAACTTGTTACCGAGGAAGTAAAGAAGTACAAGGATTCGCTTAATAAGAATAAGACACAGTATAAGATTCTTTCAGAGGAAACACTGGCTGATGGTTCGGTTATTATTGAGATTAAAAAGCAATATAACACATCTCCGATAGGACATTACTTGGATTAGTCATATGTTTGAAACAAAAGCGTGCAGTTATCTCCAAAAGGTAATTGCACGTTTTTAGGTGTAAAAAGAGAGGTAAAAAGTTGTGGATTTAGAGAAATTAGTAAATCAGACAGTAATACATAAATCTTTTGGAAAGGGTATCATCCGCAGTGTGGATAAAAAGTATCTGGAAGTAGAATTTATTGAAAAAGGAAAAGTAAGTAGATTTCTATATCCGGATTGCTTTTATGGATTTTTAACTATTGAAGATAGCGGTTTACAGTTGGAAATAGAGGCTGTTGTAGAGGACTGGAAACAAGATAGAGGTGTGATACAGAAAGAAAAATTAAGGAAGCAGTATGAGAAAAACATGCGGAGTATAGAAGCAAGAAGACTGGCAGCAGAAGAAAAGAGGCTAAAGGCGGCACAGAGAGCAATGGAACATCGATTTACATACAGTAGTTCAAGTTTTAACAAGAAAAAATAGTATGGAGTGATATAGGATGTATGGCAAGAATGGAGTCATATACAGTGAAGGTATAGGTGTATGCAGAATAATTCTTTCAGCCATGAGCAAAAAAAGGCAGCAGGATCTACACATGGTTTTATATTTTTACAAAACATAGTGTATCCGCTGTAATAAGCATTAAAAGTAATCCGGTTGTGGCAGCCTGACAGGCTTCCTCTGCTTTGTGCTGTCCAATTTTACGGGAGAGTAAGGCATTTAAACCTACAGCAGTTCCGACTCCGACAGCAATCATCAGAAGTTTGTTTTTTGGTTGACTTTTTTATTTTGTGGTGTTAATTATAGAAAAACATGAAAGAAAGAGAGATGCATTATGTCAAAAATAAAAAAAGAGTATTCATGTGCGTTATTATTAGCAAATGATTTGATTGGTGGAAAATGGAAACTGAGAATTTTATGGCACATTAGCCATGGAGATAACCGGTTTTCATTGTTGACAAAGGCAATACCAGATATTTCACAAAAAGTGCTTACAACGCAGTTGAAAGAATTAGAGCAGGACGGCATTATCGAACGAACCATTATTAATGATAATCCACCGAAAACCATAATATATGATATTGCAGAGGAACAGTCGGATTTAATAGAAATTGTAGAAAAATTATGTGATTACACAAAAGAATATGCAAAAAAGAAATCAATTGAAGTTGCCGATTAGGCGATAAAAATGCGAAGAATCTTTTCACTTTTGATTGCGAAGTGAAAAGATTCTTTTTTTATTTTTATACTTACCTAAAAGTGCGTTATTGAAAAAACAAATTTCATATAGTATATTCTATCGGGAGTTAGGTACAACTAACCAATGAAAGGAGTCTATATTTGAAAAATCACAAAAGTACAATGGTTCTTATTTTCATTCTACTGTTACTGTCAGTGGTATCTTTGTTTATAGGGGTTTTAGATGTCAGCCCTCATGGATTACTAAGCGGAGATACAGAGACAATAAAAATATTTTTTATTTCGAGACTGCCAAGACTACTGGCAATTCTTTGTACCGGAATAGGAATGAGTGTTGCAGGGTTGATTATGCAACAGCTTTGTATGAATAAATTTGTTTCACCGTCAACGGGTGCAACGATTTCATCTGCCCAGTTTGGAATTTTGATTGCACTTATCTTTATGCCGGGGTCTACCTTGTGGAGCCGTGCGATATTTGCATTTTTTTCTGCAATATTAGTGACGTGGATTTTTGTGGCATTTATCCAGAGAATTCAGTTTAAAGATGTGGTTATGGTGCCGCTTGTAGGAATTATGTTTGGAAATGTAGTCACAGGACTTACGAATTTTCTTGCGTATAAGTATGAGATGACACAGGCATTGTCGACATGGCTGGTGGGACATTTTTCGATGGTTCTTCGTGGCAGATATGAGATTGTTTACATGGTAGTTCCGCTTGTAATACTTGCATTTGTCTATGCAAATCACTTTAATATCGTCGGAATGGGAAAAGATTTTTCGAAAAATCTGGGTGTACATTACAATCTGATTCTTTTTATGGGTCTTACGATTGCAGCGATGATAACGGCATCTGTTGTTGTGGTCGTTGGGTCAATTTCCTATATAGGATTAATTGTTCCAAATATCGTTGCAATGTTTAAAGGAGACCGTATTCGTGGAACATTGATAGATACTGCATTATTTGGGGCAATTTTTGTATTACTGTGTGACATGATTGGAAGAAGTGTAATTCGACCATATGAACTGCCGATTGAGCTTATTGTGGGAATTATAGGAAGCATTATTTTTATTGTCATGCTTTTGTACCGGTTGAAATATGGGAATAAAGCGATTGAAATGAAGAAAAGGAGGGGCGGGAGTGAATCAGAATTCTGCAAAGCGCAATCGTAAAAAAATGATTGTTATGTTTGTTCTTTTTATTCTGGCTGCTGCTTTATACATGACAGTCGGAGTGAAATTCGAAAATCAAAAGCTATTTGAATATTCAATGAAAATAAGAACGCCAAAGCTGATTGCGATGATGATAACAGCATATGCGATTGGGAGTGCAGCAATTGTTTTTCAATCTATTATTAACAATACAATTGTTACTCCGTGTCTGTTGGGAATGGATGCGTTATATACCATGATACATACAATTTTGGTATTTATTCTTGGTTCGGGAAGTGCACTGGTAGTTAATGCTAACTGTTCTTTTCTGATTGATTTAGTGATTATGGGAGTAACGGCTACGATAATTTACAGTTACCTTTTCAAAAAAACAAAACACAATGTCTTATATGTGCTTCTGATTGGAACAGTTTTAACAAGCCTGTTTTCTAGTATACAAAGTACTATGACAAGAATTATGGATCCAAATGAATACGATACGCTTTTAACAACTCTGGTGGCAAGTTTTAGTAATGTAAATTCGGAAATCATGATTTTATCAATTACAGTATTGCTTATTGTTGCAATTGCATTAAGAAAAGAGCTTTATATTCTGGATGTTCTGACGTTGGGAAAGGAACAGGCAATCAATCTTGGAGTTGATTATGATGCAAGTATTCGAAAGCTTCTGCTTGGTGTAACGCTATATATTGCCGTGGCTACGGCAATGGTTGGACCGTTGGCTTTTTTAGGACTGATTATTGCGAACCTGTCAAGGCAGCTGCTTCGGACATACCGGCATACACAACTGATTAGCGGTTCTGTATTGTTTGGAATGATTATTTTAATTGGTGGACAGTTGATTGTAGAAAAAATATTTGTATATGCAATTCCAGTCAGTGTGTTTATCACATTATTTGGCGGAATGTATTTTCTATATTTATTACTTAGAAGGAGAACCTGATGAGAATACAGGAATTAACAAAGAGCTATGACAGGAATACGGTTGTAGATAATGTGTCTTTTGAAATTCACAAAGGAACGGTCACATCGTTTATCGGTCCGAATGGGGCTGGAAAATCTACAGTAATGGGAATGATATCAAGACTGGTTGCGAAAGACCAGGGACTGATTTCTTTTTATGGAAAAGATTTGGAGAAATGGAACAGTAAAGAATTATCAAAACATCTGGCAATTTTAACACAGAGCAACCAGATACAGATGAAACTTACTGTAGAAGAACTGGTTGCGTTTGGGCGGTTTCCACATTCTGGTGGGCGGATGGCAAAAGAAGATGAAGAAAAAATTAATCAGGCTATTACCTATATGGAACTGGATGAGTTTCGAAATAGATTTATTGATGAATTATCCGGAGGACAGAGACAACGTGCGTATATCGCAATGGTTATCGCACAGGATACAGAGTTTGTTCTGTTGGATGAACCTACCAATAATCTTGATATTTATCATGCAACAAATCTGATGAAAATTGTGCGGAGACTATGTGATGAACTGGATAAAACAGTTATCATGGTACTCCATGAAATTAATTATGCAGCTTTCTATTCGGATTATATCTGTGCTTTTAAGGAAGGCAGGATTGCAAAATATGGAACAGTTGAGGAGGTGATTACGAAAGAGGTTCTGTCGGAAATTTATCAGGTAGACTTTGAAATATTAAATATCCAAGGGAAACCATTATCTATTTACTATTAATCAAAACAAGGAGATGAAACAATGAAGAAAAAATTTGCACTTTTATTAGTATCTGTAATGGCAGTAGGACTTGTTGCATGTGGACAGGCAAAGGAAGGAAAAACGGAGGCAGCAAATAATCCCGCCATTCAAACGACAGAGGTGAGCGAAAATACAGAAGTAAGCGAGGGTACAGAAGCAGGAACACCTGAATTTTTACAGATTACCACACTAAATGCTAACAAAGAAGAAGTAGAAATTACAGTTCCGTATAATCCACAGAGGATTGCCATTCTGGATTTGGCAGTTCTTGACATCATAGACAATCTGGGGCTTGGGGACAGAGTAGTGGGAACCGCTAACACATCAATTGACTACCTTTCTGATTATGTGGGAAATTCAGAAATAAAAAATCTTGGCACAATTAAGGAAGCTGATATGGAGGCGGTAATGGAATGTGAACCGGATGTAATTTTTATCGGTGGACGATTGTCTGCGTCGTATGATACCTTAAGTGAAATCGCACCGGTTATCTATCTTTCCACAGATGCAGAAATTGGTCTTGTGGAAAGTGTTATAAAAAATGCGACAACGATTGCTTCTCTATTTGGGCTTGAATCAGAAATCGAAGAAAAAACTTCTGATTTTGCAGAACGTATTACAGCATTACAAGCTGTTGCAGACGGAAAAACTGCATTGATTGGAATGACAACAAGTGGAAGCTTTAATCTGCTTGGAAATGACGGCAGATGCTCTATTATCGGTGGGGAAATTGGATTTAACAACCTTACAGCTTCTGGTACCGGGGATGCCCAGATAGAAAAAAATACGGAGGAACAGAATTCACAAGAGAAAAAAGGATATGGGAAATCTGATAATGCGAGTTCGCCACATGGAAATGAATCCTCCTTTGAAACAATTGTGGCAGAAAATCCAGATTATATTTTTGTGATGGACCGTGACAGCGCAATTGGAACAGAGGGTGCGCAGCTGGCACAGGAAATTATGGAAAATGAACTAGTCATGAGTACAGATGCATATAAAAATGGAAATATTGTTTATTTGGAACATCCGGCAGTATGGTATACAGCTGAAGGTGGAATCACTGCATTAGATATTATGCTTCAGGATTTGGAAAGCACTCTTTTGGAGTAGGAATCTTAAAACTAGAAAAATTTTTGTTTGACATTTAAAAAAATATAATAAATATTAAACGAGTAGCAGATTGGCATAAATCCAGTTTTGTTACTCGTTTTTTGTGTACCTGCTGTCGTAAATTATTAAAAATACTTCATGCAGTTAAAAGTGTGTAGCATATCATGCAGTTTCTCAATTTTTGTCAGAAGCGGTTATGACAAAGAGAATTATTACAATCAGCAGAGGATTTGGAAGCAGTGGCCGATTTATCGGTAAAGATAAATGACGAAAGACCACTTTTTTGAAAATGAGGATTAATTAGATGGAAAAAGAAATTATTATTTTAAATAAACCCGTTAAAATTTTATTTACAAAGACGGAATGTGGAATTGAAGTACTGATCACTGGCGGTGATTTTGCTCATATCGGAGCAATCAGTATTGTTGACCCAAAAGGTGAGATTTGCACAAAGACATTTGAGGGACACAAAGATAATTTTATAAGTGAAGAGTGGGCAGAAAAACTGTATGAAAAGTTTCAGGTTCCGGTGGTCGTGTCAGTTGGAATTCACTATGACAACATTAATTCCAACGGGATAGAAAAGATAATTTCTGAAATGAAAAAAGCTTTAGCCGAAGTCTTGCTATTTTTGATTAAGTCATAATGTGAATTAATAACGATATGAATTTGAATTTTTAAATTCATTCTCTTTTTTTATAATAAATTTGAAAGAAATCGCAAAGTTTATGGGAAACAAAAGATTTATAACAGGCATCAGGTATAGAGACTGCGATTGATTCGAATAAAAATGGGAATAAGGAGAAAATTCAAATATGGAAGTAAAAGATTTAAGAACTTCATTAGAACTTCTGAAGAAGATGGAAGGGCAGCTGGTAGAAACAGACATAGAGGTAGATCCGGCAGCTGAGCTTGCGGGGGTTTACCGGCATGTAGGAGCAGGCGGAACCGTTATGCGTCCGACGAAGATAGATGGTCCGGCAATGCTGTTCCATAATATTAAGGGTCATAAAGATGCAAAGGTGTTGATCGGCCTGCTTGCAAGCAGGGAAAGAGTTGCGGCACTTTTGGGATGCAAAAAGGAAGAGCTTGGTAAGCTGTTATGTGATGCTGCCCTGCATCCGATCGAACCGGTTGTATCCGATAGGAAAGCACCCTGCCAGGAAGTGATCCACCGTGTGACGGATGAGGATTTTGATCTGTTCAAATTGATCCCGGCACCAACGAATACTCCGGTTGACGCAGGACCTTATATAACAATGGGAATGTGCTACGCAACACATCCGGATACAGGTCTTTCTGATGTGACGATACACAGAATGTGCATTCAGTCGAAAGATGAACTTTCTATTTTTTTACAGCCGGGAAGCAGACATATCGGTGCAATGGCAGAGCGGGCAACTGAATTGAACAGACCATTGCCGATTTCTATTTCCATAGGAGTAGATCCGGCAATAGAAGTCGGATCCTGTTTTGAACCGCCGACAACTCCGCTTGGATATAACGAACTTTCCATTGCAGGTGCGATCCGCAAAACACCGGTAGAGTTAACACCGTGTATTTCAATAAAAGAAAATGCGGTCGCAAATGCAGAGTATGTTATTGAAGGAGAGATACAGCCGGGAGTGAAAGTGATCGAAGATCAGAACACCCATACCGGATATGCAATGCCTGAATTTCCGGGATATAACGGTGCGGCAAGCCATGAATGCTGGCTGATCAAAGTTAAGGCAGTTACACACCGGGAAAACCCGATCATGCAGACCGTGATCGGACCAAGTGAAGAGCATGTGAATCTCGCAGGGATTCCGACAGAAGCAAGCATTTTTAACATGATCGATAAAGCGTTACCGGGAAAAGTAACAAACGTATACGCACACCCATCAGGTGGCGGAAAATACATGGCAGTTCTCCAGTGCAAAAAGATGGTCCACACAGATGAAGGAAAACAAAGACAGGCGGCACTGTTAGCATTTAGTGCATTTCCGGAGTTAAAACATGTGATTCTTGTAGATGAAGATGTGGATATTTTTGATACCAGGGATGTGTTATGGGCAATGAATACGAGATTCCAGGGAGATAAAGATATTATTACAATTCCGGGTGTGCGTTGCCATCCGCTGGATCCAAGCTCGGATCCGGAGTACAGCACAAGTATTTTAGACAGAGGAATCAGCTGCAAAACGATTTTTGACTGTACAGTTCCATTTGAGTTGAAAAATAAATTTGTCAGGGCCAAATTTATGGATGTCGACAAGGAAAAATGGAAGGAGTTCATTTAATATCATATGAAAAGAATCTTAGTTGGAATAAGCGGTGCATCCGGAGCACCGATCGCAATCCGTTTGTTACAGCGGTTAAAGGAAAGCTATGATGTTGAGACACATCTTATCATGTCAGACAGTGCGTGCCTTACAATAGAGCAGGAAACAGAGTATTCGGTACAGCAGGTGAAATCACTGGCAGATATTGTTTATGATATCAGAGAAATCGGAGCAGGACCGGCATCCGGAAGTTTTCAGATAGACGAGATGATCATTGTGCCATGCTCCATGAAAACAGCAGCAGGAATCGCTGGTGGGTATAGTGACAATCTGCTTCTGCGGGCGGCAGATGTGATGTTAAAGGAAGGGCGTCCACTGTTTCTTGTTGCAAGAGAGTCGCCGCTTAGTCCGATACATTTACGGAATCTGCAGGAGCTTGGTATGATAGGAGTCCGGATCATTCCACCTATGGTAAGCTATTATCAGGGATATAAGACGATAGAGGAATGGACCAATAATTTCGTTGAGCGTCTTTTGGAAAAACTGGAAATTCAGAATAATGTGAAAGCATGGGATGGTATGTAACTGTTCCGGAAAAATAAAAGACTGGTATGATCAGAACAATGTGCCGGCTTCCAATCGTCAGCTTTTTAAGTCTGACTTTTGGAAACCGGCATTTTTATGGAAAAATATAATTACTGATTTACGAAAAAAGGTTATCATTGCAGAGCTTTATGAAAAGCTGTGCGTTTTTGGAAAGTAGCTTATCATTCCGGTAACAGATAGAAATCTGGGAGGAAATAATCGGAGTAACAGGAACAATATGCCACGGTTCGCCGGTTTGTCTTGGACCGTTTTCAGGTAACTTCAGATGAGCATCCATAAGAAGAGCAATGCAGTTCTGATTGGTAACCATGTCCAGAATGGAATCAATACGATGACTTGTAAATACAATGTTTGGCACGAAATTGGCATTCTGGCAGGCATTCATGGCAATCTGGTACATAAGGGATCCTTCTTTGATAAAGCAGAAGCGTTCATTCTTAAGCTGCTGTAACGTAAGAGAATCGGAATGTGCCAACGGATGATGATTCGGCATCAGGACAACCAGCCGGTCTTTCTGATAGGGGATTCTTGTAATTCTTGTATCGCTTAAAAAGTTTTTCTCGAAAGTCGCCTTATCTTCCCTCTGAAATACAATTTCGCAGCTTTCGTTTTCAAGGTAATGTAAAAGATTGACAGGATCGTCTTCCGTGATACGTATCGTTGCATCGGGATGGCTTGTCTGAAACTGTGAGAGCAGCTGCGTAATGTGATACTGCGGCATAGATGGAAATGTTCCGATCGTCAGCAGACCGTTTTCAATATTCTGCAATCTTCGGATGGCAGATATTCCTTCAAACTCAAAATGGGTAATTGATTTTGCATAAGGTAAAAAGGTCTGACCGTAATTCGTAAGTTCTACCCTTCTGGTAGTGCGTAAAAACAGATCGACACCAAGCTCGTTTTCCAGACTTTTAATATGTTTGGATAAGGTCGACTGGTTCATATACAGACGATCAGAAGCTTCCCAGAAATTTTTTGTTTCTGCAAGAACGACAAATTCTTTCAAATATTCTGTATTCATGCTAATCCCCCATTTCTTTTAAGTCAGATTCTGACTTAATTTTAAAGGAAGCAGAATTGTTTGTCAACGAAGCACACAATATAATAAATGTATCAAATAAATAAAACTCAGGGAGGTTTTGATATGGAATCAAAAAAGAAAGTGCCTACTTTGAATAAAGTGGCGTATGGAATCGGAACTGGTGGTGGATGTATATTCAATCAGATCGCAGCAGCGTTTCTTTTGAATTATTATACGGACACAGTACTGATCGGAGCAGGAGCAATTGCTACCATGTTCTTGGTGTGCCGTATTTTTGATGGCGTTACAGATCTTGTTATGGGAGGAATTGTAGACAAGACATCCAGCAGATTGGGAAAGGCCAGACCATGGCTGATCGCATCTGCACCACTTACGCTTCTTGGAATTGTTCTCCTTATGAATGTTCCGGCAGGGTTGGGAGAAACAGGAAAACTGGCGTATGCTTACATAACATATATTTTTATGAACTGTATTGTATATACTATTTATGGTATTTCTAATACAGCACTGTTACCATTGATGACACATGATAAGAATGAGTCTACCATGCTCGCAACATTTTCGGCGTTGGGAAATAACATTATCGGATTGTTAGCCGGTTCACTGATCACACCTCTTGTCCTCAATTTTGGATGGAAAACATCCAGTGTGATCTTAGGAGGTGCAGCATGTGTCCTGATTCTTATTTCCGGTTTACTGAATAAGGAAATGGAAAGTATGGAAGAAGGAAGACAAAGAGCAAGTGTGCCTATGAGCGAACAGCTTCCAGCAACTTTGAAGAACAAATACTTCTGGTTACTGTTATTACTCGGTGCATTTTCACTTATTATGAATGCAAATGCTATCGGTGCACAGATTTTCTACTGTAACATGGTACTTAAAAATCCAATGTTTATGTCCGTACTTATGACAGCAGGTCAGCTTCCGGGAATTTTAATTTTATTCCTTATGCCTGCGATTTCAAAAAAATGGAACAAGAAAACATTCCTTCTTATGGGAGCAGTTTTAATTATTGCAGGATTTGCGATTACAGGTCTTGCAGGGGAAAACACGACAATGATCGTAGTTGGAACTGTGATCCGTTCATTGGGGGTTGGACCAATCCTTTCAGCAGTATTCGCACTTGTTCCGGATGTAGTAGAGTATGGAAACTGGAAATTCGGCATCCGTTCTGAAGGATTAATCTCTTCGGCACAGTCTATCGAATCTAAAATCGGAATTGGCGTAGGCAGTGCACTTACAGGATGGATTCTTGCAGCAGTCGGATACAATCCGGTAGCAGAACCAACACAGGCTGTCATTAATGCAGTGAAATTTGATTACACATGGATGGGTGTGATCCTTGGAATTATTATTCTTGTAATTGTATTATTACTTGATGTTGAAAAATATGCAGATCAATATAACAGAGATTAGAAAATGAGGTTATTTATGTACGATTTAACATTTGATCCGGAAAGATATGAAGTAAAAACTTGTGAGCTGGGAAACCGGAGCATCACATATAGGGCATTTGAACATATTGTTTATTGTGCGAATCCTGCCAGTAAAGTTCAGACATTGAACATCTACGTACCGGAGGAATATTATAGTGGAAAAACAATAAATGGATATTCACTAAAGACAGCTCCAATTTTTACACCGAATACAGTAGGCGGCTATATGGAAGGACCTGCAATGGAAGTGGGGATCGACCAGTTTAATCACAAACCAAATTCTGCATTCGAAGCTTTATTACATGGATATGTAGTCATGTGTGCAGGAATCAGAGGCCGCAATACAGGTATGCAGTCCAAAGAATTTTTTGTAGGTGGCACAGGAAAAGAGAATAAAGAAAATCAGGAAAAACGAAGTGGACGTGCACCGGCGTTAATTGTAGATATGAAGGCGGCGATCCGCTATATGAGACATAATGCAAAAACAGTACCGGGAGACGTAGAGAAGATCATTACAAACGGAACTTCGGCAGGAGGTGCATTATCAGCGTTAGCCGGTGCAACCGGAAATGCAAAAGAATATGAGCCTTATCTGAAAGCAATCGGCGCGGCAGAGGAAAAAGATGATATTTTTGCGGCAAGCTGTTATTGCCCGATCCATAATCTGGAGCATGCGGATGCTGCATATGAATGGCTTTTCAAGAAAGAACCGATTTTTCACATGATGAAGTTTGAAATGAGTCCGGAAGGACCGAAAATGATTCCTGTTGTTGGAGAACTTAGCGAGGAACAAAAGAAATTATCTGCAGAATTAAAAGCAGAATTTCCGGCATATGTGAATGCTCTCGGACTCAAAGATGAGAATGGAGAAGAGCTGACACTTGAGGAAAATGGCGAAGGAACATTTAAGGACTATGTCATGAGCTTCGTAGCGGCATCTGCCCAAAAAGAAAAAGAAACGCATGATTCCAAGGTTAGATTGTCAGATCTGGCTGTTCCTGGAAGCGATATAGAGAAACAGGGATACATCACATTCGAAGAAAATCAGGTCAAAAAGATTGATGCAGATGCGTATGTAAAGAAAATCACACGAATGAAACCAACACCGGCTTTTGATGCACTTTCCTTAGAAAGTCCGGAAAATGAAGAATTCGGTGATGATGAAGTGATGGCAAGACATTTTACAGAATTTGCAGAAAAACATTCTAAGGTAAATGGAACAAAAGCAGACGATCAGATGATAAAGCTTTTGAATCCAACAAAATTCATCGGAGAATGTGACACAACGAAAAACTGGCGAATCCGCCATGGGGCTTTTGACAGAGACACCTCGATCGCGATTCCGGTAATATTGACAACAATGTTAAAGAACAAAGGTTATGACGTGGATTTTGCACTGCCGTGGGGATTACCGCACAGCGGAGACTACGATCTCGAAGAATTATTTGCATGGATCGATAAGCTTGCAAAATAAAATATGAAACAGGGTAGGACGCTCTCGAAACTCAAAGAGTGTTCTACCTTGTTTTTTTGTAAAAAAAGAAGCATGGGATTTATTAAGCATTGGATGGAAACAAATATTGCTCCGTTAAACTCTGGCAGGACACAATTTTTTCACAAAAAATCTTCAAAAAACATCAGAAATACTGTTGACAAAAAAATAGGATGGTGCTATGTTAGGTACATAGATATTAGCACTCCAATCAAATGAGTGCTAACAAATCTAAAAACACACAGATAATTGTTCAGTGACAAGCGTTGTTGGGCAATTATGATATTTCCAGAAGCAGGAGTGAGTGAATGGAAGAATTAGAATTAGACGAACGTAAAACGAAAATTTTAAATGCTATCATCCGCAACTATCTGGAAACAGGTGAACCGGTTGGTTCAAGAACCATTTCAAAGTATACAGACCTGAATTTAAGTTCAGCAACGATCCGAAATGAGATGGCAGACCTTGAGGAATTAGGATACATTTTACAGCCGCATACTTCGGCAGGACGGATTCCTTCCGATAAAGGTTACCGCTTCTATGTAGATCATCTGATGGAAGAGAAGAACCGGGAAGTGGATGACATGAAACAGTTTGTCATCGAACACACCGAGAAGATGGAACAGGTACTGCAGAAGGTTGCAAAAGTTCTGGCAGCCAATACCAACTATGCAACAATGGTATCAGCGCCGAGTTATCATCGGAACAAAGTGAAGTTCATTCAGCTCTCTAATGTGGATGAGGAACAGATTCTTGCAGTGATCGTCACAGAGGGCAACATGGTCAAGAATAAGATCATTCCGGTATCAGAACCGCTTGATAATGAGACAATGTTGAAGTTGAATATCCTGCTGAATTCGAATCTGAATGGTCTGGCATTAGAAGAGATCAATCTTGCGACCATCGCCAAGCTGAAAGGGCAGGCAGGTATCCACAGTGATATCGTCAGCAACGTGCTTGATACACTTGGTGAGACAATGGGTCAGGATGAGGATATTAAGATTTATACGAGTGGTACGACAAATCTTTTCAAATATCCGGAGTTATCTGATTCAGCGGAGAAAGCAAGTGAACTGATCTCCACATTTGAGGAGAAACAGCAGTTGGCAAGCCTTGTAACTGAAAACCTGTTGGATGAAGAGAATACAGGAATTCAGGTTTATATAGGGAATGAAAGCCCGATCCAGACGATGAAGGACTGCAGTGTTGTGACTGCAACTTATGAATTGGGCGAAGGTGTTCGGGGAACGATAGGAATTGTCGGACCGAAGCGGATGGATTATGAGAAAGTAATGGCGAATCTGAACACATTGAAAAAATCTCTGGATGGCATCTTAGATAAGCCAAAAGGAGAAGTATAGAAAGGTGGCTGGGAAATGCAGGAAGCGAAGAAAGAAGAAGTATTAGAAGAGGTTTTAGAGGATTTAGAAAAAGAGTCCCAGGCAGATCAGACAGAAGATTCCGTAAAAGAAGCTGAAACGACTGAGGATACAGCTTCTGAGACAGAAGAGAAAGACACAGAGGAAACGGCGGAAGAGACAGAAGGATCTTCCAAAGAGGATTCTGATGACAATAAAAAGGGATTCTTCAAGAAGAAAAAAGATAAGAAAGATGAACAGATTGAAGATCTTACCGATCGTCTGAGACGCCAGATGGCAGAATTTGAGAATTTCCGCAAACGTACTGAGAAAGAAAAATCACAGATGTTTGATATGGGAGCAAAAACAATTGTTGAGAAAGTGCTTCCGGTGATCGATAATTTCGAGCGCGGACTTGCGGCTGTACCGGAAGACAAAAAGGAAGATGCATTTGTCGTTGGTATGGATAAGATTTACAAACAATTCCTTACAACATTAGAGGAGGCTGGTGTAAAACCAATCGAGGCAGTTGGACAGGAATTTGATCCAAATTTCCATAATGCAGTCATGCATGTGGAAGATGAAGAGCTTGGCGAAAATATAGTAGCGGAAGAACTTCAGAAAGGTTATATGTACAGAGACGCTGTGGTAAGACACAGCATGGTAAAGGTAGCTAATTAAAGGAGGAAATTATTATGAGTAAAATTATTGGTATTGACTTAGGAACAACAAACAGCTGTGTAGCAGTTATGGAAGGTGGAAAACCTACCGTTATCGCAAATCAGGAAGGTGCAAGAACAACACCATCTATCGTAGCATTTACAAAAACAGGAGAGAGATTAGTCGGTGAACCTGCAAAACGTCAGGCTGTTACAAACGCAGAAAAAACAATCTCTTCCATTAAGAGACATATGGGATCTGATTACAAAGTAGCAATTGATGATAAACAGTATTCTCCACAGCAGATCTCCGCAATGATCCTTCAGAAATTAAAAGCAGATGCAGAGGGATATTTAGGAGAGAAAGTTACAGAAGCGGTTATCACAGTACCAGCATACTTCAATGATGCCCAGCGTCAGGCAACAAAAGATGCCGGTAAGATCGCAGGACTTGATGTAAAACGTATCATCAACGAGCCAACAGCAGCAGCTTTAGCTTATGGTCTTGACAATGAGAAAGAACAGAAGATCATGGTATACGATTTAGGTGGTGGTACATTCGATGTTTCCATTATCGAGATCGGTGACGGAGTTATTGAAGTATTAGCTACAAATGGTGATACACACCTTGGTGGTGATGATTTTGATAACAAGATCACACAGTGGATGATCGATGAATTCAAGAAAGCAGAGGGTGTTGATTTATCTACAGATAAGATGGCACTTCAGAGATTAAAAGAAGCAGCAGAGAAAGCTAAGAAAGAGTTATCTTCTGCTACAACTACAAATATCAACTTACCATTCATCACAGCTACAGCAGAAGGTCCAAAACATTTCGATATGAACCTTACAAGAGCAAAATTTGATGAATTAACACATGACTTAGTTGAGAGAACTGCAATCCCGGTTCAGAATGCCATGAAAGATGCAGGACTTACAAACGCAGATCTTGGTCAGGTATTATTAGTTGGTGGTTCTACACGTATCCCGGCTGTTCAGGACAAAGTAAGACAGTTGACAGGCAAAGAGCCAAGCAAATCCTTAAACCCGGATGAGTGTGTTGCAATCGGTGCTTCTATCCAGGGTGGTAAATTAGCAGGAGATGCCGGTGCCGGTGAAATCTTACTTCTTGATGTAACACCATTATCATTATCTATCGAGACAATGGGTGGTATCGCTACAAGACTGATCGAGAGAAATACAACGATCCCTACCAAGAAGAGCCAGATCTTCTCTACAGCAGCAGATAACCAGACAGCCGTTGATATCAACGTTGTACAGGGTGAGAGACAGTTCGCAAGAGATAACAAATCCCTTGGACAGTTCCGTCTGGATGGTATCCCACCAGCACGTCGTGGTGTTCCACAGATCGAGGTTACATTTGATATCGATGCAAACGGTATTGTAAACGTTTCTGCAAAAGATTTAGGAACAGGAAAAGAGCAGCACATTACAATCACATCCGGATCTAACATGTCCGATGATGAGATCGATAAGGCTGTAAAAGAAGCAGCTGAGTTCGAAGCACAGGATAAGAAGAGAAAAGAAGCGATCGATGCAAGAAACGATGCAGATTCCTTCGTATTCCAGACACAGCAGGCATTGGATCAGGTTGGAGCAAACCTTGATGCAAATGATAAAGCTGAAGTAGAAGCTGACTTAAATGCAGTAAAATCTTTCCTGGACGCACATCAGAATGCAGAAGAGATGACAGACGCAGATGTTGCTGAATTAAAAGCAGCTCAGGAGAAACTGACACAGAGTGCACAGAAAGTATTTGCTAAGATGTATGAGCAGACACAGGCAGCACAGGGTGCTCAGGGAGCAGGTCCTGATATGGGAAACATGGGCGGCGCACAGACAAACAATGCCGGCGCAGCAGATGATGATGTTGTAGACGCTGATTTCAAAGAGGTCTAAAATATAATCAGCATATAAAAAGGGGTTTCCGGTTTTCCGGAAACCCTATATGCGGTAGAAGAGGAAAATATTTTAAAATTTTTGAAAACCGGAAATTGAATCATGCTTTAGACAGATAGCCGGTATGATAAATTTGTACATGATAACAAGGAGTTAAGCGTTATGGCAGAGAAAAGAGATTATTATGAAGTCCTTGGCGTTCCGAAGAATGCGAGTGACGCTGATATAAAAAAGGCATTCCGTACTCTTGCCAAGAAGTACCATCCGGATATGCATCCGGGTGATAAAGAATGTGAAGAAAAGTTCAAGGAAGCACAGGAAGCTTATGCAGTATTGAGTGATGCAGAAAAGCGTAAACAGTATGATCAGTTTGGTCATGCAGCATTCGATGGTACAGGCGGCGGTGCTGGCGGATTTGATTTTTCAGGCATGGATATGGGAGATATCTTTGGAGATATTTTCGGCGACTTCTTCGGTGGCGGTGGCGCCAGAAGAAGAGGCAATGATGGACCGATGAAAGGTGCGAATCTCCGTACCAGTGTAAGGATCACATTTGAAGAGGCTGTTTTCGGATGTGAGAAAGAAATTGAAATGGTTCTGAAGGATGAGTGTGCAACCTGCCATGGTACAGGTGCAAAACCGGGAACAAGCCCGGAAACATGTACCAAGTGCGGCGGCAAAGGAAAAGTTGTGTTTACACAGCAGTCCTTCTTTGGAACGGTGCAGAATGTCCAGACCTGTCCGGATTGTAATGGTACCGGTAAAGTAGTCAAAGACAAATGTCCGGATTGCCGTGGTACCGGATATATTGCAAGAAAGAGAAAAATCCAGGTAACGATTCCGGCCGGTATCGACAATGGACAGAGTGTCCGTATCCGTGAAAAAGGAGAGCCGGGTGTCAATGGTGGCCCAAGAGGAGATTTGTTAGTAGAAGTAGTTGTATCCAGACATCCAATCTTCCAGCGTCAGGATATGAATATTTATTCCACAGCTCCGGTTACGTTTGCGCAGGCTGCATTGGGCGGCGAGATCCGTATCAATACCGTTGACGGAGATGTGCTTTATGAAGTAAAACCAGGTACACAGACCGACACCAAGATCCGTCTGAAAGGAAAGGGAGTTCCATCCCTGAGAAATAAAGGGGTTCGTGGTGACCAGTATGTAACTTTGGTTGTCCAGACACCGACAGGTCTTAATAATGAGGCGAAAGAGGCGTTACGTCATTTTGATGAACTGACAGGTGCGTCCTTAAACCGAAGCAACGCCGGTGGTAACGGCACCCAGGAAAAGGGTAAGAAGAAAAAGGGATTCATGGATAAATTAAAAGAATCCTTTGATGATATCTAAAACAGATTCTAAAGATTAAAAGGATCATTTTAGTAAAATGAACAGATAATAGAAACCCGGTGTAAGATCTTTGCTGAGAGATTACACCGGGTTTGTTATTATGACAATAGAAAATACAATGTCTGTTTTGAAAACTCTATTCCGGATACACCAGATGTTTTTCATCAATATGGTAGAGCGTGTTTTCAAGATAGCGGTTGGCAAGATAATTTGCCATACCAAGGTTCATATCCAGATAATTGCCACAGTCTTTTGGACTTGCGCCAGGAACATCGCCCTTAAAATCGCGGATAAACTCAAACATTTCAATCATCAGGCCAACAATGTCCTTTGATTCATAATCACCTGCGAGAAGCAGATAAAATCCGGTACGGCATCCCATCGGACCAAAATAAATAGTTTTGGAACCGTAAACAGCATGGTTTCTTAAAAATGTTGCTGCAAGGTGTTCGATCGTATGCATCTCGGCGGTATTCATGACAGGCTCATCGTTTGGGGAAGTCATGCGCAGATCAAATGTGGTGATCACTTCTGCACCGACGGTATCTTTGCGGGATACATAAACGCCGGGTTCTAATTTGATATGGTCTATTGTAAAGCTTGCAATTTTTTCCATAAATAAAATCTCCTTTGTTTTTTCTAAAACAAACTTTAATGTAATTTTGCGGGACAGTCAAGAAAAAAATCAGTTCCCTGATAAATCGGAAAGGGAATCTTAACAATTGAGTCCAAAATACTTGTATTTCAATGAAAAATAATGTATATTTATGCAGACAATCAGAAAAAAAGAGGAGCGGATATTTATGATGAAGAAAAAAAGTAAAAAACTGCTGCTTTGGCTTTTCGTTCTGACATTTGTGCTGACAGGAATTGCTGGATGCGGCACAAAGCAGAAGGATGATCAGGAAGCAGCATCCACGGAAACAGCCGGTGCGATCAGCGGTGTGGATGATATCGTTGGAAAAAAGATTGGTGTCCAGCTTGGAACAACCGGTGATATTTATGTTTCCGATTATGAAAATGACGGATCAGGAACAACGGTGGAGCGTTACAACAAAGGCGCAGATGCAGTCCAGGCATTAAAACAGGGAAAGATTGACTGTGTTGTGATCGATGAACAGCCGGCGCTCGCATTTGTGGAGGAGAATCCGGGACTTAAAATTCTCGATGAAGAATTTACGCTGGAAGAATATGCGATTGTTATCGCAAAGGGAAACGATGATCTGCTGGAAAAGGTCAATACGGCATTAGAGGAATTAAGAAGCGAGGGAACGCTTGACCGGATTACAAAAAATTATATTGGAACAGATGCGGAAAAAGGAAATTATCCATACGAACCACAGGATGTGTCCCGTGGGAATGGAACACTGACGATGGGAACAAATGCTGAGTTCCCGCCATATGAGTATTATGAGAATAATGAAATCGTCGGTATAGATGTGGATATCATGCAGGCAATCGCAGATAAGCTCGGTATGGAATTGAAGATTGAAGATATGGCATTTGATTCTATTATCCCGGCTGTGTCTACAGGGAAGATAGATGTGGGCGCTGCCGGATTTACCGTGACAGAAGAACGAAAGAAGAATGTCAACTTTACAGATACATATGCAACTTCCAAGCAGGTGATCATTGTACGTGATGGGAATGCAGTGACAGCAAAGAGTTCGTTTGGCGAAAAATTTTACCAGAACTTTATTCAGGATAACCGCTATGCATATATGTTAAAAGGTCTTGGAAATACATTGATCATTACAATTTTTGCGGTGATGATCGGTATTGTCTTAGGATTTTTAATTGCCATTGTCAGAACCAGCCATGACAGAAATGGCGGGCTTGGCATTCTGAATGCAGTCTGTAAAGCATATTTGACGATCATCCGCGGTACACCGGTCATGATCCAGTTATTGATTATCTATTATGTTATTTTCCAGAGTATTAACACGGGGAAAATCGTGGTAGCAGTGATCGCATTTGGTTTGAACTCAGCTGCTTATGTGGCAGAGATCGTGCGTTCCGGAATTATGGCAGTGGATATCGGACAGTTCGAGGCAGGACGAAGCTTAGGACTGAATTACAGACAGACGATGACCACCATCATCCTGCCACAGGCAGTAAAGAATATTCTCCCTGCACTGTGTAACGAGTTTATCAGTTTATTGAAAGAGACGTCCATCAGTGGTTACATCGGTCTGATGGATCTGACAAAAGGTGGAGACATTATCCGAAGCGTTACGTATGAGGCATTTATGCCGTTGATCGCAGTTGCTGTCATTTATCTTCTGATGGTAGTCGGACTTAGCAAAGCTGTCGGTGTCTTAGAAAGGAAGTTGAGAAACAATGAGCGATAATACAAATACAACCAATTCTGCAGAGGTGATCTTAGAGATCCAGGATCTCTGCAAATCTTTTGGGGATCATGAAGTATTAAAAGGAATCTCCACGACCATCAGAAAAGGGGATGTCCTTGCATTGATCGGACCTTCCGGCTGTGGAAAATCGACATTTCTGCGATCCTTAAACCTGTTGGAGATCCCAACGAGCGGACACGTTCTGTTTGAGGGGACGGATATGACGGATAAGTCGGTGGATATTAACCATGTACGGGAAAAAATCGGAATGGTGTTCCAGCAGTTTAATCTGTTCCCTAACATGACTATTAAGGAAAATATTATGCTTGCCCCGGTAAAACTCAACAAAATGACCAGGGAAGAGGCAGAGAAAAAAGCGATGGATCTTTTGAAAAGAATCGGTCTGTCTGATAAGGCGGATGCCTATCCAAGCCAGCTTTCGGGTGGACAGAAACAGAGAATTGCCATTGTCCGTTCGCTTGCCATGAACCCGGATATTATTTTGTTTGATGAGCCGACTTCGGCATTGGACCCTGAGATGGTCGGCGAGGTTTTAAGCGTTATGAAAGAACTTGCAGAGGACGGTATGACCATGGTGGTTGTAACACATGAAATGGGATTTGCAAGAGAGGTTGCAAACCGTGTCATGTTCATCAATGACGGTGTCATTCAGGAAGAAAACACACCGCAGGAGATCTTTGAACATCCACAGAGTCCAAGATTGCAGGAATTTTTATCAAAAGTATTATGATCTTGAAAGAAAAAGGCTGTGCGGCAGCCTTTTTTCTTTTGCTTTATTTCTGGTGTATAATTCGCTATAATCGATATAGGATCTGAGACACAGGTACGGAAACGATAAAAAACGATGGAACATCAGACAGGGAGAAAACGATGGGGAAAAAGGAATGGAAGAAGATCAGACATGGGATCATCATTTTTGTGATGGCATTTTTCAGTGCAATACCATTTGTGGTATATGGAAAAAATAATGATTCTGGGGAAACAATCCGTATTGGATATATTGATTATGGCGGGTTTATCGATCTGGACGAAAATGGGGAGTATACAGGATATGGCGTGGAATTGCTGGATAAGATCGCTGAGTATACAGGATGGAAGTACGAATATGTGTATGACACATGGGACAATGTCCTGAAAAAACTGGAGTCAGGTGAGATTGATATGATCTGCCAGGCGCAGAGAACACCGGAACGTGAGGAGAGATTCCTGCTTTCGAAGTACTGGGCGGGAACAGAAGCCTGTGTTCTTTATGCAAGAATGGATGATGACAGGTATTATTACAATGATTTTGAGGCTTTTAACGGCATCCGGGTGGCTGGACTGAAGGAAAGTTTTCAGAATGATGATCTGAAAGAATATGCCAAAAAGAAAGATTTTTCGTTTGAGTTGAAAGAATACATGACGACAGAAGAATGTTTTCAGGCATTGGAGGAAGGTGCTGTGGATGCAGTCGTACAGGGATCGCTTGTCGGGATGGACGATTATAAGATTATCTGCCGGTTTGGAGCGCAGCCATTTTATCTGATGGCAGGAAAGCAGAAGCAAAAGGTAATGGAGGATGCCGATTATGCGCTTGGAGAGATCACAGCGGATTATCCGACATTTTTAAGTGAACTGTACCAGAAGTATTATGGAGATACTTCTGCCATGGGGCTTGCATTTACAAGAGAAGAAATTGAATATATTCGGGCACAAAAACAGGTGAATATAGCGTTTATCAATAACAGACCACCGTTTTCAATGGAAAATGACGACGGAGAAATCGAAGGGATCATTGTTGATCTTGTGAGTCGGATCCGGGAGAGCAGCGGCCTGAATCTGCAGTACACGATGCTGGAAAGTGGTCAGCGTGTGATAGATTATCTTGAAAAACATCCGGCAGATCTGGTGGCTGGTGTCGTAGTCGAAAATCCTGCATTCACAAAATCTGATTATCTGGTATCAGATGTCATATACACAGGGGAAGTGGCGCTTGTCTGCAGGCAGGGGATGAACTATACACCCGGAGATGCAGAGAATAAGTATATTCTTGCAATCACGAAGAGTTATGCGGCACTGGAAAATTATATCCAGGCAAATTATCCGGAGTTTGAGATTGTAAAATGCACTACGACAGAGGAATGTATGGAACTTCTGAACAGCGGAGAGTGCGACTTTATGGCACAGAATGTCAACGTGGTGACACCGCTGCTGCAGAAACCGCGGTATGAGGGATTGACGGTACTGCCTAACCTGTCTAAGGAAGAACCGATGGGGATTGTTGGAAAAAACAGTGATGAAAATAAAATCCTGATGAGCATTATCAATAAATGCATTACGCAGATTCCCTCTCAGGAAGTATCCCAGATCACGATCAGCCATACAGTGGAGAATGGGTATCAGCTTACCTGGACAGATGTGCTGTATAAGTTCCGCTATCCGCTTATTGTCATCTTTATTTTGCTGGTGGCGAGTATTCTGTTTATGATTTTCTGGCAGGAGGCGAGACGAAAAAGCTATTTAAAGATTGCGGAGAAGAATGAACAGCTTTTAGAAGCAGTCGATCAGGCAAACCGGGCAAATCAGGCAAAGAGTGATTTCCTTGCAAGGATGAGCCACGAGATACGGACACCGATGAATGCAATCGTAGGACTGACGGAGATCGCAAAGCACTATGAGGAAGATCCGAAGAAGATAGAGGACTATCTCGATAAAATTGATGTGTCGTCCAAGGTGCTGTTAAATATTATCAATGATATTTTAGATATGTCGTCTATCGAGAATAAGAAGATGAAAATTGCAAAGGAACCGTTTGATCTTCATGAGATCTTAATGTCCGTCTGCACGATTTATGAACCGCAGTGCAGGCAGAAAGGGATAGCGTTTGAGGTACAGGACGAAGAGGTGACGCATACACATCTGATCGGGGATGGACTTCGTGTGAACCAGATTTTGCTGAACCTGGTTTCCAATGCTTACAAATTCACGCCGTCCGGTGGGAAAATCACGATCAAAGTGAAAGAACTCTATGTGAAGGAGGAGAAAGCATACTTTAATTTCCTTGTGGAAGATACCGGGGAGGGCATGTCGGAGGAGATGCAGACGCGGCTGTTCCAGCCATTCGAGCAGGAGAGTGCGACAACTGCGCAGAAACACGGAGGAAGCGGACTGGGGCTGTCCATTGCAAAAAATTTCGTGGAACTGATGTCAGGCTCCATTTCCGTGAAATCGAAAAAAGGAGAGGGAACGACATTTGTTGTGTCTATTCCATTTGAATTTGAACAGGCTGCAGAACCGGAAATAACGGAGCAGCCGGTGGAAAACGATTTGTCCGTGGTACAGGAAGAACAGGCGGTATATGATTTTACCGGGAAAAAAGTATTGCTTGCGGAAGACACCGCATTTAATGAAGAGGTGGCAACAGAACTGCTTGCAATGGTACATATGGATGTGGATTGTGCACATAACGGCAAGGAAGCCGTCGAGTTGTTTGAGAAGGCAAAGCCAGGTACTTACATGGCAATTCTTATGGATATTCACATGCCGGTGATGAATGGTTATGAAGCGGCACGCACAATCCGGAAGTCAGAGAGAGAGGATGCCGGAACGATTGCAATTTATGCCATGACTGCAAATTCTTTTGAGGAGGATGTCAGTGCAGCCTTAAATGCGGGAATGAACGGACATATTGCAAAACCGATCGATGCGCAGATCTTATATGAAGTTTTGGACAAGCTTGCAAAAGAACAGCAGTAAAAGGAATTGTTTGCAACCTGAATGGCTTTGTGGTAGTATATCTAATGGTTTTTTATGATCTGAACGGAAAATACGCAAAAAGGAGCATATATAAAATATGAAATGGAATAAATATACCATTGAGACAACGACTGCGGCAGAAGATTACTTGAGCTCTGCACTTATGGATCTTGGTATCGAAGGTGTGCAGATCGAGGATAATGTGCCGCTGACAAAAGAAGATCAGGCAGAGATGTTCATTGATTTTCTGCCGGAACTTCCACCGGATGAGGGGATCAGCTATGTCAGTTTTTATCTGGAAGACAACGGACAGGATGACACTGAACTGTTAAAACAGGTAAAGACAACCATCGAGGAGATGCGGAATGTGGTAGATATGGGAACCGGAAAGATCACATCCGACCAGACAGAGGATCTTGACTGGATCAACAACTGGAAGAAGTTTTTCAGCTCTTTCTATATTAACGATATCCTGATCAAACCAACATGGGAAGAACTGAAGGAAGAAGACAGGGACAAGTTTTTGATTGAGATCGATCCGGGTGTCTCTTTTGGAACAGGCAAGCATGAGACGACACAGCTCTGCATCCGGCAGTTGCTGAAATATATTCGTGGAAATGAAACATATACGCCGCAGGTAAAGACACCAAAGGTTCTTGATGTTGGCTGCGGAAGCGGTATTTTATCGATCGTGGCACTGAAATTAGGGGCATCAGAGGTAGTCGGAACAGACCTTGACCCGGACTGCATGACTTCCACACACGACAATATGGAAGTAAATCATCTCGATCAGAAACTGGGAACATTTTATGTTGGAAATCTGATCGATGATACAGAACTTCAGGAAAAAGCCGGAACGGAAGAATTTGATATCGTTGTTGCCAACATCCTGGCAGACGTGATCATTCCAATGGCACCGGTGATCCCGGCGCGTTTAAAAAAAGGTGGATATTTTATCACATCAGGAATCATCGATTTCAAAGAGAATGACGTGAAAGAGGCAATTGAGAAAGCCGGTCTGGAAGTTGTAGAGATCAATCATCAGGGCGAATGGGTGAACATTACAGCAAGAAAGAATTAGGAAAAGACATGTATCAGTTTTTTATAGAAGATGAAAATGCAGCAGAAGATTTTGTGACAATTGAAGGCAGCGATGTCAACCATATTAAAAATGTGCTGCGGATGAAACCGGGAGAGAAAATCCGCGTGTGCACCAGAAACGGACAAAACTATTTTTGTAGTATATCTGATATTACAGAAAGCTTTGTGCGTGCGGATATTCTGGAAAAAGAGGCGGAAAGTACAGAACTGCCATGCAGGATTTATCTGTTTCAGGGGCTTCCGAAGAATGACAAGATGGAATGGATCATTCAGAAAACTGTGGAACTTGGCGTTTATGAGGTCATACCGGTCGCCATGAAAAACTGTGTGGTAAAGTTAGATGACAAAAAGGCAAAATCAAAGGTGACGCGCTGGCAGGCGATCGCAGAGAGCGCAGCAAAACAGTCAAAGAGAAGTCTGATCCCGGAAGTGAAGATGCCGATGTCGTACAAAGAAGCTGTGGCATATGCCAAGAAACTGGATGTGAAACTGGTTCCCTATGAAAACGAGCATGGAATGGCAGGGACGAAGGCTGCAATGGAACAGATAAAAAAAGGCGAAAGTATCGCAGTGTTTATCGGACCGGAGGGCGGATTTGCGCCGGAAGAGATTGAAATGGTCAGAGATGAAATGCAGCTGATCTCACTTGGCAGACGGATCCTTAGAACAGAGACGGCAGGAATCGCAGCCCTTGCGATTTTGGGATATCAGTTAGAGAGTCAGACCGATGGCAGGGATGAGTAGAAGAGTGATGCTGCATAGATAAAGAAGGATAATTATGGAAACAAATTTGACAGAAGTTTATTTGGATAATTCTGCAACGACCCGTTGCAGTGAACGTGCAAAAGATTTGATGGTAAAAGTTCTGATGGAAGATTACGGAAATCCATCCTCACTTCATATGAAAGGTGTGGAAGCAGAGAACTATATCAAAGAGGCTAAGAAAAAGATCGCAAAGACGTTAAAGGTGGATGAGAAAGAAATCCTTTTCACATCCGGAGGAACGGAATCAAACAATACTGCACTGATCGGAGCAGCACTGGCAAATAAAAGAGCCGGAAATCATATTATCACGACATCAATAGAGCATGCGTCTGTTTCAGCAGTTACAGGATATTTAGAGGAACTTGGCTTTCGAGTGACATATCTGAAAGTGGATGCAGATGGTATCATTTCACTCGACGAACTGCGGGAGGCGGTATGTGAGGACACGATCCTTGTCTCTATGATGATGGTCAACAATGAGATCGGAGCAGTGGAACCAATCGAAGAAGCAATCAAGGTGATCAAAGAAAAAAATCCGAATACATTGGTACATGTGGATGCGATCCAGGCATATGGAAAGTACCGTATTTTTCCGAAAAAACTGGGGATTGATATGCTTTCTGTCAGCGGACATAAAATCCATGCGCCGAAAGGAACAGGATTTCTGTTCATCAAAGATAAGACGAAGGTAAAACCGCTGATTTACGGTGGCGGGCAGCAGAAGGGCATGCGCTCCGGAACCGAGAACGTACCGGGCGTTGCTGCGTTAGGTGAGGCTGCCGAAGAGATTTATGAAAACTTTGAGGAAAAAATTGACCACCTTTATCAGATCAAACAGCGTTTTGTGGAAGGCGTTTTAAAAATAGAAGGTGTGTCTGTCAACGGAAAGACAGGACGTGATTCCGCACCACAGATCGTCAGTGTGAGCATTGACGGCGTGCGCAGTGAGGTTATGCTCCACACATTAGAGGACAGAAAGATTTATGTGTCAGCGGGAAGCGCATGTTCCTCGAACAAACCATCCGTGAGCCATACTTTGGCAAACATCGGACTTAAGGGTGGTCTGCTGGATTCGACAATCCGGTTCAGCTTTTCCGTGCATACCACAGAGGAAGAAATCGATTATGCATTGGAAGTCATGAACGAGGTTGTGCCAAAGCTCCGCCGTTATACGAGAAAGTAGTCCGGCAATTGCGAAACTCATGAAAGTGTAAATTGAATTGTGAAAAATTAACAAAAGACATGAAAAAGGAGAAAACATGTATAAATCATTTTTGATCAAATATGCGGAGATCGCGATCAAAGGAAAAAACAGATATTTATTTGAAGATGCATTGGTAAGCCAGATCAACCATGCATTGAAAAAGGCAGAAGGAGAATTTCTTGTCCGGAAAGAGCAGGGAAGAATTTATGTCGATACGTTGAGCGACTATGATTATGATGAGGTTGTGGAAGCATTAAAATGTGTGTTTGGTATCGTCGGGATCTGCCCGGTTGTATTGTTGGAAGACGAAGGATTTGACAAACTTGCAGAGGAAGTCATTGCATACATTGATAAGGTGTACCCGGACAAACATTTTACATTTAAAGTAAATGCCCGCCGCGCAAGAAAGAATTATCCGATGGAGTCCATGGAGATCAATGCAGCCATGGGCGAGAAGATTTTAGATGCTTACCCGGAGACAAAAGTAGATGTGCATCATCCACAGGTGGTATTTAATATTGAGATCCGTGCAAAAATTAACGTATACTCAACGATTATTCCGGGACCGGGTGGAATGCCGGTCGGAACGAACGGCAAAGCAATGCTGCTTTTATCCGGCGGGATCGACAGTCCGGTGGCCGGATATATGATCGCAAAACGCGGTGTTACGATCGATGCTACTTATTTCCATGCGCCGCCATATACTTCAGAGCGTGCAAAACAAAAAGTCGTTGACCTTGCAAAAATTGTTGCAAAATATTCAGGACCAATCAATCTGCACGTTGTGAACTTTACGGATATCCAGCTTTATATCTACGAGCAGTGTCCGCATGAGGAATTGACGATCATCATGCGCCGTTACATGATGAAACTGGCAGAGCATTTTGCAAAAGAGAATAAGTGTCTCGGTCTTATCACCGGAGAGAGTATCGGACAGGTGGCAAGCCAGACGATGCAGTCCCTTGCAGCAACGAATGAGGTATGTACGATGCCGGTCTATCGTCCGCTCATTGGATTTGACAAGCAGGAGATCGTTACAATCTCTGAAAAAATCGATGCATATGAGACATCCATTCTTCCATACGAAGACTGCTGTACCATTTTTGTGGCAAAACATCCGGTGACAAAACCGAACTTAAATGTGATCCATAATGATGAGAGAAAGTTAAGCGAAAAGATTGATGCATTAATGCAGGAAGCCATTGATACGGTAGAAGTGATCCACATTGAGGGATAAAACAAAAAAAGCAGGCAGTATCGGAAAAAGGAACTGTCTGCTGCAAAAAGAAAAAGCCACAGAACGTATCTTCTGTGGCTCAAATCTTCGGAAATGATTAAACTAAATATGGTTTTAATACTTCCATGATTTCATCCATATTGCTTTCAGCATGAATTGCTAAATCAATTGGTTTGGATAAATCTAAACTGAAAATACCCATAATGGATTTTGCATCGATCACATATCTTCCGGAGATTAAATCGAAATCAAATTCGAACTGGGTGATTGCATTAACAAAAGATTTTACTTTGTCAATGGAGTTTAAAGAAATCTGTACTGTTTTCATGATAAAAAACCTCCTTAATTAACTATCAAAGTTAACTTTATAGTAATGGTTTTTTATGGAAAAGTCAACACAAAATAGGAGTATCAAATGAAAATAAATAAGAAAGCCGCACTGCACAATTTAGGATGCAAGGTAAATGCATATGAAACAGAGGCAATGCAGCAGATATTAGAAAATGCAGGTTATGAGATTGTCCCATTCACAGAATATGCGGATGTCTATGTGGTCAATACCTGTTCCGTTACCAATATGGCAGACCGCAAGTCAAGACAGATGCTGCATAAAGCGAAAAAGATGAATCCGGATGCAATCGTTGTAGGTGCCGGATGTTATGTGCAGACAAAAGAGGCAGAGGCACTGCTTGATGATACGGTGGATATCGTGATCGGAAATAACAAAAAACATGAATTGCTTGCCATGCTCGAAGCATATGAAAATGACCATGGAAAGTGTGGGAATGTGATCGATATCAATCATGAGAAGCAGGAATATGAGGAAATGTTCTTAGAGCGCACCGCAGAGCACACCAGAGCTTTTATCAAGGTGCAGGACGGGTGCAACCAGTTCTGCAGCTACTGTATCATTCCTTTTGCAAGAGGAAGAGTGCGGAGCAGAAATTCTGAAGATGTGATCCGGGAAGTGAAACGCCTTGCGGAACATGGATTCAGGGAGATCGTCCTCACGGGGATCCACTTGAGTTCCTACGGTGTGGATACCGGCGACGATCTGCTCCATCTGATCCGGGAAGTGCATAATGTCGATGGGATTGAGCGGATAAGGCTTGGAAGCTTAGAACCGAGAATCGTGACGGATGGATTTGCGGCGGCACTTGCAGGGCTGCCAAAGATCTGTCCGCATTTCCATCTTTCCTTACAGAGCGGATGCGATGCCACACTGCAGCGCATGAACCGCAGATATGATACAAGGGAATATGAAGAGGGATGTCAGATCCTGAGAAAATATTTTGACCATCCTGCCATCACGACAGATGTGATCGTAGGTTTTCCGGGAGAGACAGAGGAAGAATTTGCGGTTACAAAAGAATATTTAAAACGTATCCATTTTTATGAAATGCATATCTTCCAGTATTCTAAGAGAGAAGGAACAAAGGCAGCTGTGATGGAACATCAGATTCCGGAACCGGTGAAAAAAGAGCGGAGCAATATCCTTCTGGCGTTAGAGAAGAAAATGTCTGAAGAATTCCGGGAATACTATGTCGGAAAACAGGTGACAGCTCTGATGGAAGAGGCTTATGAATTTGAAGGTGAAACATATTTTACCGGATACACAAAAGAGTATGTAAAGATCGCTGTGAAGTCGGCAGCTGACCTTTCGAATCAGTTTGTGAAAGGAACGATCCGTGGCAGATTGACAGATGATATCTATCTTATGGTTGAATTTTAGGACAAACTATATTAGAATAAGCTAGAGGATTACTGTAATTATGAAGGCACTGAATAATTACGGATTACTTTCTTACCATAGAGTAAAGAAGAGTATAAGGGCGTGACAAATATGCAGAACATCAATAATACGCAATATTTCAGAGTGGAGAAGGAGCCGGAACTGCAGGTAAAGGATGTACTTGCAATTGTGTATCGTGCACTGAGCGAGAAGGGATACAATCCACTGAATCAGATTGTTGGATATATTATGTCAGGTGATCCTACTTATATCACCAGTCATAATAATGCAAGAAGTCTGATCATGAAAGTAGAGCGTGACGAATTAGTAGAAGAAGTATTGAAAGCATATATTAAGAATAATCATTGGAATTAAGGTACTTAAGAAGAATTGGATAAGTACAGATTAATATATGCCTTACAGGAAAAGTCTGTCCGGGTGAAGGGCAGAGGCATGGAGATTTTGAATGAGAATATTAGGTTTAGACTATGGCTCAAAGACTGTCGGTGTGGCAGTCAGCGATGAGCTTTTATTTACTGCGCAGGGACTGGAAATCGTCAGAAGACAGTCCCCTAATAAACTGCGCCAGTCTCTGGCAAGAATTGAGGAAATTATCAAAGAATATAACGTAGAGCGCATCGTTTTGGGTTATCCTAAGAACATGAATAATACAGAGGGTGAGCGCTGCGAAAAAACAAAAGAATTCAAAGAAATGCTGGAGCGTCGTACCGGACTTAATGTGATTCTGTGGGATGAGAGGCTGACGACCGTATCAGCAGATAAGCATATGATGGAATCAGGAATCCGCAGGGAAGACCGCAAAAAGTTTGTGGACGAGATTGCGGCTGTTTTTATCCTGCAGGGCTATCTTGACTATCTTGCAATGCATCCGGAAGAAAAATAAGGTCCATAGAAAGTAATCCCAATGACGACAGCAGACCAGAAAAATATAAGAAAGGAAGAAAGATGGAAAAAGTTATTTTTACAGATCCGGACACAAAAGAGAAAATTGAATTTTATGTGTTGGAAGAGACACAGATCAATGGAAAAAAATTTCTTTTTGTAACAGAAGAAGAGGATGGAGACAGTGAAGCATATATTTTAAAAGAGATTGCAGATGAAAATGATGATGTTGTCTACGAGATGGTGGAAGATGACAACGAACTTGCAGCTCTTGGTAAAGTGTTTGCGGAATTAATTGACGATGCAGATATTGAATATTAGTAAATTAAGAAATGGAATTGGAATTTTGAAGAAACAGGAAAATATAACAGAAAATCTTACTGCGGAAGAGAATCGTAAAGAGATCACAGAGACAATAGAAAATGCTGCGGCAGAGAAGAAACCTGCACGCAGACCGGCACGAAAGAATGCAACAGCCACAAAGAAGAAAACAGACGAGGCAGCAGGGAAAGAAGAAAAAGGCGGAAAGGCTGAAAAGAAAGCCAGAGCAGAGAAGAAAACAAAAAGTGCGTCTGCAGAGACTGTAAAAGTGAAAAAGAGCGGAAAAAATAAAGATGGAGGAAAAGACTTGAAACAGAATGAACATTCCTCAAAACTTAAGATCATTCCACTTGGCGGATTAGAGCAGATCGGAATGAATATTACAGCTTTTGAGTATGAGGACAGTATTATTGTTGTGGATTGCGGATTGTCATTCCCGGAAGACGACATGTATGGAATCGATCTTGTAATCCCGGATATTACCTATTTGAAAGACAACATTGATAAAGTAAAGGGATTCTTTATCACACATGGTCATGAGGATCATATCGGTGCGATCCCTTATGTATTAAAAGAGGTAAATGCACCGATTTATGCAACAAAACTTACCAATGGTATTATCGAACACAAATTAAAAGAGCACAATATGCTCACAAAAGTAAAACGTAAAGTTGTAAAATACGGACAGCATATCAACCTTGGTTGTTTCCGTGTGGAATTTATCAAGACAAACCACAGTATTCAGGATGCCGCAGCACTTGCTATTTATTCACCGGCAGGAATTGTTGTGCATACCGGAGACTTTAAAGTAGATTACACACCGGTATTTGGAGATGCGATCGATCTTCAGAGATTTGGTGAGATCGGTAAAAAAGGAGTTCTTGCATTAATGTGCGACAGTACAAATGCAGAGAGACCGGGATTTACCATGTCAGAGAAGACTGTTGGCAGAACGATCGATGCCATTTTTGATGATAATAAGAATTCAAGGATCATTATTGCAACTTTTGCATCGAATGTAGACCGTGTGCAGCAGATCATCAATGCAGCGTATAAGAATGGAAGAAAAGTGATCGTGGAAGGCCGTAGTATGGTAAATATTATCGGCACTGCAAGCGAACTTGGATATATTAATATCCCGGATAACACACTGATCGATATTGAACAGTTAAAAAATTATCCGGATGAACAGACTGTCATTATTACAACCGGAAGTCAGGGAGAGTCCATGGCGGCACTGTCGAGAATGGCATCCGGCATTCACCGCAAAGTGACGATCAAGCCAAATGATACGATCGTGTTAAGTTCCAACCCAATCCCTGGAAATGAGAAGGCAGTTTCCAATATTATCAATGAACTGTCCATGAAAGGTGCAAAGGTTATTTTCCAGGATGTACATGTATCCGGTCATGCGTGTCAGGAGGAGATTAAGTTGATCTACTCTCTGGTGAGACCGAAATATGCGATTCCGGTGCATGGAGAATACCGTCATCTGATCGCACAGGCGAGAGTGGCAGAGGAACTTGGAATTGACAAGGACAATATCTTTATCTTATCTTCCGGCGACGTATTAGAACTCGACGAGGAGAGCGCGGCAGTGACCGGAAAAGTCCATACCGGAGCGATCATGGTAGACGGACTTGGCGTCGGAGATGTCGGCAATATCGTATTGAGAGACAGACAGCATCTTGCAGAAGATGGTATTATCATTGTTGTATTGACATTGGAAGGCGGCTCCGGACAGGTGCTTGCAGGACCTGATATCGTATCCCGTGGATTTGTTTATGTCCGCGGTGCAGAGACACTCATGGAGGAAGCAAAGCAGGTGCTGGATGAGAGAATGCAGTACTGCATGGATAAAGGCATCACAGACTGGGGCAAGATCAAGACAGAGATCAAAGATTCTCTCAGTGATTTTGTATGGAAAGAGACAAAGAGACGTCCGATGATCATGCCAATTATTATGGAAGTATAAAGCACTTGAAAAAAGCAGCTTGGGAGCATATATGAGTCAGATAGAAGATGTTATGGATGGATTAATGACTGCGATCAGAAACAGTGAGGAATTCATCCGATATCAGGCAATTAAGGAAAAGGTACATGGCTTTCCAAAACTGGAAAGCCAGATCACAGAATTTCGTAAGAAAAATTATCTGCTGCAGAACAGTCAGGGAACTGTGGATCTGTATGAAGAGACAGACCGCATGGAGAATGAGTACCGGGAGTTTCGGAAGAATCCTATGGTGTCAGAGTATCTTGCAGCAGAAAATGCACTCTGCAAAATTGTGCAGCAGATCAACTGGACTTTGATCGAGGGACTGGAATTTGAAGTTGGCTTTGAGGAATCATGAGGGAAGAGATGAATTTGAACAAAGTAGTTTTTCGTTTTGTCAGCATTAGTTTTTCAATACTTGTCATTTTGCTGGTATTGATCGGATTTGTGAAAATTGGAACATATTGCTATGATTTTGGCTATCGTGTATTTACAGAGGCACCTGTCGATGCAGAGCCGGGCAGGGATGTTATCGTCCAGATCTCAGACGACATGTCAGACATGGACATCGCAAAGGAACTGAAAGAAAAAGGTCTTGTGGAGAATGCAAAGCTCTTTTTTGTACAGTTAAAAGTGTCTGCCTACTCCGGCAGGCTTCATTCCGGTGTCTACACATTGAATACGTCCATGACAGCGAGAGATATGATGGTGCTTATGGCAGCAGAACCGGAGCAGAGTTCTACAGACGACACGGAGACGGTCACAGGCACTACCGAAGAGACAACTGAAGAGACAACCGATACACAGAAAGATGCAGATACAGTCACAGGAGAGGAATAGAAGTGATCGTTGACGAGAGACTGGTAACATATATCAATTCCCTGGATACCGGGAATACAGAAATTTTAGATGAGATAGAACGTGAGGCACTGGAAACTTATGTGCCGATCGTGCGCAAGGAAATGCAGAGCTTTCTGAAACTGATCTTATCGATAAAAAGACCCGCAAGAATCCTTGAAGTTGGAACAGCAGTTGGATTTTCAGCAATTTTAATGGCTGAATACAATCCAATCCCATGTGAAATCACCACAATTGAGAATTATGAAAAAAGAATTCCCATTGCAAAAGAAAATTTTGTGCGGGCAGGAAAAGAAAAACAGATCACCCTCTTAGAGGGGGATGCAGCAGATATCTTAAAAGAATTGCGGGAACCGTTTGATTTTATTTTTATGGATGCCGCAAAAGGGCAGTATATCCATTTTATGCCGGAAATCTTAAGATTGTTAAAACCGGAAGGAATTCTGGTATCAGACAATGTTTTGCAGGACGGAGATATTATCGAATCCCATTTTATTGTGACGAGAAGAAACCGTACGATTTATAAGAGAATGAGGGAATATCTGTACGAACTGACGCATTCCGACGAGCTGGTAACTTCGGTGCTGCCGATCGGAGATGGAATTACCGTGAGTGTGAAGAAATAGGAAAGGAAGGATACAAAAGGAATGAGAAGACCGGAACTTTTAATACCGGCAAGCAGCCTTGAAGTATTAAAAATAGCTGTTATTTACGGCGCAGATGCAGTATATATTGGTGGCGAGGCGTTTGGACTCCGTGCAAAAGCAAAGAATTTTTCCATGGAAGAAATGAAAGAGGGAATTGAATTTGCACATGCGCATGATGTAAAAGTTTATGTCACCGCAAATATTCTGGCACACAACGACGATCTTGAGGGTGTGCGGGAATATTTCAAAGAGTTAAGGGAAATAAAACCGGATGCGCTGATTATTGCGGATCCTGGTGTATTTCAGATCGCAAAAGAGGTCTGTCCTGAGATTGAGCGTCATGTCAGCACACAGGCGAATAACACAAACTATGCAACTTATCTGTTCTGGTATGGACTTGGAGCAAAACGTGTCGTCTCTGCAAGAGAGTTATCGATCGCAGAGATCAAAGAGATCCGGGAACATATCCCGGATGATCTTGAGATCGAGACATTTATCCATGGCGCAATGTGTATTTCCTATTCAGGACGCTGCCTGCTTTCCAATTATTTTACCGGAAGAGATGCAAATCAGGGAGCATGTACACATCCGTGCAGATGGAAGTATTCCATCGTGGAAGAGACCAGACCAAATGAATATATGCCGGTATATGAAAATGAGCGTGGAACCTATATTTTTAACTCAAAAGATCTCTGCATGATCGAACATATTCCAGATCTTTTTGATGCAGGTATTGACAGTTTTAAAATAGAGGGTAGAATGAAGACAGCACTCTATGTTGCGACTGTGGCAAGAACATATCGTAAGGCAATCGATGATTATAAGAAATCACCGGAGCTTTATCAGCAAAATATGCCATGGTATTTAGACCAGATCTCAAACTGCACTTACCGCCAGTTTACCACCGGTTTCTTTTATGGAAAGCCATCGGATGAAGCGCAGATTTACGATAACAATACTTACTTGAAAGAATACACATACCTCGGTATTGTGGGCGAAACAAATGAAGAAGGGCTATATCGTATTGAACAGCGTAATAAGTTTTCCGTTGGTGAGCAGATTGAAGTGATGAAGCCGGATGGAGAGAATATTGAAGTTACGGTAAAACGCATTGTGGATGAAGAGGGCAATGAAATGGAATCTGCGCCACATCCAAAGCAGGTATTATATATTGATCTGGGACATCCATTGGAAATGTATGATATTTTACGCAGAAAAGAGTAGACGAGAGTGACAGTTCAGCAGTTTATATGGAGCTGAATCACAATAAACGGACTGGAAAGGAATGGTTACGAGTATGGCACAGGAAAAATATGTAGCATATGTGGGCACCTATACCCATGAGAACAGTGTAGGAATTCATATTTATGATGTTGATGTAACGAAAGGATATATGACGGAACGCAAAGTCGTTCCAATCAATAATCCATCTGATCTTGTTGTATCCAAGAACAGAAAATTCCTTTATTCTATTGCAGATGAAGGTGTGGAAGCTTTCAAAGTTTTAAAAGACGGAGATCTTGAACCAATCAACGAACAGTGGATTGGTGGTATGAGAGGCTGTTATGTCGAAGTGGATGATGAGAACCGTTATCTTTTTGTAGGCGGACATCATGATGGACGTGTTACGATGATGCATTTGAATGAAGATGGAAGCATTGGCGATATCGCAGATGGTATTTTCCACAAGGGAATGGGAAGAAGTATTGCACAGCGTAATTTTATCCCACATGTAGACTGTGTAAAATTGACACCGGATCAGAAGTTCCTCTGTGCAGTTGATAACGGACTGGATCAGGTAAAAATTTACCGTGTCGATTATGAATACGGAAAATTAGAGCTGGTTGATATTATCCGTGGACCACTGGAGTCAGCTCCTCGTATGATCCGTTTCTCCAGAGACGGCAGATTTGCATATATTCTGTACGAATTGCTGAATCAGGTAGAAGTGTACAGTTATAAGATTGTGGATGATATGCCTGTATTTGAAAAAATCCAGACGATCACCACGATGGGACCAAAAGATGATGATGTCTGCGCAGCATCCGGTATGGAAGTTTCCAAGAGCGGAAAGTATTTATATGTAAGTAATTCTGGTGTAAACTCTGTTATCTGCTATGCGATCGATCCAAAAGAGGGAACTCTTTCCGTCACATTCCAGACGAGAGTCTGCAGCGATTTCCCTAAGATGCTTGCAATCTTCCCGGATGAAAAACATTATCTGACTCTGAATAATGCATCCAATGATATTGCATTTTATGCAGTGGACTACGAGAAGAAATACTCTATCTGGGAAGGAAAACCGATCAAGGTTGACAAACCGAACTGCATTTATATTTTGAAACTGGAAGCATAACCGGAGTTTGATTGGTGTAGTGTCGCAGATTCCGTGGTGCTTTTATAGGTTGTGAAGGGCAGATATAAGCGTCCTCTCACAAGTCAGAATTTTATAAGTTAATGAAAAAGAAAAACGGTATAAACGAAATATTATGTTTCTGTTCGCTGGACATTCCGATAGGCTTCTGAGCAACAATCTTGAGAAGCAGTGCTTCCCAAGATTGTTAGAATCCTATCTCCATAGCTCACAAAGAAAATAATATTTGTTTATACCGTTTTTCTTTCATTTACGTTGTGTGTCCAGCGAAGCTGGACCACACTAGCC